>ERZ1673697.2-NODE-2-length-600138-cov-27.984760_pt1 | contig 600138 bp, 498 predicted proteins | sample MGYA00580227_ERZ1673697 | MGnify/ENA primary metagenome ERZ1673697 (study PRJEB41218, sample SAMN15661759) | gut metagenome | host: Homo sapiens | place: Canada: London | collected 2015-08-20/2019-03-30 | study: EMG produced TPA metagenomics assembly of...
TCGTTGGGGCCAGGCCCGATTTTGCCTCTTGACAATGTCCTGCTCATATTAAAAGTCCCTGACTTGTTCCGTCATGGCATCGAGCTTATCCATCGTCCGCAACCTCCCTGATGTTCATTGTTTTATTATGGCCGTATCTGGTATTTATTGCACATCATTTGGGGTGTGCGGTTTGTTCGATCGCGATTGGCCGGTAGGAGGTTTCACCATGAAGATCGACGTTGATGTAGACCAGCTGCGCGAGAGCTTGCTCGACCGCGCGGGGAGTGCGGCTGGCGTGGGCTTTCCGGCCGCCATGCTCGACGTAGTGGATATCGAGGACGAGTCGCCCCAAGAGCTCCTAGCCCGAGCTGAACGCGAAGGCCTCGACCTCCGTGTCTTCGCCACAGGCGACGATACGGACGACGGCTGGTAGCCATAGCCACCCCTCAACCCTATCCCCACCCATAACTTGCGGTGAAATAGGGACTGTTTAGGCTGCTAGAAGGCCTATTCAGTCCCTATTTCACCGCAACTTATGGGTGGGGATGGCTACGACGCTAGCGTGGCGATGACGGCTTCGTCGCCGGCGTATATGAGGGTGTTGCCGTCGGGGATGATCGTTTGGCCGTCGCGCTTGAGCATCACCACGATAAAGGGATGCTTGCCTTGTGGCACGTCGCGCAGGCGCAGTCCTGCCAGGCGACCGTGGGGCGTCACGGTGACTTCGCGCAGCGTAACCTCGGCACGCTCTTCAAACGTCGGTGCGGCCATCACCAACAGGTCGCCTTCCTCGATGACGGTATCACCGTTGGGCAGTACGGGGTGTGCGCCGTCACGCAGCACCAGGACTACGAGCATGTCGGTGACGCTGCCAATGTCCGCGAGCGAGCGCCCGGCAAACGGATGGCCCGCGCCCACCTTGAGCTTAACGAACGACATGCCGTCCTCGTCGCGGTAATCGTTAAAAGTGCGGCGCACGTCGCCTTCCGCGTCGATCATGTCGAGCTTTTTCGCCACTGCCGGTAGCAGCGAGCCCTGCACTACAATGCTCGACGCGGCAATCACAAAGACCAGGTCAAATAGGTCGTGCCCACCGGGAACACCGACCACCACGGCAAAGAGGCTAAACACGACCGAAGCCGCGCCGCGCAGACCCGCCCAGCTTACGAGCGCGACTTGGCGAGGATTGGTCTTAAAGGGCGCCAACAGCAGGCCGACGGCGATGGGGCGGCTCACGAAGAGCATAAACGCCATGAGCGCCAGGCCCGGCAACAGCATTTGCGGCAGGCGCGCGGGCGTGACGAGCAGGCCCAGCAAAAAGAAGATGGTCATCTCGGCCATTTCGGTGAGGGTATCAAAGAAGTGCGCCATCTCGACCTTGCCGGTGATGTCGCTTGCACCCAGCACAATGCCTGCCAGGTATACGGCCAAAAAGCCGTTGCCGCCCAGATAGCTCGGCAGCGCGTAGGCGACGATCGCCACGGCGAACAAAAAGATAGTCTGCGCGCCTTCGGCCGTTGCGTGTGCGCGTTCGATTAGACGGCTGGATGTCCAGCCGATGGCAAGGCCCAGCCCCACGCCCAGGATGATCTGCTTGGCCAGCAGCACGGGAATGTCGATATTGCCGCCCGCCGCGAGGGTCGCGAGCACCGCGGTGAGCATGTAGGCGACGGGGTCGTTGGAGCCCGATTCCGCCTCGAGCAGCGAGTCGGTGCCGCCCCTCAGCGACAGGTTGTGCTCGCGCAGCACGCTAAAGACGCTCGCCGCATCGGTCGACGCAACGACCGAGCCCAGCAGCAGGCCGCCGATCCAGTCGAAGCCCAGTGCGAAGTGCGCAAAGGCGCCCGTGATACCAGCGGTGATGATAACGCCGAGCGTGCTCAGCAGTACCGCGGGCGCGGCGACGGGCTTGGCGCGGTCGATGTTGGTGTTAAAGCCGCCGTAGAACATGATGAACAACAGCGCCGTACTGCAGACGGTTTCGGTAAGCGCGTAGTCGCTAAATTCGATGTGCGCCGGCCCGTTAACGCCCAGCAGCATGCCGAGCGCGATAAAGATGAGCAGGGTGGGGAAGGGGAGCTTTTTGCCGACAGGTTTGATGGTCAGGCACAAAATGATGACGAGGCCGATAAAGAGAAGTATCTGGTTCATGGGTAGTGTCCGCTCCTGGGTGGTTGGCGTGGCACGGTCGATTGTCTGCGGTTATTTGTACCCAAAGATGGTGGGTTTATGGGGCCGAGCCGTGGACGTTCGTATTTTCGACACGTGGTAGGTGCGCGGGAAGCGCTGGGTGGGGTGTTGATGCTGGTGGCGCGGTGTTTTCGGGGCGTGCGGGCGACCGCTTGTGACCGTTGGCAGCGGTGGCACTTTCCAGCTTTATTGCAACGGAGTACAATGGGTAACGTTTAAGTTCAACTTGAAGTTTTAGGCGTGGCATCGGGCTTCGGCCGTAATGCAGGGAAAGGCGTTCCATGGCGATCTATGTGACATCTGATGCTCACGGGCACGTGCGCGCGCTGGACGAGGCACTTTCCAAGATCTCGCTGACGTCCGACGACACGCTGTATGTGCTGGGCGACATGATCGACCGCGGTCCCGATCCGGTCGGTGTCATCAATTTGGTGCGGTCGCTGCCCAACGCTCGCGTGCTTAAGGGTAACCACGAGCAGATTATGCTCGACGCGATCATTGGCCAGGACCCGCTCGATGCCGAGACCTGGGATATCAACGGCGGTTGGACCACGCGCCGGCAGCTCAACGAAATGGAGTTTGAGGCATACGAGGAGCTGGTGCGCTGGGCTGCTGCCCTGCCGCTCTATGCGGTGGTCGAGACTGCCGAGCGACCGTATCTGCTGGTGCACGCCGGCATTCAGACCGAGGCGGCGCGTGCGTTTTTGCTTGAGCATGGTGTCGATTGCGGCGACGGCAGGGGAGCGGTCGATGTCGATAGCGAGCTTCTGCAGCAAATGCTCGCCGTGCAGTCGTCCGATGACTTGCTGTGGATTCGTCACGGCTACTGGGATGCTCCGACGGGACTGCTTTCTGCCGAGGGCAAGGGCCCGGTCGTGGTGAGCGGCCACACGCCCACGGTGTCGCTCGGGCGTTATTGCGAGGTCGGCGGCCTGGCGGGACTCGACGAGGAGTCGGGCCGCGGGCAGATTGTGTGCCTGGGTGGCGAGGATACCGCCGGTGTGCCCGATCGCATCGATATCGATTGCGCGGCGGCCACCGGTTCCGAGTTCGGCCGCGTTGGCATCCTGCGCCTGGACGACGGGGCGGAGTTTTATGCGAACATCAACCCGGGCGAATAATCGCTGCAAAGGGTAGCTAATTTGGGACGGGGCCTTTTTGACTACTTTTGCCCTTCTGCCCGCTAATTGATTTTTCTGGGACGGGGATTAAATAATCATTTGGCCGCCCGCTGGCTAAGTGAGTAGACTTTTTTGGAAATGCCGAGCACTCAACATGTTCGCCTCAATAAAACCGCAGGTCACAGACTTGTGCTTTGTCGGTGTGGTCGGGGATTCGGTAAAAGTCTACTCACTTAGTTTTGCGTGATGCATATTGTCCGCAACGAGACCCCAGCCGGGGTGATTCCATCGCAAATTCCGGTGACCGGGGGCAGCTAATTAGGCGCCGTATGGGTTGCGGTCGCGTTCGATGCGTTGGCGGATGTGGGCGTACTCGACAATCAGCAGCACCAGCAGCAGGGCCATGATAGCCAGGTAACTCACGACGGCGCCCATCAGGCCCAGCAGGTTGATCAGGATCACCGGGAGCACCACGCTCACGGCAAAGCAGATCAGGTAGATCTTGGTGACGTCTCCAGCGTGGCGCAGCACCGTGATAATGGCGTAGATAAAATCGATGGCCGCGGTTACGCCGCCGGCGACGACCATCAGCAGCGCCAATGCGCGGTAGCGCTCAAAGTTGAGGCCGTACATAAAGCTCATGAGGGGAATACCGGGGCCTGCCATAAATGCGGCGCATACGCCGGTGATGGCCACGATCAGCGCCATGACGGCGACAATAATTAAGTCAAAACGGCGGCGTTTGCGCGGGTTCGCCCAAATGCTCGACAGACGCAAAAGCTGCGGTTTATAGACAAATCCAATGCTCAGCAAAATAGCCTGCGCCGGAAAGAACAGGGCATTAAAGTACAGCTGATATTTGTAGGCCAGCGTGCCTTCCATCACAAACTTGGGCATGCTCTCGATGAGGTTGAACAGGAACAGTGCGCCAAAGAGCGGGGCGCACTGGACAAACAGGTGGCCGACCTCGCGCAGACTCACGCGACGCGATTTTTCGGTTTCGAGCAGGGCCAGCGGCGCGGTGACCAGCACGAGCGAGACGATGGCGGTGACACCCATGGCCATGGCCGCGATGGGCATGCTGCGCGTAAGGAACAGCGCCACGCTAAAGACCGCGATGACGCCGACGGAGCGCAGCGTTTGGCTCATGCCGGCCAGGTAGAGTTTATCGGCCTGCTGCAGGCGGCCCTCGTACACGTCCGCCACGCCGTCGATCACCTTATACAGGTAGACGCCCAGGCCGATCGTTGCCATCTGCGCGTCGTAGCCGCGGGCACTGCTGTATGCAAGGCCGCAGGCCAGCGCGAATGCTCCGCAAAGCCAGCGGTTGAGCTGGTAGGAGGCAAAGGACGCCTTCTCGTCGATGTCCGAGACCTGAAAATTGCGCACGCCGTAGTTGCACGCGATCATGATGAGCGTGCCGGTGACAAACGCAATGGAGAACTTGCCGGCTTCCTCGGCGCCCACGAGCTGCGTGGACACGATGGTGAGCAGAGGAAACGCCATGCCCCATACGGCGGTGCCCAGGGTATTCCAAAGGTAGTCGCGACGGGTGGCATGATCTTCGTACTCGGCTTCTTGCGTGGAGAAGCCGCCGCCGTAGACGGCTCCGAGCAGGCGGTTCCACCAGGCATTGACCATGCGGTGGATGGGGCCGGGCTGGCGATCGCGCTCGCGGCGACGGCGTGTGGCCTGGTTGCTGTCGGGACCGCCGGCGTTACGCTGGCTTAGCTCTTGGATTCGTGCGAGCTCCTCGGCGGTGTGCGATGCGGGGAACAGGCCGTTCTCGATGCGTCCGCCCTGCCCGTGCGCCCCGCCCGATACGATGGGGTCGGTGACGCCGTTGCGGCGGGCGATGGCGCGGCGGATGCTATCGAGGGGCGTGATGCTCAAGGCGGAGTCCTTTCTATTGCTGCGCTCTAGTATAGACGCGGCGGTGTTTGCTCGTGTTTTTGAACGGATTGTTCAATATTTCGGCAGGCGGCAGAAAATTGTCGGTAAGCGTGCGGTATCCTGTTCAAGTTTTATGACACCCCCGATGCCGCCCTCGCGGTACCAAGGAGCTTTTACCCATGGACGTCGCCGCATTTTTGCTGGCTCTTGTGCCTATCATCTGGCTTGTCGTGATGCTGCTGTGCTTTAAATGGCCGGCCTGGAAAGCCGCGATTGGTTCGTTTGTTCTTTCGTGCGTGCTCGCCTTTGCGTGGTGGCATTTGCCGGTGGCGCAGATAGCCACGGCCTCGCTCGAGGGCTTTTTGATGGCGCTGTGGCCCATCGTGTTGGTGATTATCGCCGCCGTCTTTACGTATAACCTCTGCGTTCGCACGGGCGCCATGGACGTGATCGGCAGCATGATCACCTCCATCAGCAGCGATCGCCGCCTGCTGGCGCTGCTCGTGGCGTGGTGCTTCGGCGGCTTTATGGAGGGCATGGCTGGCTTTGGTACCGCTGTCGCCATTCCCGCCGGCATGCTCGCGGGCCTTGGTTTTGAGGCCGTGCCTGCCGTGCTGATCTGCCTGCTGGCCAACGGCGTGCCCACGCCCTACGGCTCCATCGGCATCCCCACGGTGTCCGTTGCCGACCTGGTGGGTCTGGATTCCCTGCACCTGGCGACCGTTCAGCTGGTGCAGCTCGCACCGTTCTTTGTGGTGATGCCGCTGCTCATCGTGTTGGTTGCGGGCCGCGTGACCGACGATCAAGGCGATGTTGCGAGCGTAGGCGAGCGCCTGCACGGCGTGGCCGGTATCGCGCTGCTCTCTGGCGCGTCCTTTGTTGGTGCGGCCCTGGTCGTCGCCATGTTTGTGGGCCCCGAGCTTGCCGTGGTCGTGGGCTCCATCGTGTCGCTCGCACTGACCGCCGCGCTTGCCATGCGCGCCGAGAAGTCCGGTCACCTGGACGCGCGCTTCCATATGAATATCGAGGCCGGCGAACAGCTCACCGTTAAATCGGCGCTTTCGGCCTGGTCGTGCTTCATTCTGATTTTTGTGCTGCTGCTGGGTACCTCCAACCTGGTGCCCGTCGTGCACGCCGCGCTCGCGCCGTTTGCGAGCCACGTGCAGGTGTATTGCGGCGAGAACCCCGGTGCGCTTACGTTTTCGTGGATCAACACGCCGGGTGTTTGGATTTTCCTGGCCGCGTTTGTCGGCGGCGCGATTCAGGGCGCTTCGCCGCGTCTGATGGGCGAGGTGCTGGCCGCGACCGTCAAGCAGATGATGCCGACGGTCATTACCATGCTTTCGGTGCTGGGCTGTGCCAAGGTGATGGGCTATGCGGGCATGATCTCTTCGATCAGTGCGTTCTGCATTGCCGTCGCCGGTGGTCTGTACCCGATTCTGGCCCCGTGGATCGGTGCCGTCGGTGCGTTCGTGACCGGTTCGGGCACATCGTCGGGCATGCTGTTTGGTCCCATTCAGAGCCAGGCCGCTTCGGCGCTGGGTGTGAGCGACTACTGGATGGTTGCGTTGAACGCCCTGGGTGTCGCCGCCGGTAAGATGGTCTCGCCGCAGACGCTCGCGATTGGCCTCGCTGCCGTGCACGTGCGCGGTAAGGACGCCGAGCTCCTGGGCGCAGTGCTGCCCTACGCCGCCGGCATGCTGGTCCTCATGAGCGTCATCGCCATGCTCGGCCAAGGCCTGCCGCTGTAGTCGGCACTTTGGGAACGTCCCTAAGTGCCGGCATCTAGGGACACTCCTTGGTTGTTGCCTGTTCATAAGTGTCCCCAACGATTAGTCGATTAAGAACGTCCCCAATGACCAGGCCGCTTGCCTGTGATTTTTGACCGTTGGGCGGGCGCTTCGCCGTTGCCGCAAAAACGTTTTTGCATATCGGGTACAACGGGCTTTACGTGAGTAAAGTGCGCGCTGCGTCCGCGTGTCGCGTTTTTAAAGGAGGCCCCATGCCTGGTGTTACCCCTGCAGAAGTTTTGTCCAACTTTGGCATTACGCTGGTCGAAGATCCCGCCGATAATCAGCCCCGCCTGTTGGTCGATCTACCCGCCGCGGAGCTCGTCGAGCACGCCATCCGCCGCGAAGAAGGCCGCATGGCATCCAACGGCGCGCTGGTGATCGAGACGGGGGAGCGCACTGGTCGTTCTCCCAACGATCGCTTTATCGTTGACACCCCCGATGTCCACGATAAGATTGCCTGGGGCGCCGTCAACCGACCGCTTTCGATCGAGAGCTACGAGACCATCAAGGCCGGCATCGTCGACTATCTCAACGAGCGCGATGTGTTCGTCACCCGCGGCATGGCCGGCACCGACCGCAACCATACGCGTCGCCTGCTCGTCGCCTGCGAGCGTGCCAGCCAGGCGCTGTTCATTAAGCAAATGCTCGCCCGTCCGCTCGCCCGCGAAATTGCGCGCACCGGCGAGCCGGACTTCTGCGTGCTCGCCGCGCCGGGCTACCAGTGCGATCCCGCCATTAAGGGCCTCAACTCCAGCGCCGCCGTGGTCATTAACTTCCAGGAGCGCGTGATTCTGGTTGCCGGCACCGGTTACTCCGGCGAAATCAAAAAGTCCATCTTCAGCGTCATGAATTACCTACTGCCCGTCGAGGACGACGTGCTACCCATGCACTGCTCGGCCAGCATGGATTCCGTCACGCACGAGACGGCCGTGTTCTTTGGCCTTTCCGGCACGGGCAAGACCACGCTTTCGGCCAACCCCACGCGCCTGCTGATCGGCGACGACGAGCACGGCTGGTCCGACATGGGCATCTTCAACATCGAGGGAGGCTGCTATGCCAAGTGCGAGGGCCTGGACGCGTTCCATGAGCCCGAGATCTTCAACGCCGTCCGCTTTGGCGCCATCTGCGAAAACGTGGTGCTCGATGAGAATCGCAAGCCTAACTATGATGATGTCTCGATCACGCACAATACGCGCGTGGCCTATCCCGTCGAGCACATTCCCAACGCGTGGACCAAGGGCATGGGCACCACCCCGAGCGTTGTGCTGTTTTTGACCTGTGATGCCTTTGGCGTGCTGCCGCCCATCTCGCGCCTGACGGCCGACGCCGCCATGTATCACTTTGTGACGGGCTTTACGGCCAAGATCCCCGGCACCGAGGTCGGCGTCACCGAGCCCACGCCCACGTTCTCCTCGCTGTTTGGCGAGCCGTTTATGCCGCTCGATCCCATGGTCTATGCCAAGATGCTCGGCGAGCGTATCGCCGACGGTCGCACCCGCGTCTATCTGGTCAACACTGGCTGGATTGGCGGCGGCTACGGCGTGGGCCATCGCATCGGGCTTGCCTACACGCGTGCCCTGGTGGCCCGCGCTCTCGACGGTACCATCGAGGACAGCGAGTTCGTGCACGACGACATCTTTAACGTCGACATTCCCACCACGTGCCATGGCGTGCCCGACGGCATTCTGGTGCCGCGCCAGTACTGGCAGAGCACCGCTCGCTACGACGAGGCCGCGCACAACCTGGCCGTGATGTTCGAGGAGAACTTCGAGAAGAAGTACTCGCACCTGCCCGAGTCCGTCAAGGCCGCCGGTCCGCACGCTCAGGTGCACGCCGACGCCCGTCATCGCGGACGCGGCCTGCTGGGGCTCCGCCACTAGCGTCGCCTTAGACCCGAAACCACCACAAAGGGGACAGGCACCATTGTGGTGGTTTTGCTCGCGCGGATGACTCGGGTTACAATACGCCTGACATATCGTCCCCTTCTCCGGATGGGGACAGCGCAAGCGCTCTTGTGACGGCACCGTAGGACTTTGAAGGTGGCCGTTGTAAGGGCGCTTTTTGTTTAGGCGCCCTCACTCGGGCGCGCACAATGAAGGGAGAGCGTATGAAGAGCTTTATTGCCGAGGATTCATTCTGGGAGCTGTTTCCGCAGGCAGCGGTCGGTGTTGTGGTCGTGGAAGGCATGAAGCCCACGGCTCAGATTCCTCAAGAGGACGTGGATGCGATTGCGGCGTTGCTCGACCGCGCCAATATCGATGCGGAGCGTCATCTGACCAGCGATACTATCAGCGAGAACGCGCCGGTCAAGGCATGGCGCGAGGCCTATCGTCTGTTCAAGACCAAAAAGGGCGCGCGTTGCTCAATCGAGAACTTGCTCAAGCGCGTGCTCAAGGGCAAGCCGGTCGGTCATATCACACCGGCGGTGGATATTTACAACACGGTATCGCTGTCCTACGCGCTGCCCGTTGGCGGCGAGGATTTGCATGCGATTGAGGGAGATCTTCGCTTGAAGGTGACCGACGGCGGCGATGCGTTCCTGCCTCTTGGCGAGGATGCGGATGACCCGACGCTGCCCGGCGAGGTCGCCTACATCGACGATGCGGGCGCCGTGTGCCGCTGCTGGAACTGGCGCGACGGTGTTCGAACGGCCCTGTCCGACGATTCGGCCGACGCGTTCCTGGCGATTGAATGTGTTGAGCCCGAGCGCATGGGGGACTGTCAGGCCGCCATCGATCGCTTAGTAGAGCTGCTTGAGCGCTATTTGGGAGCGACGGTTGTCGTTAAGACGCTTGTGACCCGCGACAATCCCTGTGTGGAGCTGTAGCGGCGCCTAGAACCTATTGATGCCCAAAATCACCACAAAGGCGCCTGTCCTTTGTGGTGATTTTTATGTTGATGGGTCAACAAATGAGGCACGCAGGGCCGGCGGTCGCTGGATACGGCTAAGATGTTTACCCGTTAGCATTATGCAAGCGAAAGGCGGTCGTCTCCCATGCAGCAGAGCGACGAGACACGTTTCGAGGACTTTGTCGGACTGATCAGCGGACTCTACAAGGAGATCCAGCGCATTAAGACATCTGAGGGCGCAAGGCTGGGCCTTAAGGGCTCCGACATTATGTGCCTGTACTATCTTGAGCGCAGCAAGGACGGTCTGACTGGTGCCGACCTCGCCCGCATGGCTGGCGTGACCCGCGCTGCCGTCTCGCGCACGCTGGCGCATCTGGAGGAGGGCGGCTACGTCGAGGTCGACGATTCGACCGATGCCGCCGTTAAGTATCGCGCCCCGGTTCGCCTGACCACGTTGGGCGGCGAGAGCATGAACGAGGCCGATCGCATTATTCGCGAGGTGCTCGACACCACCGGCAAGGCTATGGGCGTGGAGCAGCGTGAGCAGATGTATGCGTCGCTGCGTACGATTCTCAACACCTTGCGCGAGCTGTAGGGCCGCCTAGGCATTTGCTTCCCATTAACAACTGCATCGTCCCGTTTGGGCGCGTGTACCGTGCCGGGATATTGCTGTCAAAATTCCCTGCGCGAGGTCCGCGCAAGAAAGGATTCGCTATGTCCGTCCGCATTATTACCGATTCCGCAAGCGATATGTCGCCGGCGGAGCACCCGGCATTGGCTGTTTTGCCGTTGTCCGTCACCTTTGGCACCGATGTGTACATGGATGGCGTCGACATCGATCATCAGCGCTTTTACGAGATGCTCGTGGAGCGCGATGAGCTGCCCAAGACCGGTCAGGTCAACCCGTACGCGTTTTCGCAGGCTATCGCCGAGGTTCGTGAAGCCGGCGATGAGGCTGTGATTATTACCGTGGGCGCTAAGCTTTCGGGCACCAACCAGAGTGCCCGTACCACACTTGCCGAGGCACCGGGCGGCGACGTGTTCGTGGTAGACAGCAACAACGTTACCCTGGGCGAGCGCGTCCTGGTCGAGTATGCGCTGCGCTTGGTGGACGAGGGCCGTAGCGCGGCCCAGATCGTGGCGGCTGTCGAGGCCGTGCGCGACCGTGTGGTGGTTATCGGCCTGCTCGAGACGCTGGAGTATCTGGTGCGCGGCGGTCGTCTGTCTGCTGCGGCCGGCGCCGTGGGTACGCTGCTCAACGTAAAGCCTGTGGTGGCTGTCGAGGACGGCTTGATCGTGCAGCTGGGCAAGGCGCGCGGTTCCAAGAACGGCCGCAACCTGCTGAATCAAAAGGTCGAAAAGGCAGGCGGCATCGACTTTTCCATGCCGCTGGCGCTCGGCTATACGGGCCTTTCGGATGCGGTGCTCAAGAAGTATATCGAGGACAGCGCGGCACTGTGGGCTGGCCACGCCGAGGGCGAGCTGCCCGTTCACACCATCGGCGCCACCATCGGCACCCACGTAGGTCCCGGTGCCGTAGCCGTAGCCTTCTTCCAGTCCGCCAACTAACCGACCCGCCAACAAATGATCCCTTGGGGACGGAGGAAAATGGATCATCGACCGCACGGAGGCCGCGAATGATCCAGTTTCCTCCGTCCCCAAGGGATCATTTCTTTATGCTGTTAATGCGGAGAAGGGAGCGAGCGATGGCGTCTGAGGGCTTTTTTGAACGGGTGTACGAGGTGGTCGAGCAGATCCCCGAGGGGATGGTCGCCACGTATGGTCAGGTGGCGTTGCTTGCCGGTCGTCCACGAAGTGCGCGCTACGTGGGGTATGCCCTGCATAGCAATCCGCGCCCCGGCGAGATTCCCTGTCACCGCGTGGTGTTTGCCGACGGGCGTATATGCGAGGGTTTTGCTTTTGGCGGTCCCGATGCTCAACGTGAGCTTTTGCTAGGGGAGGGTGTGGCGTTTAGGGACGACATGCACGTCAATCTGGGCGCTTGTCGCTGGCCTGCCGGACTCTAACAGCTCGTTCGTGTCAAAACTACAACAAAGGTGCCTGTCCCCTTTGTGGCGGTTTTCCGTTGTAGGTTTACCGAGGCTAACTTATGGAGAAGCTATGGCGGCGAATATTGATGCTACAAAGTAAACCACGGTGAACTATATTGTATTCAGCAACGGAGCAGGCAATAGGCGATGAAAAAGCCTGCCCTGTTGAGTTTGATTCGCATCCCTCCCCTCTGTGCGATTCAACGGTGTACTTCGGGAACGGGCCCGCTGGCAACTGACTGCCGGCGGGCCCGTCCCCGTTTGTCGGGGGAGTGCAATGGGCAGAGTCGAACCGGTCGGGCACAAAAAAGGGCGGACGCCATAGCGCCCGCCCTAAAGCAATCGATAGCTCAAGCCCGCAAATCGCTCTAGTACACCATGCCCATGGCGTCCCGAACCTCGGCCAGGGTCTGCTCGGCGATCTCGTTGGCGCGACGGTTGCCCTCGTGCAGGACGTCCTTCACATAATCCAGGTCGTTCTCGTAGCGCTGACGGCGCTCGCGGATCGGCGCGAAATACTCGTTGACGGCCTCGGTTACGTACTTCTTGAGCTGGCCGGAGCCGCCCATGCCAATCTCCTCGGCAATCTCGACCTCGGAACGGCCGGTGCAGATGGCGGCCGTCGAAAGCAGGCCGGACACGCCGGGACGGTTCTCGGGATCGAACGTGATCATGCGCTCGGAATCGGTCTGGCTCTTCTTGATGCGCTTGGCGGTCTCCTCGGCGGTCATCGAGATGTTGATGGCGTTGCCGTAGCTCTTGCTCATCTTGCGACCGTCCAGGCCGGGCAGCAGCGGGGTCTCGGACAGCAGCGCGTCGACCTCGGGGAACACCTTGCCGTAGCGGTTGTTAAAGCGGCGGGCGATGGTGCGGGTGAGCTCGATGTGCGGCAGCTGGTCGCGGCCGACGGGCACCACATTGCCCTTGCAGAACAGGATGTCGCAGGCCTGGTGCACCGGGTAGGTGAGCAGAAGGCCGGTGAGCTCGTGGCCCGAGGCCTCCATCTCGGCCTTAACCGTGGGGTTGCGCGCCAGCTCGGCCTCGGACACCAGCGACAGGAACGGCAGCATGAGCTGGTTGGCGGCGGGCACGGCGGAGTGCGCGTAGATCATGGTCTTGTCGGGGTCGATACCGCAGGCAAGGTAGTCCATGACCATGTTGTACACGTTGTCCTGGATATGCTCGGTGGTGTCGCGGTCGGTGATGACCTGGTAGTCGGCGATGAGCACGTTGGTCTTGGCGCCCATGCTCTGCAGCTCAACGCGGCCCTTGAGGGTGCCAAAGTAGTGGCCCAGGTGCAGGCGGCCGGTGGGGCGGTCGCCGGTAAGCATGGTGAACTTCTCGGGCGTCTTGGCCAGGCCCTCGCGAATGGCGTTGCTCTTTTGCAACGCGACTTCGTAGCTGTTCTCGTTTGGCATGATTGCTCCTAACGTATGTTCATGGGTCAAGATGATAACGCGTTTATTGAAGGGGCGGGTCGTAAGTAGGCGAGGGGCTGGAGAGGGGCGGCTTGTGCGATGGCCGCGGCGCGGCTGCGCTTGGCCAGCGGCGCCTGGACGCATCCTCGGCAGCTTATCCTAGAGCTTGTGGTGGCGCTCTTCTTTACGTTCCTCGGCTGCTTGCTCCTCCTGCTTAAAAGCGGGGTCGTCGGGGGTTACCAGCTCGTCCTCATGCGTGCGCTTGTTGTAATGGTGGCGCAGCACGGGCTCAAACAGATGCAGGTGCTTGGCGAAGGCCGCTGATCCAATGGCGAGCACGGTAAAGATGAGGACGCGCATGGGGACCTCGACCTGATTGATGGCGGCGGCGCCGGCCGAAAGCATAATGCACCAGGCGTAGATGAGCAGTACGGCCTGCTTTTGGTTGTAGCCCTCTTGAATGAGGCGGTGGTGGATGTGGCCCTTGTCGGCCTGCCCGATGCTAATGTGGGCGCGCTTACGGCGCACGATAGCGCTAAACGTATCGATGATGGGCACGCCGGCCACGAGGAGCGGGATGATGAGCGAGGTGAGCGCGGCGGTGCGGCTCACGTTGAGCAGCGAGATGGAACCCAGCGCAAAGCCCAGCAGCAGCGACCCCGAGTCGCCCAAGAAGATGCTCGCGGGGTTGAAGTTATAGTGCAAGAAGGCGAGGCACGAGCCAAAGAGCGCAATGGAGAGCGCGGCGGCATCGATGCGGCCCGAGAGAACGGCCATCGAGAACATCGTGAACGATGCGATGCCGCAGATACCCGTCGCCAGGCCGTCAAGGCCGTCGATAAGGTTGATGATGTTGGTGAACGCCACCAGGTAGACCACGGTAATGGGGTAGGCGAGCCAGCCGAGCATAATCTCGCCGGGGGCAAACGGGTTGACGATGACGCCGATTTTTAGGCCGCCTACGCAGGCGATGAGCGCGGCGAGGACCTGGCCGGCCAGCTTTTGCTTGGGCTGGAGCTGGAAGACGTCGTCGATCGCGCCGGTCGCAAAGATAACGGTAAAAGAAAGCGCAAGGATGGGGTAACTGATGTGCAGACGAGGGTGGGGCACCAAAACGGGCGGCCAGCCCAGGTACCAGGTGCCTAGGATCTGAACAATGCAGGCGACGACGAGGCCCAAAAAGACCGCCGCGCCACCCATGCGCGGGATGGGTTTAGTGTTGATGCGGCGCTTGGAAGGATAGTCGACGGCGTCGAGCTTGATTGCCAGGCGCTTGACCAGGGGCACCGCAAGGAAGGTCGTGATAAAAGCCACGACCGCCACGCAAAGGTACGGTATGAAGCTCGTGGAGGAAGCCATGAATCGATAAACCGCCAAGCGTCGAAGGAAAAGGTCAAATGATGCCACGCCGCAAAGGGTATAGCTGACCCATGATACTCGACCAAGGAGGGTGTGAGGAATTGCACGGGGCGATAATCACGTGCTTACCAGATATCCGAGTGATGGTGGGGTTCTGCCTGGTGCCTTTTGGGGATCCTGGCGGGATTTGCGATGGCGATTTTCGGCAAAAGAAAACCACCCCCCACGTTACGAAAATGAACCCACCTAAAACAGGTGGGTGCCCTCATCGACTGTTCCAGCGTCCTTAACAACGAAGGATACCTGTACTAGGTACGACTGTGTGGGCTCCCTAAATAAACGCGACGGTTCACCCAGTTGCTCCGCGGGGGGCGGAATACCTACATCATAAAGCGGCACTTTGTGGATTCTAGTCTTGACATTACAAAAATCGTGTCGGACGATTACGGCGCCTTGGGCTCGAGCCGTCTGTGCGGTTGGTCCTTTTGCGTTTGAGCTGCTGAATCGTTGTTTTGGAGCATGTTTTTATGCCGACGTCGTTGACTGAACTTTTTTCGCCCGCCTGCCATTTGTGTCCGCGCCGTTGCGGTGCGGCGCGCGATGAGGGCGCGCGCGGCGTATGCGGTGCCGACGACACGCTCAAGGTGGCCCGCGCCGCGCTTCATATGTGGGAGGAGCCTCCTATCTCGGGTGAGGCCGGTTCGGGCACGATCTTCTTTAGCGGCTGCTCGCTCAAATGCGTCTATTGCCAGAACCACGAGATTTCGACGGGCAATTTTGGGCTTGAGATTTCGCCCGAGCGTCTGGTCGAGATTATGTTGGAACTGCAGGACCAGGGCGCCAACAATATTAATTTGGTGACGGCGACGCACTGCGCGCACCTGCTGCCGGCTGCGATTGCCGCGGCGCGGGCGCGCGGGCTGGTCATCCCAATCGTCTACAACACGAGCGGTTATGAGCGCGCGAGTGCCGTGGCGGCGCTCGGCGATCTGGTCGATGTGTGGCTTACCGACTTTAAATATGCCGATGCGGGGCTTGCGCAGTCGCTCTCCCATATAAAGGACTACCCGCGTGTGGCTGTGTCGGGCCTGGCCCAGATGGCGCGCGAGATCGAGCGCCGCGGGGGAGAGCTGGTGGACGAGGACGGGCTCATGAAGCGCGGCATGATCGTGCGCCATCTGGTGCTGCCGGGTCATGCGGACGATTCGTGTCGCGTGCTGGACCTGGTGTGGCAGACGGTGGGCGATGTGCCGATCTCGGTCATGAACCAGTACACGCCCAATGCGCTCATGCGCGAGCAAGGCGGCGACCTGGCACGCGCCGTTACGCGCGAGGAGTACGAGCAGGTCCTCGACCATGCCGACGACCTGGGCTTTACGACGATGTTCTGGCAAGAGGGCGGCGCGGTAGACGAGAGCTTTACCCCGGCGTTCGACACCACCGGTGTCCTCACCAGCGCAAAGTAGTGCGTTTGCCGATGATTTTTCTGGGTCGGGGATTAAAAAATCATCGAGAGGATCGCTTGCTCGAAAGGTAGGCAAATGGCCCCGTCCTAAAAAGACTGGTTATTGGGCGTTGACAGTTGGCGAGCCGTAGGTAAAATATCAACTTGTCCTGGGGACGTAGCTCAGTTGGGAGAGCGCTGCCGTCGCATGGCAGAGGCCGAGGGTTCGACTCCCTTCGTCTCCACCCTTGGATTTGATAAGCCGCTGACATTGTGTCGGCGGCTTTTTTTGAAAGAAAGGGCTGTACCATGGCCGAGCTTGAGTCCCAACCATTGTCCGACGAGGAGCGCGCCGAGTTGGAAGAGCTCCGCGCCGAGAAGGCTCGTCGCGAGGCCCAGGAAGAGGCCCGTCGCGAGCGTGAGGAGCTGACTGCCCTGCGTGCCGAGCGTGCGAAAGCCGAGGAGGCCGCCGCGAACGCCGCGCCCAAGCCCGCGCCCGCGCCTGCGCCCAAGCCCGCCGCCGCGAAGCCTGCGCCTGCCGCGGCCAAACCTCAGCCTAAAAAGGCCGCCCGCCCCAAGCCCGCCGAGCCCAAGCCGAGTCGTGACGAGATGACCTTTGCCCAGCGCATGGTCACCTCCAAGGAGCCTACAGCCGAGGGCGAGATTCCCGGCATGGCTCCGGCTCAAAAAATCATCATCGTGCTCGCCCTCATCGCGTTTATCGTCTTTATGGTCTACACGATCACCGGCAGCATGGGCCTGCACTAACCTGTTCGCGCCGGGCTCCATGCCCGCACGTCCGCCTCGTCCAACCCTCAACTTCTGCACAACGCATCCGAAAGGTCGCCCCATGGCTTTGACCGACATCTCGCATCCCACCGACATTGCAATGCTCACCGATTTGTACGAGCTCACTATGGCCCAGGGCCTGTGGGAGAGCGGCAAGGCCAATGAGCAGGGTTGTTTTACCGCGTTTTACCGCGACCATCCCTTTGGTAGCGCCTACGCCGTCATGTGCGGTACCGCCGAGCTGCCCGAGCTGGTCGAGAACCTGCGCTTTACGCCCGAGGACATCGACTACCTCGCCTCGCTCCAGGCCCCGGCCGGCGGCGCGATGTTCAAGCCTGGATTCCTCGACTACCTGCGCGATTTTCGTGCGCATGTGAACATCGACGCCGTCCCCGAGGGCGAGCTCGTCTTTCCGCGCGAGCCCATGGTGCGCGTCACCGGCCCCGCGCTGGAGTGCCAGCTGCTCGAGACGGCGCTGCTCAACATCGTCGGCTTCCAGACACTTGTCGCCACCAAGACGGCGCGCGTGGTGTTGGCGGCGGACGGTCGTCCCGTGGCCGAGTTTGGCCTGCGCCGCGCCCAGGGTCCCGATGGCGGCCTGGCTGTCGCGCGCGCGAGCTACGTTGCCGGCTGTTCCTCTACGTCCAATGTGCTCGCCGGTCGCCGCTACGGTATTCCCGTCTTTGGCACGCATGCGCACAGCTGGGTGATGAGCTTCGATTCCGAGCTCGAGGCCTTCCGTGCCTTTGCCAAGTCGAGCCCCAAGAACTGCACGTTGCTCATCGACACCTACGATGTGCGTGAGGGCTGCGAGCATGCCATTACGGTTGCCAAGGAGATGGAGGCGGCGGGTGAGCGCCTGTCGGCCATTCGCATTGACTCGGGTGACCTCGCCAAGCTGTCCAAGTATGTCCGCGGCCGTTTTGATGCCGAGGGCCTGCCCTATGTGGGGATCTCGGTTTCCAACGATTTGGACGAGTACACGATTCAGTCACTGATCGACCAGGGTGCGCCCATCGATAGCTTTGGCGTGGGTACCAAGCTCGCGACCTGCTATGACCAGCCGGCGCTGGGCGGCGTGTACAAGCTTTCCGCCCGCCGTGCGAGCGAGGCGGACCCGTGGACGCCGGTGGTCAAGCTCTCCGAGCAGCCCTACAAGCGCACGATCCCGGGCGTGCAGCGCGTGCGCCGTTATTACGACGGCTTTGGCGGCCCGATTTGCGACATGATCTATGACGAGGATCATCTGTCGGGGGAGGGCGCCGCGCGTGGCAATACCCTCGTGGCCGTGAACGATGCCGCTCTGGTGACCGATGTGTCCGAGCTCGAGTATCGCGAGCTGCTGGTGCCGATCGTGCGCGATGGCAGCGCCGTTGCCCCGCGCGAGAGCATTGAGGACGCACGCGAGCGTTGCACCTGGGCACTGGACCATCTTGATCCGGTCTACAAGCGCTTCCTGTACCCGCAGACCTATGTGGTGGGCATGGAGCAGGGCCTGGCACAGGTGCGCGACGAGCTCGTGCGCAAGAACATGGCCGCGGCTTCGGCCTTCCCCTGGGCAAAATGATCCGAAGGGGACGGAGGAAAACGGATCATTTTCCCGCCCGCCCACTCAACATTCGATTGGTTTGACGCATGACGACTTCTTATAAAACGATGGTGGTAAAGATCGGTTCGTCCACGGTGGTGGGTGCCGATGGCAAGGTCAACCGCGCCTTTATCGGCGGGCTTGCCGATCAGGCCGCAGCGCTGCGCAAGCTCGGCTGGCGTCTGGTCGTGGTGAGCTCGGGCGCTATCGCCTGTGGCTATCCCGTGTTGGGCTTCGACCGCAAGCCGGTCGGTGACCTGCCGAGCCTGCAGGCCTGCGCCTCGGCTGGTCAGTGCATCATCTCGTCGGCCTACGACGAGGAGTTTCATGCGCGCGACCTGCTCACCTCGCTCGTGCTGCTCACGCGCCACGATACGGCCCGCCGCACGTCCTACCTGCACGCACGTGACGCCCTGCTGCGCCTGGTGGAGCTTGGCGTGGTGCCTGTTGTCAACGAGAACGATACCGTTACTGTCGACGAGATCAAGTTTGGCGACAACGACACGCTGGCGGCGCTCGTAAGCTGCTTGGTTTCTGCCGATCTGTGCGTGACGCTCTCGGACATCGATGGGCTCTATACCGCCAATCCGCATGAGGACCCAACGGCCGAGTTTGTCCCGGTCGTGCATAAGATCGATGCCAAGATCATCGCCTCGGCGGGCGATTCTTCCACATCGGTGGGCACGGGCGGCATGATTACCAAGATCCGCGCGAGCCGCATTCTGATGACGGCGGGCATTCAGAGCGTGATATGCTCGGGCGAGAAGCCCGATGCGCTCGTGCGCCTCGCTCGCGGCGAGAGTGTGGGCACGCTGTTCGATCCGCCGGCGGAGCGTCTGGACATTGCGCCCCGCAAGCTGTGGATCGCGCTGGGCGACAAGGCGCATGGCTCGGTGACGGTCGATGACGGCGCCGCGAAGGCGCTGGTCAGCCGTGGCTCGTCCTTGCTCGCGGTGGGTATTCGCGAGGTCGATGGCACGTTTGCCGAGGGCGATGTGCTCGATGTGTGCGACCCGAGCGGTATGGTTGTCGCCCGCGGTATCGCCGAGGCCGATTCGGACGTGCTGGAGCTTGCAGCCGGACGCCGCCAGGACCAGATTGCCGGCAACCGCCTGCTGGCAGACCTGGCCGAGAAGCCCGCGGTACACAGGGATAATCTGATCGTCTTCGCATAATGGGTCGACGCTGCGCGCCGCCCAGAGCGACAATTTGTCATTCAAAAGGCGAGGCATGACCATCAGGTCTATGCCTAACCAATTGACGCTGCAAACGCCCCTAAGCGGCAATCTGACGTTCAATCGTCGGGCATGACCAAAAGGTCAATGCCCTCCTCTTTCACGTCACCTTGCTCGCTTAGGGTCGTTTTCGCTTTCCGACCTCTACCTGCGGCATTGTTGTTGCCGGCACTTATTCTGCACTAGGGGACGCTCTTTTTGTGCCGGTGGACGGGGACACTCCTTTGCGAGAAGATCTGGCGCAGGTCTCCGCGGTTGAGGGCTTCGTCGAAGAGGTGCTTGAACACCACGCTGCCGTGCAGGCCATCGTGCTCAAACTCGTTGGTCACCCAGGCGTGCGAGTTGCCAATGCGGCTTAGCGTGTCGAGCTGCAGGCTCGAATCGACGTACATGTCGTCGAAGTACACCGCAGCCTGGAGTGGTACTTCGTTGCAGGCCAGGCGCTGCGGGTCGTAGATCTTGTCCCAGCTGGTGTCTTCCATCAGCAGATCCATGGCGAGCTTGAAGGGCTTGAGCTCAGGCATCTGCTCAAACATCCACGGGAACATGGCCTCGCCGGTAAACATGAGCGGGCGCGCGAGCGTGTCGAACTCGGCGCGGTGCGCCTTCTCTTCTGCCGCGGCCCAGCGGATGGGCATGGTGTCGCCGTCGGCGTAGATGAACTCCTGCAGCGTCCAGTACAGCGGATTCGTGCGTGTGCTGGTGCGCTCGAAGGCGTGCATCAAAAAGCTGTCGGATACCGAGGAACCGCAGCTCAACGTACCGTCGCCATCAACAAACGCGTGGTCGATAATCCAGTGCATGCGCTCAAAGCTCGGCTTCATGCCAAAGTCGCTGCCCATGAGCTGCAGGCGCTCGACCGTCATCGGCGAGCCGTCGGGCAGTGCGGGCTTTTGCTCCTCGATCGCATCGGCCAGGGCCGCCACGCGCTCGACATCGGCGGGGTAGCGGTCGTAGTACTGCTGCGTCTTGGCTGCCATGCGCGGGAAGGTGTGCGCATAGACCTCGCTGGCGCTCGCCGGTACGTGCGGAATACCGCCGCAGGTAAAGCTTGCCGCCACGCCCTCGGGGAAGAGTGACAGATAGCTCAACGTTAAAAAGCCGCCGTAGCTCTGCCCGAGTGTAACCCAAGGCTTGCCGCCAAAGCCCACCAGGCGCAGGTATTCAAAATCGCGCACGATGGAGCTGGCGAGGTGGCGCTTGAGGAAGTCCGCCTGCGAGCGGGCCGCATCGGAGCCTGCCTCCTCGGCGCGCTCGCCCAGCGCGGCAATCGTGCGCCCGTCTACACAGCTGCTGCGTCCGGTGCCGCGCTGGTCGGGCAGGACGACGCGGAAGTGCTTGACGGCCTCTTCGATCCAGCCATCGCTTGTGGGCGACAGCGGACGCGGGCTCTCGCCGCCGGGGCCGCCCTGCAAAAAGAGGAGGAGCGGCAGGTCGTCGCTGATGCGGTCGGGTGCGCAAACCACGCGGTAGAAAAGCTTGATGCTCTCGGGTGCGCCGGCGATGGGCGCCGGCATGGCGCCGCGGCGCATGGTGCTGCCGACGGCCAAAAGCATGGGTTCCAGGCCGCGCCAGTCGAGAGGGACATCGATGCTGTGGTCCTCGACATACAGGCCGGGAACGTGGTACGAAGTGATGAGCGCCATGTAATGCTTCCATTCGTTGCGGTGTTTCGGGTTGACCAATTCTACCGCCGCCGGCGAGGTTGCGCATAAATCGGCTACCATGGTTTGCAAACATCTAAGAGAAAGGGCCGTCCATGTCGGTCGATATAGTCACCTACGTTCACGATCTTGCCGTCGAGGCCAAGGCCGCTTCGGGCGCGCTTGCCACGGCGAGCGATGCCCAGCGCCAGGAGGCCGTGCGCGCCATGGCCGCGGCACTGCGCGATGGCGCCGATTCCATCATTGCCGCCAACGAGCTCGATATGTCCGCCGCGCGCGATGCGGGCACCTCGGCAGGGCTCCTCGACCGCCTGCTGCTGACGCCCGAGCGCGTTGAGGGCATGGCCGCCGGCCTGGAGAAGCTCGCTGAGCTGCCCGATCCCGTGGGCCGCGTGCTCGATCACCGCGTGCTTGCAAGCGGTGTGGACCTTACGCGCGTGAGTGTGCCGCTGGGCCTGGTCGCCATGGTGTACGAGGCGCGCCCCAACGTGACGGCCGACGCCGCTGGCATCTGCATCCGCACCGGCAACGCCTGCATCCTGCGCGGCGGTTCGCTGGCCTATCACTCGTGCGCCATGATTGCCGAGCTGCTGGCCGATGCGCTTGAGGCCCAGGGTTTCCCGCGCGAGGCCGTCTCGATGATCGAGTCTACCGACCGCGAGGCCACCGGCGAGCTCATGAAGCTCCGCGGCATCGTCGATGTGCTTATCCCGCGTGGCGGTGCGGGACTGATCCAGCGCTGCGTGCGCGAGTCGCTCGTACCGGTGATCGAGACGGGCACGGGCAACTGTCACATCTACGTGCATGAGTCGGCCGACTTTGATAAAGCGCTCAATATTATCGTCAACGCCAAGACCCAGCGCGTGGGCGTGTGCAATGCTGCCGAGTCGCTGCTGGTCGACCGCGCCGTGGCAGACACGTTTTTGCCCGCGGCTGTGGCTGTGCTGCACGACCACAGCGTGCTCATTCACGGCGACGAGGCCACGTGCGCCGCATGCGCCGACGCCGGTCTTGCCGAGGGCGACGACTACGTGGCCGCGACCGAGGAGGATTGGGGCCGCGAGTACCTGGCGCTCGAGATGAGCGTGAAGGTCGTGGCGAACGAGGATGAGGCCATCGCGCACATCAACCGCTATGGCACCATGCATTCCGAGGCCATCATCGCCGAGGATGCGGACGCCTGCGAGCGCTTTTTGGACGAGATTGATGCCTCGGCCGTGTATGCCAACGCCAGCACGCGCTTCACTGACGGCGGCGAGTTTGGCCTGGGCGCCGAGATCGGCATCTCGACCCAAAAGCTCCACGCCCGCGGCCCCTTCGCCGCCGAGGCCCTCACCACCTACAAATACAAGCTCCGCGGCACCGGCCAGGTCCGCCCCTAAACCCACCAAAAAGGGACAGGTTTATTTTGGCAGGTTTTATCTGCGGTTTTGCCGGGCGATACGTTCACCCGGCTTTTTTCTCCGCATACCTTTTCTGCCTTTCGGCTTGAGCCGAGGCGATATAGGATAGTTACACCGTGTCCTAGCACCGACTTACCTGGAGGTATTGCCATGTCCCAGACGCTTTCCGCCGGAATCACCCGCGACCGTGCATTCGAATTGCTCAACGAGCACAATAAGGACCCGTTCCACATCACCCACGGCGAAACGGTCGAGGGCACCATGCGCTACTTTGCGCGCGAGTTCGACCCCGAGAACGAGGAGTTTTGGGGCATCGTCGGCCTGCTGCACGACTTGGATTGGGAGGAGCATGAGGACGACCCCGTGAACCACACCATCTATGCGGCCGAGATCCTCGAGGGCGAGGGTGCATCGCCCGAGCTCATCCGTGCCATTCAGACGCACACGTCCGATTTCAACGCTTCGCTGCCCAAGCCTGAGCTGCAGATGGAAAAGATCCTGTTCGCTTGCGACGAACTCACCGGTCTGATCGGTGCCGCCGTGATCATGCGTCCGAGCAAGAGCGTCATGGACTTTACGACTAAGTCGCTCAAGAAGAAGTTCAAGGACAAGCGTTTTGCCGCCGGCTGCTCGCGCGACGTGATTTCGCAGGGCGCCGAGATGCTGGGTTGGGAACTCCCCGAGCTCTTCGACCGCACCATCGCGGCCATGCAGTCCTTCGCGCCCGACCGCGACACCTTCCAGGCCTAACCTGCCAAAAAGGGACAGGTTTATTTTGGTAGGTTTTATCTTGGGAAACGCTTCCGTTGAATGTTACTCAGCGGAAGCGTTTTCTGTTTGACATAGTGACGCTGGCGAATGGCGGCACCTCGCGGCAGGCAGTTGCGCTTCGCTGTATCCGTAACTCGGCAAACGCGACGCTAGGACGCGTTCTTGATAATCCATGTTCCCAGTCCGGTCAGCAGCTGAACCTGCTTAACCGTTAGCCCTTGTTTTCGAAGCGCGAGAATCGCCTCATTGCGAAGTGGCTTGGAGACGGATTTGAGTTCCGTCGGAGCACATCCTGTGACATTCTGCACGATTGCCGTGCCAAATTCGCATAGATCTTCCTCGCGAACCTTGGCTGTTGCGCTGGGGCGATAGGGAAGCGACGGCGTACTTTCCATGAGCTGAAGGTATGAGCGAGGTGTTGGGAATAAAACACCGACAACGCTGCCGGTGACATGCGGCCGTGACCTGGCACTCATTAGATACTCGCGATGGCTGCTCCAGGGTTATTCGTCGTATGCTGCCAGTCCTGCTATTTGTGGATTCAGATGAATGTATCGAATTGCCTCGAGTAAATATACTTCCGACTTAATGGGCGAATCCCAAAACCGCTCCTGAAACACGTGGCCGATATGCCCCGTCCGCGCATTGTACCTGCCCGCATACGATACTGCTACCGCGTGCATCGCGTCGCTCTTGCGGTCGTCCGGATCGTCGATGAGCAGATGAATGTGGTTTCCCATAAGGCACCAAGCGATAAGCTCGATATTGTGTTTGGGGAGGATCGCATCGAGGATCTGAAGCATGGCGATTCGGTCCTCGGCATCGTCAAACAGCAATTGCCCTCCGTTTCCACGCAACGTGATGTGGAAATAACCGGTTGGTGACTTTGAACGAGGTTTTCTCGGCATGGCCCCTCCTTTAGCTTGGATGGGCTGAAGATACCTCATTCGGAGGCTTCGGTTGTCGAGATTCAGTTCACCGACTATAGCTGCTACCTGCCGAAATGTTATTGCGTTTTCAAATTGATGCTTTTTAATGGTAATTGAGCAAGACAGGCGCGCTTGTTGTGGATGCGGCCGTTGGTTGCGTCGATCTGGACGGCCCCCGCGTGATGTCATCGCAAATGGGCTTCACGTATTCTACGGATATAGAAAAATGGCCGGGCGCTCACAAACAAAACGGAGCACCCGGCCATTTACTGATTGTTTGTTGACGTTTGGCCAGATAAAACCTGCCAAAATAAACCTGTCCCTTTTTGGCAGGTTAGTTGAGGGCGGCTTGGGCTAGGCGGGCTTCGGCGGCCTCTTCGGTGACGCCCAGGGCCACGGCGAACTCCTCGATGGAGCGGCGCTTGGCTTCCTTGAGTACGCGCATGTAGTAGGAGCTGGGCTTTTTATCTGCTTCCTCGGCCTGGCGAATACGGTGCATCATGGTTTTTGCCACGCGAACCGTCTCGGGCGCGCCCAGCTTGAGCTGCTGCTTAAAGTGCGTCTCCTCGAGCGAGCTATTGCGCTCGGTAAAGGTGTCGCACTCCAGCTCATCGTAGTGGCTCAGCAGGTGCTCTGCATCTTGCTGGGAGATAGCGGCATGCAGACGGTCGGCCTGCGCCACGGGGTACATGAGAATCGTCTGCGCATGTCCCTGTTTGGTCTCGAGCAACAACATGGGCTGCGGTGTGTCGTCCCTAAAGCCGACGACGGTGCAGACTCCCTGACCCGGATGAATGACGTGTTGACCGATTGAGAACATGCTACCTCCAACTTATACGAATTTACGTATGTTAAGAATACCACGCTGACGTGCGCAAACCATTACTTTATGCAGGAAAAGCACACAACTCCGATAGGTTAGAGTATTCGATAACAGACGCAGCTCATTCACACCTTTATGCATTTTCAACGCCTGCATAATCTGCAGGCAGACCGGCATCTTTGAGTGACTCCATACAAGCGGTAGTCATTTTTGTGCATATGCAATATCTATTAGCTTTACCCTGCGACAGTAGTTACCGCTTGTGATAGAGTGCTACAAACTCTGGCTTTTGCCCTACGAGTGACCAAGAGCTCGGGGGCTTTAACACAAGGAGGATCTATGCCCGAGAAGATTGAAGAGCTGGTACGCGCTGCGCTTGCTGCGGCCCAGGAGGCCGGCGACCTTTCCGCATTTGAACTTGACGATTGCGCTATCGAGCGACCGGCTGATACTTCTCATGGCGAGTGGACCTCCACCATGGCCCTGAAGTCCGCCAAGCTGGCTCACTGCGCCCCGCGCAAGATCGCCGAGGCCGTCGTTGCCCATATGCCCGAGGACCCCGCGATCGAGAAGGTCGAGATAGCCGGTCCTGGCTTCATCAACTTCTACCTCTCCGTCGCCGTCAAGAACGCCATCTTTGGCGAGGCCCGCGAGAAGGGTATGGACTTCGCTAAGTCCAACGTCGGTGGCGGCCTGAAGACCCAGGTCGAGTTCGTCTCCGCCAACCCCGTCGGCCCCATGCACATCGGTCATGGTCGCTGGGCCGCTCTGGGCGACTCCCTTTGTCGTGTGATGGACCACGCCGGTTACGACATCCAGCGTGAGTTCTACATCAACGACCACGGCTCTCAGATGAACACCTTCGGTAACTCCATTAGCACGCGCTATATGCAGCTTGCCGACATCATCGCCAAGCAGGGCGTGGATATCGACGAGGCTCACAAGCTTCTGATCGCCGACCGCGACGCCTTTGTTGCCGACGAGAGCGACGAGCATCCCGAGACCCATCCGTATCAGGACAACTTTGCCGAGACTCTGGGCAAGGACTCCTACGGCGGCGACTACATCATCGACGAGGCTGCCGAGTTCTGGCGCACCGACGGCGATAAGTGGGTCAACGCCGATCCGCAGGAGCGCATGGAGAGCTTCCGCGAGCGCGGCTACGTAAAGATGGTCGACAACATGCGCGACCTTTGCCACGCCGTTAACTGCGACTTTGATCGTTGGTTCTCCGAGCGCTCTCTGTACGTGAAGGACACCGAGGGCGAGACCGCCGGCACCTCCGCCGTCGACCGCGCTTTTGAGAAGCTCGACAAGATGGGCTACCTCTACACCAAGGACGGTGCCCTGTGGTTCCGCTCCACCGACCTGGGCGACGACAAGGACCGCGTCCTGATCAAGTCCGATGGCGAGTACACCTACTTCGCCTCCGACGTTGCCTATCACTGGGATAAGTTCCAGCGCGTCGACCACGTCATCGACATCTGGGGCGCCGACCACCACGGCTACATCGAGCGCGTCCGCTGCGTCTGTGACGCTCTTGGCTATCCCGGCAAGTTTGAGGTTCTGCTGGGCCAGCTCGTCAACCTGCTGCGCAACGGCAAGCCCGTCCGTATGTCCAAGCGCAAGGGCACCATGGTGACCCTGCAGGAGCTCGTCGACGAGGTCGGCTCCGACGCTGCTCGCTACACGCTCATCTCCAAGAGCTCCAACCAGATGGTCGACTTCGATATCGAGGCCGTCAAGAAGCGCGACAACTCCAACCCGGTGTACTACGTGCAGTACGCTCACGCTCGCGTGTGCTCCATCCTGCGTCGTGCCGCCGACGTTACCGCCGAGCAGGCCGCCGAGATGGGCATGAAGGCCGTCGCCGAGAAGGCTATTGGCGAGAACGCCGATTACTCGCTGCTGACCGACCCGACCGAGCTTGCCCTATCGCGTAAGCTCAACGAGCTCACCGACCTCATCGGTAGCTGCGCTCGCGATCGCGCCCCGTTCCGCCTGACGCACTTTGCCGAGGAGCTCGCTGGCGACTTCCACAGCTTCTACGCCGCCTGCCAGGTCCTTCCGAGCGAGGGCCGTCCCGTCGACCCTGAGCTCTCGCGCGCCCGTTTGGCCGCCTGCGACGCCGTCCGTGTGACGCTCGCCCTGGTGCTTACCCTCGTTGGCGTTTCTGCCCCCGAGCAGATGTAAGCGCTGGTCGTTTGACTGCGCTGGTTTGGTTTGACTGAGCCTCGAAAGCCCGATCTCCCATGCGGAGGTCGGGCTTTTTGCGTTTAGCGAGACAATTTGGCTTGCTGGAAAATGCTACCAAATCGCAACTATACCGGTTTACTACGATGAATCGAGGGATTCCAATCACACGGGCTTTTCACCGAAAAGTGCAAGCCATCTAGCTGGGGTTTTATTTTTTCGGTTTTTGGCGTGGTCGTGGTTGAGCGATTCATCGTAGTAAACAGCCATAGTTTTGAAAATGACCCTAGGGGACGGAGGAAAACGGATCATTTTTGTCCCGTGGAGGAACGGTGGGATACCTTCTGCCAAGAATCGGGGGCATCTACTACGTTTAAGTGCGTACCCCGAACCACGCCGAAAATCGCAATATTAAAACCGCAGGTAGCAGGTCTGCGACTTTCGAAAAATAGTGAGTATGGTCAGGGGTGCGGGGGCAAACGTAGTAGATGGGCGCGATTCGTGGCACATCGATCTTGGGGCCGATGCCCTTGTCCCTTAGCTGTTCCGTTTTCTCGATGCTTGAGGCTTGATCTGCCTTCTTCTTGTGAGTTGCGGTGGAATGGTTCCTGCTTGAGGGGTGCCGGCCGGGATTTGGGAACTATTTCACCGCAGCTTTTGATGTGGCGATGGTGTACGCCGGAACTTTGTAAAGAGCATCCCTTTTGACTAGTCGTTTAAGAACGTCCCCGATGACTAAGTTGCAGGTGGTTGCGGTTGTGTTACACTAACGCTGCGTATATAACGCAATCATCTCTATACAGATCAATGATGTCCGTCGGTATTTGACGGAGCTAGACTGTTTAGCCGCCCTGAAGGTTTATGCAGGGAGCATGTGATCACAGGGCTTGAAAAGAAAGTTGAGCAAACACTGTGTCTGATCAACAACAAGAAAACGAAATAACGACGACGCAAACGGCTCCCGCTGCACCGGTTACGTCGGACCAGGCCGTGCTTTCCGCACCGGCGCAGGTCTCGGCTCCCGAGGCGCTTAAGGCCGCCGCGCCCACCACGCCCGTTGCTAGCGAGGAGGCTGCTCCCGCTAAGCCTAAGCGCACGCGTCGTTTGGCCAAGCCTGCTGCGGACGGCGAGGATGCCGAAAAGCCCAAGCGTCGTACGACGCGCACCACGCGCGCGAAGCGCCCCGTTGCCACCGATGCTTCGGCCCCCATTTCCGATGAGGTCGCGCAGGCCCGTGCACTGGCGCAGATTAGCGAGGCCCAGGTTGTGCGTGCCCGCCGTCGCGCTGCCGAGCGCGAGGCCGCGGCATTGACTGAGCTCGCTGCGCCGGTCGCCCCCGAGGCTCCTGCTGCCGAACAGTCGGCCGAGAAGACGGCACCGCGCACGCGTCGCCGTGCGGCAGCCAAGACGCAGCAGCCCGTCGAGCAGCTGACTCCTGAGGTCGCTGAAGCTCCGGCTCGTTCTGCGGCAGGGGAGGGCGCTTCCTCCGCTGAGCCCGTCGTGCACGCTGAGGTCAACGAGGTTCCCGTCGTTGATCCGGCTCTGCGCCCGCATCGTCGCGGCCGCAAGCCCAAGGCGTATGTTGAGGCCGAGAAAGCCGCTGCCGCAGCAGCTGCTGCCCAGGGCGCAGCGGTGACGGCCGAGCCTACGGCCACGGTCGATGCCCCGGTCCAGGACGCTCCGTCCACCGAGGCTTCCGCATCTGCCGATGCCGAGCCCGCCGATGTCCGTCCCGGCCGTAGCCGTCGCACCGCGGCAAAGCGATCGACGAAGGCGAAGGCCAAGGCCGACGCCGAGCCCGTCGACGATAAATCCTCCGAGGCAACCGCCGATGCCGCTTCCGAGTCCGAAAACGTCGACCAACCGGCAACTGATAAGCCCAAGCGCACGCGCAAGAAGTCCGCGAGGGCCAAGGGTGCCGAGCAGCAGGGCGACGCCGAACCCAGCAACCATGCCAACGCCGACGCCAAGGCAGAGGGCGAGGCTCCGTCCGGCACCGATGCAACCGCAGCCGCGGCTACCGAAGGCACCGAGACCGAAGAGGGCGCCCGCCCCAGCCGCCGTCAGCACAAGCGCAACGACGAGCGCAACGACCGCAAGGACGATCGCAACAACGACCGCCGCAGCCGTCAGCGCGACCGCAAACAGCGCAACAAGGAGCGCAACGCCGCCCCCACCGAGCCCACGCTTTCGCGCGAGGAGCTTGCGGCCATGAAGGTAGCCGAGCTGCGCGAGAAGGCAAAAGAGTTCGAGATCGAGACGACCGGCAAGAAGAAGGCCGAGCTTGTCGAGGAGATCTACACGACCGCCGCGAAGGCCGAGGGCTTCCGCGATATTAAGGGCATCCTGCAGATTCGCCCGGACAACTCCGGCATCATCCATGCCCACGGTTACATGAAGTCCAACGAAGACGCCTTCGTCCCCGCTTACCTCATCCGCTCCGCACGCCTGCGCACGGGTGATGTCATCGAGGGTTCGCTGCGCCCCTCGCGCGGCGGCGACAAGCGAGCCGGCCTCGCCAAGATCACGACCGTTAACGGCATGGATCCCGAGCAGATCCGCAACCGCCCCAAGTTCGGCGACCTTACCCCGGTCTATCCCAACGAGCCGCTGCGCATGGAGCACGGCAAGGATTCCATCACCGGTCGCGCCATCGATATCGTGTCGCCGATCGGCAAGGGCCAGCGTGGCCTGATCGTGTCGCCGCCCAAGGCCGGCAAGACAACGATCCTTAAGAAGATCTGCCAGTCCATCTCGATCAACAACCCCGAGGTGCACCTCATTTGCCTGCTCGTCGACGAGCGCCCCGAAGAGGTCACCGATATGCAGCGCTCCATTAAGGGCGAGGTCGTGGCCTCGACCTTCGATATGCCCGCCGACAACCACACCCGCGTGGCCGAGCTCGTCATCGAGCGTGCCAAGCGCATTGTGGAGCTGGGCGGCGATGTCGTGGTGGTGCTCGACTCCATCACACGTCTTGCGCGCGCCTACAACCTGGCGGCACCCGCCTCGGGCCGTATCCTTTCGGGCGGCGTCGATTCGGCAGCTCTCTATCCGCCCAAGCGTTTCCTGGGTGCAGCCCGCAATATCGAAAACGGCGGCTCGCTCACCATCCTCGCCTCCGCCCTTATCGACACCGGCTCCAAGATGGATGAGGTCATCTTTGAGGAGTTCAAGGGCACCGGCAACATGGAGCTCAAGCTCGACCGCGATCTTGCCGATCGCCGCATCTTCCCGGCCATCGACCCCGTTGCCTCCGGTACGCGCAACGAGGACCTGCTGGTCGACGAGCAGATGCGCCCGTTTGTCTTTGGCCTGCGTCGCATTCTCGCCGGTATGAACAACACCGAGCGCGCGGCGGCGTCGTTTATTAAGGGCCTTAAGGGCACCAACACCAATCAGGAGTTCTTGGTGCGTTCGGCCAAAAAGCACAGCGACTACGAGCAGACGTTTTAGACCAAAAGCCGCACGCTATATCGCCATAAGAACGGGCAATCGGGCCGGGGTTTATGCCCCGGCCCTTTCTTTACGGCGCCACTCGGCAACATTTTCTGACCTTATGACCGACAAGCAGCAGTTTTCGAGCCATAATCCGGCCTCATCGCTTGCAATCGGAGGGTCGGTTTCGCATAATAGCCTTTAAGCTTCGCGACGGAAAACGCAGGTGAAACGAACTATATACCGTTGCTTTGGGACGCATGTCCCGCTTCATCTTCTCTCGCGCAGCCAACTAAATGATGCGATTTGGGTGCTGGAAGATGGGGAGAGCTCATGGCTTCTTCTGATGCAACACAACGAGCAGTCCTTGCCGGACTTTCCTGCGGGATCGGCCTTGCCGCCCCCGTGGTGATGTATGCCGCGACGCTGCCGTTCTCGTCGGTCAACGAGACGGTTGTCGCGGGCGCTGTTCCCTTTGCCGTTGGTGCGGTGGCGGGCGTGGGCATCTACGCAGCCTCGCTGGGCATCTCCGAGTATCGCGCCGAGCACGATGGCCGCCTGTTTGAGCCCGATGCCGTGGGCGGCGCCGCTCAGTTTGGCCGGACCCACAGCGAGTTCAAGACCGCCTCGATTCCCGCGCAGCAGCAGGGGGCGATGCCTCAGCCTGCAGCACCGGCCGATCAAGCCAATGCCGCACAGCCTCCTTCCGCATTTCTCTCCGGTCTGACCGGTGCGTTCCAGCGCCGCCACGCCGACGATGGCGTTCCCACCATCGCGCGCGCGGCTAACGCCATGGATGAGGCCGAGGCCTGGTCTATGATCGACAGCATGCTCGATGACGATTCCCCGGTCAGCTGCGATGCCGTGCGTTCGCGCGATGTCTACCAGGTCGCAATCGACGAGCTCACCAACGGTGGAAAGACCGGTTCTTACAATCGCGATGACATTGCCGCTGCCGCACGCGCCGTCTCGGGCTCTCATGCAGCCCCTGCGGGCAGCACCGCGGCCTTCGTGGCGCTTGTAGCCAACGCAGCCAACAATGCCGCCTATAACGGCGCGTCGTCGGCTGCGTACGCCTCTGCCGCGTCGGCTGCTTCGGCCGGCCAACAGAGCGCAGCTCAGGCGGCTCCTGTCGCCGACCCCTTTGCCGATGAGCCCCTGGCTGTCGACGAGGAGACCATTGCCGCTCGCCGAGCTGCCGAAAGCTCGCTTTGGGGCGCTTCGGCCCAAATGCAGGCCGCGGAGGCGGCGCCGTACAACGCCAAGCTCGCCAGCATGCCCATCATTTCCGATGCCAAGGGTGTGGATCTCTCCGATCTGGACGAGCCTGCCGCCATCACTGCGTCTATCGATGCCCAGGATCGCGTGGATACCGACAGTCTCCCCGATGCCTCTCTTGAGGAAGATGTCCCCATGGCCGATTATTCGGGCCACGAGGACATGTGGGCCGCCGCCATGGCGATCATGGCCGAGGCTGCCGAGCCCTCCCCCGTGGCGGTGCCCACGCCTGCAGCCTCACCTGTCTCGGTTGCTCCCGTCTATGTCGGCCGCCACAGCTCCGTGCTTCCCGAGGATACCGCGCGTATCTCGCGCGAGGGTATCGAGCGCGCCGAGGCTATCGCTGCCGGCGTTATGGAAAACCGTCGCCATGAGCGCGTCAATCAGATTCTCGAGGAAGAGATCAACCGTCTACAGTCTGCGGCCGTCAAGCGCACGGGCCGTGCCTATCTGAGCGTTATCGAGGGCGGTACCGCCAGCTTTACACCGCTGCGCGCGGAGGCATAATTGCCTCATGGTTAAGCTCGATCGAAAATGGGCGCTTGCCGCCTGCGCCATGGTGCTCGTCATTTGGGGCAATTCGCTGGTTCCCGGTACGGGGTCTGGTTCGTTGAGCTTGTCGATCATGGAATTCATTCGCGGCTTTTTGCAGGCCCTGGGGCTTCCATACGAGTGGGTGACCAACTTCGTCGTGCGCAAGTGCGCTCATTTTACCGAGTACATGGTGCTTGGCATCTTGGCGACGCACGCCTTTGACCTCGAAGGCCGGCGCACGTTTGATGTGTTGCTGCCCACGGCGGTGTTCTTGCTGCTTGTTCCCTCTATCGACGAGACGATCCAGCTTTTTGTGCCCGGTCGCGCCGGCATGATTACCGATGTGATGATCGACTGCTGCGGGGCGACGACAGGCGTCGTGCTCCGATATCTCTTACGGTCGCTGATTTACACCAAAAAGGCCGCCTAGGACGTTTTGCTTGGTCCTAGGCGGCTTTGTTCGTTTGAGGGCCTCTGCGGGGCGTGACGGTTTTGTCCGGGCGTTTTGCGAGCTTGGCTACGCCGTGCGCCGTTGATGCACCCTTTACTGGAGCGCCTGGGCGCCCAGGGCCAGGCAGCCCATGATGCCCTGCTTGCCCTCGAGGCTGTTGTTGACAATGTAGGTATCGATGTCGTTGACCTCGGGCGTGACGATATAGCCGTTGAGCATCTCGGCGCACTTTTTGCGGGCGAGCGGCACGATGGGAGTGTGGTCGGCCACGCCGCCGCCGATGATGATCTTTTGCGGCGCGTAGCACAGCGTGTAGGTCATGAGTGCCTGTGCCAGATAGCCGGCGAGCAGGTCCATGGCCTCCGGGTCATCGGCCATGTCTCCGGCGCTCTTGCCATCCCAGCGCTTTTTAACGCCGGGACCGGCGATGAGGCCCTCGAGGCAGTTGTCGTGGAAGGGGCAGGCACTGTGCTCGCCGATGGTGTCGCGCGGGTCGCGTGTGACCAGGATGTGGCCGGCCTCGGGATGCATCATGCCGTGCACGAGCTTGCCTCCCGAGAGCACGCCGGCGCCCACACCGGTGCCGATGGTCAGGTAGACAACGTCAGTGAGGCCCTGGGCGCAACCAAAAGTGACCTCGCCCAGGCAGGCGACGTTGACGTCGGTATCGTAGCCACAGGGAATATTGAGCTCGTTTTGGATGGTGCCCAGCAGGTCGAAGTAGCGCCATGCCGTTTTGGGCGTCTCCAGGATCTTGCCGTATTGGGGCGAGGCAGGGTTGACTGCCGTGGGGCCAAAGGCGCCGATGCCCAGCGCGGCGATGCCCTTGTCGGCAAACCATGCATTGACGGCCTCAACGGTCTCCTGCGGGGTCGTGGTCGCGATCTGCTCACGCTCCAGGACCGTACCGTCTGCATAGCCCGTGGCGCAGACCATCTTGGTGCCGCCGGCCTCGAGCGCTCCGATAAGCTGCTGTTCTGCCATAGTATTCCTCTCTCTGGGACGAGTTGCTCCGTGACTAAAGTATAGAGCTCTAAACCATTTTAGAAAGCGCTATAAAAAGAAGCCTCGCAACGCGGCGGGCGGTGCGAGGCTTCTTTGGTTGCTTTAGTTGCCGGGCCGTCCTTACCCGCGCGGCTTGATTTTATCACGTAGCGATTTGAGGTTCTCCAGCGCCGCGTTGAGCGTCTCGTCTCGCTTGGCAAAGTGGAAACGGATCAGATGGTTGACGGGCTCGCGGAAGAAGCTCGAGCCGGGCACGGCACCCACTCCCACCTTAGACGCGAGGTCTTCGCAGAATTCGAGGTCGCTGTCATAGCCAAACTCAGAGATATCCATCATGACGTAGTAGGCGCCCTGTGGCACGTTGTGCTCAAGACCGATGCTGTCGAGTCCCTGGCAGAACAGGTCGCGCTTGGCGGCGTAGAGGTCGAGGACCTCCTGGTAATAGCTGTCGTCGAATTTGAGGGCGGTGACGACGGCTTCCTGCAGGGGAGCGGCGGCACCCACGGTGAGGAAGTCGTGGACCTTCTTGATGCGCTCGGTGATCTGGGCCGGGGCAATGGTGTAGCCCAGACGCCAGCCGGTGATGGAGTACGTCTTGGACAGCGAGCTGCAGCTGATAGTGCGCTCGAACATGCCGGGCAGCGTGGCCATATAGACGTGCTCGTGGGGCGCGTAGACGATGTGCTCGTACACCTCGTCGGTGATGCAGTAGGCGTCGTACTTTTTGCAGAGGTCGGCGATAAAGGTGAGCTCCTCGCGCGTAAAGACCTTTCCGCAGGGGTTGGAAGGGTTGCACAGGACGATGGCCTTGGGATCATTGTCACGGAAGGCCGCCTCGAGGACCTCGCGATCGAATTCGAACGTGGGCGGGTTGAGCGGCACGTAGATGGGCTCGGCGCCCGAAAGGATCGTGTCGGCGCCGTAGTTCTCGTAGAACGGCGAGAAGATGACGACCTTGTCGCCGGGGTTCGTGACCGTCATCATGGCGGCCATCATGGCCTCGGTGGAACCGCAGGTGACCACGACGTTCTGGTTGGGGTCGACCGGCATGCCCATAAAGTGCTCCTGCTTGGCGGCGAGCGCCTTGCGCATGGCCTGGGAGCCCCAGGTGATGGAGTACTGGTGATAGAGCGGCTTGGGGTCGCTGGCGATGGCGCTCAGGCTGTTGAGCAGCTGCGCCGGGGGATCGAAGTCGGGGAAGCCCTGCGAGAGGTTGACGGCACCGTACTTATTGGAGATGCGCGTCATGCGGCGGATGACCGAATCGGTAAATCTTGCCGTGCGGTTGGAGAGTTCTTTCATGACGGTCCTTTCGAGGGTTTGCAGTGGGACAAGTTTACTCCTATGAAAAGGGTGGGAATTGCTCGAAACGCGCTCGAAAAACTCTTTTCAAAATTCTTGAAAATTGGGGCTTGCATCGCATGGCGTTCCTTGCAATAATAGTCGAGCGCGAAGCGCACAGGACACGGTGGGTGTAGCTCAGTTGGCTAGAGCGACGGGTTGTGGTCCCGTAGGTCGAGGGTTCGAGTCCCTTTACCCACCCCAGTTCTTGCTTCGTGTTGATATCGGGTCGTTAGCTCAGTTGGTAGAGCAGGGGACTCTTAATCCCAAGGTCCAGGGTTCGACCCCCTGACGGCCCACCACACGATATCTCCTCTAAAGTCCGTCATAACGGACTTTAGCTTTGGGTCGTTAGCTCAGTTGGTAGAGCAGGGGACTCTTAATCCCAAGGTCCAGGGTTCGAACCCCTGACGGCCCACCAAAGCATGTTAAGACGGTCAACGAAAGTTGGCCGTCTTTTTTTGTTGACCTCGTATGGGGTCGAACCCGTCGGGGCACAGCCGCTTTCACAAATCGAGTCTACCCTGCGGATCGGTAAATCCGTCAGTACCCTCCTTGAGTTTCTTCTCGTCTGCCTTCACACGGCGCTCGAGCTTCTTTGTGTCCTCGGCAGGTGGTAGATTTTCGGGGACAATTCCGCGGTCGATGAGGCTGCCACGCACGCTTGCGTTGTTCTCGACGTGCTCTTGCTTGATTTGGTCCAGACCGTACAGGTCGTGTTCCTCTGCGTTGAAAGCAGTCATCGAGTTCGTAAGGTCCTTTGCTTTGATGAGGACAACGGCTAACCTGTCCGCCAATGCCGCGCTCTTGGGTACGCCGAGCTGCTGCTTCATTTCCGCCGTGCTTCTGCCGCCGAATAACGCTTCATCGCCCTTCGACTTGATGATCGCGAATCCTTTGGAGTCCACGCCGCGTTTGAACGCAATACCCGAGAGCTGTTTCTCTGAATCGGATAGCGAGTGGCGCGCCTGCAAGCGCTGAATCTCTGCGAAGCGCTGCTCTATGAGCTCTTGGCGGCGCGTCTGCACGGCAAAGTATGCCTGGGCGAGTGCGATCTCTGGCTTGTTTGAATCTCCGTTCTGGGCGATTAAATAGCATGCATAGCGCGTAAGTTTGTAGTCTTTAACCGCGCGAGCGGCGACACCGGCAGTTACCATTTTCGTGGTGTCACGAAAATGGGAATCAACTGGAGTTTTGTTTGTTTCGCACGAGACTTTTGCCCTCTTAACAACTTCGGCGAAGTTCTCCCATCGAGTGTATCCCATGGGTTCCATTAAATCGCGTGCGAGCCAATACTCAACCCCGTCTTCCACATTGGCGTAGCTATCAAGTTCGACACGCCACTTTTCGATATCCCTGTTGTCCATATCTCTTCCTCTCTGGTCTGTTGTCTGCACGGGCTTTGTCCTCTCTATATTCAGAATAATGATACGCAGCCGTGCGGACACCAATGAGCCCCGTGTTGCTTCTAGTCCGCGGGGCCGATAGATATCGATAAGTTGTATTCTGTTTTGGATAGGGGCTCAGCCTAGTCCGCTCGATAGTGCGAACCGAGGCTTTCGGTTCGTTTGCGCATGGCTTTGACCATCTCCGCAGCCAGCTGAATTTGCGACTGTAGGCGCGCGAGGGCAGCGATTTCGCTGTCGTTGGCACGCGGCTTATTTAGAGTCGTGGCTTCATCTTGCAGGCTTTCAAGCTCCTGCAGCGCCTTGGATAGACCCGCATCGGTCCTGTTGATCATGCAGTAGGCGCTCATTGTGTGCTTGAGGCAGCGGGTTAGGCGCTCGGCGACTGCTGTAGCGATGCCATGCTCGGGGAGGGCGACATCCTCCGGTGCGTCAGCCTCGGGAGCGTCCAGTGCTGCTCGAGCCGCCGATGCGCCCGCAATGTGCCCGAATACGATGCCATTGGCGCTCGACAGCCCTCCGATGCGGTCGGCGCCGTGCATGCCGCCTGTTGCCTCGCCACAGGCGTAGAGGCCCTCAACGCCCGTGTACGCGGTCCTGTCGATCTTGATGCCGCCGTTGGCCGCGTGGGCATACATCGCCACACGCATCTCGTCGCTCGGAGCGATACCATGCTCGTCTTGTAGCCAAGTGGCAAAGGTCTGCACGAACTCGGGGACATTCTCTCGCGGGAAGTCGTAGTGGAGCGCCAGACCTTCGGCACCCGCTTGATCGACAGCAAGATCGATGGCGCGGGAAGCTAAGCGCGAAGTGAAGGGGCCATATCCTGAGCGTTGCTCAAGCAGATCGTCTAACTTTTCGTTGGCAATGTCGACCGGTTGGTCAAACGTGACGTAGCGCCAGGTCTTTTCGTTAAAGACCAGGTTGCGCTTAGGTTCAATGAAACCGGGCATCATCTGCATGAACTCTATATTAGTAAGCGATGCACCGTGCGCCAGCGCGATGGCCTGCGAGGAGCTGAGTACATCGGCCGAAGTGAGGCTGCGTTCGAATAGACCGCCAGTGCCGCCGGCTGCGATGATAGTGGCCTTTGCTGCAAAGGTCACGATGCGCTCGTCTGTTTGGTTGTAGAGCACGGCGCCGGTAATCTTTCCGGTTGTGCTTTCAACAAGGTCTATAAGCTCGTGTCGGGGGAGCAGACGAATGCCAAGAGACTTGATCTGGGCCGCACACGCGTCTTCAAGAGGCTTGCGGGTCAGGCCGCGCCAATTGCGTGTCTTATGGTCAAAGCAGGGGATAAATTGCTTTTGCTGGGCGCTCTCGGCGCTTTGCGGACGCTGGAGCTCAACACCCAGATCTTGCTCGAGCCATTGGATGGCCTGGGGGATACCGTGGACAAACGTCTGGACGAGCGTAGGGTCGGCTACGCCGCCGCCGACGGCCTGGATGGTGTCGATAAGGTCCTGTTCGTCGTCTTCGTCGACGGGCCCAATAAGCCCGAGGCCCCAGGTGCCCGGGAAGAAGCTCGACCCGCTCATGGTCTTGCCGGCGCTTGCGATGGCAACAGTCGCACCCGCGCTTGCTGCTTCTATGGCGGCGCAAAGGCCAGCGATGCCCGATCCGATTACCAGTACATCAGTTGATTCCATGGGATTCCTTTCTCGTTCGCGCATTGTCGCACGGGAGATTGGCAAAGGTATCGCAAAGATGGGATAAATCGGCAAAGGGCGAATATGGCACGTGGACGTTAGGGGCGCTTGGCGGCTCCTTCTCCTCACACTTCATGTTCCATCAGAACTGATATATCGGCTCTCGAACGCTTTGTGGCGACAAAAAAGAGCCGCTACCCGGGTGGGTAGCGGCTCTAAAGCTCAACTACATGAGCATCGCGCTGGCGCGATTAGGCCTTGAGGGCCTCCTCGACGGCGACAGCGCAGGCGACGGTGGCACCGACCATGGGGTTGTTGCCCATGCCGATGAGACCCATCATGTCGACGTGCGCAGGCACGGAGGAAGAACCGGCGAACTGGGCGTCGGAGTGCATACGGCCCATGGTGTCGGTCATGCCGTAAGAGGCAGGGCCGGCGCCCATGTTGTCCGGGTGCAGGGTACGGCCAGTGCCGCCACCAGAAGCGACGGAGAAGTACTTCTTGCCAGCCTCGAGGCGCTCCTTCTTGTAGGTGCCAGCGACGGGGTGCTGGAAGCGCGTCGGGTTGGTGGAGTTGCCGGTGATCGAGATGTCGACGTTCTCGTGCCACATGATGGCAACGCCCTCGCGGACGTCGTCGGCGCCGTAGCAGTTGACGGCGGCGCGGGGACCATCGGAGTAGGGGATGGTCTCGACGACCTTGAGCTCGCCCGTGAAGTAGTCGAACTGGGTCTTCACGTAGGTGAAGCCGTTGATGCGGGCGATAATCTGAGCGGCGTCCTTGCCCAGACCGTTGAGGATAACGCGCAGCGGCTTCTTGCGAGCCTTGTTGGCGTTCAGAGCCAGGCCGATAGCGCCCTCAGCGGCAGCGAAGGACTCGTGGCCAGCCAGGAAGGCGAAGCACTCGGTGTCGTCGGAGAGCAGCATAGCGCCCAGGTTGCCGTGGCCCAGACCGACCTTGCGGTCCTCGGCGACGGAGCCGGGAACGGTGAAGGCCTGGATGCCCTCGCCGATGATGGCGGCAGCCTCAGAAGCGGTCTTGGCGCCACGCTTGACAGCGAGAGCGCAGCCGAGGGTGTAGGCCCACTCGGCGTTCTGAAAGGCGATGGACTGGGTGTTGTTGACGATCTCACGCGGGTTGAAGCCCTTGTCGGTGCAGATCTGCAGAGCTTCCTCGAGGGAGGCGATGCCGTTGTCGGCGAGGCACTTGTTGATCTTGTCAGCGCGGCGCTCGTAACCTTCGAACGTAACAGTCATAGTTATTTCCCTCCCTTTCTACTCGTGAACCGGGAACACGCTGGCGACGGAGTGGGTCTCCTCGTCGGTGCGCGGGTCGATGTACTTGGCAGCGTTCTCCCACTGACCATAGTGGCCCATAGCACCAGCGATGGCCTCCTCGGGGGTCTTGCCGGCCTTGACGGCGTCGGTGAACTTACCGAGGTTCAGGAACTCGAACGCGATGATCTCGTTCTTGTCGTTGAGAGCCATGCGGGTGACGTAGCCCTGAGCGAGCTCGAGGTAACGAGCGCCCTTGGCCTTGGTGCCGAACATGGTGCCGACCTGAGAGCGAAGGCCCTTGCCGAGGTCGTCGAGGGAGGCGCCCACGGGCAGGCCGCCCTCGGAGAACGCGGTCTGGCTGCGGCCGTAAACGATCTGCAGGAAGATCTCGCGCATAGCAACGTTGATGGCGTCGCAGACGAGGTCGGTGTTGAGGGCCTCGAGGATGGTCTTGCCGGGAAGGATCTCGGAAGCCATGGCGGCAGAGTGGGTCATGCCCGAGCAGCCGATGGTCTCAACGAGGGCCTCCTCGATGATGCCGTCCTTGACGTTCAGCGTGAGCTTGCAGGCGCCCTGCTGAGGTGCGCACCAACCCACACCGTGCGTAAGACCGGAGATGTCGGAAATCTCCTTAGCCTGGACCCACTTGCCCTCCTCGGGGATGGGTGCGGGACCGTGGTATGCACCCTTGGCAACGGGGCACATGTTCTCCACTTCCTGTGAGTACTGCATGCCTCTCCTCTCTATCGTGTTGGCGTCCCGTCTGGGGGTCGTGGCTGGCGATTGCCGGGCGACCCTTCGAAAGGGACATGACATGCAGCCCCTATAATACCGCGAAATGCACGGAATATTCGGCGAACGGCTCAGTTTTCGTAGCGAGAAGCGCGGAACTTTCAATTGAAACGATTTAACCAGACTATTTGCGGTCAAGCGACATTTTGTAGGGTGTCAGTTTTTATCAAGGTTTTGATTAGCTTTTGGCAAGACAGCGTTGCCTGACCTGTGGCTATATTGCCGTTCGCCATCGGATTGCCGCCTTTTACCGTCGACGGGTGCCATTTTGCGTGAATGTTTTGATGGCACGTTTCAATCGTGATGTATTGGATGGTAAGCAGATCCCGGCGAAGGGAGCGCCATGCAGCGCGTTTGGAAAACGATCACCGGTTTTTACCATGTTTGTGCCCGCGGTATGGGCGGGCAGTTGATCTTTGAGAGCGACGAGGACCGGTGGGAGTTTTTGGAACTGATGCGCGACTGCTGCCGCGATGCCCAGGTGACGATTGTGGCCTGGTGTCTCATGAGCGACTACGTGGATCTGGTGCTTTTGGATTACGAGGACGAAATGAGCGCTGCTATGCAGCGGCTGCTGTTGACGTATGCTCGTCGGTTCAATAAGCGCGCTGGGCGCGCGGGCTGCCTATTTCGTGAGCGTTTTGAGCGCCGCTCGCTCGATACCGACTGGCAGGTGATGGAGGCTATTCGCTCCGTACACGCCGATCCGCAGGAGGAGGGCATTAGCCTAATCGAGCGTTATCCCTGGAGCAGCTTTGCGGAGCATCTGCGCGCTTACGACAGCGATGCGGCCGATGTCACGAGGGGATTTTCCGATCCTTCTTGTGTACTTGAACTTTTTGGTTCTGCCGAGGGCTTTATTGCCTATTCGCTAGCGATGCCCGACGGCGGCGAACCGGTGCTGTGCGATATGAAAGAGACGGAGTGGGAACGCCACGCCTTTGCCGACAGGTTGGCGAAGAGCCTCGGGGCTCCGCTCCACGGGGTTAAAGCCGCACCGCCGGCGCGGCGCGATGCCGTTATCGTTGGATTGCGCGATGCCGGATTTACGGTGCGTCAGATTGAGCACTATACCGGGATTGGCAAAAGTACGGTTTCTCGTATTGTGCGGACCCGCACGGGGACGGCGATGCGGGCTGGCGGAAACGTGATGTAGGGCTGCCTGTGCACCGCGGCTGGGGTCGTTCATGCGCCGCAACCTGCGTTCTAAATGCTTGGTACGCTGACTGCACTTCTTGATATGCATAGAACGATTGCCGTCTTGCATAAAAATACGGCTCAGTCCGGTTTTACCCGCGCCTACCCCCGTCCACACCGTGCAAAAAGCGGAGTTTTCAGCATCGTGGTGCTGTCGGCACCGTCGTAATCTTGAAATATATGGGTCCCGAAGCCATTTATGCCTGCCGATGTGCCTCCAAAGCGCATGCTTGTGACCCCTGAGACCACGATGCTTGTTCTAAAACGATATAAAAGGGTGCCTGGAGACGTTGATTAACGCTTTCAATGCGTATACACGCAACTTGGCGTGCTGAAAACTCGCAAAAATGCACGCCGCACCCTATGGGACCCGTCTGTGGCGGGCGCGAAGCGAACCGGAGCCCAGCAGGACGGGGCATGGGGCGTTGCTTGGGGTGCCCGTGGCTCTGTCGCTAGCCGTTGGCACTGTGGAAAACGTCCGTGTTTGCGGCTGGCTGTTCGGTAAATGACAGGGCGAGCGCCGGACGCGCGAACTTTGTGTGTCCGAGGCGTTATGAAAAAGCCGAGCCGCCCGTATTGGGCGGCTCGGCAATCAAACCCTTTGATCTGGGGCATCCGCTTCTGGCTAGTTTACCCTTCGAGCATGCCGTCGAGGGTGCGCCAGGCTAACTCGGCGCATTTGACGCGGGCGGGCATGTGCGAGATGTCCTGGAGCTGGGCGGCCTCGTCCAGGTCTTCCAGGTCTTCCTCGGAGAGCTGCTCGCCACGGATCATGGCGAGGAAAAGCTCTGCCAGACGACGTGCTTCCTCGACCGTCTCGCCGGTGATGAGGTCGGCCATGATATCGGCGCTGGCCTGGCTGATGGCGCAGCCGTGACCGGTAAAGGAGGCCTCCTCGATCACGTTGTTCTCGACACGCAGCTGCAGAGTGAGCTCATCGCCGCAGCTGGGGTTGATGCCGTCGTGCTCGTGCGTGGGGGCATCCATCTCGTACTTGTAGTCGGGGTGCGAGTTGTGCTCCATAAACGTGGTAGAGGTGTACAGATTACCCATTGAACGTGCTCCAAACGTGATGCAGGCCGGCGATGAACTTGTCGATATCGGCCTTGTCGTTGTAGAAGGCCACGCTGGCGCGGCAGCAGGCAAGGTTCTCGACGCCCAGCCAGGTGAGCAGAGGCTGCGCGCAGTGGTGACCGGCGCGGATGCAAACGCCGTCCATGTCCATGATGCTCGCGACATCGTGCGGGTGGATGCCCTTGACGTTAAAGCTGACGACGCCGTGGTGGTTGTCCCAATAGATGGAGCCGATGATCTGGACAAAGTCGAGCTGCATGAGCTCGCCCATCAGGTAGTGGACGAGTGCCTGCTCGCGTGCCTGGATGTTTTCGTAGCCTACCGTGTTGACCAGGTAGTCAAGCGCCGCGCCCGTGGCGAAGATGCCGGCGGCGTCCTGCGTGCCGGCCTCGAACTTCTCGGGGACGGGCGCCCAGACGGCGTCCTGCTCGGTGACCGAGTCGATCATCTCGCCGCCGGTGAGCATGGGTGGCATGGCGTTGAGCAGGTCCATCTTGCCCCACAGCACGCCGATGCCCATGGGGCCCATAGCCTTGTGCGCGCTAAAGGCAAAGAAATCGGCTCCCAGATCGGCCACATCGACCGGCATGTGCGGCAGCGACTGCGCACCGTCGACGACCAGATAGCCGCCGTACTTGTGCACGAGCTTGCCGAGATTCTTGACCGGATTCTCAACGCCCAGCACGTTAGAGACCTGACCCACGGCCAAGATCTTGGTCTTGGGGCCCACCTTGGACAGAACTTCCTCGGTCGTTAGCTGGCCGGTCTTGGTGGGGTAGAGGTAGACGAGCTTGGCGCCGGTCTCGCGGCAGACCTGCTGCCACGGGATCAGGTTGGAGTGGTGCTCCATGATGGTGATGACGACCTCGTCGCCCGGCTCCAGCACCGTGGGCGCAAAGCTCTTGGCGACCAGGTTGAGCGACTCGCTCGTGTTGCGGGTGAAGACGACCTCGTTGGCCTGGGGGGCGCCGATGACATCGGCGATCTGCTGGCGCACCTTCGCGATAGCCTCGGTGGCCTCGACGGACAGCGAGTACAGGCCGCGCAGGGGGTTGGCGTTCATGCGCTGGTAGAAGTCGCGCTCGGCGTCGAGCACGCAGGCGGGGCGCTGTGCGGTGGCGGCGCTATCGAGGAAGGCGATTTCGGGGTGCTGCTGGAACAGCGGGAACTGCGCCTTGTAGGGATTGGTCTCGATGTCGACGGTAGGCCAGCCGCGCGAGGCCTCGTCGCTGGCGTCGAGCTCCATGGGCTCGGGGGCAGTACAGGTATCGCATTTAACGTGCTCGGTGTCGATCATGTGAGCTCCTCCTCAAAGTTGTCGATTAGGTTGTTGCCCAAGCGAACGACGGCGGCGCGGGTGCGCTCGTCGATGGCGGAAAGCGCGGCGTCCTCCAGCTTGGCGCGGATGAACAGGTCCTCGGCGGCGTTTTGGTCAAGGCCGCGGCAGGCGAGGTAGAACAGCTGCTCGTCGCGGACGTGACCGATGGTGGCGCCGTGGTTGCCGGCGACGTCGTCCTCGTCGCAGAGGATGACGGGAACGGTCTTGTTGTCGACGCCCTTGTTGGCCAAGAGCACCGTCTCGCGCTCGGTGCCGACGGCACCCTTGCAGCCGTGCACGAGGTCGATGGTGCCGCGGTAGACCTTCTTTGACGTGCCAGTCAGCACGCCGTTGGCGTCGATCTCGCACTCGGTCTTGCGGCCGCGGTGGCGCAGCTCGTAGTTAAAGTCACGCACCTGTTCGCGGGCACCCAGGTAATCGGTATCGATGGTCACCTTGGCGGTGTCGCCCAGCAGGTCGCCGGCAAGGCCGGTGGCGCTGGCGCCGGCACCCAGAACGGTGTGCTGCACGTTGACGCGCGCGCCCTCGTCCAGGAACAGACCGGTGTCGTCGAGCGCGATCCAGCTGTCATCGAGCGTCTGCGTGCAGGTTACGTTGACGGTGGCGTACTCGTGAGCGCACACGCGCAGCACGGAGCCCACGACGCCTTGGCCGTTGACGGGGGAGTCTAGGGCGATCTGCAGGTCGAGCGTTGCCTGCGGGCGGGCGACGACGTCGATGGCGGCAATCGCAACCGCTGCATCGACACCGCTCACGCGCACGGTAACCGTGGCGTGCTTGTATGCGAACACATCGATGACGATGCGCTTGGTGGCGTGGTCGGCCAGGTAGGTATAGGCAGCCTCGCCCATGCCGGTCTCGAAGGCCTCGGCAGGGGAGAGCTCCTCCTCGAGCTTGATGGCGCCGGCCTGGTAGACAGAGGTGGCGGGCACGTCGAGCTCGGTCTCGGGCGTGATGCGGGCACGATCGGCGGCGTCGCCGGGGGCGGAGGCGCGGCGCTCGGGGAAGCGCTCGGCCATGGCATCAATGGCGGCGTCGAAGGCGTCGGCCGAGCCGGCAAACTGCTCGTCCAGCCCCTCGATCTCAACGGCCTCGGCGGGAGCGGCGGCAAGCTCGTCCGAAAGCTCAAGCTTGGTCTGGTTCATTTTGAGCCAGCCCCAAGTTGCTGCCGGCATCGCATTAACCTGCTCGAGCGTGGTAGCAGCGGTGTTGGTTTCCTGTTTCATTATCCGATCGCTCCTTCCATCTCGAGCTTGATCAGGTTGTTCATCTCGACGGCGTACTCAAGCGGCAGCTCCTTGGAGACCGGGTTGGCAAAGCCGTTGACGATCATGGTACGGGCCTCTTCTTCCGAGATGCCGCGGCTCATCAGGTAGAACACCTTGTCGTCGCCGATGCGGCCGATGGTGGCCTCGTGGCCGATGTCGACGTTCTTGGCGCGGATGTCCATGGCGGGGATGGTATCGGAGCGGCTTTGGTCGTCGAGCATGAGCGACTGGCAGCTCACGGTTGCCTTGGAACCCTCGGCCTTAGGCGTGGCCACGATGGAGCTGCGGAAGGTCTGGATGCCGCCGCTCTTGGAGATGCCCTTGGTCTCGACGGTCGCCGAGGTCTCGGGCGCGTTGAGCACGACCTTGCAGCCGGTATCGAGGTTCTGGCCGGCGCCGGCAAAGGTGATGCCGGTAAAGCTCGAACGGGCGCCGCGGCCGTTGAGCACGCTCATGGGGTAGAGATAACCCACGTGGCTGCCGAAGGAGCCGCTGATCCACTCGATGTCGCCGTCCTCGTCCACGCGCGCACGCTTGGTGTTGAGGTTGTACATGTTCTTGGACCAGTTCTCGATGGTCGAGTAGCGCAGGTGTGCACGCTTGCCCACAAAGAGCTCCACAGCACCGGCGTGGAGGTTGGCCACGTTGTACTTGGGTGCGGAGCAGCCCTCGATAAAGTGTAGGTCGGCGTCGTCCTCGACGATGATGAGCGTGTGCTCAAACTGGCCGGCGCCCTTGGCGTTGAGGCGGAAGTAGCTCTGCAGCGGAAAATCGAGCTTGGTGCCCTTGGGCACGTAGACAAACGAGCCGCCCGACCACACGGCGCCGTGCAGGGCCGCAAACTTGTGGTCGGTGGGCGGGATGAGCGTCATAAACTTCTCGTGGATGAGCGGCTCCCACTGCGGATCGTGCAGGGCCTCCTCGATGCCGGAGTAGACGATGCCCATCTTGGACGCGGTGTCCTGCATGTTGTGGTAGACGAGTTCGGAGTCGTACTGCGCGCCGACGCCTGCCAGGTAGCTGCGCTCGGCCTCGGGGATACCCAGGCGCTCAAAGGTGTTCTTGATGTCGTCGGGCACCGACTCCCAGTCGTGCTTTTGGTCGGTGTTGGGCTTGACGTAGGTGACGATGTTGTCCATGTCCAGGCCCTCGATGGAGGGGCCCCACGTCGGATTGGGGAAGCGGTTAAAGATCTCGAGGGATTTGAGGCGCAGGTCGAGCATCCACTGCGGCTCGTCCTTCTTGGCGCTGATCTCGCGCACGATGTCGGGCGTGATGCCGGCGTCGAGGCGCTCGAATCCCTCCTCGCCATAGGTGAAGTCGTAGAGGCTGCGGTCGATGTCCGCGACCTCGGTGCGGTTCTTGGTCATTGCGTCGCCCCTTTACGCCTGCTGCTCGGCAGCGGCGGCTTCGGCCTTCGCGTGCTGCTCGGCGGCCTCGCGCTCGAAGGTCTCAAAACCGTTCTTGTCGATCCAGGGGATCAGCGAGGCGTCGTCCTCGCGCACGATTTGGCCCTTGACCATAACGTGGACGCGGTCGACATCCAGGTGCTCCAGGATGCGCGTGTTGTGCGTGATGATGAGCATGGAGCCTTCGCAGCTCTTGCGGTAGGCGTCCATGCCATGGCTGACGGTGGACAGGGCGTCGACGTCCAGGCCCGAGTCGGTTTCGTCCAGGATGGCGAGCTTAGGCTGCAGCAGCAGAAGCTGGAGCATCTCGACCTTCTTTTTCTCGCCGCCCGAGAAGCCCACGCCCAGCTCGCGGTTGAGGTAGGCGGTGTCCATGTTGAGCTCTGCCGCGAGCTCCTTGACGCGCCGGCGGAACTCCTTGCCCTTCATCTCCAGGCCGGGGCGGCCGGCGATGCTGGCACGCAAAAAGCTCGACAGCGGCACGCCCGGGATCTCGACCGGGGCCTGGAAGCTCAGGAACAGGCCGGCGCGCGAGCGCTTGTCGGTGGTGAGCTCGGTGATGTCCTGGCCGTCAAAGACGATGCGGCCGTCGTTGACGGTATAGACAGGGTCGCCCATGACCAGGTGGCCGAGGGTGGACTTGCCGGCGCCGTTGGGTCCCATCAGCACGTGGGTCTCGCCGGCGGCGACGTTGAGGTTGACGTTGTGGAGGATGGTCTTCTCGTCCACGGAGGCGGTCAGACCTTCGATGGAAAGCAGCGGATTTGCGCTCATGCTGTCCCTCTCTGTATATGGTGTACTCATAGGTGTACTAAACCCTAGGAATCTTCTCGGAATAAAGTTACTATGGGTTCGGCGTTAGTCAAGGGAAAACCCGACTAATCCACTCGACTTTTCAAATACTGGGACAAAATAACCTGTTGTGTTTGTCCCATTTACTTAAGATTTGGGACAAACAAAGCTGGTTATGTTGTCCCAGATGCGATGGGAGGGTAGGTATGCTCATTTCTTCCAAGGGCCGCTATGCCCTCCGGCTGATGATCTATATCGCGGCGCTCGGTGATGCCGAGGGCAAGATTGCCTTGCGCGAGGTTGCCGACCGCGAGCATATCTCGCAAAAGTATTTGGAGCAGCTGGTTCGTCCGCTTATGAAGGCGGGCCTGCTTAAGAGCGTGCGCGGCAAGGGCGGCGGCTACATGATGGCCAAGGACCCGGCCGAGGTGCGTGCCGGCGACATCCTGCGCGCCGTCGAGGGCAGCACGGCTCCGGTGGCGTGCGACGGCATCGACAACAGCTGCACCCGCAGTGACCTGTGTTCCACCGTCAAGTTCTGGCGTGGTCTTGACGAGGTCATCGAGAACTATGTCGACGGCGTGACGTTGGCCGACCTGGCCGCCGTCCCCGAGATCAACTTTGACATTAAGCTGTAGGGCTGCAAATGGCATCTCTCGACAAGGTGTATAAGCAAATCGAAGTTTTTGCTCGGGAATGTGACGCCGAGAAGGTTGTGCTGTTTGGTTCTCGTGCTCGAGGCGACAACTTACCCAAGAGCGATATTGACATCGCCGTAGCAGGTTGTCGGGATTTCGGCCGTTTCTCATATTTGATCGAGGAGCGTCTTGATACTCTTTTAGATGTAGATGTCGTCAATCTCGACGAGTCCTTGTCGCAGCAATTGCTCGATGAAATTGCCAGGGATGGTGTGATTCTGTATGAAAAAATATGAGAACTTTGTCAGTGCCTTGGCGAATCTTGAGGATGCGCCCAATCAGGATCTCAACAATGATTTTGTTCAGAGTGGATTGATTAATAAGTTCAATCTTCAATTTGAACTGAGCTGGAAGCTCCTTAAGCGTCTGCTCGAGTATGAGGGCGCCACGCTTGCCGCGTCGGGGTCTCCTCGTGCCATCTTGAAGGAGTCCTACCGATTCTACGACTTTATTGATGAGGCGGCCTGGCTAGATATGCTCAGAGATCGCAATACGAACGTCCATATCTATGACAACAAGCTCGCTCAAGATTTGATTCGGCGCATCTTGAACGTCTATATCCCTGCTTTCTGCCAGTTGAGGGACGGGTTGATGGAGCGTTACGGCGAGCTTCTGTTGGCGCCCGACGACCAGTTTGTTTAATTCCTTAAGATTTCGTAATTCCTTAAGATTTCGCGGAGGGTTGTTGCCGTTTACCGAGGGGTTGTTGTGTAACAACGGGCGAGCTGCAATACTTATTTTTATCTTTGCAAACTGAACTTTAACTACACCAATGCAGGGAGGATTTTATGCAGCCCAAGCATTCCGCGATTGTCGCGGGCCTGACGCTGGCGCTTTCGTTTGGCGCCGTTGCCGCGCCTGTGACTGCTGTTGCCGAGGAGCCCACGCCGGGTGTTGCCTCGGATGCCACCGATATCGATAAGGGCCTTTACACCCAGCAGTCCTTCTCGGGCGTGCTGAGGTCGGTTCAGGGTGTTTCGTTTGTCAACGTGACCGCCGAGATGAAGTACTTCACCAAATATGAGAGCCACGGCAACTATAACCAGGGCTTTTCGTATGGCGACGGCTACAACGCGCTTGGTTATTACCAGTTCGACCGTCGTTGGTCGCTCGTTCCGTTTATGAAGCAGGTCTACAACTACGATTCTGTTAAGTACGGCATGCTTAAGGCTGCGATCGATCGCGGCAGCGAGATTTCCAACGTGAACAACCCCATGTATGCGAACGGCCAGCTCACCGAGCTGGGCCGTATTGCGCAGGAGGCCTTCCAGGGTGCTTATAACGCCGACCCTGCTGAGTTTTCGGCTCTACAGGATGCGTATGCGTATAACTCGTACTATGCGGTGACCGAGGCGTGGCTCAAGAGCGCCCTTGGTATTGACATTTCCGGCCGTGCCGACTGCGTCAAGGGTATGGTGTGGAGTATCACCAATATGTGCGGCACCGGTGGCTGCCAGGACTTTTTCCGCTGGGCAAACCTTTCTAACAGTATGACCGACCGCGAGTTTGTGACGGCGCTTTCCAACAGCGTGGTCAATAATGTGGCGACCAAGTATGCAAGCCAGCCCCAGTACCACGAGGGCTGGAAGAACCGCTACCGCAATGAGCTCAAGGATTGCCTCGTCTATATCGCCGAGGACGAGGCTTCCGCGGCAACGCCTGTGGAGCCCGTGCAGCCCGAGCCCACGCCGGCGCCTGGTCCGAGCATGGCGCCTGCTGCTCCCGCCGCACCGACGCCTGGTACCGATGACGGTGCGGGCGACGATAATGATACGGATGCGCCCTCGACCGATACTGACGGCGATGGCTCTGCTGGTGGCACTACCAACGACGGCTCTTCCTCGAGCGGCTCCGATTCGAACGGCTCTGCTGCGGGCGATTCGTCTTCAAGTTCTGCCGGCAATACGGGCAGTGCCGCCTCTGGTTCGACCGACGCTGGTTCCTCTGACTCTTCCACTGGCTCGAGCGATTCTTCCGCCGATACTGGTTCTAGCAATGACTCTAACTCTGACGCCGCTTCTGATTCCGGTGCTTCCAAGGACGACTCGAATAAGGCGCCGGACGCGCCGGTTATTTCGACGGACAAGAAGCCCTCTTTCGTTGTGCAGCTTGGCTACACGTTTGGTTCCTCGCTGATGGCTGGCGCAAGCAGCTTGTCTCCTGACAAGAACAATTCTGATCAGACTTCCACGGAAAAGGCCGAGGCCGCAAAGGGCGACTCCAAGGACGATGATTCCGAGAAGACCGAGTCCGATAAGAGTACTAGCTCTGAGGAAAAGGGCGAGAAGTCCGCTCAGAAGAAGGACGAGGAAAAGGGCAAGACCGACAACCAGAACCAGGAGCAAAATGGCTCTAAAACGGTGACCACCACGACCACGACCAAGTCTTCGGGCGGTAACATGCCCAAGACGGGCGACCTCATCGTTATGGCGAGCCTTGCCAGTGCAAGCTTGGCCACGCTGGGTGCCACGTCTATTGTGAGTGGCAAGCATAAGCTCGATCAGCAGAATAAGACTGCTGGTGAGGACGGTTCTGAGGAGTAGCCCCTCGGTTGTCAGATAGCTAAAGAGTTGGGACGGGGCCCGGTGCGAATGCATCGGGCCCCGTTTTGTTGTGCAACGATTAGTTATGCCCCCTCACACCCCATGTTGCTACCGTTGCCCGATATGTTTGTGTACCGACATCAGTACGTGCGAGGCGGTCATTACAATTGGCATCATGCTGCGATTTAAGGGGAACGTTGCGATGTCTGAACAGGCAAATAATGGTTGTGCTGCCGACTTTGGCGTGCGTCTAATCGGCTGTACCGACGATGTGGTTTTGCCCATCGGCATGTACGACTATGCGGAGGCTCTTGGTTGCTGCACGCTGGTCGACAAGACCATGTTTATTGCCGATATGCTGGATTGCGATGCGTCCGTTATGGTGTGCTGCCGACCTGAGGGTTTTGGCAAGAGCATGAACTTGTCGATGCTCAAGGCTTTTCTGGAGCGTCCCGCAGTCGGTCGCGCCGGTCGGAGCTCGTTTGTCGATACTCTGATTTGGGGTGCGGATGGCGGGCGCTATCGGAATGAGTATGCGTGCTATCCAGTGATATCGCTGGACTTTTCTGGCGCCGCGAGGCGCGGCGCCGCTGTTGCCGATGTTGTTCGCGATACTCTTTCGGACGAGTGCGCTCGCTTGTTGGCGCTCTTGGAGGCTCCGGATTTAGCACGAGATAAGGTGCGTCACATCGAACGTGTTGCGCGTGGCGTGGCGAGCGAGGCCGAGGTTGACTCGGCGCTTGGTGTGCTCATCGAGCTGTTGGAGATTGCCTGCGATGAGCAGGTTGTATTGCTCGTTGATGGGTACGACGCGGCGTGGTTGGGCCGTGCGGGCGCGAGGGACGCTTCCGGCGCCGATCCGGCGGAGCTGCTCGATCGCGTGCTGTTCGACGCCATTGCCACCACGGGCCATTCGCTACGGTTGACGTGTCTGATGGGGGAGCGTCCTAACCCTGCCGAGGCGGCGCTTTCTTCGCGCAGCTGCTCGTATCGTCTTTCGACGCCCCTTTCGACGTGGTGCGACCGTTGGTTCGGCTTTTCGGATGCCGAGGTTGAGGCCCTGTTGAGTCATGCTGGACGCGAGGAATACCTGGATGATGCGCGTGAATGGCTCGAGGGATATCGGTTTGGCAGGGCCTATTGCTTGAGTCCGACGCGTGTGATCGGTTTTCTGGACCGAGGCTGCACAGCGCCTGTGCGAGCCGATCTGTATGGGTATGCCGATTGCCTGAGTAGGGTAGTTGCCGGGTGGAATCTCGACCGCCTTTCGGTCTTGTTCGATTTGCTCGAGGCTCATGGATGCGTTGAGGTCTCGCTTGGTTTGGGCGCTGCGGGGCCAGAGACCTCGTCTGATGATGGTTTGTGGACGGCGCTGTATCTGTCCGGTTTCCTGACGACTGATATGACTGAAGAACCGGAGCATGACAGCTGCTCCCGTGCTCTGCGGTTGCCCAATAACGAGCTTCGCCAGACCTTTCGTCTGGTGATTATTGAGTGGTTTGAGCGTGCTGCCGAGGACGTTCGAGACGCCGATGCGTTTCGAGACGGGTTGTGCCGTGGGGACGAGGATGCGGTGAAGCGGGCGTTAGACCGCATCCTGGGAGATGCGGGAATCGGTGCGAACAACCCAGATGCGCAGCTGCCATATCACCTGCTCTTGCAGGGGCTCTGCTTTGGATTGCCGGGCTATGCCAATCCTGCCTCGAGGCGAAAGTATGGCGCGGATCGCTGGGACATCCAGGTATTTCCTACGGGCACCGTGTTTGACGTGGCAGACACGATCGGCATGCTCGACGAGCGCCCGCTGATAACGGTCAACATGATGTATGACCCCGGCGTAGACGCGCTCGGCCTGGAGCTGCTGGCCGTTCAGGCGCTGCTCGACATAGAGCGTGACGGCATCGACATGATTCGCGTACCGCGACCCGGTGTAGGCCGTATGCGCTGGGGATTCGGGTTTGACGGGTGTCATGTGGCAGCGGTGTGCCAGCGGCTGTAGGGGCAGGCGATAACCGGGCTGCATCTGTTTCCCATTCTGTTTGCTTCTCGCTACTATAGAACGGATCGCTAACGGTCTGGTCGTGCTGGCGACTGGGATAAATACTGGTATATCCAACGTTCTATGGGGGTGTCGATTGTCTACGAGCGATATGAGCGTTAGCGTTGTGGTTCCATGCTACAACGCCGAGAAGTTTCTCGATCAGTGTCTCAGCTCTATTGAAGCCGATCCGATGAAGGAGCTCGAGATCATCGTGCTCAACGATGGCTCGACGGATGGCTCGCTTGCCATTATGGAGGCCCATGCGACAGGGGACGCTCGCGTTCGGGTGATTGATAAAGCAAACCAAGGCTATGGCGCAACCGTTAACAGGGGTTTTAACGAGGCGCGGGGCGAATACGTTGCCGTTGTCGAGCCCGATGATTACCTTAAACCCGGCATGTTTTCCGCTTTGTATCAGCTGGCTTGCAAGCAGGATTATCCCGACGTGGTTAAATCCTCATACTGGCGTGTCTATATGGCGGACACTCCAAGGGAACATCTTTACCACTGCCATTACTACCATCGGGTTAAGCCGGGGCGCCAGCCTTTTGTTCTTGCCGATGCCCCCATCTTGATTCAAAAGCATCCTTCTATTTGGAGCGCACTCTATAAGAAGAGTTTCCTTGTTGGGCATGGCATCTGCTTTAAAGAAGTCCCAGGTGCTGGCTGGGTTGACAATCCCTTTCTTATCGAGACGCTTGCCCAGGCAAAGACCATCGCTTACACCGATGAGGCTTGGTATTGTTATCGTGAGGATTTGCCCACGGCATCGTCTGCCAGCGTTAACAGCGCCCTTGCCTTAACGCGTTGGAATGACATGGCCGACGTGCTCGAACGACTTGGCGTTACGGATAGGGGAATATGGCGCGCCCTTTACACGGTGGGATTTCGTCATGCTGGTCTTGCCCTTGCGAACGGTGGCCTCGAGCAGCGAGATGTCTGCGTGCTTCTTAAGAAGACATTCCGCCGTATGGATCCGGCAATAGTGCGTGCTATGGATACTGTGAGCCCGCATCTAAAGCAGGCGTTTTCGCAGCTGACTGGTGAATCCGTAGGCGGGTCTGGCGTTCTAGCTTACCGTATATCGCAAATCAGGGAATTTGGATATACCCTAAAGACCGCCGGCTTGGGTTTTGCGCTTTCTCGCGTTGGGCTATCCTTAAAACGACGCTCTGCTGAGCGTTCGTAGATTTTACATGCAAAGGAGCTGCATGCCTTCTAAGGGACACATTGCTATCTATACGCAAGATGCTAAGCTGGGACACGAGGTCAAAGGCGCAACGCGTTACGTCTACCTTGCCACGCTACTGTGTGAGCAGGGCTACGACGTTGATTTTATTACCAGTGGCTTTCAACATTGGGATAAGCAGCAGCGAGATATTATGCACCTCGATCTGAGCATGCATCCCTTTACTGTGCATTTTATTGAAGAGCCTGTCTACCCTAAGAACATGTGTCCCCAGCGTATTTGGGCCCACCATGTGGTTTCAAAACGTGTTGTTAAGTTTTTTGATGAACACCATGCGTACGATTTGGTCTACTGCCAGATTCCGCCTAACGATGTTGCGCGTGAGATCGGCAAATGTGCCCATAAGTACGGCATTCCATTTGTTGTCGATGTTAATGACCTGTGGCCCGAGGCTTTCCGCGTTGCTCTGGATGTTCCGGTCCTTTCGGACATCTTCTTTGCTCCGTTTTACAAGCAGGCTAAGGCGACGTATCAGCTGGCCGATGCCATTGTGGGTACGTCGCAGGAGTACCGCGACCGTGGTGTGCGCGATGCACGTTCGGGTATTCCCAATGAAGTCGTGTACGTCGGCAATCAGCTTGCCGAGTTTGATGCCGGTGTGGCCAAGAACGCCGTTTTGATTGATAAACCGGCGGGAGAGATCTGGGTCTCTTATGCCGGCACCTTGAGCGCTTGCTACGACCTGGAGACTCTTGTTAAAGCAATCGGGATGGTTCAGAAGACCCATCCCGAGGTCAAGCTTCAGATTCTGGGTGATGGAGCCGAACGTGACAACCTTAAGGCCGTCGTTCAGTCGACGGGCGCTGGTGTGACCTTTCATGGGTACCTGCCCTATGACAAGATGGCTGCATGGCTCAGCAGGTCTGATATCACGGTAAACTCGCTGGTCGAAAAAGCCGCCCAGAGTATCGTCACCAAGATCGGCGACTATCTGGCGGCGGGCAAACCCATGGTCAACACCAGCATGAGTGCTGAGTTCCGCGCAAAGGTCGAGTCAGACGGGTTTGGCGTTAACGTGCGACCCGGAAGCCCCGACAAGCTTGCCGCTGCGGTTACCGCCCTCGTCGAAGACGAATGGCACCGCAAGCAGATGGGGGAGGCCGCTCGTAAAATCGCAGAGGAGCAGTTTGATCGCCCGCATTCGTATATGAAGACTGTAAAACTGATTGAAAGCTTGATAAGGTAGCCCTTTTAAGAGTTCACGCTAACGGGGAATATCCTGTATTCAATTCTAATGCCATGTTAAAAAAGCGGTTGTTGGGCGATTTTCTAGAGACCGCTATCGTAGATTTTGCGATTTGGCTCGCGATGAATTATTAGGCTGAATTTTGTCCCTATGACGCTGACTTCGATTTCTGGGTCGATACATTTAGCGCCTTTAGGTTCTTCGCTGGCCAGAATGGAATGGGGACTTGGCGCAAACAGCTTTCTTGGGTTTCGCCTGTAATATAATTTATGCGCATCATTTGAACTTGTATTTAATGGGGGTTGGCATGAAACGTCACCTGCAACTGCTTGTTGTATCCGTTGCAGCGTTAGTTATTGGACTTAATCCATTGATTGGGCCGGTTGCTACTGCTTATGCAATCAATGGTGAACCTGTACAGCAGGATTCAACTGCTGAAGTCGCGGATTCTGAGAGCAATTCAAACTCGACTAACGACCCCGCCTCCTCGCCCTCCAATAAGAATCAGGACGACTCTGACAATCTTGTCGCAGAAGAAAATGACCCTTCCGTTGTAGCGGATGGGAGCGGCGACGTTTTAACCGATTCGTATCAGTATCTCTATATCGCCTATCCGCAGCTTCCAGTCGGTGTGGACCAGGTGATTGCATTTGCCACCCCTAACGATTCTGATGCACTCACAGATGCGACTCTTAAATTGGAATCCACAACTGGGCACTCCCTTTCTGTTAGTGCGACGGCCGTCAGTGGCAATGCTGCTGCATTTCAGTTCGGTAAGGATTATGCCGAGTGCGGATATGATTTGATTTCGATCTCCTATCATCTGCAGGGCGATGCCACGGAGCACAGTGTCGATTTGATGCAATGTGGATATGCGTTCGACATTGATGCGAATGCCGCTGTGGACGATGGCCTAGCCGAAGGCAGTGCTAATTCGTCTGTCTATTATTCAGATGATTCTGGCAATGCGATTCAGGCTGCCACGATTGGCGACGCACTTACCGCCTCAAATGGGGAGCAATCTCTCTCTCTTGCCGATACTGCTGTGAACGGTTCGTATGTTATTGCTCTTGATCCTGGTCATGGCGGCGTTGATCCCGGCGCCCAAGGTAATGGGAAGAGCGAGGCGGATCTTACTTGGAAGATTGCTGTTGCCTGTAAGGCCAAGCTGGAGCGATATGGTTTTAAGGTCGTGATGTCTCGAGGGCAAAGTGGTTCTTATGGCAGCAACGATTTTCTGTATCGCGTTCAGCGATGCGTAAAGCAAGGTGCACAAGCTTTTGTGAGTTTTCATATTAACTCTGGTAGTTCTGCGGCGCATGGTGCTGAGGTTTACGCGCCTACGGCCAATGGCACGAGCTATACGAAAGCCTCCGTCGAGCTTGCCCAAAAAGTGATGAATAATTTGTCTGCGCTTGGCTTGACCTATCGTGGCGTGTTTCAGATGACGGTTGGTGACGAATTTGCCGTTGTTCGCTGTGCTCGCGAGCAGGGGATTCCTGGCATCTTGATCGAGCATGGCTTTATTTCTAACTCGGGTGACGTTTGGAAATACTTTAGCGATGCTGGCTGCAAGCGTCTGGGGGAAGCTGACGCCGATGCGATTATTGCTCAGTTCCCGCGTTCTAGTTGGATGGATTACTCCGCTGTATTTGATGCTGACTATTACCTAAAGAATAATCCTGATGTCGCTAAATGGGCCAACAACGATAAGGACAAGGCCCTCCAGCATTTTATTAACTATGGCATGGCGGAGGGCCGCCGAGGCAACGAGGCGTTCGACGTCCAGAGCTACTACAACGAGTATCCCGACCTGAGGGCCGCGTACGGGACTAATATTTCTAAATACTATATTCACTATATGAAGTGGGGTAAAAGCGAGGGAAGACATGGTACGGGAACTTCTTCGCTAAAAGAGGCTGTCGTCACTATTGCTGGTATCGATTATTCTCCTGTTTATGATTTCAAGTTCTATCTTGATCACAACAGCGATCTTAAGAAGGCCTTTATTAAAACGACTGGCGCGGGCGTAATCATGGTTGACGACAATGCGGCCTTGCGCCACTTCGTCAGGTATGGCATGGCCGAGGGCCGCCGCGGCAACGAGGCGTTCGACGTCCGCAGCTACTACAACGAGTACCCCGACCTCCGCTCCGCCTATGGCACCGACACCGCCAAGCTCTACGGGCACTACCTGCGTTACGGCAGGGCCGAGGGACGCCATGCCAACGGCTGCGACTCGCTGGAGGCCGCCCGCACGTCCCTCGACGGCGTGAACTACGCCCCGGTCTACGATTTCAGCTACTATATCGCCAGCAGCCCGGATGTGCTCTCCGCATATACGAAGAAGAGCGAGTGCGGCGCTCTTGTTGACGACGCGGCGGTCCTTCGCCACTTCGTCAGGTATGGCATGGCCGAGGGCCGCCGCGGCAACGAGGCGTTCGACGTCCGCAGCTACTACAACGAGTACCCCGACCTCCGCTCCGCCTATGGCACCGACACCGCCAAGCTCTACGGGCACTACCTGCGTTACGGCAGGGCCGAGGGACGCCATGCCAACGGCTGCGACTCGCTGGAGGCCGCCCGCACGTCCCTCGACGGCGTGAACTACGCCCCGGTCTACGATTTCAGCTACTATATCGCCAGCAGCCCGGATGTGCTCTCCGCATATACGAAGAAGAGCGAGTGCGGCGCTCTTGTTGACGACGCGGCGATCCTTCGCCACTTCGTCAGGTGTGGCATGGCCGAGGGCCGCCGCGGCAACGAGGCGTTCGATGTTTATGGCTATAAAACTCGCTATATTGATCTTCGCAAGGCTTTCGGTAATGATTTGAAGGCTTACTATACTCATTTCCTAAAGTATGGATTAAAAGAAGGACGGGATGGGTCAAGCATGACGAGCTTTGAAGGCTATATCATGTCCCCCGCTTTTTCTTCATATGAAGATGCTTCGGCTCATTATGCAAGAACTGTAGGGGAGCAGGCTTACCCGGTCTCTGTTTATAAAAATAAAGGGGCTGCTACGGTTAAAGAGTTCTGCAAGATCCTCTATGAAGAAGCTGTGTCTGAAGGGGTTTGTCCCGAGGTCTTATATGCTCAGGTGATGAAAGAGACTGGGTATCTCAAATTTGGCAATTTGGTAAAAGCAGACCAATGCAATTTCGGTGGTATTGGAGCAACTGGTCACGGACATCCTGGCTATACTTTCGCAAACGTTAAGGAAGGTCTTAGAGCCCAAGTCCAGCATTTGAAGGCGTATGCTTCGACTGAACCGTTGAATAATCCGTGTGTTGACCCTCGTTTTCGTTTTGTCTCTAGGGGTTGTGCCCCGAAGACAACTGACCTTAACGGGCGATGGGCTGTTCCTGGAACTGGATACGGCGAGAGTTTAAATGCAATCGTCAAAGCCGTTATAGGTGACTAATTGATAGTGAATTGGTTTCGTCATGGATAAGATTTTTCTTCAAAACGAGTATAAAAAGATATTTTCCAGAATTGTTAATGGAGACAACATAACGGTATTGCGCTATGGGGATGGCGAACGTGCCATTATGACCGGCGAAAAGGTTGTAGCGCAGGAAGGCTGGTCTTCCGAGGGAGAGTCTCCTTTGGCTGTTGCGCTCCGAGAGAGTCTTAATTTCACTGACGACAACGTGTATTACGGGATATCATGTCCGTGCTGTGATAGACCTGCATATTACTGGTATTCAACTCGAATTGCCAGTAAGCAAATTACCTTTGCTAACTTGTTTGTGAATTCGAATTACCAGACATTCAAGTCTGATTTTCTGACATTAACTCGAGATGCAATTGTGATTGCAAATCATGCTGGAAAAAATAATCGAATTGGTAATTTGAATGTTCTGAAGTATTACGCGGTGGGGGATGACTGTATTTCCTGCTGGGAAGAGGAATGTGGATCGATAGTATCTAGAATTATTTCTGAATATGGAAGCCGAGACAATTTGCTTTATGTTGTTTCGGCGGGTCCTATGGCTGAACCGATAATTGCGGAGCTTTACAAACACAATCCTAATAACTGTTACATTGATTTTGGTTCTTCAATTGATATTTATATTCATGGATCGGACACTAGGCCATATTCAAAGCCGGGCACTGTTTATTCAAAACGAAACTGTTGGATGTTTGACCCGAATACAGCGGATTTTGATGTGTCCGTTGTTTTGACTACATATAAGAAACCAGAATCGCTGACTGAACAATTAGCGGCAATTGATAAGCAGACATTAAGGCCACGTGAGATCAGGCTTTTCAAGGACGCCATTGACGGTTTCTACTCCATTGATTTGAATGATGAGTTTTTGTCGTCATTTGATGATTGCTGCATTGCGAAATGCAATAGGGGAGTTTGGGGCCGATTTGATTATGCAAGAGAATGCAAATCAAAATATGTATGCCTCTTTGACGATGATACTATTCCAGGGGATTGTTGGCTGGAAAGCTGTCATTTTGAAATGATGCAACACGAGGGAATTTACGGCACGATTGGAATAGTGCTCGAGAATTCAAGTGGTTATCCGATTGACAAGCGTTCATACTATCGAGTCGGTTGGGCTGAACCCAACGAGCAGCTAATGGAAGTTGATTTCGTTGGTCACTCTTGGTTCCTTCCAAGAAGAGCCCTTGATTATATGTTCGAAAATACCGAGCAATTGCAACAGTATAAAGTTGCAGCGGAAGACATGACTCTTTCTGCTAAGGCCTTGCAATACGGGTTGTCAACTTTTGTCCCACCCCATCCATATGACAATAAAAGAGTTTGGGGTTCGGATAGCTCTCTTGCTATGCATTTTGGGCAGGCTAGCGGATCTCTCTCAATGAATGTCAGCAATTTAAGGAAAATGGAATCCGCTATCGTTGAGTTAACCAAGACCGGTGCATCCTTTCTCTTTCAGCGTAATCCAGGCCTCGTTAAGATGCAAAAAAGGATTCTGAATAGGTATCACAATGTGGAACTGATGAAGCATTATTTAAAGGTCATCCATCGCAAGGTTTTCAGAAGAAATAAAGGATGAGTTTATATAGATGGCAAACAAAAATTCTAGAATCAAAAATGCTCTCCTCGCCTCATTGACTGGGGTGGGTGAACAACTCGCATCTTATGTTGGTGCGTTTATATTTCGAACAGTATTTTTGTATGTACTGAATGCCAACTATTTGGGAATATCGGCGCTATTTACAAACATATTGCAGGTGTTTTCCCTGACCGAGCTTGGTATCGGCTCGGTTATTGCATTTAATATGTATAAGCCAATTAAAGAATGCGATGATGAGGAATGCGCAAAGCTGCTCAATTTCTATAAAAGTGTCTACCGAGCAATTGCTTTAATTACTCTGCTTCTTGGAGCTTGTTTTTTTCCGTTTATCGATTCTGTTATCGCTGATCCCGGTAATATTCCGGATGATGTAAATCTTAGCGTAATCTATTGGCTTTTCGTATTTCAAAGTGTAACGAGTTACCTGTGCGTCTACAGGCAATCGCTACTCAATGCCGATCAAAAGGGTTATGTAATTTCCGCCGCTAACTCTATCTATAATATATGTTTAAATGTAATTAAAATTTTAGTACTGATAGCTACTGCAAATTACACTTTTGTTCTTACTGCTGGAATTTTAATTTCCCTTGTTTACAACTTTGGCCTGTCTTGCTATAGCGCTAGGCAATATCCAGACATTATTGCGTTCAGGGATGCAAGGCTTAGCAACGCTAATAAGATTCGCATTTTTAAAGAGACTGGCGCATTAATGTGTCACAAAATCGGAGGAGTTGTTCTAAACAGCACTGACAGCATTATTCTCTCTTCTTTTATTGGCGTGGGGACAGTCGGTTTATATTCAAATTATCAGCTGATTTCATCTGCATTAGATTTGTTTTTAAATAAGGTTTTCGGTAGCTTTGTTCCGACAATTGGAAATGCCTTGATAGATGCGGGGGATTCTGAAAAACTTAAGTTGTATCAACGTCTTCGATTTATTAATATCTGGGCTGCGTCATTTTGCGCTTTGTGTTTTTATCTGTTGATTAATCCTTTTATTAAGATTTGGATCGGGGATAAATACTTATTGGATCAGGCTGTCGTTACGATTCTTTCCCTGCATTTTTTCTGGAATTCTTCAAGAATTATTAACGTTGGGTTCGTAAATGCTTCTGGCTTGTTTGTTAAAGATAAAATCAGACCTTTAATTCAGGCTGTTTTGAATCTAGTTATTTCCGTCTATGCCGTCATTCATGTTGGTATTGCTGGCGTTTTCATCGGCACTTTTCTTAGCACGCTCTTTACAAGTGCTTGGCGTGAGGGCGTTGTTTTGTACAAATATTTATTCCACTGTAGTTGTGTTGATTATTTTAAATGCTATTTAGGTTGGTTTTTTGTTTCGCTTATGCCCGCAATCGGGCTTCATATCTTGTTTTCATATATTCCAGATTCGCTGTTGGGTTTTGTAATTAGATTGGTAATTGCTGTCGCGGCGATAAATTTTTATTTTTGGATTGTGTTCAGGAAAACAGAATCATATTTATATATGAAACAACTCTTAAGTTCTATGACTAAGCGTGCTTTTACTAGATAGGCATCTTGATTGTGGCGTCCACAAATCGCGAGGCTGGGTATTTGCTCGCTTGAGCACTGTTGAATATGCGATATGACACTGCCGTTATTGCGCCTGAGCACCAGCGCCGATATGGGCCGTAGTGTTTTTTGCATTCGTCTGCTCCATTAGTATCGGTCTGAACTTCGAATGAAGTTTGTCGAGTAGCTAATCGTTGACCATGGGCAGGTCGTGTGCGCTGTATTTGCGGGCGACCTGCCCAGCGATCCGAAGTTCTCAAGTGCAAACACCCATTCAGCAGTGTTAAGGACGCGGATTCTCTGCTCAATATGCTCGCCTTACTCGATTTGGAGTCCCAGTTTCGGATGTCGCTGAAATCAGGGCGCCAATCTATAAAGCCCTCCCGATATCATGAGAAAAACTTGAACGCCGATATTTAAAATCCATGCAGTGGGCAGTTCATAAAGCTGGCAGAGATGGGATGCCACAATAGAGCATATGCAAGCATGTGGATCGCACTAATTGACCAATCATATTTACGTCCGACCGCTATTGAAGTCCTAGAACGCCCGCGATGCGCTCGCTCGCATGCCCGTCGCCGTAGGGATTCGACGCATGACTCATGGCCTCGTACTCGGCCTGATCGGAGAGTAGGCGGCTGAACTCACGGTAGATAACATCCTCTTCGGTGCCGACGAGCTTCAGTGTGCCGGCGGCCACGCCCTCTGGGCGCTCGGTGGTGTCGCGCATGACGAGCACCGGCTTGCCCAGGCTAGGCGCCTCCTCCTGGATGCCGCCCGAGTCGGTGAGGATGAGGTGGCTCGCGGCCATGAAGTTATGGAAGTCGAGCACCTCGAGCGGATCGATGATGTGCAGACGGTCGAAGCCGTCGAGCTCCTCGTGCGCCGCCTTGCGGACGAGCGGGTTCATGTGGATGGGGTAGATCGCCTTGGTGTCGGGGTGCTCCTCCATCACGCGGCGGATGGCGCGGAACATGCGGTGCATGGACTCGCCAAGGTTCTCGCGGCGGTGGGCCGTGATGAGGATGAGGCGGGAGCCCTCAGCCCACTCGAGCTCGGGATGAGTATAGCCCTCGCGCACGGTGGTGCGAAGCGCGTCGATTCCGGTGTTGCCGGTGACCCAGATCCTGGACTCAGGCTTGCCCTCACCGAGCAGGTTCTGCTTGCTCGCCTCCGTGGGGGCGAAATAGTACTCGCTCACGATGTCGACCGCCTGGCGGTTGAACTCCTCCGGCCAGGGGCTGTAGATGTCGTGCGTGCGCAGGCCGGCCTCGACATGCCCCACGGGGATCTGCAGGTAGAAGCATGCGAGCGCAGCGGCGAAGCTGGTCGTGGTGTCGCCGTGAACCAGAACGACGTCGGGCCTCTCGTCCTCGAGAACGGCCTTGAGCTTGACCAGCACGTCGCACGTAACGTCGAACAGCGTCTGGCCCGGCTTCATGATCGCAAGGTCGTGGTCGGGAGTCACGTCGAAAACTCGAAGGACCTGGTCGAGCATCTCGCGGTGCTGGCCTGTCACTGTCACGACGGTCTCGAACTCATCTCTGCGCGCCCTAAGCTCGTTGACAAGCGGGCACATCTTGATGGCCTCCGGGCGGGTGCCGAAGACGAGCATTATCTTATTTCGGGTCATTTTCACTCCTTTGGGTAATTCTCTAATTGGCATGTTAAGAATTGCTCATTTCTTTCTTGGTTTTGATGGATGGGTAACCATCGAATTGCTGAATGGCGCACAAGGGTTGTGAGCGGCGCCACAATGCCCTAGTCTACGCCTAAATGCTGCATTATAAATAATGGCCGCTCAATGCAACCAATTATTGCGTCCACGTTTGAGCTAAAGCATTGACTTAAACAGATTGACGATATTTTTATTACCGGTCTGAAAGGAGCCGACTCCAAACTCTGCACCTTTTTTTGCTATATCTTTTGATTCTGCCGGATGATTTATTGCCCAGCGAATTTTGACCGAAAGGTCTTCGGAACCTTCGTAGAGAAGTCCCCTTCCGTTGGCGAGAAGCTCTGCGGTGCAGCTGTTGTTATTCCCAATTACTAAACAGCCTGACATCAGTGCCTCAACGGTGGTTCTTCCAAATGACTCTGATCGAGAACAGTTTAATGCAATATCAGATTCGAGTAGTTTATATTTGGCTTCCGAGTCAAATGAATTGTCTGTAAGTAGATTAGCTAGGGAATGTTTCTGAGTATAGTCGTGCATTTCGGCAACATAGGCTTCGTCCAGGTCTTTGCCAATTAATGTTAAATGAATTGGAAGATCTCTTAATTGAGACAAGGCCTTTATTGCGTCCATTTGTCCCTTGTCGGGCTTTTTGTTTCCGATAAGGATTATTCTTGTTATATCTGTAGAAAACAAGTCGCTTTGTCGCTCGTGCCTAGGTTCCTCCATTGAATCGTAAATAACAATTGAGTTGTTCAGATGCTCTGAATAAAAGTTATCTATTACTTTAGAGACTGCTATGCACTTGCTTGCGTTAGAAAGCAGCCAATAAGAAAAACTCTTGCAATAGAAGTCATAAGAGGTTGGTTGGCCGTTGAATTCGCGCAAGTGCCATATAAGTGGAATATTGAGAATGTGAGCAGAAATGGACCCTGCATATACGGCAGTTGTATTTATGTGGACTAAATCAACTTTATGCTTCCGGAGAAAATGATAGATATGTACTTCTTGAATTAAATTAATGACGATCTTAATCAGGAAAATAGCTGAGGATTTTAGTTTTGGTTCTGAGCGATGATGCCGCCAAGGTAAATAATGAATGATGTCGGTCTCGACTCCCATTGAATTTAGCTTTTCCTGTAATTCGCCCTTATAGGGAAGGAGAACGTAAGGGTTGATTCCGTTCTCAATTTCATACTTAATAAGGTCGACAAGGCATAGTTCAGCTCCCCCATCGAGTTTTCCAGAAGAAGAAATATGCACAACTTTCATTATCGTCTCTCTGCTTAGGTCATGCGAACTGTTTATAAATTAAATAATACTTATTTGATTCGATTCTAGTTGTGATGAGTTCTTGTAAGGTCGATTTACATAATAAGAAGAGCTAATTACAGGCAGTACCTTTAATTCTACCAGCATCATAATTGCGTCACTGATGCCTTATATAGTGTCATTGTGATTCAATTGCGTATGGATTTATTTGAGGAGTGAGGCTTCTGTCCTCTCGCGTTGCATGTTGGGGTTTATGGGTTTGAATATGGGTCGAATCACTTCTTGCAAAGAATGCGCTTCTTTTGCTTATGTGACCAATCTCCTGTCTGGAGACTAAAATTATGTAAATACGACCGCTGTCGGTCTGTGCTACTTATTTTCCCGATGATATTTGAAAGGCTATAACTAATGGCATGCAATGATTTAAAGTGCTATGCGGTAATTTTTGCTGGTGGCGTTGGGTCACGTATGCGTGGCGCTAAAGTTCCCAAGCAGTTTTTGGAGTTGGGCGGAAAGTCTATTATCGCTCATACCATCGACCATTTTGAAAAGCATCCTATGGTTGCAGGTGTCGTTGTCGTTTGTGTTGCCTCGGGTATGGACCATATGCGCGAAATTGTCGAGGACGCTCATTACTCCAAGGTCTTGTCGATTGTTCCAGGTGGCAAGACGGGTCAGGATTCCATCTTTAATGGTCTTTCTGAGCTTAAACGGCTTGGCGTAACGGATAAGGATTCTATTGTTTTGATTCACGACGGCGTTCGGCCACTTATTGATGAGCAGACTATCTCTGCGTGCATCGATTCCGTTTCCCAGTATGGTTCTACCGCAACGGTTGCCTCTTCGCCTGAAACGATTATCGAGGAGGAGAATGGCGTGGTAGAACGCGTCGTCGACCGTTCGCGTTGCAAGCTCGCGCGTGCTCCCCAGGGCTTCAAGTTTAATGATATTTATGCCGAGCACCTCCGCGCACGCAAGGAGGGCAGACATGATTTCATCGATTCAATCTCGCTTATGGCTCATTATGGCCACAAGGCCCATACGGTTGAGGGACCTGCGGACAATATTAAGGTGACCACGCAGCGCGATTTCTTTGCGTTTAAGGGGTTTGTTGACTACAAGGAAATGGAGCAGCTATGGCCGCTGTAGATGAGTATTTGTTTGATCGAGCTGCGAAGATTGCCGCCGAGGTCGATCTTCCCTGGGCTGAGCTGGACGGTAAGACCGTTTTGGTGACAGGATCAACGGGGTTAATTGGTTCGCAGGTTGTGAGGACTCTGCTCTCTAGAAACGATCACGTTGATGCCGGCATCAACGTGGTTCTGCCCGTTCGAAATAATAAAAAAGCGCAGGCTCTGTTTGGCGACCGAAGTGACGTTTCTGTTCTGGAATGGTCGCTTGGCGATGAGCTTATGGGTTCCGAGCACGTGGATTATGTAGTCCATGCTGCCTGCGGAACATCAAGCAAGAGCTTCCTCGAGACTCCCGCCACGACGATTATGCAGATTGTTCATGGTGGGGAGGCTGTACTGAGGTACGCTTGCTCTGTAGATGCGAAGAAGGTGCTGTTCCTCTCTACTATGGAGGTTTACGGCGAGGTCGAAGGTGTGGCTACTGAGGATAACCTTGGTAAACTGGACCCCATGGTCGTTCGCAACAGCTATCCCGAGGCCAAACGTCTTGTCGAGTGCCTGTGTGCTTCGTATGCCACTGAGCACGGTGTCCCTTCGGTTGTTATGCGTTTGGCTCAGACGTTTGGCGAGGGTGTCCATCACGACGACATGCGAGTGTTTGCCGATTTCGGTCGTCATGCCATTGACGGCAAGGACATCGTCTTGTTAAGTGATGGCCTTAAGCGCAACGGTTACCTTTCGGTCGATGACTCTGTGCGCGCTATTTTGATTGCATTGGTTAATGGTCAATCGGGTGAAGCGTATAACGCTGTTAACGAGGATGCGTATTGCAGCATTAGGGAAATGGCGCAGCTGGTTCTTGACCAGTTTGGCGCTGAGGGTACGCAGGTCCGCAGAGAGTTTGACCCCGAGCGCGAGGCGACGTTCAGGAAGGCCTCTGACCTCATGCTCGATTCATCTAAGCTCAAGGCGTTGGGCTGGGAGCCCAACGATTCGCTTTCTGATATGTACCGTGCCATGATTGATTGCTGGAGCGTTCATGACTAACGAGATAGCGCGAAAGCCGTCCGTCCTTGTGATGATGGCCACTTATAACGGTGAGAAGTATGTTGCTGAACAAATTGATAGCATCCTTGCTCAAGAAGGCGTGAATGTCACGCTCTTGATATCGGATGACGGCTCGAGTGATAGTACGCCGTCGATTTGCAGCCGTTATGCCCAAGATATGCCTAATGTTCAATTTGGCGTCAATGAGAAAAACAAGGGTCTCGCTCGAAACTTTATGGACATGCTTTACTGTGCTGATGCAACGTCCTTCGACTTTTTTGCGTTCTCAGATCAAGATGACTATTGGATGCCCAATAAGCTTGGAAAGGCAATTGAGGCAATTAGTTCAGCTGGCGAGGGCCCTCGCCTGTATTACAGTGACGTGTGCAATGTTGATGAGCACCTAAATGGCGGGTCTAGAGAATACGGCGCCTTTGCTTCGCATGCAAACTCTTTAGGGTTGTTACTGACTGTAAATTGGGCGTCCGGATGCACGATGGTGTTCAATTCGGCTTTTGCGTCTGTCCTTCAACGTTATGTGCCGCCGGATTGGCCTCGTATTCATGATGGCTGGGTTCACTTAGTCGCTAGAGTGCTTAATGCTCAAGTTCCCGATCTTGAGCATGCTTACATTAAGCGCCGCATCTCGGGCCAAAATCAGGTTGGCGAGCGTGGGCTAAACAGTTTGAGCGGCAAGCGTATAAAGATTATTGCTAGCTCGCTTCTGTCGCCCTCCGAGCATGGCCTTACTGAAGCAGCGTCGCTTTTGCTTGATGGCTATGCCGACAGCATGAGTTCTGAGGACAAAGAACTCGTATCTTGCTTCGTTGATGGACGTCATAGCATTGTGAAGCGTTTAGGTATGATGTTTAATCCAGCTTTTGCGCAACCGTTTCCGCTTGAAAACATTATGTTTAAAGGCAAGATGCTTCTAAACGTCTATTAATCCTGTGACAATTTGAGCTCTTTTACGTAGTGCACTCCCGCTCGACGCTTTTCTTTGGGCGGGAGCTGCATATAGTTGCCGTAATGCTTTGTTAGATAGCCATCCCAGTCGGCAAACGTTTTGTATTGCTTGCCAGCAAACTCAATGAGGGCAAGGTCATGCAGTCTTGCGAGTTCCTCGGTCTCAACTTCAATACTGTAAGCTCCGCCAAATGGCATAGCATAGTGGCACGAGTCGTCTTGATCGTAAGTACGCATTGCTTTGTCAATTTTACTGATAATCCAGTGTTGGGGAATGAGGAGACACAAGGCCTTTGCCACATAATAGGCAGCCTTTTGTATTCCGCCCTTATTTTGAGGAAACTTATATCCACATTTGACGATATATAGGTTCTTGAGGAACGAAACCTTACGATATTGTTTAATGCGTTCGGTCGAATCGTTCGAAACTCGATCATAGGGGAAAATATCAATCCATACGCCCTGTGACATGGCGATATGAGAAGAGTAGGTTTCTGAATACACCGTTCCTTTTTTGCGGATCTTGCCAAAAACAAGGCCGCAATTAGGCTCGGTGTTCATGTCTTGGAATATAAAGCCATCGCTCAGTTCGGTTTTACAGGCTTGTGCAAAGCGGTCGTAGTCTTCGCGGAGCATGCCAACATCAATGTCGTCGTCCCATGGAATAAATCCCTTATGGCGTGCGGCGCCCAAACAAGTTCCGCCCGAGAGAAAATAGTCGATTCCATTTGCATCGCAAATGCGGACAAATTCATCGAGCATCGCGAGTTCGATTCTCTTGAGCTGCTGCAACTGGTCGTTCGTGATGTCCATACGTTCCTTCTAATGTTGGGGCCAATAATTACCGTATGGCGAGAATTGGCCTTGTTAATTCATTGATACGAGAGCTAATCTCACGATCTTATTTAGATAACTTGCTGAGCAAAAGAGAAGCCTAAACGAATATGCAATCGACCGCAAAATGTTTCGTTCGCTTAGAGAGTTCAGCAAACCATTAAAAGTGTTATTGGCTTGTTCGTAACGTGTCGCTTTGCTTTCTGAATAGCTCGAATTCACGTATTGCTTAGCTTCTCGAGGGTTGGCGACTTCGTGGCGCCTATAAGCTTTGGTGATATATCGCTGGTAGAGAAACTGTCTATAAAGCGATGTGCGAGAAATACTGCCGGCAGTCATGCGGTATTTAAGGACGATGCTGTCGCAGTTCGCTATCCTTGCTCCTGATAGAGAGGCCCGCAGTAAAAAGTCATAGTCCTCGCAAAGTGGAATCGTTCGATAAGATTGTTGGAACAGCGTTTTTTTGCCAAACCAAGTTGGATGCGGGACGCAATTGTTCCAACGCAATGCGCGAGCTACTGATTCGGGATTCACGGGTGGCTGAGGAATGTCGTATAAGTCGTTGCCGTCCTCGTCGACAACGGTCATGCGCCCACCAATGAGGTCAAGATCGTGTTCTGTTAGAAAGGTAAGTTGCGTTTTGATGCGGTTTGGCATGGAAATATCGTCTGCGTCCATGCGACAAATATACTGCCCTTTTGCCATGTCGAGTGCTCGATTGAGAGAAGCAACGAGACCAAGATTTTCCTGGTTTTGAATCACCGTAATCCTCGAGTCCTCCTGTTGTTTTTTGTTTAGAAGTGCCCGTACTGCATGATTTTCCGGGCAATCAATAACAACCAGAAGTTCAAAATCGCGATAGGTTTGATTGAGTATCGAATCGAGAGAAGATTCGACCAGAGCAGGATCTTCTTTATAGGTGGACATGATGACAGAGACGTTTGGCATACGGGTTCTCTCGACCGGCGGGACATGCAATGATGAACGTTTGAGCAGACGTCCAAACGTTGGTTATTATAGGATTATTGCAAATCGAATGCTATGAGGGCCGGCTGTCGCTCCTCTTTGCTTGGGGCTGTCCGGTGAATAGATGGGGTGATGCGGGAATGGCGACGACGACCCGCCATAATTACGATTCAGTTGATGCTGCCAAATTTGTATTAAGCATTTTTGTGGTTGCGATTCACGTGCGCCCCTTTGATGCTTATGCGGTTTATTTTCGCCCAATACTCAGAGCCGCCGTTCCTCTATTCTTCTTAATGACATCTTATTTTTTCTTTAATCATCATAAGAACTTAAGCGGTCTTGAGGAGCGCGTTCTACATATTGAAAAATATGTTTCCCGAAATCTTCGTCTCTATCTGTTTTGGATGTTGATCTTTTTGATACCGACCATTAGGTATCGTCAGTGGTTTTCGAGCGGCATTCTCAACGGATTTGTCTTGTGGGCTCGGTCTTTCTTTACGGGCAGCACCTTTATTGCTTCTTGGTTTATTATGGCTGCCGTTATTGCAACTGTTTTGGTTGCCGTGCTTTCGCGATATCTTTCTAACAGAAGCCAACTGCTTTTCTCGTTAATGTCTTTTTGCGTTTGCTGTTTGATGAGCAACTATGGAAACACTGCGTATGTGCAGGCCCATATGAGTGTTTTTGTCCAATCTGCTGGATTTAGCTACAACAGTTACTGGGTTGCCCTCTTTTGGGTTGTTGTTGGGAAGATGCTTGCGGAGCGGTCGCAAGACAAGGCATTGAGCGCAAAGACGCTGTCACTTCTGGGCCTTGTCGGCATTATTTCGCTTTATGCTGAGCAAATATTGATAGTTTCGCATGGCTGGGCGGTTGCGGACGACTGCTATTTCTCGCTTCCACTGCTCTGCGTCCCGCTGTTTCTCTTGTTGCTTCGCTTTGATGTTCGGATTGGACATGTCCGTTTCTTACGTTGTGCGAGCACTGTGACCTTTTGTTTGCACGCAAATCTTCAGTTCATTCTGAATGATTATTGCCATGTTAACGTTAGCCAAAACGCTATGTTTGCTATCGTGCTAATTGCATCGTGGGCCTTAACGTTTTCAATTCTTAAACTTGAGAAATTGCCGCATTTGCGGTGGCTTAGGTATAGTCACTAATATTTTCGTTATTATGATTTGGATATCAATCAAACGTTATGAGAGCCCGTTTTGAAGACACTGATTATTATTCCTGCTTATAACGAAGAGGAGTCTCTCGAGTCTACGGTCACTAGGCTGACCGCAACTGTTCCCGATGTTGACTACCTTGTCGTTAACGACGGTTCCATTGATGGGACTGTCCAAATTTGCCGAGACAATGGATATCCGTTTTTGGACCTGCCCTGCAATCTTGGCCTTGCGGGTGCGTTCCAAGCGGGTATTAAATATGCTTATCGGCATGGGTACGACTGCGCTATTCAGTTTGATGCTGATGGCCAGCATTTGCCTCAGTATATCCACGACTTGGAACAGGCGTTACAGACGAGCGATATTGTAATTGGTTCGCGATTTATTGATCAGCCCAAGGATAACTCGCTGCGCATGTTTGGCAGTAATATCATTCAAGGAGCCATTAAGCTCACGACCGGTCAAGATATTCATGACCCCACGTCGGGAATGCGTGCTTTTAATAAACGCATGATCAAACTGCTCGCCCTTGGTCTCAATATGGGTCCAGAGCCCGACACCGTTTCGTACCTCATCCGTGCCGCTCATGCCAAGGTTGTCGAGGTGCCGGTTCAGATGGCCGAGCGCGAGGCGGGGGAGAGCTACTTTAACTGGAAGTCGTCCGCCAAGTATATGCTTCGCATGACTTTATCTATTCTGTTTATCCAGTTCTTCCGTAAAAGCTTGGAGGGCGATGCTGCATGACGCTGCCGCTTCGTATTACGCTGTTTGCAGCATCCTTGCTCACGTTTGGTTATATGACCGTTAAGATTCGTGATTCCAAGATGCGTCTTGAGGATTCTCTGTTCTGGTTCTGCTTTTCTGCTTTGTTGCTGCTTGTCAGCATTTTCCCCCAGGTGTTTTTCTGGCTTTCCAATCTTGTCGGCACCATGGCGCCTTCGAACTTCGTTTTCCTATTCTTCATCTTCGTCTTGCTCATTGTCTGCTTTAGGCTGAGCGTTCGTCTTTCTCAGCTCGATACAAAGCTTCGCGAGCTTACCCAGCAGTTGGCGATCGAAAAGTTTGAACGTCGTCATAATGACGAGAGCCATGCGAAAAGAGGCTAATTCATGAAAGGCATTATCCTCGCAGGCGGGTCCGGCACCCGCCTGTACCCGCTCACGCTCGTGACCTCCAAGCAGCTGCTGCCGGTCTACGACAAGCCCATGATCTACTACCCGCTGTCCACCCTCATGCTGGCGGGAATCCGGGACATCCTGGTCATCTCCACGCCGACCGACCTCCCCAACTTCGAGCGCCTGCTCGGGGACGGCTCGCGCTACGGCGTGAACCTCTCCTACGCCGAGCAGCCGAGCCCCGACGGCCTGGCCCAGGCCTTCACCATCGGCGAGGGCTTCATCGACGGCGAGCCGTGCGCCCTGGTTCTCGGCGACAACATCTTCTACGGCAACGGCCTGTCGCGCCACCTGACGCGCGCCGTCCAGAACGCCGAGTCGGGCCGTGCCACGGTCTTCGGCTACCACGTGGACGACCCCGAGCGCTTCGGCGTCGTGGAGTTCGACCGCGAGGGGAGGGCCGTCTCCATCGAGGAGAAGCCCGCCGAGCCCAAGAGCTCCTACGCCGTCACCGGCCTGTACTTCTACCCGGGCGACGTCGCCGCCAAGGCACATGAGGTCAAGCCGTCCGCCCGCGGCGAGCTGGAGATCACCGACCTCAACCGGATGTACCTGGGGGAGGGGACGCTGTCCGTGGTGACGCTCGGCCGCGGGTACGCGTGGCTGGACACCGGCACTATGGAGAGCCTGCACGAGGCCGCGGAGTTCGTCCGCGCCGTGGAGCACTCCCAGGACCTGCCCGTGTCCGTGCCCGAGGAGATCGCCTGGGAGAACGGCTGGATCACGACCGCCGAGCTCGAGGAGGCCGCGAAGGCCTACGGCAAGTCGGTCTACGGGCGGCACCTCAAGAAGGTCGCCGCCGGCGAGATCGTCAACAGCCCGCGCGAGTACTAGGAACAAGGAGATTCGAACATGGCAGAGGAGACCTTCTCCCCCAGGAACATCATCGTCACGGGCGGCTGCGGCTTCATCGGCAGCAACTTTGTGCACTACGTGGTCGACAGCCACCCCGGGGTGCACGTGACCGTCCTGGACAAGCTGACCTACGCCGGCAACCCCGAGAACATCGCCGGGCTGCCCTCCGACCGCGTGGAGCTCGTCGTGGGCGACATCTGCGATGCCGAGCTTCTCGAGAAGATCGTCCCGGGCCACGACGCCATCGTGCACTACGCCGCCGAGAGCCACAACGACAACTCCATCGCCGACCCGGAGCCCTTCCTGCGCACCAACGTCGAGGGCACCTTCCGCCTGCTGGAGGCCGTCCGCAAGCACGGCGTCCGCTACCACCACGTCTCCACCGACGAGGTCTACGGCGACCTCGCACTCGACGACCCGGCGAAGTTCACCGAGGAGACGCCGTACCGCCCGTCCTCCCCGTACAGCTCGACCAAGGCTTCCTCCGACATGCTCGTGCGCGCCTGGACCCGCACCTACGGCCTGCGCGCCACGATCTCCAACTGCTCCAACAACTACGGCCCCTACCAGCACGTGGAGAAGTTCATCCCCAGGCAGATCACCAACATCGTCGACGGGGTCCGCCCCAAGCTCTACGGCCGCGGCGAGAACGTCCGCGACTGGATCCACACCGAGGACCACTCCTCGGCCGTCTGGGACATCCTGACCAAGGGCCGCACGGGGGAGACCTACCTCATCGGAGCCGACGGCGAGAGGGACAACATCACCGTCCTGCGCATGATCCTGGAGGCCATGGGCCGCGACCCCGAGGACTTCGACTGGGTCGCCGACCGCCCCGGCCACGACCGCCGCTACGCCATCGACAGCACGAAGCTCCAGCGCGAGCTGGGCTGGAGGCCTGCCCACACCGACTTCGCGGAGGGGCTCAAGCAGACGATCGACTGGTACGTGGCCAACGAGTCCTGGTGGCGCCCGGCCAAGGAGGCCACCGAGGCCCGCTACCGCGCCCAGGGCCAGTAAGGAGGGGGTAGATCTATGGCAGACATCGCATTCGGGAAGGACCTCTCCGTCACCGAGACCGGCATCGGGGGCCTGAAGGTCGTCGACCTCGCCGTCCACGGCGACTCGCGCGGCTGGTTCAAGGAGAACTGGCAGCGCGCCAAGATGACCGCCCTGGGCATCCCGGACCTCCGCGTCGTCCAGAACAACGTCTCCTACAACGACAGCCGCGGCGTCACCCGCGGCATCCACGCCGAGCCCTGGGACAAGTTCATCTCCGTGGCCCGCGGCAGCGTATTCGGCGCCTGGGTGGACCTGCGCGAGGGCAGCGAGACCTACGGGAAGGTGTTCACCTGCACGCTCGACCCGTCCAGGGCCATCTACGTCCCGCGCGGCGTGGGCAACTCCTTCCAGGCCCTGGAGGACGGCACCGCCTACACCTACCTGGTGGACGCCCACTGGTCGCTGGAGCTCAAGAGGACCTACACCTTCGTGAACCTCGCCGACCCCGAGCTCGCCATCGAGTGGCCGATCCCGCTCGACCAGGCCACCGTCTCCGAGGCGGACAAAAACCACCCGATGCTCAAGGACGTCGTCCCCATGGCGCCCAGGCGCACCCTCGTCACCGGCTGCAACGGGCAGCTGGGACATGCGGTGCGCGAGCTCGCCGAGGAGCGCGGCGTCGCCAAGGACTTCGACTTCTGCGACATCGACACCTTCGACATGTCCGACCCGGACGCCTACGCACAGTACGACTGGTCGCTCTACGGCACCGTGATCAACTGCGGCGCCTACACGGCCGTGGACAGGGCGGAGACCCCCGAGGGGCGCGTCGCCGCCTGGAAGGCCAACGCCACCGGCCCGGCGCTGCTCGCCCGCACCTGCGCCGGGCACGGGATCACGCTCGTCCACGTGTCAAGCGACTACGTCTTCGACGGCACCGCCGAGGTCCATGACGAGGACGAGCCCCTCAGCCCGCTGTCCGTCTACGGCCAGACCAAGGCCGCCGGCGACATCGCCGTGGCCGGGTGCCCGCGCCACTACATCATGCGCAGCTCCTGGGTCATCGGCGAGGGCCACAACTTCGTCAAGACGATGAAGGGCCTGTCCGACCGCGTCGCCGACCCCGAGGACAAGCTCGAGCGGGTCACCGTGGTCGACGACCAGCTGGGCCGCCTGACCTTCACGCGCGACATGGCGGAGGCCATCTTCCACGTGCTGGGGACGCAGGCCCCCTACGGCACCTACAACTGCACCGGCTCCGGCGCGGTCAGGTCCTGGGCCGACATCGCCCGCGCCGTCTTCGAGGCCGCCAACGGCAACGGCGACAAGGTGGTCCCGGTCAGCACCGCCGACTACTACGCGACCGCCGCCGGTCCCGTTGCCTCGCGCCCGACCCACTCCGCTCTCGACCTGTCCAAGCTCGAGGCATCTGGCTTCCATATGCCGGATTGGGATAGCTCTCTTTCTTTGTATTTGAAGTCTTTGTAATCGTTATTTACGGTGTTTAGCGTTATGAATCCATCTTGGCTTTATTATTTTCTAGACCTTTGTATTGCTGCCGCGCTTCTTTATGGGCCCGGTTCTGTTGCTTTCCGTTTTGCCGGATTTAGGCTGGAAGCATCAATTTGTCTTGCTCCGAGTTTCTCACTTTCGGTGTTTGTTGTTGTTGGCATTTTGCTTGGGCTTGCCGGTATTAATGTTAGCAACGTTAAGTTCCTTCTGATATGTCTACTCGTTACCCTGGTTTTACTTATTGTTTCCGGTGTATTCTCGCGACTTTGCGAAAGAAATCGACTGCCACATGTGCAGCATGACTCTCAAAACGGGCCAACTTTCTCTCTTATTGCGCTTTATTTGCTCATCGCAGCAATATTTGTCACGGTGCTCTTCATACTTCCGATCGATGGTCCTTACTCTTTTTCAACGTCAAATGATTCGAGCGCTCATCTAGATTTTATTAGGGTATTTGTCGAATCTGGTACCTATTCGACTCTGCATGTGTCACAAGATGTAAATCTTGTACCGCTTTCCGGATTTTATCCTGCGGCTTACCATGTCTTTTGCGCAGCTCTTACCGCGTTACCTGGTTGCACGGTTACTATGGCATCTAACATTGCTGTTGTTGTAATTTGTGGAGCGGTTTATCCCCTTGGATCACTTCTAGTCTGTTCGCGTCTTTTTGGTTCTAGAGCCCTTGAGACACGTGTGGGGGCCCTTGCTTGTGTCGGAAACGTTGGTTTTCCGTGGGCCTTTTTGGTTTGGGGCCAGCTCGCTTCAAACTTGCTGGCTTTTGCTTTGGTTCCTGCATTTGTTTTTCTATTTTGGGAACTTCTTTTCCCTCTCGAGAATCGGTCCTTTGTCAAGGTATTCGTCTCATTATCTGTTGTGTTTTTTGCTATGGCGATTGCTCAACCAAATGCTGTATTTACGGGCGGAATTTTCTGTATTCCAATCATTTTTTGTTTTGTTCGTGACCGGATTTTAGTTATGAATCCGAGCCTTCGCAAATCGCATTTCTCTAGATCTTTCTTATCTTTTCTGCTAGTAGTTAGTTTTGTTCTTGCTATCTGGACGCTTCTGTATCTATCTCCTTTCTTGAGCGGCATAGTTCATTTCAATTGGTCCAATGATGCATCTCTGGCTCAAGCCTTCGCTTCCGCTCTTGAACTCAAATATGGTGGAATGTTTGAAATTCAGTATCTAGTCGCTCCGCTTCTGCTCCTGGGATTCTTTCTTTCCTTTATGCGTTCTTCGGTTAAATACGTCAGCTGGCTCTATCTTATTTGTACGTTCCTTTTTATTGCTTCGTATACTAAGGACTTCCCGCTTCAAAGCTATTTTTCCGGTTTTTGGTACACGGATTATTATCGAGTGGGTGCTATGGCAGCGATGTGTTCAACGCCGCTTCTCTGTGTTGCTTATTCTTCCATCGCGCGTGCTTTCATTCGTCTAGTCCAACGTTATGCGCGCGTCCTTCGTGTCTCGTTTTGTTTTGCCGGATCGCTTGTTTTTCTTTATTTTCTTTTGTTGCCTAGTTTCCAGCTGGCAGACGGTTCTTGGTTTGATACGCCTTTCGGCTCTATTAAGAGCAACGTAGAGCGAACCTATTCAATGAACAACCTTGAGGGAATTGATGCTGAAGAGTGGGATTTTATTGGCAAATGCATTCCCATCGTTAAAGACGATGTAGTTATTAATTTGCCTTTTGATGGGAGCGGCATGTTGTACGGATCAGCTGGCATGAATGTGGTTTATAGAAACATAAAAGCTAATCCTAGCAACCAATCTGATAAGCCTATCCGCATGGGTTTGTGCAATTTCGCGGCAGACAAGCGTGTTTCGGACTGTGTCCGAAATCTGAACGCTAAGTACGTTCTAATACTTGATAGTAATTCTCCTTCGGGCTCCATCATTCCGTATGTGCCTCATGAGAGAAAAGATTGGTCCGGTATTTTTGATATTACCGAGAACACTCCCGGTTTTGAACTCGTTCTTAGCCAAGGGGACATGTGTTTGTATAAGATAGACGTCAATGACTTGGTTTCATGACCCGTTCTGGAGTGCTGAATGACTGATATTAAAATTGCCGTAGCTTGTCATAAACCTTCCGAGCTCCCGCATAACCCCCTTTATGTTCCCGTTCAGGTTGGGTCTGCTATCGCGCCCCGGCGTATGGAGGGCATTGCTCATGATGATGAGGGCGATAATATTTCCGCTAAGAATGGCTCGTACTGTGAGTTAACTGCTCAGTATTGGGCCTGGAAAAATCTTGACGCCGACTATCTTGGTCTTTGCCACTACCGTCGTTTCCTAACTTTTTCTGATGGTGATTTCGAGTTCACTAAGCGCAATCAAGTTGAAGCGGGTTTTCTCGATTCATTCAACATGGATCGCTTTGGCCTTGAAGATGCGAGCGAAATGGCCTCGGTGATCGAGCGGTATGACTGCGTGGTTGGTCTGCTTGAAGATGTTAGCGGTCTTTCAACTCCTAAAGGAAAACAGAAAACGGTTTATAAGCACTGGGCTGCCCATGATCGAGACTTGATTAACGTCAACGATCTTGACCAGATGATCAAGATCGTTGACGAGTTTTATCCCGAGTATTCAGACGACCTTCATTTGTACCTCGAAGATAAGTGGTTCCTTGGTTATAACTGTTTTGTTATGAAGAAGGACCTATTCAATAAGATGTGCCATTTTGAGTTCGATGTTCTTTCGAGGCTTGAGGCACTTGTCGATTTGTCTCATTACAACCAGATGCGTTCGAGGATCTTTGGCTTTATGGCCGAGATTCTCTACAGTGTGTTCATTTTTCATATTGAAAAGAACGGTGCACATGTTAAGCATGTTCCACTTGTTTACTTCAATGTTACTGAACCGCTTGATAGTCTTCGCCTGAAGCCTGTCGAAAACGCAATCCCAATTGTTTTTAACGCTGTTGAACGTGATTTTGATGCATCGATAATCGATGTTACGCTTAGGTCATTCATAAAGGCCAACTCGGGCTCTGCTGTTCTGTATGACTTAATTGTTTTGGGTCGTGAACTTTCTGCTTTCGTTAAAGCTGAAATTAATCGTAGCTGTGAAGCCGCTGATAATTTTAGTGTTCGTTTTATCGACTTGGATCAGATCGATTACGGCCTTTTCGATCGAGTCGGATATGTTAAGGCAAAGTTAAATGACGTGAAATTCCGTCAGTCGATCGACCCCGAGATTCTGCTTCCCTGGCTTTTGCCTGACTATCATCGAGTTATTTCTTTTGAGTGGCATACGTTGTTTTATGGCCTTACTTCAGAGTTGTGGCAGCGCTTCCGTTCCTCTGAGAAGCCCATCGTTGCGGCCGAGAGCGTTATTGACCGTGCAAGAATTAATGAGCCGCTTGATCGTCTCTACAAGAGATGTCGTCATGAGCTAGGTATTCAGGATCCCTACGGTTATTTCGATACGTCTGTGATGGTTCTCGATCTTGATCAACTTCGAAATGAGGCTGATTTCGAATCTATTAAGAACCTATATCTTAAGCACAATTATCAGCTTAGGGCCAGTGAAGCGTTTAATGTTATCTATGAGGGTCGTTGCGAATCGCTTGACCTATCTTGGGCATATCCCGTCGATGCCGATTATTGGAGAAAGGGTTTAGCGCCTGCGGCTCCTCTGAGCCTATTTCGTAAGTTTAAAGAGGTTGCGAATCCATCCATTGTGCAATATGACCCACTAGTTTTTTCAAATCCCGAGCCGAGTTCTGTTACTACTGATTTTTGGCGTATCGCTAGAGAGGGTTCCTTTTATGAAGTTCTCCTTAGCAATATGGTCTCATATCGAATTCACAAAGATGCTGAGGAGAAGTCTGGTCTGAGGAAGGCGATTGCGGAAAAGCTCCCCGTTGGGTCTGATAAGAGGCAAGTCGCTGCAAATATCGCTGGTTCTGCTTTATCTATCCTTTATCCTTCAGGTTCCAAGCGTCGTGAGAGGATAGAGCAAACTTGGACGGAGGACGAGTATAAATCCCGTCTTCTTAAACATCTCAAATAGTAATAGGTGCCTTAATGGAGCAACTAATGTCTGGCTTTAAGCTATCTAATATCGTTTTGCACGTCGATATGCATGCGGCTAATCATCCCGAGATTTACTATCGCGTTATTTCTGGTGAGACTGTTTATTCTGAGAGTTCATCTGCTCTGCGAATTAAAGGGGACGTGGACTTTCTCACATATGTAAACGCCTGCTCTGTATGCAAATGGTGTCAATATGCTCAGATTGATAATTTAAAGTTATCGCTTACTCTCAAGGGTTCTGGTCGCGTTGTTCTTCGCGGTGTTCCTCTTGACTCTAATGAGCCTAAAATTCTTTCGTATCATTCGTTTGATTTTGAGGATATCTCTGAATTATCCGTTCCCGTTGAGGTGGATAAGTTCGACCTAGTCGGATTCTCAATTATTTCTGAGGGGGCTTCGACTGTTGATGTCTTTGCGGGTTCTTTCTCGACCTGCGTTGATGCTTCGGCTGTCAATGACGTTCGCATTGCCCTTTGCACTACTACATTCAAAAATGAGAAGTACATCATCCCCAACATTTCCCTGGTTAAAAACGGCATTGCTGCTGAGGGTGCTCCGTTTGCCGATAATTTTCACATGTTTGTCGTCGACAATGGGCGTTCGCTCGACGTTGACGCTCTTTCTGATGATGTCGTGACCGTGCTCCCTAACCCCAACACGGGCGGTTCCGGAGGTTTCGCCCGTGGCATGATGGCTGCGACCGAGCATTCCGGTGAGTTCACGCATGTCATTGTTATGGATGACGACGTGTCCATCATGCCTGAGAGCCTTATTCGTACATTCAACCTGCTATCGCTTGCTCGGGGAAAGTATAAGGATGCCTTCATCAATGGTGCCATGCTTTCACTTGAGGACCCTATAAGGCAGTTTGAAGATGTTTCGCATGTTGTTGATACAGCTGTTTATGCTCGCCTTAAACAGGACCTTGATGTATCCAAGCTTTCAGATATCCTTTTAAATGAGCGTCAGGATATCGAGGTCTCTAAGGCTTATGGCGCATGGTGGTATAGCTGTATTCCCGTTGATGCGATCTTGAAGAACGGCTTGCCTGTTCCGTTCTTTATCCGTTGCGATGATGTTGAGTTTGGCATGCGCAACAACCCCGTTTACATGACCATGGATGGCATCTGTGTATGGCACGCCAGTTTTGAGGGCCGTTTTAGGGCTTCTGTAGATTGTTATCAGTACACGCGCAATTTTCTTGCCATGATTGCTATGGATGATTGTGCTAAAGAGGGCTGGGCAATCATGCGTGCCAAACGAAATGTTCGTATGAATCTTCGTGACTACGATTATGCGGCCGCAGAACTTACGCTTGATGGTATTGATGATTATCTTAAGGGCCCCGAGTATCTGGAGAACCTTGATGGTTCGGCTTTGATGATGTCTAATGGCAAGCGCAACGAGAAGCTTGTTCCTGTTGAGGAACTTGGTAGTGACCTGCTTTCTCGTGCCGGTATTAACGACGAAGTCCTTTGTGGTAAGCAGATACTTCCTGACGATGGTCGCAGGGCGCTCTTCATGAAGTACTTCCGTACCCTTCCTTATGACAAGCACTATGCTCCGTTCTTGCTTTCCGAAAAGCCAGGCTATGTTGTTAAGCATGGCTCTGCCGTTATTGAGGGTAGTTCAATGGGACATAAGACCGTTGTGTTCCTTGATCCTACTCGCACGAAAGGTGCTGTGCGCCATCTTGACATGGACCGATTCCATGCGATTCGAAAGCGCGAGCGACAACTTATGGCTCGCTATCGAAAAGAAGGCAGGGCTGTTCGTAAAGCTTGGAAAGATGCACTGCCATATCTCACTTCGCGTGAGTTTTGGACTGAATATTTGGGACTTTAACGTTAAGGGGTCTGTCGAAATGCCGACAGACCCCTATTTAGTCTTTTTCCTTTAGAAGATAGGGTAGAGCGAGTACTAGCGGTGCGGTGAATGTAGCCGGTATTGTGTACCAATACAACGCAATTGGTCCTACGATAAATGAGATGAAAAGGATTGCCCAAATTAATATAGCCAAGAACAATGTACCGTTTCTCTTCCATATTGCGTACGTGAATGTGCTAAACGGGATTGCGAAGCTATAGAGCCCGTAGCTTGAAATGGGCTGTATGCGGGATTGAATATCATCGAGTTTATTCGCAACACGGCTGATCAAATTTGATGGCTCGTCTGGTACGGGGAAGAATTGCTTGATTGCGTCGCTCTTTTTGGCGAGAATGTCCATGTGGGTCCACAGGTCCATTTGCTCTTTTGAGTCAAGAACGTGCAGATCTCTGTTGTAGTCGATTGTCGTGTTGAGTGACATCCAGGCGCCTGATAAGCTTTCAAAGGCTTCGAGGTAGCTGATTGGGTATTTACTCGCTAGCCTTATCCATGTTTTGTAAAAGGGCTTTTTTGATGCTTCCAAAATCCAGCAGCCGTTGACCTCGTCCGATCGATGGGGGTTGTAAACATTAACAGCTGATTCGATATCGAAACACTGTGATAGCTCATGCACGTCCTCTTTAGTGAGTGCATCCGGGTGATCTTTATAGGTACGTACTATTTGCTGCACCGGTATTGAGTACATTTCGTGCGTTTTTGATTGGATTGGTTGAAGCTGTTTATTTATTGCGGGGTTTAAGACACCTAAGACCAGGGCTGCAGGGATGATACCTGCAGCAATCGTTAAAGCCGCCTTCTTTTTGCCTTGCCCCAACAGAATCACTAACCCCGTTAGTAGCATAAAGGGCACGATAAGATACATCATAGTTCGTTTGGATGCGATGCAAAAGAATGCAACCGCGATAAACGCAATGATGTGTTTTGGTTTTTCTAGCCAAGATCCTCGCGTGCGGATAATTTCTACCATATACAAGCACGTCAAAGCAAATGACCAACCGTTGATTGCATCCTTGCTCATCGTATTGAGCGGCGCGTAGATAACGCGTGCGAACATATAAAAAATGAGGCTGCCTATTACAAGCCAGCGAGGAGTGCCGTGTTTTCTTAGGTAGAGCAAGATGTAGGTAAAGGTGGCGGCTGTAACGAGGGCTTGGGCTAAAAGGAAAATGTATAGACCGAACCACTGGTCGCCTAGCACGATTCCCAATCTAATGAAGGAACCAAATATGAGCGTGTCAAAGACAGGATGTTGAGTCCAGTATGGCGCGTATTCAAAGTACTGGAATAATTGCGCCAATGTGTCGTCTCGCATGGCTCCTGGATAATGAAGGGTTATCCAAAGGGTCCAGCTCAGCATCATGCCAACTGTGCATAAAGCCCCAAATTGAAATGTGTTTGTCTTCCAAATGCTTCCCGCTTGTTTATTGTCCCATGCATTGAATAGCAACCATAAGCCTATATATCCAATTAGGGCCCATATAACAAACCACGCCGCTGTAGTGAGGTACAAGGACAGGGGCTGCCCTTTCATTGTATAAATGTTTGCGTATTTGTATCCGACTGTGCTTAAGGCAGAGATGATCATTGCCGTCAATAATGCGGCGCCGTTGAACTCCTTAAGCGGTCTGATCGCGCTATTTACGATATTCTGCACGCTCATATTCCTCATAGACTTTAAGCTCCCACTGCTTGCGTTCGACCTTGGCTACTGAGTCCAGTACAAAACCAGTGGCGAGCGAGAGACCGCATAGAAACATAAAGGCTACAGCAAGGATGGCGGTAGGGAAGCGCGGTACCAAGCCGGTCTGTGCGTATTCAACAATGACGGGAATGCCCAGTATTAGCCCAATGATTGCGAAGATCGCCGCTGTGAGTCCAAAAAACTTAAGCGGCCTGTAGTCCTTAAAGAGCGTGCCGATCATGCTGGTGACCTTGATGCCGTCACTGACCGTGTTGAGCTTCGACACGGATCCTTCGGGGCGGTCACGGTAGACGATGGGCACGTCTTTGATGCGCCAGCGGTGGTCGACGGCGTGGATGGAAAGTTCGGTTTCGATTTGGAAGCCCTCGGAAAGCACGGGGAACGTTTTGACAAAAGGCCTGCTCATAGCTCGATAGCCCGTCATGACATCATCAAAGCTGTACCCATAGATCCACTTGATCATGGCGCGCACCAGGTTGTTGCCAAAACCGTGGAAGGCGCGCTTGTTCTCCTCGGCGTACGTGCCGTTTGAGAGACGGTCGCCTACCGTCATGTCTGCTTCGCCATTGAGGACGGGGGAGCAAAGTGCCGCTGCCGACTCTGCGGGGTAGGTATCGTCGCCGTCGACCATCAAGTAGCAGTCTGCCTCGATGTCGCGGAACATCTGGCGGCAGACATTGCCCTTGCCTTGACGGCCCTCATAGCGCACGATTGCCCCGGCATCGCGGGCAATTCGAGCCGTTCCGTCTGTGGAGTTGTTGTCGTAGACATAGATAGCTGCTCCAGGGAGTTCGCGCTTAAAGTCCTCGACGACCTTTTTGATTGTGACTGCCTCGTTGTAACAGGGGATAAGCACGGCGACGTTGCGGTAATCCATGGTGCTCCTCGGTTGGGTTCAAAACTACAATAGTATAGAGTGCCGGGGCGGCCGAGTTTGTGGGTTCCTTTTATCGTCAGCGTATCGCCGCATTTTCCATGTGCGCGGGGGCTATACTTTCGAGTTGCTAACGAAACGATGTAAGGAGTTGCGTTCGTGACAGAGCAGACTCAGGTTGCGCCCAAGGCCTCGATGCCTCCATCGCACGCCAAAAATGATTTCCAAAAAGATAAGTTCATTCTTGAGCAGCTGGTAACCAAGGATTTCAAACTTAAGTATCGCCGCAGCGTTCTCGGTATCGCATGGTCGGTGCTTAATCCGTTGCTGATGATGGTTGTCATGGCCATTGTCTTTTCGACTATCTTTGCACAAGGTCGCAACGGTTCCATCACTCCCGATATGTACCCGTTGTACCTCATCGTCGGTAACGTCACCTTTTCTGTGATGTCCGACTCTACGACGCAGGCCATGTCTTCTATCTTGGGCGCTTCTTCGCTGCTTAAAAAGGTTAAGGTTCACCGCTGGGTGTTCCCGGTTCAGAAAGTCCTGTTCTCCCTTGTGAACTTTGCACTTTCGCTGGTCGCCGTTGCCCTTGTTATGATTTGGTTTCGCGTCGTTCCCAGCTGGCATCTGATACTTTTGCCGGTCTGCTTGTTCTTTCTTATGCTGTTCTGTATGGGTCTTGGCCTTATGCTTTCGGCACTATCTGTGTTCTTCCGCGATGTCATGCATCTTTGGAGCGTCGTTATCACCGCTTGGACGTACTTTACTCCCATTTTCTGGACCACGGATTTTATTGCGCAGATGCCGCATATTCTTCGCGTGATTATGTACGCCAATCCCATGTATAACTATCTTACGTTTATGCGCGACATCTTTCTATTTCAGCAAAGTCCGACCCCTCTGGTATTTGGTCTTTGCGTTGCCTGGGCTTTGATTTCGCTTGCCATTGGCTATACGATTTTCCACAAGACTGAGCATAAATTCATCCTGTATATCTAAGGAGCTTGCATGTCTGAAACTAATACCGCTGCTCCTGTCGATTACAGCAAGCAGCCCATGGCCGTCGAGGTCAAAGATGTAACGATGATCTTCAATATGGCCTCTGAGTCTCTGGGTAGCCTCAAGGAGTACTTCATTTCTTTGGCGCGCCATAAGCTCTTTTTTGAGGAGTTCCGTGCGCTTAAGAACATCTCGTTTGACGTTCATCGCGGCGAGGTTGTTGGTCTGGTTGGCACCAATGGTTCTGGCAAGTCTACGATGCTCAAAATCATCGCCGGTGTCCTTGAGCCCTCTGAGGGCGAGGTTAAGGTTCATGGCAATATTGCGCCGTTGATTGAGCTTGGCGCCGGTTTTGATCCTGAGCTTTCCGCTCGCGAGAACATCTACCTCAACGGCGCTCTCCTTGGTTATACCAAGGAGTTTATTGATGCAAACTTCGATGGCATCATTGAGTTCGCTGAGCTCAAAGACTTCGTTGACATGCCGCTGAAGAACTTCTCTTCGGGTATGGTTGCGCGCATTGCCTTTGCTATTGCTACGATTACCGAGCCCGATATCCTCATCGTCGATGAGACGCTTTCTGTTGGCGATGTCTTTTTCCAGCAGAAGTGCGAGCGCCGCATTCAGCACTTTATCGAGAGTGGCGACGTCACGGTCTTGTTCGTTTCTCACTCCATGGAGCAGGTTGAGCGTATTTGCCAGCGTGCTGTTTGGATCGAGAAGGGCGACCTGCGTATGGATGGCCCCGTGGATGAGGTCTGCAAGGCATACCACGACCAGTTCAAGTAGGTTATAATTTATTAGCCGTGTGAACTTGTACCCGCTTGGACGTGCGGCTTTATGCTCCATTAGCTCAGTTGGATAGAGCAGGGGACTTCTAATCCCAAGGTCGACGGTTCGAATCCGCCATGGAGCACCAGAGAGTTTTTGAAGACCCGGTTATTGTGCCGGGTCTTTGCTTTTTGGGACGCGTGCGCGTGCAGTGCTCCCTCAACAATAAGTCCGATGCAGCGATGCTGCACCGGACTTTCTACATCCCAGAATGGCTATCAGCCTTTGGCTGTTGGGCTTTTACGCCTCAGTCGGCTCCATACCCAGCTCGTTGCGGACGAGCTCGAAGGCCGCGGCGATTGCCTTGTCCATGTCGTAGTACTTGTAGCCGCCCAGGCGACCGGCAAAGATCACGTCGCCCTCCTGCGCCGCCAGCTCCTCGTACTGCTTGTACAGGGCCTCGTTCTTGGCGTCGTTGATGGGGTAGTAGGGCTCGTCGCCGGGCTTCCAGTCGGCCGGGTACTCGCGCGTGATGACGGTCTTGTCCTGCGTGCCGAACTCAAAGTGCTTGTGCTCGATGATGCGGGTGTAGGGGATCTCACGCTCGGTGTAGTTGACCACGGCCACGCCCTGGTGGTCCTGCTCGTCGAGCGTCTCGGTCTCAAAGCGCAGGCTGCGGTACTCGAGCGTGCCCAGCTTAAAGTCGTAGAACGCGTCGATGGGGCCGCAGTAGATCGTCCTGGCGGCGATATCGGGCTCGGCGGCGGCCAGCTCCTTGTACTCCACGCCGCAGCGCACCTCGATGCCCTCGAGCATGTTGGCGACCATCTTGGTGTAGCCGCCCATGGGGATGCCCTGGTAGCGGTCGTTGAAGTAGTTGTTGTCGTAGGTAAAGCGGCAGGGGAGGCGCTTTATGATGCTCGCGGGCAGGTCCTTGCAATCACGGCCCCACTGCTTCTCGGTGTAGCCCTTCACAAGCGTCTCGAAGATGTCGCGGCCGACGAGCGACAGCGCCTGCTCCTCGAGGTTCTGCGGCTCGCCGATTTTCTCGGCGGCCACCTGCTCGGCGATCTTGGCCTTGGCGTCTGCCGGCGTGACGACGCCCGGCCACATCTTGGCGAAGGTGTTCATGTTGAAGGGCATGTTGTACATGTTGCCGTGGAAGTTGGCGACCGGCGAGTTGACGTAGTTGTTGAACTCGGCGAAGCGGTTGACGTAGTCCCAGACGTCCTTCATGGAGGTGTGGAAGATGTGCGCGCCGTAGCGGTGGACCTGGATGCCCTCGACGTCCTCGGTGTAGATGTTGCCGGCGATGTGATCGCGGCGATCGATGACCAGGACCGACTTGCCGGCGCGCTTGGCGGCATTGGCAAAGACGGCGCCCGAAAGGCCGGCACCGACGACGAGATAATCGTACTGGGACATGGATATGCTCCTTTGTATGTCGATTGGACAGTTACAAATGATTCGGGACAAACGCCATTGACTCATTTGCCCCATAGATTAGTGTAGCAGATGCTCTTTCAGCAGCTCCAGCGCGTGGGCGTAGCCCTGCAGGCCCTCGCCGGTGATGGTGGCGAAGCAGGCCAGGCGGGCGTAGCTCACCTGACGGAAGTCCTCGCGCGTCTCGACGGCGCTGATGTGGACCTCAACGGCGGGGATGGCGACGGCTTTGAGCGCGTCCAGGATGGCTACGCTGGTGTGCGTGTAGGCCGCCGGGTTGATGACGATGCCGTCGACCTTGCCGTAAGCCTCCTGGATTTTGTCGACGATGCTGCCCTCGTGGTTGGACTGGAAGACCTCGACCTCGTCAAAGCCCTGCGCGGCGCCTGCCTCCTGGCAGATCTGGACCAGGCGGTCGTAGTTGTCGCTGCCGTAGATGCCCGGCTCACGAATGCCGAGCATGTTGAGGTTGGGGCCGTTGATGACGAGTGCTTTCATGGCTGCTTCCTTTGCGGTAGGTCGATTTGGCAAGGCGGAACGGAAAACCACCACAAAGGTGCCTGTCCCCTTTGTGGTGGTTTAGAGGGCGTCGAGGACGGCGCGGGCGGTGTTGGCGGCGCAGTCGCGCGAGTCGATGATGTAGTCGGCCCAGGCGCGGTAGCGCGGCATGCGCTGCTCGGCGAGCTTATCGATGCCATCGCGGGCGGTGATGGGGCGACCCTTGTGGGCGAGTTCGTCGAGCTTGCGGTTGAGCATCACGATCTGGCTGTTCTGGTGCAGCAGCGGATAGTTTTCGTCGCGCGTGACCACGCCGCCGCCGGTGGAGAGCACCAGGCCACTGCGCTTGGAGATATCGGCCAGCGCCGCCGTCTCCTGCTCGCGGAAGGCCGCCTCGCCGCGCTCGACGATAAAGTCGGCACAGGGCATGCCCAGACGCTCCTCAAGTGCGCGGTCCAAGTCGATGTGCTCGCGTCCCGTGAGCTGGGCGATCTGCTCGCCCACGCGGGTCTTGCCCGAGCCCGGCATGCCGATGAGCGCGATGTTCTGCTCGCGGCGGGACAGGCGCTCCGTTACGTCCAGGATGCGCTCGCGCGGGGTGGCTTTGCCGGTGTAGCGCTCGACAGCTTGTGCTGCTTGTGCCACAAGCATGAGCAGGCCGCCGATGCAGGGGATGCCGCGGCGCTCGGCCTCGAGCATCAGACCCGTGCGGGCGGGGTTGTAGACAATGTCGATGACGCCCTCGAGCGCATCGAGGCCTTCGAGCGTGCAGGGAGCGTCGGGGCAGTGGGGGAACATGCCGGCAGGTGTGCAGTTGACGAGCAGCATTGCATCGGACTGCTGCGCGATGTTGTCATAGTTGACCTCGCTTTTGCGACCTACAGGCACGACGACAGCGCCCAGATCGCCGAGCACCATGCTGGCCGTGGTGCCGGCACCACCGGTGGCACCGAGCACGAGGACCTTCTTACCGACAACCTCTACGCCCAGCTCCTCGACCAGGCACTGAAAACCAAAGTAGTCGGTGTTGTCGCCGCGCAGGCGGCCATCGGGCAGGCGCGTGATGGTGTTGACGTTGCCCATGCGCTCGGCGAGCGGACTCAGCTCGTCCAGGTATTCCATGACGGCGCGTTTGTAGGGGATGGTCACGTTGGTACCTTCCCACTCGTCGCCCTTCATAAAAGCCTCAAGATCCTCGGGCTCGCGCTCAAAGCGCACGTACTCGAGCCCAGCGAGCTCTTTGTAGATGGTCGGGGTGTAGCTGTGGCCCAGCACGCGGCCCAGCACACCGTAGGGACGGATTGCGGCGGTACCGGTCATTTAGAGCACCTCCGTGTAGCTGCCAAAGTAGGTGAAACTCTCGCACACGTCGTCGATCGAGTCGAGCAGGTCGTCGAGGGCCTTGCTGCCAAAGGGGCAGTCCAGGTCAAAGTAGAACATAAACTCAAAGTCGTGGCCGGGGATGGGGCGGCTCTCGAGTTTGATGAGGTTGATGTTGAGCGCGTAGAAGCGCTCGAGCACGCGGTAGAGGGCGCCCGGCTCGTTTGCCGTAGTGATCATGAGCGAGGTGCGGTTGGCACCGGGATAGACGCGCGGCTCGCGGCTGATGACGACAAAGCGCGTGTAGTTGTTGTCCGAGTCCTGGATGCTGGGCTCCAGCACCTCCAGGCCGTAGAGTGCCGCACAGCTGCGCGAGGCGATGGCGGCGACATCGGTGCGCTCGGAGTTGGCGACCATCTCGGCCGACATGGCGGTGTTGGGGTACTTGGTGGCATGCAGTCCGTGGGCCTCGATAAAGCCGGCGCACTGGGCAATGGCTTGGCCGTGGCTGTAGACCTTGCGCACGTCGGCGAGCTTGGTGCCGGGTTTGACGAGTAAGTTGTGATCGATCTTGAGGCGCAGCGAGCGCACGATATGGAAGTCGAACTGTGCAAGCAGGTCGTAGACGGCGTTGACCGAGCCAGCAGTGGAGTTTTCGATGGGCAGCACGCCAAACTCGCAGAAGCCGTCGCGTATGGCGCGCATAACGCCCTCGAAGGTCTCAAAGAAGGCGATATCGGGCACGTCGAAGAGCTTGCACGCGGCGATCTGGCTGTAGGCGCCTTCCACGCCCTGACAGGCAACGCTGGCCGTCTGGGGGAAGGGCGTGTCAAAGGCTGCGGCCGTGGCGCGGGCTTTTTGCGACACCGTGATGCCCTTGAGTTCGTTGATGTAGCGCTGCTGCTCGGCCTTGCTCATGCTCATGAGGAGGCGGAACAGGGCGATGGTCTGAGCCTCGTAGCGCTCGGGCGCGCGGCTGGCGAGGTTGTTGAGTTTGGAGCGCTCGCGGGCGGGGTCAAAGACGGCCTTGCCCATCTCGATCTTGGATTTGGCAACCTCGGTGGCAATATCCATGCGCTCGACAAAGCTGTTGAGCAGTGTGGTGTCGATGCCATCGATGGCCTGGCGAATATCGGCAAGGTCCATGGAGGCCCCTTTCACGTAACGGCTGAGTTGGCAGGCAATCCAGGTGAGTCGGGTTAGAGCTGGGCGGCGTCCTCGAGGAGGGCATCCCAAATCGCGAGCGCCGCGGCTGCCTCGGCTACGGGGACAGCGCGCGGGACGATGCAGGGATCGTGGCGGCCATGGACCGAGAGCTCGGCATTTTCCATGGCGTCCATGTCCACGGTCTGCTGCTCGCGACCGATGGAGGGCGTCGGCTTTACGGCCATACGCCACATGACGGGTGCACCCGTTGAAATGCCGCCCAGGATGCCGCCGGCGTTGTTGGACTCGACCGCAATCTCGCCGGTCTCGGCATCAACGCGGTACGGATCGTTGTTCTCGCTGCCGCGCATGGCGGCCACGGCAAAGCCCATGCCAAACTCCACGCCCTTTACGGCGGGAATGCCAAATGCGATCTGCGCGATGCGGTTCTCGATGCCGTCGAACATGGGGTCGCCGATGCCCGCGGGAAGCCCGTAGATGCCGCACTCCACGATGCCGCCGATGCTGTCGAGCTCGTCGCGTGCGGCCAGAATTTCCTCGCGCATGCGATCGGCGGCCGCGGCGTCGATGCAGGGCAGGTCGTTCGTAAGGATTGCCCTGCGGTCGGCCTCGCGATAGACCATGTCGTCCATGGGCAGATCGGAGATGCCGCCGATCTGCGCCACGTGAGCCATCACCCGAATACCGCGGGCCTCGAGTGCCTGCAGCGCGATGCCGCCGGCGATGCACAAGGGGGCCGTCAGGCGGCCGGAGAAGTGTCCGCCGCCGGCGACGTCGTGCATGTTGTGGTACTTCACGCGCGCGGGAAAGTCTGCGTGCCCTGGGCGGGGCTTGCGGCGCAGCTCGGAATAGTCCTTGGAGCGCGTGTTGGTGTTTTCGATAATTGCTGCGATGGGTGCGCCAGTGGTGTGTCCGTCGACCACACCGGCAATGATATGCGCGGCGTCGGCCTCGTGGCGCTTGGTTGCGGTCTCGTCGCGACCGGGGGCACGACGGTCCAAAAAGGCCTGTAGCTGCTCCTGGTCAACGGCAATACCGGCAGGAATGCCGTCGAGTGAGCAGCCGATAGCGGGGGAGTGCGACTGGCCAAAGATACTCAGATGCAAGACGTTGCCAAAGGTCGAGGACATGCTATTCCTCCTCGAGCGTGACCTTGCCGCCCAGCAGGCGGTAGTGGTCAAAGAAATCGGGATAGGACTTGTTGACGGCCTCGGCGCCGTGGATCACAACTTCGCCAGTGGCGCGGCTCGCGGCGATGGCGGCCATCATGGCGATGCGGTGGTCGTTGTGCGAATCGACCTCGCCGCCGGTAAAGGCGTCAACACCCTTGATGATGAGGTCGTCGCCGGCAATGCGCACCTGTGCACCCAGTGCGGTGAGCTCGCGGGTGGTGGTGGCTAGACGGTCAGATTCCTTGATGCGCAGGCGCGCGCAGTCACGGATGAACGTGCGGCCCTGAGCCAGCGATGCCACGGCCGAGATTACGGGCACCAGGTCGGGGATGTCGTGCGCGCTCATTTCAAAGCCGGCGAGCTTGTCGGACTGCACGGTGGCGGCGTTGGTGGAGCGTACGATGCGGGCGCCAAAGCGCGAGAGCGCGGCAAGCACGTTGCGGTCGCCCTGGGCCGAGCTGAGCGACACGCCCTCGACAGTGATGGGGTCGGAGCCGATGGCGCCGGCGCACAGCCAAAAGGCGGCGTTGGACCAGTCGCCCTCGACGGCTACGCTGCCGGGCGTGCGGTACGAGCCGCTGTTCACGCGGAAGTTCGTGACCTCGGGCTGGCCGTCCTTGGCGGGGATGCGCTCGACGTTGACCTCGACACCAAAGGCCTTCATGGCCTGGATGGTCAGGTTGATATAGGGGCGGCTCTCGATAAGGCCGATCACCTGCACGCAGGAGGGCTGGGCCAGAAGTGGGGCTGCCAGCAGTAAGCCGGAGATGTATTGCGAGCTCACGTTGCCCGGCAGGATAAAGGTGCCCGGGCGCATGCGGCCGCTTGTCTTGAGCGGAAAGCCGCCCAGACCCTGCAGGTCGCAGCCGGCGGCAATGATCTCGTCGGAGAGCGGGGAGAGGGGGCGTGCGCCCAGACGGCCCTGGCCCACAAAGGTTGCCTCTGCCCCCAGCGCGCAGGCGACGGGCAGCATAAAGCGGAGCGTGGAGCCGCTCTCGCCGCAGTCGAGCGTGCCGCCGGCAAGTGCTTTGAGCAGGCCAAACTCAATACTCTTCATAGTGGGATGGACCTGGAAGCCATCCTCGACGGTCTCGATGCGGGCGCCCAGCGCTGTGAGGCAGCGCACCGTGGCCTCGATATCGGCACAGGTCGTGTTGCAGGTCACGTGCGTCTCGCCGTTGGCAAGTGCGGCGCAGATGATGAGGCGGTGCGCCATCGACTTGGACGCAATGGCGGGAACGGTGCCCTTGAGCGGGGAGGGGGTGATGCGGGCTAGCATGCGGATGCGTCTCCCTTCTGGCCGAGGCCCTCGGCAATTAAATCATGGAAGGTGGAAAGCGGCGTGCGGTCGATGCTGCAGCGGCCAATACCGTGCGGAATCACCAGGTCGATAGTGTCACCGGCGCGTTTTTTGTCGTGCAGCGCCTCGGCAAAGATGGCGTCGGCCGAAAGCTCGCAGCGGGTCTTGAGGCCATGACGGGCGCAGAGCTCCTCGATGCGACCGGGCAGCTCGGCATCGCAAATGCCGTGCAGGGCTGCGGCACGCGTGATGATGCCCATGCCGATCGACACGCAGTTGCCGTGTCCCAGCTCAAAGTGCTCGCAGGCCTCGACGGCATGTCCGGCGCTGTGTCCAAAGTTGAGGAGCTTGCGCTGGTTGGTCTCGCGTTCGTCGGCAACGACCACGGCGCGCTTAATGTCGATATTGCGGGCGATTATGAGCGCCACGCGGGCCACGTCGCGGTTCAGCAGCTCAAGCGTGAGCGGGGTCTTCTCCAGCTCGGCGAAGAGCTCGGGGTCGGCGATCACGGCGTGCTTGACGACTTCGCCGCAGCCGTCGGCGAACTGCTCGGGCGTGAGGGTGGCAAGGCATCCCACGTCAGCGATGACAACACTTGGCTGCCAAAAGGCGCCAGCTAGGTTCTTGCCGGCAGCCAGGTCGATGGCCGTCTTGCCGCCCACCGACGAGTCCACCATAGCGAGCAGACTCGTGGGGATCTGCACAAACTTGCAGCCGCGCATGTAGGTGGCGGCCACAAAGCCGGCTACGTCGCCCACGACGCCGCCGCCGAGTGCCACGATCACGTCGGAGCGCGAAAGCTCGTGCTCGGCTACAAACTCAAGAATAGCAACGTAGGTCCCGGCGCGCTTGTGTACCTCGCCGGCCTCGAAGGTGCAAATGCTTACCTCATAGCCTGACGCCTCCAGGCTCTGCTTAACGGGCATCTGGTAGAGCGGGCCCACGTTGGTGTCCGTCACGATGACGGCGCGGGTGCCTCCGGCGGTGGCGCGAACGAGTGGCCCTGCCTGCTCCAGCAAAAACGTGCCCACGTGTACCTGGTAGGGGCGTGCGGTGTCGATATCGATGGTAATCGCCATAAGCTATGGTCCTTTCGACCTGGCGTGATAGGTGGTCTAGTGGGCGCTCTCGTCGTCGAGTGCGCGCTTGATGCGATCGCCCTCGGCAAGGAGATTCTCAAGATAACGCTGGTCGCGGTTCTTGAGCGCACGGCTGTAGGCGCCGAGCGAATCGATCAGATGGTCGATCTCGAAGGCGAGAGCGTCGGCGTCGTCAATCATGAGCTCGGACCACATCTGCGGGTTGAGGTGTGCCACGCGCGTGAGGTCGCGGTAGCTACCGGCTGAAAAGCCGTGGTGGACCTGGGCGGTGGGGCTCTTTACGTAGGCGTTGGACACCACGTGTGCGAGCTGGCTCGTAAATGCGATCACGCGGTCGTGCTCGGCGGCGGTGGTCACGCTGAACTTGCCAAACCCCAAGGGACGCACCATCTCGCGCACCTGGCCCAAGAGCTCCAGCTTAAGGGCATCGTCTACCGCAGGCGGAACGAGCACGAGCGGTGCGCCCTGGAACAAGTCGGCGCGGGAGTGCGCGTAGCCCGAGAACTGGGTGCCCGCCATGGGGTGTGCGCCCACAAAGTAAAAGCCGTGCTCTTGTGCGAGCTCAAAGGCACGCTCGCACACAATGCCCTTGACGCCCACGGTGTCGATTACCACGGGGCCCATGATGGCTTCGGTGTCGGTGGCGTCGGCGAGCGCCTGGGCGTGGGCCTCGAGCCACTCGATGCATGCCTCGGGATAGCAGGCAAGGACGATGATGTCGCACTTGCCGAGCGTCTCGTCGTTGAGCTCGCCGGCGACGGTGCCCATGCTGGCGGCCGTCATCACGTCATCGTCGGGGTCCCAGGCAAGCACGCGAACGCCCGCCTGCGCATAGCCGCGGGCAAAGCTGCCGCCGATGAGGCCCAGGCCCACGATGCCGGCGCACTTGGGTCCACCCTGGTTGACGCGTGCGTTTCTCACCGTACCCATGGGTTACTCCTGAACGGTCTCTTGGCAGACGACCTCGCGGATGGCGCGGATGCGGCGCATGGTGTCGTCGAACTGGTCGGGGGTGAGGGCCTGAGCACCGTCGGACCAAGCGTGGCTCGGGTCGTCGTGGACCTCGATCTCCAGACCGTTGGCGCCGCAGGCAGTCGCGGCGAGCGCCATGGGCTCGACATAGCGGGTGTAGCCGGTGGCGTGGCTGGGGTCGGCGACGACGGGCAGGTGCGACAGGTGGTGCAGCACCGGCACGGCGTTGAGGTCGAAGGTGTTGCGGGTGCGGGTCTCGAAGGTGCGAATGCCGCGCTCGCACAGGATGACGTTGTCGTTGCCCTCGCTCATGATGTACTCGGCAGCCATGAGCAACTCATCGACGGTGCCGGACATGCCGCGCTTGAGCAGGACCGGGGTCTTGGTCTTGCCGACCTCCTTGAGCAGGGGGAAGTTCTGCGCGTTGCGGGCGCCGATCTGCATGACGTCGATCTTCTTGTCCAAGAAGACCTGCACGTCGCGCGGGTCCATGATCTCGGTGACGATCGGCATGTCGAGCTCGGCGGATGCCTCGCATAGCAGGTCCAGGCCGGCGGGGCCCATGCCCTGGTAGGCGTAAGGGGAGGTGCGGGGCTTGTAGGCGCCACCGCGCAGCATCGTGGCGCCGGCGGCCTTCACGCGGCGGGCGATGCGGATGAGGTTCTCGCCCTCGACGGAGCACGGGCCGGCGATGACCTGGAACTGGTCGCCGCCGATCTTGACGCCGTGGCCGCAGTCGATGACGGAGTCCTCGGGGTGGAACTTGCGGTTGGCACGCTTAAAGGGCTCGGAGACGCGCTGCACGCGCTCGACGACATCCATGGACTCGAGCAGGAACGGGTCGATCTTGGTCGTATCGCCCACTAGGCCGATGATGGTCTCGTTCTCGCCGCGCGAGACGTCGGTCTTGAGACCCTTCTTCTCAATCCAGCTGACGATATGGCCGACGGCCTCGTCGCTGGCGCTCTGCTTTAAAATCGCAATCATGGTGTGCCTCTCACCTCGATGGATAGCTCTTGCAAAAACGGCCCGCATCGCGAGCCGTTATATATGTGCATGAGAGTTTATACTAATTGTTTCACTTTTGCGTTCTAAAGTGAGCCTCTGCGCCGTGTCTCCCACGTAATTGCAAAGCTTTTTCTATTCTTTTGTTAGCCCGTGGCGCACTTGGGTATAATGCCAACCGTTCGCCCTATTAGCTCAGGGGATTAGAGCGTCTGCCTCCGGAGCAGAAGGCCGTTGGTTCGAATCCAACATGGGGCACCATCGAACGTAAGACCGTCCGAACCTCGCATGGTCCGGGCGGTTTTCTTATACCGACGCGACGTGATGGGACGTGGTATGGCAGCAACTGATATCGAGCGCGGGCTTTCGACCGCCGAGGTCGAGGAGCGCATCGCCTCCGGTAAGATCAACCGCAACATGGAGCTTAAGACCAAATCGGTCAAAGAGCTCATCATCGAGAACCTCTGCACGCTGTTTAACTTGATCAACGCTGTCTTGGCGATTTTGGTGTTGCTGACCGGATCGTTCAAGAACCTCACGTTCCTGTTCGTGGTGTTTTTGAATACCGCTATCGGCGTCATCCAGTCCATGCGCTCCAAGAAGATGGTCGATAAGCTTACGCTGCTGACCTCTAAGAAGGCCATCGCGGTGCGCGACGGTGCCGAGGTGGAGCTCGACTTGGACCAGATCGTGCTCGATGACATCATCCGCTTGGGGCGCGGTGACCAGATTCCGGCCGACGCCGTGGTGGTTTCGGGTGAGGCACTCGTGAACGAGAGCCTGCTGACGGGCGAGAGCGATCTCATCAAAAAGCAGCCCGGCTCCGAGCTCATGAGCGGCAGCTTTATCGACTCGGGCCTGCTGCGCGCCCGCGTGATCCATGTTGGCGCCGACAACTACGTGGCCAAGATCAACAACGAGGCCAAGTACGTCAAAAAGGTCAATTCCGAGATCATGAATGCGCTCAACGCCATCGTGCGCTTTGCGAGCCTCATTATGATTCCGCTCGGCCTGGCGCTCTTTGCCTCGAGTGTGAGCGAGCTGTGGGATGCCGCCGGTACGCCGGGCGATAGCGCGCTTTCGTGGTGTTTTTCCGAGCTGCTTGCCGGTCGCGTGCCTTCGTCGGCGCTGCTGTCTACGGTGGGCGCTCTTTTGGGCATGATTCCGCAGGGCCTGGTGCTGCTGACTTCGTCGGTGCTTGCCATCGCCACGGTGCGTCTGGCGCGCCGCAAGGTACTCGCGCAGCAGCTCTACTGTATCGAGACGATCGCGCGCGTCGACGTGCTGTGCCTGGACAAGACGGGCACCATTACCTCGGGCCGTATGGAGGTCGAGGGTACCTACCCGCTGCCTGTTGAGGGCGTTGGCTTTGGCGCGGACTCGGACGAGGCAGCTGTCCCCGTCGAGACCACGGTCCTGGATTTTGCGCTCGCCAACGTGGCGCGTGCCACCTCGGCAGACGCCAACGAGACCTGTCAGGCGCTGCTCAACTATTACGCTGACCGCCCGGTCGAGGTTTCCGAGCCGCTGGCGGTCATTCCGTTCTCTTCGTCCAAAAAGTGGAGCGGCGCCTCGTTTGCGCAGGGCTCCTATGTGATGGGCGCAGCGCAATTTGTGCTTTCGGAGCGCGTCTTTGCGCAGGTCGAGAATCGTGTGGCCGAGCTTGCCGACACCTGCCGCGTGCTTGTTGTGGCCCGTGTGGACGGCTTTACGCCCGACGGCGATATGGCGGGCGAGGCCGAGCCCGTGGGCTTTGTGACCATTCGCGACGAGATCCGTACCTCGGCTGCCGAGACCATCGGCTACTTTAACGAGCAGGGTGTGACCCTCAACGTGATCAGCGGCGACGACCCGCGCACGGTGTCATCGATCGCGCGCGTGGTGGGCGTTCCGGGGGCCGATGCCTACGTCGACGCCACGACGCTTGATACGCCGTCCAAGATTGATGCGGCGGTTGACCGCTATCACGTCTTTGGTCGCGTGACGCCGCAGCAAAAGCGCGAACTCGTGCAGGCGCTCAAGCGTCGCGACCATACCGTTGCCATGACGGGCGACGGCGTCAACGACGTGCTGGCGCTCAAGGAGGCCGACTGCTCCGTGGCCATGGCCGCCGGTTCCGATGCTGCGCGCAACGTGGCCGAGATCGTGCTGGTCGACAACGATTTTGCCTCGATGCCCGCCGTGGTGGCTGAGGGCCGTCGCTCCATCAACAACCTGCAGCGCTCTGCGGCGCTGTTCTTGACTAAGACGCTGTTCTCGATGGGCCTGGTGGCGCTGTGCATCGCGTTTCCGCCGTATCCCTTCGAGCCGATTCAGATGACACTCATCAACTTCTTCTGCATCGGCGCGCCGGGCTTTGTGCTGGGTTTGGAGCCCAACAACGCCCGCGTGAAGGGGTCATTCTTGACCAACGTGCTCAAGCGTGCGTTGCCGGCGTCGCTGGCGGTCATAATGGCTGCGGCGCTCGATATCTTTGTGGCGCGCGTGTTCGGCTTTAACCAGCTCACCCTTTCGACCATGTGCCTGCTTACGTCGTGCGCGGCGAGCGTGAGCCTGATCTGGCGCATCTCGCAGCCGCTCACTCCCTTGCGCGTGGTGCTCTTTGTATTTGTCGTCGTCGGCATCTTGGCGGGTGTTATCGGATTCCCGGAGCTGCTGTCCATCGCCAACCTGTCGATTGGCGAGGCCGTTATCTTGCTGGCGATTGTCGTCTTTACCTGCACTGTGTTCTTTAAGCTCGCCACGATGATGGACTCGCTTAAGCCGCGCCGTCGCCATGCTGCCACCGGCTTTGGCCGTGGCGTTCGCGTCCGTCTGGGCCGCGGCGGCAGTAAGGTAAGCTCGACGGGTTCAACTGCCCAGCGTTTTGCCAAGCGCGTCGCCGCCGATATGGCGCAGCGCCGTGAGGAGCGCACCGCTCGCGAGGCCGAGGTTCGCGCGCTCGAGGGTGTGGAAAAGGCCCAACCCAAGAAAAAGAAGAGCGCGGGTGCCAAGCGCTCCCGTGTGACCAAGTCCGCCCAGGGCATTAAGGTCTCGATGCCGAGCAAAAAGAAAAAGCCCGCAAAGAAAGCCTAGTCCCAGTCGCCCCGGGGATGATTTTTCTGGCGATGTTGAATTGGTGCCTTGCTCCTGTGGGGGCGTGGCGATGCTATGCTCTAACCTCGACTGTATGAATTGCTCCGAAAAGAGGAAGCCGTGATTTGCCCGCATTGCCTTAAGACCATAGAGGACGGCGCCTCGTTCTGCCCCTATTGCAACGCATACGTTGGTCCGGGCGACGGTCCCGAGCATACCGAGTTCGTATTCTGCGATGGTTGTGGCGCACGCCTGTCCCCGCATGATCGCACCTGTCCCAAGTGCGGGCGCCCCGCCCCGGGCATCCTTTCCAAAGACGCGGCCGCATCCGATCTGGCGGCGGGCCGCACGGCCGGCTTTCCGCGCTTGACGCAGGAGCAGATTGATACCGAGGTGCCCCATGCGCCGGCGTCTGCCGCCGCGGTACTCTCGGATGCCGCCGATCCCAACGAGACTTGCGTACTGCCGGCCTTCGACAAGGACTTCGGCATCCCTAAGGTGGACATGCCGACGCCGGTTTCCCTGCACGACGATGCTCAGTCCAGCAAACAGAAGCCCAAGCGCAAGGTGCATCCCGACGAGGATGCCTACCACAAGCACAAGCGCCATATCCCCAAACCGCTTATCGTCATCGCGGTGCTCGCCGCCGTGTGCGGTGGTGCGTATTGGTTTGTGACTGCCGATCCTATGGGCGTCATGCCCGGCTTCTACGACCAGTTTGGCCAGGCCGCCAAGACCACCTTCCCGTCGCGCCAAAAGGGCGAGGCCACCGAGAAAGAGTCCAAGCAAGAGGATGCGTCCGAGGTCGTTCAGGAGGAGACCGTCTTAACCGACGACCAGCTCTACGCCAGGCTCGATGGCCTGTACCAGACCATCGTGTCGTACAGCGACGATGATCAGATCGGCGAGGTCATCGATTCGTTTAATAACGGCTATCTGCGTACGCCGCTCTCCACCCGCCAGGAGCTGTCGCAGAGCGCTTATGCCCTGCGCGATCAGATTAAAAAGACCCAGGATGAGCTCAATAACCTCAAGGTTCAGGACGACACCGTCTATGCGGAGGACATCGATCATCTAAAGCAGCTTGCCCAGTGGATGTACGAGCGTGTCGACGTGATTTGCCAGAGCTGGGATATCTCGCTGTCCATTCCCGACGGCGAGTCGCTGAGCGCCCGTCAGAGCGAGATCCTGGCGCCCATCGCACAAGGCGGCAACAGCGCGCTTAACCAGTACGACGCCAACGTGAGCGCATGGAGACCGCAGCAACGTTCGTAATTTGTTGCCCTCCGGCGGCATAACCTGCGTGCGCAATTGATGGAAGCCCGTGCTTATTGCTACAATTTGACCAAATATGCTTTAAACGCACGAGGAAGGAACCACATGCTTGGTTTTAAGAAAGAGCTCTACACGCCCGAGTATCAGCTTGCCGGCGATGAGTGCGCGGTGATCGAGACGTCGAAGGGCACCATCAAGGTCAAGTTTGACGGCGAGGGCGCCCCCATCCACGTGGCGAACTTCTGCGAGCTTTCCACGATGGGTTTTTACGACGGCCTTAAGTTCCATCGCTATGTGCCCGGTTTTGTGATCCAGGGCGGTGACCCCAATACCCGCGATATGTCCGGCGCCGATGTCGCCGCCGGCCTTGAGGGCCCCGACGGCATGCCCGGTACCGGTGGCCCCGGCTACTGCATCAAGGGCGAGTTCGCTACCAACCCGCGTAACAGCCACGTCGACGGCGCGCTTGCCATGGCACGTTCCATGGATCCCGATTCCGCAGGTTCGCAGTTCTACTTCTGCCTGGGTGCCCAGCACAACCTCGACTCCGGCTATACCGTATTTGGCACCACGGTCGAGGGCCTCGACGTCATCTCGCAGCTGCGTGCCGGTGACGAGATCGTCCATGTCGAGATCGTTCACGAGTAAAGGGGACTTCCTTGAATAGCCAGCTGATCCAACAGGGCCGCGCCGCTTATCGCGCGGGTGATTATTCCGCTGCCGCCCAGATGCTCGGTGCGGCAAAGACCCCCGGTGAGATTATGGGCGAGGCCGACCATCTGCGCGGCAACGCCTTGATGCACCTGGGCATGTATGCCGAGGCCGCCGAGGCCTACGCCGCCGCCCTCAACGACGGTACCTATGGCAAGCGCGGCGCGCTGCTTACCAACCGCGGCAAGGCGCTTGCTGCCGTGGGTGACTATGTGACCGCAGCCCAGGCTTTCTCCGCTGCAACGCAGGATGCATCCTATGCCACGCCGTTTAAGGCCTATCTGGGTCTGGGCAACGCCCTGTTCCAGTCGGGCGATTATGCCAATGCCGGCACCGCCTTCCGTCAGGCTGCCATCGATGGCGCCAACCCGGCTCCCGCCGCCGCCCTCGGCGATCTTGGCCGCTGCTTCATTAAGCTCGGCCGTCCGGCAGACGCCGTAGAGACCTACCGCACGGCCATTGACTTTGCCGGTCCGCGCGATGACACGCGTGCGCTTAACGCCGGTATGGGCGAGGCGCTCTCTGCCGCCGGTCGCCCCTCTGACGCGCTCGATGCCTTTAACGCCGCCACCGCCGATGGCATCTACCAGCTCACGCCCGAGCAGGCCGACGAGCTTGCCCGCGTGCACGATTCCCTCGCTGCTCTTTCGGCCCAGACGGCCATGGCCACGGCGCCGGCTCCCGCGATGGATGCTCCCGCCGTCGACCCGCTCGACCCCACGGGTGCTACCGGTCAATTTATGCCCGACCCCTCGGACACCGGCTTCTTCACCCTGTCCGAGTCCGAGATGGTTCAGCAGGACCGCAAGGAGGCCAAGGTCCGTCGTCGCCATCGCCACACGGGCCTCAAGGTCTTCTTGGTGCTGCTTCTGCTGATCGTCATTGCCGCAGGCGGTCTTGGCTTTGCCTACACGCGCGGCCTGGGCTTTCCCTCGCAGGAGTCTGTTGTCACCGACCTGTTCCAGGCTGCCGGTGACGGCGATACCGCCAAGGCCGAGTCCTGCCTGGCCTCCAGCCTGCCCGAGGACGCCAAGTCGATGATCATTTCCTCGATTCCGCAGGGCGCCACCGTCTCCATTGAGGGCATGGATCAGTCTATGACCGAGACCACCGCCAAGGTCAAGGCGTCGCTGTCCAAGGGCGGCGAGCAGGAGTACACCGTCAAGTTCGTGCGCTCTGACAACCATATCGGTTGGGCCGTCTCCTCGCTCGACATCGATCTCTCGGCTGCTGACAACCAGTAGTGACCTTATGAGATTTGGCGCTGCCCGGTGCTTCACCGCAAGTGAGGTGCCGGGCTTGCGCTAGTATGATGGGCTAGTAGTTTTCCAGCAATCATCCAACACATCAGGAGTTGCGTTGTTTTCTTTGATGGATATGTTCTTCGGTAGCTATGCGGGCGATCTTGCCATCGACCTCGGCACCGCCAACACGCTTGTCTCCGTGCGCGGCAAGGGCATCGTCATTCGCGAGCCCTCCGTTGTCGCCATCGACAAGAACGATGAGCGCATCCTGGCTGTCGGTATCGAGGCAAAGCGCATGCTCGGCCGTACGCCCGGTAACATTGTGGCTGTGCGTCCCCTTAAGGACGGCGTTATCGCCGACTTCGACGTTACCGAGGCCATGCTTCGTTATTTTATCGACAAGGCGTCCGAGAAGCGCTATCCGTGGACCCCGCGTCCGCGCGTTGTCGTCTGCGTCCCCTCCGGTGTCACGTCGGTCGAGAAGCGCGCCGTTTTTGAGGCTACGATCCAGGCCGGTGCCCGCCAGGCATACCTGATTGAGGAGCCCATGGCCGCTGCCATCGGCGCCGACTTGCCTGTCGAGGAGCCCACTGGCTCCATGGTCATCGATATCGGTGGCGGTACCACCGAGGTCGCCGTTATCGCCATGGGCGGTATCGTCGTGTCGCAGTCCATCCGCATTGCCGGTGACGAGTTTGACCAGGCTATCCTTACCCACGTTCGCGATGCCTATAACCTGGCTATCGGCGAGCGCACGGCCGAGGACATCAAGATCAAGGTCGGTTCTGCCGTGCCGCTCAAGGACGAGCTCGACGTCGAGGTCAACGGCCGCGACGTGATCACGGGCCTGCCCAAGACCGTGCGCATCGAGAGTGAGGAGATTCGTCGCGCGCTCAACAAGCCGCTCGACGAGATGGCCAAGGCCGTCAAGGACGCCCTCGACGCCACGCCGCCCGATCTTGCCTCGGATCTTATGTACTACGGCATCCTGTTGACTGGTGGCGGTGCGCTGCTGCGCGGTCTCGACGTGCGTTTGCGCGACGAGACCGGCGTTTCGGTCAACGTTAGCCCTACGGCGCTCGACAACGTCGTCAACGGCTGCGCCCGCGTGCTCGAGGCCAACGCGTTTGACGGTGGCTTCGTCCAGACCAATGCTTAATTTCCAAAAGGTGGATTCCATTTGGCACGATCTTCGGGTTTCTCTTCAAATCTGAATACCAAGCGACAATCAACGGGTATGCGCCCGTTGATTGTTTTCAGCGTAATTTCGGTGCTGCTGCTCACGTTTTACATTCGCGAGGGCGAGGCGGGACCGATTCATGCCGTGCGCTCTGGCGTGACGACGATTACCTCGCCGGTGCGTTTTGTGGGCTCGGCTGTGGCTGCGCCCTTTAACGCAATCGGAAACGTGTTCTCAAACCTTACGGCTTCGCAAGACACCCTCGACGAGCTTAAGAAGCAAAACGAGGTCCTGACGTCAAAGGTTGCTGAGCTCTCCGAGGCTCAAAAGACCGCCGAGCGACTCGAGAGCCTGGTCGGTCTTCAGTCGACCTACAACCTCAAGTCCACCGCGGCTCGCATTGTCGGCGCTTCGGGTGATGCCTGGACCTCGACGGTCACCATCGACAAGGGCTCTGCCGACGGTCTTACCATCAACATGCCCGTGACGAGTTCTGCCGGTGTCATCGGTCAGATTATCGAGGTTTCGGCCAAGACCTCCACCGTCCGCCTGATTAGTGATGAGAACTCGGGCGTGTCCGCCATGGTGCAGGATACGCGTGCTCAGGGCATGCTGCAGGGGCAGCCCGACGGTACCCTGCGCCTGGAGCACGTGAGTGTCGATTCCGACGTGAAGGTGGGCGACATCATCGTGACCTCGGGCATCGGCGGCGTATTCCCCAAGGGCCTGCCGCTCGGTACGGTCTCGTCGGTGGAGAAGTCTGCCAACGATGTGTACTACACCATCGTCGTGCGCGCCCAGACAACGGCCGAAAACAACGAGGAAGTGCTGGTCATTACGTCGCTGACCGATGAGCAGTCGGCTTCGGATGAGGATGTGAGCAGCGCCAACAGTACGCCGCAGGGCACCTCGCGCGATGCGGCCACCAAGTCCAAAGACGAAATCTCGGATGAAAACTCCGATGCGTCCGACACGACCGACTCGGGCTCGAGCGAATAGGGAGGCATGTCCATGGATCTACACGAACAGGGGACTGGCTCCCGCACTTTTGCGATTGCCGCCATTGTCTGCGTCCTGCTGCAGGCGGGCTTGGCGCCGCAGATCTCCATCGCGGGCGGTCGCGTCAACTTTATGATAATCCTGGTGTGCCTAAGTGTGTTTTCGGGCGATCCCACGCGGGCCGTCATCTGCGGTTTTTGCAGCGGCCTGTTCTACGACCTGTCGGCAGCCGTGCCGGTGGGCGTGATGTCGCTGTTGCTGACAGTGGGCAGCTTTGCCCTGACACACAGTGCCGCCGGTCAGACGGGCGGCACCCCGAGCGCTCGCGGTATCACGGTGGGCGCCTTTGCGCTTGCCATTAACGTGATCTACAGCATTATCTTGCTGTTTATGGGTCTGGAATCGAGTTTTGTCGTGGCGATCTTTGGACACGCCCTGCCGTCCTCGATTCTGACCGGCCTGGTCGCCGTTCCGTTTTTGATGTCCGGCGTCGCGCCGCAGTCTGGCTATGGGTTCTCCGCGCGCGGTGGGCGTCAGACGGGTATGCGCTTTAAGCCCAAGACCCATAAGCTCAAATAGGGGAGGCCTGTAGATGTCTTCCCAGTTGACGGTTGTTGTCGCCGGTATCGTGCTGGTCGTGGCCATTGTGGTCGCGCTGGTCATCATGCGCCGCGGCGACTCCCGCTTTACCTACGACACGCAGCACGGAACGGCCCCGCGCGCCACCGAGGGCGAGGGCAATACGGCCGCTACGGCCTTCAAGGGCCGCTTTTCCATCCTCACCGCGGGCGTGGGTGCGATGTTTGCCGCGCTTGCCGTTAAGCTGTGGGGCATGCAGATGGTCTCGTCCGACTACTACGACAAGCAGGCCAAGAGCAATCAGACCCGTACCGTTACCACGCCTGCCGTTCGTGGCCGCATCTTGGACCGCAACGGCGTCGCGCTGGTGCAAAACCGCCCCTCGCTCGCCGTCGTCGCCTATCGCGACCTTGCCGACGACAAGGTACTGGTGCGTCATCTTGCCAACGTGCTCGGCATGCCGTATATCGCGGTGCTGCGCAACATCCAGGACAATTCCGAAGGCGCGCAGAGCCTGCATACGATCGCGACTGACGTGCGCCGCTCTACTGTCGCCTACATTCAGGAGCACGCCGGTGAGTTTCCCGGCGTGAAGATCGCCGAGCGCACCGAGCGCCAATACCCGTATGGCGAGACCGCCTGCCATATCTTGGGCTATACCGGCACCATTACCTCCGAGCAGCTCGAGGCGCAGAACAAGAAGTCGTCGGACGGCAGCGATAGCGCGGCTGGCCAGATCTCGTATCAATCGGGCGATATTGTGGGCCAGGCGGGCGTAGAGATTTACTACGAAAATCTGCTGCAGGGCATTCGTGGTGAGCAGACCGTGAAAGTTGACGCCTCGGGTAATGTGACCGGTCAAGCCGGCGCCGTTCCCGCCAAGGCCGGTTCTGACATTAAGCTTACGCTGGATCTTAAGATTCAACAGGCCTGCGAGACGGCTCTGGCGAATGCCATTGAGCTTGCCAAGACCACGGGTCATAGCGATGCCGGCAACGGCGCCGTGGTGTGCCTCGATCCCAACAATGGTGAGATTCTGGGTATGGCAAGCGAGCCCAAGTTTGATCCGTCGGTGTTCATCGGCGGCGTTTCCAACGACGTGTGGACCGAGCTCAACGACGACAAGGGTTCGCATCCGCTGCTCAACCGCGCCATTAGCGGCCAGTATATGTCGGCTTCGACCATCAAGCCGCTCTCGGCTCTGGCCGGTCTTGAGTTTGGAACCTATACCTCAGGCCAGACCACGAACTGCACGGGCTATTGGACGGGCCTGGGCAAGTCATGGGGTAAGTACTGCTGGCTGCATTCCGGTCACGGCACTATGACGCTGCAGTCCGGTATCGCCAACTCGTGCGACCCCGTGTTTTACGATATGGGCAAGGCGTTTTTCTACAACGACCAGCATCCCGAGGGTCTGCAAGAGGTCTTTCGCCGTTGGGGCCTGGGCAAGACCTGCGGCATCGATCTGCCAAGCGAGGGCACCGGTCGTATTCCTGACGCCAAGTGGAAAGAGTCCTACTTTACCGACGCCTCGGCCGAGGACCGCAAGTGGAATGCCGGCGATATGACTAACATCGCTATCGGCCAGGGCGACATTTTGGTGACGCCGCTGCAGATGGCGTGTGCCTACATGGGCCTTGCCAACGGCGGCAAACAGTATGTGCCCCACGTCTTCTTGTCGGCGGTGTCGCGCGATGGCGACGGCGATGCCTACAAGTACAACGGCAAGGGCAAAAAGAAGCGCCTTGAGGCTCAAATTAACAACGATGCTGATCTTGCGCTGGTCCGCAACGGCATGCACGATGTGATTTACTCGGCGTCGACTTCGACCGCCGCACACTTTAACTCCTTGACCCCCACGGTCTACGGCAAGTCCGGCACGGGCGAGAAGAGCGGCGAGGACGATTACGCGTGGTTTTGCGCCTACGCGCCGGCCGATGAGCCCAAGTACGTGATTGTCACTGTCTTGGAACAGGGCGGTGGTGGCTCCGATACCGCGCTGCACGTCGTGCGCGATGTCCTCGGTGCCATTTATGACGAGCCCGACACATCTTCTGCCACGGGCGATTCTTCGGTTCGATAGGAGGTTGCGATGGATTTTTCGCCGGCGGACCTGTTCCGCTCAACTAAAACCGGTTCCCGCAGCAGCCTGGACCGTGTCAACAAGCAGCTTTCGGCCTCGCGCGGCACGTTTCGCCAGAAGGTGCACATCGGCGTGCTGCTGGCAACCTTGGCACTCGTTGCCTATGGTGCCATCATCATTTGGTCGGCATCGCAGTTTAAGGCCGACGCCTCATTTTCGCGCCACCTGTTGGGCATCGGCATCGGTGCGGTGCTTGCGGTGCTCGTCTGGCGTACCGATCTGCGCGGCATCTCTAACTTCTCGACGGCGCTGCTCGTCATCGACCTCATTGTGATTTTCTCGCCCAAGATTCCGGGTCTGTCCTATACGGGCGGTCTGGGCATGACGGGCTGGATCAAGATTCCCGGTATCGGCCTTACCTTCCAACCGGTCGAGCTTGCCAAGCTCATCACGATCTTCTTTATCGCCACGCTTGGTTCGCAGTACAACGGCCGCATCGATACCGCCCGCGACTACATTAAGCTCTGCGGCATGCTCTCCGTTCCGTTTTTGGCCGTCGTCGCCATGGGCGACCTGGGTTCGGGCCTGGTCGTGTTGGTGTCGGGTGCCGTTGTGATCTGCATGAGCGGTGCGCGTCGCGAATGGGTGCTGTCGACCTTGGCGCTGCTTGTGGGCCTGGTGGCGCTCATCCTGGCGCTCGATTCGGTGCTCGACTCTCTTTTGGGCCATGACGTTTTGATCAAGCAGTACCAGATGAACCGACTGACCGTCTTTATCGACCCCGATAATGCCGATTCGGATGATGCCTACAACCTGCAGCAGTCGCTCATTGCCGTCGGCTCGGGTGGCTTTTTCGGTAAAGGGCTGGGCCATGCGACGCAGTCTGCCGGTGGCTTTCTGCCCGAGTTCCACACCGACTTCGTCTTCGCCTTCCTGTCCGAGACGTTCGGCTTCTGCGGCTCCTTTTTGCTCCTGTGCCTCTACGTGCTGCTGATTTTCTCGACGATCCGCGTTGCCTTTAAGTGCGAGTCGCTGTTCTTGCGCCTATCGTGCGTGGGCATCGTCGGCATGTGGGCGTTCCAGACCTTCGAGAACATCGGCATGTGCATTGGCATGATGCCGATTACCGGTATTCCGCTGCCATTTATTAGTTTTGGTTCGTCCTCGATGATGATTCAGTTGCTGACGGTGGGTATCGTACAATCCATATGGCGGCATCGTTCGGGCGCCGCGTAACCGCTGGAGGGGTTTGCTATGAAGATTCCCGTGGACAAGCTGACCCGCGTCTTTAAGATGGGCGCGACCACCAAGAAGGATTCCGACACGCCGGTTCGCGTGTCCGTCTACCTCGATTCGTCTGCCTCGCGTTTTTTGGTCGAGACGGTGCGCGATGCCTTCGTGCCGCAGACGACGTCGGGCATTGTGCGCGTTGAGCGCCTGGGTGAGGACCGTATCGTCCCCAAGACCGATACCGATGTGGTGCTGGTGCTTTCGTGCGGGTCTGACCGCCTTGAGAGCGCCGTGCAGGAACTCGTGATTGCCGGCGCCCCCGTGTGCGTGCTGGCCGAGTCCGCTGTCGAGGTGCCTTTTATCCAGGAGTCCACGCCCATGCTCGGCGCGGTGGCGGCTACCGATAAGACGTATCTGCTCGAGACGCTCGCTCGCTGGATTCTCGACCGCACGGACAAGGAGACAGCCTTTGCGGCGAACTTTGCCTTTATGCGTATCGCCGCCGCCAACCGCATCATCACCTCGTGCGCGCTTACCAATATGGCGACGGGTGCGCTGGTGTTTTTGCCGGGGGCCGATTATCCCGTTATGGCGCTGGCGCAGGTGGGCATGCTCTTTGAGCTCGCGGCCATCTTTGGACGCGGTATTAAGCCCGAGCGCGGCTACGAGGTCGCGGGCGTGCTTGCCGGCGGCTTGGTGCTCCGCGCCGTCACCCGCGCCCTGGTAAAGCAGACGCCGCATATTGGGTTTGTCGTCAAGGCGCTGACCGCCGCCGCGGGCACCTATGGTATGGGCCGTGCGCTCGTTTCGCTGTATGAGCGCGACATCGATTACAGCCGTGCCAACGAGGTGGCTGCCGCCACGTTCTCGCGCGTTCGCGACCTGGTGACCACGGTTGCCGGCGCTACTCGTCCCATGGGTCCCTTTGAGGACGCATCCGATCTCGCTGCTTAGGGGTTTCTTTTGCGCGCTGTGTACCAAGACTGTTTTCATTTGATTGAGCCCCTGCTCGCAAAGGTCGAGAAGCCGAGTCGCTATATCGACCATGAGTGGGGCACGCTCTCCAAGGCCGATGCCGACTATCGTTGCTGCATGATTTACCCGGATGTGTACGAGGTTGGCCTGCCCAACCAGGGTATTGCCATCCTGTACAACATCCTCAATCAGGCCGAGGGCATTTCCTGCGAGCGCGGCTATGTGCCGTGGCCCGATATGGGCGATGCCATGCGCGAGGCTGGTATCCCGCTGCTGTCGCTCGAGGGCGCAGCACCCGTGGCCTCGTTCGATATCGTCGGCATGCACGTGCCGCATGAGATGGCCGTGACAAACTTTCTCGAGGCCCTCGATCTAGCCGGCATTCCGCTGCTGGCGGCCGACCGCACCGAGGACGACCCCATCATCATTGCCGGTGGTCCCTCGGTCTATAACCCCGAGCCGTATGCAGCCTTCTTCGATGCCATCCTCATTGGCGAGGGCGAGGAGTCGCTGCTCGAGGTTTGCCAGCTGCATCGCCGCTTGCGCGACGAGGGCGTCTCGCGCGCTCAGATTGTCGAGCAGCTCGCGACGGTCGGTGGCACCTATGTGCCGTCGCTCTACGAGGTGCGCCATGACGAGCCCTGCTCGCCGCATGGCTACACCGTGCCGCGCGAAGGCAAGGACGTCCCACCGGTGGTCTACAAGCGCGTCGTTGAGGACTTTGGCGCTACCAATCCGTTGTCGCAGTCGTGCGTGCCCTACGCGCAGCTCGTTCACGATCGCCTGTCGATCGAGATTCTGCGCGGTTGTGCCCGCGGCTGCCGTTTTTGCCAGGCCGGCATGACCTATCGCCCGGTGCGCGAGCGCTCGGCCGACCAGATTGTGTCCTCGGTGATCCAGGGCCTGGAAAAGACCGGCTATGACGAGGTGTCGCTTACCTCGCTTTCGACCACCGATCACTCCTGCATCCGCGATGTGCTCGGTCGCCTTAACCGCCGTCTGGAAGATACGGGCATTCGCGTGTCCATTCCCTCGCAGCGCCTGGATTCGTTTGGCGTGGATATGGCCGAGTCGGTCGCCGGCGAAAAGAAGGGCGGCCTGACGTTTGCCCCCGAAGCCGGCAGTCAGCGCATGCGCGACATCATCAACAAGAACGTGACCGAGGAGGACTTGGACCGTGCGGCCAAGGCGGCCTTCGAGGCTGGTTGGAACCGCATGAAGCTCTACTTTATGATGGGCCTTCCCGGCGAGCGCGACGAGGATATCGTGGCCATCGCCAACCTGGCCGACCATGTGCTCGAGCTCGGCCGCTCCGTGGTTCCCAAGGCGCGTCGCGGCTCCATCTCGGTGTCCATCTCGGTGTCGGTGTTTATCCCCAAGGCCGCCACGCCGTTCCAATGGTGCCCGCAACTCGATTACGATGACGTCAAGCGTCGCCAAAAGCTGCTCATCACGAGCGTGCGCAACCGCGCCGTACGCGTGCACTACCACGATGCCGAGACCTCGCTCGTTGAGGCCGCGCTGTCTCGCGCCGGCCGTGACATGACGCCGGTCATCATCGACGCCTGGCGTGCGGGCTCGCGTTTTGACGCCTGGGTGGAGCATTTTTCGCTCGATAACTGGAAAGAGGCGGCGGCCAAAAACGGCATCGATCTCAACGAGCTCGTGCACCTGCCCTACGAACTGGACTGGCGCCTGCCCTGGGAGCACGTGAGCCCCGGCTGCTCGCGCGGCTTCCTCGAGCGCGAATACCGCCGCTCGTTGGAGGGCGTCACGACGCCCGACTGTACCCGCACCTCGTGCACCGGCTGCGGAATCTGCCCCACGCTTCATGCCAAGAACGTATTGGTGGGTGATCGCGCATGAGTGAGCGCCTGACCGACAACCCCACGCTCTTTAGGATTCGCGTTCGCTATGGCAAGCGCGACCGCCTTAAGTACCTGGGCCATCTCGAAGTGATTCATACTATTGAGCGCATCGTGCGTCGCGCGGGGCTGCCCTATGCCGTGACGCAGGGCTTCTCTCCGCATATGCGTGTGGGCTTTTCGTCGGCGCTGCCGGTGGGAACGTCGTCGACTTGCGAGTGGTATGACTTGTTTATGACTGAGTTCGTTGCGCTCGATGAGGCGTTTGAACGTTTGGCGGCGGCATCTCCGGCCGATCTGGCCCCCATCGAGGCGGCATACATCGACGTGCGCACGCCGGCGCTGACGGCGCAACTCACGCGTCTGTCGTACCGTATCGACCTACACTTGGACGCCGAAGCACCCGTGAGCGCCGATGAGGTGCGCGCTGCGATCGACACGTTGCGTGCAGGCCATGGCATCGACTACGCACGCGGTAAGAAGGGCAAGCGCCTAGACCTTGACCACACACTGGTGGGCTATGAGCTCACGGCAGGGGAGCGCCCGGACCATCTGGTGCTCATGCTCGACACCCATGCCGACAACGAGGGGTCCATGCGTCCGGAAATTTTGCTTTCTGCCGCTGATGTTTTGTTGCAGGGCTTGACCCCGGGCGTCGATGCACCTATTGTTTCCACCGGTATGCAAGACCTCGTGACCATCTGCTCCTACGATGTCGAGCGTCAGAATCAAGCATGCGAGGACGACGAGGGCCGACTCGTCAGCCCCATACCTGTGCGAACTTGTGGATTTGCTCCACATACTCGTTGACGGGGGTATTATCGCCTGCTACTATATTCGGCTGTTGCACTAACTGATGCATGAAGGGCAAGTAAACATGTACGCAATCGTTAACACGGGCGGCAAGCAGTACAAGGTCGCCACCGACGATGTCATCACCGTCGAGAAGATCGAGGGCAATGAGGGCGATAAGATCACCCTGCCGGTTATCTTCCTCAACGATGGTAAGAAGATCGTCACCGATCCCGACAAGCTGGCCAAGGCCAAGGTTACCGCTCAGATCGTTGAGCAGTTCAAGGGCGAGAAGCAGCTGGTCTTCAAGTTCCACAAGCGTAAGCGCTATCGTCGTCTGAAGGGTCACCGTCAGCAGCTCACCAAGCTGAAGATCGTGAAGGTTCAGGCTACCTCCCGCGCCAAGAAGGCTGTCAAGGCAGAGGCTGAGGCTGTTGCCGAGGCTCCCGTCGCCGAGTAGATTACACTCGTAACGAAAGAGTAGGTATACACAATGGCACACAAAAAAGGACTCGGTTCCTCCCGTAATGGCCGTGACTCCCGCGGTCAGCGCCTTGGCACGAAGCGCTATGCCGGCCAGACGGTAACCACGGGCACGATTCTCGTCCGTCAGCACGGCACGCACATCCACCCGGGTGAGAACGTTGGCCGTGGCAAGGACGACACGCTGTTCGCGCTGGTCGACGGTACCGTTGAGTTCCACAAGGGTATCAAGCACAGGGTCAGCGTACGCCCGCTCGCGAACGCGTAATTCACCCTTCATAGAGCACATATGTGGGAGGCACTTGAGTTTTAGGATTCAAGGGTCTCCCTCTTTTTTGTAGGAGGCGATTCTGTTGTCACAGTTCACCGATATCAGCCGAATTAACGTTTGCGGCGGCGACGGCGGAGCCGGATGCATGTCGTTTAGGCGCGAGGCATTTGTTCCCAAGGGCGGCCCCGATGGCGGCGACGGCGGTCGTGGCGGCAACGTCGTTATCCAGGCCGACGCTCAGCTTTCCTCGCTGATCGATTACCGCTTTAAGCATCACTTCCGTGCTGAGCGCGGAACGCATGGCCAGGGTGCCCGCCGCAACGGCAAAAGCGGAGAGGACCTGATTTTGAAAGTCCCCATGGGCACCGTAGTCCGCGAGCTCGATCCCGAGACGCAGACCACGATGTTCGAGATTGCCGACCTGGTGCACGACGGTGAGCGCGTTGTCGTGGCGCCCGGTGGTGCCGGCGGTCTGGGCAACACTCACTTTGTGACGTCGGTGCGTCGCGCGCCCGCATTTGCCCAGCTGGGCGAGCCGGCCGAGGAACACTGGATCGAGCTCGAGATGAAGCTTATGGCCGATGCCGCGCTCGTGGGCTTTCCCTCGGTGGGTAAGTCTTCGCTCATCGCGCGTATGAGTGCCGCCCGTCCCAAGATTGCCGACTATCCGTTTACCACGCTTGTGCCCAACTTGGGCATGGTGCGTGCCGGCGAATATTCTTACGTCGTTGCCGATGTCCCCGGTCTTATCGAGGGCGCGAGCGAGGGGCGTGGCCTGGGCCATCAGTTCCTGCGTCATATCGAGCGCACTGCTTTGATTATGCATGTCGTTGACATGACGGGCGGGTTTGAGGATCGTGATCCGGTCGAGGACTATCGCATTATTAACCGTGAGCTCGAGCAGTATGGCGCAGAGCTCTCGGAGCGCCCGCAGATCGTTGTCGCTAATAAGTGCGATGCGCCGGGCACGGCCGACAAGATTGCCGACCTTAAGCGTGCGGCGCTCGACGATGGCCATATGTTCTTTGCCGTGTCCGCTGTGACGGGTGCCGGTCTCAACACGCTGATGCTTGCCGTGGGCGAGCAGGTGGCTAAGCTTCGCGCTGAGCTGGCGGTCTCTGATGAGCCGGTCGATTTGCGCGACGAGGAGTGGGAGCGCCGCCGTCTGCAGCGCGAGAAGCGGTTCCGCATTGTCCAAGAGGAGCCCGGTGCCTTCCGCGTGGTCGGCCGCGCTATCGAGCGCATGGTTATCCAGACCGACTGGGAAAACGAGGAAGCCGTCATCTACCTGCAGCATAAGTTTTCCCGCATGGGTGTTGACGATGCGCTCGAAAAGGCCGGCTGCCGTGCCGGCGACGAGGTTCGCATTTGCCAGCGCGCCTTTGACTTTGAGGGCGCCGAGGACTTCTCGGAGTTTGAGGACGAGCTCGAGGACGCAGGCGTTGAGGTTATTGACGTAGCGGCCGAGGGTCCGGACGTGGCTGATGTCACCGAGGGTTCCGAAGGCACTACCGAAGTCGACGCTGTTGAGACCCCGGAGGGCGAGTGAGTCATGTCGCTGCGCGGTGGAATCGGTCTGCCCGAGCTTCCCATAGAGGACGGGCAGGAGTTTAGGCTCGGCATTATGGGCGGTACCTTTGACCCCATCCATTACGGTCACCTGGTGACCGCCGAGCAGGCACGTGAGTCCCTCGACTTGGACGCCGTGCTCTTTATGCCGGCGGGCTCGCCTGCCTTTAAACTCGACAAACCGGTGACGCCGGCCGAGGACCGTTATGCCATGACGGTCCTCGCGACCGCCGCGAACCCGGCCTTTTTGGCAAGCCGCTTCGAGATCGACCGTCTGGGCGTGACCTATACGGCCGATACGCTTCATGCCCTTCGCGAGTTTTACCCGCCACAGGTGAAGCTTTATTTTATTACGGGTGCCGATGCGATTATCGATATTGTAACCTGGCACAATGCAGATGAGATTGCCGAACTGGCAACCTTTATTGCTGCGACGCGTCCCGGCTTTGACATCGATACGGCCCGGGCGCGGATTAAGGAATCGGGACTGCCATTCGACGTTCGCTATATTCAGATTCCGGCGCTGGCGATTAGCTCGACCAACATTCGCAAGCGGGTTGCTCGCGGCATGAGCGTGCGCTATCTTACGAGCGAGTCCGTGCTCGGCTATATCCGTAAACGCGGCCTGTATGCCGATCTTGGGCAAGACGATTTTGATTGATGGGGGAGAACGTTGTCGGTAGAAGATCAGTTTGAGGGCGACGAGCGCGCGCTCTTGACGCGTATCCACGAGTTGCTCGATGTGCGCATGAAGGATAAGCGTAAGCGCTACGTGCATTCGCTCGGGGTTGCCGAGACTGCGTTGCGCCTAGCCGAGGTGTACGGTGTCGACCGCTTTGATGCCGCTGCCGCCGGCCTGATCCATGACTGGGACAAGGTGCTCTCCGACGACGAGCTGGTCACGCGCGCTCTGCATTACGGCATTAAGATTGCCGGCTCTCCGTCTGCCGCGACGCCGCTTTTGCATGGCCCGGTTGCCGCCTATGAGCTTCCGCAGCTTTTTCCCGAGCTGTCGCCGGCGGTCTTTCAGGCTGTCGACCGTCACACCGTGGGCGCTTGCGACATGACGCCGCTCGATATGGTGGTCTTTGTGGCCGATGCCATCGAACCCAACCGCCACGGCGATTATGCCCATGCGCTGCGCAAGATGGTGGGGAAGTCCTCGCTCGACGAGTTGTTCTTCTCCTGTTTTGCGCAGGGTCTGGTCTATGTGATCCAGACCGGGCGTTATCTTTATCCCACGGCTATTACGATTTACAACCATTACGCCCAGCTGCGCTAGCTCGGGCTGTCTAGAAAGAGGTATTCCATGGCCGACGAGACCATGACCGACGAGCAGATTCTTGAAGGTGTGGAGCACAAGAGCTTCGTTGCCACGTCCGACCGCACTGCCGCCTCGCTGTCCGCGAGCGGTGTCGCCGCCGAGGATGTCGCCCGCGCCGCCGCGCAGGCCGCCTACGACAAGAAGGGCGAGGACGTTCAGGTGCTCGACCTGACTGAGCTTTCCGATGTGTGCGACTACTTTGTCCTCGCTACCGGCACCAACAACCGTCAGGTTGATTCCATCGTCGACGAGATTGAGGAGAAGGTCGCCGAGGCTTGCGGCGAGCACCCGTTTTCCATCGAGGGCCGCGAGCAGAAGACCTGGATGCTCATGGACTACGGTTCGGTTGTCGTCCACGTCTTCACTCCCGAGGCCCGTGAGTTCTACCGTCTCGAAAAGCTCTGGGGCGACGCCCCCCAGCTTCCCCTCGACCTCCTCTAGTAGTTCATTTGGGACGGGCTTTTTAGCTAACCTTTACCGTTCGCCGGGCAGCTGCATCATTCGCAGCTGCCCGGCTTTCTTTTTGTCTAAGGGACTAATCGTTGAAGCGGGATTGGCGGCCGAAGGATAGGGCGGTGTCGCCGAACTTGTCTCGGACGGCGTCGATAGCGACTGAGAGGTCGCGACGGTCGCTGGATTGGGCTCCGCGGTCGTCGATCTCGCAGAACAGGTCGGTCTGGATGCCGCCCTGATGGTCAAAGTCGCTCATGCCGATGCCCGCCAGGCGCACATGCATGCCTTCCTGCCAGATGTTATCGAGCAGCTCGAGCGCCACCGCCACGAAGATGTTCTCATCGTCGGTCGGATGCGGCAGCCGGCGCTGTGCCGAGCGACCGCTTCCATACGAATACTTGAGTTTGAGCGTCACCGTGGCGCCCGTTAGTCCCTGACGGCGCAGGCGGCGTCCCACTGACTCTCCCAACAGCGCAATCGCCGCTTCGATGTCCCCACGCTCAGTCAAATCTTTCGCAAAGGTGCGTTCATTGCTGACCGACTTGACCTCGCGACCTTCGTCCAAGCTCGTAACTTCGGAAACCTCGAGTCCCAGCGCACGCTGGCGCATGCGTTCGCCGTTGACGCCAAAAATAGAGGCCAAGGTGGATTCCGGTGCACGTGATAGCTCGCCGAGCGTGTAGATGCGCATGCGGCGCAGCCGCTCCTCGGCAGTGCGCCCGATGCCGCTCATGGCAGATACCGGCAGCGCGGCCAAAAAGCGCTGCTCGGTTCCGGGGCGCACGATGGTCAGCCCAAACGGCTTATCCCGCTCGCTTGCGATCTTTGCGACCGTCTTGTTGCAGCCCACGCCAATGGAGCAGGTTACCCCCAGCGCCGCCACGCGGTCGCTTATACGCCGCGCAATCAGCAACGGGTCCTCGGGTGCAAAGCGACCTGGCGTGATATCGATAAAGGCCTCGTCGATGGATACGCGCTCTACGCGCGGGGTCTCGTCGGCGAGAATCGCCATGACCTGTGCGCTGACCTCGTGGTAGCGATCGAAATGCCCATGCGTCCAAATGGCCTGCGGACAGAGGCGCCGTGCCTCGGCCGAGGGCATGGCGGAGTGCACGCCAAAGCGACGTGCTTCATACGAACACGTGGACACGACGCCGCGCGAATCGGCGTCTCCGCCCACGATGAGCGGCTTGCCGCGCCACTCGGGATGATCGAGCATCTCCACGCTCGCAAAAAACGCATCGAGATCCATGAGGCCCACCGCCGGACCCGTCCAGGGAGGCGGCGTGACGCCCGCAGCATCTTCATAACCGTATGTATGTTCGCGTCTTTTCATGGCATGAGTATACCGCGCAGCTCATGTGGGGTGCGTGTATGTGCTTGCAAATCGAGAATTCTTGTCTAAGATATGGATTTGCCTTCGACTACACCGAAGAAGTTGGTCTCACGGACTTCACCTGCCCGCGTCGATGGCGTATTATGTTCAACTGTTTGTTTGTAGTTGCAGCCTAAAGCTGCTTGGTTGGAGGAGTTTCCTTTGGCAGTCAAGATTCGCCTTGCTCGTCACGGCGCTAAGAAGCGTCCGTACTACCGTGTCGTCGTCGCCGATTCCCGCGCCCCGCGTGACGGTCGTATCATCGAGGAGGTCGGCCGCTACAACCCGATGACCGCCCCCAAGACCATCAACCTCGACCTCGAGAAGATCGCCGACTGGCAGTCCAAGGGCGCTCAGCTCACCGACGCTGTCGCTGCTCTGGTCAAGGCCGCCAACGAGGGCGAGAAGACCGAGACCGTCGTCAAGAAGTCCAAGAAGCAGCTCGCCAAAGAGGCCGAGGCCGCTAAGGCTGCCGCTAAGGCCGCTGAGGGCGCCGAGGAGTAAATCGTGCCTGAGGTTGACGCTGCACAGCTCGAGGGTGAGGCAATGCTCTCAGATCGCATCGCCGATCTCGTCGAATATCTCGTTGTTCAGATCGTCGACGACCCGGATTCCGTGAGCCTCGAGGTCATCGATGGTGACGACGCCTCCACGATTGAGGTTTCTGTTGCCGAGGATGACGTCGCTAAGGTCATCGGCCGTCGTGGCCGTACCATCAAGGCCATTCGCACGCTCGCCCGTGCACTGGCCGCTCGCCTCGACACTGCAGTCGAGGTAGAGGTTCTGGGCTAGGACCTTGAGGTCCCAGTACAAAAACATCGCCCGTGTGGTCAAGCCGCACGGAAGGAAGGGGGAGGTCCTCGCGCAGCCGCTGCGGGGGCTTCCTTCTGTATTGACGCCGGGTATGCGCGTCGCCTTGACGCCGCCGGCGCTCAAGCGCGACCGTTTTTGCACGGTCGTATCCGTCACCGATACGGGCGATGGCGATCTGGTCTCGTTTGAGGGCATTGACGACTTGGCGGCCGCCGAGGGCATCACGGGATGCTACGTGCTGGCAAATCGTGACGATTTTGAGCTCGATTCGCTCGACGCCGCCTATACCGACCTGATGGGTCGCGAGGTGGTCGACGAGCGCTTTGGCTCGCTCGGCACGATCGTCGAGATCATGTCGACGCCCGCCAACGATGTTTGGGTTGTCGAGGGCAATCGGTACGGCGAGGTGCTGATTCCCGTGATCGAGCAGGTTGTGCTCGATCTTCCCGATCAGGGGACAATTTCCGTCCGCGTTATGGACGGTTTGATCGATATGGACAAGTAGGGAGGATAACATGCTGATCGAGACCCTTTCGGTCTTTCCCGAGATGTTTGAGCCCGTCATGTCCACATCGATCTTGGGCCGCGCCCGCAAGGCCGGCCTTTTTGATTTTAAGGCCTATAACCTGCGTGACTGGACGCACGACCGCCATCGTACCGTCGATGACGAGCCGTACGGCGGCGGGCAGGGCATGCTCATGAAGGTCGAGCCTATCGCAGAGGCCATCGAGGCTATTAGCTCCGAGGGTCCCAAGCCCACTGTGGTGTTCTTTACCCCCTGTGGCGAGCCTTTTACGCAGCATGTGGCCGAGCGCCTGCTCAAAAGTGAGCGCCTGCTGTTTGTGTGTAGTCGCTACGAGGGCGTCGACGAACGTGCATATGCGTATGCCGACGAGCGTCTGTCGATCGGCGACTATGTGCTCACGGGTGGCGAACTTCCCGCTATGGTCGTTGCCGATGCCGTCGTGCGCTTGATTCCCGGTGCCCTTGGCGACGAGATGAGCAACGTCGATGAGTCGTTCTCGACTGCCGAGGACGGTGGCCTGCTCGAGTACGCGCAGTACACCCGTCCCGCCGAGTTCAACGGCGAGGGTGTGCCGCCGGTGCTCGTGAGCGGTGACCATGCCAAGGTTGACGCCTGGCGCCGTAAGAATGCCATCGAGCGCACCTGCCGCTGGCGTCCCGACCTGATCGAGACGGCGCGGCTTACGCCCGAGGAGCGCGCATACGCGCAAGAGATTCTGGACGCGTCGTATTCGCAGAGCGAGGAGTGAGAATGGTTCCTTCGCAGCATTCCGTGCTAAAGGGTGCGTTTGAGTGGATCTTGGTCGTCGCGATCGCTTTGGTCGCTACCTTCTTGATTCGCTCGTTTGTGGTCGAACCCTTTGTGGTGCCCACCGGCTCCATGGAGTCCACGATCGAGATCGGCGACCAGATCCTGGCGCAAAAGGTGAGCCTTGAGCTCGGCCAGCCCGTCAACCAAGGCGATATCGTGGTGTTCCATAACCCCGATGGCACCTCCGAGCACGATGTTCTCGTCAAGCGTGTTATTGCCACGGCCGGCCAGACGGTCGACCTTCAGGACGGCAAGGTGGTCGTTGACGGCCAAGCGCTCGACGAGGGCTATACGACCGGCATGAGCTGGCCGCTTTCGGTCCAAGCTCCCGGCGCTCAGGTAAGCTATCCCTACACCGTTCCCGACGGGTGCGTGTGGGTGATGGGCGACAACCGCGAAAACTCTGCCGACTCGCGCTACTTTGGTCCCGTTGATCGCTCTGATTTGATCGCCGTGGCGCTTGTGCGCTACTGGCCGCTCAACCGCATCGGCACTATCGACTAAAAACCGCTATAGTACAGAACCTAACCGTGTAATCGTTTCGACGAGGGGATATTAGAGGCATGAACGCTTCATCGCTTTCCTTCCAAGACATCATCCTGCGCCTCCAGCAGTACTGGGGCGAGCAGGGCTGCGTCATTATGCAGCCCTATGACTCCGAGGTCGGTGCCGGTACCTTCCACACCGCGACCACGTTGCGCTCGCTCGGTCCTGCCGAGTGGCGCACCTGCTATGCGCAGCCTTGCCGCCGTCCCGCCGACGGCCGCTACGGCGAGAATCCCAACCGCATGCAGCACTACTATCAGTTCCAGGTGCTCATCAAGCCGTCGCCGGTCAACGCCCAGGAGCTCTACCTGGGGTCTCTTGCCGCTATCGGTCTGGACCCCAACGACCATGACGTTCGTTTTGTCGAGGACGACTGGGAGAGCCCGACGCTGGGCGCCTGGGGCCTTGGCTGGGAGGTCTGGCTCAACGGCATGGAGGTCACGCAGTTTACGTACTTCCAGCAGGTGGGCGGCATCGAGGTCGACCCTGTGCCCGTCGAGATCACCTATGGCCTGGAGCGCATTGCCATGTATGCGCAGGGCGTCAACTCCGTCTACGACCTGGTGTGGAGCTATCTGCCCGATGGCACGCCGATGACCTATGGCGACGTGTTCCTGGAGAACGAGCGCGAGTTTAGCGCCTACAACTTTGAGGTCGCCAACGTCGAGATGATGCGTCAGAAGTTTGACGACTACGAGGCCGAGTGCCGCTCCTGCCTTGAGCGCAAGCTGCCGCTGCCCGCTTACGACTGCGTCATGAAGTGCAGCCATGCCTTCAACCTGCTCGATGCTCGCGGTGCGCTGTCCGCGGTCGAGCGTGCTAACTACATCCTGCGCGTCCGCGCCGTCGCCAAGGCGTGCTGCGAGGCCTATATGGCCGAGGTCGCTGGAGTCAACGAGAATGCCGACCAGGAAGGCGAGGTGGCGTAAGCCATGGCAGACGCTAAGGATTTCCTGTTTGAGATCGGTACGGAGGAAATGCCCTCTGCACCGCTGAACAATGCCGTCAAGCAGCTTGGCACCATGATTGCCAAGGGTCTCGACGAGGCCGGCCTGGCCCACGGCGAGGTCCGCGTGATCTCGAGCCCGCGTCGTCTGGCTGCGCTCGTGGCCGACGTCGCCACCGCGACCGATGAGGTTCACGAGGTCAAGCGTGGTCCCGCGGCAAACATTGCCTTTGATGCCGACGGCAACGCCACCAAGGCCGCCCAGGGCTTCGCTCGCAAGTGCGGTGTGGCTGCCGAGGACCTGGTCCGTCGCGAGGACACTGACGGTCGCGAGTATGTGTTCGCCGAGAAGAACATTCCCTCCGCTCCGGCTACGCCGATTCTGACCGCTCTGTGCGAGAAGACCATCGCCGGCCTGCAGTGGCCCAACTACCGCAGCCAGCGTTGGGGTCACGAGCATGCGACCTTTGTTCGTCCGGTCCGCTGGATCTGCTGCCTTTTGGGCGAGGATGTTGTGCCCGTGTCGTTTGCCGACGTGACGAGTGGCAACACCACGCGTGGTCATCGCGTACTTGGCCCCGGTGACCATGTGGTCGCCAGCCCCGCCGTCTACGAGCAGGTGCTCGAGGACGCCGGCGTGCTCTCTGCCGAGCGTCGTCGTGAGGCCATCCTTGCCGGTATCGCCGAGGTCGAGGCCGCTCGCCCCGGCTGTCATGTTGACACGCCCAAGAAGGTCTTTGAGGAGGTCATCAACCTCTGCGAGTGGCCGACGGTGCTTGTCGGTACCTTCGATGAGGAGTTCCTCAAGGTCCCGCACGAGATCATCTGCGAGTCCATGCTCACCAACCAGCGCTACTTCCCGATCTATGACGGCGAGGGCAAGCTCACGCGTGAGTTCGTGGTCGTCTCCAACAGCAAGCCCGAGAACGCCGAGCGCGTGATCGACGGCAACGAGCGCGTCGTGCGCGCCCGTCTGGACGACGCAAAGTTCTTCTACGAGGAGGACCTGAAGATCTCCCTCGATGAGTTCCGTGAGCGTCTGGCCAAGGTCGCCTTCCAGGAGAAGCTCGGTAGCGTGCTCGCCAAGTCCGAGCGCATCGAGCAGCTCGCGCTTGCTATCGCCCGCGAGGCTCACCTGGGCGCCCATCTTGCCGCCGACGCTGCTCGCGCCGCGCACCTGTGCAAGGCAGACCTGGTGTCCAACGCCGTCGTCGAGTTCACGAGCCAGCAGGGCGTGATGGGCGGTTATTACGCGACCGCGATGGGGGAGAACGACGAGGTCGCTCATGCTATTCGCGATCACTATCGTCCTCGCTTTGCCGGTGACGAGCTGCCCGAGGGCACCGCTGGCTGCATCGTGGCCTGCGCCGACAAGCTCGATACCATTGCCGGTATCTTTGCCATCGGCGAGCCTCCGACCGGCTCCTCCGACCCGTACGCGCTGCGTCGCGCCGCCATCGGCATCATCAACATCCTGCGCGATCGCCTGCCGATTGACCCCACGTCGCTCATCGACTTCGCCCTTGAGCTCTATAGCGAGCAGGGTATCGAGTTCGATGCCGCCGAGGTCGCCCAGCAGGTTCGTGACTTCTTCCACGGCCGCCTGGTGAGCATGGCCCGCGACGAGAAGATTCCGGCCGATACCGTCGCCGCCGTCTCCGCGGTGCACATCATTGCCCCGTCCGTCTTCTTCGCCCGCTGTGCCGCCCTCGACGAGGCCCGCAAGAACGATGCCGAGACCTTCGACAACCTGGCTACCGCCTATGCCCGTGCCGCTCACATCTCCAAGCCCGAGCTGGGTGCGGAGTACGACCGCAGCCTGATGGGCGAGGTCGAGCTCGCGCTCGCCGACGCCTCCGAGGCTGCTCAGACCGCTGTCGATGATGCCCTTGCTGCCGAGGATTACCCGGCCGCATTTGCCGCCCTTGCAGCTCTGCGTGCCCCCATCGACCGCTTCTTCGACGAGGTTATGGTCATGGACAAGGACGAGCAGCTTCGCGATAATCGCCTTAAGCTGCTCAACCGCTTCGAGGCCGTTTTCTCCGGCATCGCCAACATCGGTGAGCTTGCCCGCAAAAAGTAAGCCAGCCTGCGCGTAAGCGCAAAAGGAGCCCCGCATGGATTGCCCGGTCACCGCTCGTCCCACCGTTATCGTTATCTCCGACTCGCTCGGTGATACCGCTTGTGAGGTGGTGCTTGCGGCGTCCGGGCAATTTGATGAAGGGGCTTTTCGTTTGTTGCGCCTGCCCAAGGTGAACTCGGTGGAGCAGGTCAAGTCGTTTGTGGGCCCGCGCGTTGATGCGGACCATCGCGATATTGCCGTGTTCCACACCATTGTCGATCCGGCGCTTCGCGCCCGCGTGCTCGATTACCTGGGCATGCTGCATATTCGTTCGGTTGACCTGATCGGCCCAGCGCTCGCCGTGCTGTCGTCGCTCATCGGTGTGCCGCCCAAGGGCGTCGCGGGCGTGATTCACAAGACCGATGACCGCTATTTCCATCGCATCGAGGCCATGGAGTATTTTGTTGAGCACGATGATGGACGTGGCTGCGACGACCTTTCGGGGGCAGATATCGTGCTGCTGGGCGTATCACGCACGTCCAAGACGCCGCTGTCGATGTATTTGGCCTATCAGGGTTACAAGGTTGCCAATGTTCCGTTGGCCCATGGCATGGAGCCGCCGAAGTCGATTTACAAGGTCGACCCGATGCGGTTGTTTGGTCTGATTTCGACTGTCGATGTGATCTCTGAGATACGCGATAGCCGCTTGGGCGATGACTACGCCCGTGCCGTCGCCGGCTCCTATGCCGAGCCCGAGAGCGTGTGCAGCGAGCTCGAGGAAGCCCGTGCCCTCATGAAGCGCCTGGGCTGCTTTGTGGTGCGTACCGACGGCAAGGCGATCGAGGAGAGCGCCTCCGAGATCATCGGTCATTTGATGGAAATCCAAGAAGCCCGTGCCCTCCGCGCCGCCCACCAAGCCCAGCAAAGCTAGCTCATTGGGGTAGCTAGAATGCCCCGTCCTAAATAGACTACCTAAAAATAATGCTTGATAATGGTAAAGCGATTTAGCAACAAACTTGTATCTGACCTGCAATTCTCTTGCAGTGGTATCTTCATAAGGTAACCACCTTTACCTACCGTTTACCGCTATATTTACCACGTTTACCAAACCCCGCGCTCTCTACGCAAGCCCGCTCAACGCCCGCCGTATAGTTCCCTCACGGCCCGCATCCGGCGGGTCGATTCGTCACCACGGTCGTGCGCGAGAGCGCATGAAAGGGGAAGTATCGTGAGCGATTGCAAGAGGGTTTACCGTTTTGGAACCGACGCCCAGGGCACCTGTGTCACTGAGGGCGACAAGTCCATGAACTTCGTGCTTGGTGGCAAGGGCGCAAACCTTGCCGAGATGAGCCGCATCGGCCTGCCGGTTCCCGGTGGCTTTACCATTACCTGCCAGACCTGTGTCGAGTACTCCGGCGCCGGCAACGTCTGGCCCGAAGGCGCACTCGATGAGATCGTTGCTGCCGAGGCCGACCTCGAGGCCCGCTGCGGCAAGAAGCTCGGCGATGCCTCCGATCCGCTGCTCGTGTCGGTTCGCTCGGGCGCTCCGTTTTCCATGCCCGGCATGATGGATACGGTTCTCAACCTGGGCCTCAACGATGATTCAGTTCAGGGCCTCATCGCCCAGACGCAAAACCCGCGTTTTGCCTGGGATAGCTACCGCCGCTTTATTCAGATGTTCTCCAACGTCGTTATGGGCGTCGACGCCGACCTGTTCGAGAACGCGCTGACCCAGGCGCGCCTGGTCGCCGGCGTTCGCGTCGATTCCGAGCTTTCGGCCGAGGACCTGCAGGAACTCGTCGAGATCTTTAAGGGCATCTTCTCCGACAACGTCGAGGCCGCCCTGTATCCCGAGCTCGAAGTCGCCGACGGCAAGCCCGTCTTCCCGCACGACCCGGAGCTCCAGCTGCGCCTTGCCATCCAGGCCGTTTTTGGCAGCTGGATGAATGAACGCGCCTGCATCTACCGCAAGCAGCACGGTATTTCTGACGAGCTCGGCACCGCCGTCAACGTGCAGGCTATGGCCTTTGGCAACAAGGGGGAGACCTCTGCGACCGGCGTCGCTTTTACGCGCAACCCGGCCGACGGCACCAAGGAGTTCTATGGTGACTTTTTGGTTAATGCCCAGGGCGAGGATGTCGTCGCCGGCATCCGCAACACCGAGCCCATCGCCGACCTCAAGAACACTCCGGGCCTCGAGTCTGCAGGTGAGGAACTCGAGCGCGTGTTCCTGACGCTCGAAGATCATTACCGCGATATGTGCGATATCGAGTTCACCATCGAGCAGGGCAAGCTCTGGATGCTCCAGACCCGCGTGGGCAAGCGCACTGCCACCGCTGCCCTGCGCATCGCCATCGAAATGGTCGAGGAGGGCCTGATCACCCGCGAGGAGGCCGTGAGCCGCATCGACCCCGCGCAGCTCGACCAGCTCCTGCATCCGCAGTTCGACGCCTCCAAGAAGTACGAGGTTCTAGCCAGCGGTCTTAACGCCAGCCCTGGGGCCGCCGTGGGCGAGGTCGTGTTCTCGAGTGACGATGCCGTCGCGCGCGCCAACGAGGGTCATAAGGTCATTCTGGTTCGCTGGGAGACCAACCCCGATGACCTGAAGGGCATGGTCGCTGCCGAGGGTATCCTGACCAGCCACGGTGGCAAGACGAGCCATGCCGCCGTTATCGCTCGCGGTATGGGTACGCCCTGCGTCTGCGGCGTCGAGCGCTTCCATATCGACGCCGCCGAGAAGGTCGTGCGCATCGATGGCAGCGACCGCGTGCTGCATGGGGGCGATGTCATCTCCATCGACGGCACCCAGGGTATCGTCGTCGACGGCGCTGTCGATCTGGTTTCGGCCGAGCTCACCGGCGACCTGGACACCATCCTGTCCTGGGCCGACGAGATTCGCCTGGACGAGACCGTCGGCCACGCCAACCATGTGCGCGTCAACGCTGACAATCCCGAGGATGCCGAGCTCGCGCTCGAGTTTGGTGCCGAGGCTATTGGCCTGTGCCGCACCGAGCACATGTTCCTGGGCGACCGCAAGAACATCATCCAGAGCTTTATCTTGTCCGATGATGAGGCCGTGAAGCAGCAGGCCCTCGCCGACCTGCTCAAGGTTCAGACCGAGGACTTCCTGGCGATGTTCAAGACCATGTCCGGTCGCGATGTGGTCGTTCGCCTGCTCGATCCGCCGCTGCACGAGTTCCTGGATAATCCGCGTGAGCTCGAGGTCGCCATCACCAAGAAGGAAGCCGCTGGCGCCAACGAGGAAGAGCTTGCCGCTCTGCGCACCCGTCTGCGTCGTATCGACGGCATGGTCGAGTCCAACCCGATGCTCGGCCTGCGCGGTGTGCGCCTGTCCGTCGTCTTTAGCGATCTGCCGCTCATGCAGGTTCGCGCAGTGGCCACGGCTGCTGCCCGCCTTATCAAGGAGGGCGTCGACCCGCGCCCCGAGATCATGGTTCCGCTCGTTTCCATTACGGCCGAGCACGTTCAGACTCGCGAGGTCATCGAGCGCGTGATCGCCGAGGTTTCCGCCGAGGAGGGCGTCGAGCTCAATATTCCCGTGGGCACGATGCTCGAGCTGCCACGTGCCTGCATGGTTGCCGACGAGATCGCGCAGCACGCCGACTTCTTCTGCTTTGGCACCAACGACCTTACCCAGACGACCTTCGGCTTCTCTCGTGACGATGCCGAGGCCAAGTTCATCCCTCTGTACATGCACAAGAAGATCCTGAAGGACAACCCCTTCGAGACCATTGACTCGGCGGTACTCGAGCTGGTGCGCATGGCTGTCGAGAAGGGTCGTGCTACCAACCCCGATATGCACTTTGGCGTGTGCGGCGAGCACGGCGGCGACCCCAAGTCCATCAAGGGCCTGTTTAACGTGGCCGATGTGGACTACGTGTCCTGCTCGCCCTATCGTGTGCCCCTCGCACGTCTTGCGGCCGCCCAGGCCAAGCTCGAAGCCAAGCGTTCCGCCTAACGTTTTGGGTTTGGGCGCCTAGCGTAGCCCCCTTCATGCCGCCCGTCTCATTCGTGAGGTGGGCGGTTATCATGTGCGGGTTTTGTCTTTTTGTCTGCGTAAAAAATTGTTCTTGCAGCAGAAACCCGCGCGTGTATACTAGAATACGTTTGTTCAACTACGTGCCGGCCAAGGTGGTACGGCACCTCTAGAAGAGTAAGGAATTGCACATGGATTACATCCGCGCAATCGAGCGTCAGCAGATCCGCGAGGACATTCCTCAGGTTCGCGTCGCCGACAACGTCAAGGTTCACTACCGCATTAAGGAAGGCGACCGCGAGCGCATCCAGGTCTTCCAGGGCGACGTCATCCGCATGGCCGGCGCCGGTGCCCGCGAGACCTTCACCGTCCGCAAGATTTCCTTCGGTGTCGGTGTTGAGCGTACCTTCCCGCTTCACAGCCCCAAGATCGCCAAGCTCGAGGTCGTTCGTCATGGTCGCGTCCGTCGCGCCAAGCTGTACTACCTCCGCGACAAGGTGGGCAAGGCTGCTCGCATCCCCGAGAAGCGCTAAGAAGATCGCAGCGTCTGTCCACTCGTTTGGACACAAGGGTCACCTTCGGGTGGCCCTTCTTTTTATCTGATTTGCATGCAAGGAGGGCCTGGTATGGCCAATATGACGAGCTCGGTTTCGGCATCGCAGGTTGCCGGCGAGCTGGCGAGCGCCACGTTCGAGGAGATTCCCGCCCTCGTGGAGCATTATCGCGAGGATCCGCGCCAGCAGGTGATCAAGGCTTGCGAACGTGCCCTTAAGCGCCATGCCAAGGAACTTTCCGAACGCGAGCGCGTCAACGGCATGTACGAGCTTATGCATGAGCTCGGCGGTGATGGCGTGGTCGTGGGCGTCGACGAGGTGGGCCGTGGCTCGGTAGCGGGTCCCTTGACCGTGTGTGCCGTGTGTCTTCCGATGGAGCCGCGCATCTGGGGCATCAACGATTCCAAAAAGCTCACGCCGGCGCGCCGCGAGCTGCTCTCGGTGAAGATTGCTGAGGTTGCGACTGCTATCGGCTTTTGCCATATCGCTCCTGCGGATATCGATGAGATGGGCATGGCCCGCGCCATTCGAGCCGCTGTCGCGGGTGCGGTGGCAGATACGGGGCTTGAGCCCGATTGCGTGCTTATGGACGGTAACCCCCTGGGCGCCGTGCCCCATGAGCGCGACGTGGTCAAGGGCGATGCCAAGATCGCCTGTATCGCCGCGGCATCCATCATGGCAAAGGTCACGCGTGACGAGATGATGGTCGAGTACGATGCCGAGTATCCCGAGTACCATTTGGCCGAATCGAAAGGCTATGCGAGTCCCGAGCACATCGAGGCCATTCGCAAACATGGTCTTTCTCCGCTGCATCGTGTGAGCTTTTGCGGAAACTTTCTGCAGACTGAGCGCCTTTTTTAGGCCAATTGTGGAGACAGGGACCTTAAGGGTTCTATAAACCTGCTGGTAGGGGCCGTGTGCAACGCTATTGTTGCGCGCGGCCCCTCATTTGTCGGCATTTGGTTGGTTTTCGGTTTGCTTCCGGTACTTACCCGCATGAAACCTGCCCTCATTATCGAGGCAATGCAGGGAGTGGGAAAGGAGACCCCATGTGTGCCGCAGCCAAAATGAGCAAGACGCAGCAGCTCAAGGAACGTTGGGAAGAGGGGGAGCTCGATTGCGGGTCGATCACGCCTGAGTTTATCAAGGGGCTCAGTCCTCGCGAGCTCGGTATGCTGGGCGAGCTTATCGCAATCGATTACTTTAACGAGCGCGGCTATGCATTGCTGGAACAAGGCTATCGATGCTCGGAGGGCGAGGCCGACCTGGTGCTGCTCGACGAGCTCGACGATGTGGTGGTGATGGCCGAGGTCAAGACCAGGCGTGTTGCGCTGGATTGCGATACGCGGGTGTTTCCCGAGGAAGCGGTGAACGCCCAAAAGCAGCGGCGCTATCGTCGCATCGCGAGTTGTTATCTCATGGAGCACTATCCGCTCAAGGCAATCCGCTTCGATGCCGTGGGCGTCACCATTCGCGGCGGGCATATCGCCGAGATCGAGCACCAGTACAATGCGTTCGATTGGCAGGTGTCGTGATGGCGTTCGAAACTTTTGCCGTTCACGCAGCCTGTATCCGCGGCGTCGAGGCGATTCCCGTCACGGTCGAGGTTTCGCTTGCGGGCGGCATTCCGGGCATACAAATGCTCGGCATCCCGAGTATGGAGGTCATGGAGTCGCGTGGGCGCATTCGCTGCGCGATGCGCTCTGCCGGATTCGAGATCCCGCGCTCGGGCATTACGGTCAATCTGGCGCCGGGCGATATCCGAAAGACCGGTAGCGGCTTTGACCTGCCGATAGCCATTGCGGTGCTTGCGGCCGATGGGCAGATTCCCCGCGACAATCTCGACCGCTGCCTCATTGCCGGCGAGCTCGGCTTGGATGGCACGGTGCTTCCCGTCAAGGGCGAGGTGGCGTTCCAGCTGCTGGCTCGCGATATGGGGCTGTCTTTTATCGCCGGTAGGTCCGACCAGCATGTTCCGCTTGCGGGCGTCGACTGCGGTTTTATCGATCATCTGTCGCAGCTTGCCCGCGGTATGGGCGAGGCAGCTCGGCATTATCTGGATTCTGAAGTGCTCGAGGCCTCTTTTGAGCCCGAGCTCGATTATGCCGACGTGTTGGGGCAGGAGGTCGCCAAGCGTGGCATGGCGCTTGCGGCGGCAGGGGAGCTGGGCTTGCTTATGATTGGGTCTCCGGGATCGGGCAAGACCATGCTTGCGCGCCGCATGACGGGTATCTTGCCCGAGCTTTCCGTCGAGGATCAGCAGGAGGCATTGTGTATCCATTCGGTCTTGGGTGAGAACATCGATGGCCTGCTTGCGGGGCATCGGCCGTTTCGTAGTCCCCATCACAGCATTTCGACTGCGGGCCTTATTGGCGGAGGGCGCCCGGTGCATCCGGGCGAGATCAGCCTTGCCCATGGCGGCGTGCTCTTTTTGGACGAGCTTGCCGAGTTTCCCACCGGTGTGCTGCAGACGCTTCGTCAGCCTATCGAGCGCGGCTATGTCAGAATCGTGCGCGTCGATGGCGCCTTTACGTTTCCCTCGCGCTTTCAGCTGCTTGCGGCGAGCAATCCCTGCCCCTGCGGTTTTTTGGGCGATCGCGAGGTTCCGTGTCGTTGCTCGGCATCGATGGTCGAGCGCTATCGGTCCAAGCTGCGTGGTCCCTTGGCCGACCGCATCGACCTGATGATCGACGTGTCCCGCCCCGATCCGCAGGTGATTATCGAGGGCGCCGAGGGCATGTCGTCGGCCGAGCTGCGCGACTACGTTGTCCGCGGTCGGGCTTTTCGTGCCTGGCGCGAGACTCATATGGACGATGCGGACGCTGAGGCCGAGGACGATGAGTCCCGCTCTATCGATGGTGTTGTGTCGACCTTTGCGCTCGATCAGGCGGCGGAAACGTGCGTGCTCGGCCTGTCGAAGCGCACGCATCTCACGGGGCGCGGCATCGTGCGCCTGGTGCGCATCGCGCGCACGATCGCCGATGTCGCCGAAAGCGAGCGGGTGACGCAAGATCATGTGCTCGAGGCCGCGATGTATCAGGGAAGGAGGGACCAGTGATGGGTGAGGTCCGCTATGAACTGCATCCCGGTGATGGGCTGTTTCCCGCTACTGTTCTGGAACTTTCCGATGTGCCGCAGACGTTGTTCGTCCGTGGCGACCCGGAGGTGCTCTCGACGCCGGCGCTCTCGATTATCGGTGTGCGCAAGGCGTCTCCCTACGGTCTTGCCGTCGCGGAGCTTGCAGCCAAGGTTGCCGTGGAAGCGGGGGTGACGGTGGTCTCGGGCGGTGCGGTCGGCTGCGACCAGGCCTCGGGTTGGGCCGCGGTCAACGCCGGGGGCAGGCACGTCTTAGTTTTGGGTACGGGCGCCGACGTGGTCTACCCGCGCTCGAGCGCGGGGCTTATCGCCCGTACGCTCGATACGGGCGGCGCGGTCGTGTCCATCTCGCCGTGGGGCATGGGGCCGCGCAAGTTTGCCTTCCCGCGCCGCAACCGCGTGATCGCTGCGCTGTCGCAGGCGCTCTTTGTATCGGAGGCCGGCATGCCATCCGGAACGTTTTCTACCGCCGAGGCCGCCATGGACCTGGGGCGCGAACTGCTTGCGGTACCGGGCTCCATTTTGTCGCCCGAGTCGCGCGGGACCAACTATCTCATTGCCAACGGGGCCTGCTGCATTATTGACGAGGAGTCCATCGAGATGGCCATCTCTCGAATCTACGGTACCCTGCGCTATTCGCGTCCCGATGCGCCCGGCATCGCCGACCTGGATGCCACACAGCAGACTGTGATGCATGCCCTCATCGCCTCGCCGCTCAAGGTTGAAGACATCGCCACACTCGTCTCCCTCGATGCCGTCGGCGTGCTCAAGCTCCTGGGCTCGCTCGAGCTCGAGGGCCTCATCGAGCGCATGATGGATGGAAGGTATGCGCCCTCCAAGTTTGCCCTTCACGCCCAGACGCCCTTCGGTCACAATGGAAAACGTGTCAATTAGAAAGGTGTTTGCAGATGCTGTTTGATCAGGTGACGGTTATCGGTGGCGGTCTGGCGGGATCGGAATGCGCGATTCAGCTGGCAGATCGCGGGTTCGCCGTAAAGCTGTGCGAGATGCGCCCGCAGGTGAGCTCTCCTGCCCACCATACCGATCACTTGGCGGAGCTCGTCTGCTCCAATTCGTTTAAGTCGACCCGTCCCGATTCCGCCGCCGGCCTGCTGAAGGCCGAGCTCGAGCGCATGGGCTCGGTGCTGCTCGACTGCGCTCATCGTGCGGCCGTTCCCGCTGGCGGCGCCCTGGCGGTCGACCGCGTCAAGTTTTCCGAGCTCGTCGAGGCCGAGGTTGCCGCCCGCCCCAATATCGAGGTCGTCCACGGTGAGGTCACCCAGATCCCCGAGGGTCATGTGGTTATCGCCGCGGGCCCCTTGTGCTCGCCGGCATTGAGCGGGGAGGTCATGAAGCTTGTCGGTGGTGACGCCCTGGCGTTCTTTGACGCGGCCGCCCCGATCGTCGATGCCTCGACGCTCGATATGGACGTGCTGTTCTCGCAGTCGCGCTACGAGGAGCAGGGGAGTGGCGACTATCTCAATGCCCCGCTCAACAAGGAAGAGTACGAGGCCTTTATCGAGGCACTCACCACGGCCGATCGCGTGGTGCTCAAGGATTTTGAGGGCGGTGACCTGTTCCAGGCCTGCCAGCCTGCCGAGGAGGTTGCGCGCACGGGCAAGGATGCCATCCGCTTTGGCGCCATGAAGCCCGTCGGGCTCACCGACCCGCGCACCGGTCGCCGTCCCTGGGCGGCAATTCAGCTGCGCGCCGAGAACAAGGAGAAGACCGCCTATAACCTGGTTGGCTTCCAGACCAACCTGACCTTCGGCGAACAGAAGCGCGTCTTCCATATGGTTCCCGGCCTGGAGAACGCCGAGTTCTTCCGCTACGGCGTCATGCACCGCAACACCTTTGTCGATGCGCCGCACGTGCTCGATGGCACCTTTGCCGTGCCCGGCACGAGCGTGCGTCTTGCCGGCCAGATTACCGGTACCGAGGGGTATATGGAGGCCGTGGCGACGGGTCTGCTCGCCGCGCTCAACACCTATGCCGGGGCAATCGAGGCGGAGCCTGTTGAGCTGCCGCGCGTGGGCGCCCTAGGCGCACTCGTGGGCTATGCGACCGATCCGGCTACGGTGGGCTATCAGCCCATGCACGTCAACTTTGGGCTCGTGCCGCCGCTCGAGGACGGTAAGCGTCGCAGCAAGCGCGATCGTTACCAGGCCTACGCGGATCGCGCCCTTAAGGCCCTGGATGCTTATCTGGAATCGCGCTCCGATCTGTTTGGAGGCGAGAGGTCATAGCCTTTGACCTGTACGATGCCGTCGACTCGTTCATCGCCTACATTGCACGCGTCGAAGGGCTCGCTCCCAATACGGTAACCGCCTACGCCTCGCGGCTCGAGCACTTCGCCGCGTGGTGCGACCGTGAGGGCATCGACGCTCGCGTCGCCGACGTACGGACCGTTCGCTCCTATTTGGCCGAGCTGTCGCGTGGCCAGGTGGCGGCTCGGACCCTTGCGGCGCATCTGTCTGCCATTCGCTCGCTCTATCGGTGGATGGCTGCCGAGGGAATCGTTGAGGGCGATGCGGTCTCGGCGATATCCTCGCCCAAACTGCCGCGCGATCTTCCCGGTGTGCTGACGACCCGGCAAGTCGAGGCGTTGCTCGAGGCCCCCGACACCTCGACGCCTTCGGGGCTGCGTGATGCAGCGATGCTCGAGCTGCTCTATGCCTCCGGCGCGCGAATCTCGGAGCTCGCGGCGCTCAACGTGGAGTCCATTGCTTGGTCAGAGCGAACGCTGCGACTTTGGGGCAAGGGGAGCAAGGAGCGTATCGTGCCCCTCTATCGGCGCGCTCTCGAGGCGACTCGCCGCTATATTGAGGAGGGGAGGCCACATCTCCTTGTGCAGGCAAAGCGTGTCGATAGTGCGAACGGCGTGCATCCGCTGTTTATCTCGGCGCGCGGAAACCGCATGAGTGCCGCCATGCTGAGGAGGCGTTTCCACATGCTTGCGGCACTTGCCGGCATTCCTGCCGACATCGCCCCGCATGCGATGCGCCACACCTTTGCGACCGACCTGCTCGAGGGCGGCGCGGATCTGCGCTCGGTTCAGGAGCTGCTGGGGCATGCGAGCTTGTCCACGACGCAGATCTATACGCACCTCACGCCCGACCGACTCAAGCGTGCCGTGAGTCAGGCACACCCCCGCGGCGAGTAGGAGAAGGGTGCTCTTCCCGCACCGAGGTGTGTGGTTTTGATTGCGGGTTGGCAGGAAGAAGCAATCCTGCTATCATTCATCGGGTTGCTTCACGGCAACAGGTTTTTATCACGCACGCGCGGCTACTTCATACCGTGGTGCCCGGGCTTTGGTAGCACATGTCCGGGTTGGTTTTGGAGGATGACCCCGCGCGGAGGCAAACCACAGGAGGTTTAATATGGCTACCAAGATTAATATCCGCACCCTGCTCGAGGCCGGCTGCCACTTCGGTCACCAGACCCGTCGCTGGAACCCCAAGATGAAGCCGTTCATCTTCGGTGAGCGCAACGGCATCTACATCCTCGACCTCAAGCAGACCATCCTTGACGCCGACCAGGCTTACACCTTCGTCAAGAACGTCGCCAAGGGCGGCAACGTGCTGTTCGTCGGCACCAAGAAGCAGGCTCAGGAGGCTGTTAAGAACGCCGCTGAGCGCGCCAACATGCCTTACATCAACCAGCGTTGGCTCGGCGGCATGCTGACCAACTTCGTCACCATACGCTCCCGCATCAACCGCATGGAGGAGCTCGAGGCCATGGTCGAGGACGGCCGCATGGCAGTGCTGCCCAAGAAGGAGCAGGCTGTGCTCGGCAAGGAGCTCGCTAAGCTCCAGACCAACCTCGGTGGCGCCCGCGACATGAAGGGTCTGCCCCAGGCTCTCTTCGTCATCGACACCAAGCGCGAGGAGAACGCCATCAAGGAGGCCCAGCGCCTGAACATCCCCGTCGTCGCTCTGATCGACACCAACTCCGATCCCGACGAGGTCGAGTATGGCATCCCCTGCAACGATGACGCCATCTCCGCTGTCACCCTTATGTGCGAGCTCATGGCCGACGCCTGCCTCGCTGGCTCCGGCAAGGAGCAGGTCTCCGAGGCCGAGATGGCCGCCGAGCCCAAGGCCGAGTAAATCAGTCCTACTTAAGTCTTTTTCATCTCTTTGAAAGGAACCACAATGGCCCAGATTACTGCCGCTATGGTCAAGCAGCTCCGCGAGATGACCGACTCCCCGATGATGGAGTGCAAGAAGGCTCTCGTCGAGGCTGACGGCGACATGGACGTCGCTGTTGACGTTCTGCGCAAGAACGGCCTCGCCAAGGCTGCCAAGAAGGCTGGCCGTGAGACCAACGAGGGCGCTGTCGCCGCGTTCGTCTCCGAGGATGGCAAGTCCGGCGCTCTGCTCGAGCTCTCCTGCGAGACCGACTTCGTCGGCTCCAACGCCAAGTTCACCGGCTTTGCTTCTAAGGTCGCCGAGGTTGTCGCTACCACCGAGCCGGCCGATGTCGATGCTCTGCTCGAGAAGCCGATGGGCGAGGAGACCGTTTCCTCCGAGCTCACCGAGATGATTCACATCATGGGCGAGAACATGAAGATCGCTCGTTTCTCCGCCCGTAAGGTCGAGAACGGCGCTCTTGCTTCTTACATCCACATGGGTGGTAAGATCGGCGTCCTCGTCGAGTTCGCTTTCGAGAAGGCCGAGACCGCTCAGGCCGAGTCCTTCAAGACCTTCGCTCACGATGTTGCCCTTCAGGTTGCCGCCGTCGCCCCGATCTGCGCTACCCGCGATCAGGTTCCGGCCGAGACCGTCGAGCACGAGAAGCAGATCTACATGGCTCAGGCTGCCGAGTCCGGCAAGCCCGAGGCTATCCAGGAGAAGATGGCTGTTGGCCGTCTGGAGAAGTTCTACAAGCAGTCCGTGCTCACCGAGCAGGAGTTCATCAAGGACAGCTCCCTTACCATTAAGAAGTACGCTGAGCAGGTCTCTAAGGAGCTCGGCGATACCATTACCGTCGTTGCCTTCGACCGTCTGGTCCGTGGCGAGTAAATAAGCTCTTGTAGCTGGTAATGAGCAGGCTGTGGGTTTTACTCACAGCCTGCTTTTTCATGGCTCTTATCAGAGCCTTTGCTATCATATTGAGAGTCTAATTAAAGGAGGATCGCTTTGTCCGACATCCGATATAAACGCGTGCTTCTTAAGCTTTCCGGCGAAGCACTGATGGGCGACGGCCAATATGGCATCGACCCCAAGGTTACCGACCACCTTGCCAAGCAGGTCAAGGAGCTGCTCGCCGTTGGCCATGAGGTCGGCGTTGTTGTCGGCGGCGGCAATATTTTCCGCGGCATGGCCGGCGCTGCCGGTGGCATGGAGCGCGCCCAGGCCGACTACATGGGCATGCTGGCAACCGTTATGAACGCGCTCGCCCTGCAGGATGCCTTTGAGCACAACGATGTTCCCTGCCGCGTGATGAGCGCTATCCAGATGAACGAGATCTGCGAGCCCTATATTCGCCGCCGCGCCATCAACCACCTTTCCAAAGGTAACGTCGTTATCTTTGCCGCCGGGTCGGGCAATCCGTACTTTACGACCGACACCGCCGCGGCTCTTCGTGCCTGCGAGATCGGTGCCGAGATCCTGATTAAAGCCACCAAGGTTGACGGTATCTACGACAAGGATCCCGTCAAGTGCGTCGATGCCGTCCGCTTTGACAAGATTACCTATCACGAGGTCCTCGTCCGTGGTCTGCAGGTTATGGATTCCACGGCTACGGCACTGTGCCAAGATAACCGTATGCCGATTTTGGTCCTCAACATCGATGGCGAGGACACCGTCAAGCGCGCGCTTTCGGGTGAGCCCGTCGGCACGCTCGTCTATCAGGAGGATTAAGCATGGCAGAGAACATCACCGCCCACATGGACAAGTCGCTCGAGTCCCTCAAGCACAACTTCTCCAAGGTCCGCACGGGCCGCGCCAACGCCAACATTCTGTCCGACATTTCGGTCGATTACTACGGTGTTCCCACGCCGGTTACCCAGGTTGCCGCCGTTAAGACCCCCGAGGCCCACATGCTGCTCATCGAGCCCTGGGACAAGGCGCTCGTCAACGCAATCGTGAAGGCTATCAGCGCTTCCGATCTGGGCATTACTCCCAACTCTGACGGTACCGTCGTGCGTCTGCCGTTCCCGGCTCCCACCGAGGAGCGTCGTCGCGAGCTCGTCAAGGAGTGCCGCGAGTATGCCGAGCAGGCCAAGGTCTCCATTCGCAACATCCGTCGTGACTTTAACAACAAGCTCGAGCGCGACGAAGATCTCACCGAGGACGATGTCCGTCGCGAGCAGGCCAAGGTCCAGAAGCATACCGATGAGTATGTTGCCAAGGTCGAGGAGCTTCTGAAGGAAAAAGAAGCCGAGGTCATGGAGATCTAAGGTGCAATACGACGAGAACAAACTGGTCGAGTACTTTGCCGACGCCCCTGCGGGCGTCGGTTTTTCCGACCTTGACCTCAATAAGATTCCGCATCATATTTCGTGCATCATGGACGGTAACGGTCGTTGGGCCACGGCGCGCGGTCTTGCCCGCACCGAGGGTCACAAAGCCGGTATCGTCTCCCTGCGCGAGATTATTACCGCATGCGTGCGCTTGGGCGTCGACGTCCTTTCGGCCTATGCGTTTTCCACCGAAAACTGGAATCGTCCGCAGCACGAGGTCAACGTTTTGATGCATTTGTTTGCCAAGACGTTTATCGATGAGTTGCCGCTGCTTAAGCGCGAAAACGTTCGCGTTGTCTTTTTGGGCGATATTTCCGCACTGCCCAAGAAGACCCGCGATGTCTTTGAGCGTGGTCTTGCCGAGTGCGCCGGCCATACCGGTATGACCTTGGCGCTCGCCGTCAACTACGGCGCCCGTGCCGAGATCACTCGTGCTGTCCGTCAGATTGCGCTCGATGCTGCTGCCGGAAAGATCGACCCGGCCGCTATCGACGATGATATGGTTGCTTCGCACCTGTACACCGCCGGACTGCCCGATCCGGAGCTTGTGATTCGCACCTCCGGCGAGCTACGCCTTTCGAACTATCTGCTGTGGCAGGTTGCCTATTCCGAGTTTTATGTCACCAATACCTATTGGCCCGACTTTGATCGCTGGGGTCTTGTCGACGCCATTTTGGCCTACCAGGGCCGCGACCGTAGGTTTGGTGGATTGAGCAAGACCGAGGAGGCTTAATCGTGTCCGATCGTCCCAAGGCGTCTGCTCCCAAGGCGTCAACTCCCAAGGCGCCTGCCACCAAAAGCGGCGCGGCTACGACTTCGTGGTTGGCCGGCTTTATTACCCGTGCCGCTGCAGGTATCGTCTACGCCGTTGTATTTATTCTCTGCCTGGTTTTGGGTATCGTTCCCACTGCCATCTTCGTCTCTGTCATGAGCGGCCTGTGCTGCTATGAGTTTTTCCGCATGACGAAGCTCGATGGCAAGGTGGCCAACGAGCGCCTGGGTATCGCTGCCGCCGTGCTCTTTCCGCTCTCGGCGCTGGGTGACTCGCTGCTGTTGAATGCCCTGCTTTTTGCTCTGATGCTTGCGGTGGGCATTTGGTATGTCTGGTCGTCGCGTACCCGCATATCCGATGTAGCTGTGACGCTCATGGGTCCCATCTACACCGGTTTTATGCTGTCGGCCATCGTGCTGCTGCGCGATGCCGTGCCCGGTTTTGCCGGCGCCCTGCTTTCGGTGGGTGTTTGCGCGTCTCTCTGGGTCTCCGATTCGTTTGCCTACATCGTGGGTAGTCGTATCGGCAAGCATAAGATGGTCCCCAAGATTTCTCCCAAAAAGAGCTGGGAGGGCTTTTTCGGCGGCATCTTGGGCTCGGTTCTCATCTGGCTCATTTTGTGGGCCACGCACTTCTATAGGCTGAGCCTGCCCTATGCACTGCTGTGCGGCGTTGTTGTGTCCATCCTGGGCGTTATCGGTGACCTCATCGAGTCGCGTATCAAGCGTGGCGTGGGCGTAAAGGATTCCGGCAACCTTATCCCGGGCCATGGCGGCATGCTCGACCGTAGCGACTCGCTTATCTTTGGCTGCATTACCGCGCAGCTGCTTTTGATGATCGGGGGCGTGCTGTAATGGCGTTTCAGACGACGTACGGCCCCGATGGGCGTCTGCGGGTTGCAATTTTGGGCTGTACGGGCTCTATTGGCACCCAGGCGCTCGATGTTTGCCGTCAGCATGCCGATCGTCTGCAGGTGACGGCGCTTTCCGTTAATTCCAGTACCGCTGAGCTCGTTGCGTTTGCCCGTGAGTTTTCGGTTCCGGCCGTTGCCGTGGCCGACACCTCCCACGGTGCGGACGCTGTGCTGCAGGAGCTTCCCGAGGGCACCGAGCTCGGTGTTGGTGCGCAGGCAGTTTGTGAGCTCGCATGTCGCGATGACGTCGACTGTGTGCTCGTCGCTATTGTGGGCGCCGCCGGGCTCGAAGCGAGCCATGCTGCCCTGACCTCGAACAAGCGTCTTGCACTTGCCAATAAGGAGTCGCTCGTTGTTGGCGGCGACCTGCTGATGCCACTGGCGCAGCCGGGTCAGCTCATTCCGGTCGACTCCGAGCACTCCGCCATCTATCAGTGCTATCTGGGTGAGAATCCACGCGAGGCCCACTGCATTTGGCTTACCTGTTCGGGCGGTCCGTTCTTCGGCCGTTCACGCGAGGATCTCGACCACGTGACCCGCAAGGACGCCTTGGCGCATCCCACGTGGGCCATGGGGGCAAAGATCACCATCGACTCCGCCACCCTTATGAACAAGGGCCTGGAGCGTATCGAGGCGATGCATCTGTTCGGTTGCGACCTCGACTTTATCAACGTGGTCGTGCAGCGTCAGTCCAAGATTCACTCTATGGTCGAGTTTGCCGACGGCTCCGTGATGGCGCATCTCGGTGCGTCCGACATGCGCATTCCCATCCAGTTTGCCTTTTCGTATCCCGAGCGCTGGGATACTCCGGCGCCGCGAATCGATTTTCGTGAGTTGGGGCAGCTTACCTTCGACGCGGCTGATATGGACACGTTCCGCTGCCTGGCGCTGGCCGAGCGTGCCGGCAAGACGGGCGGCACCATGCCGTGCGTGCTGAATGCCGCCAACGAAGTTGCCGTCGATGCCTTCCTGCACGATGCCTGTACCTTTACCGATATCGATCGCATCGTTGAGTCCTGCATGGATGCACACGATACGCAGGCGGTTACATCTTTTGAGCAGCTTCGCGATATCGATACGTGGGCTCGTGCCAAGGCCGCCGAGGTGCTTGCTGCAACCCGCTCTTAATCGTAAGGATTGCTTTTCGTTTTATGGATACTGTTCTGAGTGTTCTTTCCTCAGTCTTTTGGGGCCTTTTGATGCTATCCGTCCTCGTGTTTCTGCATGAGGGCGGCCACTTTTTGGCGGCCCGTGCGTGCGGCGTGCGCGTCACCGAGTTTTTCTTGGGCTTGCCATGCCGCTTTGACATTCATCATACGTCGCGTCGCATCGGTACCAAGTTTGGCGTGACGCCGCTGCTGCTGGGTGGTTATGCCGCAATCTGCGGTATGGACCCGACCGATGTCTCGTGTGCCGACCGTGTGCTTGCGGCGATCTATCGTCATGGTCGCGTTTCGGTTGCAGACCTTTCCGTCGAGCTGGAGCTGTCCGAGGAGGATGTTCTCGAGGCTTGTGCCTTGCTTTTGGGCTGGGGCTCCATTGCGCCTTGGTACGAGGAAGGGGAGAAGCCTTCACCCAGCTACTATCCGGTTAGGTATCAGACACTGCCGCGCGATGCTGCAGGATATACCACCTTTGACGGCCGCAAGTTCGATCGAGAGCATGCGACTGCCGAGGGCGATGTGTGGGAGCTGCCGGTCACTGCTTCGGAGTTTCTTGAGCAGGAGCGTTCGCATACCTATCTGGGCCAGGGTTTTCTCAAGCGTGCCTTTATGCTGCTCGCGGGCATTCTCGTCAATATCCTGACGGGCTTTTTGCTGCTTATGAGCATCTACTCTATCGCCGGCGTATCGGTGCCGGTCGATAGCAACGTGATCGGTCAGGTCGAAGAAGGCTCGATAGCCGCTAAGGCGGGCATCGAGGCCGGCGACACGATTCTTAGTGTCGATGGCGTGCCCTGCTCCAGCTGGATGGATGTGTATGATGCCATCGGCAAGGCTGCCGGTCAGAACGATATCGCCATTGAGTACGAGCGTGACGGCATGCAGCATTCGACCACGGTTGCGCTCAAAGAGGACGAGCGCCTAGGTGTGTATGCCTCTACGCAGGTGGTCCATTTGGACCCCATTACGTCGGCGCGCCTGTCGTTCTCCTATGTTCAGCAGACTGCTGAGGGCGTGATGCGTCTACTGCAGCCGCAGCATACGATGGAGATACTCGATCAGTCCAGCTCGATTGTGGGCATCAGTGTCATGTCTTCTCAGGCGGCGGCAGCCGGTCCCGCGACGTTCTTGACGTTTGCCGCGGTCATCTCGTTCTCGCTGGGCTTTATGAACCTGCTGCCCATTCCGCCGCTCGACGGGGGAAAGCTGGTTATTGAGATCATCCAAAAGGTCGCCGGTCGCGAGTTGCCGCTGAAGGTGCAGACGATCGTGAGCTATGTCGGCATCGCGCTCTTTGCGCTGCTGTTTGTCTATATGCTTCGTTCCGACGTCCTTCGATTTATTTTGTAGGGGAGTGTTTGGATTGTCTTTGTCTCATCCTTTGCCGCGCGAGCTGACGCGCCCCGTTTTTGTGGGCGGCGTGCAAATAGGCGGCGGCGCTCCGGTTGTGGTTCAGTCCATGACCTGCACCGATACCGCCGACGCCCAGGCAACGCTTGCGCAAGTGCGTGCACTTGCCCAGGCGGGTTGCGATATTGTGCGCGTGAGCGTGCCCACCGAGGCTGCGCTCGAGGGCTTTCGCACGATTTGTGCCGAGTCGCCGGTGCCAATCGTTGCCGATATCCACTTTAACCACAAGCTGGCCATTGGCGCTGTGGAGGCCGGTGCCGCCAAGCTCCGCATCAATCCCGGCAACATTGGCGATTGGGCCAAGGTCGATGCCGTGATCGATGCCGCGGGCGCCACTGGGTGCGCGATTCGCATCGGCGTGAACGCAGGCTCGCTTGAGCAGGATATCGCCGAGCGCGATGACCTTTCGCAGCCCGAAAAACTCGTGATGTCGAGCGAGCGTTTCGTCAAACATTTTGAGGATCGCGGCTTTACCAATATCGTGCTTTCCGCCAAAGCTCATAGCGTGTCCACGACGCTTGACACCTATCGTGCCCTGTCGCGCGAAATCCCCCATGTTCCGCTTCATTTGGGCGTGACTGAGGCCGGAACCAAGCTCCAGGGCACCATTAAGAGCTCTGTGGGCCTGGGAATTTTGCTTTCCGAGGGCATTGGCGACACCATGCGCGTCTCGCTCACGGCCGATCCGGTCGAGGAACCGCCGGTCGCCTGGGGTATTCTGCAGTCGCTCGGCCTTCGCCGCCGTGGTCCCGAGATCGTCTCGTGCCCCACGTGCGCTCGCTGCCAGGTTAACCTCATTCCTATCGCCGAGGAGGTCACCGAGCGGCTTAAGAACTACTCCGCGCCGCTTTCGATTGCCGTGATGGGCTGTGCAGTCAATGGCCCCGGCGAGGCCTCTGACGCCGACTTGGGTGTTGCCTGCGGACGAGGTCAGGGCCTGCTCTTTTCGCACGGCCAGATCATTGGTAAAGTAGCTGAGGACCAAATTGTCGACGCGCTAATGGCCGAGGTCGACAAGCTTATTGAGGAGAAATAAATGACTCGAGCAATGTATATGTCTAAGCTTTATGCTCCGACGCTCAAAGAGGATCCGGCCGACGCCGAGCTTGCGAGCCATCGCCTGCTGCTTCGTGCCGGCATGATTCGCAAGGAGGCCGCCGGTCTCTATTCCTATCTGCCGCTTGCTTGGCGCTCGATTCGCAAGATCGAGAACATCGTGCGCGACGAGATGGACGCTGCCGGCGCCCAGGAGCTCATGATGCCCATCATGGTCGATGCCGAGCTGTGGCGCGAGTCCGGCCGTATCGATGCCTATGGCAAGGAGCTCGTGCGCTTTGATGACCGCCACGGACGCGAGTTCGTGCTCGGTCCCACGCACGAGGAGACCGTGACTGCCCTGGTGCGCAACGAGCTGCGTTCCTACAAGCAGCTGCCGGTGAATCTCTATCACATTCAGGATAAGTTCCGCGATGAGTTCCGTCCCCGCTTTGGTCTGATGCGCGGTCGCGAGTTCATCATGAAGGACGCCTACAGCTTCTCCGCCACGCAGGAGAGCCTGCAGGAGGAGTACGACAAGATGAAGCGGGCATACGCCAATATCTGCGAGCGCTGCTGCATCAAGGCCCTGCCCGTCGTTGCCGATTCCGGCGAGATTGGCGGTGACACCTCCGTCGAGTACATGGCGCTGGCAGAGGCCGGCGAGGCTTCGCTGGTCTACTGCGACGATTGCGGCTTTGCTGCCGATGACGAGGCTGCAAGCACCAAGGTCGTTGTGACCGAGGGCCCCGGCGACGGCACGCTCACCAAGGTCGAGACTCCGGGCATGGGCACCATCGAGGCCGTTGCCAAGTTCTTTGGGTTCCCCGAGAACGGCACGCGCAAGTCCCTGGCTCTCATCGACGCCGAGGGTAAGCCGGTTGTGGCCATCGTTCCGGGCGATCACGAGCTCAACGACTGCAAGGCCGAGCACGTCTTTGGCAAGGGCTATCGCATGATGACCGATGAGGAGCTCCAGGCCTACGGTCTGCACAAGGGCTTTATCGGACCGGTTAACCTGCCCGAGGGCATCCGTCTGGTCTGCGACGAGAGTCTGCGCGAGTCCAAGCAGTGGGCCTGCGGTGCCAACGAGGTCGACTATCACTTTACCGGTGCCTGCCCCGAGCGCGATTTTTCCGTCGACGAGTGGGCCGACCTTGTCACTGTCGTTGCCGGCGACCCCTGCCCACACTGCGGCAAGCCGCTTTCCGCTGCCCGCGGTATCGAGGTCTCTCAGGTCTTCCAGCTGGGGACTAAGTATTCCGAGGCCATGGGCGCCACCTTTATGGACGAGGATGGCAAGGAGAAGCCGCTCATCATGGGCTGCTACGGCGTTGGTGTGTCCCGTTCGCTTGCTGCCGTCGTGGAGCAGCACAACGACGAGCACGGTATCGTCTGGCCGGTCTCCGTTGCCCCGTACGAGGTCGCGGTGATTCCGCTCGACCCCAAGAAGGAAGAGTGCGCTACCGTTTGCGACCAAATCGTTGAGGCTCTGTGCGTCGAGGGTATCGAGGTTGTCGTCGATGACCGTGACGAGCGTCCTGGCTTTAAGTTTGCCGACAACGACCTTATGGGCTTCCCGTATCAGGTGATTCTGGGCAAGCGCGGTCTTAAGAATGGCACCGTTGAGCTCAAGGACCGTGCTACGGGCGAGCGCGAGGACGTGGCGATCGATGAGGTCGTCGCCAAGGTTGCCGAGCTTGTGAAGGCAGCACGCCGTTAATCGACATTTCTGCTAGTAGATATAATTGCAGGCCTGCTCCGCATCTCTCTTAGGATGAGATGCGGAGCAGTCTTTTTTGTTGCGTGAATAAGCTCGACGGGTAAAGGAAAACCCCACAGCCCAAATGAGCTGCGGGGTTTTCCTTTGTGCCTCCGATGCGAAATAAATCGCTCAGATACTACTGATAATCGACGACGTCGATCCAGTTCTTCAGGAACTCATCGTTCACGTTGCGCTTACGAGCGAGCTCGGAAGCGGCGACGATGCTCGTCCACTGACGCACGACCTGCATGGGCATGTCGGCGCGGTCGCAGTAGAGCTCCAGGTAGGCCTCAGCCTGGTCCTTGCTGTTGAGGGCAAAGAGCAGGTAGGTGGTGGCAACGTCGGCAGCAGGGGAGCCCTGGGTGGCATGTGCCCAGTCGCAGACGTACAGCTGGCCGTCGTCTCCGACGATGACGTTGGAGGGGTTGAAGTCGCCGTGGCAGACCTTGAACTCCTTGGTCATGCCGTCCAGACGCTCCTGAAGGTTGTAGCGCGTGGTGGCATTGAGCTGATCGAGGCTGTCGATCATGCGGGCGAACTTATCGCGCTGACGGTTGAGCAGCGGGGAGGTGTAGCCGTGGATCTCGATCTGGAGGTCGACGAACATCTCGAGGTACTCACCAAAGCGCTGGGGCTCGGCAGTCATCTTCTCGGCAAGGGTGGTGCCCGGAACCTTCTCGGTCACGAGAGCCCAGCCGTTGGCGTTCTCGAGCTGGGAAACCTCGAGAGCCTTGGGGCTGCGGATGCCGCACTCATTGATGCGGGCAAGATTCAAAGCCTCGTTGAACACGTCGGAGACGGGCTTGGTCTCGTTAAAGACCTTGACGATCTTGTCACCCAGGTCGTAAACGACCTTGTTGCCGCGACGGACGAGCTCGGTCTTGGAATCGGGGAGCAGCATGATTGCATCCTTTCAACGATGCGATAGAAGCAACGGCGGGGGCGTGCGTACACCCGTGCACCCCCGCCGCAAATAACCGTACTAAAAACTAGCAGACGGCGTAGTCCTGGGGCTCGCGGCCGTAGTAGGCGTCCAGGTAGAGCTCCTTGATCTCGCTCATGAGCGGGTAGCGCGGGTTAGCGCCGGTGCACTGGTCGTTGAATGCCTGCTCGGTCATCTCGTCGAGGGTGTCGAGGAAGTACTGCTCGTCAACACCGTAGTCGGCGATGGTCTTCTTGACACCGATGAAGTCCTTGAGCTCCTCGAGCTTCGTGATGAAGTTCTCGAAGACCTCCTTGTCGTCCTTGCCCTCGATGCCGCAGTACTTGGCCATCTCGGCGTAGTTGTGCAGCGCGTTGGGGTAAGGATACTGGGAGAAGGTACCCATCTTGACGGGAGCCTCGGCGGCGTTGTAGCGCATAACGCGGGTCAGGATGACGGCGTTTGCGAGGCCGTGGGGCAGGTGATGGAAAGCGCCGAGCTTGTGGGCCATGGAGTGGTTGAGGCCCAGGAAGGCGTTGGCGAAGGCCATACCGGCCATGCAGGAGGCGTTGTGCATCTCCTCGCGGGCATGCGGGTCCTTGGCACCGTTCGTGAAGCTGGAGGGCAGGTTCTCGAAGACGAGCTTAGCAGCGCGCTCGGAGAGGCCCTTAGTGTAGTCGGAAGCCATGATGGAGACGTAGGACTCGATGGCGTGGGTCATGACATCGATGCCGGAGGCAGCGGTCAGGCCGCGCGGGGCGGTCATGCAGTTGTCGGCGTCGACGATAGCCATGTTGGGGAGCAGCGCGTAGTCGGCGAGCGGCCACTTGATGCCGGTCTCCTTGTCGGTGATGATGGCGAACGGCGTGCACTCGGAGCCGGTACCCGAAGAGGTCGGGACGGCGACGAAGTAGGCCTTCTTGCCCATCTCGGGGAAGGTGAAGATACGCTTGCGGATGTCCATGAAGTCCATGGCCATGTCCTCAAACTTGCACTCGGGGTGCTCGTACATCATCCACATGATCTTGCCGGCGTCCATAGCGGAGCCACCGCCGACGGCGATGATGACGTCCGGCTCAAAGAGAGCCATCTGCTTGGCGCCGCGACGTGCGCACTGCAGCGACGGATCGGGCTCGACGTCGTAGAAGCAGTCGTGGGCGATGCCCATCTCGTCGAGCTTGGCCTCGATGGCGCGGGTGTTGCCATTCTTGAAGAGGAACTGGTCGGTGACGATGAAGGCGCGCTTCTTGCCCATGACGGTACCGAGCTCGTCGAGGGCGACGGGCGTGGAACCCTTCTTGAAGTAGACCTTCTCGGGAGCGCGGAACCACAGCATGTTCTCACGGCGCTCGGCCACAGTCTTAACGTTGATCAAGTGCTTCACCCCAACGTTCTCGGAGACGGAGTTGCCGCCCCAGGAGCCGCAGCCCAGGGTCAGAGACGGCTTCATGCCAAAGTTGTACAGGTCACCGATGCCGCCGTGCGAGGACGGGGTGTTGATGACGATACGGCAGGCCTTCATGACGTGCTCGAACAGGCTGATCTTCTCGGCCTGGGCGGGGTGCACGTACAGAGAGGCGGTGTGGCCCGGGCCACCGGCGAGCACCAGGTGCTCGGCCTTGTCGACGGCCTCCTGGAAGTCCTTGGCGTGGTACATGGCCAGGACCGGGGAGAGCTTCTCGTGGGAGAACTCCTCCTTGGCGGGGTCGGTGGAGGTGACCTCGGCGATCAGGATCTTGGTCTTGGCGGGAACCTCGATGCCGGCGAGCTCGGCGATCTTGGCGGCAGCCATGCCGGGGATGCGGTGGTCGAGAGCGCCGTTCTTGAACATGGCGGCACGCAGGGCCTCCATCTCGGCACCCTGCTTGACGAAGTAGCAGCCGCGCTTCTGGAACTCGGCCTTGACCTGATCATAGATGGTGTCGATGACGGTCACGGACTGCTCGGAAGCGCAGATCATGCCGTTGTCGAAGGTCTTGGAGTGGATGATGGAGTTGACGGCGAGCAGCACGTCGGCGGTGTCGTCGATGACGACCGGGGTGTTACCGGCGCCAACGCCCAGGGCGGGCTTGCCCGAGGAGTAAGCGGCCTTGACCATGCCCGGGCCACCGGTGGCGAGGATGATGTCGACGTCGCGCATGACCATGTTGGTCAGCTCGATGGAGGGGACATCAACCCAGCCGATGATGCCCTCGGGGGCACCGGCCTTGACGGCGGCATCAAGCACGAGCTTGGCGGCGGCGATGGTGCACTTGGCGGCAGCCGGGTGCGGGGAGATGATGATGGCGTTGCGGGTCTTCAGGCTGATCAGCGTCTTGAAGATCGCGGTAGAAGTGGGGTTGGTCGTCGGGATGACGGCGCCCACGATGCCGATGGGCTCGGCGATCTTGGTGATGCCGTAAGCCTCGTCGCGCTCCAGGACACCACAGGTCTTGGTGTTCTTGTAAGCGTTGTAGATGTACTCTGCGGCGTAGTGGTTCTTGATGACCTTGTCCTCAAGAACGCCGCGGCCGGTCTCCTCGATGGCCATCTTCGCCAACGGGATACGAGCCTTGTTGGCAGCCATGGCGGCCTCATAGAAGATCTTGTCGACCTGCTCCTGCGTGTACGTAGCAAAAAGCGCCTGGGCCTCTCGCATCTGAGCGAGCTTAGCCTCAAGCGCCTCTACGTTGTCCACAATTGCGGGAGTAGTGTTTTCCGGTGACTTTTTCACCATTTGTGTCTCCTTGCGATCGGAGATTTACCCTACGTCTTGCATGATAGCAAGAAATTATTCGGCGAGCGGTCAGATTCCTGTAAAAGGCACACTAAAACGCTTCAATATACTGAAGCGTTTTAACTAAACTTTCCTATAGCATCGCCCCACTCATTGGGGACAGGCTTACACGGGTGTTTTCGCTCATGTAAGCCTGTCCCCAATGAGTGCAAAAAGGCGCCCTCCGTAGGGGAGAGCGCCTTTGGTAAGTTCTATGTGAACGCGAGGTCTTTGACCCGGAGAGTCCGAGGTACTTGTTGGTAAGACCTTATTTAGGAGCGCGCAACCTTGCCGGACTTGAGGCAGGTGGAGCAAACGTTCATCTTGCGACGGTGACCATCGACGACGACGTAGACGCGCTGGATGTTGGGGCGGAACTTACGGTTGGTGACGCGGTGAGAGTGGCTGATGGAGCGACCGGCAACGGGGTGCTTACCGCAAACTTCGCAAACTTTGGACATAACTGACCCTCCTTGGGCGACAAACGAACATGTCGCGTTAACAAACAAGCCTGAACTATAGCACAGAAGCAGTTCCCTGTGCGTAATCTACACAGAGATATTTCTCTTTTGGCGATAGTGCTCACGCCACGGCCCTGGACGTAGATCCGATTTGCGTGCAGCAGAGGGGATTATGCCAGCTCGTGCGTACGTTTTCAAGCTCGTCCCACAAATATATATAGGTTTATTGAGCATTGGGCTCCGTTTACGGATTGCCCTGTATTTATGCTCGCAATTAAGCTCGAGGTTGACTACACTATCCCTTGACCATTAAAGGGGTACGAGATACCCACATGGAATTACATAGCTGCCAAAGAGCAGCCCTTCCTGTGGGTGTCTGGTCCGCTTTGAGCGGTCGGGCATCTATTTTTTTGACTGTGTCAGCAGTCAAGACATGTGAGGAAGGAGATCGATGGGCACGACTTCCCCCAAGGCGGTCATCATGGACGAGACCGCCGTCAATCGAGCGATGACCCGCATCGCGCACGAGATTCTCGAGCGCAACGAGGGCTGTGAAGACCTCGCTCTGGTCGGCATCGTCACGCGCGGCGACCTTCTGGCAAAGAAGCTCGCCGAGGAGATCAAGGAGATCGAGGGCGTCGACGTTCCGCTCGGCAGCCTCGACATCAGCTTCTACCGCGATGACTACGCTACCAATTTCGCTCCCGCGATCCACGCCACCAACATTCCCTTTAGCGTCGACGGCAAGCGCGTCGTGCTGGTGGACGACATCCTGTATACGGGCCGTACCATTCGCGCCGCTCTCGACGCCGTCATGGACCTGGGCCGTCCGAGCCGCATCGAGCTGGCAGTCCTCGTTGACCGCGGCCACCGCGAGCTCCCCATCTCGCCGGACTTTGTCGGCAAGAACGTTCCCTCGTCGCATGAGGAGAACGTGCACCTATATATGAAGGAAGTCGACGGCCACACCGCTGTCGAGATTAACGACGTCGCGCCGGGTTCCCACGTGGGCTCCGCGCCGCTGGGAGGTGAGTAGTACCGTGGCGTTCAACCATAAGCACCTGATCGACATTACCGAGTACTCCGAAGAGGACATCAAGCTCATCCTCGAGACCGCCAAGGCGTTCTCCGAGGTCAACGAGCGTGCGATCAAGAAGGTCCCCACGCTCAAGGGCAAGACCATCGTCAACATGTTCAACGAGCCCTCGACGCGCACCCGCAGCTCCTTCGAGCTCGCCGAGAAGCGTCTTTCGGCCGACAGCCTCAACTTTGGCGGCTCCTCGACCTCCACGGTCAAGGGCGAGAGCCTCGTCGACACCGTCGAGACCCTTAACGCCTATAAGATCGACTGCATCGTCGTGCGAGATAAGCACGCCGGCGCGCCCTACATCGTCACGCAGAACTCGCCCGCGAGCGTCATCTGCGCTGGCGACGGCAAGCACAACCACCCCACGCAGGCCCTGCTCGACCTGTATACCATCTGGGAGCACAAGGGTGACTTCCACGGTTTGAAGGTCGCCGTCGTCGGCGATATCGCGCACTCCCGCGTCTGCGGCTCGCTGATCCCCGCCCTTAAGATCATGGGCTGCGAGACCTACGCCGTCGCCCCCGGCACGCTGCTGCCGCCGGCGCCCGAGGTCCTGGGCTGCGACCACGTGACGAGCGACCTCGATTCCGTCCTGCCCGAGCTGGACGTCGTCTACATGCTGCGCGTGCAGCAGGAGCGCCTCGAAGGTGCCCCGTTCCCGACCATTCGCGAGTACCACAAGCTCTTCGGCTTGACCAAGGACCGCGAGAAGCTCATGAAGCCCGATGCGATCATCTGCCACCCGGGCCCCATCAACCGCGGCGTCGAGTTCGACTCCTATATGGCCGACCACCCGCAACGCTCCGTCATCCTGGAGCAGGTCTACGCCGGTATCTGCGTGCGTATGGCTATCCTGTATCTGCTGCTTGGAGGTGCCGATAATGGCCTTGCTTCTTAAGAATGCCCACGTCGTCGACCCGTCCGTCGAGCTTGACGGTGTCGTTGACGTCCTGATTGACGGCGACAAGATCGCCGAGGTCGGCGAGAATCTCGCCGTCGAGGGAGCCGAGGTCCGCGACCTTTCCGGCAAGTACCTCGTCCCTGGCCTGGTGGATATGCACGTTCACCTTCGCGAGCCCGGCTATGAGGTCAAAGAGGACATCGAGAGCGGTACCCGCGCAGCTGCCAAGGGCGGCTTCACCGGCGTGTGCGCCATGCCCAACACCGATCCCGTCACCGATAACGGCACCGTCGTGGAGTTCGTCAAGTCCCGCGCTGCCGAGGTCGGTCACTGCCGCGTCTATCCGTCGGGCGCCATGACCCGCGGTCTTAAGGGCGAGGCCATGTCCGAGATGGGCGATATGGTCGCCCACGGCGCCGTCGCCTTCACCGACGACGGTCGCGGCGTGCAGGGTGCGGGCATGCTCCGTCGCTGCATGGACTACGGCAAGATGTTCGGCAAGGTCTTTATGAGCCACTGCCAGGACGAGGACCTGGTCGGCCACGGCCAGATCAACGAGGGCAAGGTCTCGACCCGTCTGGCTCTCGAGGGCTGGCCGGCTGCCGGCGAGGAGCTCCAGATCGCCCGCGACATCGAGATCGCCAAGCTGACCGGTGCCAAGCTGCACATCCAGCACATCTCCACCGCCCATGGCCTGGAGATCGTGCGTGCCGGTAAGGCCGCTGGCGTTCAGGTTACCTGCGAGGCCACCCCGCACCACATGTTCCTGACCGAGAACGACCTGGACGAGACCTACAACACCTCGCTCAAGGTCAATCCGCCGCTTCGCACCGACGAGGATGCCGAGGCCATCCGTCAGGGTGTCATCGACGGCACCGTCGACGTTATCGTCACTGATCACGCTCCCCACACCCCGTGGGAGAAGGCCCGAGAGTTCGAGCTTGCGCCCTTTGGCATGATCGGCCTCGAGACCTCGCTGTCGCTCGTGCTCACCGAGCTGGTCAACACGGGCAAGATGAGCATGGCCCGCATGGTCGAGCTCATGGCCATCAAGCCGCGTGAGATCCTGGGTCTTGATCAGGTTCAGGTCAAGACGGGCTCCGTTGCCGACCTGACCGTGTTCGACCCCGCCGCAACCTGGACGGTCGGCGAGGACGGCTACGAGTCGCGTGCTGAGAACTCCGGTTTCGCCGGCCGCACGCTCACCGGTCGTGCCACCGATGTGTTTGTCGGCGGTAAGCAGACGCTCGCCGACGGCTGCATCTGCTAGCATAGCCTTATCGCTTTTGTGCGCGGTGCCCTTGCGGTGCCGCGCTTTCTGTTCGTTTGGACCATGCAACCGCATGGGGGATTGGAGCGTCTATGCCCACACCTTCCACTGCACGCATGCACGACTTCGAGGTCGTCTCGAACCGGGAGATTGCCGGCGGCATCTTCTCGCTCGTCATCTCGGCCCCCAAGCTTGCAAGTGCGCTCAAGCCCGGTCAGTTTGTGAACATCGCCGTACCCGGCGATGCGTCCTCGCTGCTTCGCGTGCCCCTGAGCTACTACCGCGCCGACGCCGAGGCCGGCACCGTCGAGCTGTGGTACGCCGTCGTGGGCGACGATACCCGTCGTTTGTCCCAGATGGGCCCTGGCTCCACCTCTAACCTGCTGGGCCCCGGTGGCCGTGGCTGGATGGTACCCGAGGGCACCAGGAAGGCCCTGCTCGTCGCCGGTGGCATCGGCGTTCCTCCTGTGCTGTGCCTGGCCGGTATGCTTGCCGAGCAGGGTGTTGACGTGGATGTGTGCCTGGGCTTTGGCACCGCTTCCAAGGCCGTGGGTGTCGATGAGTTCCGCGCGCTGGGCGCCACGGTTAACGTGTGCACCGATGATGGCACGCTGGGCACGCACGTTTTTTGCACCGACCCGGCAGCCGAGCTGCTCGGCGAGGGCGGCTACGACTATGTGGCCAGCTGCGGCCCCGCTGTCATGATGAAGAAAGTCGCCGCCGCTGCCGCCGAGGCCGGTGCGTACTGCGAGGTGTCGCTTGAGCGCATGATGAGCTGTGGCTTTGGCGCCTGCAACACCTGCAATGTCGAGACGGTCGATGGTATGAAGGGCGCCTGCATGTGCGGCCCCGTGTTCGATGCTTCCAAGGTGGTGGTCTTCTAGTGGGTACCGTGAACATGGCCGTCGATTTCGGCGGCGTCAAGATGCAAAACCCCATCAACACCGCAGCCGGTACCTTTGGCTACGGTTGGCAGTTCCAGAACTTCTTTGATGTTTCCCAGCTGGGTGCCATCACCACCAAGGGTTGTGCTGCCGAGCCCTGGCCCGGCAACCCCGCGCCTCGCATGGCCGAGATCCCGGGCGGCATGATCAACTCCGTGGGCCTTCAGAACCCCGGTGTGGCCGCCTTTGCCCGTGAGTCCGGCCCGTGGCTCGAACAGCTTTCCAAGGATGGCTGCCAGGTCATTTGTCAGGTCGCCGGTCACTCCGTTGACGAGTTTGTCCGCGCGCTCGAGATGTATGTCGAGCTGTGCCCCTGGGCTGCCGGCTACGAGATCAACGTGAGCTGCCCCAATATCGCTGCTGGCGGTGCCGCCATGGGATCCACGCCCGAGGGTGCCTCTGCCGTTATGGCTGCTTGCCGCAAGGTGACCGATAAGCCGCTGTTCGTAAAGATGGCTCCGGTCAACGTCGCCGAGATTGGCAAGGCTCTCGAGGCCGCCGGCGCCGACGGCCTTTCGGTCATCAACTCCATCCAGGGCATGGCCATCGACGTGCACACTCGCAAGTCCCGCGTGGCCAAGCCCAAGGGCGGCCTTTCGGGCCCGCTGTGCCACCACATCGCCGTGCGCATGGTCTGGGAGGTCTCCCAGGCCGTCGATATCCCCATCAATGGCGTCGGCGGCGTTATGACGGGTGAGGATGCGGCCGAGTTTATCCTGGCTGGTGCCACCTGCGTGTCGGTTGGCATGGCTAACTTCGTCGATCCGTGCGCCTCGATTAAGATCGCGCGCGAGCTCGAGGCCTGGGCCGAGTCCCAGGGCGTGAAGGACATCAACGAGCTGGTAGGTGCTTTCGAATGCTAGAGACCGATGCCCGCGACCGCGTTATCGTCGCCCTCGACTGTGACCGTGAGCGTGCGCTCGAGCTCGCCCACGAGCTTTCTGGTCATGCCACTTGGCTCAAGGTGGGCATGACGCTCTATTACGCCGAGGGCCCCGAGATCGTCAAGACGTTCAAGGACCTGGGCTTTAAGGTCTTCCTCGACCTCAAGTTCCATGACATTCCGCATCAGGTGCGCGGTGCCGCCCGTTCGGCCTCGCTTGCCGGTGCCGACCTGCTCTCGGTCCACGGCCTGGGTTCTGGTGCTATGCTCGCTGCGTGCCGTGAGGGTGCCGAGGAGGCGCGCGAGGACCGCGCCAAGCTCGTCGCCATCACCGTGCTCACGAGCATGAACCAGGATTCGCTGGCTGAGATCGGCGTCGAGTCGCCCGTGGCCGAGGAAGCCGCCCGTCTGGCAAAGCTTGCCCAGGCCAACGGTATCGACGGCATCGTGTGCTCGCCGATGGAGGCCCATGACATGCGCGAACTGCTCGGCCCCGACGCGCTGATCGTGACTCCGGGCGTGCGTCCGGTGGGTGCCGCCCTTGGTGATCAGTCCCGTGTGGCGACGCCTTCCCAGGCTATCGAGCGCGGTGCGAGCCACATCGTGGTGGGCCGACCCATCACCGGTGCCGACGACCCTGTTGCCGCATTTGACGCCATCGTTGCCGAGCTGGTCGAAAACGTCGCCTAAAATATTCCCTCAAGTCACCACTTTTGGGTCTCATTAGCACAAATTAGCCCCTGTGCCTGCGAAAACTTTCCCATCCTTTGTGTGGAATCGCAGGTCAGGGGCTTAACTTTGACCTCCGTATATTGCACTTTTCGCAGGTATCGTCTAATCTATGGTGCCGTCGATTGGGCATTTAGTGCGTTTTACGTGGTAAAATGCCAATTATTGCATCAGATATAACCCAACTATTTGGAGGTTCGAATGGCACTCCCTCAGCTTACCGACGAGCAGCGCAAGCAGGCTCTTGAGAAGGCTGCTGCCGCACGTCACGCCCGCGCTGAGCTTCGCGAGCAGATCAAGAAGGGCGAGAAGTCCCTCGAGTCCGTGCTCAACTCCGATGACCCCATCGCTTCCCGCATGAAGGTTTCCACCCTCATCGAGTCCCTGCCCGGTTATGGCAAGGCCAAGGCCGCCAAGATCATGGAGGAGCTCGGCATCTCCGCTACCCGTCGCGTCCAGGGCCTCGGTGTCCGTCAGCGCGAGCAGCTCCTCGAGCAGCTGACCAAATAAGTGAGCGCTCAGGATTCAAAGCTCTTTGTGATTTCTGGACCGTCAGGTGCAGGCAAGGGCACGCTCGTCACTCGTGTGCGCGAGCGTCGCTCTAACCTGGGCCTGACGGTTTCGGCTACCACGCGAGCCCCACGCAAAGGCGAGGTCGACGGCGTCAATTACTTTTTTCTGACGCGCGAGGAGTTCGACCGCCGCGTGGCAAACGGCGAGTTTGTTGAGTGGGCCGAGGTCCACGGTAACTGCTACGGCACCTTGGTGAGCGAGGTCACATCCAAGCTTGCCTCTGGTTCGTCTCTAATCTTGGAGATCGATGTCCAGGGTGCCTTGCAGGTTAAGGAGCGTTTCCCCGAGGCCGTGCTGATTTTTATCAAGCCGCCTTCGCTCGAGGTGCTCCGCGAGCGTCTGGTCGGTCGCGGTACCGAGACGCCCGAGACGATCGAGCTGCGTATGGCAAACGCCGCCCATGAGCTTGCCCTTGCCGACCGCTACGACGACGTCGTGGTGAATGACGATCTCGACCGCGCGACCGATGAGCTCGTTCGCGTTCTCGATATGCATGAAAGGATCTGAGGTCCGTGTCCGTTGTAAAGCCTTGCATTGACGATCTTCTGGAGAAGACCGATCACAACCGCTTCCTGCTCGCCTCGCTTGCCTCCAAGCGCGCCTGCGACATTAACAGCATGCTGCGTGGCCAGCACAACCGCGTGCTCGCCGTTCAGGATGTCGACGACATCACCATTGCACTCTCCGGTGCCGATACCATCTCGATGGCTATGGACGAGATCGTCGACGGCGATATCTCCTACGACGAGGCCCGTTATGAGAAGGCGCTCGGCCACAAGGTTGCTGAAGCCTAAATGGCAGCCCGCGTCTGCCTGGTCCACTATCACGAGGTTGGACTGAAGGGCAAGAACCGCGCACATTTTGAGCATATCCTCATGGATAACATCAAGGCGGCCTTGGCCGCCTTTTCCGTGAATGCCGTGTCTCGAATTTCCGGTTATATCCTCGTGACCTTTAACGAGCATCAGGCCGATGAGGCGGCGCGCGTCATTCGCACCGTCCCCGGCGTTGCCCGCGTGTCCCTGGCGTACCACACCAACCGCGATCCGCAGGAGTACTGCGCCGCCGCCGTGAAGGCGCTGCGCGAATTTGGTCCCTTCGAGTCGTTTAAGGTGCATGCCAAGCGCTCTAACACCGACTATGAGCTCACCTCGATTGATATCAATCGACAGGTTGGCGAGGTACTGTGCGAGGCGTTTCCCGATAAAAAGGTCCAGATGCACGATCCCGACGCGATGGTGTACGTGCTGGTGGTACAGGGTAGCGTCTACGTTTATGCGCGCTCTGAGCGCGGCGTGGGCGGTCTGCCGGTGGGTTCTGCCGGCAAGGTCGTGACGCTGCTTTCCTCGGGCATCGATTCTCCGGTGGCGACCTGGATGCTCGCGCGCCGCGGCGCGGTGTGCGTGCCGGTACATTTTTCCGGCCGTCCGCAGACGCCCGATACGAGCGAGTATTTGGTGCAGGACATCATCCGTGCGCTTGAGCCGGGTGTCCAGATCGGTCGCCTGTACGTAGTCCCGTTTGGCGACTGCCAGCGCGAGATTTCGGTCACCTGCCCCAGCAACCTGCGCGTGATCATGTACCGTCGCATCATGTATTCGGTTGCCGAGCGCATAGCGCATATCGAGGGCGCCAAGGCTATCGTGACCGGCGAATCGCTCGGTCAGGTTGCCTCCCAGACGCTCGAGAACATCATGGCCGTCAACGAGGCCGTGAAGATCCCCGTGTTCCGTCCGTTGATCGGTTCGGACAAGCAGGAGATCATCGCGCGTGCCGAGGAAATCGGTACCTTCGATATCTCGACCGAGGCCGCTCCCGATTGCTGCACGCTCTTTATGCCGCGCCGCCCCGAGACGCACGCCAAACTCGATGCCGTGCATGAGGCGTGGGAGCTGTTCGATCACGAGGAGATGATTGAGCGCTTGCTCAAGCAGACCGAGTATATCGACTTCGAGAGCAACACGTATAAGGCCCCTAAGACCTTAAAACGCAAACATTCCGAGCTCGCTCCACGTGAGATTTACCAAGATCACGAATAATGTTGTGTATAGACCGGCGGTGATTTTGCATCGTCGGTCTTTTTCTATCTGGGCATTAGGCGATAAGCGGTTCATTTGTCGACGTGTGCCTGAATAAATGGACACTTTTCCGCAAGGTTTTGGTCAGCTTTTGGTTTGACCGCGAAAACCGGTGTGGGCGTGCGGGGGCTGTGGCGTTCGTTTCCTGACACGATGGTGTTGGGAGGTGTTTGCTATGGCGCAGCGCGAGCAACACGAACGGGTTAAACGTATGGATCGCTGGGCAGAAAAACTGCTCGTCCATAAGGCGGTGGTCGTGGCGATCCTGGTTGTTATTGCCGCCGCGAGCGGCTTGGCGATGGCAAGTTTTGGCGGCCACTCCAGCGACGTATCGTTTGGGCGTAGTGATGAGGCGAGCGCCTCGGATGCGCGCGGGGCCGGGGATACCTCACCTGACGATGCCGATGAGCCGTCTGCCAAGAGCTCTTCTGCTGCCGAGGTGTACGTCGATGTTGATGGCGCCGTTGTGAAGCCTGGCGTGTACCGGCTCAAAGACGGAGCGCGGGTGTCCCAAGCGATCGATGCCGCCGGAGGGCTTACGGCCGAGGCAGATGTGACAGGTCTTAACCGTGCGTCTAAGATCATAGATGGCCAAAAGATCTATGTACCGACGGTGGGGGAGCAACAGGCGGCTGCGGTGCCGAACGGGACCGACAGCGGCGCTTCCACGACCCCTGGTACAGGGTCTTCGTCGGGACTTGTGAATATCAATACGGCAAGTGCGGCGGAGCTGCAGACGCTTTCGGGCATCGGGCCTTCTATGGCCCAGTCAATTATCGACGAACGGACGCAAAACGGGGCCTTTGCCTCGGTCGATGACCTTATGCGCGTATCGGGGATCGGTGAGAAGAAACTCGCCAAAATTAAAGATTGCATCTGCGTATGAGTGCGACCGAGCGCGAGCATGTGATGCCACCGCGCCCATTGATGCCGTGGACGATAGCCCTTTGTGCCGGCTTGTGTGCGAGCTGTGGGTTAGTGCTTAACATGGCGGCCGATGCGCTGCTGGGAGAGCGGGCGGCGCCCGTCACATTGCTTATGGCCATTCCCGTTGCGGCAGCAGGGTGCATCGTATTGGCTCAGTCCTGCATGCGCCTTGTGCGGTGGAGGCGATGGCTGTATGCCGCGGCCCTCGGCCTCGTGGCGGGAGCGGTCGTGTCCGCGGGTTGGGCGATAGGGGCGCTGCGCGCTTCGAGGGCGTTGGATAATCGGGCTGCGAGCAGTCTTGAGTTTGTTGTGTACGGCGACCCGTCCATCAATGACGGTGCGTACTCCTATACCTGTGATGCGTATGCGGGCGAAAAGCGTTTGGGTCGGGTACGGCTGTCGTGTGATCGTGAGCTTGGCGTCGGTTCGCATGTGCGTGCTATCGGTCGAATTTCGCGCTTTGAGAATGATGAGTATGGGCGCTCACGCGTGCTTCGGGGCGAGCTTCGAAAGGTTAAAGTCGTCCGGTTGGTATCGATCGACGAGGGCCCTCCAGGCCCGTTGTCTTGGCTTCGAAACGAGCTCCTTGCCGTTATCGCGCCCGCGACCGATCCAGCGCGCTCGCTCATTGCCGGCGTTGTCTGCGGACGCTCGGCCGAGCTGCGTGCCCAGCCGGCGGGCGATTGGTTTTCGGTAACGGGCACCGCACATCTTATCGCTGTCTCGGGTAGTCATCTTGCCATCGTGGGGTTTGTGATTGAGAGCGCCCTGCAAAAGACACGCCTCTCTCGTGGGCTGCAGCGGGGGCTGTTGGTGCTGGCCCTCGCTGCCTATGCCGTTTTTACGGGCGCTTCTCCCTCGGCCGTGCGCGCGTGCTGCATGGTGGCGGCGACGCTTGTCGCCAACAGCGCCGGACGTCGTCGGCATGGCCTCTCGGCTCTGTTCGTCACCATGGCAATCTTTGTGTTGCTGCGTCCGACGGTATTGTTCGAAATGGGTTTTCAGCTTTCGTGCGTCAGTGTTTTTGCCATCCTTTGTTTTTGCCCCTACGCCACCTACGCCTTGGGCGAGCTGGGCATGCCATCGGGTGTCGCCAGCGTTTTGTCTGTCACGCTGTGCTCGCAGCTGGCGACACTTCCCGTTACGATTCCCGCATTTGAGACGTTTTCGCTCATTGCCCCACTTGCAAATGCCGTGATCGGTCCGGTGATAAGCGTGCTGCTCGCTGTATCGGTTGTGCTGGTGCCCTGCTCGCTTGTGCCGCTGCTGCGTCACGGGGCGCTCGTGGTGCCCATGATTGTCGCCCGCTGTGCGCTGTTCTTTGAACAGCTCTTTGCTGCCGTTCCGGGCGCATCCGTAAGCGTGCCGCCCGATACGCCCTTGGTATATGTGGTGCCGTTCGCGCTAGTGGCCATCTTGGTCTGGTGGCCACGCCCCCGCGCGCGGAGCATGGCAGCGGGGCTGCTGTGTTTAATGCTCGCAGCGGGTGTTCCGTATGTCTATTGGGATCGATGTGCGCCGCCTTCGGTAACGGTCCTCGATGTTGGCCAGGCCGATGCGATTCTGGTTCGTCAGGGTGGCGCCGTGGCACTCGTCGACTGTGGGCTCGATGACCGCGTGGTGTCGGCGTTGGTTCGCAATAACGTCCACCATATCGACGCCGTCTTCGTGACGCATTGGGACGAAGACCATTGGGGCGGTCTTCCCGACGTACTCGATCGTTTTTCGGTTGGAACCATTGCGGTCGCGGCCGATGCACTTGACGGCGCGCCTACTGAGGTCCTGAATCGCCCGGGTGTAACGTATCGGCAGGTGGCTCGCGGAGACACGGTCGATATCGGCGCATTTCGGGCTCGTGTGATGTGGCCGTTTGACACGGTGGATGGCGAGGGCAATGAGGACTCGCTTGTTTTGCTGCTCTCCTACGCTCAGGAAGGCAAGAGCCTGCGCGTGCTCCTTACTGGTGACGCCGAGCTCGATCAGGAGCGCGAGTTTGTACAGGAGGTGGGAGATATCGATGTGCTCAAGCTGGGGCATCATGGCTCAAAAGTTTCCGTCGACACAGACCTGCTGGGCACGCTTAAGCCCGAGTTCTCTATCGCGAGCGCCGGCGAGGGGAATCGTTACGGCCATCCGTCGGATGCCTGCATCGATGCCGTTCGCGATGCGGGCGGCGCGTTCGCATGCACCATCGAACAAGGAGACATCACCGTCTCGCCGACCGTAACCGGATTTGCCATGCGATGCCAGCGACCGTGATGCTGCCGTTGGCGCGGGATAAGCCCCTGGGCTAGAATGGCACGGTACGAACACGAGAGCCTGCGGGAGGGGAGCGCGATGTCCGAAACCGGTCTGTTGCCGGCATATCTGATCGTCGGTACCGATGGGGTCAAGCGCGACCACGCCGTCTCGCGTATGAAAGCTCGCTTGGAAAAGTCGGGTATGGTTGAGTTCAACCTCGATGAACGTGACATGACGAAAGATCCCGATATCGAGTCGATCATCGGCTCGCTCAATACCTTTCCCATGGGCAGCGAGTTTCGCCTGGTGATCCTCGACGGCTGCTCCAAGCTTGCCAAGGCGGTCTCGGAACCGCTTGTCGAGTACCTCGCAAGTCCCAGTCCCACGACGGTCTGTCTCATTATTGCCGATTCGCTTGCCAAGAACACGCGCCTGTACAAGGCGATCGCCAAGATCGACAAGAAGGCTATCGTCGATTGTTCGGGCACCAAGCGCTGGGAGCTCCCACGCCGCGTGCAACAGATGGCGACGCAGCACGGAAAGTCTATCTCGATGGCGGCCGCCGAGGAGCTCGTTTCGCGCTCGGGCGAGAACACCCGCATGCTCGATAACGACTTGGCCAAGCTTGCCCAGATGGTCGAGGCTCCGCAAATTGAGCTTGTCGATGTGGAGCGCTGGATCGTGCGCACGGCCGAAGTTCAGCCCTGGGACTTTCTCAACGCAGTGTCGGCCCGTGACATGCGCCGCTCGCTTGAGCTCTTTGGGCTGCTGCCCGCCAAGAGCTACGTGTGGACCTACACGCTGCTATGCGGTCGCATCCGCGAGTTGATCGTCGCCAAGGCGCTCGACTCTCGTGGGCAGGGGCGTGAGCTCGCCGCGACACTCAAGCTTCAGGCCTGGCAAGTCAAAAATCACCTGACCTGGGCACGCCGCTTTTCGATGGCGGAGCTTGTCGCTGCGCTCGAGGCCGCGGTCGATGTGGAGCTCGCACTGAAGGGTTCTGCCGATTCGGAGACCGCGCTTTTGCTCTGGATTACGAACATCTTGAGAAAATCGTGATGATACCTGCCTATTTGACAAATTCGTTCTATCCCTTTGAGGGGGAGCGTGCTATAGTAGGCGCTTGCATGACCTCACCGTGTCTCAGAGGTGTCATACATTTTTTGCAAGGAACTCGAAAGGAACTCCAGAAGTGGCAAACATCAAGTCTCAGAAGAAGCGTATCCGCACCAATGAGGCAGCTCGCATGCGTAACAAGGCTGTCAAGTCCGAGCTCAAGACGCTGACCAAGCACGTCCAGTCCGCCGTCGCCGAGGGCGACGCCGAGAAGGCCCAGGCTGCCCTCAAGACCGTCACCAAGCGTCTCGACATGGCTGCTGCCAAGCATGTCATCCACAAGAACCAGGCTTCCAACCGCAAGTCCGGTCTTGCCAAGCTCGTGAACAGCATCAACGCCTAAGTTGTAAATTTCACACCACACAGATTACGCGCATAAATGGAGCCTGTTTTATGGAACAGGCTCCATTTTTTGTACCGCTCGGGTAAGATAGTCCGCATGAATACTTCAATTGACATTTCCCACATCCGCAACTTCTCGATCGTTGCGCACATCGACCATGGCAAGTCCACGATCAGTGATCGTATCCTCGAGCTCACCCATACCGTCGACGAGCGCGACATGGAGTCGCAGCTGCTCGACACCATGGATATCGAGCGCGAGCGCGGCATCACGATCAAGTCCAATGCCGTTCGCGTTTCCTATGACGCTGACGATGGCGAGACGTATCAGTTCAACCTGATCGATACGCCGGGCCACGTGGACTTTACCTACGAGGTCTCGCGCTCGCTGGCTGCCTGCGAGGGCGCGGTGCTCGTCGTCGACGCCACGCAGGGCGTCGAGGCGCAGACCGTCTCCAACGCGACGCTCGCCATGAACGCCAACCTGGATATCGTGCCCGCCATCAACAAGATTGACCTTCCCTCTGCACACCCCGACGAGGTCAAGACCGAGATCGAGGATGACCTGGCCATTCCCGCTGACGATGCCGTATGCGTATCGGGCAAGACCGGCGAGGGTATTCACGATTTGCTGGAGTCTATCGTCTTCTTGATCTCACCGCCCAAGGGCGATGCGAACGCGCCGCTCAAGGCGCTCATCCTTGACTCGTATTTTGATGAGTACCGCGGCGTCGTTGCCACGGTCCGTGTTTTTGACGGCTCCATTAAAAAGGGCGATACCCTGCTTATGATGCAGGCAAAGGGTGACTTTTTGGTCGATGGCGTGGGCGTTAAGCGTCCCGCCGAGACACCAGTTGACGCGTTGACGGTCGGCGAGGTGGGCTACGTGGTCACGGGCCTGAAAGACCCCGAGGCCGTGCGCGTGGGCGATACCCTCACGTGGGCGTCGAATCCCTGCCCCGAGCCGCTTCCTGGCTACCGCGAGGCCAAGCCCATGGTCTACACGGGCCTGTTCCCAATTGACAACAAGGATTACGAGAATCTGCGCGACGCTCTCGATAAGCTGCATGTCAACGACCCGTCGTTGGTGTGGGAGCCCGAGACCTCGGTGGCGCTCGGCTTTGGCTTCCGCGTGGGCTTCTTAGGCCTGCTGCATATGGAAGTCGTCAAGGAGCGCCTGGAGCGCGAGTTCAACCTTGACCTCATTGCTACGAGCCCTTCGGTGGACTATCACGTCTATAAGACCGACGGCGAGATGATTGATGTTCGCAGCCCGCAGGATCTGCCCGAGGCTACGCGCATCGAGCGCATCGAGGAGCCCTACCTCAAGGCCAAGATTATCTGCCCGCCCGAGTATACGGGCGCCGTCATGCAGCTCGCTATCGAGCACCGCGGCATTACGACCGACATGATCCATCTCACAAGCAAATCGGTCGAGATGCGCTTCGACATGCCGCTCGCCGAGCTCATCCTGGACTTCTTTGACCAGCTCAAGAGCCGTACCAAGGGCTATGCCTCGCTCGACTACGAGTTCAATGAGTACCGTCCCTCCGAGCTCGTTAAGCTCGATATTTTGCTTTCGGGCGACGAGGTGGACGCGCTTTCGTTTATCGTGCACAAGGACAAGGCCTATGGCCTGGCCCGCGGCCTGTGCGACAAGCTCAAGGAAATCATCCCGCGCCAGCTTTTCGAGGTGCCTATTCAGGGCGCCATCGGCAACAAGATCATCGCCCGCTCTACCGTCAAGGCGCGCCGCAAGGACGTGCTGGCTAAGTGTTACGGCGGCGATATCTCGCGTAAGCGCAAGCTGCTCGAGAAGCAGAAAGAGGGCAAGAAGCGCATGAAGGCCATCGGTTCGGTCGAGGTCCCGCAGGAGGCCTTTATGGCGATCCTCAAGGTGGACGAGTAGGTCCCATGGCGCTTTCTGAATACAGTACGCGGCTGCTGGGTGCTTATACCGAGCAGCCGTTCCTTATGGCCCCCATGGCCGGCGTGACCGATCCCGCCTATCGCATCATGTGCCGCCGCCGCGGTGCCCATCTTGCCTATAGCGAGATGGTGAGCGTGGCGGGCCTTGCCTATGCCAGCAATAAGACGTGGCGCCTGGTGCTGCCGGCCGACGAAGAGCAGCAGATTTGCGTGCAGCTCTTTGGCTCCAAACCCGATCAGTTTGCGAGCGCCGTCGCCGCCGTCGAGGAGCGCGTTGGCGATCGCCTGACGCTGATCGATATCAATATGGCATGCCCCGCTCGCAAAGTCGTTACCAAGGGCGAGGGCTCGGCGCTCATGCGCACGCCCGAGCTGGCCGAGCAGATCGTCGAGGCGGCGGTGGGCGCGGCGCACGTGCCCGTGACCGTTAAGATTCGCAAAGGCTTTTATGCCGAGGATCGCAATGCCGCGACATTTGCCCAGATGCTCGAGGGTGCAGGGGCAGCTGCGGTGGCGGTACATGGTCGCTGTGCCACGCAGCTCTATACGGGCCAGGCCGATTGGTCGGTCGTCGATGAGGTGGCCGACGCCGTCGAGATTCCCGTGATTGGTTCGGGCGATGTGTTCTCGGCCGAGGACGCGGCGGAGCATCTGCAAAGCTCGGGTGCCAGTGCGGTGTTCATCGCGCGCGGTATCTATGGCAACCCCTGGGTGTTCGGCGATGCCCGCGCCCTTGCGCTCGATGGCATACCGGTGCCGGTGCGCAGCTCTGTCGAGCGCCTGGATGCCCTGCGCGAGCACCTGACGCTCACGCACGAGCTGCTGCCGCTCATGTCGCGTGCACGTACGTACGCGAGCTGGTATCTAAAGGGCATGCCCCATGCTGCGGCCTGGCGCGCCCAGGTGGTGCGTTGCTCCACATACGAGGAGTTCATGGCATTGGTCGATGATATCGAGCGCGATGTGGTGGCCTGCGAGGCCGCACTTGCCGCCGGCGAGTCGGTGCCCGCGCATCCGCTGGAGGCCTAACGGTGGCCGTTACCGCGCTGTACGTGCATGTGCCGTTTTGCGCCCAAAAGTGCCGGTACTGCGACTTTGACTCGCGCAGTATTGCTTCGTGCGACCTGAGCGCTGCGCTCGATGCCTATTTTGAGCAGCTTTATGCGCGCCTCGATGCCTTTGGCGACGCAGGCGCGCTTGCACAGATCCGCACCGTCTATGTTGGCGGCGGCACGCCGTCGCTGGCGGGGGAGCGTCTGGTAGAACTTGCCCGGCGTATCTCTGCGTGGTGTAAGCCCGTTGAGTTTACCTGCGAGGCCAATCCTGAGTCGTTGACCGCCGAGCTTGCCACTGCGCTTGCCGAGGTTGGTGTCGCACGCGTCTCTCTGGGCGTGCAAACGCTCGATAACGCCGAGCTTACCACCATCGGTCGCATTCACGATGCCGATCGGGCGCTCGCTGCCATCACGACGGTTAAGGACGCTGGGCTCGATGTGTCCTGCGACCTGATGTGCGGACTTCCCGGGCAGACCGCCGTAAGCTGGCAGCGCACGCTCGATGGCGTGTTGGCGGCAGCGCCGCATCATGTATCGGTGTACCCGCTCACGCTCGAGGAAGGCACGCCGCTCTACCGTATGGCGTGTCACGACGAGTCGCTCGAGCCCGACGAGGATTTTCAGGCTGCATGCATGGATGCGGCGCGTGAGTGCCTGGGTGCGGCCGGCTATCACCCGTATGAGGTGGCAAGCTACGCGCTCGACGGCCATGAGTGTGACCACAACATTGCCTATTGGACCGGACAGGGCTATCTGGGCTTGGGTCGCTCTGCCGCCGGTATGCTCGACGCCGAGGATTTCGATCGCCTGGCCGGGTTGTTTCCCGACGTGCCTGCTCGCGGCGATGCGTATCGCGTGCGCTTAGTGCAACGCGACGATGCCGCGATGACGTTTGATGCCGAGTATCTGTCGCAGCGCGAGGCTGAGGCCGAGGATTTGATGCTCGCCTGCCGCATGACGCGTGGCATTGGGCCCGATCTGTTGGTTCGCTCGGCAAGCGTGATCGCTGCAGACGAGCTGGCGGCGGCCTGTGACCGTGCGCTCGAGTTGGGTCTTGCCACTTGGGTGCCCGATTATGTCGAGGGGCATGCGGGGTGCGTCGCCTCGAAAGACGTTATCGCAGGTCGCGTCCGTGCCCGCTTAGCGCCCACCCACTTGGGCTGGCTCGATGGAAATGTGCTGTTCGAGCTGTTTTGGGGTCTAGCTTAGGCCGCTCGGGTAGAATTACCGCAATATATACGCTGCTGTGAGCAGGAGGTTGCCGCGCATGGCGACGATGAACGAAAAAGATTACTACGAGATTTTGGGTGTCTCCAAGGACGCCACCTCGCGTGATATACAGAAGGCCTTCCAGCAAAAGGCGCGCAAGCTCCATCCTGACGTCAACAAAGAGCCGGATGCCGAGGAAAAGTTCAAAGAGGTTTCCGAGGCCTACGCTGTGCTTTCGGATGAGCAGAAGCGTGCGCGCTATGACGCCATGCGTTCGGGTAATCCCTTCGCCGGCGCTCCCACGGCTTCGCCCTATGGCGGCGGCTACGCCGGCAGCGCAGGCTATGGTAATCCCTTTGAGGGCGGCTTTCCCTTTGGTGGCGCCTGGGGTCAGCCGCGTCGCGGGCAGGCTGCCTATAATCCCGAGAACGGCGCCAACGTGGTCGTCGATATTAAGCTCGACGCCAAGGAGGCCAAGGGCGGTGCCCGCAAGACCGTCCGCTATACGCGCTTCGATACCTGTGGCCACTGTGGCGGCTCGGGTTCTGTTTCGTCCGAGCATGCACATACCTGTCCGAGCTGCGGCGGTCGCGGGCACATCGACGTCGACCTGTCCTTCCTGTTCGGTGCCGGCACGTTCCAGTCGGTCTGCCCCGAGTGCGGCGGTTCCGGTAAGGTCGTTGCCGACCCCTGTCCCGATTGCGGCGGCAGCGGGCGTGTCCGTGTGACCTCCGAGCAGACGATTGAGTTTCCTGCCGGCACGCACGACGGCGACGAGATTCGCATTAGCGGCATGGGTCACGCCGGCACCAACGGTGCCTCGGGTGGCGATCTGGTCGGCCGCGCCCATGTTGAGGCCGAGCGCCTGGAAGGCAAGGCCCGTACCGGTTTTTACCTGATGGGCATTGTGGCGCCTTTTTTGGTGCTGTCGGCCATCTCGGGTGTGTTCTCGGCCTTTGCCGTGATGTGCTTTATTCCGTTTGCCATGGGCCTGTTCATGGTGCTCTCGGACGGCGTACTGCATCGCAGCCTGCTGTGGTGGAAGCGCGGCGCGATGCAGTTTGCCAACGGTTTTGCCAACGGATTTATGTTTGCGCTCGTGTCGGTTTGGTTTGCGAGCTGCTCGCAGCGTGCCATGCTTTCGCCTTACGGAATGCAATAACATCAACCCCTCTGTTTGCGGCCGGCCCAGCTTGGGTATAGGACGCACTGTGACAATAATGAAAGTCGGAAGGATTCGGTCGTGTCGGAAAATAGGGATTACTACGAGGTACTTGGCGTCGACAAGGATGCCGACGCGCGGACGATTAAGCGCGCGTTTCTAAAGAAGGCCCGTACCGTACACCCGGACGTTTCGGACGACCCCGAGGCCGAGGCCAAGTTCAAAGAGCTCAACGAGGCTTATTCCGTTCTTTCCGACGAGCAGAAGCGTGCTAACTACGACCGTTACGGCACTGCCGACGGCCCTGGTGGTTCGGGCTACGTCGACATTAACGATATCTTTGGCGGCATGGGTATGGATGACCTGTTCTCGTCGTTCTTTGGCGGCGGTGCCGGCGGTGGCGCCCGAAATCGCCGTGAGCGTCGTCGCGGCCGCGACATGGCTATCTCCCTTTCGGTTACCCTTGAGGAGGCGGCGCTCGGGTGCAAAAAGACGATCAGCTATGACCGCCTTGCTCCCTGCGAGGATTGCAACGGCACCGGTAGGGCCGAGGGTGCACAGGAAAAGCAGTGCAGCCGTTGCCACGGCACGGGCTATGTCACGACGGTCCAGCGTTCGTTCCTGGGACAGGTTCAGTCCTCTTCGCCCTGTCCCGACTGCCACGGCGAAGGCACGGTCATCGACCATCCCTGCGAGACCTGTGATGGCCAGGGCCGCACGCCTTCTCACGAAAAGATTGACATCGATATTCCCGCCGGCGTTTCGACCGGTCGCCAGCTGCGCGTGAGCGGTTTTGGCGAGGCCGGCCTTCGCGGCGAGCCCTCGGGTGACCTGATCGTCAACGTGCGCGTCGCCGACCACGAGCGTTTTAAGCGCAACGGCGACGACCTGTACCTCGTGAGCGATATCTCGATTGCGCAGGCTGCGCTCGGATGCGAGATCGAGGTCGAGGGCATTATGCCTGACGAGGTCGTCAAGGTGTGCGTCCCCGCTGGCGCCCAGTACGGCGACACCGTGAGCGTCAACAATTACGGCATGCCGCGTATCGGCGGTGGCGGTTCGCGCGGTCGTCTGATCGTGCAGCTGCGTGTGGTCGTCCCCACGAACCTTTCCAATAAGCAGCGCGAGCTGCTTCGCGCCTTTGCCGACGAGATGGGCGATGACGTCGCATCCGGTAAGAAGTCGGTGACCGACCGTATCAAGAGTGCCCTCGACGACATCCTCGATTAAGGAGCCCGCGTGCTCGCACCTCATATCTCTGTCGTCAACCTCGGCTGCCGTGTCAACCGGGTTGAGTCCGACCGTATCACTGCCGATCTAATGCGCCTGGGCTTTGCGATGGTGGAGCCTCAGGATGCTGAGCTGATCGTCATTAACACCTGTGCCGTTACGGGCGAGGCCGAGGCCAAGACCCGTAAGGCCGTTCGCCATGCGCTGGCCTATCCAAATGAGCCCTATGTGGTCGTGACCGGATGCGTGGTCAATCTGCATCCCGAGGAGCTGCTGGAGCTTTCGGACCGCGTGATCGCCGAGCCGTCCAAGATCGATGTCGCCGAACGCGTCTGCGAGGTGCTGGGCGTTGAGTCCGATAACGTTCCCGCCTGCAGCGACGGCGAGGTTGTCGACGCACTCGGTCGCTCGCGTCTGGGCGTGAAGATCCAGGACGGCTGCAACCATCGTTGCACCTATTGCATTGTGTGGAAGGCTCGCGGCCCCGAGCGCTCCGTGCCGGTCGAGTCCGTGCTCGAGCAGGTTCGCGAGGCTCAGGTGGCCGGCGTGCCCGAGGTGGTGCTGACGGGTGTGAACCTTGGCGCCTACGATGGCAAGAGCGCGACTGACGAACACGTCGAGATTGATGAGCTTCTCGAGGCGATCATGGAGCGCACGTCCATTCCGCATGTGCGCATTTCCTCGGTCGAGCCCATGGATATCTCCGAGTCCCTGCTTAAGGTCATGGCGCGCTATCCGCAGCGCATCGCTCCGTTTTTGCACCTGCCCGTGCAGTCCGGCTGCACCAGGACACTGCATCGCATGGGCCGTCCCTATAGCGCCGAGGCCTTTGAGGAGACGGTGCGCATGATTCGCACCAACTTGCCCCAGGTGTCTCTTTCGTGCGATGTCATCGTCGGTTTTCCCGGTGAGACGGACGAGGAGTTTGAGGAGTCGCTGGCTCTGTGCCGCCGCGTGGGCTTTTCGCGTATGCATGTGTTCCGCTACAGCAAGCGTCCTGGTACCCTTGCAGCCGATATGCCCGACCAGGTGCCGCCCGAGGTTATGGCCGAGCGTAGCCGCCGCATGAGGGCCGCGGCGCAGGAACTCGCCATTGCCGACGCTCGCCGTCGCGTGGGAACCGTCGAGCGTGCCGTGCTTGAGTATGGCGACAACCTGACGCTCGGTTCGTTCCATCATGCCCGTCTTGACGATACCTGTGGACTCACAGCCCCGTGCCTGCTCGATGTTGCTATCATCGGAGTCGATGATTCCGGCTTGGTCCATGCACGCAGGGAGGTTCATGGAAGCCTCGAAGATTAGACTTACCGTTCCCGAGGGAATTGATCCCTCGCGCGTTTTGGGTGCCGGCGACGGCGTCCTTCGTGCGCTGGAGAGCTTGGTTCGCGCCCACGTGGTCGCCCGTGGCGACAGCATCGCCGTGAGCGGTGACCCGGACGAGGTCGAGCTCGTGGCGCGCTTTTTCGAGCATGCTTTTCGTGAGGCGGCCGCCGGACGCACGCTGTCTGCCGACGATGTCTCTCGTTGCTTGGCCATCTTGCGCGACGGTGAGCACGAGGCTACGTCGCTTCGCGATGATGTGCTGCTTTCGTATCGCGGTCGTGTCATTCGTCCCAAGACGCTCGGCCAAAAGCGCTATGTGGATGCCATCCGCTCGCATACCATCACGTTTGGCCTGGGTCCTGCCGGTACCGGTAAGACCTATCTGGCCATGGCGCTCGCCGTTGCCGCGCTCAAGCGTCATGAGGTGGGTCGTCTGATCTTGACGCGTCCGGTTGTCGAGGCGGGGGAGAACCTGGGCTTTTTGCCCGGTACCCTCGAGGAAAAGATCGATCCCTATATGCGTCCGCTCTACGATGCTCTTTTTGACATGATGGATCGCGAACGCATCGATGAGCTTATGGAGCGCGGTGTGATCGAGATCGCCCCGCTTGCCTACATGCGCGGCCGCACGCTGAGCGATGCCTTCGTGGTGCTCGACGAGGCGCAAAATACCACGCCCGAGCAGATGAAGATGTTCCTGACGCGCCTGGGCTTTAACTCCAAGTTTGTGATTACCGGCGACCTGAGTCAGCGCGACCTGGTGGGTCGTCGCGGCGGTCTTGCCGACGTCGAGCAGATTTTAGGCCGTGTCGACGATGTCGCATTTTCTCACCTCGAGCGTGCCGACGTGGTGCGCCATGCCTTGGTGGGGCGTATCGTCGAGGCGTACGATGCTTATGATGATGTGCGCGAGAAACGCGTGCACGACCGAAAGGAGTCCCGTTGAGTGTATTGATCAGCAACGATGCCGAGCTCGATACGCTGCTCGACGCGCAGGAGGTAGAGCACATCTGCGAGGTCGTGCTTGCCGCCGAGGGCGTTGAGCGTGAAGTCGAGATTTCCCTTTCATATGTCGATGAGGACGAGATGCACGAGCTCAACCACGAGTGGCGCGGTATCGACCGCACCACCGATGTCCTCTCGTTTGAATGCGACTCGGCCTTTGACGAGGATATTCCCGCCGACGAGACGCTCGAGCTCGGCGATATCATCTTGGCCCCGCAGGTCATTGCCCGTCAGGCCCCCGGCTTTGGCAATAGCCCTGCCGACGAGTGCCGTCTGATGCTCGTTCATGGCATGCTGCACCTGCTGGGGTATGACCATATTGAGGACGACGAGGCCGAGGTCATGGAGGCCCGCGAGGACGCCATCCTGCGCGATCTGGCGCTTGAGCGCGGTGAGGACCCCAAGCTGGTCCACGTCGGCCCCATCACCAACCACGCCCACGACTAGGAGCCGTCTATGATTCCCGGATCGAACAAGGACCATCCGTCCTTCTTAAAGTCGTTCTCCTACGCCATGGAGGGCTTCGTCACCGCCGTTAAGACCGAGCGCAACATTAAGGTCATGCTCGTGGCGGGCGTGTGCACCGTCATTGCCGGCTGCATCGTGGGGCTCGACATTGCCGAGTGGGCCACGGTTATCATCTGCTGTGGCTTGGTGATTCACGGCGAGCTGTGCAACACCGCCATGGAGGCGATCGTCGACCTGGCAACCCAGGAGCTCCATCCGCTGGCAAAGCGTGCGAAGGATATCGCCGCCGCCTCCGTATACGTACTTTCCATCACCGCCGCGATTGTGGGATTGCTGGTATTTGCCCACGCGCTCGACTTTATTTAGAAAGGGATTTTCATGTCCGACAATATGCAGCCTTTCGATGAAACTCTGGACGACGAGTCCCTGGATGCGGTGGATGCCGAAGCGACCGAGGATTGCGAGGATGTCGAGGAATTCGATCCGTTTGAGGGCATGAGCGACGAGGAGCTCGACGCCCTGTGCGACGAGGATGAGAGCCTCGCGGGTTTTGGCGACGTGGAACCCGGTTTTCGCAGCGGCTTCGTGGCCCTGGTCGGCCGTCCCAACGCCGGTAAGTCCACGCTGCTCAACGCCTGCTATGGCAAAAAGGTTGCCATCACCTCGCCGGTGGCCCAGACCACCCGCCGTCGCATGCGCGCCGTCGTCAATCGCCCCGGCTACCAGCTGGTCTTTGTCGATACCCCGGGTATTCACAAGCCCAAGGATGGCCTGGGGTCCGAGCTCAACAAGAGCGCGCTGTTCGAGCTGAACGATGTCGATGTCGTCGCGTTTTTGATTGATGCCACCAAGCCGATCGGCAGGGGAGACGCCTGGGTTGCCGAGCGCGTCAAGAATGCCCGTTCCAAGAAGGTCCTGGTGCTCACCAAGGCCGATGAGGCCGACCCCGCACAGGTCATGGAGCAGCTTAAGGCCGCCCACGAGCTTATGGAATATGACGACGAGATCGTGACGTCGTCGGTCAAGAACTTCAACGTCGATGCCTTTATCGAGACCGTTGCGCACTTTTTGCCCGAGGGTCCGCGTTGGTTCCCCGAGGACATGGGTACCGACGCTTCCGATGAGACGCTCGTTGCCGAGTTTGTGCGCGAGAAGGTCTTGCGCCGCACCCGTGATGAGATCCCGCACTCCGTTGGCGTGATCTGCGATGCGCTCGAGCAGACCAAGAAGGTGCTGCGCGTGCACGCTACCATTTACGTCGAGCGCGAGGGCCAAAAGGGCATCATCATCGGCAAGGGCGGCGAGATGATCAAACATATCGGTATCGACGCTCGCCGCGATCTTGAGCGCATCTTTGGCACGCAGGTCTTTTTGGAGCTGGACGTGAAGGTCAAGGCCGGCTGGCGTGACGACGAGGCCCAGATTCGCCGCTTTGGCTACAACGCCGAGGACTAAGGACGCGCGGCGCGCATGGCAGGCTCCCGGACATATCGCACGAAGGCGCTCGTCCTCGACAAGACGAAGCTCAAAGAGACGGACCTGATCCTGACGATGCTTGACGAACGGGGTCGGCAGGTTCGCGCCGTGGCAAAGGGCGCCCGCAAACCCGGTGGGCGCCTGGCTGCGCGCTGCGAGCTGTTCTGTACCGTCGATATGCTGCTCGCGCATGGACGGTCGCTTGACGTGGTTTCGCAGGCCGAGCTTATGGAGGCGCCGCTCGGCGCAGCGCCCGATTACGAGACGACTTGCGCCGCAAGCGCAATCGCCGAGGTCGCGCGCGTGTGCTCGTTTGAGGACGCCGAGGACCCGTTTACCTTTGCCATCACGCAGCGAGCGCTTGCCCTGGTGGGCAGCGGGCTCGACACGGCGCACATGGATCTACTTGTGGCGGCATATGTGTTTAAGCTGCTGTCGCACGTTGGCTACCGACCCGATTTTTCGGCCTGCGTGCTGTGCGGAGACCCCATGCTGTCGTATTTTTCGCCCCAGGCGGGCGGTCTCATGTGCGGGTCGTGTGCGTCGAGCGTTCCGGGTGCCGAGCTGGTGTCGACCGGTGAGGTCGCGTGGCTGCGCGCCCTCATGTCCATGACCTTCGATGCGCTCATGGCCGAGAGGGTTGATCCCCATACTGCCGCTTTTTTGTTGGGGCTTTCGCATGTCTGGGCGGCAACTCATACCGATCAGCGCCTCCGTGCGATGGAATTTATGTTGGGTCGGTGATGATGCGCAGGCGTGGGCTGCTTGTGGTAACATACCGACCTGTTGGTACCTCGATCTTGGATGCTCGCTCCACCGGCGGCTTCCCAGTCCGAGGCGAATAGCGTCGCCCGAGGGCGACAAGAAACGAAAGGTGAAACAATGACTGTTTCCAAAGAGCGCAAGGCGGAGCTGACTGCCCAGTTCGGTAACACCCCGGTCGACACCGGCAACCCCAAGGTTCAGGTCGCCATCCTGTCCGAGCGCATCAAGGAGCTGACCGAGCACATGAAGTCCCACCAGAAGGACTTCCACACCCGTCGTGGCCTGCTCATGCTCGTCGGCCGTCGTCGTCGTCTTCTCTCCTACATTAAGAAGAACGACATCGTCGAGTACCGTGAGCTCATCAAGGCTCTGGGCATCCGCGACAACATCCAGTAAGGATTTGTACATGCTAAGAGCGTCCTGCGCAGCGGGGCGCTCTTTTTGTGTAAGGGCGCGAACAATCACGCTCTGAAGCGTGGCGGGGGCAGGGGGCCCGCGTCACATGAGAAGCCCGCAGGCAAGGGGCCTGTGGGGTAAAGGAGAACAATGACACTCGTATCCAAGACCTTTGAGCTGTACGGCAAGACCTACACCTTTGAGTCGGGCGAGCTTGCCAAGCAGGCCACCGGCGCCTGCCTGGTCAAGCAGGGCGACACCACGATGCTCGACACCGTGGTCGTCTCCAAGGAGCGCAAGAACTACGACTTCTTCCCGCTGACCGTCGACTTCAACGAGAAGATGTACGCCGCCGGCCGCATCCCGGGTGGTTACCTCAAGCGTGAGGGCCGTCCCAGCGAGAAGGCCACGCTCACCGCGCGCATGATCGACCGTCCGATCCGCCCGAGTTTCCCGGACGGCTTCCGCAACGAGGTGCACATCGTCGCCACCTCGCTCGTCGCCGACCAGGTCAACCCCTTCGACGTCATCAACGTCATGGGTGCTTCCCTGGCCATGACGCTCGGTGGCGTGCCCTTCGAGGGCCCGCTTGCCTGCGTGCGCATCAGCCGTAACGTGGAGACTGGCGAGTTTATCGTCAACCCCACCTACGAGGAGCGCGAGAACTCCGATCTGGACCTGGAGCTGGGCGGCTCTGCCGACTTCATCTCGATGGTCGAGGCCGGCGCCGAGGAGATCTCCGAGGACGACATGCTCGCCGCCATGAAGTTTGGCCAGGAGGCCCTTGCTGCCTTCTGCCAGGCCCAGGACGAGTTCGTCGCCGAGTGGGAGCAGGTCAACGGCCCCATCGTCAAGAAGGAGTACCCGCTCGACCAGCCCGTCGAGGAGGTCCAGGAGCGCATCTTTGCCCACTACGACGAGATGGCAGCTGCCCTTCGCGACGCCGACAAGCTCTCTCGTATCGGTAAGGTCGAGGCTCTGAAGGAGTCCATCCGCGCCGAGTTTACCGAGGAGGAGCAGGCCGCTTGGGAGCGCGAGATCCCCGTGGCGCTCAAGAAGCTCGAGAAGAAGGCCATGCGCACCATGGTCGTCGAGACTGGCGAGCGCGTCGATGGCCGTGCTGCAGACGAGATCCGTCCCATCATGGTGAAGGATAACTACCTGCCGCTCGTTCACGGCTCCGGTCTGTTCCAGCGTGGCCAGACCCAGGTGCTCTCCGTCCTGTCGCTCGGCATGCTCAACGAGGGCCAGCGTCTGGATACCATCGAGCCCACCGAGGGCAAGCGCTATATGCACCACTATAACTTCCCGCCGTTCTGCACCGGCGAGACCGGCCGCATGGGCAGCCCCAAGCGTCGCGAGATCGGTCACGGCAACCTTGCCGAGCGCGCTCTGCTCCCGGTGCTCCCCGACGAGAACGAGTTCCCCTACGCCATCCGCGTCGTCTCCGAGGTCATGGAGTCCAACGGCTCCTCTTCGATGGCTTCGACCTGCGGCTCCACGCTCGCCCTTATGGACGGCGGCGTGCCCATTAAGCGCCCGGTCTCCGGTATCGCCATGGGTCTGATCCAGGAGGAGGGAAAGACCGTGGTCCTGTCCGATATCCAGGGTCTCGAGGACTTCTTGGGCGACATGGACTTTAAGGTCACCGGCACCACCGAGGGCATCACCGCCCTGCAGATGGATAACAAGGCCACCGGCCTAACCTTCGACATCCTGGCCCGCGCCCTGCAGCAGGCCAAGGAGGGTCGCGCCTTCATCCTGCAGAAGATGCTCGATGTGATTCCCGAGCCGCGCCACACCACACGCAGCACCGCTCCGCGCATCGTCTCCATCCAGGTTCCTACCGATAAGATTCGCGACGTCATTGGCTCCGGCGGCAAGGTCATCCGCGGTATCCAGGACGAGACCGGCGCTTCGGTCGACATCCAGGAGGACGGCACCGTCTTTGTCGGCGGCACCGGCGAGTCCGTCGACCAGGCCGTCGAGCGCATCAAGCTCATCATCAAGGTTCCCGAGCCGGGCGAGGAGTACACCGGTCGCGTGGTCTCCATCCAGCCCTTCGGCGCCTTCGTCAACCTGCTGCCTGGCAAGGACGGCCTGCTGCACATCTCCCGCGTCGCCAAGGGCCGCGTGGAGAAGGTCGAGGACGTTCTCAACGTGGGCGACGAGGTCAAGGTCGTCGTCATCGAGGTCGACGATCGCGGCAAGATCTCGCTTGATCGTCTCGACAAGCCCGAGGCCCCGGCTCGCTCTGAGGGTTCCTCCGAGGGCGACGGCGAGCACTTCCAGCGCCGTGAGCGTCCGCGTCGCGAGCACTCCGAGCGCAGTGACCGTCCGCGCCGTCCCGGCGACAACGGAGGCCGCAAGCCCCGCCGTCACCACGACGCCGAGTAACAGCTACACATAAGCAGCTCAACAAGGGCGACTCCGGACAGGGGTCGCCCTTTTGCTTGCGCCCGGGAGGGTCGCATATGAAGTTTCCTGCTCTACAGTCCTGCTCACGACGGAGGCCACTTAATGTGGCCTCCGTCGTGAGCAGGACTGTAGAGCAGGAAACTTAGCCCGTGCCGGGGCCGCTGAGACCAGACCGGCGGGATAGACCAGTTCAGATGGGGCTTTGATGCATGGGTGGTCTGTTGGTGGGCAAATGGGTATGATGCTGTAGTTACTGCATCGACTCTGTGATGCATGTTTGTACGTTCCCGGCGGTCGGTTTGCCAGAAGCGCCCCGTCGGTTGTTCCAGACCCGTTTCGAAGAAAGGAAACCACACGAACCTATGGCAGCTAAAAAATCATCTCCCTTGAAGATCATTCCGCTCGGCGGCCTTGACGGCATCGGCAAGAACATGACGGTCTTCGAGTGCGGCGACGACATGGTGCTCGTCGACGCCGGCCTCATGTTCCCCGACGACTCCCAGCCCGGTATCGACCTGGTGCTTCCCGACTACACCTATGTCCTGGAGAACGAGGAGAAGCTCCGCGGCATCGTCGTCACCCACGGCCACGAGGACCACACCGGTTCGCTTCCGTACCTGCTGCAGGACCTCAACAACAAGGTGCCCATCTTCTCGAGCAAGCTGACGCTCGGTTTTATCGAGGGTAAGCTCTCCGAGTTCCGCATTCGCGCGCCCAAGTTCCGTGAGGTCAAGGGCGGCAGCCACGTCAATCTCGGTGGCATCTCGCTCGACTTCTTCTCCATGACGCACTCCATTCCGGGTGCTTTGGGCGTGTTTATTCGCACCAACCAGGGCACCGTTATGCACACGGGCGACTTTAAGCTCGACCAGACGCCCATCGACGGCGTCACGCCCGACTATGCCGCCATCAGCCGCTTTGCCAAGCAGGGCATCGACCTGCTGCTTTCCGACTCCACCAACGCCACGGTTCCTGGCTTTACCAAGTCCGAGGCCGAGGTCGGCCCCAACCTGCTGCACGCCATCAAGAACGCGCCGGGCCGCGTGTTCGTCGCGTCGTTCTCGAGCCACATCCATCGCCTGCAGCAGATCTGCGATGCCGCCCGCAAGTGTGGCCGCAAGGTCGTCGTGACCGGACGTTCCATGCTCACCAACACCCGCGTGGCGCGTGAGCTTGGCTATCTCAACATCGACGATGCCGATATCATCGATGCCTTCGATATCGATAACCTGCCCGACGATAAGATCGTCGTCATGTGCACCGGTTCTCAGGGCGAGCCGCTGTCGGCCCTGTCCCGCATGGCCAACGGCGAGCACAAGACGCTTTCTATCCACGAGGGCGATACCGTCATCCTCTCGGCAACTCCCGTTCCCGGCAACGAGAAGGCAGTTCAGCAGGTCGTCAACAGCCTGGCCAAGCTTGGCTGCGACGTCTGGGATAAGTCCCGTGCCCTCGTCCATGTCTCGGGCCATGGCAGCCAGGAGGAGCTCAAGCTTCTGATGGCCATGGCCAAGCCCACCTACTTTATGCCGGTTCACGGCGAAGCCGTGCATCTGCGCGCCCATGCCCAGCTTGCCCGTAAGATGGGCATCAAGGACGATCACATCTTTATCCTTGATAACGGCGACACGCTCGAGATGCGTGGCGGTATCGTCAAACGCGGTGCGCCCGTCGAGTCCGGCGTCGTTTATGTCGACGGTCTGCGCATCGGCGACACCGACCCCATCGTCCTTCGCGATCGCCAAAAGCTCGCCAACGACGGTATGGTCACGGCTGTTGCCATCGTCTCGCTCAAGCACAAGAAGATCGAGGCTATCGAGTTCTCGGGCCGCGGCGTTTCGTTTGCCATCGACGACCAGTTCTCCGAGGATGCCTCCGCAGCCATCATGAAGACGATCGAGAAGGGCAAGTTTAGCTTTACCAGTAGCGGCTCCGATGCCATTCGCAAGGCCGTGCGCGATTCGCTCTCCAACTTTATCTGGAGCCGCACGCGCACCCGTCCGATGATCATCCCAGTCGTCATGGAGGTTTAGTTTGGCGCGCGGATCTGCACAAAACGCCAAAGGCAACAAATCCAACAACCAACCGGCATCTGCTAAGGGTGCCGGTTCCCATCTGCGTGCCAATAAGGGCCACGAGTCCGAGTTCGATGAGTTCGAACCCCTGGTCGAGCCTTCGGCCAATCGCGATATCGCCGGCGTTATCATTGCCGTTTTGGCGATTGCGTCCTTCATTGCCGTGATTTCTCCGGCAACGGCACCCGTGACAGCTGCGGTTGCCGGTTTCTATCACCTCGGCTTTGGTCTGGGCGCCTACGTGCTGCCGATCGTCATCTTGCTGTTTGCCGCCACGCTCTTTTTGGGTGAGGACTCGCCGCTCAACATTCGCTCGGTCGCGGGTGGTGCCGTGGTCTTTGTGGCCATTGTTTCTATCCTATCGTTGATGGTTCCGGGTACGACCGACTCGTGCGACCTCATGTTTACGCCGCAGAACCTTTCCGCCTCGGGCGGCTACATTGGCGCCTTTATCGCAAGTGCCTTGCAAAACGCCCTGGGTAAACCTATCGCTATGGTTGTCTTGCTGGGCCTTGTCGTCGTTGGCCTGGTCATCATTGGCTTTTCGGTGGGTGGCGTTTTGCGCTCCGCACGTGATCGCGCTGCCGATTTTGCCGAGCGCCGTCGTGCCGATGTCAACGCGAGCCCGTGGGGCGATGAAGAGGCCCTGTCGGTTCCCGGCGTTGCCCGTCCGCACCTGAGCATTCTGCGCCAGAAGGGGGCTGACGCCGCGGTGACCACGTTCATGGGTGGCGATGCCGACCCGGTTTTGGATGACGACGAGGACGATGACCCGTTTGTCGACGTGTCCGAGGCCGTGGAGGCCGAGCGCGCCAAGACCACGCTGCTGCCGCGTCGCCATGCCAAGAAGGGCAAGGCCGCGCCCAAGCTCAACACGAGCGAGCCTGACCCGTCTTGGTCCGATAGCGAAATTGAACTCACTGAGGGCGATGACGATTACGACGAGGCTCCGCTCGAGACCGCCAAGACCACCTTGCTGCCGCGTCGCCGCGCCAACGCAGGACAGGTCACCGGACAGTTTTCGATGGAAGACGACCCGGACAAGGCTGACGAGTCAGAGCCGCCATTTGCCGTGAATCCCGTTTCGGCAGCTCCGCAGATCCCTGACTTCCTAAAGCATCCCAAGGTTTCCGATGCCTCCGCCCCCACGGCTTCCGCTGCTCCTGTTGCAGCCGGCGATGGGGGAGCGGACGGTACCAATGCCGATGCCGAGGGCGACCAAGAGGACGGCCTCAAGCTTCCGCCGCTCGAAATCCTGCATGCCAACCCGCAGTCGGCGTCCTCCGCGTCTTCTGACAAGGAGCTGGAACAGACTGCCGAGTCGTTGCAGTCCACCTTGCTTGAGTTTGGCCGTAGCGCCCGCGTCGTCGGCTGGATTGCCGGCCCCACGGTCACGACTTTTAAGCTGCAGCCCGGTGAGGGCGAGCGCGTGAGCAAGATCTCGAGTCTCGAGGACGATATCGCGCTTTCGCTTGCCGCCCAGTCGGTGCGCATCTTTGCGCCGATTCCCGGCACCTCGCTCGTTGGTATCGAGATTCCCAATCGCAAGCGTCAGAACGTCAACCTAGGCGACGTACTTCCCTATGTGAAGGGCGGTCCGCTCGAGCTTGCCATCGGTCGCGATGCCGAGGGCACGCCGGTTGTCGCCGACCTCGCCAAGATGCCCCATCTGCTGATCGCCGGTACCACGGGTTCCGGTAAGTCGGTCATGATCAACTCCATCATCACGACCCTGCTCATGCGCGCGCTTCCCGAGGACGTTCGCTTGATCATGGTCGACCCCAAGCGCGTCGAGCTCGCAGGCTATAACGGCCTGCCGCACCTTTACGTGCCCGTAGTGACCGAGCCCAAGCAGGCCGCGAGTGCCTTGCAGTGGGCGGTGTCCGAGATGGAGCGCCGCCTGAAGGTCTTCGAGCGCCTTAACGTGCGCAAGATCTCGACCTATAACGAAAAGCAGGCCGCCGGCGAGTTTGAGCATTACGATAACCCGCCGCAAAAGATGCCCTATCTGGTCATCATCATCGACGAGCTTTCGGACCTGATGATGGTAGCCGGCAAGGATGTCGAGGCCTCGATCGTCCGTATCGCCCAGCTGGGCCGTGCTGCCGGTATTCACCTTATCGTGGCTACGCAGCGCCCCAGCTCCAACGTGGTGACGGGCCTTATTAAGGCCAACATCACCAACCGTATCGCCTTTAACGTGGCTACGGGCATCGATTCCCGCGTCATTATCGACCAGATGGGCGCCGAAAAGCTTACTGGTTTGGGCGACATGCTGTTCTCAAAAGTCGACTGGGGCAAGCCCCGCCGTATCCAGGGCTGTTTTGTCTCGGACGACGAGATCAACGAGATCGTCGAGTTCGTTAAGTCGCAAAGCGAGCCCGACTACCACGAGGAGATCCTGTCCGCCGTGGCGCCCGCTTCCATGTCCATGGCTGGTGGCGGCGTTGTTCGCACGGGCGTTGCCGAGCCGCAAGATGACGACCCTCTTATCTGGGAGGCCGCCCATATTGTGGTGGAATCGCAGCTGGGCTCCACATCTGGGCTGCAACGCCGCCTCAAGGTTGGCTATGCGCGCGCCGGGCGTATTATGGACATGCTGGAAGAAAAGGGTGTCGTCGGCCCGCCCGATGGTTCCAAGCCGCGCGAGGTCCTGCTGGACGAGGAGGGGCTTGCCGCGCTGGAGTCTGTCGACGCCGAGATGGCACGTGAAGATCGTGAGTTTGGAGGATTCTGATGGCTGCACGCTTTGGTGACATGCTGCTCGAGCAGCGTCGCCGGATGGGCCTTTCCATCCAGCAGGTCGCCAACACCATCAAAATCAGGCCGCAGATCATCGAGTTTTTCGAGACCGGTAACTTTGCATCGATGCCCCCGCGCGGCTATGCGCAGGGCATGATTTCGAGCTATGCTCGCTTTTTGGGGCTTAACCCGCGCGAGGTCGTCAACGCTTATTTTGATGACCTCATGGCATATGAACGCGAGACCTCGCAGCAGGGCGGTCGTTTTCAGGATGCTGCCGGCTACGTTAACTCGCGTTCGTCGGTCGATAACGGACGCTTTCTGATGGTTCAGGGTGGTCGCTCGACGCGGTACGGCCAGCGCCCTCCGCAGGCGGGCTATATCACCGAGACGGGCTCCAGCGAGGAGATTCGTTCTCAGCGAGATCGCTTTCGCAGTACGCCCATGCCTGATGACCGTGCGCTTCCCGCCGCTCGCGGGTTGAGTCGCGATCCCCGCGCCGGTTACGGCGACGGTGGCTACTCCGGTCGTGGTTATCGCGGAGTTTCTGCCGGGCGTTCCCACGGTGGTTACGCCGACGCCGATACCACGCAGGTGACGCCGCGCCTCCGTTCGCAATCGCAGCCTTACGGGCAGCGCTCTTCGGCGCCTCGCTCTGGCCAGCGTGGCTATCAGAACCGTGGTGAGCTTGCGCCGCGTTCTGGCCAGCGCGGCTCGCAGAGCCAAGGCGGCTATCGTGGTCGTCCCGATAGCGGTCGCGGCCGTATGCCGCAGGGGAATGGGCGTGGCGGCTCCAGTCGCGCACGCAGCGGCGGGCGCGTCTCCCAGAACAACGGACTCGATCCGCGTATCGTTTACGCAGGCATCGGTGCCGTTGCGCTGCTGCTGATTTTGCTCATCGTGGTCCTCCTGCGTGGCTGCGGCTCTTCTGCACCCGAGTCGACGCCTGAGACGCCCGCGGCCACCAAGACGACGACCAAGAAGTCTTCCAAGAAGACCGAATCTGTTGACGAGGATGAAGGCACCGACGAGGCGACGGATTCTGCCGATTCCGATGCCGCCAAGGCGAACGCGAAAAAGGAAGAGGACGAGGTCATCAAGGTCAAGGTTTCCGTTGCCAAGGGCAAGACCGCCTGGATTGAGGTCAAGGTCGACGGTAAATCGGTCTACGGCGCCCAGGCGACCGGTCCCTTTGAGCAGGAGTACACGCCCGAGTCCTCGATCGAGATCACCACGTCCAAGCCCTCCGATGTTACGGTTACCAAGAACGGTGAAAAGGTTCGCTACGACACCAAGACGTCGGGTGTGGCGCGCGTGACCATTACCGTTCCCAAGAAGGAGACCGAAGAGTCCGAGGATGGCGAGAGTACCGACGGCACTGATGCTGCCGACGGCACCGACGCCCAGTCTACCGACGGCGCCGACACGGCATCCGACGGCCAGACAGCAAACGATTCAGATGACAATTCGTACGACAGCTATTAAGGCTCCCCGTACCGAAAGGAAGAACCATGGCTAAAGATTCCAGCTTCGACGTTGTGTCCGAGGTCAATATGCAGGAGGTCGATAACGCCTTCCAGCAGACCACCCGCGAGATCTCTCAGCGCTATGACCTCAAGGACTCCGGCGCCACCATCGAGCTTTCGAAGGGCGACATGCTCTTTACGATCAATGCCCCGGCCGATTTTGTCTCCAAGCAGATCATTGACGTGTTGAGCTCTAAGCTCATCAAGCGCGGCATCGACCTCAAGGCTGTCTCTTGGGACGCGCCGCAGGCGGCTTCGGGCGGTACCGTGCGCGTGTTTGGCCATATCGTCGAGGGCATTGACCAGGCGACCGCCAAGAAGATCAATAAGGACATCAAGGATCAAAAGCTCAAGGTCAAGGTGATTATCGAGGCCGATAAACTGCGCGTTACCTCGGCCTCTAAGGACGCGCTGCAGACCGTGATCCAGTTCCTACGCGACCAGGACTACGGCCAGCCGCTGCAGTTTACCAACTACCGCTAATTTACTCGAAAGGACCGCTCTCCAAGATGGATACTCCGTTGGGTTCCGTGCTCTATATCACGCTTGGCTGCGCCAAGAACGAGGTCGATACCGACCGCATGCGTTCGCTGCTGACCGCTGCGGGCTACGAGGAGGCATTCGATCCGCAGGATGCCGATATCGCTATCGTCAACACGTGCTCGTTTCTCGCCTCGGCGACGTCCGAGAGCATCGAGACCACGCTCGAGCTCGCTAACGAGGTGCAGGACGGCGTTCGCGCCTGCCCCATCGTCATGTGCGGTTGTGTGCCGTCTCGTTACGGCGATGACCTGCCCGACGAGCTTCCCGAGGTCGCGGCCTTTGTGAAGGCCGATGAGGAAGACGGTATCGTCTCTGTCATCGATGGCGTACTGGGTGTGGAGCGCGAGATCGCGGCCTATATCCCGCAGGTCAAGCGTACCGTCGAGGGCGCTGTTGCCTATGTCAAGATTTCCGATGGCTGTAATCGTTTTTGCAGCTTCTGCATGATTCCCTACATCCGCGGTCGCTATCATTCGCGCAATGCCGAGAGCATTATCTCCGAGGTGCGCGACCTGGTTGCCGGCGGTGTGCGCGAGATCGTGCTGATCGGCCAGGACACGGGTATTTGGGGCACCGACTTTGCAGACGAGGACGTCGCCGAGGGCTCGCCGCGCAATCTGGCGCAGTTGCTGCGTGCCGTCGCCGAGGCCGTGCGCCCGCACAACGTCTGGGTCCGCGTGCTCTATCTGCAGCCTGAGGGCATGACCGACGAGCTTATCGAGACGATTCGCGATACGCCCGAGGTGCTTCCCTATATCGATATCCCCGTGCAGCACTGCGACGCGCGCATCCTCAAGGCCATGCGTCGCTCCGGTTCGCGCCAGGAGCTCGAGGATCTGTTCCGCGACCTTCGCGAGCGCATCCCCGGCATCGTGATTCGCTCCACGGCCATGGTCGGCTTCCCGACCGAGTCCGACGAAGAGTTCCGCGACCTTATCGACTTTATGGACACCGTTGGCTTTGACTACACGAGCGTTTTCGCCTACTCGCGTGAGGAGGGCAGCCTGGCCGCCAAGATGGAAGGCCAGGTCGATGAGGAGGTTAAGCTCGAGCGCGCCCAGGAGGCCATGGATCTGGCCGAGTCGCTCGGTTTTGCCGCCACGGCAGCCCATGTGGGTGAGCGCGCCCAGGTGATCGTCGATGGCATCGAGGAGACCGAGGACGGCGCCGAGCTGATCGGTCACGCCTGGTTCCAGGCGCCCGATTCCGATGGCGCGGTGCATCTGGACGCCAGCGAGGCGTCCGTGGGCGATATTCTGACTGTCGAGTTTACCGATAGCTTCTGCTATGAGCTTATCGGTCATGTTGTGGAGTAGGAGAGCGTCGTGGCAAACGAGAGTAATAAGGAACTGACGAGTGTTTGGACGCCCGCCAACATCGTGACGTGCGTTCGCATCGTCTTTATCCCGGTGTTCATGATCGTCTCGGCCCTGTCTCACGCGAGCGTTGCCGGTACGGACTGGAGCACCTTCGACGGCCCGCTCGCCGCCGCTGCCTTCATTCTGTATGTGATCCTGTCGTGCACCGATAAGGTCGACGGCTATCTGGCGCGCTCGCGCAACGAGATCACTGATTTTGGCAAGTTCTTGGACCCCATCGCCGATAAGCTGCTCGTGTTTTCGGCCCTGCTGCTGTTCCTTGATTTTGGCGCGGTGACCGTGTGGTCCGTGTTCATCATCCTGTTCCGTGAGCTGCTGGTGAGCGCCCTTCGCATGGTCGCGAGTGCTGCCGGTGTAGTCGTTGCCGCCGATAAGCTCGGCAAGTACAAGACGGCGACCACGATGGTCTCCATCTGCGGCTATCTGTGCGTCTTTGCGATGGCCGGCCTTCAGCTGGGGCCGGTGTCGCTGCTGCTCGGTGTCTATTCGGTGTCGCGCTTCCTGTACGTCATCGCCGTGATTTTGACCATTGTCTCGGGCGCCCAGTACTTCTGGAACTGTCGCAAGATCGTCTTTTCGGTCTAGGTCCTGGTGGGTATGACGGAGTCTTATTTGCAGATCGCCGCAAACAACGAGGAGCTGGCGCGCGACATTGTCGAGCGCGCGAGTGCCCGTGGTGTGACGGTGTCGACGGCGGAGTCGCTGACGGCGGGCATGATCGCCTCGACGATTGCCGATATCCCGGGTGCCTCGGCGGTGCTTCGTGGCGGTGCGGTGACCTACTGCGATGAGATCAAACATCGCGTGCTCGGCGTCGAGCAGGAAACGCTCGATCGGTTTAGCGCCGTGTCGCACCAGACGGCGCGCGAGATGGCCGTGGGCTCGCTGGACCTCTATCAGAGCGATGTGGCCGTGAGCGCAACGGGCTACGCTGGGCCCGGTGGCGGCACTGAGCAAGACCCCGCCGGTACGTTCTATATTGGCTGGGCGTATCGCGCGGCCGATGGGGGAGCGCCGGTTGTCGAGTCTGCGCGCTGTCATTACGAGGGCGATCGGTCGTGCGTTCGCGCCTTTGCGGTCGCGGAGGCTTTGGAGCGCATTGTCCGCGTGCTCAATTCTATGGAATAGACGTGGTTTAAGGGGCTTTAGGGCCCCTTAATTGTGGAGATAGGGACCTTTGACAGTATTGGTGTTTGGGCTGGTACAGGGCCTAATTTTGTTCGAGCACACGTATTTGTGATTGGCGTGGTCAATCGTTTGGTCGGTGATTGGTCGGCGTTTGGTCGGGTTTTGGAATGGTCGGGTGCATATGATGAATCTGAACGGTTGACCACGAACAGCCGTTCGTTTATTATCGTTTCAGGTTGTTAAGAGGAGGGCTATTCATGGCCAAGAATTCAGGTCCCGTACGTACCGTTCATGCACGCACGACGGGTAAAGAGCGCGACGAGATGATCGCCACCACCAAGGCCGAGATTGAGAAGAAGTTCGGCCAGGGCTCTATTATGAGGTATGGCGACGGCGGTCCCGAGCTCGAGGTCGAGGCTATTCCGACGGGCTCTCTGGCGCTCGATGCCGCCTTGGGTATCGGTGGCGTTCCGCGCGGCCGTATCGTCGAGATTTATGGCCCCGAGTCCTCCGGTAAGACGACGCTTTCGCTTGAGATTCTTGCAGAGGCACAGGCCATGGGCGGCGTTGTGGCATTTATCGATGCCGAGCACGCGCTTGATCCCACCTATGCCGCGCGCATCGGTGTCGATATCGATGAGGTCCTCATTTCCCAGCCCGATACGGGCGAGCAGGCGCTCGAGATCGTCGATATGCTTGTGCGCTCCGGTGCCATCGACGCCATCGTCGTCGACTCTGTTGCCGCCTTGACTCCGCGTGCCGAGATCGAGGGCGAGATCGGTGACACGACGGTGGGTCTGCAGGCTCGTTTGATGAGCCAGGCACTCCGCAAGCTCGCCGGCTCGCTTTCCAAGTCCAACACGACCTGCATCTTCATTAACCAGCTGCGCGAGAAGATCGGCGTCATGTTCGGCAACCCCGAGACCACCACGGGCGGCCGCGCGCTCAAGTTCTTCTCTTCCGTGCGAATCGATATTCGCAAAATCGATACCATCAAGCTCAAGGACGAGGTTATCGGCAATCGCGTTCGTGCCAAGGTCGTTAAGAACAAGGTGGCCGCTCCGTTCCGCTCGGCCGAGTTTGACATCATGTATGGCACCGGCATCTCCAAAGAGGGCTCGATTCTGGATATGGCCGTCGAGTGCGGCATCTGTAAAAAGATGGGGTCCTGGTTTGCCTATGGCGAGGATAAGCTCGGCAACGGTCGCGAGGCCGCCAAGACGTTCCTGCGCGAGCATCCCGATTGCGCCGACGAGATCGAGCACAAGGTTCGCCTTGCCTGCGGTCTTGAGTATGACGACGATGCCCCCTCCGAGGTTGAGTTGACCGACCAGGCTGCCCCCGAGGAGTTTGATGAGCTGTACGCCATCGATGGTTCCGCGATGCTCGACGATGACGACGAGTAGCGGATGCCGACATGTCGTATACGGTGACCGAGGCCACGGTCGTCTTTCCCGATAAGAAGGCGGCCTCCTCGTTCTCGAGCGGTTATGCGTCTAAAAAGCCCTGCGCGCGTATCGATTGCGATCTCGAGGGCGGTTTTGAACGTTCCATTTGGATTCCCGTGCGCGTGGCGCGCCTGTACGTTAAGAACCGCCCCGATCTTCCCTGTGATTGGGATGACTTTCGCGAGGCGGTGCAGCTTATCGAACGTAAATGTGCGCTCACCATGGTGACCGAGATGCTTTCGCGCCGCGATCATGCCACGGGCGAGGTGCGCGATAAGTTGGCGCGCTATGGCTTTCGACAGCCTGCGATCGATTTTGCCGTTGCTCGAGCGACCGAGTATCGTTTTTTGGATGAGAACCGCTTTTGTTCGTACTTTATTGAAGAGCGTAAGCGTCGCGGCTGGGGACAGCGTAAGATCGAGGTTGAACTCAAACGCCGTCATGTCGTGCTTGACGATATCCCCGGGTATCCCGAGGCTTATTTTGCCGTTGATGATGACTTGGCCCGCGCTTCGACCTTGCTCGCTAAACGTCGCGTTCCCGAAGTACGTGCATTCGAAAAGCTCGTCAGATTTTTGATGGGTAAAGGCTTCTCGTATCGCATCGCCGCCGATGCCGTTAAGGCGCGCCTCGATGCCTCAAGCGAGGAATGCGCCGTGTAAACGTTCACCCGTTACGCCCCTGCCGTTCACCGCTCGATTGGCGCCGTGCCGGGTGCGTTAATTTGACAGTTGTTGCGGTTCAACGTAGGATAAATACTGTCATTTGCTTTGTGATATGTGCTCATCTGTGATGAGTTTGTTTATATGTTTATCTGTATCCGACCCGCATAAGCTGCGCCCATATTACTCAAATGTCGCGAGCCGTTCGTAAGGACGGTTCGCTTTGCTGTGTAACGAATCCATAAAAAGGAGTGAGCATGCCTATCATTGCAGCGCTCGTTGGCCTCGTTTTGGGTGCCATCGCCGCCATTGCCTACATGCGCACCGCCAAGCAGGGTAGTCTTCACGAGGCCGACGAAAAGATTCAGTCGGCACACGCGCAGGCAGAGTCCTTGATCGGTGATGCAAAGCGTCAGGCCGAGACCCTCAAAAAAGAGGCTCTGCTCGAGGCTAAGGAAGAGATCATCAAGAACAAGCAGGCCGCCGAGGCCGAGGACAAGCAGCGTAAGAGCGAGATTCGCACGCTCGAAAATCGCGTAATGCAGCGTGAGGAATCGCTTGATCGCCGCAACGATGCGCTCGATAAGCGCGAGCATCAGCTGTCTAGCCAGGCCGGCCAGGTCGAGAAGCGCTCTCGTGAGCTTGAGGAGCTCTGCGCCAAGCAGACTTCCGAGCTTGAGCGTATTGCCGACCTTACGCGTGAGGATGCTCACAAGGAGTTGCTCGACAAGGTCCGCGGCGAGGTTACCCACGAGGCGGCCACCATCATCCGTGAGTCCGAGCAGCAGGTCCGCGCCGAGTGCCACAAGACCGCCCAGGAGATTCTCTCCCTGGCGATTCAGCGTTGCGCCGCCGACCATACCGCCGAGGTCACCGTCACTTCCGTGCATATTCCCTCCGATGACCTCAAGGGTCGTATCATCGGTCGCGAGGGTCGCAACATCCGCACCTTTGAGCAGGTGTCCGGCGTCAACCTCGTGATTGACGACACCCCCGAGACCGTCGTGCTTTCGAGCTTCGATCCAGTCCGTCGTGAGACTGCCCGCGTGGCGCTCGAGAACCTCATTGCAGACGGCCGCATTCACCCCGCACGCATCGAGGAGATGTATCACAAGGCCGCCGACCTGGTTCAGCAGCGTGTGCGCGAGGCTGGCGAGCAGGCCGCCTTCGATACCGGTATCCACGACCTGCATCCCGAGATCGTCAAGACCCTGGGTGCTCTTCGCTACCGCACCTCGTTTGGCCAGAACGTTCTGCAGCACTCGCTTGAGGTTTCTGACCTGTGCGGCGTTATGGCCTCCGAGCTTGGTCTGGACGTTGTGACCGCCAAGCGTGCCGGTCTTCTGCACGACCTGGGCAAGGCCATCGACCACGACGTTGAGGGTCCGCATGCCGTCATTGGCGCCGAGCTTGCCCGCCGTTATGGCGAGAAGCCCGTTATCGTCCACGCGATCGAGGCCCATCATGCCGACGTCGATCCCAACACGGTGCTCGACGTTCTGGTCCAGGCTGCCGATGCCGTTTCCGCTTCTCGTCCCGGCGCCCGCCGCGAGTCGGCCGAGAACTACATCAAGCGTCTTGAGAAGCTCGAGGAGATTGCCAACTCTCACGAAGGCGTCGAGCGTACCTATGCTATGCAGGCCGGTCGCGAGGTCCATGTCATGGTTCAGCCGGACAAGATCTCCGATGCCCAGTCCACAGTGCTTGCGCACGATATCGCCTATCAGATCGAGGAAGAGATGGAGTATCCCGGTCAGGTGCGCGTTGTCGTGATTCGCGAGAGCCGTGCCGTCGATATCGCTAAATAACATGAACGACGCGAACGAGCTCATCTCATTTATCGCGTCGATGTCGGGGGAGGGCAACCTTCGCGTCGAGGAAAACCTTGGCGAGGGGTATGTTCGCCTCCGCGTTTCGGAGGCCGAGCGCCGTCAGGCCAAGCATGACATTCAGCATGTAGAGGACATTGTCATCGAGATGCTGCGTAATGCTCGCGATGCCGGAGCCGATAAGGTCTATCTTGCCACGACCAAGGAGGAGGGTGTTCGCACCCTCCTCTTCCTGGATAACGGTTCTGGTGTGCCGCAGGATATGCAGGAGCGTATCTTCGATGCTCGTGTCACTTCCAAGCTCGAGAGCATGAAAATGGACCGTTGGGGTGTTCACGGTCGTGGTATGGCGCTGTTCTCTATCAAGCAGAACACGGATGAGGCGCGCGTTGTTACATCGGGCGTCGATTTGGGCTCTTCGTTTAAGGTGCGCGTTGCCACCGAACGCTTGGGTGAGCGCGCCGACCAGTCGAGCTGGCCTCAGGCGGTTAAAGACGAAGACGGCCGCTATGTATGTGCTCGCGGCCCCCACAACATCATTCGCGCGGCCTGTGAGTTTGCCCTTGAGGAGCTGCGTTGCTGCGATGTGTATCTGGGCTCTCCGTCCGAGATCGCTGCGACCCTGTACGCTCAGGCTTCGAGTTGTCTCGATACGTCGCGCCTGCTCTTTATCGATGACGAGTGCGAGCTTCCGGTTATCGATCGTTTGGGCCTTGCCTCGGATGCCGAGGACTTTATCCGGATCTGCTCCGGGCTGGGTCTCGAGATGTCCGAGCGCACTGCCCACCGTATTCTGTCGGGACAGATTAAGCCCGTCCGCGGCGTGACCGCGCGCCTGCTGCGCGAGCGTGATTCCACCTCGCATGCGCCGGCTCCCGTCGATCTTGCCAAGGACCGTCGAGGTCTTCGCATCGCCAAGGATGATATGGCGCAGTTTTCGCGTGCGGTCGAGCGTGACTTTAACGACCTCGCTGCCCGGTATTACCTCAATCTGTGCGGCGACCCTAAGATTCGCGTTTCGCGTGATCGCATCACGGTGACGTTCGATCTTGCCAAAGAGGAATAAAATCTTTACCGAGTCCGCTCGGTACGATACAGTTATTGCAGTTAAAACGTACTTTTAAACGCAGGAGTTTCTTCATGGATTGCCTGAAGGTATCAAGCAAATCATCGCCCGCGTCCGTTGCCGGCGCCATTGCCGGCATGGTCAAAGATGGCGTCCCCGTCAACATTCAATGCGTCGGCGCTGGCGCCGTCAACCAGGCCATCAAGGCCGTCGCCATTGCGCGCGGCTTTCTGATTCCGACCGGCTTCGATGTCTCCTGCGCGCCGGTGTTCTCCGACATTCTCATTAACGGAGAGTCGCGCACGGCAATTCGTCTCTCTATCTACGTTCACCAGATTAATCGGGCTGCTATGGATAATGTCGTCATGGACGACGTCAAGCCTGTTGCGTAAGCGAGCCATCTGCACGCTCGTAGCACCTATGCGCCCGTCGATACCATCGTTAGGATGTAAGCTCATGGACCAGCGTTCCGTACGCGATATTCTTGCCGGTAAAACCTACTTTATCCGCACATTCGGCTGCCAGATGAACCAGCACGACTCCGAGCGCGTGAGTGGCCTGCTCGATTCGTTTGGCTGTCTTATGGCGCTCGATCCCGAGCATGCCGATATTGTCGTGTTCATGACGTGCTGTGTACGCGAGGCTGCCGATACGCGCCTGTATGGTCAGTGCAATTCCTGCAAGAGCCTTCCTACTTCGCCTTCGGGTAAGCGCGTGGTCGCCGTGGGCGGCTGCATCGCCCAACGAGATGGCGAGGGCTTGCTCACCAACGTCGATAACGTCAACGTCATTTTTGGCACCCATTCTATTGCGCACGTGGCCGAGCTCATTGCCGAGGCGTTTTTGGATGGCAAGCGCCATATCCGTACGAATGAGCATGAGGATACCGACGCCATGAGTATGCCGTGGCATCGCGAGACGCAGTATCACGCATGGGTGCCCATCATGACGGGCTGCAACAACTTTTGTACGTACTGCATCGTGCCATACGTCCGTGGTCGCGAGAAGAGCCGTCCCTTCGAAGAGATTGTCGACGAGGTGACCGGGCTCGTGCGTCAGGGCGTGCGCGAGATTACGCTTCTGGGCCAAAACGTGAACTCCTACGGTCGCGATCTCTTTGGCAAGCCGCGCTTTGCCGACTTGCTGCGCGCTGTGGGCGATACGGGCGTCGAGCGTATTTTCTTTACCTCTTCGCATCCTAAGGATCTGCTGCCTGAGACCATTGACGCCATGGCCGAGACACCTGCCGTCATGCCGCAGCTCCACCTGGCCGTTCAGTCGGGTTCCACGCGCATCCTTAAAGAGATGAATCGTCGTTATACGCGCGAGGATTATCTGGGTCTGGTCGATCGTATTCGTAACCGTATGCCCGATATTGCGCTTTCGACCGACATCATCGTGGGCTTCCCGGGCGAGACCGAGGAAGACTTTGAGCAGACGCTCTCGCTTGCCGAGACGGTTCGTTATGCCCAGGCCTACACGTTTATTTACTCCAAGCGCGCCGGTACCCCGGCAGCTGAGATTTATGATCCCACCCCGCATGAGGTTATCCTTGAGCGCTTTAACCGTCTGGTCAAGGTTATCGAGACGACGGCTCACGAGTATAACCAGGGCGAGCTTCACACTGTGGTGCCTGCGCTCATTGAGGGCACGAGCAAGAAGAACGACGCTGTCCTTCTGGGCAAGAGCCCTAAGAACCAGACGGTGCATGCGCCGATTCCTGCTGGCTATAGCATCGATCAGCTTATCGGCAAGATCGTCGATGTTGATATTGATGTCGCCAAGACATGGTATCTGTCTGGCTCCGTCGTGGGCGAGCCTCGCTAATGATTTCTCCTGGTGCAAGCCTTTCTGCTGTAGCGATTGTCGGTCCGACAGCGGTCGGAAAAAGCGATGTTGCCGACCGCCTGGCCGCTCGTCTATCGTCCGAAGTGTTGTCGTGCGACGCGATGCAAATCTATCGCGGCATGGACATCGGTACGGCCAAAATGATGCCCGAGGAGTGCTCGGCACCTCTGCGCCTTATCGATATCGTGGATCCCGGCGTCGCGTATTCTGCTGCGCTCTACCAGTCGGACGCCCGAGCACATGTCGAGCGTTTGCTTGGCGAGCAGCGTCTTCCGGTCTTTTGCGGCGGTACGGGCTTGTATCTCAAGGCCGCTCTCGATGAAATGGATTTTCCTTCGGGAGAACTCGAGGACGAACGACGCGTGGGCTATCAGGAGCTTGCCGAGCGCATTGGCGAGGAAGCATTGCATGCCCTGCTTGCCGAGCGCGACCCTGAATCAGCTGCCGTGATTCATCCCCATAACGTGCGTCGTGTGATTCGTGCGCTCGAGATGCACGATGACGGCGTGTCATATGCCCAGCAGAAGTCGAAATTCAGTGTTCCGCGCGAGCGCTATCATGCCTTGTGGTTTGGTCTGACGCGTAGCCGTGAAGTGCTGTATGAGCGCATTAACCTACGTGTCGACCTTATGTTTGAGCAGGGACTGGTTGATGAGGTCCGTGGCCTTATGGACCGGGGCCTGGGCGATGCGCTCACGTCGATGCAGGCAATTGGTTACAAAGAGATTATTGATGCCTTGCGTGGCGCTATTACCATGGATGAGGCCCGTGAGCTTATCAAGATGCGCTCACGTCGCTATGCCAAGCGCCAGCTATCCTGGTTTAAGCGTGACGATCGCATCGTGTGGTTCGATATGGATGAGTTTACGATCGATGAGGTCGTCGAAGATATTTATCGTCGCATCGAGGCTGTCTGATGGCTCGTTTCCCTTTGGTCCCCACGGCTCCTGAACCCGAGCGCGCCATCTTGGTTGGTGTTGAGTGGCGCGATAATGCCTGGCCGCTTGACCGTTCGCTCGATGAGCTTGAGCGTCTGGCCCACACTGCTGGTGCTCAATGCGTGGCGCGCTTGTCGCAGCGCCTAGTCAAGCCCTATCCCAAATCGTTTATCGGCTCCGGCAAGGTCGAGGAGCTGTGCGGTTTGGTGCATCGCATGGATGCGGATGTTGTTATCTTCGACGACGACCTGACGCCCTCACAGCAGTCCTATCTTGAGAAAGCCGTGGGCGAACCGGTCAAGATTATTGACCGTACGGCGTTGATTTTGGATATCTTTGGCCTGCATGCCCAGACGCGTGAGGGCCGCTTACAGGTTCAGCTGGCACAGTTGCAGTATCTGCTGCCTCGTCTGCGAGGTATGTGGAGCCACCTTGCCAAGGAACAGACGCGTGGCGGTATTGGCTCGCGCTTTGGCCAGGGCGAAAGCCAACTCGAGGTCGACCGTCGCCTGATTCGCAATAAGATCGCGGCGCTTCGACGCGAACTGAAACAGGTTGAGCAACGTCGCGATGTGCAATCGAAAAGCCGTATTGAATCGCCGGCGTTTCGCGTGGCGCTGGCTGGTTACACCAATGCCGGCAAGTCGACGTTGCTTAATCGTTTGACGGGATCCACGGTACTTTCGCAGGATAAGCTGTTTGCCACGCTCGATCCTACAACGCGCTCGTACCGTTTGCCCGGTGGCCGTGGCATGACGATCACCGATACCGTCGGCTTTATTCAAAAGCTGCCCCATGGCCTGGTCGACGCGTTTAAATCTACGCTTTCTGAGGTGCTCGGCGCCGATTTGATTCTTAAAGTTGTGGATGCTTCCGATGAGGATTACGAGCGTCAGCTTGAGGCGGTTGATCGTGTCCTTGACGAGATCGGTGCCGGTGAGCGCTTGACGCTTACCGTGTTCAATAAAATTGATCTGCTCGATAGCGTCGATCGCTTGAGCTTTCGCCGGCGCTATCCCGAGGCGGTGCTGTTCTCGGCTCAGACGGGTGAGGGTCTTGATGACTTAGTCGACCGCATCGCTCGTGAAGCGGCCGCCACGGACGTGTTGCTCTCGGCCGATATCCCGTATCGAGAGGGCGCGTTAATCACGCTCGTGCACGAACAGGGAACCCTTCTGCACGAGGAATACCTCGAGGACGGCGTTCGTATTGTGGCAAAGCTTCCGGACCGTATCGCACCACGTCTTGAGCGTTACCGAACGGAATAAATCAGCTTCAGTACACCCAAGATAACCGGTTGATGAAGCAGGTAGAACGGCAGTGCATGGCGTCCGAGGCTTGCGAGCGCCGGGATGGGATTTTCATAGGCCCATGCTGGTGCCTCGCAGTTTGCTTTCTGAGCCGTGCGCGCGGCAAAGAAGCCTGTGAGGTACATAAATAAGAAGGGTATGAGCGGATAGTAATCACCGGAGACAAAGTCTGGACTTGGGAACCCCAGCCAAGCTAGATAGGGGATAGGGTAGACCGCTTTAGGAATGCTCCAGGTACAGGCAAAGAGTATGAGGCAAATCGTTATACCCCAAACTGCCGGCATTCTATCGAGAACCGGGCGCGCGAGTGCAACAATGGCGGTGCACGCCGCCATGCAGAAAATGATGCGGAAGTTCACCGAGTCATCGACTGAGACGAGCGTCGTTGCGACCCATACGACCAAAGCGGCTACGGCATATTTGGCGGCACGCTTGATGTTGTTGCGCGAGAGGGTGCACATCCAGCCGGCAATAAACAAAAATACCCAACTGATGCTGGCTCGCCAGATGTCTTGGAAGATGGTCTGGGTAAACCAGGGCATCTTCCAACCATATAGGTAGGCAAGGTCGTAGCAGGCATGAAATCCCGCCATCGACAGCATGGTAAACCCGCGAATGGTATCAAAGACCGTGATGCGTTTTTGCATTACGAAAACCGGCGCATCAAACCGACGACCTTGCCTAGAATCGTGGGATTTGTCGCGTAGATAGGCTCCATAGTGTCGTTTTCGGGCTGCAGGCGAACGCGTCCCTGTTCCTTATAGAATGTTTTGACTGTTGCGGAGCCATCGATCATGGCCACGACAATCTCGCCATTCATGGCGCTCTTCTGCTCGCGAACGATGATGTAGTCGCCGTTATAGATGCCGACGTTAATCATCGAATTGCCGTGGACCTCGAGGATAAAGGACCCCTGTTCTGTTGCGATCTCGGTTGGGATGGTAAAGGTGTCCTCGATATTCTGCTCGGCAAGGATGGGAATCCCTGCGGCGACACGGCCTACGAGAGGCAGCGATACGGTGCCGCGGGGCACCGTGGGCTCATCGGACTTCGAGATGGAGACGGAAGATCCGTCCTCGTCAAAGAGCTCGAGAGCGCGAGGTTTGGTGGCGTCACGCTTGAGCAGGCCGCGTGCTTCCAGCGCGGAGAGGTGCGCATGTACGGTGCTAGGGGAGGAAAGGCCCACAGCCGAAGCCATCTCGCGTACACTGGGCGGATAGCCCTTCTCCTGCTGATATTCCTTGATGAAGTCGTAAATTTGCTGCTGACGCTTGGTAATTTTGCGAGCCATCAGGGGTTCCTCTCTACCCATACCAAACAAATGTTCTATTTTTGCTTGACAGGAACAACTGTTCGAAGATAATAATAACCGAACACTCGTTCCCGCGCTAGACTTTTTTGTCCCCGCGGCTTGATAAAACAGTTCTCGTCAAAACAAACGAGAGGAGAACAGAATGAACGCAGCGGATATGGTCCAGGGAAACCTTGCTCTTAAGCTCGAGGCGCCTGCCTCGCCTGCCTTCACGGTCGTGAAGGGTGGACGCTCCCATTTTCAGGCCGTGGCCACTAAACCCGTTCGCACCCAGCGTGCGGCCGCTGCTTCGGCTCCTGTTGCCCTGAAGGCCTCGACGATTGTTGCTGTTGCTGTAGCATTCACCTTGTTCTTTGTGCTCGCCACGTCAGTCTTTTCTGCTCGTCACGCAGCATATGCCGATTCCGTAGCCAACGTTACCTACGAGACGGTTCGTGTGCAGTCCGGCGATTCTCTGTGGTCGCTTGCCCAGGAGCATCCCATCGATGGCCTTTCCACGCAGGAGACTTCCGACATGATTCGTAGCGTCAATCACCTCGATCGTGGCTCTCTTGATGCTGGTGCAGTTCTGAAAGTTCCGGCTCGTTCGTAAGATTTCCGCTCGGTCGCATGGTACCCTTGTTATCGTTTAAGAGGAGGTACCATGCGCTGTCCCAAATGCGGCAAGGCACATACCCGCGTTGTCGATTCCCGTATGCAGGAGTCGAACAACACGATCAAGCGTCGTCGCGAATGCTGTTCGTGCAATTATCGTTTTACGACGTTCGAGCGCTGCGAAGATCCCATCGAGGTTATCAAATCCGACGGGTCTAAGCAGCGGTTCGATCGCAACAAGCTGCTGGTCGGCCTGATGCGCGCCACGATTAAGCGCGATATCGATACGAAAAAGCTCAACGAGATCATCGATGATATCGAGGTGGAGCTGCGTTCGCGTACGCTGACGGCTGTAACGTCCCACGAACTGGGCGATATGGTGCTCAAGCGCCTGGCCAAGATCGACAAGGTGGCCTACATTCGCTTTGCCTCGGTCTATCGCGATTTCAAAGACGTCGACGAGTTTTTGCAAGAGCTCGACAAGCTAAGGTGATTTCATGTCCAACATTACCGTTAACATTAAGCGACTCGATCCCACGGTCGAGCTTCCCAAATACGCTCACCCCACAGATGCCGGTCTTGACCTCCGCGCCAACGAAGACTGCACCCTCAAGCCCTTTGAGCGTCGTTTGGTCTCCACTGGCTTGGCCATTGCGCTGCCCGATGGCTACGCCGGCTTTGTCCAACCCCGCAGCGGCCTAGCCATTAAGCAAGGCCTGTCTATAGTCAACACGCCCGGTCTCATCGACGCCCACTATCGAGGTGAGCTTAAGGTCATCCTCATCAACCTAGATCCCACCAACAATATCCAGATCAACAAAGGCGACCGCATCGCCCAACTCGTCATCCAAGAAGTCCCCACGGTCAATCTCGTAGAAGTAGAAGAACTAGACGAAACTGATCGAGGAGCCGGCGGTTTCGGTTCTAGCGGCGTCGCCTAGCTCTTTACTTTGTTGAACGGAGCATCGTAATGTTCGCTCGCCCCTTGGAGGCCCCTATATATCATCCCGTGCTCAATCATTCTCGCTTCGCTGCGAAACTGCGCGCGGGACGATATATAGGGGCCTCCAAGGGGCGAGCTATGCCTACGTGCTCGCAACCAACCATGGTTTCCAATCAAAACCGTTTGCTGTATCTAAAAGCTGTATCCAACTAGTAACCCGATGCGACAAAGAGACAACCCCTTTGTCGCATCGGGTTACTTGGATTACTTGTATTTGAGTTCACCTTCGCTGCTTTACTTGAGTAACCGATATATCTGCTGGAATGTACTTGTAGCTGTGGCGCAGGCCGCCCACACATATCGTTCCACGCGCAGTTTCGCAGCGAGCGAAGCGAAGCGAGAATGTTTGAGCATGGAATGATATGTGTGGGCGGCCTGCGCCACAGCGGACTTTAAGACGCTAGCGGATATGCGCTGGTTTTTCGCCCCAGTAGAAGCGGCAGAAGGCTCGTTTGCGCTTTTGGGGCTTGCCTGCAAGTTCCATGGTTGCGATGGCGATATCCTCGGCTGCGCGTGGACGGCGCAGCACTTCGCCGTTAATGAGTAGTGCCTTGAGCGATTCGGGATGATCGTGGAGATGGCGCAGTGTCACGATGAGCTCGCGTGCGGTGGTGACATGCATGCTGGCGCCCATGCCGGTGAGCATGGTGGTGTTGGCCTTTTCCTGGCCATATGACTTGCCCAGCAGAATCATAGGCAGGTGTGCGCACAGGCATTCGGTAACAGTGAGTCCGCCAGATTTGAGGATTGCCAGGTCACAGCCGTGCATAAGCGCTGCCATGTCATCGACGTAGTCAAGAACCGTGACGTTCTCGAGTTTCATGGCATCGAAAAGCGTTTTGAGACGGGTGGCATATTCGGCATCCTTGCCCGGCAAAAAGACAAAGTGCATGTCCTCGAAGCTGCGCAGGAAGGGGAGGGTGCGGTCCATCTCCGCGCGAAAGCGAACGTACGGTTGAGGCAAACTGGCGCCGGCCATCACCAGCACAACGAGCTTGTCTGTGGGGAGATTGAACTTCTCGAGTTTTTCCTCGCGGTTGTAGTCCGTATCAAACCCGGCGCGAATGGGGATGCCCGTAATGCGGATCTTTGCCTCGGGAACCTTACGGGGTCGGAGTGTTTCGGCCATAAACTCGTTTGCTACGCAGAATAGGTCGGTGTCCTTATGGGGCCACCAACCCTCGACCTCGTAATCGGTCGGTACGCAAATGACGGGATAGTCGATGCCCGTAATGACGCGCGCGCCGACGGCGACGTTGGCTGCCGTGATATGTGTGGCTACCACGGCAATGGGCCTGCGAGTTCGAACGTATTCGTTAAATGCGGGGAACATGATGCGCGACCATGCCGTGCCACCGCCCCAAAGCAGGTGTCCGGTAAGGGTATAACGCCAGGTCAAGTCATAGATTGGGCGCGTGGCGCCGGTAAACGAGGCGGCCGTTTTGTTGCCGTCGAATTTTATGCGTCCAAAATCAAGGATATCGAGCACTTCAATCTCAACATCCTCTGGGATGCCATTGGTGCCGCGGATGAGGTCGAATGCCTGCGCAATCGCATTTGCGGCGGCCTTGTGGCCCGAGCCGACCGAGGCGTGCACGATAGTCACGAGAGGTTTTTGCTGAGCCAAGAGCGTGGTTTGTTCCGATTGGGGAGTGCTGTGCGTGAGCAGGGGAGCGTCGTCGCTCGTCTGCGTCTGATCCATCGATATCTCCCCTTCATCTTTGTTTCACAGAGAATCATTGTAGTGCATGAGTGTCACGTTCGCATAAATTTGGGTATGAGCGCAAAGAACGCCAATCTTTCGACAGGAGGTCTCTTCATGACTACTCATCAGCCGATCGATGTTGCGATTATCGGCGGCGGGCCTGCGGGCTATGCTGCAGCCATTTACGCGGCGCGCGCCAACCTAACGACGACCGTGATTGAGCAAGGTATGTCGGGAGGACAGATCGCCACAACCAATGAGGTCGAGAACTATCCGGGCATTCCGCTCTTGAGTGGCGCCGAACTCGGCGAGCGGTTTCAGCAACATGCAGAGGGCCTGGGAGCACAGGTTACATGGAGCATGGTTACGGGTATCGATTACGATGCGGATGCGGCGCTGTTTACGGTGCATCACGATATGGGCGATACGCTGGCCTCGAGCGTTATCGCTTGCATGGGTGCCACGCCGCGATCTGCTGGTTTTGTTGGCGAGGATACGTATCGCGGTCGTGGCGTTTCTTATTGCGCGACGTGCGATGGCATGTTCTTTCGCGGTAAACAGGTCTTTGTCATCGGTGGCGGTAATGCTGCCTGCGAGGAAGCCCTGTTCTTGTCAGAAATCGCCAGCAGCGTGACCATCGTCTTGCGCCGCGATCGGTTCCGGGCTCCTGATGGCGTGGTTCAAAAGGTGCTCGCAAAAGATAATATTTCAGTTAGGTACCAAACTAGTATTGTGGAACTATCGGGAGAGGTCATGCCCACGACTATCACCTTTAAGGACAACGCAACCGGTGGCATTTATTCCGAGTCCTTTGATCCTGGTTCGTTTGGCATCTTTGTCTTTGCTGGCACGCAGCCCCATACCGAGCTTGTAGATCATCTGGTGGATCTGGCACCCGACGGCGGCATTGTGACCGACGAATCGATGGCCACTCGCACGCCTGGCTTATTCGCAGCTGGCGATATCCGTTCCAAGCGTTTACGCCAAGTTGTGACCGCCGTCTCGGACGGAGCCATAGCGGCTACCAGCGCATACGCTTTCTTACGCGGATAAGTACGATAATATATCTTATGTAAGGTTGTTATGTTACTTAAACGTCCAGCAGTAACGAGCTTGAGGCAACGTTGCTGCTGGACGTTTTGTTGTGTAAAAACAAGCCAGTTATCCTGCGGTCGGACCCGAGCCAAAGCCGACGATCATACCGTTCATCGTGGTATGCAAAACTAGATAATCTAGAATACAATATTGAAAACGAACGGAGGCACCATATGAATCACGTTAAACATGTCATTCCTATGTCCGATACGTCGGTTAGCATCAGCCCAGAGGATATTCAGCCCACGGTGCTACCTGATGCATTTATCCAGTCTGATATAGTCCGCAAACTCAATACACTCAGCTTGCCGCGCTATAACCAGTTGCCGAATGTAACGCTCTATCGTGACCAGGTCATTGAGTACATCGAGCTGTGGATGGAGCCGCTTTCGATTTGTATGGAGCAGCCCGTCATTACGCCATCGATGATCAATAACTACGTAAAGGTCGACCTCGTTCCCGCTCCGGTTAAAAAGCAATATGGTCGCGAGCAGATTGCGCGTCTCATCTCCATTTGTATCTTTAAGCAGGTGCTACCCATCGCTGCGGTTCAGGCACTCTTTAACATTCAGCGCCTGAGCTATGATGCACCGACCGCCTTTGATTATGTGATTGATCAGCTCGAGGCATCGATTCGTGCGGCTTTTTCCGTCGAGCAGGTTCCTGTTCCCGATACGGCTCATCAGGTCACGCGCGAGTCGCTGCTCGTACGCAGTGCGGTATCGTCTTTTGTATCGAAGGCGTATCTAATGAGCTACCTCAAGTTCAATGGGTTTAATAGCTAGCCGACGTACAAGACGGGCGGGACAAAGAGCCATCAGACACTTTGTCCCGCCCGTGTTTTTGTTTAGTTGGATTTTATCGGCCCGAAGCAACGCCCATGCCGTAGCCGATAATGAGGCCGTGCATCTCGGCATAGTATGAATCTAGCCCGTTACAGGGCATGATGATAGTCTTGGAGCCTGGCCAGCGCTCCGCAATTCGGCTGGCAAGTGCCTGGGCGCCTACCTCATTCTCGACGTGGTCGATAACGACCTCGCCGCCAGTAAAGCCTTCGGCCTCCATGGTGTCGACAATCTTGGTGAGCATCTTCTTTTCGCCGCGGGTGTGACCAACGAGTTCAATTTTGCCCGCTTCGCTCGCCGTGCCCAAAATGCGGATATTGAGCTTGTTAGCAATAACGCCGGCCGCCTTAGGGATACGTCCGGCCTTCGCAAGGTTTTCGTAATTGCACAAACTAAAGAGGATCTTGCTGTTCTGCTCCAAGCTATCGAAATAGGCGCAGGCGTCCTCAAAGGAGGTATCTGGGTTGCTTGCAAGATAGCGGTCGAACAGCAGGAAGATCAAATCCATTTTGCCACCTGCGGCTCGCGAGTTAACCAAATGAATCTGACGGTCCGGCTCCTCGGCAAGCACCATGTCACGTGCCGTGGCGGCGGCATTGTAGCTTCCCGAGACGCCCTCGGAGATAGGCATGCAAATTGTCTTGTCGGCAAGCCTAAAGAGTTCGGTCCACTCGCCTACGCTCGGACAGGCGCTCGAAGAAGCGCTCGACTCCGCCTGCACGGCGCAATTGAGTTCGCGAACATCGAGCGTGAGGTCATCGACGAACTCGCGCTCCCCCACTCGAATTTTAAGGGGTGCATATGCAAAGGTGGTATGGGGCGCGGTCGGTTGCCAATCACGGAGGTTGCAGCTCGAATCGGAGATAAGTGCCCAGCTCATAGAGGGTCCTTTCTAGATGTTTCTAATTTATTATAGCCATCTTGCTTACCTTTGAAACGTGCATCTAGTATTGAAAACTAGCTCATTGGGATCATGTATGGAGCACGACAAATAAATGAACCTCGCAGCCCAAAGGCCACGAGGTTCACATTCGTTTGCTATACAGAGTGACTTAGTAGCGCACGAAAATATAGTTGTTGTTCATGCCGGCTGCGACGGAGCTGATGATGACGCCCGTCTTGTAGTCGGAAGCATGGATCATCTGACCATTACCGATATAGATGCCAGTATGGTAGGAGTTAACCACGACATCGCCGGGTTGCGGGTCGGACACGCGGGTCCAACCCATGAAGGTGCCGGTGGTGCCCAGACGGCAGTAGCGACCCGTGAGACAGTAGCTTACAAAACCGGAGCAGTCAAAGCTGTCCGGTCCAATGCCGCCCCAGGAATAAGCGCAACCAAGCTTGCTGTAGGCGCGCGAAACAACGGAACCACCGTCAACAGACTGGCTCGGCGCAGAAGGGGCCGGAGCCGGAGCGGGCGTCGAGGGCTGCGGCGTAGGAGCAGGAGCGGGAGCGGGCGCAGGTGTGTTGCCGCCGTTGTTAGTTGTGCCGCCGCCATTGTTGGCGTTCTCGGTCGTACCGGCGGTATCGTTGCTTACCGTGGCCTTTTCGGCGGTGCTGGCGTTAATGCCGGCCTGAAGTGCTGCGTTGGCTTCAGCCTCGGCGGCAAGCTCGGCCTGCAGCTGGGAGTCCAGGGAGCTCACGACACTCTGGGCCTCAGCCTGCTGGGCGTTGAGCTCGTCGACCTTCTTCTGCGTCGCGGTGACGTTCTTCTCCTGCTCGGCCTGCTTATCAGTGAGCTGCTGCTTAAGGTCCTTGACATCCTGAATGGTCTGGGCCTGCTTGTCGGAAACCTTGCCGTAATAGAACAGACGGTTGAGCATGTCGCCCAGATCGTCGACGCCCGTCAGAACCTGAAGGAGACTCAGACCGCCGGTCTTGTACTCACCGGCAACGTAGCTCGAAAGCTTTGCCTGGCCCTCGGCAATCTCTTGCTGCTTTTGCGTGATCTCGCCTGCAGTCTGATCAAGCTCCTGCGTCTGTGCGGAGAGTTCTTCATGAATTTGCTGGGTCTGCGTGCCGATCTGCTCGAGTTTGGTACGAGCGGCGGCAAGGTCGGATGCGGTATCGGCATAGGCCGGAGCCGCGAGGCCCAGGCCCAAAACACAAGCGAGGGTTGCCGTAGCAGCGCAGCGTGCCATGTTTTTGTGCGTATTTGCTGTGCGCATGGAGCTTCCTTTCCGGTATCTAAGGGTAGCGGCTAGTCCACCGTTACCAGGCTAAAGAGCTCGACGTCCTCGTTGGAAGGCGTGAGCTTCTTGCGCGGGTTAAGAAACGCAAGCTCGAGGATACAACCGTAACCCACAAGCTTTGCGCCCATATCTCGCACCAGTTTACCTGTTGCCTCGACGGTTCCGCCCGTCGCGACCAAGTCGTCCAGAATCAACACGGTATCTTTAGAGGTAATGGCATCGGCGTGGATCTCGATAGAGTCGGTGCCATATTCGAGCTCGTAGCTCTCGCTCACCGTCTTGCGAGGCAGCTTGCCCGGCTTGCGTGCGGGCACAAAGCCAGCGCCCAGGGCGACGGCCACGGGCACGCCGACCATAAAGCCGCGAGCCTCGGGACCCACGACCTTGGTGATGCCCATGCCGGCAAAATGCTCGGCCAGGGCATCTACCATGGCCTTTAGCGCTTCGGGATTACCGAAGAGCGGCGTGATGTCCTTAAAGACGACTCCGGGCTCGGGATAGTCGGGGATGTCGACGATATGAGATTCGAAGTCGTACATGGCATGACCTTTCAGGGGAGGCTGGTTTGTAGCAGCGTCTATTTGGCCGCGCTGGCGGTGCCGGCGCGTGAGGGGGCGACAACCTTGAGCGGCTGCACGAGGGATTCCTCACGCACGGGGACCGCGGAGGTAGATGTCTCTTCGCTTTTGGCCTTGGTTGACTCGGAGCGTGCGATCTCCTCGTCGAGGGCATCGATATCGGCATCCTCCACCACGGCGTTGAGTGACTCGAATACACGGTTCTTGAGCAGAGCGGTATGGACGCCCTCGGTGAGGTCATGCAGCTTCTTAAATGCACGCTCGAGCTTGGCATCGCGCTCGTCGTCGGAAGTATCCATACCGAGCATGCTTACGAGCACCTGCTCAAACATCGAGGACTCGCGGTTTGCGGACGATACGTACTGGCGCAGGTTGCGCGGCTCAATATGGAAGCGCGAAAGCTCGGAGCAATAGCGGATGATCGGGAAATCGCGGCCATCGACAAGCTCGCGATTCTGCGGGCTCTTGATGATGCGAATGAGGTCGTTTTCGGCCAGGGAGCGGATAAACGAGATCTCGACGCCGAGCATATCGGGGATGGTCTCGATGGGATGCAGCTTTTGCTTAGTCTCTTTGGGTTCCGTCTTGAGCGGAACATCGGACAACAGGCCCACCTCGTAGGCGAGCGTAGACAGGTCCGTGGCGTTTTCCAGGCGCTGCTTGATCACGTTGAGCGGCATGTAGCGAGTCTTCTGGAGGTGCAGAATGACCTCAAGGCGGTCAACGTCCTCCTTGGAGTACTGACGATAGCCCTTAGGCGTGCGATGAGGGGTGATGAGCCCCTCATCTTCGAGAAATCTAATTTTTGAGTTCGAAAGATCGGGGTATGCGCCTCGAAGTAGATTGACGACCTGGCCGATACTCAGATAGTTGCGTTCGGCCATGCCCTACTCACCGGTTTCGATGCGCTCCGGCGTGCTCTCGTGGTAGATGAGCGTAAACGTACCGATCTGGACGGAAGAACCATCGTGCAGCGGTGCACCGTTGACGATGGCGCCATCAACCCACGTACCGTTGAGCGAGCCCAGGTCTTCGATGCGGGCACCCAGACCCTCGCGAATAATGCGCGCATGGCTACGCGACACGGTCATGTCGTTGAGGAAGATGCCGTTAGCGGGATCGCGGCCGATGGTGGTCACATTATCCTCGAGCTCAAAGGCTGCACCGGTTTGAGGGCCTTTGACGATAGATAAGACGGGCGCGGTGATGTGCACGTTGGCCATGAGGTCGGGAACGGTGACATCGCTCGAAGGAACGCGGAAAACGCAGGTGGCGTCTGAGGCCTTATCGTTCTGAGGCATATTGTTAACCATGTTGTCCATGACAACCCCTAACTTAACGCGGACATGCCGCAAAGAATGAACTGTACGTAATCATACCCCAACGACTTAGTCTTCGATTTCGGGGTTAAGAAAGTCGATGTCTTCGTCCTCGGGATGCGCCACGGCTTGTTTAATGGCCGCTCCACCCTTAATGGAATAGATGACGGCGGTGAGCATGGAGAAGATGACGCCGCCGTACACAAAGAAGATGCCAAGCGGTACCGGGCTGCCGTTGAGGCCCGGGAAGGCCGTGAACGTGGCGGGCAGCAGATGCCAGCCATCCACAGTGGGAAAGCCTAACAGCATGAGCGAGAAGCCGGTCATGAGCAGCGCCGTCGCAATCTTGCCGGGAAAGACGACGTCGATGGGGCGGCGGTGATAGTGGCGCACGATGAGCGTGCCGATACCAAGGTAGATATCGCGACCAATGATGAGCACGCAGACCCAGATGGGAAGCTCGCCGCGGACCACCAGGCCCAGTACGCCGGTAAATAGCAGCGCACGGTCGCAGATGGGATCCATAACCTTGCCGAGCCACGAGACCGTTTTGGTCATGCGGGCAATCTGGCCGTCCATCCAGTCGGTGGAGGCCGCGATGGCATAGATGACGATGGCGACGACACGGTTGTTGTCCGTCACAAACAGGTACAGGAAGACCAGCGTGAGGATCAGACGCGTGAAGGTAATGAAATTGGAGATCGTGAAGATCTTATTCGACGGGTAATCGGAAGTGCCGATAAGCTCCTTTTTGATCTTCTTTTTGATGCCCACAGGACTCCCCCGCTGGTAAACGACAAAACTTTCGATACTATACCCGTTCTAGCGATGTCTATCCAGCGCGAGCATAGAGAGTCCAGACATATATAAGACTCCAACGGCCGTTACGGCTTCGTTAGAAACGCGCTCCACCATGGATGGTGAACCCGAAAGGCAAGGCGCGCGGGCACGGCGACTCGGCCCGCGCGCCCGGAAGAGAAAGGACGAACCCATGGGCTACATGCTCGAGACGCGCGGGCTCACCAAGCGCTTCGGCCGCGGCGACCAGGCGCAGGATGCCGTGGCCGACGTGAGCCTTCATATCCGCGAGGGCGAGGTGTACGGGCTGCTCGGACCCAACGGCGCCGGCAAGTCGACAACGCTCAAGATGATCTGCGGGATGCTGCGGCCGACGGCCGGGGAGATCCTCTTTGCCGGGCACGCCTGGCGCCGCGAGGACCTCTACGCAATCGGCAGCCTCATCGAGGAGGCGCCGCTCTACCCCAACCTCACCGCGCGCGAGAACCTGCGCGTTCGCACCACGCTGCTGGGCCTTCCCGAGAGCCGCGTAGATGAGGTGCTCGCCGCCGTGGACCTCGCGGACACCGGGAAGAAGCGCGCCGGGCGCTTCTCGATGGGCATGCGGCAGCGCCTGGGGCTCGCGCTGGCGCTGATCGCCCGGCCACGCCTGCTTGTGCTCGACGAGCCCACCAACGGCCTCGACCCCATCGGCATCGAGGAGCTGCGCGACCAGATCCGCGGCTTCGCGGCGGCGGGTACGACAGTGATCGTCTCGAGCCACATCCTCTCCGAGGTGCAGCAGATGGCGGACACCATCGGCATCATCTACGGGGGGCGCCTCGCCTACGAGGATGCGCTTCGGCCCGGGCAGGACCTCGAGGAACTCTTCATGAGCGTCTGCCGGGAGGGGCGTCGAGCGCGCGGGGAGGTGGTGGCATGACGGGCGAGAAAGGCGGCCTGCTCGCGGGCCTGCGCGCCGAGGCCCTGAAGTCGCGCCACGCGGCACCGGTTCGCCTGGCCGTGCTCATGGCGCTGCCGATGCCGCTGCTCGGCGCGATGCCCTACCGGGGCGTGCAGATCTTTAGCGCGTGGAACTACTGGTACGCGCTCTTCCTGCCCGTGTCTCTCTCGCTCGTGGTGGCGTGCGTCGCGCGGGCGGACGCGCGCACGCGGATGCGGGGGCTTCTGGGCCTGGGCTTCCCGCTTAGGCGCGCCTGGTGGGCCAAGGCGCTCTGGTGCCTCGCGCTCTGCACACTCTCGAACCTCGTGGTCTTCGGCATCTACCTCGCGGGCTCGGCGTTCTCCTCGCAGGGCCTCACGGCCGCGGGCACGCTCACGATGCTCCTCTGCGCGCTCGCCAACACGGTGACCGCGGCGTGGATGATCCCCGCAGGGCTCTTCCTCACGGCGCGGCTCGGCATGCTCGCGGGCATCTTCTGCCCGCTCGCCGCGCAGCTCGTGGGTGGTTTCGCCTGGTCGCTGGTGCCGCTGCCGCAGCTCTTTCCGCCGTCGGCGAGCATGGTCATCCCCACGAGCTTCATCCCCGTGCTGCCGAGCGGCGAGCCACTCGCCGCGGACATGGCGCTCGGCGGGGCGCTCACGGCGGACGGCATGCTCACACTGGCGGGCCTTGCGGTCTGCGCGCTCGCGTTCGCCGCGCTCACGGCGGCGGGCGCGGCCTGGTTCGCGCGCTCCGAGGAGAGGTGATGGCCGTGACACGACTCTCCGACCCGACGCCGCGCATGACTCTCCCGCGGGCCCTGCTCTCCGAGGCCCTGCGCCTGGCGCGCTCCCCGCTCGCAGGGGTGCACCTCGTCTGCGCACTGGCAGCCGGTCTTGCCTGCGGCGAGTACTTCTCCGTTACCCGATGGGACCCGGCGCTGGGCGCGGACGCCTACGCCCAGTTCCTCGGCGCCCTCATGCCGCTCATGTCCGCCATCGTCTGCGGGCTCGCCGTGGACGAGGAGCGCGCTGCCGGGCGCCTCGCCAACCTCACGGCGGTCCCCTCGCGCGGGCGCGCCGTCGCGGCGAAGCTGCTCGCCCTTGCGGCGCTCGGCGCAGGCGCGCTGGCCGTGGCGCTCGGCGTGTTCGGGGCCGCGCTCGCCGTCGCCGGGCGCCTGCCGCTCGGGCCCGCTCCGCTTGCGGCCGCCTGGGCGGGCATCGTGCTGGGCAGCCTGCCCCTCTACGCGCTGGGGCTCGGCGTGGCCCTGCGCCTCGGCCGCAACGCCGCCATCGGCGCCGGCGCGGCGGGGATGCTCCTCGCGTTCTTCTCAGTGGGCGGACTTGCGCACGGCCTCATGACCGGCGAGCTCACCGGTGCCCTGGCGACGCCCCTGAGCTGGGTGCCGCTCGCCTGGCCCGCGCGCCTGGGGTCGCTCGGGGTGGAGGCCTTCATCGATGCCGCACGCGCGGCGGGCCCTCTCCTCACGACTGCGCTCGCTGGCCTCGTGCTCGCCCTGGCAGCCGCCGCCGTCCTTCTGGCCTGGTTCTGCCGCTTCGAGGACGGGAGGGCAGATGAGTAGGAAGCCGCTCGCCGCCGTGCTCGCCCTCCTCTCCGCAGCGCTCGTCCTGGGCGGGAATGCCCTACTCGACGCCGGCTGGGGGTCGGCGCTGCGCTCGATCGCCGACCGCGTGCTGCCCAACCCTGAGATCACCATGTGGGCGCCCGCGCCCGCGGCTGTGCACAGGGCTCTGGATCGCTGAGCGCGGCGCAAGTACAATGCAACGGGAGTTTCAGGAGGTCTAACATGTCGAGGATACTGGCAGTGGATGATGAACGGGCGATCCTCGACGCGCTCGCTCGCGTCCTCGGCCGCGACGGCCATGAGGTCGTCAGGGAGGCGGACCCGACGGCGGTCCCGGGGATGGACCTCTCGCGCTTCGACCTCGTGCTCTGCGACGTCATGATGCCGGAACTCGACGGCTTCGAGCTCGTGCGGCAGATCCGCCCGGACTTCGACGGGCCCATCGTCTTCCTGACCGCGCGCGTGGCCGAGGAGGACGCCGTGGCCGGCTACGGCCTGGGCGCCGACGACTACGTCCGCAAGCCCTTCGGGGCCGCGGAGCTGCGCGCCAAGGTCGCGGCCCATCTACGCCGTGAGCGCCGGCCGCGCTCGCACGCCCTCTCCTTCGGGGAGGTGCGGATCGACCTCGGGGCTCGCGGCCTCGCCGTGGGCGGCGAGGCCGTGCCGCTCACGCCCACCGAGTACGCCATCTGCGAGTACCTCGCCCGCCACCCCGGGCAGGTCATGAGCCGCGCGCAGATCCGCGAGGCGGTGCTCGGCTGGGAGAGCGACGCCGACGACGCGGCCATATCCATGCAGGTCAGCCGCGCCCGGAGGAAACTCTCCGAGGCCGGCGCCGATCCGATCGCGACCGTCTGGGGGATGGGGTACAAGTGGCAGCTCTGAGGACCGGGGCGCGAGGTCGCGGGGGCATGCCGCTCTCCTTCGTCATCGCGCGCTACTTCGCCTACGCGTTCGCGGCGGTCGCCACGGCGTGGCTCGCCTCGTTCATGGCGCTCTCCGCGGCGATCGACGCGGGCTTCGTCTACGAGGCAAGCTGGGGGCCGGCCAATGTGCGCGAGGTCGCGGAGGGCCTGGCACGCGACGGCGTCTGCGGGCAGCAGGACGTGCCGACGGCGTACCGCTACCTCATCCTGAACAAGGACGGATACGTGCTGATGACAGACCTCGAGGGCACGAGGCTCGAGGACGCGACGGAAATGGCCCGTGCGGCACTCGCCGCGGATCCGGGCACAGTGGAGATCGAGGGCGGGGGCTCGGGCCTCACCTACGCCGCGTTCCCGCTCAAGGGCGGCGGGGCCTGCGCACTCGCCAGCGAGTACCTGCCGCAGTGGGTCTCGCGCGACCTCGCCGGCCTGCTTCCCGACCCGCAGAGCCTCATGCTCGTCGGCGCCGCTGCGGGAAGCGCGCTCGCGCTCGCGCTCGTGGCGCGCCGCGCGAGCCGCGTGATCTCGCGCAAGATGGCGCCGCTCGCGGAGGCAGCGGGGCGCGTGGGCGCGGGGGATCTCGACTTCGCGGTCGGCAGCACCAACGTGCGCGAGGTGAACGACGTCCTCGCCGCGATGGACGCCATGCGGGCCTCCCTCGCCGAGTCGCTCGAGGCCCGCTGGGCCGCGGAGCGGGGGCAGCGCGAGCAGGTGGCGTCGCTCGCCCACGACCTCAAGACGCCGCTCACCGTGCTGCGCGCCAACGCCGACTTCGTGGCGGAGGAGCTGGAAGACGAGAAAGACGCCGAAATCGCGGCCGCCGCGCGCGACATAGCCGGCGGTGTCGAAAGGCTCGACGGCTACGTGCACCTGCTCATCGAGGCCTCACGCGGGTCCGGCGGGGCGGAGAGGGCCCCCATGCGGCCGGCCGAGCTCTGCGAGCAGGTCCTCGCCGAGGCCGCCCAGATCGCCCGGGCGCAAGGCGTGACGCTCGACGCGGCCACGGGCCCCGCTGTCGCGGGCGCGCCCGAGGCCCCGCTCGACCGAACCGCCCTGGCGCGAGCCGCCGCGAACCTCGTGGCCAACGCCGCCGAGCACGCGCGCTCGCGCGTGGCTGTCTCCTGCGACGTCGCGGGCGGGCGCCTCGTCATCGAGGTTGCCGACGACGGACCGGGCTTCTCTCCCGCCGCCCTCGAACGCGGCTGCGAGCGCCTCTTCACTGACGACTCCTCCCGCTCCTCGCGCGACGGAGGCCGCCATTACGGGCTTGGCCTCCATGCCGCCTCCGAGGCCGCGAGCGCCCACGGGGGCTCCGTCTCGCTCGCCAACAGCCCCTCGGGCGGCGCGGTGGCCACCATCGCGGTCCCCCTGTGCGGGGCCTGACGAATCAGGCCCTCACACTGGCATACCTCGCAACCAAACGCTCTCCGGATAATTCATGAGGCCGTACTCGTATTCGAGCCTGCCTATCTCTGCGGCAAGCGCCTCCGTCATGTAGAAGGTTTTCGTGCGGCCCGTCGACTTCGCCAGGCGGTCGTACCTGTTCGCGAGGTCCTCGGGGGTTCTCGGGGCTGCGGTGGCGGTTGCCATGATGCACCTCCCGGTTAGATGTAATACGTGTATTACTTTCTATCACATCACCCGAACCCCGCACCGGCGTACGGTCGTATCTGCTTTTTTACCTTACATTTTGTCAACCGGCCCATGCTCGGCTTGTTCAGCCGGATTAAATCAACTGTTAAATCAATCCAGGCCTGTAGGGGGCGGTGGAAATCTTTCGAGGACTGGGGGCGCCGTCCCTGGGTCGGCTCCTCGATGGCCGCGGCTGAATTCCCCTGCCATCGGCTGCGTGGGTTCCGGCACGGGGTTCTGGCGCTGCTCGAACTGGGCGCAAGACTCGGCTGTTGGTCGTACCGGACGGCATACGTTTTGAGACCGGCAAGCTGATGCCGGTTCGAGGACAGCGGCCCGGTGCACCGGGCCGATCGATAGCGGTCTCAGGTTCACAGCGCAGCTTCTCAGGGCTCGCATATATAGGAAGACTTGATTGGCAATCGATTTTAATGAAGTCGGCAGCGCATGTCAGAGTTTTCAACAAATTTAACATGCCACCCTTTATATCCGCACGCGCGTAATTCAACTCATAAGGACCGGCTATCCCTTACCTGTGACACAATCTCAAACGCACAGAACAGAATCATCAGTCCAATCATCGCATAAGAGGCAGCCGAACCTTCAAGCACTATTCCACAAAGAACAATCTCCGCGCCGCCAATAAGAACTGTTATCAGGCGCTCTGCCTTTTTGCTCTCGCCGCTCGCATAAAAAGGCGGCAAAGCGCACAAGATCACATATAGCCCGGGAAGGGAATACAGGATCGATAGTCCAAGCCCCCCATCAACCGCAGTGCTTTGCGTAAGAATCAACTGAACCCAAACGGCAATTATCACTGAGCAGGTTGTCGATAAAAGAAGACTAGAAATATAGCACGCAACAAAGTCCCGTCGCATTCGAACAGAGAAATCCGCGAACTCTCTTCGCCGCGTGGAAACAATAAGGTACACAGAAATTGCAATAGAACCAATCAGAGAAAACAGCGGAACAACCAGCAATTCAAGCTTATTACCCCATCGATCAACCACACCCCCACTCCAATGAGCGGGAATTGTATCAGGGAGGACTGACCAAGCCGCCCATAGAATCAGAAATGGAAGAATAGAGAGGATGAAAGATGATAACACTGCAGTATTTTTTTTGAGGCTCTCATCGATTCCGCATCTCCTTGCGCGCCTACATTCCACTCCGCCTTAAATCAAGTATAAATAGATGGCGCTCGGTATTATTGGCGCAATCGCGATAGCGATTACCGCCGTTGTTTCTTTAAAAATGGTAGGAATACATGTCTCCAAGAATTGATATATCGATTGACGAGCTGCCCGAAGCGTCGAGCCTTCTTGATGGACATGACTATTCGTCACAAATCATTCAGCGTATCGCCAGGGTTCCAGTAATACTCGATGCATCGGGATGCCCTCATTCCCCTTTTTTCGAAGTTGAATATGATGACAGGACGATTAGGTTTACAAGTCAAGCAAGTTAATAATCTATGTGGTCAATATAATACCGTTGAACCCGCATATCGATACCGCTCAGCCATTCGCCTCGCCCCCGTCGCACGTATCTTCATCCGGTCTGTTACTTTTAATCTAACAATTCTTTGAGAAATGTAGGTGCTTCTAAATGTACTGTCGACTTCTTCTCAAACTAATCCTAAGAGACAGGGCCGTATGGATCTCTACGCTCGTTCTCGCTGCAGCCTTCTCCATCCCCATTGCGTTCAATTCACCCATCTACGGGCCCTTCTTTATGAAACAGGGCATGCAGAGCTTTGTCGACGCATTCAATACGCGCGCGCCCCAGGCCAGCGGCACAGACCTATCTCCAGAGCAGCAAAATGACGCGGAGCTTGCAAGATACGCGAACGCCGCCCTTGCCGCTCAAACCGACGCCGCCTTTCTCGATTCTGCCGAGAGCTACTACGCGCTCATGGGCGAAGGCTTCCAATCCGGGTCCATCGTGGGAGACCGAGAGACCAATGACGCAGCGCTCGCATATTGCCGTGCCCTGAGCAGCTCCGGCATCACGGATATCCCGGCCTCCGCAAACGACCTGCCATTCCTTTCCTTCCTGCCTTACGCCATTGCCACGGCGCCGTCTTTCCTTCCCTTCATCCCCTTCCTTCTCTCGTCGATACTCGTGCTCGGCGCCACAAGGCCCGGGACCCTGGCGGCAAAGGCGCCCGTGCCCAAATTCCGGCGCCTTATCCAGATCGTGTTTTCGATAATCGCCGCGGGGACCGCGATGCTCCTCGCCGGCCTCGCACCCGGGGGCATTTACGCCTTGGCCCTAAACGGCTTCGGGCAAATTGGGTACCCGATCTCCTTCTTCCATGACGGCGCGCTTACCACCACGACCGCGGGAAACGTCTTCACAGCCCTGCTTCTCGCGCTTCTTGCGGGCGGAACCTTGATATCCGTTTGCTCCGCCGTCCTATCGACCGCAACGAGGCGCGTCCTCGCGGGCCCCCTTACCTCCGCGCTGCTTGTCGCGGCCCCGGCATTCCCGTTACTGTCCGATTCGGCACTAGGGCATAACGCCGCGCTCAATCTCCTGCCGCTGGCCGTATTCTCGCCTATCGAGGCAACGGGTTACGTAGGATGCTTCCCGACAGAATTCATTGGCTCCGGTTCAGGCAGCGCATCGATGCTTGCCGTGGCCCTGGCATACGTCGCGGTCTTTTTTGCGGTCGGCGCCGTTGCGACACGTTCGCCCAAACAGCCTGGACCCGCGAAAAAGCACCATGGGCTCGAGCTTCTGGACGCGAGCGTGGGATACGGAAGCACGACGATACTTTCAATCGGGTCGCTTTTCCTGAGCCCGGGAACGGCGGCGGGCCTCGTTGCTCCCAACGGCTCGGGGAAAACCACCCTTCTTGAAGCGCTGTCGGGCCAATTTCCCACCCGCATCCGCTCGGGAAGCCTGGCGGCAGACGGAATCTGCCAACGTCGATCAGCCGAATTTGCAGAACTCGTCTACCTGAGCTCTTCGGGCAGCGCGGATCTCTATCCCACGCTATCGGCCCTCGAGCACCTTGCTTTCGTTAGGGAGGCGTGGAAATCGGCCGCCGACATCGACTCGCTCTGCGACTCCCTCGGAATCTCCCCATATCTCGACAAGCCGACCCGTAAACTCTCGACAGGAATGAAGCAGCAGGTAAAGCTTGCCATGGCGATATCGACCGGTTGCCCGTACCTCATCCTCGATGAACCGCTGAACGGCCTCGATCCGGGAAAGCGGAAAACCTCCTGCGACGCGATGCGCAGCGAGGTGGCGCGGGGACGCAGCGTGCTCATTTCAAGCCATCTACTCGACGACCTGGCAGACCTTACCAACTCGTTCTACTTCATCGAAGCCGGCACGCTCGTGGAAAAGATCAAGTCGTCCTCGCAGACGCTCAAGCAGGAATACCTCGATACATACGAGGGAGGTGAATGACATGATAGGCAAGAGCTATGCAAAGATAGCGATTGTTGGCTTTGTACTTTGTCTTGCAATGGTGCTATGTGCATCATTTGCGAGGTATAGGTCCGAGCAGTCGTTCATCGATGGCGCTGAAAATGGGTTTGGCATAGACGGGATGTATGCCAGCGATGGCGCGACCAGGCCGTCTATGGCGATTCTTGCAGGCGAAGACATGGAATGGCAAATCTGTAATGACGATGGCTCTTGTCTGAGTGGTCGTTTGGCCGCAACGAGCGACCCGAATTCGTTCGATCTTCTCGACAATGATGGAGCGGATTGCGGTTCTGTTCACCTTTCATATGCATCGCGAGACGGTATGGACGGCATTCTCTACGTCTCCCACGAGACCGGCGATTTCAAGATGCGCAGGACTAACCGAGTGCCGGCTTTTATCGAGGAGTGAGAGTTCCCGGCGGCCTGCCGATCAGGTCGCCGGGGTATCGAACCCCGCATTCATCCGTACACACACGGATGAATGCGGGAAGTGTCCGGATGAAGGTGATAATCAAGGAAACAAAGCTGTTCTGCCTGGGACGGCTTTGGCCTGGACTTTAACCACAACATCGCAATCGACACTTATCAGCTCGCGCAACGCGCATGGCCAAATCTCGGACGCTGGTGCATGGAGGACCTTCGAGATTTACTGGACATCCAAAACGACGACGCACACCGCGTGCTCGCCGACTGCGAAGACGAGATGGCTGTCTACAATGCGATCAGAAACGGCGTGAAGTCGGGAGAGCTTTCTGTGGAACCGCCGCGCCGTCGCGCGAGCCGACCGGGCAACCCGGGCAATCTGGTCCCGACTCTCCCGGTCGTATTCCTACGATATCGCCCCTAAATCACCAATGTGTCAGATAAAGAATGATGCAATGGCTGTGATCACGCCTACGGCGGACGCAACGACTGCGCCTTTTTTCCTCTCCTTTAGTCCGACGATTAGGGTTGCCGTAAAGTAAAGGGCGGAAATGCAGTCTATGGCAAGCAAAACGAGTTCCTTGGGCGGTTTTAGCAAAAGGTCGCTAGCAAAGAGTAATGCAAGCAGGGCAAAGCCGATTGTGTTCAAGTATCTCGATTGATTTTGCGACAACATGGCAACTTCCTTTCAGAACATGCAAATGAAAAGTCGGTACGATGTCATTGCGGTTGCAAAAAAGCCGCCGCTAGGACCGGTTGTCACGAGACCGGCGATAACTTCAGCGGTGCCAACAAGCTAGAGATCGCGCAGGCAAGCCTCCTCCTTCGCGTTCAGCTTGACCTTGTGAGGGGCGGGGCGGTTATTTGCAGATCCGTGAGAATCGCACCACGCCTTGGAATATGAATCCGCGCAGCGCCCGCGCTCAAAAAAGGGATATATCGTAATTTTCGTCGTAATTGACTCCGACGTAGATATCGCTGCTCTCGGCGGGAGATCCCTCGTCGGCATGGGCTGCCGCAACGGGTACAAATGGTGTCATGACAAGGGAGGGGCAAAGAGTTGCTGAGACGATGGAGGGTAGGCATTTCTTCATGGCCGGCTCCTTAATCTGGCCTTTGATAGTTACTCGATGTCGCCTCCTTCCGCTTTATATCCGTTGTATTTGGCGTATTTCTTTAATAAGGCAAGAGGTTCTTCCTCTCCTTCGGATAAGCCGATGATGTTTCCTTGATCATCCAGTATGAATACGGACGGAATATGCTCAAGTTCGTATTCGTCATACACGGTATTATCTTAATCTATGTATATGGGAAAGTCTCCTTCATGGACCGAGGCTGAAATCCTGTCCCATTTTAATGGACAAAGATGAGGGATAAGCATTGTGTTGCGGTTTGATATTGACGGCGATTAAGGCGGCGAAACACGTCAGAGTCGCCAAAGTCAGTAAGGCGATAATGCATTTTCTCGGTTTCCAGCTCATGACAGATCCCTCTCTCATGGTGAAACGCATACGTTTTGAAACGGGATGCCGCTTCGATTCGTTCCGGACGCGGATGTGGACGTAACTGGTCTCGGTGCCAAGTGCGATTTCAGTGCTGTATATGACTTAACGGGAATGTCCGAGCAGTGCCGGAGTCTCCATCTGGATTGTTCCGACTGGAACATCAGCCCGAATACACTGCATAGCGACTCCAACAAGAACGTACCCGGCGTAATCCTTCCCAAGGCATGGCAATAGTCAAGATGCCGCAGCGGCAAGACAAAGACAGATTCCCGCGATAACCCTACGCTCAGCTCGTTTCTATTCACCCTGAGCGAAGGGAGTGTCGCATATGCATGCAGCGGCGCAGAACCTCCGGGGGGGGGTATCTCCTAGAGGTATCCGCCTCCGGAGGCCAAGGAATCATCGAGTACGTCCTGATCATCGTGGTCATCGGCCTGGTGATCGTGTTCGCGGGACCCGGCGTGGCCGGAGCCATCCGCAACCAGTTCAACCTGGTCGGCAACACGGTGAACAATGGGACGGTTGGCGGCGTCGAGGGAGGCGCATCCGGCGGAGGGTCTGCAGGTACCGATTCCGCGACCGTCCAGGCGGCTATCGCCAAGGACGCGAAGGACTGGACCCTCGAAGAGCAGAAGGCCGTGGCCGAGGACATCGCCGCGAAGGGCGAGGCATCGTCCGCCTTCACCAAGGCGGAGGCCGCGATGAATGCAGGGACGAAGTTCTCGATGAAGCTCACCGATGGTCAGACGCTCGAGTACAAGATTATCGGCATCAACCACGATGACTTGGCCGATGGTAGCGGCAAGGCGGGCCTGACGTTCCTCGCCACCTCGACGGGTATTAAATCTCGCGTGAACGCCACCAACACCAATGCCGGTGGCTGGGAGAAGTCGGAACTCCGCGCGAAGATGAACTCCGGCGAGATCTGGAACCTGATGCCCTCCGATTTCCAATCCAAGGTGAAGCCGGTCAGGAAGCTGACGAACAACGTTGATGGAACCGACAAGAATGCCGCCGTGACGGCGACCTCGGACAAGCTGTTCATGCTCAGTTATTCCGAAATCGTCGAGACCCCTTATAACGGCTGGTCTGGTTATTCTTGGATCGGAAACGAAGGAACCCAGTACGAGGCCTTCAAGGGTAAGGTGACGAACAATTATTCGGGTAACGATTGCCTGAGTGTTGGCGTCGCTTGGTGGGAGTGTTCCTTGAATCCGAGCGCCTCTGCGCTCTTCCTCTATGTCAACAGCAACGGCGATCCGTCGTACAACTACGGCGCGACGAACTCGAATCGCGTCTGCCCAGCTTGGTGCTTCTAGATTCATCTGTTAAGCCCGCACGGCCTGTGCGGGCTTTTTTTTGGCGGTTACTCGAACGGTTTGATGTTTGTGGCATAGGTTATCGGTTTGAGGAGAAATGAGGTCACACAGCGGCTCTCAGAGCGCCTGCCGCACTCCCCCGCTATTACTCCTGCGGCATCCTCGTATAGAGCCCATCCCGCTTGGCGTTTCGTTGCAACAGCCCACTTGTCCACCGATCAAGTGAACTACTGGAATAAATACAGCGACACGCTTGTTCGTTACAGTCGCTATATCTACGTAAATCGCCGCGATAAATACAGCCTGTATTCGGCTGTATACCAGCTACGCGTATGTAGATTCATATCGCGTTAATAAATCGGCTCAAGCGCGTGCAAAACGCGCAAGTAGCCGCAAAAGGCGATTATCGCGTAGGTAGATTTTTGGCACCCTATTGCTTACTGAAAATTAAACAATTGCTTAAAACAAAAAAGGTCAGGCACTAGGTGCCTGACCTGCAAACTTCTGGTCGGGACGACTGGATTCGAACCAGCGACCCCTTGACCCCCAGTCAAGTGCGCTACCAAGCTGCGCCACGTCCCGAAGCTTTTGTTTGTTGCGCTGCTCTCGCTCGCAACAGGGAGTATATTAACCCGAAACTTTGCCCTTGTGCAAGAACTTTTTTACAAATTTTGAAGCAAGTCCAAAATTGTATCCGCGAGCTGGGGTTTTGTTAGAACGGGAAGTTCTTGCGTACCCGCTGTGCTCACGATCCAGGCCTTGTTGGTATCGGTTCCAAAGCCCGAATCGGCGCGCGAGACATCGTTGGCGATAATGGCGTCGCAACCCTTGCGGGCGAGCTTTCGCCGAGCGTACTCCACGACGTTATCGGTCTCAGCCGCAAAGCCGATCACGCACCGCTCCCCCTTTTGGCGCGAAAGCTCGGCCAAGATATCGACTGTCTCGACCAGTTCAATGTGATCCAATCGTTCGTTGGCCTTTTTGAGCTTATGGTCGGCAGGGGCTGCGGGGGTGTAGTCGGCGACAGCGGCCGCGCAAATGGCCGCATCGGCCGTCTGGAAGGCGCCCAGCGCCGCCTGCAGCATCTCTGCGGCGGTCTGCACGCGCACGAACTCCACGCCGCGGGGAACATCGAGCGATGTCGGCCCCAGCACAAGCGTAACCGCAGCACCGCGGCGAGCGGCCTCTCCCGCCAGGGCGATGCCCATCTTGCCCGACGATCTGTTGCCGATAAAGCGCACGGGGTCGATCGGCTCGTGCGTGGGGCCGGCGGTTATCATAATGCGCTTGCCTGCCAGGTCTTGCGGGACGGGGTTCAGCACCTCGCAGACGGCCTCGACGATGTCCTCGGGCTCGCTCATGCGTCCCGTGTCCACGTCGCCGCAGGCAAGGTAGCCGCTGCCGGGTCCCACCACATGGACACCACGTTCGCGCAGCGCGGCCATATTGGCCTGCGTCGCCGGCGCCTTCCACATGCCGTTGTTCATGGCAGGGGCGATCACGATGGGTCGCGGCGTGGCAAGCAGCGTGGTGGAGATGAGGTCATCGGCGATGCCGTTTGCCATCTTGGCGATGATATTGGCCGTCGCGGGCGCCACGACCACCAGATCGGGCTCCTGTGCCAGCGAAATGTGGTGGATGGGGTCGGAGGGGTCGTCGAAAAGGCCCACCGCGACCGGTTCGTTGGTGAGCGCGCGGAAGGTGAGCGGCCCCACAAACTCGGTGGCATGCTCGCTCATAACGACCTTGACGCGCGCGCCGTGCTTTTGCAGCAGGCGCACGATATTGCACGACTTATAGGCGGCGATCCCGCCGGTAATGCCCAGCAGGATCGTTTTTCCCTCAAGTTGCATTGAATTGTTGGATGCCGCCGTCATCATTTAAGCTTCCTTGCTGGGAAGCACCAGCAGACGGTGGCAATACGGGCAGTGCGCGATCTCGCTACCGTCGTGGTTGAGGTCGTTCATGGACGATGCCTGGAGCGCGGTGTGGCAGATGGTGGGAATGTTGCCCTTGATGGTCTCGACAGCCAGGCCGCGGAACTGCTTGAGCAGGCGCTCGTAGTCGGTGAGCACGTCGGTCGGCAGCGTGGCGGCAAGCGCGGTGCGCTCCTTAGTGGCGGCGTCAATCTGTGCCTGGAGGTCGGCGGCCTTGGCGCGGGCGGCCTTGGTGTCGGCCTTCACGCCCTCCTCGAACTTGGCGATGATGGCCTGCGCGCGAGCCTCGCGGTCGAGCGCCTCCTTGTGGGCGATGACGACGTCCTTGCGGGTGTGCTCGATCTTGTCCAGGCGCTTGGCCAGGGTGGCGAGCTCGTTCTCCAGGTCCTGAACCTCGCGGTAGTCAGAGCCATCAACGTGGCGCTTCTTGGCGGCCTCGATGGCGTTATTGGTCTGGATCTCGGTGGTGTTAAGATCGTCGAGCTCAATATCCAGGTCCTTGCGCTGGGCGTAGAGCTTGGTCATCTCGGACTTGAGCTTCACATAGGTCTTGCGCTTGGAAGCGAGCTCCTTGAGCTCCGGCATATTGGCAAGTTCGCTCTTGTTGCGGGCGAGTTCCAAATCGATCTGTTGCAGCTTGAGTAGCGTAGCGCCGGCGCTCATAAGTTCTCTCCTTTTGTCACAGTCCACCATTGGCAAGGGTTCAGTATTTTAATCGCATGACGGGGGTCGACCCCGGCATCAACTGCAGAGTTCATCAAGATATCAACGAACGGCTCCTCGGAGCGGTCGTGGCCGAGCAAGATTACCGGTAGCCCGCGCAAGGCCAGGTCCTGCGCCACGTGGTAGCCCGTCTCGCCCGTCACGACAACGTCTGCGCCCGCGGCGATGGCGAGCTCTCCGAAGTCGCCTAGGGAGCCGCCCAAAATGGCGACGGTCCTGCACGGGCGATTGGCCTCGCCCCACACGCGGGGGTCACTGCCAAACGCCGTAGCGGCGCGCGCGGCAAGGTCGCGCAGGCTGCAGGGGTCGTTGAACGCCGCAAGGGCGCCCAGGCCGCAAGCCTCGGGGTCGTCCACATGCTCCAGCGAGCTCATGGGCTCAGCGCCCAGCAACTTACTTAGGCGAACACGCGCTTCGTGCGAGCGGTCCAGGTTGGTGTGAAGCGAGATGATGCTCACGCCGCAACGAGCTGCCTCGTACAGCGCAGCGCTGCACTGGGGTCGCGCGGAATCGGCCGGACAAAAGGCCTCGGGCGCCTTGATATAGATGGGATGATGCGTCAGCAGCACGTTAGCGCCGGCCTCGAGAGTGCGATGCACGTTGGCCTCGGTCGCGTCGAGTGCGCAGGCAACACCGGTGATCTTGGCAGCAGGGTCTCCCACAGATAGCCCAACATGATCCCAGCCCTCGGCGTCTGCCTTGGGATAGCGCTCCAGCAGCGCATGTTCAAGCTCGGAGACGATCATGCGGCGCCTACGATCGAGAGCAGCGTCTGCGCAAAGTCGTCCAGATCGCTCGGATTCACGCGGTCATCGAAGGAAATGCGCAGCGACCCCAATGCCTGCTCGCGACCAATGCCCATGGCGCTGAGCACGTGGCTCGGGTCCATGCTGCCGCTTGAGCAAGCTGATCCGGCCGACACCTCAAAACCGGCGGCATCGAGCTTGATGATGAGCTCCTCGGAGTCCATGCCGTCGACGTAGATCGAAACCATACCCGGCAGACGATCGGCCTGCGCATAGTCGTCCATGGTTGCGTGAATGCGAGGATGGGCCGTAAGCGTGGCGTAGAGCTTATCGGACAGGGCCTGCAGCGTCTCGCGCTCCTGGGCCACGTTGGGCGTCAGTGCGGAGGCGGCGGCCGCAAAAGCCAGCTGCGTGCGCAGATCCTGCGTACCGGCGCGACGGCCGGCTTCCTGTCCACCGCCAAAGATGCGCGGACGCAGCGGCGTGCGGTTCTTAAGGTAGAGCGCGCCGGACGCCACAGGGCCGCCGATCTTGTGCGCGGCAACGGTCATAGCATCGACACCCAGCTCGGTGACATCGAGCGGAATATGCAAGTAGCCCTGGATGGCATCGGTATGAAACAAGGCACCGGCAGTATGTGCGGCGGCGGCCAGCTCGCGGATGGGCTGCACCACGCCGGTCTCGTTGTTGGCGACCATAATGCTCACGAGCGCAACGTCGTCGCCGAGCAGCTCGACAAGCGTGGCGGCCTCTATGTAGCCCGCGCGGCAGGGCTGCACCAGGTCGACGGTAAAGTCGGCGGCGCGCAGCAGCGGCAGGTTGTCCAGAATCGAATCGTGCTCGATGGCCGAAACGATCACGCGGTCGCGCTTGCGATCGCGCTGACGGGCGCCCTCGGCAAGTCCGAGGAGCGCCAGCTGGTTTGCCTCGGTGCCGCCGTTGGTAAGGATGATCTCGGACGGGCGGACGCGTGCGCCAAAGCTGCGGGCGATCTCGCGACGGGCGACTTCCAGGCGCGCGGCGGCCTTGCGACCAAGCGAGTGCAGCGAGTTGGGGTTGACGCCGGCAAGCTCGCTGTCGTCGTACTCGCGCTGCGCAAGGAGCGCCTCGGCGCGCATGGGCGTCGAGGCGGCATAGTCAAGATTCACGGGTATGCGGTTTTGACCTGCGGTCATAAGGGTTTATGCCTCCTGTGCGGCCTCGTTGCCCAGCTTCTGCAGCAGCGCAACCTCGGCAGCGGGATCTTTGGACTTAAATACGGCGGAACCGGCCACGAGCACGTTGGCGCCGGCCTTAACGACCTCGGCGATGTTCTTGGAAGAGATACCGCCATCGACCTCGATCAAGGGCGACACGCCATGGCGCTCACACATGGCCTTGAGCTCGTGCAGCTTTGCAATGGTGCCCGGGATAAAGCTCTGGCCGCCAAAGCCAGGGTTCACGCTCATCAGCAGCACCATATCGACGACGTCGATGATGCTCTCGAGTACGCACACGGGAGTGGCGGGGTTGAGCACCACGCCGGCCTTGACGCCGCGCTGCTGCAGGTGCGTGAGCGTGCGGTGCAGGTGCGTGGAGGCCTCGTAGTGAACGGTGATCATATCGGCGCCAGCATCGGCGTACCAATCGACGGTCTCGTCGGGGTTCGACACCATGAGGTGCGCGTCGACCGGCACGTCGGTGGAGCGCTTGACGGCCTTGAGGATATCGACGCCAAAGGTGAGGTTGCCGGTAAAGTGACCGTCCATCACGTCGAAGTGCACAAAGTCGGCACCGGTGATCTTGTCGAGGTCGCCCTTAAGGTTGGCCATATCGGCCGAAAGGATGGACGGAGCGATTTTAATGGAACCCATAGTAGTAGCCTTTCTGCGCTAGTCGGTGAGTCCGTAGAACTCTTGAGAGGGGACGCGGTCGGTAAGGATCTCGAGCGCCCTATCCAAAGTAACACCGTTGTAGAGCGTTTGCTCGACGGCAAAGGTGAGCGGAATGTCTACGCCCAGTGAGCGGGCGAGTTCGCTGACGCTGCGGGCCGCGACGGCGCCCTCGACCACCATATGCGTGCGTGCCTGGTACTCGTCGAGCGACACGCCGTGGGCAAACTCGTAGCCAAAGGTGCGGTTGCGCGAATGCTCCGAGGTACAGGTGGCGATGAGGTCGCCCATGCCGGCAAGGCCCATGCAAGTCATGGCCTGCCCGCCGCGGGCATGCACCAGTCGGCTGATCTCGGCCAGACCGCGCGTCATGATAAGGGCGAGCGTGTTGTCGCCCGCGCCGGTGCCGGCGGAGATGCCGCACACGATGGCGATGACGTTTTTCATGGCGCCGCATACCTCGACGCCGGTCATGTCCTGCGACAGGTAGATGCGGAAGGCCGTGGATAGGAGCAGGTCCTTAAAGGTCTCCCCTATCTGCGGGTCTTCGCTGGCGATGACGGCGGCAGAAAGTCCGCCGCGGCAGATCTCCTCGGCATGGTTGGGGCCCGAGAGGGCCGCCACGCGCCGATCGTTGCCGATCTCGCTGGCGATGACCTCGCTCATGAGTAGGCCAGACGCGGGCTCAATGCCCTTGGCGAGGCACAGAACCGGCTTCCCGTCCGCGATGAACGGCGCCGCCTGATGGCATACGCTGCGCAGGTGTGTGGAGGGCACGGCAAAGATAATGGCGTCGGCGCCGTCGAGTGCCTGCGCCAGGTCCGTCGTGGCGATGACATTGCCGGGCAGCTCGTAGTCCACCAGATACCGGGGATTGCGGTGCTCGCCATTGATGCCGGCGGCCGTCTGCTCACTATGGGCCCACATGGTCACGCGCTCGGCTCGCGCGGCGGCAAGGCCGGCGACGGCGGTTCCCCAGGAGCCGGAGCCAATCAGCGCAACATTCATGACTCTCTCCTACTTATCGTCGGGTTCGGTGACACGCTTGGTAAACGAGAGCTTGGATTCCTTACCCGTCATGAGCTTTTTGATGTTCGCGCGATGGGCCCACACCACGGTGATGCCGATCAGCGCCATGCAAAACTTAAGTCCCAGGCTGCCGTACGGAAAGACCGCGCAGACGGCGATGGGAAGACCGATGGCCGCGGCAAGCGAGCCCACCGACACGTACTTGGTAATGGCGACGGCCACGATAAACATGCCCAGCAGCGAAAGTCCGATGGGCCAATACCAGGCGAGGATGACGCCCAAGCCCACGGCGATACCCTTGCCGCCATGGAAGTTGAGGTAGGGCGAGAAGATGTGGCCCCATACCGCAGCCAGGCAGATGACGCCGAGCATCCAGTCGCCGGGGGCTCCAGGCGCCATGATGCTTACAGGGAATCCATAGCCCACGCCCGCGATAAGCGTACGGGCGATAAGAACGCAGATGGCGCCCTTCAGGCAGTCGAGCAGCAACGTGAGTGCGGCCACCTTGGGGCCGGCCACGCGCAGCGCGTTGGTGGTGCCGATGTTGCCGGAACCCGCCTTGCGAATGTCCGTGTGGTTGAACACGCGGCCCAGGATCAGGCCAAACGGAATCGCTCCGATAAAGAACGAGACCACGGCGCAGATGGCGGTCAGCAGAATCGGATTATGCATCCTTTTGCTCCTTCTTCCTAAAGAAGAGTCGAATGGGCGTGCCGGAAAAATCGAAGGTCGAGCGCATACGGTTCTCCACGTAGCGCTGGTAGGTGTCGTTGACCAGGTCGCTGTGGTTGACGAAGAACGTAAACGTCGGCGGGTTGACGCCCGTCTGGGTCACATAGTGCATGCGCAGGCGGCGCTTGCCGTCCACCACGGTGTGGCCGAACTCGCGCAGGTCGGTGAGGAACGTGTTGAGGCGCGAGGTGGTGATCTTTTGCGAGCGTGTCTTCTCGGCAGCGTCGACCATCGCCCAGATCTTCTCGACGCTACGGCCGGTCAGGGCTGAGATGCGCAGGTACTGAGCCCAGGGAGCCATGACGCCCAGACGGCGGTCGACGGTCTCCATGCAGGCCTCGCGCTTGCGGTCGTCGTCGAGCAGGTCCCATTTGTTGAGCAGCACCACGATGGCGCAGCCGCGCTCGATGGCCAAGCCCATGACCTTCTGGTCCTGCTCGGTGACGCCCACGGAGGCGTCGACGACGAGCAGCGCCACGTCGGCGCGGTCGATGGCGCGCAGGCCGCGGACCATGGAGTAGTACTCGATGTTCTCGTACACGGTGCTCTTCTTGCGAATGCCCGCGGTGTCGACCATGCGGTAGTGCTTGCCGTCGCGCTCGACGACGGTGTCGATGGCATCGCGCGTGGTGCCGGCGATGTTGGACACGATGGAGCGGTCGGCGCCCAGGATACGGTTGAACAGCGAGGACTTACCGGCGTTTGGGCGGCCGATGATGGCAACGTTCAGCGCGTCGGGGAACTCATCGGCGACCTCGTCCTCTTCCTCCGGAAGCAGGGCCACGATATCGTCGAGCAGGTCGCCCGTGCCATGGCCGTGCAGGGCCGAGAGCGGCGTGGGCTCACCGATGCCGAGCGAATAGAACTCCCAGATGTTGTCATTCTCGCGATCGGGGTTGTCGAGCTTGTTCACCAGCAGAAAGACCGGCTTGTCGCAGCGCTTGAGCATGCGGGCGACCGATTCGTCCTCCTCGGTGACGCCGGTGCGGCCGTCGACCACAAACAGGATGACGGCGGCTTCCTCGGCGGCGGCGAGGGCCTGGTCGCGGATGGACGTAGCAAAGACGTCATCGCTCTTGAGCGGCTCGATGCCGCCCGTGTCGACGATGGTGAACTCGCGGCCGTTCCAATCGGCCGTGTGATACGAGCGGTCGCGCGTGACGCCGCGGGACTCGTGGACGATGGCGTCCGATGTCTGGGCCAGGCGGTTAACGAGCGTGGACTTGCCCACGTTGGGGCGTCCGACGACGGCGACGATAGGTTTCATCTGCTCTCCTTTAATGGGTAGGGTCAGCGGAAATGTTTGAGTCTGCGGGCACAATGCCAAGGATGTGCTCCAGGGTATCGAGCAGCTCATGCGGCATGGTCGACACCACATGAACCTCGGCGCCGCGACCGGTAAGGCTTGCGAGTAATTCGTCACGATGATACTCGTCAAGGGTCATACCGTCGGCGTTGAACATGAGCTTAGGCACAAAGAGCATAACCCCCGACAGGTCCTGCGGCAGTTGCTCCAAGATGTCGCAGGCGACGATGAGGCCGGTCACGTCCACGTTGCCGCCAAAGTAACGGTTTTTGATGGCCGTGACGGTACCGGCAAGGCCCTGCGGCGATTCCACAAAACGCGCCACCGTATCGCGCGCGCTGGCGCCCGAAAGGCACAGCAGGTGCTGGCCACGGGCGGCGATTGCCTCGCGAACGCGGCGCAGGCGCTCGGCATCGGCGGCGAGCACGTTGTCGGTCTCGTCCAGATAGGAGCGGATCATGCCGATGCCGTCGTAGTACTGCGGGTAGCCGTCGTAAAAGTCCGCCTCGGGAGGCTCGATGCCGGCGTCCAGGTAGAACTCGTCGCTCATCTGGAAGGTGTGGCGGCCAAAGCGCTCGAAGGCACGGTCCTGGAAGGGCCGGATCATGGCGATAGTCTCGCGCGCCAGCTCGGGCTTGTCGCTGTAGGACCAGCTAAAACGGTTCTGATGCTTGGTAAAACCAAGCGGCACAATGCCCAGGCTCGTGATTTGCTCGTGCTCCTCGCAAAAGCGCAAGGTCTTTTCCAGCTCCTCGCCGTCGTTCATGCCGGGGCACAGTACGATCTGCGCGTGAATCTCGATGCCGGCGGCCATGATGGTCTCGAGCACGTCCATGCCGCGCTGGGCGTTGCGGCCCATCATGCGGCGGCGGATGTCGGGGCTCACGGCGTGGACCGACACGTTCATGGGGCTCATGTTGCGTTGGATGACGTTTTGAACATCTTCGTCGGTGAGGTTCGTGAGCGTGACAAAGTTGCCCTGCAAAAAGCTCAAGCGGTAGTCATCATCGCGAATGTAGAGCGTGGAGCGACCGCCCTTGGGCAGCATGGTCATAAAGCAGAACACGCAGGCATTTACGCAGGTACGCATGCCATCGAAGATGGGGCCATCGAACTCCAGACCCCAGTCCTCGCCGGGAAAGCGGTCAAGCTCGACGGGGGTGACGGTGTCGTCGCGCGGGTCGAATACCTCCAGCTCGACAGTGTCGTCATCTGCCTCCCATAGCCACACGATCATATCGGTCAGTTGCTCGCCGTTGACCGTGAGCACGCGCATGCCCGGCTCGATACCCACATCCCACGCGGGCGATTCGGGACGCACGTTTTTAACGAGCGCGCCCTCACCCGGCTCGGGGTCGCGGCTGCGCCCGTAATCGGCCACCTCGGCGGCGTATGCGGGTACGGTCTGGTCCATGATTAGCGGCAAAGCTCCTTGATGCGCTCGACGGCGCGCTCGATGTGTTCTTGCGGGGTGGAGGCTCCGGCTGTGATGCCGATGTGGTGAGCGTCGGTAAACCACGCGGCCTGTAGCTCGGAAGCTTCCTCTATGTGATGCGTGCGCTCGCAGACATCGGCGCAAATCTGCGCCAGGCGGCGGGTGTTGCCCGAGTTCTTGCCGCCCACCACGACCATGCAGTCGCAGCGGTTGGCAAGTGCGGCTGCTGCCTGCTGTCGCTCGCTCGTAGCGGCGCAGATGGTGTTGATCACGCGCAGTTCCTGCACGCGCGGGGTGATGGCAGCAACGACCTCGGCTAAGTTCTGCGCTGTCTGGGTGGTCTGCACAACCAGGCCTACCTTGCCCTTGAGCGGGAGCGCGTCCGCATCGGCGGCGCAACTCACGACCTGCGCGTCATCGCCAGCATGGCCCAGGATGCCCTCGACCTCGGGATGGCCCGGCTCGCCCACGACGAGCACGCGATAACCCTCGCGTACCAGGCGCTCGGCGGCCACGTGAACCTTCTTCACGTAGGGGCAGGTGGCATCGACAACGTCGAGGCCACGCTCGCGAGCGGCTTCGATCACCTGCGGCACCACACCGTGAGCGCGAATGATCACGGTGCCCGATGCGGCGTCGTCCAGGGTCTCGGCCAGACCGACGCCTGCCTCGTCAAGCTCGCGCACCACGATGGGGTTATGGATGAGCGGGCCCAGGGTGTGGACCTGAGCGTTCTCCCCCGCTTGCGGGGCGGCCGCCAATGCCATATCGAGCGCACGCTGCACGCCGTAGCAGGTGCCGGCGTGAGCAGCGATTTCGATGGTGGGGGCGTCTGCCTTGCCGGCAACGGCCTCTACGGTGCTCATGACTTCCTCGCCCATGGCTAGAACCTGCCCGGGTGCTCTGCGCACAGGTCATCGCGCATGGCGTAGACGCGACTCATGGCCTCGGACTCAAACCATGCCAGGCGCTCCTTGCGCTTGAGCTCGGTCGGAGCATCGGATAACGAGATGGCCTTACCGGCACGAATCCAGCACTTTTTGGGACGCATGAGCTTTTTGCCCTTAGGCGTAATGTCGGACCAGCCACAAATGGCGAGCGGGTTGACGGGCGCCTTGCCCATCTGGGCGATGAGCGCAAAGCCGCCGTGGACCTCGGGCTTGATCTCGCGCGAGCGGATGCGTGTGCCCTCGGGGAAGATAAGGACGTCCTCGCCCCGCTGCAGCGCATGCTGGGCGGCGCGCAGGCACTTCATGTCGGCGGTGCCGCGCTCAACGGGAATACCGCCCACGCGGCTAAAGGCCCAGCGCACGATCTTGCTCTTGGCAAACTCGGATTTAAAGATGGGGCGAATGCGGCGGCCGCCAAAGAACAGCGCCGTCTCTACAGCCAGGAGCTCGGCCATTGAGGTGTGGTTGCAGATGACCACGCTGCCGCGGCCTTCCTGGCGCTCATATAGCAGGTCGGCGTCCTCGACCTTCCAGCGCCACATGAGTTTGGAGAATGCCCAAAAGATTGCCATGACAACGGCAACAGTGCCGCGGATAAGCGCCGGGAACTCGGCGTAGGGGGCGTTGTAGTAATCCTCGGGCGTCTGTTTAAACAGGCGCATGGGCTACCTCCTTTGGTTGATGAGGTCCTCAATAATGCGGACGACCTCATCGATGGTGTGGGCGGTGGAGTCAACGTGCACCGCGTCCTCGGCGGGCACGAGCGGCGCGACCTCGCGGCTGCTGTCGAGCTTGTCGCGCTGCTTGAGGGCGTCGAGGGTCTCATCGACCTCGGCCTCGAGCTGCTCGGTTGTGAGCGGCTGGGCGTCGTTTTGGTGGCGCTGCAGCACGCGGCGACGGGCACGCTCGCGCGGGTCGGCGGTCAAGAACACCTTGACCTGCGCGTTGGGGAACACGACGGTGCCGATGTCACGGCCCTCGGCGACGATGTCGCGGTCCTCGGCGGCGCGGCGTTGGTGGATGAGCATGGCGGCGCGCACGCCCGGGTAGGCCGAGACCTTGGACACGTTGGCGTCGACCTGCGGGGTGCGGATGGCAGCCGATGCGTCCTGGCCGTCGATGGTCAGGCGCGTGTCCTCGCCGGTGCCGTTGGTAAAGCGAATCTCGATCTGCTCGGCGAGGGCGTCGATGGCCGCCTCGTCGTCCAGGTCGATGCCGCGGTCGAGCGCGGTGAAGGTGACGGCGCGATACATGGCGCCCGTGTCGAGCTTGTTAAAGCCCAGCTGGCGGGCGATCTCCTTGGCGATAGTGGACTTGCCGGAACCGGCGGGGCCGTCGATGGCGACGATCATGCAATGCTTCCTTTCGGTGGTTGACGTGCTGGTATGGGACGCGGGCACTGCGGCTTTGCGGGTTGCCTAGCTCGTGTAGCGCTCGCGGTAGGTGTTGCGCTTGGGCGCGGAGCCGTGGCTGCCGTGGTGACGCGTGCGGCTTGCGGTGTTGGTCGTGGGCACGGCGCCGCGCTTGGAGCTGGCCTGCTTAGGCGGGATACCGCCGGCCTTGAGGATCTGCACCTCGCGGTCGGTGAGCTCTCGCCACGAGCCCTTGGCCACGTCCTTGAGCTCCAGGCCGGCAAAGTTACAGCGGTGCAGGCGGATCACCGGATGGTGGATCTTGCTCAGCATGCGCTTGACCTGGTTCTTGCGGCCTTCGCGGATGATTACCTCCACGGCGGTGGTGCCGGGCTTGACGCCCTGCGGAGCCACGGCCTCGGCCTCGCGCGCGTTGATGACGCGGCAGATCGCCGGCTGGCACAGGCCGTCGTCGAGCTCGATGCCGCGGCGGAGTGGTTCCAAGTCGCGATCGGTCAGGTGGCCGTCCACGAGCGCCTGATAGGTCTTGTAGACGTGCTTGCTGGGGTGTAGCAGGTCCTGCGACAGGTCGCCGTCGGTGGTAAAGAGCAAAAGGCCCGTGGTGTCGCGGTCCAGGCGACCCACCGGGAAGAGCCCCGGAAAGCGGTCACGCGGGACCAGATCGGCCACGCAAGGGCGCTCCTGCGGATCGCTCATGGTAGTGAGGTAGCCGGTCGGCTTGTAGAGCATCAGGTACACGGCGCCCTGGTTGAGCTTGACGGGCGTGCCGTCGACCTCGATATGGTCGAGGTCCACATCGACCTTGGTGCCCAACTCGGTCGCGACCTGGCCGTTGACGGTCACGCGGCCGGCGGTCATCAGGTCCTCCGAGCCACGGCGGCTCGCCACGCCCGCGCGAGCCAAAAAGCGCTGCAGGCGCATGGTGTGCGGGTAGACGGGCTGGGTGTCGCTCACGGGCGTTGTGGCGCCCGCGGCACGTGAGGTGCGCGTCTCCCCTGCTTCGTTAGTCCTCGTCATGCAAATCCTCCGAGGTCTCGTCGACGACCAGGGTCTCCAAGTCCTCGACTGCCTCAACATCTTCAACATCGGTATCGATCAGTTCGCGCTCTTCGTCCAGGTCCTCGGCCTGCTCCTCGAGCGTGGACTGAATGCTGCGGCCGCTCAGGCGCTCGCGGATAAACTGGCGCGACTGCTCGTCGGGGGCAAACTGCTCCAGATCGGGCAGGTCGCGGGTGGAGCGTAGGCCGAACTTTTCCAAGAAGGCGTTGGTCGTGCCATAGATGATGGCCTGACCGCGTTCGGGGTCGCGGCCGAGCTCGCGCACCAGACCCTTGTCCACGAGCGACGCGATGACGCCGTCGGAGTTGACGCCGCGGATGCCCTTGACCACCTCGCGCGTGACGGGCTGGTGGTAGGCGATGACGGCCAGGGTCTCGAGCGCCGCCTGAGACAGTTTTTGCGTGTCCCAACTCAGCACGTAGGCCTCAACCACATCGTGGTAGGCGGGGTGTGTAAACAGACGCCAGCCACCGGCGACCTCGCGCAGTTGAAAGCCACGGTTGGCCTCCTCATACTCAACCTTGAGCTCGGCCAAAAGCGACGCGCATTCGCCCGGGGCGATATCCAGCGCACCTGCCAGCGCTGGTGCGCTCACGGGGTCGCTCGACACCAGTAGCAGCGCCTCGAGGGCACCTTTGAGGCTGTTTGCCTCCAGCGTGGAAAGGGTTGACATGGTTGGTCGCTCCTATTCGGTGAGCTCGGGGCCCTCGCCGGGCACGTATGCCTCGGCGCCCTCGACGCGGTTGATTTGAATGGTTCCAAAGATCTCGTCCTGGCTCAGCGTAAGCGAGCCGCGCTTGGCGAGCTCCAGCATGGCCAGGAAGGTGACGACGAGTTGCTCGGTGGTAGCGTCGCCGTCCAACAGCTCGCGGAAGGTGCAGGTTTGGTGCGCCATGGTAAAGCGGTCGACCGAGGCCACCGTCAGGTCGAGCGGCACGCGGTGCGGTGCCACGTGCTCGGCCTCCAGCAGGAAGGTCTGGCGCTTGCCGTCCAGATCGGCGCAGATGACGGCGAGACCGCGCAGGGTAATGCCGGCCAGGTAGTCGGGCATAAGGCCCAAAAACTCGGGGTCGGGGCCGGCCACGCGCGGATGCATGCGGCTTTCGGCCTGCATGCGCGCGCCGAGAGCCGCCGCCGCGCCCTTAAACTGCTTGTAGGCGATCAGGCGCTGAATCAGGACTTCGCGCAGGGCGTCTCCGTCGAGCGCGCTGAGTTCCTCGAGGCCTTCGTCGTCATCGTCATCGTCGTCTGTCTTGCGCGGGGCCTCCTGGGGCACCAGCGAGGCAGCCTTGATGTCCAAAAGGGTTGCCGCGACCAGCAAAAAGTCGCTCGCCACGTCCAGGTCCAGGGCCTCGATGCGCTCGACCTCGGCCAGGTATTGCTCGGCCACCTCGCTGATCGAGATGGCGCCGATATCAACTTTTTGGCGGGTTACCAGCTGCAGCAGCAGGTCGAACGGTCCGCTGTAGACCTGTGTCGACACGCGATACGACATCTTCGACCTCCTTTGACGGCGCCTTCGCGGCGCGGTTTGGGTGCATGTTGGGACCGATTTGCACGGTCGACCTGTAAGTTTACCTTAGATACCGGCGATTGCGAAGTTGAGCAGCCACTCGGCCAGCGGATACACGGTAACGTCGAAATACCGCCCGATCACGTCGATGCCGGTCCACATGGGCAGCAGGTACAGCACGATGATAAGGATGGGCATGGCGTATTGCTGCAAGTGGTAGTAGTTGGCGAGTGCCTTGCCCTTGAGGAAGGGCACGATGATCGATGAGCCGTCGAGCGGCGGGATCGGGATGAGGTTAAAGAACGCGAGCGACAGATTGACCACGATAAACGTGGCACCGAAGTTCATGATTTGGGAGGCTACGGCAAAGGACATGCTGGCGTAGAGGTTGCCGTATGCCGCGTGCATGAGGGCGGCCGCGAGACACGCGAGTGCGATGTTCGATGCAGGGCCGGCTGCGCTCACCAGGACCTCGTCGCGTTTGGGGTGCTTGAGGTTGTTGAGGTAGACGGGCACGGGCTTGGCGAAGGCGAATACCGGGCCGCCGGCCGCGAGCATAAGCAGCGGCAGGAGGACGGTGCCAAACGGGTCGATGTGGTTGAGCGGGTTGAGCGAGACACGGCCGCGCGAACGGGCCGTCTTGTCGCCGAGCGCCCATGCTGCGGCGGCGTGCGCGCTCTCGTGGATGACGATGCCAACGATGACGGCGACGGCGCTGGCGAGCAGGTTCATGAAGTAGCTGCTGGACATGTCACTCCCCTAGCGGACGCGGCGCGAGGTGCGCGTGAGCAGGTAGTCAACCACAAACAGGATGACGGCCACGATGGCGTAATCTAAGCGGAACACGCCGCCAAAGGGCGATGTGATGACGCCGTAGCCGGCGATGGCGCTCGGCAGCGCGCGAGAAAGCTCGACGACAAAGCCCACGATCTGCAGCTTGGCGGTGAGGCCGCTAAAGCACAGCAGCACGGTCATCGCGCTCATAAAGATGCCGCAGATGCGACAGGCGATGGCGATGATGCTCATCGCCACGGCAGCGGCTTTACGAGAGTTCACGCGCGGTCTCCTCTTCGATCTGGGTGGAAAGCTCCAGCCATTCGTCCTCGAGCTTGGGCAGCTCTTGCTTAAGGCCGTTATATTCCCCCAGCGCGGCGTTGAACTTATCCTGATCGGCATAAAGCTCTTCGCTTGCCATCAATTCCATAAGCTCGTCATAGCGGGCGCGCTTTTTGTCCAGCTCCGCCTCGATCTTCTTGAGCTGGTTGCGCACACCCTTGAGCTTTTTGTTGAGCGCGGCGCGGGCCTGGGCCTCGGCGCGCTTTTGCTCCTTGGTCTTTTTGCCCTCGGCCGGCTTGGGGGCGGCGGCGGGGGTGTCGGCCTGGCCGGCGTTGGCTTTGGTGGGCTTGGTCGCGGCGGGCGCGCTCTCCCCTGCCGCCTCGGCGGCGGCGCGGGCAGCGAGATCCTCGCGTTTGAAGAGGTAGTAGTCGTAGTCGCCGTCGTAGACCGTGACCTTGCCGTCGCGGATGTCGATGATGCGATTTGCCACGGCGCGCACCAGGTGCTCGTCGTGGCTGATCAGCACGATGGTGCCGGGGAAGTTTTGCAGGGCGCTCTCGAGCATATCCACCGAGTCAATGTCCAGGTGGTTGGTGGGCTCGTCCAGGCACAGGAGCGCCTCGGGCGCCACGAGCATCTTGGCCAGGGCCAGACGGGCCTTTTCGCCACCGGAGAGGACGCGCACCTGCTTTTCGATTGCGTCGTTGTCGCTAAACAGGAAGGCGCCCAGCAGGCTGCGCTGCTGCGGCACGGTCCACTTGGGCGTAACGGTGTCGATCTCTTGCAGGACGGTGTTTGACTCGGTCATGCCCTCGAGCGCATGCTGGGCATAATAGGCCACGCCCACGTTAGTGCCCAGGTCGCGCGTGCCGGTGGTGGGCGGCTCCAAGCCGGCAAGGATCTTCATGAGGGTGGACTTGCCGGCGCCGTTGGGGCCGACGAGCGCCACATGCTCGCCGCGGTAGAGCTTAAGGTCGATGTCGCTATAGATGTGCTTGTCGCCGTAGGACTTGGACACGCCCTCCAGGCCCACGACCATGTCGCCCGAGCGCGGCGGGTCGGGGAACTTAAAGTCGATGTGCTTGTGGCCCTCGGGCAGGATGACGAGCTCCTTTTTGATCTGCTCGATCTTGCGGATGCGCTCCTGCGCCTGGGCAGCCTTGGTGGGCTTGTAGCGGAACTTGTCGACGAAGACCTGCATGTGGGCGATATCGCGTTCCTGGGCGGCGCGCTTGGCGCGCATCTGCTCCAGGTTGTCCTCGCGCTGCTTGAGATAGCTGCTGTAGTTGCCGGTGTAGGTGGTCACGCGGCGGTTCTCGAGCGCAGCGACGTGGTCGACGCAGGCGTCCATGAAGGCGCGGTCATGGCTGACAATGAGTACGGCACCGTCGTAATTGGCGATAAAGCCGCGCAGCCACTGGACGCTCTCGAGGTCCAGGTGGTTAGTGGGCTCGTCCAGAAGTAGCAGGTCGGGGTGGCGCAGGAAAAGCTTTGCCAGCGCGATGCGCATCTGCCAGCCGCCCGAGAACTCGGAGCACGGGCGCTCAAAGTCGGTGACCTTAAAGCCCAGGCCGGACAGGATCTTGCGGGCGTTGCTCTCGAGCTCGTAGCCGCCCAGGTGCTCAAAGCGGTCTTGGACCTGGCCGTACTCGTTAAGGAGTGCGTCGACGTCCTTGCCCTGCTCGGAGAGCTCGGTGATCTGGGCCTGCAGCTCGTTAGCACGCTCGCCCATGCGGCGGATTTCTTTAGCGGCTGCCATAACCTCGGCGAGGATGGTGGTGTCCTTTTGCTCCAGGTTGGTTTCTTGCTCTAGGTAGCCCACCTGGCAGTCCTTGGCGTACTGGACCTGGCCGGCGTCAGGGCTGTCGATGCCCATGATGATCTTGAGCATGGTGGTTTTACCGGCGCCGTTGGGGCCCACGAGCGCGAAGCGCTCGCCGGGGTTGATCTGGAAGGACGCGCCGCTAAAGAGGACGCGCGCGCCGAAGCTTTTTTCGATCTTGTCGACCAGGAGGATCATGGTGCCGCCTTTGACCTTGTGTGCCTATATGAAAAAAGGCCCCAACTTGCGTTGGAGCCTCATTCAATTCTCGGGTGGAGACGAGGGGGATCGAACCCCTGACCTCTTGACTGCCAGTCAAGCGCTCTCCCAGCTGAGCTACGCCCCCGTGCGAAAAAGTACTATACGGGAACTCGGACGGCGATGCAAGGACAATTTTGGAAAAACTTTCGCGGGCCCGCCCAGGTCCGAGGAGCCCGCGATGCCCGCGGGGGCAGCGGTCCACGCACGGACCGTGCGCCGGCCGACTTGGCGAGCGGAACACGACTCTCCCCGTGCAACAGGGTTTTCCGTGCACCGCCAGTCCCATTATCGGGCCTGATTGCGAAGCGCCCCTCCCCTGCGCTTCAGAACCATGCCCGTTTACTACGATGAATCAGGAATGTCCGACCACACTCGCCTTTTGGAGTAAGCGGCGGGCTTCCTACCTGCGGTTTTGCAAATGGAGAACACGCGGTGCTCGGGCATCGCCGATCCGTCGTAGTAAACCGGCATGGTTTTGAAATGGCATCAGGTTGATTTCACACATAAATATGTTGGAGCCCTGAAATATAGGCTTTAACTTTTTCTAAAACACGTCTTTTCCGCGACGCGCCTAGATTAGCTGTTGTTTAACATCGGATTTGATCTTGCGTTGTGCGACTTCCTCGTGCATGGTAGTATTTCACGACGTGAAGCGAAGAAATTGGGCCTGAGTTGGCTTTGTTAGAATTGCATTCACCGTTCATAAGGGCTCTTGGCGCAACGGTTAGCGCAGGGGACTCATAATCCCTGGGTTCTGGGTTCGAATCCCGGAGGGCCCACCAGAGTATTTCGAGGCCGGGCATTACGCCCGGCCTCTTTGCTAATGGCACTGCTGACTAGCTTTGCCATCTAGAGACGCAAAGTCATCAACATTCATATTCGTAATTAACAATGGGCATGTCGCCAAGATGCTACCCAGTCAACACATGACCTAAATCTATAGATATGAAAAAAGGCCCCAACTTGCGTTGGAGCCTCATTCAATGATCGGGTGGAGACGAGGGGGATCGAACCCCTGACCTCTTGACTGCCAGTCAAGCGCTCTCCCAGCTGAGCTACGCCCCCGTGCGAAGAAGTACTATACGGGAACTCCCCCGCCGATGCAAGGACAATTATGGAAAATATTTTGCGGCGCGTTGAACGGGAGCGGGGCCGAAGAGACACACGATGCCCGACATAGCCCGCGGGGCGAGCCCCGCGGGCGGCGGCAAGCCCACTGCATCCCTTTGCAGGGCTCGGCATGTCGCCCCAGGTGTCGCCGGCCAGACCAAAGCGATCCGCGGTGCTTCCGGGGGCTGAGCCCCTCCGCACGCCTTCGGGCCAATTTACGGAACCGTCTGTAGCTAGCCCCAGCTGGTCGCTTTATAAAACAGACCGGTTTACTACGATGATTCCCGGATTTTCGACCTCACATCTAATTTCGCAAAATGGGCAGGCGATCTACCTGCGGTTTTGCGGGCGTCGAATTCGGTGTGCTAAGCCACCCTCAATCCGACGTAGTAAACCGGCATGGTTTTAAAATGGCACTTAATTACTGACAGCATATAAAGTATTAAAAATGCCCACTTGGCCATTATTACTTACCAATACCGAGCCAATTGCACAGAACGTTGGCCCGCAATCTGGTCTCAGCGCATCTCATCGCCTCGGTTTTTGGCTTGTAGCGCAACTCTAATCGCTCACACACACTGTGAATGATGGCATCAAGCTGATCGTGATCATTGAGCATGTCATGGGTTACAAGAAATACGTCGTATCCCGTGCTTTGCAATGCTGTCATTCGGGTGGCATCGTGGTCAAGCACGGCGCCCGATCCATGGATAACCTCTCCTTGAAGTTCGATAATCACAGCCTTCATTGTTATTGGATTTACGATGACGATATCGCCGTAACAGATTTTCTGACCTGCGATTTTCCGAGCTGAATTCGACAGCGGTGTTAAGTCGTTGACGAATATGTTTTTAAACTCCGCTCCGCCGGCACGCCTCGGATGACTCAGTAACATGATTCCAGCAACTTCTAGCGGGGATGCAGCGATACCCATTACCTGCCGTGCGGCTTCGTAGAATTGCTTTCCCCACATCTCGCCTTTAACCTTCGCTGTAAATCTATGCAGTTCTTCTATTTCAATAAGAGGCTTTCTCATCCAGAGCGATGTACCCTTTCCGCTAGCTGTATTTCCGGATCCGTTATCCTGCTGCTCACTTTGATCATTCTTGCTGTCCTTCTGGTGCGCCCGAGCATGGACTCGCTTCCATGGGATCTCATCTTGAGTTTCGTCTAGTTCAAACAAACTTTCTGTGGTGTACTGCTCTTCTTCTGATTTTGTCTGCTCAAGTGCTATGTCGACCGCGGGCGATGGTTTAAAAACCGAGAACCATCCGCAGAACTCGTACATAGCCAGAACCAGGTCGCATGAAGACACGCTTCGAGTCATGGTGAATAGCGTATTAAGAGGGTCAGTGACGCTAAAGCCCATACCCGTGTCGATGGAAATCTTCTCTGTATAGGCGCTGTTCCATCGGATGGTCCGTCTTGTCTCAGAATGCAGGTTGCTTCGTGTTGATGCTGCTGTGATGACTGGCGTCTTAAGGACGTCGCTCACGAAAGGGGCTTGGGATAGAGCTCGCCAGCCGTCTTCGGAGTTGGGTAGGCGTGGGTAGAGATCGCGCACCTGCGGTGGGCAGCGCCAGTAGCGGAATGCGGTGTTTGCGCAGACGATTTCGTCCATTTGCGCCTCCCCTGGTATCGGCCGTAGGCCATGCGAATTGCGGGCATGGCCGATTATCTACCGGGGCATCATGCGGGTAAGTACCGGAAGCAAACCAAAAGCTTGACGAGTTCTGCCGAAAAACCGTCGTGTGATAGAAATCCGCTGGAAGGTGCTCTGGGCATCTGGTCCCTGTCTCCACATTTGCGCTCAGATCACATGGGGAATTCAATGAAAATACGCATGCGTTTTATACAAAACGGGCAATGGCGTCAGCGAAAAGGGTGCGATAAAAATGACGCCTTAGACGACTACGATTTGATTTTGGTGTCACTTTTGGTGTCACTCTTAGTGTCATAACGAAAAAGGCCAGAGGCTTAATACCTCTGACCTGCGCTTTTGATGGTGGGCGATACAAGATTCGAACTTGTGACCCCATCCGTGTGAAGGATATGCTCTACCCCTGAGCCAATCGCCCGTCGCCTTTCGGCAAAAGAGATACTATCATAGCCGCGCGTGGTTTACCAAGAACTTTTTGCCCCCGATTTTAAATTCGTGGGCGCAAGCCGTGTCAACGCACGTAAGGCAGCCGACAAACCAGCAGCTAAACCGCCCTTTACCGCTTGATCCACGAGGTCTCGGGGCGGCAGATAAGTCGCGCGTTGTTGTAGGCCATGTCGAGCGTGAGACAGGTGCGCGCGGCGTAAAAGCCGTCCTCGCGCTGGATAGTCAGCGCCAACTCGGGCTTGTCGCCGGTTAGGCACAGCGGTAGCAGCAGCTGGATCCGGCCGCCGTAGAACTGCGGCACCGCGAGCGTGTAATTGGCGGCGGCGCGGCGGGCGGCCTCGACGACGGCGCCCTCAAAAGCGCGGCGCAGCAGTAGCGAGTTGTCCTCCCCCATCAGGCTGGCGGGAATGCGCGTAAGGTTCTCCTCGTCGCCCAGAATGTGGTCGATGTTGGAGCGGATGGGCAGGCGGTAGTCAAAGACCAGCTCGGAGGGGTCCTCGGCAAAGCGCACGCGGCACGGCAGGTACTCAAACGAGACCAGCATGGGGTCGCTCTACTTAAAGAAGCCCTTCAAAAACCAGCGCTGGCGTGCGTCGGGCTTGGTGTTGGGCTCAAACAGACCGTAGATGGTCTCGTAACGGCGTGTATACAGGCCGGTGTTAAACAGGCAGCGGTCGTCATCGAACACCAGCGGCAGGTTGGACGGTACGGTCTGGTCCACGTCGCGCTCGGTCAAAAACACCGCGCGGCTAAACGAAAACGACAGGTAGTTTTTGAGGATGCGGTTGCTGGGACCCCAGTCCTCGGGATCGGCGAGGTCGACCAGGCGGTCGTAACAGGGCTCGGGGCAAAACGCAAAGTCGTAGACATTGCTGCACAGGGTGCTGGGGATTTCCATATGGTGTCCAATCCATTCAATAACTGGCGTGCGGATGCTTAGATTCTATACGCGCGAGGGGTCGCCCGAGCCTACAACACAACCGCGGCGCAGCTCTTCGGCTAGCTCGCTGGTCGTGCGGCGACTGGAAACGAGGTCCTGGATCCAGGCATAGTATTGATTGTCTTTGGGCTCGGGGCCATCTGACAGCACGACCGGAGTGCCGGCGAACCTTAAGACGGACAACGCAAAGACAAGGCTGGTGCGTTTGTTGCCGTCCTCAAAGATGTGGTCCTTGACCATGTGCTCGGCCACGTAGGCGACCTGGTCAAAGATGTCTGCGAAGCGATCGGCCGGCGATTGGCCGAATATCGTACAGAACGCACCCGCAAGTACGGACTCGACGCGTCCAAGCTCAAGCGCGGCACGGTCGCCCGCGGCGTCGGTCGTATAGCAGCGCCCGACGGTCATCAGCGTGCTGTGCAGACGCATTACGGCCGCGGCCATGACTTCGAGCGATCCGGCATCGTCGAGCACGAGCGGCGCGAACGGATGAGCGCTCCGCTGCGTTGCCGCCATCATGAGTTCTCCAAGAGCCTGAGCGCGTTGGGCATGCCCGCAATGGTCAGCCGAACAGCTTCATCGATTGACGTGGCGCCGTCGAACAAAATCGGGGATGCTGATTTTGCCTCGTGCGCAGATAAACGATCTTCTTGAGCAACGCACTCAGCGCCGTTATCTTGTTGAACGTAGTTCCAAGGCATGTCTACCTCTATAGCATTTCGGACGGAATAGCCTGCGAGTCGTACTCCAGGGCGATCGGTTGCCAGACGAGGTCTCCGATAGTACAGTCCAGGGTGTTTGCGAGCGCCAATGCCGAGGAGACCGAGGCACGGCGTAGGTCAAGCTGATTCTGCTCGTAGAGTTGTATGGCGCGAAGTTTAACCCCCGATTGGGCGGCGAGCTGTTTTTGCGTTAGGCCGGCCGCCTTTCGTGCCGCTTTGAGGCCCTTTTTGTCTCCCTGGGCATCGTTCCATTTATCAATGACAATCTGGGCGAATTTGTCTTCGGAGGCCTCGTGGAGCGGATGGTACGAGCTGATGACCCAATCGAGCAGAGCGACTTCGAGTAGCTCATGTAAAGCCCAGGCTGCACATCCATTGCGCATAGGCCAAAACCCAGCCCGCCCAATACTGAGGCGAACGGTCGAACGGATAGGTCTTCCTGCATTCGACGGGGGTCAGTCCCGCATGGGCGATAATATCGCGCGCGAGCTCGTCGCCCGCCATGCCGCAGACGACGCGAGGCATACCGCGCTCAAACTGTTTCATCTCTAAAGCGTTCGACAGGATCGCCGTCAACTCGACTGGAGTCAGCCCTTGATCGCAGAGGGCGAAATCGACCGCCTCGCCCAGCGTTCTCATGGCATCCTCGAGATACATCTCACTGTAGGCGTGGGTCATTTTCTGTCATCCCCTCACGAACGATATCGACGATACAAATTCCCTCAAACGGGTTTTCGGCAACTGGCTGCCGATATTCAATACTGGCTTCTAAGACTCTCCGAGTTCGGAAGTGCGGGGAAAGACCGAGTTCCGCCAACCAGACCCCGGTTATACCCTTTCGTGACCTGCGGTTTTGACGCCAAAATTTGGTTTGTGCTCGGCTGGTTGCGATTTTTCCCCGCACTTCCGGAAATGGGCGTTATGGCTGTGTTGTACACGGCAAGAAAAGCGCCGAGAAAAGGGCAATCAAGCGGCAGCCGGTAGTCTTGGGAAGCGTTATGGGTATTGCGGTGGCTGCAAGCCTTTACCGGATGAGGTCTGCCAGGCACAACTCGCCCTTGGGGATCTTCGAAAGTCGCTTGTATTCCCTGGCGGCTGCCGTAAGCGAATCGGCATCCCAATAACTTTTGAGGAAGCCTTCCCTCTTTACCTCGTGCATGCCGAGCTCCTATTTGCAGAAGTCGCTCGGTTTCATGCGTCCGCCGTGCCAGCGTCTCCACGAGCCCTCTCGAATAATGGCCAGCACCTCTATCTCGGGATGGGTCACGTAGCTAACCACCGGGAAGCGGCCGGCGTACAGGTTGCCGAGTTTGAAGCGTTCTTTCCTCGAGTCCAGCACCCTGACGATGCAGACTGGCCAGTCATAGTCTAAGTTGAGGTAGTTATCTTGGATATCGGAGGCTTTGCGCAGGCGGGTGACGTCCACGACGTCGGCCTCTGAAAAGACGAGCGCGTCCGCCTCGAGGAGAATGTCCACGGCCACCTGTTCCGCTGTTCCCTCGCAGGAGATAATCGGATGATATCCCGCAAAGCGAAAACCGTTATCACCGCTCATCGGACACCTCCTCTGCGACGAGCTCTTTAAGCGCGCGCACGTCGGCGTAGCGCGGAGCGGTCCCCTTCACAAAGTTCGAGGCGAATACCTCCGATTTCTTGTTCTCGATGCGTTTCACGCGGTCGGCGTACTTCACCACGCGCGCACCGCTGTTGCGTCGGGCGAGAAAGAACACGTTGTCCTTGCGGTGCACGTGATCGAGGAGCTGCGGGTAGTGAGTCGTGAAAACCAGCGTCGCGCCGTTGGGGTTGGTCCCGTGGGCGGCAAACAGATCAAGCACGACGTTAACCAGTTGGCGGTTAAGGTGGTTCTCCACCTCGTCGACTAAAAGGTAGCCGCCGGAGCGCAGGACCCTCATTGCGCGCTGCACCAGCCCTAGGCCACGTACAGTGCCGGAGGAGAGCACCTCGGTGAGCCCCCGCTCGGAGATCGTGATGGGCTCGCGACCTGTAAACGTCAGTACGAAGGCGCGACCGGAGTCCCGGACCTCGAGGTGCTCGATGCCAGAGTCGAAAACACGAAGCACGTCGTCGAGACCGTTGAATTGCTCAGTGAGGCGGAAGCCACCGTCGCGCAATGCCGTCGCTCGGATGCGATGGCCGAAGTCCTTGGCGAGCACAGCGGCTGCGACGGAAACGTCAGGCGGCGTAAGCGCCGCCCAAGAGTCCGGCATCTGAGCACGGTCGCACAGCGGGGACGCGAGTTTCTCGATTTCGGCCCAGGATGCCAGGGTCGAGCGCTTGAAGGCCTTGGCCGGCAGCGAAGAAATCACCTCATCGGAGAACGTCAGCTCGGGACCGTCGTCGCCTCCTTCGACAGTCTGCAGCACCGACTCGAGCAAGTAAAGACGATCTGCGTGCCATATGACGCACTTGAGCTTGGACGGGCCGTCGAACGCGGCGGGGAACGTTGATGGGAGCCCGCCGCCGCGCGCCGGAGAGCCGTCAACAATGCGGCAGGCGAGCTCCAGCAGGTTCAGTGCTGTTGTCTTGCCCGTAGCGTTAATGCCCGCCAGCGCAACGACGCTATTCACGTAGAGATGGTCCGCCAGTTCGAAAGCCGACTCATCGGAGGCCGTCACGCGGTCGGAGGCGAACAGGTCGATTTCGAATAACCCGTCTTCGAACATCGAGAGATGGTCGAAGCAAACCTTTAACAACTTCATCTCAAGCCTTTCGAATACTTGAAACAGAATTTATGGCTCAAGTATAACACATGAAGGATATCGCGAATTAAGCCTGCCGCTAGGCAGAAAAGGCTTATCCGCATTGCCGGCCTCGTCGATATGCAGGTTCAAATGCTTAGACATTTGATCAAATCGTACAAAAATGGCGAGGTACGTACCTCGCCGATCTGGCGCCTCCAAGACGACAGTCTCTTCGGTGGTTAAATTCTCTCACGCTTCAGGGGCTTTTAGAGCTGCATCGATTAGATCGGCGCCGTTGTCGAAGCGACCGGACTCCCTTGCTGCAAAGAATGCGTCACCTTCGCGGATGGCCTCGAGGGTCTCCGGGTTGGGTTCTTTGGAAGGAAAAGTTTGAGGGCTAGTATTCGCAAGCTCCCCGTCCTGTTTACAGCACTTCATAGATGCGCACCTCATCTTGTTCGATGCTTTTGCGGAAGGTCGGGCGCATGTGCTCTGGTGGGTTGGTGACGACATCCACCTTTCGCCCAAGTTCCATCTCGAGCTTATAGTAGAGTTCGTAAAGCGTGCCGAACGTCATGGTGTTGCCGCAGACTAGGCGCAAGTCAATATCGCTATCGGGCGTTTGCTCGCCTCGGGCAAACGAGCCAAATAAATATGCTTCGCTGACGTCGTATTGAGCTAGCACGCGGGTGGCGGCAGTGGATATGTCGGTAGTCGAAATCATGGGTTATTTACCGTTCAACAGTAGAACGTCAGAGGGCCAGCGCCGAAACCGCCGGTCCGGCTTTTTGGCGTTCGGCGAGCTCGAAGATAAACGGGGCGTTTGATATGATAAATTCTATCAAGAAATTGAGGTCATCAGCAGTAAATCCTTCGACGTTGAACCATTTGACCACAGGCAAGAAGCATTCCGCATGGTCAAAGCCAAAGTCAACCGGGCGCTCGACGGCTACGCGAACGGTTCCGTCTTTTCTTGTCTCTGAGAAGGCAAACTGGATGCCATCATCAAGCTGAACATAGCTCCAAAATGAAAAAATAACGCTCCCTTGCCGAAAGCGTTGCCCTTAAAGCTCCTACAGGGCTCTTGTATCGCAGCCAGGTGCGTCGACCGCATCAGCAGCGATATGCGGCGCTCAGAAGCACTGTCCCCAGCAGGAATAGCGTTAAGTAGGCGGCTATCCAGTAGCTGTCGCCGGTCTTGGGAAGCGCCGATGTTGTTGCCATAGTGGATTTGGGTTTGGTCGTCTTGGTGACTGTGGTCTTAGTGACCGTTGTCTTGGGCGATGTAGCCGTGGTTTTCACCGCAGGATTCATCGCAGGCCCCGTACCGGGTTGCTCCGCAGCAGGGTCGGCGCCACCAGTAGGCTCGCCCGTGCCGTCACCTGGAACGTCGGGCGTATCGGTCTCCCCTGCCGGGCCAGCGGCGCCATCGGGCTCAATGACCACGTGCGGTGCCACTGCCCCACCAGCATTCACCACGCAGGCGGCACCAAAGGCTCCTCCTGCGGGCGTCACAATGTGCGCGGCCACGAGCGATCCGCGCTCGCAGGCAACGCCGGCATCCGTACCGGTCGCATCCAGCCAGGACGCGTCCACGACAAGCGTCTCGCTCGCAGCGTCAGCTCCAAATCCCTCGTCGAGCAAGCGCACGCCATAAAAGCGCAAGCCCGCATCGGATCCCGCGCCCGCGGCAACAACGCGCCCGCCGCCACGTACGGTCAAGCTACCTGCGGCAATGCCGGCAACAGTCTGGTCAAGAACGCCTGCCCCGTCGGCCCTAGCATCCACCGTGCATCCGTCCACCACAAGCGCCTGGGACACATGGATCCCGCATTGCGAACCCGTCGCCGTGAGCGAGCCGGAGCCGATAAGCGTAAGGTTTCCCCACACCTCCATGCCGCTCATGGAAATGTCCGCATCGGGCGCATGCGTCTCGTCCACGGAGTTTTGCCCCACAAGCGTCACCACCAGGTCGCCGTCGGCGCCGATGGCCTCACCCGCATAGTCGGTTAGCTCCAGATGGTCGGCATCGGTCCAAGCCCACCCGGGGCCCGACACGCCAGGCTCGTAGTACGTAGTGCCCGCAATGAACAGGCTGTCCGCGCCCGCGGCATAAGAAGGCCCGCCCAGCAAAACGCATAGGCAGGCCATAACGGTAAACAGGATGTGGTTTCGGCTGGTGTGGAATGCGGTAGCAAACATAACCGCTCCGATCTTCGCAAGAGCCAATGGAAACTGCGCCAGAAAACTACCTGGTAACAGCAGTTATTAGTGTAGCGAGATCAAGCAGGAGACGATAAAGAAACCTGCGACCGACCCCCTAAATTAGGTGTAAATCGTTTTGCCAATCGGTGAAAGGAAGTTGGTGCCTGGTCGCATTGAGGTGTCTGTGGACTCAGATACGGTAAGCCAGTGAATGAAGGTGCGGTCCGTCAATCCTTGGAGCATTCCTTAAGAAACTCATTGGTTAGAACACCAAATACAGCTCTTTCCATCTTTCTATTTAAAGTCCTAACGTTGTCGAATTTAGAGGCATTTGCGAGAAACCAGTCCCGCACACCGCGTTGCTCAATATGACTTTTCTCATCATCAAGATGCTGCAGCAAGTAATCAAAATGTCGATTAATGAGTTTCTGAAGCTCTTCAGGTACGAGCTGTTCAAATTTAATACAAGCGCTAATACGAGAAAACATGGCCGGACCAAGCGCCTTCTTGATCTCTTCTTCCGATTCGAAATTCGTTGTCAAGATAAAGACTGCATTACCCATTTCGACACGGTAATAACTATCGACAAGAACCCCCTCATCGAATAGCTCATAGAAAGCATTGTAGAGACCATGGTTAACTTTATCGAACTCGTCAAGGAGCACAACGTTTGATTCTCTTGCAAGCAAGTCTCGCGCAAAGCTACCCTTCGAATGCTCGCCGCCAAATAGATAGTCGAATGCTTCTTGGTTTTGAAACATTGAGAATTGAATCCTCGTGAGACCCCCACCCAAAGCTTCGCTAAGCTGTTTAGCTGTTTCGGTTTTTCCCACACCTGACGGACCATAGAACAGAAGAACGGCAGGCTTCTCTTTTCCCATTTTTGAAATACGATACAAGCTTAAATCGATTTCATTCTTACAGGCTTTTTGACCAAGGATTGTGGCTGCAAGACGCCTGTGAACATCAAGAAGGATATTCTTGTTTACTTCTTTATACTCCGTTGACGAATGAACGAGACAATCAGGAAAGGCAGTTTGGAGTGAGCGCAGAACCTGACGTGGCGGATTTTGAATATACATTGTTTCGAAATTGCATCCTTGCAAAGCAATGGCAGCAAAGTTGTAGATAACATGAGCGGATACAGAGCCAAAATCAGCTGACCTCACAACGACATTATCTACAGCATCATAAAAATGGGATGTTTCACTTGTTGCGGAGTTTAAAGTAGTGCGCATTTTTGTATTGTAAGCACTGATTAGCTCAAGGTATGTAATCGTAAAATCAAACTCGTTAATGCGTTCTGAAACGTAGTCCTCGAAATCCTGGTTGGATCCCCAAAATACATGAACAGAGCTAGCCATTGCTTCTAACACCTGCCAAAATTACATCGTACATATCAAGGGTAGTGTCAGAGTTTGTCTTAGCATCAACAACTACTGTATGGCCATCATCAATTGGATAGTCAGGATTCTTTCCTTCTCCTGACACCCCTGTAAGCTCTAACTCATTTTCGATATCAAGATCAGACAGGCTCGACTGACCAACTTTTACGGCGTAAAAATGAAGATCCATTTTAGTAAGGTCGTTCAGTTTGTAATTATTCTTTAATGCCATGCCATTAAAGCGAAGAAGCCTCATGTCGCTTGTTTTATTTTTATTAATAGCGAGGAACTCGTAATATCCTTTCGCTTTCTTTATCGCTTCGTCAATTCGGTCCAGTGAAATTGCAAAATCACCAGCAGGAATTGAACTGCCGCCACGAAGCATGCTCAAGTAGGGAGTCAAAAGCATAAAGCTCGACATGGAGTTGCTAATCGGCTTGATTTCATACCCATCAAACACTTCTATAGAGGAATCTCCTTCAGTGTTAACTATGGAGATAAAGTCCGTAAGCAGAGTGTTGGTAATGATGTTCTTTACTACTTCACCAGATTCTAAACTTGAGGAAAACGAAGCATCAGCTTCCACTGACGCTCTGGCACCAATTAAACCTTTAAATACGGCTCCTATGCCAATCATGCTTTCAGTTTTTACGGAACCGTTGTCATTGTTGCTTTCAGAAGAGAACAACTCACTAGTCTTCTTAAGCTCACCATCGTGAACGATTTGGATAAAGTCGGTTGCAGAACCTTCATCGAAATAAACAACTTTGCTTAGTTTAGATGTAGTACACACTAAGTTACCTCCAATGCCGGGGTGATTTTATGTAGGCTAAACCTTGGTTAGGACAAATACGTACTATGACAACTGGGTTTCCTAAATTGGGTTTCACTAGCTCACGGCTACCGTCATTCTTCGGACTAAGGTTCCGTAATCGCAATGACCTTCCACTCCCCACAGCGCTTTTCCAAATGGAGTTGATAAACATTCGTCAAAAGCTGCGGTGTGTTAGTTATCCATGCGTTTGGAACATTTAGGAATAGTTTAACTTGAGCGTTATTCGGGCCGCCCTCGTGAGCAATATGCGAAGACGCTCCAATATCTGGAATCGAACGAATGAGCCCTGCCGCATGTTTAAAACCATCGCGATACAGCCAGGAGTCCTGCCAAACAACATCATTGAGCTTCTCCACATCAAGCGGATCTTCCACTAGCAGCCCAACAAAAACCTTAGCAATAAGAAATGCAGCCGCATCATCGTCAGAAAGTTTTTCGGCAATACAGACAAGCTCATCCACGTCGGCATCGTGTCCAGCAACATTCGACCAGTAGGGAGAGCCAATAACCTCTTTAGCATCGCCACGGGAGGTATCGAGGTTCAATACAGCGGCCTTGTCACCGTCAATTCTTGCAAGCGTAGGCACTTCCGCCGAAATGCATAAATCTCTGAACCTGAAAATGATTTGCTCGCGTGAAATTACAAATGGTGCAAGGGCATGCAATCTTGCATGGTTGTGAATCGCCTGCAGCCGCATTGCCCTGTCGTAATCTGCGTGCAGCAAGCTACCGTAAACGATGTCTTCGATGTTACTAAAATGCCCTTGTACATCGTTTCCGTCTTGTAACATGAGCTCAATATCTCTTCCGAGTGGCTGTTTGAGCCTTTTACGCAAATCTCCAACAGCCTTCGTATTGAAGCGCGAATCGGTTTCGGCGATATCAAAAAGCTTCTTTAGCTGCACGCGCTCGCTATTGGAAAAGTACTTCCGCTGGAGCATCATGCGAACACAAATTGCGGTCCAGACCATCTCGATATCTTCTATCTTAGAACCGCGAAGACCAAGTGGGTCTGAAATAGAACTGCGTTCAATCTTTGTAGGCAAAGGGACGCATGCAGTAATAGCATCGTATTCCTGCACCGTGAACATAAATAGAGACAATAACGATGCGTTATCTATTTTTGATGCTTTATTCATGAGCGCCCCCTCAGGTGGTAATTGCAAGGTAGAGACCAAAATCTTACGTATATCTACCAAAACATATTACAGAGGTTGATGGGGCTTGTTAAATCAAAAGAGGGTGTATCGGCTTTCGCCGATACACCCTCTTTTCGACAAATGGATTTATACGCAAGGTTAGAGTCGCTGCTGGAAACCCTCTCCCCTAGTCCCGCTTAAACAGATCCCTCGTATACACCTTATCCGCCACGTCCGCGAGATCGTCGCTCCAGCGGTTGGCCACGATCACGTCGCAGCCGGCCTTGAAGGCCTCCAGGTCGTGGGTCACCTCGGACCCGAAGAACTCCGGCGCGTCCAGTGTGGGCTCGTAGACAACCACGGGCACGCCCTTGGCCTTCACGCGCTTCATGACGCCCTGGATGGAGCTCGCGCGGAAGTTGTCGGAGTTCGACTTCATCGTCAGGCGGTACACGCCCACGACCGGCTTCTCCTTGCCGGCGTACACGCGGTCCCACACCATCTGCAGCACCTCGTCGGCGACGAAGTCCTTGCGGGTGCGGTTGGCCTCCACGATGGCCTCGATCAGGTTCTGGGGCACGTCCTTGTAGTTGGCCAGCAGCTGCTTGGTGTCCTTGGGCAGGCAGTAGCCGCCGTAGCCGAAGCTGGGGTTGTTGTAGTGGCTGCCGATGCGCGGCTCCAGGCACACGCCGTCGATGACGTCGCGGGTGTTGAGGCCGCGGACCTCGCAGTAGGTGTCGAGCTCGTTGAAGTAGGCCACGCGCAGCGCCAGGTAGGTGTTGGCGAACAGCTTGACGGCCTCGGCCTCGGTGGTGCCCAGCACGAGCTCCGTGATGCCGATAGTTCCGTCGGCGTTGACGCGATCGAGCTCGGCGGGGTCGGCGCCCTGCGCGAGCAGGCCGGCGAAGCGCTCGGCGGCCGCGACGGCGTCAGCGTCCTCCTTCGGCGCGCCCACCACGATGCGGCTGGGGTGCAGGTTGTCGTAGAGCGCCTTGCTCTCGCGCAGGAACTCGGGGCTGAAGAAGATCTTGCTATCGCCCAGCCTCTCGCGCAGGCCCGCGGTGTAGCCGACGGGGATCGTCGACTTGATGACGATCCAGGCGTCCGGGTTCACCGAGCGCACCGCGGCGATGGCGGCCTCGACGGAGCTCGTGTCGAAGAAGTTCCTGTCCGAGTCGTAGTTGGTGGGCGTAGCGATGACAGCGTAGTCGGCGCCCGTATAGGCCTCGGCCACGTCGACGGTGGCGCGCAGGGCGAGCTCGCGCTCCCCCGCCTTGGCCTCCGCCAGGAAGCGCTCGATCTCGTCGTCCTGGATGGGCGACACGTAGTTGTTGATCTTCTCGACCTTCTCGGGCACGATGTCCAGCGCGTGGACCTCGTTGTGCTGCGAGAGCAGGACGGCGAGGGACAGGCCGACGTAGCCGGTACCGGCGACAGCGATCTTCATGTCATTCTCCAATTGTCAAAGAGCAATAATTCGTATGAAAAATGGCCCCTGTTACAGGGCCATGATTTCCTAAATGTTGTAGTAGCGCTTATACCACTTGGCGAAGGCCCTTAGGCCGTCCTCGAGCGGGGTCGCGGGCTTGTAGCCCAGGTCGCGCTGGAGCGCCGTGGTGTCGGCGTAGGTGACGGGCACGTCGCCAGGCTGCATCGGCACGAGCTGCTTGTGGGCCTCGAAGTCGTAGTCGGCGGGCAGCACGCCCTCCTCCACAAGTACGCGCTGCAGTGTGTCGACGAAGTCGAGCAGGTTCTCGGGGTGCGAGTTGCCGATGTTGTAGACGCGGTGCGCGGCAAGCGGCAGACCGTCCTCGCCCATCTTCACCTCGGGCGCGGCGTCCATGACTCGCCTCACGCCTTCTACGATGTCGTCGACGTAGGTGAAGTCGCGGCGACAGTCGCCCATATTGAAGATCTTGATGGTGTCGCCGCGCCGCAGCTTCTCGGTGAAGCCGAAGTAGGCCATGTCGGGCCTGCCCATGGGGCCGTACACCGTGAAGAAGCGAAGACCCGTAGCGGGAATCGAGTAGAGCTTGGAGTAGGCTGCGGCCATGAGCTCGTTGCTCTTCTTGGTCGCGGCGTAGAGCGAGACCGGCGAGTCGACGCGGTCCTCCTCGCTGAAGGGTACCTTCTTGTTGCCGCCGTAGACGGAGCTCGAGCTCGCGTACACCAGGTGCTTCACCGGGTGGTAGCGGCAGGCCTCCAGGATGTTGAAGAAGCCGATCAGGTTGCTGTTGACGTAGGCTAGAGGGTTCTCGATGGAGTAGCGCACGCCCGCCTGCGCGGCGAGGTTCACCACCACGTCGAAGCCGTTCTCCGCGAACAGGCGCTCAATCAGCGCGGCGTCGCAGAGGTCGCCCTTCACGAACGCGAAGCGGCCGTCCTCATCCGCCTCGGCGAGCATCGCCAGGCGGGCCTCCTTGATGCCGGGGTCGTAGTAGCTGTTGACGTTGTCCAGGCCGACGATCACGTCGTCGGTCTCCTCGAGCAGCTTCTTCACCAGGAACGACCCGATGAAACCGGCGGCCCCGGTAACGAGAACCTTTCTCTCAGTCATATATGCACTCCTTCGCAGTTGGGTTTGTAGTTACAGTTCTATCTTGTGGTTGATATAGCCATCCGTGGCGCCTTCTCGCGGAATCACGCGACACGGGTTGCCAAGCACAATCGAATGGCTAGGAACATCGCAGTTCACGTACGCCCCGGGGGCGATGAGAACGTCGTCCCCCACCGAGATCCTGCCGACCAGAGTCGCGTTGACGCCGATCCAAACGCAATCCCCTATTACCGGGGCGCCTTCACGTTTCCCACGGTTCTCCTGGCCGATGGTCACGCCCTTATGCAGGTTGCAATTCGAGCCGATGGCGGCAGCAGGGTTCACCGTGATGTTGTAGGCGTGGCCCAGGTAAAGGCCCGGTCCGATATCGGTTGAACGGGATATCTCGAGCCCATACCTCTCGCGCATATGCTGCAGCATCAGCCTCCATATCGGATTGGAAGAGCGCTGGGCCTTTCGGAAGAACCAGAGAAATCTGAGCGCATGGTCCGTCAAAGGAGAGGCGCCATCCCCATAACGCAGCCAGTCGAGGCACCCCCCCGCTTCCGTTTTCCAATCATGATGCCCATACCTTTCCTATCTCATGAATCTCGAAAGAATCCCATTGAGCTGCGCACGTGTCGACGGAAATACCTCGCAGCACAAGGCATAAACGACAACGCAAGCGATTATCCCCGCGATGGTCGGGACGCCGAAGTCGGCAAGAACCCAGCCGGCGACGATCATCACTGCGGAGCAAACGAAGATCGGGGCCAGGCGGGCAATCATCTTGCCAACGGGGAACTTGATAAAGGCCTTGAGGATGAAGATGTCAATGCAGATGGCGACAATGCGCAGGAGCGAGCAATACAGAGCAAAGGACCCGAAATCGAGCGTCGCCGCATAGTACGTGACGGGCGCCATGATCAGAAGATACGCCACCTGGGAGGCAAAGGAGAGCTTGGGCCTGCCCTTCGCCCTGAAGACCTCACTCGCATAGTATCCAATCGGGATCACGACGGCGCTGCTCAGGGCCCACAGGCCGAACATAAGGGATCCTTCGGACCACTGCGGGCCGAGAACGAGCGTGGTGATGAAGTCGCGATAGAAGAAAATCCCGAAACCGAGTGGCACGACGAACAGGGCGACCTTCTCCTGCATACGGAAGAAGGCGGAATGGAACGACTCGTCGTCCCCCTGCCTTCGGGAGAGCTCGGCGAACAGCACGGGGGTCGTAGCGCTCGTGATGATGCCCATGCCGGTGTTGACCATCGAGATCGACGTTTTATACAGACCGAGATAGTACGAGGTCAGCAGCGACCCGACGATGAAGGTGCCCATCCAGGAAGTGAGCCAGATGGAGAACTGCTCGAGGAGCGTCCACGCGCTGAACGAGATCATCTCCCTCAGCTCGGCGAAGGAATAGAAGAGCAACGGCTTCCAATCGGACTTCAGGGTCAGGACAAGCGCATTCACCAGGTTGCCGGCGATTGTCCCGATCACCAGCGACCAGAAGTCGAAGCCCAGAAGCGCCAAGGGGACGGTGATGACGAGGGGGACGAGGGCTACGGCGACGCGGACGACGAAGAGCTCCTTGAAGGCGAACGTCCTGTGGAACAGCGCAAGCTGGATGCTGCTCAGGGCGGTGAGGGGAAGGGAAGCGCAAGCGACGATGAGCACGATCCCGAGCCCGTCGTTGCCAACGAGCGCGGCGAGGGGCTCGTTGAAGATCCCGACGAGGAGCCAGAGCACGAGCGAGACGAACAGGTTTGTCATGAAGGCGACGTTCGCGCTGCGGTAGAGATGGCCCGTGTCCTCGAACTCGTGCTGGATGAGATATTTCTGGAAGCCCGCGTCGGAGAGCATGTCGGCGAAGCTCGTCACCATCGTGACGGTCGCGACGACACCGAAAGCCTCAGGCGCCAGAATATGTGCGAGGGCGATTTGGGTGAGCGGCGATATGAGCTTAACGACCACCTCGGTCACAAGGGACCACTTGGTAGCCGAAGAAGCCTTTTTACTTAACTCGTCAGTCATCTTCCTTCAATCATTTATTCCCATAAGCCAAATCAAGATCGATAAAGGAGCCTAACAGGGAATCCGTACCATCATCGATAACGCCGAAACCGGCATCGTTGAAAAGCGTGAGCTCTCCGAAAATGAGCCTATCCCCCGCCAAATACCAATCAGCGCGCATCTCTGGGAACCCCTCGGTGAGAACTAAGCTGTAATCGAGCATCTCCTGGAGTCTAGAGGGGGCAGCGATCTCACCTTTGGACTTAGGGATGCCAGCCCATTCAATATCAGGCAAAGGCTCCCAGCTCGGAGTGAAGTAGTCGCAGGTATGATCGGAAAAGCGCCCGCGATGAACTTCGATGAGCTTCGGCTCGCCGTTAAAGCAGCTGACCTTATAGTCTGCAGGACAGCTTTCAGGTCTCACGTTGCCATGGACCAACAGCATCGACGATTCACCTAGGAAGCACCCCCCCCCGATACTATTCGGGAGCTTAATCCAGGAGCCGAGCGTTTCATCCCACGAGGAGGGGTCGAACTCCTCAAAACCGCCGCCGGGGAAGAACGTCAGCTCTCCGAAGTAATACTGGCCGGCGACCTCATAGAAGTCGGCTCGAACGAACGGGATCTCCTTTGACAACAGCTCAGCGTCGGTAACCATCTGCTTCAAACTCGAGGGGGCTTCCGGAGGAACATCCGCATTGGGATAATGTCTGGTGAACGGCAGGTGGTTCCATTCGGGGTCGAAGAAATCCACACGCAAGCCACCCTCGGCACGATCGGTGCAGGTGAACTCGCAGCGGACCCTTCCATCAAAACACATGATCTTGTAATCGGTCAGGTCGCTCTTGCCCTCAGCGGGATATAGATACTCCTCAGCGAAAATGCATGGCTTGACATCCTTATATGGCCACTCTCGGGTACGCCAGAAGTAATTAGTTTTAAGATGCTTCGCCAGCTTCTTCTTCGCGGCGTCGAGGTCGAAGGTATTTCGGTCGCTGCAAATGGCTACGCCACCGCTATCATGGTTCGTCTTGAGAACGAAGTGCTCCGGAAGATCTGTGATATCGATATCCTCGGCGTTTTCCCACATTGCGTACGTCTTGGTGACATGCTCCTCGCCGATGCGCTCGGCGACCCAAGGCTTCACTCGGTACTTGTCCACAAGGGTGTTGTAGAGAGGATTGCGATCGTGAATCTTGAGCCACTGGAGCTTCTCGTTATACGTCTTGGGATTTTGCAGGTCAAGCTTTCCCCCGACGGTCCCCCTATACATTGCCCTGAGATGTGGTTCGTCGGGAATCCAATCAGTTAAGCCAAACCCTGATGCAAAGACGTAAAGAGACCAGGGATTGTGAATGACTTTAGCCAGCTTATTCATAAAAATAACCTCTTTTTAGCAAGTAAATAGCGGTGAATGATTCTGAATATCCAATCATCACGAACGCCTTTCCCCTGCCATAAATCGGGGAGTTATCGCTTTCCTACGGTTGACTAGAAAGTCAGAGAAATAATAGATGACGAGTGCTATAGCGAGTGGGAACAAGTCAAGAACGATGTCGTAGAGCATCGCGTAAGAAACAACTCTAAGAAGGTCAGTGAATAGATAGGCGAAAAGGCCCATAACAAAGGGATTTCCGATGTTCGGGACGATTTTCTTGTCGGTGAAATGAAGAATCAGCCCATACAAATATGGAATAAAAATAACGCCGACAATGCCTAAGTCATATACGCTCTGCGCTAAGAGACCGCATGGAATCTCGCCAGTCGTAAACATAGGGTTAACGGCTTGCGTATTGACGGTCCAAAGCCGAAGGGCCCACGAAGGACTAAGCGATTGGGGAAGCCAAGCGAAGATCCCGTAAACAAAATCGTGTACAAGCATAAAGGTAAGCCTGCCATTGAGGAAGTTACTCACTACAGTAAGATCGCTTGCGGGATCGAAAAGAATCTCTTCGATAATCGAAGAACCGTCTTTATCTCCGGCGGACGGGAATTGACCATGCCGAATAAAGTAAGTCACTGAGTCCATATTGAGCATAACGGCAATCAAAAGTACGCAAATTACGACGGCAAGAAGCCCAGCTCTCAAGTCAAATACTTTCTTCTGTATGAACAACTTCGTGTAGAGAACAACTAGGAAAAACCCCATAAAGTAGAAGGCCATGGAAAGTCGCCCGTCATTCGCGAAGAGGAACAGCATCGAAAGAAATACCGATGCGATCAACAGAATTGAGTCAATGGAAAAGAATTTTGACCGTTTCGAATAAAGTAGCGCGAAGTAAATATAAGAAGAAACGAGGACGAGCCTAGATGGATGCTTGAACATTGCAAAGGAATTGTGAATGGTATTCCAGCCGCCACGCACTGCATTACCGACCTCGATAAGATCAAAAATTGAGCCATAGGCACTCGACCAGAGGAACAAGCATAAGGCGCCGACCGAAAGACAGAGAAAAGCAGCTATACGAAGACGTTTCATCGCATAGCCTTCTCCAGCGTCACCCCAATCAGGGGAAACGGCAGAGGACGCCAAGCCATTCGTTTTAGTAGTTGCAACAAGAACACAATAGGCAACGAGCGAGAACAAGAACACAACATAAGCGGAAGTTAAGGCGGAGTCGTCATAGCTAATAGATGCGTAACTTGACTTAGCGGGAACGCCGAACAAAAAGTACCTTAACATCAGGTAACACGGAAGACAAAACTGCACAACGATGAACCAAAGCTTGCAGAAGGAGCCGACAGAGAACCTCTCGGATATAAACAATGAGTAACACTCATGCCAGAGCGCAAAAAAAGAAGTGAGCGCATAAAGGACGATAAGTAGCTCCCACACTAAGCATCGCCCCCATAGATGCGATTAAAATATGCTTCCCATCGAGCAAACGTCTCTTCAGGAAGAAATCGACCCATACTATTCGCAGCTTCTGCGCCGACAGACTCACGCAACGAATGATTCTCAACAACTGAATTCACGCGACCAGATAGAGCGGCTTCATCACCAGTTGCGATAAGAAATCCATTCTCGCCGTCAACAATAAGTTCAGCAGGTCCACCGCAAGGACAATCTGTGGCTATGCAAGGCAACCCCATGGCCATAGCCTCCATGAGGGCATTGGGCATCCCCTCATAATCCGAGGTCATAAGAAACCCAATTGCGCTAGAGAGCACAGATGGGACATCATGAGTTTGGCCTTCAAGTGAAACACTTGAAGAAAGGCCAAGACGAAAAATTAGATTCTCAAGTTCTTCATGCTGTGGGCCGGCACCGTATATCTTTAACTTTTGCTCAGGGTGGCTTTTAATAACCTCAGCAAAAGCTTTAATCATCATCGGATAATTTTTTTGCGAAGCGAGCCTTCCAATAGCAACCCAATATTTTTCCTCGCCTGATCGCTCAGTCTCAAAAAAGACATGTGCAACCTCGTTGGGAATCACGCTGGACTTTTCACGAAGGCGCTCCGGAAACCACTCAGATGCCTGTTTGGTTTGGAAAACACAGCCGTCCGCCAGGAGAGGCATGAGAACTTTGCCAACGAATGAACCAATCTTTCCTGCATACTCTCTATTCGGGTCATTACGCACCGAAACAATATTTTTGCACGGAAGCCCAAATGACGAAATAAGTGCGCGAAAGTTCGGTTCCTGCATGAACGATAGGACTATATCAGGTGCTTCTTCTTTTATGATTTTACGAAGCTTACGAATGCGAGAAACATTTCGTTTAATCCGTGACTGTTCAAGCTGCTTTCCCTCAAGAGAAAACCTACGAACCTTCCTCGAGAAATCATACTCATCTGAATGCTCAAATGAAGTCACAAGGATGGACTCATGCCCCGTATCGGCGAAGGATGATGCGAGCTGCGTAATCACACGCTCCGCGCCGCCTTCATAGATTTGATTTATATAAAAAAGAATCTTCATCAGATACTACCTATGCTCTTCTAGCAAAGTAAAGCTTTCGAGCAATAAAAACCAAAACGCCAGGTCCGTTTTTCACCTGGTTCGTTGGGAAAGGGACGAACTTGTTGTAATTCTTGCTGAGAAATGTCTCAAGCTGATTAAAGTCAGATTCGCACATGATATTAGGGTGGTAGCAGAAAGTTACCACTGGCATCTTTAAAGACCTGACCCTGCCAGACTGCTGCGGAACAAAAGTAAACCCATACTTAGAGTAAGGGGCAAAAGCGACGGTATCAGAAACGACGCGGATATTGCTCTCAATTCGCAATGCCTCAAGCGTGTTCAAATCAAAGGTGTGAGAGGGCGCAAAGAAAACTCGCGGATGGATGCCGCGCTCCGCAAGCTCAGAAACACCGCGTGATATCTTTTCGCGCTGATCCTCCAGGGACAGACCAGCGAACTCCGAGCGCCTGTTAACAGGATTCAAGCCGCCATCTTCCGTAGCGTACACGTGTGTGCACCCATGCAAGGCAAGCTCCCAACCTTTTTTGCGCCATCCTTCAACACGATTCCAATACGCATCGTCCTCAGGATATGCAACGAGAACAGGATCTTCGACCATGGGAATCAAACCAACGAGAGGCTTAATCCCATGATTATCAAGGATAAATTCGACACGCTTCCATTTCTCGGCATCCCAATGCGGGCATGCATCGTCAAGCCGCATGATGTACTTCGTCAACGGCATTTCCTTTCGTTAGCTAAACGTTCTGCCTTTTCATATAAATCAACGAGCTTTTGCGCAGAATCGTGGATATCAAAACCAGCCGCTTCGATATCGCGTTTTGCATCAATCCTGAATGGGATCGTTATGGAATCAGCCCACAGTTTCGGGTCATCAATAGGCAAGCGAGTGACCGCATTGCAGATATCTACATCATGTGTCAACGTATCAGAGATATAGCAAGGCAACCCCGAAGCAAGAGCCTCCACAACCGAAACCGGAAGACCCTCCCATTTTGATGGAAAGACAAAAGCGTCCATCGCTTGAAGTAGTTCGGGTACGTCAGAACGATTGCCTAGAAGAACAATCGAATCAGTTAAACCCTCAGACTCGATTAAACATTCGATTTGGCTGCGAAGAGGACCGTCACCCACCAGTAGCAAAATAGAGTTGGGATATTTCTTCTTTAGCCCCTTAAACACATCAATCAAGAAGCCGTGGTTCTTCGATTCGTGAAGCCTTCCGACATGGCCAAAGACTAACTTGCCATCCAACCCAAGCTGTCCACGCAGTCTTGAACGGTTACTCTCGTCAAATGCATATCTATCAATATCGATAGCGTTCGGAAGGTATAGGTAGCGGTCGCTATTGAAAGCCCGATCGCCGAAAAGCCACCTACCTGCCTCACTTGAGCATCCAACAAAGAAGTCAGACTCAAAGCGTATCGGGTATTGAAGCGCTGCCTTGACAACGGCCCTTATCCCTTCATCATTCCTAGTGCTATGGCTATGGACGATAGTCGCCAACCCGGCTTTTTTGGCAACAGGCACTACGAGAGATGCAGTAGATCGCATGTGCGAATGAAGAATGCACCACTCCTCATGATCAGAAAAAAAAGAATTCCAATTTGAGACGAACTCAAGGAGGCCCGCAGACTCCAAAGACGGCAGATGAAATACCCGACCGCCATATGAACGGACAAGAGAATCGAGGTCTCCGGAAGCCCGATCATGAGTGACAAAGTCAAACTGCCACTCGTTGCGATCAATCTCCTTATAGAGACTCAAAATAGCGCTCTGCGCACCGCCCCTGTCTAGGCTACCAATGTATTGAAGAACGCGTCTCATATCTGCCTACTTATTTTTAAACAAGCTAGTTTGGCGCTTCTGCACACAGACAGAGTCATCGGGAATATGGCCCTTGACAACACTGCCGGCGGCGACGATGCACCCGTTACCGATGTTGGTGCCTTTAAGAATGATGGTTCCAGCCCCGATCCAGCAATTGGATCCAATTGTGACGTCACCGCAAGCGTATTCCCCATCAACAGGAACCCCACCCCGGAAGATATGGTCATGATCATAAACGAGCACATTGGGCCCGAACTCGCAGCAATCACCAACAGTTATTGAAGAACGACAATTAAATTGACATCCTGAATTTAGAAATACACCATTACCAAAAGATAGGTTTCCAGCTCCCTGAATATTGAAGGAGCAACGCCCTCTAGTGCGAAGCCTGCTACCAAAATTGACGATTGATCGAGCAGAGAGTTCAATACCGTCAGATAAGGCAAGACATGTAACTGGATTGTATTTCAGATTAGAACCGTGTACAAGTTTTCCAAAACCACGGCGCAAGTTCGTTGTTGCAACACGGATAGCAGCACGCAAATATTTTTTGGGATTACGCATTTTCTACCCCCATCGCGTCACAAATTACCTCATTAACCTTGCGAACATCGAAGATTTCCTCTGCCATTCGCCGACTCTCTAAACCCATCTTTTCCTTCAAGCCGGGTTCCTCGATGAGTTTCATCATTGCATTCGCAATTGCTTCAGGATCCTGCGGCGGAACAAGGAATCCGTTGACACCGTCTTTCACAACCTCTCGACAACCTACGGCGTCAGCGACGATGAGAGGTCTGCCAGTCGACATGGCCTCGAGTGCAGACTTTGGCGTGCCCTCCCCATAGTAGGAAGGCAACACGAATACAGATGACGCCTCCTGGAAAGGACGCACATAGCCCTGTTTACCATGGAAAACAACAATATCTTCGTCGATGTAAGGCTGAATATCATTGATCTTGAGAGCGGTAGGATTGCTATCGAAAGGCCCGATTAGGTCAAACCTGACTTCTGGATGCGTCTTCTTCACCATTCGAGCAGCCTCGAGATAGTCGAGAACCCCCTTTCCACGAACAAGCCGTCCAACGAAGAGAAACGACATTTTCGAAGGAAATGGGGCCTCAGAATACTCTGTAGTATTCACACCGGATCCGCGAGTAAGCACAACCTTGTCTCGACTAAGGATGTGAAGTCCCTCAAAGACCTCTACATCCTCCATATTCTGAAAGAATACGACCTTGGCATAACGCATAGCATGACGGTACTCCGCGGAAACGATTGCGCGCACAAGTCTCGACTTAGCGTCCTTTGCACGAAAGACAGAGCCGAGGCCACCCATCATTACGTAAACATCTTCTATGCCGAGCTCGTGTGCAGCAATGCATCCGTAAATATTCGGCTTGGCCTGGTATGTCCACACCTTATCGGGCTTTTCCTCGGCGAGAAGCTTATTGAGTGCTCTTTTTGTCGCAATGTCGGATACAGGGTTCATCCCATTACGAGAGACGGGATAGGTGCGGTATGAGACCCCATGCATCTTGAAAAAAGAGTCCCATTCCTCGTGTGGCTCGTCACCGAAGACCGCGACTTTGCATCCACGGCGTACGAATTCATCAATCATGTCAATACGAAACTTGGAAATAGACCAAGTAGCAGCAGTAATAACGCAGATTTTCATTACTTGTCTTTCTGTGCTGGCACATCGGACTCGACAAAATCGTTTTCAGTGCTAGAGACCCTGCCTTCCACAACTTCGGAACCCGAAAGCTTCGAAAATGTGCCGAAGAAGCATTTGAAGTCAAAAGCAACGCTTCGGCGGCGTACATACTCGCCGTCAAGGACAGACTTCGCTTCGATGGTCAGTTCGTCACGCCCGTTTATCTGCGCCCAGCCAGTGAGACCTGGCCGAATATCATTGGCGCCGCAAGCGTCGCGCTCAGCCACAAGGTCAAATTGGCTCCATAATGCAGGACGAGGGCCAATGACAGACATGTCGCCTTTAAAGATATTCCAAAGCTGCGGTAGCTCATCCAGGCTAAGCTTGCGCAATGTAGGACCAACAGGAGTCAACCAGTCACTCGCATTAATCATATGACTAGGCAAATCTGGGGTATCGATACGCATCGTTCGAAACTTATAGATGTCGAAAAGCTTCTTATCTTTTCCAACACGCTTCTGCTTGAAAATGATAGGGCCCGGGCTCGTGAGCTTTACGGCAAGCGCAGTGCCTGCAATCACTGGACTCAACACGATAAGTCCTAGACTGCTTGAAACAATATCAAACGCACGTTTAATGAATCGATAGCCAAGCTTGCCATCAAGATTAAGCTCATTCGCAACTGATTCAGGAATGGAACTAAGCGCATACACTGCAGGCGCATCAGAAGGCGAAAGCTCAGCGTTCATTGCCTGTTCAATAGTTTTGATTTCAGTCATAAGTGCCTAATCGTTAAACTGCGGATGATACGTAGGTACAACCTCGGCGAGAACGCACTTAACCGTGTCGTTATCCTTGTCGAGGCAGTCATGAAGCTTCTCGAGCTTGTCTTTGATTTCTTCCATCTTGTCGGCCTCGGCTGTGGAAATGCGGATCTCGGAATGCTCGGTAGGCAGGAGCTGCTCGTTGTCCATAAGGAGCTCCTCGTACATCTTTTCGCCAGGACGCAGGCCGACTTCTTTGATCTGGATATCCTTGCCAGGCTTAAGACCGCTGAGCGTAATAAGGTTGATGGCAAGGTCGTAGATCTTGACCGGCTCGCCCATGTCCAATACAAAAATCTCTCCGCCATGCGCCAAAGCGCCGGCAGTAATGACAAGCTTGCTGGCCTCCGGGATGGTCATGAAGTAACGCGTGATGTCCTTGTGCGTAATGGTGATAGGGCCACCCTCGCGAAGCTGGCGCTTAAACAGCGGGATGACCGATCCGTGACTACCCAGAACATTGCCAAAGCGTACAGCCGTAAAGATGGTCTTACTGTTTGCTGCGTAATACTGAACGATCATCTCGTCCATGCGCTTGGTAGCACCCATTACGTTAGTGGGATTAACGGCCTTATCGGTAGAAATCTGCACATAGTGGCTGCACTGGTACTTATCGGCAAGGCGTACAACATTGAGCGTTCCAAAGACGTTATTCTCGATTGCCTCGCGGGCGTTGTGTTCCATAAGAGGAACGTGCTTGTGGGCTGCAGCGTGGAAAACAACTTGAGGATGGTACTTCTCAAAGACCTTGGTAATCGCGGGGAGATGCGTAATGGAGCCGATATAGACTTGAATATCAGTGCCTTGATCATGAGCGGTCTTGATGATGTCGTGATACAGCTCGTAGGTAGTGTTCTCGTAAATGTCGAACAACACGATTTGCGCAGGCTTAGCTGGAAGCAGCTGACGTACAAGCTCTGAGCCAATAGATCCGCCGCCGCCCGTGACCAAAATGCGCTTACCGGTAACGTAACCCATCTGGTTAAGGTCAAGCGACTTCTCCTCGCGAGAAAGCAAGTCACTGATTTCGACCTCACGAAGGGCAACCCTGCCTACACCATCCTGCGGAATATCGCGGACATTGGGAAGCGTGAGGACCCTAAGACCTGTCTTCATGCATAGGTCATAGATACGCTGACGCTCTACATGCGTGGCGCTCGGAATTGCCACGACAATCTGTTCTGCTTCACAATCGTGCACAATAGTTGGGATATCGGCGCAAGTACCGCAGACCTTAACGTCATGAATACGCTGGTTTTGCTTATTAGGATCATCGTCAACAACGGCAACCGGATCACCGATCATATCGGGGTCTCCATTGAGCATACGTTTGATGGAAAGAGAGCCGGTCTCCCCTGCTCCTACGATGAGCGTACGCGGGAGATGCGCATCGGAATTGCTTTTAAAGCGCCAGAGCTGGCTACCATAAATGGCGCGAATGGCAAAGCGTCCGCCACCGCAAATGATGAGCACAACGGCCCATGCCATAACATCCTCGCGGAGTGACATGCCCTTGCCGAATAACACGTTAAAGATAACGTCGCCAATTACCGAGCCTACCGTTACAGCAGCAACAATACGTCCAGCCTCAGAAATGCTCGCATAGCGCCACAAGCTGCTATACATATGAAAGAACCAAAAAACAACAACGTTAACAAGCGCAAGCACAAGAATAGCCGGGCATGCGCCGGCTGCTCCGCTGAGCGTCGTCCAATGCTGCGTTCCCCACGATGCAACAAACACAGCAATAAAAGTTGCAGCAATGTCATATGCCATCAACGCATACGGTTCAAATGCGCTCAACTTCCCCTTTTGCTTTGCACTCTTGGATTCGGTGTTCAAAACTCTTCTTCTCTTCCCTATTGATCCCGTTATCCCCGGGCCGGGGATCCCCTTTGCTCCTTTAAGCAGCCGCCCGCAGTTAGGCGATTGCCTTTTTAAGGTTTCGCATTGCGCGCTGCTCGGCTGAAAGCACGGCAAGGCCGACGCGAGTGGTTACGCGTCGGCCGCACAGATCGAGCTCCAAATAAGCAGTGCTCTTGCGTCTATTAATGGTTTTGATAAGGCCTTCGTGGCCCAGCAGCGGACCTGCCGTCACTACGACCTGATCACCGTCTTTTAGGGCCTCGCTCATAGGCACTACGCGGTCTCCCGCATGCGTAAAGCCGCCAATAAGCTGAACCTCTTCTTTTGCCAGCGGCACAAACTGACCGTCCTGGGAAAGCACCCGGGCAAAGTCGTCCATGAGCAGCAAGTACTGTTGCACGGTGCGGGGGTCTGCCGTGTCGCAGATAAGATAACCGGGAAAGAGCGGCTTGGTCGTTTTAACCCATTGGCCGTGCACCTTGATCTCGGTTTGAAATTGGGGATAAAAGAGCTCCTGCATAGCGCCAGCCGGCACCACGTGCTCAATGCGCTCGCGCATTACGTCTTCGCGACCGTTAATGACCTGGATCACATACCCACGAGCACCACCCCCTTGCTGTCTTACGTGTGGCTCACGGGGTTTGGGTATGGCTTCGCCAGGGCGCTTGTGCGCGAAGGCGCTCCATATTCAAACCCTGAGCCCAGTTAGACAAGCACGTGGCTCTGCCCCACCGTGAACGGTATGTATAAACGCAGTTGCTAGAGTCGCGGACGTGTATCGCAAAATGACCGTAACCCCAGCTGGCTGCGTGCGATCCAGTCAAGCGGGAACAAAACTAGACCGCACGCAAACAGCTGAAGGGCTGCTACGCTTTGGCATGCAAACTATTAACTATTTGCATTTGAGAAATAACTCACTACAAATAAATAACGTTGCATGACATATTTATTGGAGCTCGTGGTGTTTCTGGCACCGCCGTTACGGCCGGATGCTGATCGACCCTGCGCTTTGCAACTTGCTGGAGCCGCGAGCGCAGTTGAACTCATGTAACAATAGGTATCCTAGCACAAGCTGTTAGCGAAACTGATTTGGGCTGCGTTGGACAACACATCGTTCATTTAACGTGCTTAAGGGGGTTATTTTGGGATGTTGTTCACGTTGACGCAGGTTAATGGGGTGCCGCAACGGGCGCTCGAGTAAATGCAGGCAAACCTAGGCTTTAATACGCCAAAGGAATTACGTGGTGCTTACGAATAATGTACAGAACTGGGGAATTAATTGCACAACATTTTGCGGGCGTGTGGATATGGGCGTTGTATTGCGAAGATGCTCATCACACACTAGGCACGCCTGGCTACAGAGTCAACGCATTTTGAGGCGATTTGTTGGATAACTTTTGGGGAGCAGCTAGATGTGGGCGTACGGTTTATGGGACGAGGTTGACGATCGCGTTTTTCAGTGTGGGGCTCTCCAAAAATGAAAGAAAATGCATATAGAACATGCGTTCTATATCTGATATAATAGAGTCAAAGGTATACGGGCAACGTGAGCCGGTGCGGAGGCCCCCAATGGTACGTATCGGCGGGATGGTTGCTGTATTTACGGCGACCGTCGCTCAGAGCTCTTAGGCAGGTACGCGCCCCTGCTGGCCGGCACCCATAAAGTTCGGTAGACAATCGAGTATCGAATTGGACATGCATGTGCCCAACGGATTGATGTGGAGCGCGAAAATGAATGGCAATCAGATTGTTCTCTTTGAATCCAACGACCGAGAGGTCACGATTCCTGTTGTAATTGACAAAGGAAGCGAAACTGTATGGCTGACCCGAAATGAGATGGCAGCGCTGTTTGATAGGGATGTCAAAACAATCGGCAAGCATATCAACAACGCTTTAAAGGAGGAATTAAGCGACGATGATTCAGTTGTCGCAAAATTTGCGACAACTGCAGCTGACGGCAAAAGATATCAAACTGATCATTACAGCTTAGACATGATATTGTCCATTGGATACCGCGTTAAATCTCAACGCGGTGTTGAATTCCGTCGCTGGGCAACCAATGTGCTCCACAAGTTTATTATTCAAGGACACGTTGAAAACGAACGTAGACTCGAGCAACTAGGGACAGTCGCTCAGATTATCGAGCGTCTACCCGAAGACCTCGGCTCTCGTGAGATACTCGATATCGTTGAGAGCTATATAGATGTCTTTAAACTGCTCGATGAGTATGATCGTGAATCCATTGATCGGCCCAAGGGACAAACTGGGATATACACACTCGAATATGAACTCTGTATGAGGTTAATAGCCCAAATGCGCAGCCGATTTACGAGCGACCTGTTTGGCGTAGAAAAAGATGAGTCCTTCCGCAGCAGTATCTCGGTAATCAACCAGTCGTTTGATGGCCAAGACCTCTATCGATCCGTACAGGAAAAAGCAGCAAATCTGTTGTACCTCATCATTAAAAATCATTCATTTCTCGATGGAAACAAGCGAATCGGATGCAGTCTCTTTCTCTACTATCTCGATCGCAACGGACTGCTTTTTCGCGGCTTAGATAAACGAATCGCAGACAGCACGCTTGTTGCTGTCGCGCTCATGATTGCTGAGTCGAGACCTGAAGAAAAAGAGTCCATGGTCTCGCTGGTGATGAATTTTTTGGAGTAGATGGACAAGCTGGCGCGCAACCTCGTATTTAGGAGCAAGCTTCAATCTAGCAGCTTTGAAACATCCCCATTTGAAGTCTTTCCCCAAATGGGGATCAAAAGAGATTGTAAATAAAAAGGCCACTCGAATGAGTGGCCTTTGCATTCACGATGGTGGAGACGAGGGGGATCGAACCCCTGACCTCTTGACTGCCAGTCAAGCGCTCTCCCAGCTGAGCTACGCCCCCGTGACGAGGAGATACTATAGGGGAATGTTTGCGGAGATGCAAGAGGTTTTTTTGGGGTTGTTGGTCTTACTTACGGGTTTTCCTGGGACGGGATAAAACCCTGATGGAGTAAATACGCAATTGCGACGCCTTGGTGGACTTGGATCTTGGCGGTTGACCTGACGATGTTGCTAATGCCCGTGTCGGCTAACAGACCCAGGGGGCTGTGATCTAGCTCCCACTCTAGGCCGTGTTCGCTTACCTCGGTGTTAGGAGCTATGGCGATGATGGAGAACGTCTTGCCTTCTGCGCCGTCGATGGTCCACGATTCGCCTGCGTGGAGGATGCGGGCGACCACCTTGTCCTCGGTGATCCAGACGGGGGCATCCTCATAGCTCGCGAGCAGCCCCAGCACGGACAGGGCCATATCCGGGCGGCCTCCGGTGGCGCAGGTCGCAACCACTTCGGCACACTGCCAGCGACGACGGACGGAATCGAGCGCCAATGCCAGATCGGTATAGTCCTTGTAGGGATTGTGGCGCTCCACCTCAAAGGCTTCGGCAGCATCGACCAGCGCGCGACCTGCATCGCTCACCGTGTCGGCATCTCCTACATACACATCGCAGCCCAGACCGGCGCCCAGCAGTGCGTCGAGGCCGCGGTCCACGGCAACAACGTGGTCGCACTCCCCCGCAAGCTGACGTAGCAGATCCGCGCTCGCCACAACGGGCGAGCCGCAGACCACCAATACCTTGCAAGCCACAGCTCTCGCCTATCCCTCAAACGAAAGCACGCGGGCCAGATCCAGGTCTTCATAGCTATCGATAAAGATGTCGCAGTTGTCGCGAACCTCGTCGCGCTCCATGCGGCCGTGCGGATCATAAATACCTACGCGCTTAAAGCCGGCGGTGCCAGAGCTCTTAAGGCCAAAGACGGCGTCCTCAAAAACCCAGGCGCGCTCAAACTTGTGCCCGTGGCGCTCCTCCAGGCGGCGCAGCGCCAACTCGTACACGTCAGGGAACTGCTTGGAGCGCCCCGCCTCGCCCGTGGTGGTCACAAACTCCATGTAGGCATTAAGCCCGGCGCCAGCAAGGGCGGACTGCACCAACTCGGCCGGCGTGGACGTGGCAACGCACATGGCAATACCGGCCTCCTGCGCCTGCTTCAAAAATGCAATCAGGCCCTCGCGCGGCGGCACCTTGGAGTAGCCATCGATCAGGATGTCGCTCAGCTCACGATACAGCTCCTCGCCATTTGCGCCAATGCCCCAGGTGTCGTGGTAGGCCTGGCACTCGTCCTCGAGCGACAAATGCTCAAACTGGGCAAAATCGTCGACCGTCACGTCAACTCCGTGGCGGTGCAATAACTCGGGCTGGGCATAGGCCCAAACGGGAGTGCTATTAACCAGCGTGCCGTCGCAATCGAAAATAAAAGCAACACTTGAGGCAGCGATGTGGTCCATAAACGAGCCTTTCAATGTCAAAGGATAAACAACCTGCTAAAAACGTTTTACCAAACGTCAACCCAATTATCTTGAAACCCTAATTGGTAAAACTGTCAAGAGTTTTACCATCGCAATTCTGCCAGTGGTATAAACATGGCGCTTACCGATTAAACGCCACCGCAAAAACACTTCCTATCATATAAGTAACGAACAGGTGTTATCGTAGTTTTTGCCGAAAGTTCCACCGAGCACGCGAGGTGGAACGAATCATAGAACTATCGCCGTCCCTTCGATTCGTGCAGCCTTGGACCTTTCGCATCTAGTCACCAAGGCAACACGCTGCCGCGTCATGATGGGATCAAACGTGAGCGATACAAAGCTAAAGCCAGCAACCAAAAAGCCTGCTATCCGTAAAGCCGCCCCGCACGCGCCGGAGCTCACCAAGGACGATGTCTATCTGTTTGGCATCGGTACGTGGGAGCGCAGCTGGGAAAAGATGGGCGCGCACCCCGACACGCAGAACCGTACGCGCGGCTGGCGTTTTTGCGTTTGGGCTCCCGACGTAAAGAGCGTCCATGTCATTGGTGAATTTAACGACTGGGACGAGGAAGCCAACCCACTGGCGCCCATGCATACGAGTGCTATTTGGGAAGGTTTTATTCCTGGCGCCGAGCAGGGCCAGCTCTATAAGTATCTCATCGAGACCAACGAGGGCGAAAAGCTCTACAAGGCCGATCCGTACGCCTTTAAGGCCGAGTGCCCTCCGGGTACCGCGAGCGTGCTGTGGACCCTCGATGGCTACAATTGGAACGACGCCGCATGGCTCAAGCGCCGCGCCAGCCATAACCACATGTCGCAGCCCCTTAACATCTACGAGGTGCATATTGGCTCGTGGAAGCGCCACGGCGACGCGCCGCAGGGCGAGCCCGACGAGTACGGCAACTACCCCGGACCCATGGATCCCTTCCCCGCGCAGCGCGGCGAGTTCTATACCTACGACGACCTGTCGGTGGAGCTCGTGGACTACGTGCGCGACATGGGCTATACGCATATCGAGGTCATGCCGCTTATGGAGCATCCCTTCGATGGCTCCTGGGGCTACCAGACGTCCGGCTATTACGCCGCAACGTCGCGCTACGGCAACCCGCAGCAGCTCATGCACTTTATCGATGCATGCCACGAGGCAGGCATCGGCGTGATCATGGACTGGGTACCCGGCGGTTTTTGCGCCGACTCCCACGGCCTTGCCACCTTTAACGGCCACATGCTGTTTGAGCACGAGATTCACCCCAACTGGGGCACGCACAAGTTTGACTTCGCCCGCGGCGAGGTCCGCTCCTTCCTGGTCTCCAACGTGCTGTACTGGCTTGAGAACTTCCACGTGGACGGCATTCGCATGGACGGCGTGTCCAGTATGCTGTACCTCAACTTTGGCATTGACGATCCCAGCCAAAAGAAGTTCAACAAGTACGGTACCGAGGAGGACCTGGACGCCAGCGCGTTTATCCGTCAGGTCAACTGTGCCGTAGAGGCGCACTACCCCGACGTGATGATGATGGCCGAGGAATCCACCGCATGGCCGCTCGTGACCTATCCGCCGCAGGACGGCGGCCTGGGCTTCCACTACAAGTGGGACATGGGCTGGATGAACGACACCCTGCACTACATGCAGACCGATTTTCCGTGGCGCCCCGGCAACCACGGCCTGCTCACGTTCTCCATCATGTACGCCTTTACCGAGAACTTCATCTGCCCGCTGAGCCACGACGAAGTCGTGCATGGCAAGTGCTCGCTCATCGGCCGCATGCCGGGCGACTGGTGGCGCCAGTTTGCCGGCCTGCGCACGCTGGCCTTCTACCAGATGACGCACCCCGGTGCCAAGCTCAACTTTATGGGCAACGAGATCGGCCAGTTTATTGAATGGCGCTACTACGAGTCCATCCAGTGGTTCCTGACCGAGGAGTACGAGACCCACCGTCATCATCAGGCGTTCATCAAGGCGCTCAACCACCTGTACACCGCCGAGCCCGCTCTGTACGAGCGCGGCTACACCGACGACGGCTTTACCTGGATCGACGCGGACAACTCCAAGCAGTCCATCGTGAGCTTTGTGCGTCAGGGCGAGGACGTCGATGACGACCTGGTGATCCTGATCAACTTTGACCCGGCGAGCTACGAGAGCTTCCGTGTGGGCGTGCCGCGCGAGGGTGACTGGGAGGTCATCTTCGATTCCGACCGTCCCGAGTTTGGCGGCAGCGGCTATGCCGGCGAGGAGCCCTACACCTGCTCGAGCGAGCCCTATCCCTGGAACGGGCAGATGGACTCCATCGAGATCAAGGTGCCCGGCCTGGCTGGCGTGGTGCTTAAGCGCCGCGGCCCCAGCAGCTACAAGCCGCCGGTGGTTGAGGCTCCCAAGAAGGCGACGCGCAAGCGTGCGTCCTCGGTGAAGCCCAAGCCAGCGGCAGCCAAGAAGGCTCCGGCTAAGGCGAAGGCTGCCAAGCCCGCTGCCAAGGCTTCGGCCAAGAAAGCAGCGACTAAAAAGACCGCTTCCAAGGTCAAGTCTGCTTCTGTTAAGTCGTCCGCCAAGGATGCGTAACAAAGCCGTTACAGTTGTAATTACCCGCCTCGCCGAGGCGTAGGATACAAGTCATAACCGTTCCGGGAGAAACATCCCCGGGGGAAAGGAACGTATGAATAAGATCTTCGACAACAAGCAGGAGTTTACCGAGCTCTATCGCGATGCCGTCATGAGCATCAGCGGCAAGAGCGTCGAGGCCGCCAGCGACCTGGACCGCTTTAACGCCCTGGCCAAGCTCGTGGCCGAGAAGGCACGCACCGTTGCCACCAAGAGCGACGCCCGCGTCATCGCCGAGGGCAAGAAGCGCGTGTACTACTTCTCGATCGAGTTTTTGATCGGCCGCCTGCTCGACAACTACCTGCTCAACTTTGGCGTGCGCGACATGGTCGCCGAGGCGCTCGACGACATGGGCTTTGACCTGTCCGTCATCGAGAACCAGGAGCCCGATCCGGCACTGGGCAACGGTGGCCTGGGCCGTCTGGCCGCATGCTTCCTGGATTCCATGGCAGCCGAGGGCATTGCCGGCTACGGCAACGGCATGCGCTACCGCTACGGCCTGTTTAAGCAGGAGATCGTCAACGGCAGCCAGGTCGAGGCCACCGACGAGTGGCTCACCCACGGCTATCCCTGGGAGGTCCGTCGTCAGGACAAGGCCGTGACCATTAAGTTTGGTGGCCATGTTGAGGGCTTTGAGGAGAACGGCCGCACGTTCTACCGCACGGTGGACACGCAGGATATCCTGGCCGTTCCTTATGACATCCCCGTGGTGGGCTATGCCGGCGAGACCGTCAACAAGCTGCGCGTATGGGCCGCCGAGCCGGTCGAGGAGCACTTTGACCTGGAGGCCTTCAACCGCGGCGACTACGCCCTGGCCGACGCCGAGCGTGCCGAGGCCGAGGCCATCAGCGCCATCCTCTACCCCAACGACGCCGGCGAGCACGGCCGTCTGCTGCGCCTGAAGCAGGAGTACCTGTTTGTCTCGGCCGGCATCTACAGCCTGCTCGACACCTTTGAGAAGGAGCATGGAGAGAACTGGGAGCTGCTGCCGCAGTTTGTTGCCATCCATACCAACGACACCCACCCCGCCATGTGCGGCCCCGAGCTCATGCGTATCCTCATCGACGAGAAGAAGCTCGAGTGGGATGACGCCTGGAACATCGTGACGCAGGTCGTGAGCTACACCAACCACACCATCCTGCCCGAGGCTCTGGAGAAGTGGCCCATCGGCACGTTCTCCAAGCTCCTCCCCCGCGTGTATCAGATCATCGACGAGATCAGCCGTCGTTGGCACGAGTCGTTCGACACCACGCAGGAAGGCTGGCAGGAGCGTCTGCGCCAGACCGCCATCCTGTGGGACGGCGAGATTCGCATGGCCAACCTGTCCGTGATCTGCAGCCACAGCGTCAACGGCGTGGCCAAGATCCACTCCGACATCATCAAGAACATCGTGCTCAAGGACTTCTATGCCCTGACGCCCGAGAAGTTCAACAACAAGACCAACGGCATCTCGCACCGTCGCTTCTTTGCCGAGGCCAACCCCACCTACGCCAAACTCGTGACCGAGGCCATTGGCGACGGCTGGCTCAAGGACGCCTTTGAGCTGGAGAAGCTCAAGGAGTTCCAGAACGACACCGAGTTCCTGAAGGCCGTGGGTGCCTCCAAGCGCGCCAACAAGGAGCGCCTGGCCGCCTACGTCAAGGCCGAGACCGGTCTGGTCATCGACCCCAACACCGTCTTCGATGTTCAGGTTAAGCGCTTCCATGCCTACAAGCGCCAGCTCATGAACATCATGAAGGTGATGGACATCTACAACCGTCGCATCGCGAATCCCAACTTCCACGTGACGCCGACGACCTTCATCTTTAGCGGCAAGGCTGCCTCGAGCTACACCTTTGCCAAGGAGACTATCCGCCTCATTAACTCCGTGGCCGACGTCATCAACAACGACCCGCGCGTCAACGAGGTCATGAAGGTCTGCTTTATCCCCAACTTCCGCGTGAGCAACGCCCAGCTCATCTACCCCGCCGCCGAGATCTCGGAACAGATCTCCACGGCCGGCAAGGAGGCTTCGGGCACGTCCAACATGAAGCTCATGATGAACGGCGCCATTACGCTGGGTACCCTCGACGGCGCCAACATCGAGATCGCCGACCTGGCCGGTCGCGAGAACGAGGCCATCTTTGGCCTAACCGCCCCCGAGGTCGAGCAGCTCTGGGCGTCAAACAGCTACTTTGCGTGGGATACGCTCAACAACGATCGCGACCGTCTAGGCCGCGTGATGGACGAGCTCAAGGGCAACACGTTTGCCGGCCTTTCGGGCAACTTTGAGAGCATCTACAACGAGCTCATGAACAACAACGACCCCGACCTGGTCATGGCAGACTTCCGCAGCTACGTGGATGCGTGGGAGAAGCTCACCGGCAGCTATGGCGACCAGGAGACCTGGAACCGCAAGGCGCTGCTCAACACCGCCTCGAGCGGCTGGTTCTCGAGCGACCGCACCATTCGCGAGTACCGCGACGAGATCTGGCACGCTTAAAGGCAGCGAGCTCCCCTATGCCAGCACGGCATTACTCGACGGGCGTGACGTTGCGCCGCGCCCGTCGCTAATGGGTTTAGGAACATCGATGACAGAAGGAGAAATCGATGAGTAAGAAAGAATGCATCGCGATGCTCCTCGCAGGAGGACAGGGCAGCCGATTGGGGGCACTCACCCAAAAGATCGCCAAGCCGGCGGTTAGCTTTGGTGGCAAGTTCCGCATTATCGACTTTTCGCTCTCCAACTGCTCCAACTCGGGCATCGACACGGTGGGCGTTCTGACGCAGTACCGCCCCTACCTGCTGCATGCCTATGTGGGCTCCGGCGAGGCGTGGGATCTGGACAGCCGCGACGGCGGCGTGTCGATCCTGCCGCCGTACGAGACGCAGACCGGTGGCGCCTGGTATGCGGGCACGGCCGACGCCATTACGCAGAACCTCGACTACATCAAGGCCAACGATCCCAAGTACGTCCTGATTCTTTCGGGCGATCACCTGTATCGCATGGACTACCGCAAGATGCTCAAGACGCACATTGAGAACAACGCGGACCTCACGGTGAGCGTTATGCCCGTGCCATGGGAGGAGGCCAGCCGCTTTGGCATCCTGACCACCGACCCCGAGGACGGCCGCATCACCAAGTTCACCGAGAAGCCCGATAAGCCCGATTCGAACCTCGCGTCCATGGGCATCTACATCTTCTCGGCCGACGTGCTGATCGAGGCGCTCGAAGAGGACGCTCTGGACCAGCGCTCGAGCCACGACTTTGGCAAGGACATCATCCCCAAGCTTCTCGGCGAGGGCAAGCGCCTGTACAGCTACGAGTTCCACGGCTTTTGGAAGGACGTCGGCACCATCGCCAGCTTCCACGAGACCTCGATGGACCTGCTGGGCAACAACCCCGAGTTCGATTTGTTCGACAAGCACTTCCCCATCATGTCCAACATCACCACGCGTCCGCCGCACTACATTGGCCCGGACGGCCGCCTGGACGACTGCCTGGTCTCCAACGGCTGCAAGATCTACGGCACCGCTCGCCACTCGATCATTTCGACCGATGTCATCATCGAGGAGCGCGCCGTGGTCGAGGACTCCGTGCTGCTGCCGGGCGCGCACGTCAAGAGCGGTGCGCACATCTGCCGCGCTATTTTGGGCGAGAACTCCACGGTCGAAGAGGGCGTGAAGCTCGGCTCTGTCGATACCACCAAGGATACGGCCGTCGTTGGAAATGACGTCGTTATCGGGAAGGGGGAATGATCCGATGATCAATCGCAAGGCCATCGGTTATATCACCGCTAACTACTCTTCGACCTACGGCAGTGTGCTGCTCAAGGACCGCCCTATCGCGTCCGTTCCGTTTTTGGGCCGCTACCGCCTGATCGACTTCCCGCTGTCCAACATGATGAATGCCGGCATTAAGACCGTTGGCGTCGTCATGCCGGGCAACTACCGCTCGCTGATTGACCACGTGGGCTCGGGCAAGGACTGGGGCCTGGACCGCAAGAAGGGCGGTCTGTTCATGGTGCCCGGCAACGCGTATGGCACCACCAAGGGCGGCGTGCGCTTCCTGCTGCGCGATATCATCTCCAACAAGACGCTGTTCCAGCGCTCGGACAAGCCCTACGTCGTGATGATGGGCACCAACATCATCTTTAACATGGACCTCAACACCATCATCGACGCGCACGAGAACTCCGGTGCCCAGATGACCGTGGTGTACTGCAAGGCCACGCGCAACGTCGACGACGAGACCAAACTCGAGATTAACGAGAACGGCCGCCTGACGGGTGTGAGCGCCGGCGTCGTGTACGGCGACAACGCCTCTATGGACTGCTGCATCGTCAACCGCGAGACGCTGCTCGAGATCATCGACCACTACCAGGCCGCCGACTATCTTGGCCTGCTCGAGGCACTCCAGGGCGACTTTGGCAACATCGACGTGTGCAGCTACGAATACAAGGGCGAGGTCGTGGGCGTGTTTAGCGAGAAGTCGCTGTATCGTCGCAGCATGGACCTGCTCGACCAGACCGTGGCCGACCAGCTCTTCGATCCCGAGCGCCCGATCCTGACCAAGGCTCACGACGTGCCGCCTTCGCGCTATGCGACCGGCAGTCACGCCTGCAACTCGATCATCTCGGCCGGTTGCATCATCAAGGGCACCGTGCGTAACTCGATCCTGTCGCGCGGCGTCGTGGTCGAGGAAGGCGCTTCGGTGACCTACTCGATCATCAACCAGAGCTGCATCATCAAGAGCGGCGCCCGCGTCGAGAATGCCATTCTGGACAAGAACAACGTGGTTCCCACCAACACCGAGCTTCGCGGCACGCCCGAGAACATCCTGGTGCTGGGCAAGGCTCCGTTAACTTCCGACACCACCATCGTACGTTAACGTTGACACCGCAACATCGCTCGTAACATGTAGAATAGCCGCCCGGTTAGCGCCAGGCGGCTATTCTCGAATTGGAACATGGGAGACAATATGGCAGATTCCAGCAAAAAGATGCAGATCGTGTTTGCCTCGGCCGAGTGCGCACCGTTTGTTAAGACCGGTGGCCTGGGCGACGTGGCGGGCTCGCTGCCTGCGGCACTCGTGCGCGCCGGCGCCGAGGTCATCGTGATGGTGCCCAAGTACACCACCATCAAGGACGAATACAAGGCGCAAATGGAGCACTTTGCCGACTTTTACGTGAGCCTGGGCTGGCGCAATGAGTACTGCGGGCTGGAGAAGCTCGAGCGCGACGGCGTCACCTATATGTTCGTGGACAACGAGCGCTACTTTGCGCGCGACTATCCGTACGGCTTCTTTGACGACGGCGAACGCTTTGCGTTCTTCTCCAAGGCCATCACCGAAAGCCTGCAGCACCTGCCGGCCGGTTTTGAGTGCGACATCCTGCACTGCAACGACTGGCAGACGGCGCTGGCGCCCGTGTTCTTGCGCGAGTTCTACCAGGGCCTGCCGCTGTACGACCGCGTCAAGACCGTGTTCTCGATCCACAACGTGGCGTTCCAGGGCCAGTTTAGCGACACCGTGATGGAGGACATCCTAGGTGTGGCGCATATTCCGGCGGCAGCTACGCAGTTGCGTTGCGACGCCTGCAGTATCAACTACATGCTGGGCGCGCTGCACTATGCCGATGCCATCACCACGGTGAGCCCCACCTATGCGGGCGAGATCCAGACGCCCGAGTTTAGCGAGGGCCTGGACGGCGTGCTGCGCGAGCGCTCCTATGCGCTGCAGGGCATCCTCAACGGCATTGACGTGGCGGCCTTTGACCCGGCAACCGACAAGCGCATTGCCGCCAACTACACGGTTGACGACCGTTCCGGCAAGGCCGTGTGCAAGGCCAAGCTGCAGGAGGAGCTGGGGCTCGAGGTTCGCGACGACCGCCCGCTTATGGTGATGGTCACGCGCCTGACGCGCCAGAAGGGCATGGACCTGGTCATGTACGCACTCGACCGCATCCTGTCCGGCGGCGTTCAGGTGGCCGTGCTGGGTACCGGCGACCGCGACTACGAGGACGGCCTGCGCTACTTCCAGGACAAGTACCCCGGCACCATGGCCGCGCGCATCGAATTTGACCCGGCGCTGTCGCAGCGTATGTACGCCGCCGCCGACATGTTCCTGATGCCTTCGAAGTTTGAGCCCTGCGGTCTGTCGCAGATCATCGCCATGCGCTACGGCACCCTGCCAATCGTGCGCGAGACCGGTGGCTTGAAGGACACCGTTATCCCGTATAACGAGTTTACCGGCGAGGGTACGGGCTTCTCGTTTAGCAACTTTAATGGCGACGAGATGGGCGACGCGGTCTTCCGCGCGGCGCGCCTGTTCTGGGATAACCGCGACGCTTGGAACCAGCTGGTCACGCAGGCCATGAGCCAGGACTTTAGCTGGACGCGCTCGGCCGACAAGTATCTGGACCTGTACTTCTTTATGCACCCGGAGATTGAGAGGCCGGCGGGTGTGACTGATGTTGCAGCTGTCGATGAGCCCGCTGCCGCTGAGGAGCCCAAGGCCGAGGAGAAGCCGGCGGCCAAGGCCGAAGTTAAGCCCGACGCGAAGCCTGCCGCCAAGAAGACGACGGTCCGCAAGACGACGGCTAAGAAGGCCACGACCACGAAGGCCGCTGCTAGCAAGACTAGCGCCGCTAAGGCAACTACTGCCAAGGCATCGACTACGCGCAAGCGTACGACCGCCGCTGCCAAAAAGGCCGCCGAGGCCGAGGTCGCTCCCGAGGTAAAGGCCGAGCCCGCGGCAAAGGCTCCGGCCAAGACCGCTGCCAAGAAGACGACCGCGAGCGCCAAGAAGGCAACGGCAGCCAAGAAGACCACGGCAACGAAGTCGACGAACACGAAGGCTGCTACGACGAAGGCCGCCGCGAAGACGACCCCGAAGGCTGCTGCAAAGCCCGCCGCCAAGGTCGAGGAGGCGCCCTCCGAGCCCAAGGCCAAGGCAGCTGTCGAGGCAAAGCCGGCCGCCAAGACCACCACGCGCAAGCGCTCTACGACGACGGCCAAGAAGACCACGACCAAGGCTGCAGCTCCCAAGGCAGAGACTAAGGACGAGGACAAGCCCGCAGTAAAGGCCGAGCCGACGCCGAAGGTCGCCGAGGTCAAGACCGCTCCCAAGGCTACGGCAAAGGCCGAGCCCGCCAAGGAGGCCCCGATCTCCCCCGCCACTCCAGCCGAAGAAAAGGCTCCGACCAAGAAGACCTCCGTCCGTAAGGCAACGGCCACCCGCAAGCGTCACTAGTCAGGACGATTAAAACTTAATCCAACGCAAAAGAGGGCGCCCCAACCAGGCGCCCTCTTCTTGGTTGAACTTCTCTATTAAAAAGAGGGCGGTTTACTACGACAAAATGGCTCCGACCGATCACGGCGTGCAATCTACGAAATTGGCAACGCTTTTACCTGCGGTTTTAGTATCACCAAAATGACTGTGGTTGAGATCATTCAAATCGTCGTAGTAAACCGAAGTACTTTTGTTTGACTACAGATAGTATCCGCCTGGGCGTTTTCGAATATCGCGATAATTTGGATGGTAAAACGATTTTCTAGGACAACCGTTCGCCGATGGTAAACGGATGTTGTTTATACAGCCTGTGTACAACAGATATACTTATAACATGTGCGTAAAGCCCATGGCCCGCAGGCCGTGATTCTATTGAACTGGACCGTATTATGAGATTGATTCACAACAGCCGTCTGCCGCAGTTTCGCACTCCGTTTGGCGCTGTGACCACTGGAACTTCCGTTTCGCTCTCGGTGATTTTGGAGGATGCCGACCCCAACCAGGCGACGCTCACCCTGCGCACCTGGATCGATGAGATCGGTGAGTCTCTGTATCCCATGACGCACGAGGGCGACGGCATATTTACCGTAGAGCTTGAGTGCACCGAGCCCTGTCTTATCTGGTACAGCTTTATCTGCAATATCGAGGGCCAGCCCGTGGTCCGCCTGGGTGCGCCACAAGGCCGCACCGGTGGCGAGGGCGTAACCTACAACTACGCCGAGGTCCCGTCGTTCCAGATTACCGTTTACAAGCACCGCGAAGTGCGTCCCGAGTGGTACGAGCGCGGCATGGTCTACCAGATCTTCCCCGATCGCTATGCCCGCGACGAAAACTGGCACGAGCGCACGCTGGCCGAGGTCCAAAAACCGCGCAACGGAATCCAGCGCCGCATGGTCGAGGACTGGAACGAACCGCCCGAGTACGAGCGTGCCGAAGACGGCTCCATCAAGACCTGGGATTTTTACGGCGGCTCGCTCAAGGGTATCCAAAATGACCTGCCCCGCATTGCCGAGCTAGGCTTTACGGCCATCTACCTCAACCCGATCTTTGAGGCCGCGAGCAACCACCGCTACGACACGGCCGATTACACCAAGATCGACCCGATCCTGGGCACCGAGCAGGACTTTACGGAGCTGTGCGAGGCAGCCGAGAAGCTCGGCATTTCCATCATCCTGGACGGCGTCTTCAACCACACGGGCGACGATTCGATCTACTTTAACCGCTACGGCAATTATCCCGGCGTCGGTGCTTGGCAGAGCGAGGACTCGCCGTGGCGCGATGCGTTTTACTTCCATGAGGACGGCTCGTATGACTGCTGGTGGGGCGTGGGCAACATGCCCGCCATCAACGAGAACTCCGAACTGGTGCGCGAGCGGCTCCTGGGCAAGGACGGCGTGATCCGCAAATGGCTGCGCGCCGGTGCCCATGGTTGGCGCCTGGACGTGGCCGACGAGCTTTCCGACGACTTCCTGGCCGAAATCAAAAAGGCCGTGCTCGCCGAGAAGCCCGACGCGCTGCTGCTCGGCGAGGTCTGGGAAGACGCCTCCAACAAGATCAGCTATGGCCACCTGCGCCGCTACCTGCAGGGCTCTGAGCTCGACTCCGCTATGGACTACCCCTTCCGCGACATGGTCATCGGTTTTTTGATGGGCTACAAGAACGCCTATCAGGCTGCCGAGGATATCGAAACCCTGCGCGAGAACTACCCGCGCGAGGCACTGGCCTGCGCGCTCAATCTGCTTTCGAGCCACGACCGCCCGCGCATTATCTCGGTGCTCGGCGGTGGCCCCGACGAGTCGCAGCTGCCCGAGAGCGAGCGCAGCAAGTGGCGCCTGGACGAGAATTCCATGGGCCTGGCCAAGAGCCGCTTTTGGTTGGTGACGCTCATGCAGATGACCTTCCCGGGTGTGCCCTCGATCTATTACGGCGACGAATACGGCTTGGAGGGCCTCACCGATCCAGGCAACCGCCGCACCCTGCCGACCAAGGACCAGCTCCACGATTTCGATACGCTTGCCATCGTTAAGAACGCATCTGCCATTCGCCGCGCGTTACCGTTTATGGTCGATGGCGAGATCAAGGCCTTTGCGCTCAACGACGACGTCTTGGCCTACACCCGCACGGGCAAAGACGGCGAGGCCGCGACGGTTATCATCAACCGCAGCCTGCGCAATTCGCACTGCGTGACAATTCCGGCGCTCGGCGAATGTGCGAGCGATGTAATTAGCGGCCACGAGTGCGAAATCCATAACGGCACGGTTACGCTCGACCTGTACCCGCTGGGCTCTTCGATCATCTATCACCATGCCGAGAAGCGCCTGCAGGAGCCGCTCGATCACGGCGCGGGCGTCGTATGCCACATCACGTCGGTACCGACCGATGACGGCAAGCCCGGCACAATCGGTGCGCCCACGCGTCGCTTTATCGACCATCTGGCCGCCATGGGCATGCGCTACTGGCAGGTCCTGCCCGTCAATCCCACGGACTTCTTCCGCTCCCCTTATGCCGGCCCTTCGGCCTTTGCAGGCAATATCGACCTGCTGCCCGAGAGCCACGAGGAGCTGGCTGCCGACTTCGTCACCTGGAAGGCCCGCGGCGGCGAGGATGCCGACCCGCTCTACACCGCGTTTAAACATCGCAATGCCGACTGGCTCGAGAAGTACTGCGTCTACATGGCGGTAAAGAAGCACTTTGAGGGACTGTCGCGCCACGAATGGCCGGCGGATGTCGCGCGCTACAACGAGCACCTGATCGATGACAAGCGCTTCCACGACGAGGCCGAGCTGCAGGCGTACATGCAGTATCGCTTTGACCTTGCTTGGTGCGAGCTTATGAACTATGCACACAAGAAGGGCATCGAGGTCATCGGTGACATTCCTATGTATGTTTCGGATGATTCGGCCGACGCATGGAGCGAGCCCGAAAACTTCTGGCTGTCCGACACCGGCAAGGCGATTGAGATTTCGGGGGCGCCGCCCGACAACTTTGCACCCGAGGGCCAGGTCTGGGGCAACCCCACCTTCCGCTGGGATCACATGAAGGAGAATGGCTATCGCTGGTGGCTCGACCGCCTGCGCCGTGCGTTCGCACTCTACGACCGCGTGCGCCTGGACCACTTCCTGGGTTTCCACAGCTACTTTAGCATCCCCGCCGGCAAGGCCTGTTCTGACGGTCGCTGGCTGGCTGGCCCAGGCAAGGACCTGTTCCAGACGGCCTACGACGAGCTGGGTCCGCTCAACTTTATTGCCGAGGACCTGGGCTATTTGACGCCTGGTGTTCGCGCAATGGCTTCGACCTGTGGCTTCCCCGGCATGGACGTACTGGAGTTTAGCAACTACGACGTTCGCTGCGGAATTCATCCCACGCCGGGCAAGATCCTGTACACCTCGACGCACGACACCTCGACGCTTGCCGGCTGGTGCACGCACTCCTTTGCGGGCGGCGACGAGCCGAGCGGCATTGCATTGGCAGGCGAGCTCATGGGCAACGCCTTGGCCAGCGATGCTCCGCTCGTTATGATGCCGCTGCAGGACGTGCTAGGGCTGGGCGACGATGCACGTATGAACGTGCCGGGCGTGGCCACGGGCAACTGGACGTGGCAGGCTCGGGAGGCCGACGTTGCAGCAGCCGAGGAGAAAACTGCGAAGCTCCTGCGCAACACCCATAGATTCTGGGGCGAAGCGTGATAAAACCCCCGATATAGGGTACAGTAACAGCTGTTTGAATTTTTGCGGGCAGAGTGATCTGCCCGCTTTGTGCTGAAAAGGAAGTATTATGGCGCGCTACGATTACAAGTGCACGAGCTGCGGCAACGTGTTTGAGGTTGAGCATCCCATGACCGAGACGCCCGAGGTCGTATGCCCCAGCTGCGGCGCCCCGGCATCCAAGACGTTCTCGGCCAGCGGCATTAAGTTCGAAGGCAGCGGTTTCTACAACACCGACCAGCGAAGCGGCGGCTCCAGCACCAACGCCACCAGCGGCTGCTGCGCCAACTGCCCGCATAACCACTAATAACAACGTGGCCCCACGATCAACTACGATCGCGGGGCCACTTCTTTGCGCTATGAGTCGATAATTATTTTTAAAAATTAGTATATTTTAAAATCCGCCCATACCAGCAGAATAGGGGTCGTCACAGGTACCATCGCTATACCAATGAGTAGATCCGATATAGTTACCAGCTGCATCATATTGATCTAATTGACGAATGACATACTTACCACCACTATTATTGGAAGAAGAAATACTGCTAGAAGATCCACCAGAATTATTATTAGAATAGTTACTACCGCTAGAATAACTATTCTGCTGAGAAGTCTGCTGTTGAGCTTGTGCTGTTACTTCCTCTTGAGTCTTCGCCTCAGCTTCTGCTTTTGCCTTATTTACATCATCAATACGAGTTTGATAACGACTAATCTGTTCATTGATTTGATCAATGAACTTCTTAGAATCCTTTTTGGCATCTTCAAAAATAAGCTTCTGATTATCTTTATTAGAAATATCATTAAGAAGACCATTGAGGCTATTAATATGCTGCTGGAGAGAGTCAGTATCTTCAGTAGAATTTACATCAAAATTAACATGGTCAGTTACAGAAGTATTCCACTCATCATTTTGAGCATTACGACAGTCTTTAATAATGGAATCGTATTTATTGAGCAACTTCGTCCAATCAGGGGAAGTGCCATCCGCGTACTTAAAACTGTCATTAGAGATTTCTTTATTCAAAATCTCTTTATTATTTTGAGCATTTTTAATGGTATCAAGACGTTGCTCAAAAGTTAGTAACCCAGGATCAGCCTTAAAGGCAGCAACACTATCGCTAGCCTTTGAATACAAAACTTCAACCTGCTGATTATGTTCACTACATGCTTGTTTGTAATTGTAACCAGCATAACCACCGACACAACCAGCAATGAGCAAAGCAACAATACCGGCACCAATAATTACCCGCTTTTTAATCGAAGAATTCTCAACCTCTTCATTTTCCTGAGTACTATCTTCAGGATTGTCAATCTTGTCCCTATTAAGATCGTTCATTTTAACCCCTCAATATTAAATCTGCGAGCGGTTCATGCATCCAGAAACTTACCAAACCCAACCGCTTACTTTCATACCCGATTTATTAGTCCCAGTCCCAGAAAAATCTTCCTTATGAGTTGCGGTGAAATAGGGACTGTTTGGTGGGTAGAAGCCGCTATTCAATCCCTATTTCACCGCAACTTAGTTGTTACTTATGGACCAGGCGGGCGCAGAAGTGGCCGTCGTAGGAGTCGGCGTTTACGGGAACGCTTTGGAAGAGGCCTCGATCGTTCTGGCGTACGAAAACGAGCTTCTTGGCCTGATCGAACTCGGGGAGTTGCAGAATCTGTGCTTCGGAAAGCGGCGCCACGCTAAAGCCAGCACCCTCGGGAGAAGCCAGGAAGGCATCCACGACCTGAGTGTTCTCCTCAGCAAAAACCGAGCAGGTGGCATAGATAAGCTCACCGCCGGCAGCCACGCGCGCAGCGGCTTCCTTGAGCATCGTCAGCTGCAGTTTAGGAAGCTCAACCGTCACGTCCTTTTCGGTCAAGCGCCACGGAATCTCAGGATGCCGGCGCATGGTGCCGGTACCCGAGCACGGGGCATCGATAAACACCGTATCGAACAGAACGGGTTTACCAAGCATCGCATCGAACGACGTCAGTACCTCGTCGAGCTCGCACGCATCACCCGAGACGGTACGAACGCCCTTGATACCAGCCTTATGCAGGCGCGCGAGATTCTGATCACACTTGCGATCGTGCAAATCGAGTGCAGTGTGCTGACGGTCGTAGCCGGCACGCTTAGCCTGGCACATCATCACATACGTCTTGGTACCACGACCGGCGCCAATCTCTAGGCAGCGCCCGGGACGAGTAGCCGCAGTAGCGATGAGCTGAGCGTTAAGGTCCGAGGCCACGGCCGCCGCGCGTTCAAACACACCCGACGCAACCGTAGCCTGCGAATCGACCGGCGCATGGCAGCCCGGGAACACCGGCGCCACAAGCTGCGATAGGTACGGATCAGGCTTGGTTGCAAAGGCGTTCTCGTGCAAAGCGAGCGGCGCGGGCGCCAGATTTCCTGCAAAGTTGAGCGCGCCCTCGGGCGTATCGAACGACGCCATAATGCGAGCACACAGCCAGCGCGGCATACCCATCAGGCGAGATAGGCGAACCAATCGGCGCTCGGACTCATCGGCATCCGCCGCAGTGGCAAAGTCCTCGACGTTGTCCGCGACCTTATGCAGTACGGCGTTCGCCAGACCAGCAGCCGATTTAGCGCCGCTACGAACCAGCTCAACGCCCTGACTCACGGCAACGCGACCCGGGGTATGCAGGTAGAGCATCTCGAAGGCCGAGATGCGAAGCGCCATGCGAACGCGCGGCGCGACCTTTTTGGGCTTATCGAGAAACTGATCGAGCAGCTCATCCAAAATGCCCTGCGTCGCGGCAACGCCCAGCGCCAGGCGAGCGGCAAACGCGGAATCGCGCTTGTCAATGGCCTTGGCCGTAGCGCGGGCAGAGAGCACATCGCGCGCATACATGCCGCGACGGTCGGCCTCCATCAGCACATCGAGCGCGAGCTTACGCGCGGGGGAAAGCTTGCTCATGACAAAGCACCCCACGTCAGATCGGCGCCCTGCAGGCCGGCAGCCCAGGCAGAAGCAGCCATAGCGCGCTTGCCATCGGGCTTAACCTCAAGCAGCTCGACCGCACCATCGGAAAGTCCCAGGTAGACACGCTTGCTCTTAACGGCAACAGCGCCCTCGCCAAGCGACACATCCGCCAGCGCAGCATCGAGCACGCGAACCGACTTACCGGCAATCACGCAGCGAGCGGGTGCAGTGTCGGACGAAGCCAACACGTGACGCACGCAATCGAGCGCCGCCATCTGCGGATCCAGACGCATCTCCTGCTTGGAAATCTTGGCAGCATGCGTGACGAGCGACTCATCCTGCTCGGTCCACACCGCTGTGTCATCGGCAAGCGAGGGCAGCGTATCGGCCAGCAGCTTACCGCCCAGCTCGCCAAGCTCCATCGTCAGTGCCTCGGCATGCTTGCCGGCGACAGATGTCGAGGCCTGCGCACAATAAGCGCCGGTATCCACGCCATGCCCAATACGCATAATGGAAACGCCGGCAACCTCATCACCAGCAAGAATCGCACGCTGAATGGGAGCGGCGCCACGCCAACGCGGCAGCAGCGAAGCATGAACATTCACAATACCAAGCGGCGCCATATGCAGCACCTCATCGGGCAAAATGCAGCCATAGGCAGCCACGCAGAATATATCAGCCTGCGCAGCCTGAAGCGACTCGACAACCTCGGGCGTCATACGATTGGACTCAACAACCGGCAACCCCAGCTCAAGCGCCTTGGCCTTAACAGAAGAAGGCTCAAGCTTCTTACCACGCCCACGAACAGCATCGGGACGAGTAATAACAAGCGCAATCTCATTCCCAGCCTCGACAAGCGAAGTCAACGAAGGCACAGCAAAATCAGGCGTACCCATAAACACAATACGCATAAAGAACGTCTCCCCTCAACCAAAGCCGAGACAGCTACAAATAACGGCGGAAAGCCAAGTACACAGCCCATCCGCAATAACAATTCAACAAGAACAAATATACCCAAAACCAAAGAAAGAGCCGCAATAAAAGCAGCTCTTTCAGCAAAGCACCTATCAGCGAAGACGTCCCTCCCTGGCCCGACGGCACCCGGGCGAGACAAGCAGCGTCAACGTAGTCCCCGGGGCGCCTGCCTATATCGTCCCGCGCGCAGTTTCGCAGCGCAGCGAGAATGTTTGAGCACGGGATGATATAGGCGGGCGCCCCGGGGACGGACAAACCTACTCCGTCTCGCCCGGTCGAGCGCCGCGGGCCAGGGCGTCCTGGTACTCCTTGACTGCCTTGATGCGCTGCATGGGCTTCAGTCGCTCGAACATGGTGTTGCCGTGCAGGTGATCGATCTCGTGCTGCAGGCACACGCAGAACAGATCGCCCGTGGCCTCATAGCGGATCAGGTTGGCGTCCAAATCATAAGCCTCGACGACGACATGGTCGGGACGCTCGATCTCGCAGCTAATGCCAGGGATGGAAAGGCAGCCCTCGCTAAACGGCACCAGATGGTCGCTCTGCTCAACAATGACGGGATTGATGAGCACGTACGGATCGTAGTCGTTCTTGTCGCTGTAATCGCAGTCGATGGTGACAAGCTGAATGAGCTCGCCGATCTGCGGGGCAGCCAGACCGCAACCACCGTTGTCGAACATCATCTTCTTCATCTTCTCGGCGAGTGCCTCGATCGCCGGGGTGATCTCCTCGATGACGGCGCACTCCTGGCGCAGTCGAGGGTCGGGCGACAGTACGATTCCGTTGGCTTCCATGGCCATCCTTTCGGGTTGTTACATCAAATCATAGGCGTCGACGTCAACACTCACGCTCACGCCACGCACGGAACCCACCTCTTTGAGGCAGGCATCGATATCATCAGAGACATGGTACCCCACGGGCGACTTCACAAGCAGGTGGAAGCGATAACGGTCCTTTGCTCTCTCGATTACACACGAAGCCGGACCCAGCACCTGCGGCACCGCGCTGCCCGACCGCAAAAAGTCGGGAGCGGCGGCATGCCATCGGCGCTTGAGCAGCTTTGCGATGCGCCCGATATAATCCTGCGCATCGTCGCGGCTAGCCGACCACACCAAAATGTTGACCAGACGAACGAACGGCGGATACAGTGCGTCGCGGCGCTGGTCCAGGTCGTAGTCGGTAAAGATCGAACGGTCGTGCTCGGCGACGGCGCGGATGACTGGGTCCTCGGGCAGATAGGTCTGGATGACGACCTCGCCAGGGCGATCGCCGCGTCCGGCACGGCCCGCGACCTGCTCCAGCAAATCGTAGGCGCGCTCCCCCGCTCTAAAATCGGGCAGCTTTAACGCAAAGTCGGCATTGACTACACCCACAAGCGTGACCTCGGGAAAGTCGAGGCCCTTGGCAATCATCTGGGTGCCCAGCAGCACCGCGCAATCGGCGGCATCGAACTGCTCGAGCAACTTTTTATGCGCGTCCTTGCCACGCGTGGAATCAGCGTCCATGCGAATGATGGCGACGTCCTCGGGCAGCATTTGGTGCAGCGCGTCCTCAATCTGCTGCGTGCCCAGGCCCATTTTTGCCAGGTAGCGGCTGCCGCATTTGGGGCAACGACTCGTGGGTGCGGGATACGGCTGCACGCGCCAGGACGAACCACAGGTGTGACACTGCAGCGTGTGCGTGCGCTCGTGGTACGTAAGCGCCGTGGAGCAGTGGTTGCAAGTGGGGACGCAACCGCACTCGCGACACATCAAAAACGGCGCAAAACCGCGACGGTTGTGCAGCAACACGGCTTTCTCGCGGCGCTCGACCACGCGTTCTAGGCCTTCCATCAGCGGTTTTGAGAACATTGAGCGGCTACCGTGCGAGAACTCGCGACGTAGGTCGGCAATGCGGACCGTAGGCAGGACCGCGTGACCCGGGCGTTCGGGCATCTCGACGCGCGTCCACGTGACGCCGCCGTACGTGCCGCGGTGGCAGCGGTCGAGCGCTTCGGCAGAAGGCGTAGCCGAGCCCAGCACGAGTGGGCAGCGATAGCGGCGCGCCATCTCGGCCGCCACCTCGCGCGCATGGTAGCGCGGACTGGAGCCCTGTTTGTAGCTGGTCTCGTGCTCCTCGTCGATAATGATGAGGCCCAGATCGCTGAGCGGGCAGAAGAGCGCCGATCGCGCGCCAACGACAACACGCGCGGCGCCGCTGGCAACCATGTCCCACTGGTCCAGACGCTCGCCGGCCGAAAGACGCGAGTGGAAGACCGCGACCGTCTCGCCAAAGCGCGAGCGGAAGCGACCGACGGTTTGGGCCGTCAGCGAGATCTCGGGCACGAGCACACAGGCCGAGCGACCGACCGCGAGCACGCGCTCGATGGCAGAGAGGTAGACCTCGGTTTTTCCAGATCCGGTGACGCCGTCGACAAGAACCACGTCGCCGTGCGCGTCCAGGCGAGCGCGCTCAATCTGCGCGAGCGCCTGCTGCTGGCCGTTCGTGAGCGAGACCGGCGCCTTGCCGCTCGCCGAGGACAACGTGGTCTGCTCGCTGCACCCACGCCAGGCACGACGCTCTTCAACCACCACAACGCCGCGTTTTTCGAGTGCCTTGATGGTCGCCGACATGCTGTTGTAGAGCAGGTTGAGATCGCGCGTCGTGACCGGTCCGCACTGAAGCGCCTCGATGAGCTGGCGCTGGCGCACGGCGGTCTTGGGCGGCGTATAGTCGAAGCCCTCGGGCGTAAGCATGACCCAGCGGTTTTGGATAGGCTTAACGGCGGGACGCTCAACGGTCCACACACCGTCGTCGCCCTTGACCACGCGCGGGCTGCCGCCCGGAGGCAAGAACAGGCGCAGGCATTCGGAAAGCGTCGCGACATATTCGCGGCTCATCCAGCGTGCGATACGGGCGGCCTCGGCGTTAAAGAGCGGTTTGCTGAGGATGGCCTCGATGGGCTTGATGCGAGAGGGGTCGAGGGCGTTGTTGCCTTGCAGGTCGCCCAGCTCGGGCGCAATGTCGACAATGTAGCCTGCGGCGGCACGGTTGCCAAAGTGGACCAGGACCGTTGATCCGACCTGGGCCTCGTTGGCAAGGGACTCGGGGATGCCGTAAGCAAACGGTTCAGACAGCGCACGGGCGGGGATGTCGAGGACTACGCTCGCATAGGCGGCGACGGGTTCGGCTACGGGCTCGGGCTGCGCCGGGGCGGCAGCGGATGCCGGCGCCGCCGGAGCTTCCTCCGGTTCCTGCGAACCAAACAGCGAAAGTTGCTCGGCCATGGCCTCAGCACCTCCCATCCCATACATCTACAGAAACAAGAGCCCCACTCGTGGTGAGCGGGGCTCGGATACATGCGTTTACACGACTGTTACAGCGCCATCGTGCGGGCGCGGTCGATACGCGCCAGGCAGTCGTCGCGGCCGACGAGCGCCATGGTCTCGCCCAGCGGGGGGCTCACCATGTTGCCGCAGACGGCGACGCGCACGGCCTGGAATACCGCGCGCTTCTTGAGGTCCATCTGCTCGGGCAGCGGCTCAAGCGCAGCGTCGATGTCAGCGGCCGACCACTCGGTAACACCCTCGAGCGCGGCCTTGGCGGCGTCCAGAATGGCACCCATGCCCTCCTTGGCCAGGCCCTTGTTGACGGACTTCTCGTCATACTCGAGCGTCTCGGCCGTGGCAAAGATGGGGGCGGCGACGGTCACGGCGTCGGCCGGCATCTTGGTGCGCGGCTTGACGATGGCGGCAAGCGCGTCGATCCAGTCCTCGCCGTACTCGACGTTACCCTCGATGAGGCCCGCCTCGTGCAGCTCGGGGACCATGATCTCGTCGGCAAACTGAGCGTCGGACATGCCGTTGATGTACTCGGCATTGACCCAGTCGAGCTTTTTGGGATCGAAGGTCGCCGGGTTCTTGGAAATGCGGTCAAGCGAGAACTTGCTGGCCAGGACATCGCGCGGGATGATCGTGGTCTCGCCGTCGAGCGACCAGCCAAGCAGCGCCAGGTAGTTGACGAACGCGTCGGGCAGGTAACCCGCGTCGCGGTACTCCTCCACCGAGGTGGCGCCGTGGCGCTTGGAGAGCTTCTTGCCGTCGGCACCCAGGATCATAGAGATGTGGGCGAACGTGGGCACGGGCGCGCCGAGGGCCTCGTAGACCATGACCTGGCGCGGGGTGTTGGAAAGGTGGTCGTCGCCGCGGATGACGTGGGTGATCTTCATCATGGCGTCATCGACGACGGTCGCGAAGTTGTACGTGGGCGTGCCGTCGGAGCGGAAGATGACAAAGTCGTCGAGCTCCTTGGCGTCGAAGGTCACCTCGCCATGAACGGCGTCGTGGATAACGACGTCGCCGCGGTCCTCGGGCACCTTGATGCGCAGGACGTAGGGCTCGCCGGCCTCGATGCGGCGACGGGCCTCCTCGGGATCGAGATCGCGGCAGCGGCGCTGATAGCCCTGGAAGGGGTCCTTGCGCTCCTGCGCGGCCTTGCGATCGGCCTCGAGCTGCTCCTTGGTGCAGAAGCAGGGATAGGCCTTGCCCTCATCCCAAAGCTGCTGGGCGGCCTGCTTGTACAGGTCCAGGCGCTCGGTCTGAGCATAGGGGCCAAAGTCGCCACCCACCTCGGGGCCCTCATCCCAGTCAAGACCCAGCCAACGCATGGCGCGCAGGATGATCTGCGTGTTCTCGTCGGTGGAACGGGTGGGGTCGGTGTCGTCGATGCGCAGGATGAACGTGCCGCCGTTTGCGCGGGCAAAAGCCCAGTTATAGATAGCGGTGCGGGCGCCGCCGATGTGCAGCTTGCCCGTCGGTGAGGGTGCAAAGCGGACGCGAACGTCTGATGCCATGGAAATCTCCTCGATTGCAGGATGGATGTCTAACCGCATCAGTATAAAGCAACAATGCCCACCTCCGCACAAAGGGCATCGACCTACTCATTGGGGACAGAGTTAAATAACTACCCAATGAGCACCCGACTGGTCATTTAAGTCTGTCCCCAATGAGTAGGTGCGGAAAGGGTGTGAATGTTGGATTTACGCGCTATGATGAGCCCTTGCATACAGAGCCCGGCGGAATGGTAACGGTCGCCGGGACACGTTATTCGAAAGGACAATCATGTCAGAAGAGCTTCGTTCCATCCCTCCCCAACACGGATCGTTTGTGTTTACGTCGGAGTCGGTGACCGAAGGCCATCCCGATAAGATCGCCGACCAGATCAGCGATGCCGTCCTCGACGCAATCCTCGCCAAAGAAATAGAGCTGCAGGAGCAGGGCTATATTGCGCCCAACGGCGTGCCCGCCAACGTGGAAAACGTCCGTTGCGCCTGCGAGACCCTCGTGACCACCGGCACCGTCATCGTTGCCGGCGAGATCCGCACCCAGGCATACGTTGACGTGCAGGAAATTGCCCGCGGCGTCATCCGCCGCATCGGCTACAACCGCGCCAAGTTTGGCTTTGACTGCGATACCTGCGGTGTCATGAGCCTCATCCACGAGCAGTCCCCCGATATCGCCCAGGGCGTCGACGAGTCGTTTGAGACCCAGACCGGCGCTACCACCGACCCGATCGACCTGATCGGCGCCGGCGACCAGGGCATGATGTTCGGCTACGCCTCCAACGAGACCAAGACCCTCATGCCCATGCCGCACTACCTGGCAAGCCGCCTGGCCGAGCGCCTGGCAGCCGTGCGCCACGACGGCACCCTGGCCTATCTGCGCCCCGACGGCAAGACCCAGGTCACCGTGCGCTACGAGGACGGCAAGCCCGTCGAGGTCACGACCATCGTCATCTCCACGCAGCACGCTGCCGAAATTGAGGACATGGGCAAGATCAAGGACGACCTCATCGAACATGTCATCGCGCCCGTCATGGCTGCCGAGAACATGCCGTGGGATAGCGCCGATATCTATGTGAACCCCACCGGCCGCTTTGTCGTGGGCGGCCCTATGGGTGACACGGGCCTGACCGGCCGCAAGATCATCGTCGACACTTATGGCGGCTACGGCCGTCACGGCGGCGGAGCCTTTAGCGGCAAGGACTGCACCAAGGTCGACCGCTCCGCCGCGTACGCCGCTCGCTGGGTCGCCAAGAACGTCGTCGCCGCCGGCCTTGCCGACCGCTGCGAAGTCGAACTGGCCTACGCCATCGGCGTGTCCAAGCCGCTTTCGATCATGGTCGACACCTTTGGCACCGCACATGTTGCCGAGGACAAAATCGTCGAGGCCGTGGAGAAGACCTTCGACCTGCGCCCGGGCGCCATCATCCGCGACCTGGACCTGCGTCGTCCCATCTACGAGAAGACGGCAGCCTACGGTCACTTTGGCCGCGAAGACCCCGACTTCACCTGGGAGAAAACCGACCGAGTCGAAGAACTCAAAGCAGCCTGCGGCCTGTAATTTAGATTCGCTAAGGTCAGAACAACATACGTGCTTTCAAAAGAAGTACCGCCCCCAAGCGGTACTTCTTTTTTATTTACCCGGTGGTGAAGATGTTTCGATATGAGCCTACGCTGCGTCGCCAGCTAATGAATTTTGCAGCACGCGCACTTCTACCATGTATCCTTAGTCCCGAGGGGCGGGACATAAGGTCGATCGCGAGTTCCGCACGAGCCGGAGGGCACTTAATGTGCTCTCCGTGCGAGCAAGACTGTCCGAGCAGGCGACCTTATGCCCCGCCCCTCGGGACGACGAGACAAGGCAAAGGAGCAGCCATGGCAGGCAAGCCGCAAACACTAGCTACGACCTCGGCATTCGAGATCTTGGGGCCCGTCATGGTCGGCCCCAGCTCGTCGCACACCGCCGGCGCCCTGCGCTGCGCCCAGGTTGCCGCCAGCCTGCTGGAAGGCCGCATCACCAAGGTCACCTTTGGCCTGTGGAACTCCTTTGCCCATACCTACCGCGGCCACGGCACCGACCGCGCGCTCGTCGCGGGTATCTTGGGCCTCGATACCGACGACGAGAACATCAAGCAGGCCTTTGACCTCGCACGCGAGCAGGGTCTCGACTATCACTTTGACATCAAGGGCGACGACGCCTCCATCCACCCCAACACCGTCGACATCGAGATGGTCGACGACACGGGCGCCACGGCACAGGTCCGCGGCGAGAGCCTCGGCGGCGGCAAGATGCGCATCAGCCGCATCAACGGCGTCGGCGTCGACATCTCGGGCATGTATTCCACGCTCTTCGTGGCGCACCAGGACGTTCCCGGCGTGCTCGCAGCACTCACGAACCTGCTCGCCTACGCACACGTCAACATCGCCTTCTGCCGCACCTACCGCACCGAGGTGGGCGGCCAGGCCTATTCCGTCTTTGAGACCGACGGCGCTCCCGACGACACCGTCGTCCCCATGCTGCGCAAGCTCGACAATGTCGATTACGCCACGTTTATCGAGCTCCCGGGCTCGGCCTCGTCGCTCTCCCCCGGTGTCTCGGCCAAGGAGATCTTCGACGACGGCGAGCAGTTGCTCGATGCGTGCGCCGAGCTCGGCCTGAATATCGGCGCCGTCATGGCCGTGCGCGAGGCGCGTCTGACCGGCGAGGCCCATGCTATCGCAGCCATGCGCCGCGTGCTCGACGTCATGCGCGAGGAGACCACGGCCCCCATCGCCAATCCGCAGCGATCGCTCGGCGGGCTTATCGGCGGCGAGGCCAAGCTCGTCGATGCCACCCACCGCAACGATTTAAGCGCAAGCCTGATGGGCCCCGTTCAGACCGATGCCGTGGCCCGCGCGATGGCCGTGCTCGAGCGCTCCGCCACCATGGGCGTGATCGTTGCCGCCCCCACGGCCGGCTCCGCGGGCGTCGTCCCCGGCTGCGTGCTGGCGCTCGCCGATCACCTCCAGCTCGACGATGAACAGGTCATGGATGCCCTCTACTGCGCCGCCGCCATCGGCCTCAACCTCACCACGAGCGCCTGCGTCGCCGGCGCCGAGGGCGGATGTCAGGCCGAGGTTGGAAGCGCTGCCGCCATGGCCGCCGCCGCGCTGGTCCAGATGATGGGCGGCACGCCCGAGCAAGCGCTCGACGCCAGCTCCATTGCACTGAGCAACCTGTTGGGCCTCGTTTGCGACCCCGTCGGCGGCCTTGTCGAGGTGCCCTGCCAAAACCGCAACGCCATCGGCGTGGCCGCGGCCTTCAGCTCGGCGCAGCTCGCCCTCGCCGGCATCAAGAGCCTGGTGCCGTTTGACCAGATGGCGCACGTGATGCTCTCGGTGGGCCACGCCCTGCCCGCCACGTTGCGCGAGACGGCCAAGGGCGGCATCGCGCAGGCTCCGGCAGCACTCTCGGCGTGCGCAAAATGCGGAATATGCGGATAGTGAGCAAAAGCGAACGATAGGTGGGACATATGTCCCACCTATCCTTTATCGCCACTGTTTTCGTAACACAAGCAACTGCGTAATCGCTATAATTCAAGCCCAGTTAAAACACGATGAGCCGTAAAGCGAAACTCGAAGGAAATATACACGATGTCGCAACTCGACCGCAGCCAACTGATCCCCGATCCGCAACAGCCCAGCAGGCAGCCCGGAGGCATCCAATCGCCCCGTCCCATTGCGCCAGCCCATGGTCAACAGCACGGCGCGGCAAATACCTCCCCGCGCCCCAATCAGGGCCAGCATCAGCAGCGTCAGCAGCGTTCCGCACATGGCGCCGGTCACAACCAGGACTCCTCGCACACTCGAGTTTCCAACAACCGCGGCCCCGCCAACAACCGCTCCGCAAAGGGTAATAAGACGGGCGGCAAGACGGCGTTCTTCGTCGTCCTCGGCCTCGTCGCTATCGTCTATATCGTGGGCGTCGTGGCGTTTTCGCAGATTGCCTACCCCAACACCACCATCGCCGGCGTCGATATCTCGTTTTCCAACGCCTCATCCGCCGCTACCAAGGTCGACTCCGCCTGGAAGCACTACAAGCTCACCGTTTCGGGTGAAGACTTTAGTTGGACCTATCAGCCCGAATCCGACGAGCCCATCGTCGACGGCGAGGCAGCTGCCCACGAGATTATCGGCAGCAACGAGCCGCTGCTGTGGCCTTCGCGCCTGATTGCCTCGCTCGGCGGCAAGAACGTTAGCGCGACCAAAAACGGTACCATCGACCTGGTACAGGACGTCGACCTGTCCATGCTCTCGGACGCCTTTGACCAAAAGCAGTTCGAGGAGGATCTGGGTGCCGCCATCGACGCATTCAACGAGGGCCGCACGGGTACCTTTGAGGCATCGAGCTCCTACGACGAGAAGGCGGGCAAGTTCACGATCGAGAAGGCCCGCTCCAACGAAAAGCTCAACCGCGAGCATGTCATTAAGTATGCGGAGATCGAGCTCGCGTCACTGTCCGAGACCGTCGATCTTACGAAGCTCGGAAACGATGCCTACGAGCCGCTCAACGGCACGCTCACCAACGACCAGATCCAGGCCGCATGCGATGCCGCCAACAACTTCCTGGGCGTTAACGTGACCCTTAAGCTCAACGGCAACGATGCCGGCAAGGTCGACGGCAGCTCGGTGCTGCAGTGGATCAGTTTTGCCGACCCCGCGAACCCCACACTCGACACTTCCCAGATCAGCAACTGGGCAGCAGACCTCGCCAATGGCTTTAACACCGTGGGCTCCACTCGTTGGTGGACGCGCGCCGATGGCAAGCAATGTGCCGTCGAAGGCGGTGACTTTGGTTGGTCTATCGATAGCAGCACGCTTGCCAAGCAGGTCGAGGATGCTATTAACAACAAGCAGACCGGCGAGATTGAGATCAATTACTCCCAGAAGGCCGACACCTTTACCGCCAAGGGCGAGCCCGATTGGAAGGCGTATATCGACGTCGACCTGTCCGAGCAGCACGCACGCTACTATGACGAGGGCGGCAATATCGTGTGGGAGGCCAACTTTATTTCCGGCAAACCGGGCGAAGACGCCACCCCCGAGGGCGTGTGGCAGATCAACAGCAACGACGGCGCCACCAAGCTTATCGGCGCCAAGGACCCCAAGACCGGTAAGCCCAAATACGAGAGCCCGGTGAGCTACTGGATGCCGTTTGAGGGCAACATGGTTGGCTTCCACGACGCTACCTGGCAAAACGATTCGAGTTTCGATAGTGCCGAATCGTACAAATGGTGCGGTAGCCACGGCTGCATCAATCTGCGCCTGGCCGATGCCAAGGCGCTCCACGACTGCATCAAAGTCGGTCTGTGCGTGGTCGTGCATTCGTAGCACGTCACGCGCAACGCAACAAAGCTCAGCGACACCTACCTTTCGATGCTGAAAGAAACGCGCCTATGCGCCCGCCCCAACCGGTGGGCGCATATACTTATCGCGGTATGTTCTATAAAGGAGACGCTATGTCGAATGTCCCCACCATCACCCCGGGCCCCGACGATACCGGGCGCGTGCCGGAAGGCGCATCTGAAACTCTACCGCTCATCACAAGCGCCCCCACGGCGCAGCAAAACGACGGCGAGCAAGGTAACGCCGGAATATCCGACGATGAGGCCTACGCAAAGCTCAAGGCGAAGCGTGCCGAGCGTCGTCGCAAAAAGCTCATCCGACGCGGCATCGCTGCCGGCATCGTGGGCGGCATTATTCTGATTGCCATTATCGCGAGGGTTATCCTCAACTCGCAGCCGCAATCTGCGGACGGACCTGTTACCGACATGGTCATGGAGGGCACCTTTACCACGACCGTCGAGGCAAAAGGACAGCTCAAGCCTATTTCGGCCTCGGTCGTCTCCCCTTCTGTCGATGGCACGGTAGCATCGATCAACGTGCAAGCCGGCCAGTCCGTCAACGAGGGCGACGTGCTCATGACCATTAAAAACGACGAGCTCGATCGCAACGTTGCCGAGGCGCAGCGCGCGGTGACTGCCGCACAGGAAGACCTGAAAAACGCGCAAGCAGCACTTGCCGCCGCACAGGCAGCACCGACGCTGGATGTCGACGGAGCGACCGCCCCGACGGATGTAACCTCCGACGCCAGCGCCGTGTCGAGCGCCCAGCGCAATCTCGCCTCGGCCCAGGCAACCCTGGACCAGGCAAACGCCAAGGCGGCCGAACGCACCGTAAAGGCCCCCAGCTCAGGTAGCATCGTCGAGCTCAACGCCAAAGTAGGCGCCACGGTGACCGGAGGCATGGTCATGGGCGAAGGCGACACGAGCGGCGGCAAGCAGTGCATGCAGATCGCTGACCTCTCCAAGATGAAGGTGACGGTTCAGGTGGGCGAAAAGGACATCGCCAAGATCGCCGTGGGTCAGAGCGCCAACGTTACCTATCCCGCGTTTCCCGATATCGTGAGCCAGGGCACCGTCACGGCTATCGCATCGGTGGCAAACTCCGACGCCGCCAACGGTGGTGGCGGAAGCGTGACCTTTAACGTCGACATCCTCATTGAGGCACCCGATAGCCGCCTTAAGCCCGGTATGACTGCCGAGGTCTCGGCGGTAACCGAGCAGCTTGACGACGTGGTCATGGTGCCCACCATGGCGTTGATGACCGAGGACGGCGAGCACTATTACGTCAACGTGGCCACCGATGACGAAGGCAAGGAAACGCGCCGCGTGAAGGTGACCGTCGTGACGCAAAACGACAACGACGCCGTGGTCGGCAAGACGCAGGTCAAGCGCGACGACCAGGGCAACGAGATCAACCCTAGCGTGCCGGTTACCAAGCTGCGCGATGGAGACACCATCGTGGTGGATACCGGCGCGGGCATGACGGCAGACGGCGGCGACAGTATGCCTGCCGATGAGGGCATGTAATGCGCCCCGTCATCGACATCCGCAACGTGCACCGCATCTTTGAGAGCGAGGCCGGTTGCGCTCACATCCTGCACAATGTGAGCCTGGCGGTGGACCCCGGTGAGTTCGTCGCCATCACCGGCCCCTCGGGCTCGGGCAAGTCGACGCTCATGAACATCCTGGGTTGCTTGGACAAACCGACGGCGGGCGACTATTACCTGCAGGGCCTCAATGTCGCCGAACTCGACGATGATGAGCTCACCGAGGTGCGCGCGCTCAGCATCGGCTTTGTCTTTCAGAGTTTCAACCTGCTGCCGCGTCTGTCGGTTATCGAAAACGTCATGCTGCCGCTGTCCTACACCAATGTGCCGCGCAACCAGCGCGAGATGCGCGCCGTGCACGCACTGCAAGCCGTCACGCTACCGGTCGACCATTGGGACCACCGCATATCAGAACTCTCTGGTGGACAGATGCAGCGCGTTGCCATCGCGCGCGCCCTCGTCAACGATCCGCCCATCATCCTGGCCGACGAGCCCACGGGAAACCTAGACTCGACAACCGGGGCACTCGTCATGGAAACCTTCCATAAGCTCCAAGAACGAGGCAAGACCATCGTACTCATCACGCACGACCCGGGCATTGCTGCCGAGGCCGACCGTGCCGTGACTATCCGCGACGGGCGAATCCATGACGGCGCATATATCGCACATGCGCCGAATACGCTACGCGGAGCCGTCAGCAACCTACCAGCGATTTGCGCACCTTCTACACCGCCGAAAGGAGCAGAGGCATGAGCACCCGCGATCTTGTCCAAGAAGCCCTGCACTCGCTCGAGGCCAACAAGGGACGTAGCCTGCTCACCATCCTGGGCATCGTCATTGGCATCGCCTCGGTCATAGCCATGACCTCGCTCATCGGCGGCATCCAAAACAGCTTGGTCAACAGCTTGGGCCTCAACGCGGCCCGCATGGTGCAGATCTACTCGTCCCAAGAGCTCACCGATTCGGATGTCGAGAAGCTGCGCAAGACGGTGCCGCAAATCGAGCAGATCGGCATCGTCGACAGCGCCTATTCCGAGTACAAAGTTGGGGATAAGAGCTATACCGTCATGGCCCAAGGTGTCGATAGTGACATGCTCGATGCCGTGGGCGCCAGCAAGATCGTTGCCGGTCGCACCTATAACGACATCGAGTCCAAATCCGGCGCGCGCGTGGCGCTCATTGGCCGCGGCGGCGCCGATCAACTGTACGGCAACGAACAGGACGCGATTGGCAAGACCATCAAGGTTTCGAGCGGAGACGTGCAGATTATTGGCGTCATCGACGGCGGCAACGACTCCATGGGCTCGCTGAGCCTGTACATGCCGCGAGAAACGATCGCCGAGCTTTTCGGCGATGACAATCCATCGTTTCCCAGCGTGACGGCGCTCGCCGCCGAGGGTACGGACATGGATGTGCTCTGCAAGACGATCGAGTCCAAGGTGCGCAACATGAAGGGCATCTCGGAGGACGACGAGTATGAAAGCGTGTCGGCAAGCTCCATGAAGAGCGCTATCGACGCCCTCAACTCCTTTATGGGCGCCTTCTCGCTCATCATGGGCGCCGTTGCCGGCATTTCGCTCCTTGTAGGCGGTATCGGCATTATGAACATGATGCTCACCAACGTGACCGAGCGCATCCGCGAAATCGGTATCCGCCGCGCCCTGGGCGCAAGCCGACGCGATATCACGGCCCAGTTTTTGGCCGAATCCTCGGCGCTGTGCATCACCGGCGGCATTTTAGGTGTCGTGATTGGCTATCTGCTGGCCTGGGGGCTCACGTTCTTTGCCGCCAACTCGGGCATTATGAGCGAGTTTGGAGCCACCGGGACGATCACCCCGAGCTTCTCCATTACGACCGTGATGATCGCGTTTGCCGTATCGGTCGGCATCGGCGTGATCTTTGGCTTCTACCCCGCCCGCCGCGCCGCAAAACTCGACCCCGTGGAGTGCCTGCGCTACCAGTAGAACCTCAACCCTGAGTTGCGGTGAAATAGGGACTGTTTAGGCCGCTAGAAGACCAATTCAGTCCTTATTTCACCGCAACTCAGGGAGGATAAGGCGCTAGTGCTATTCGAAACGAGATTCCAGACTCGATAGTCCATTCAACGTCAGGTCGTTGGCGACCGCCGAGACGCGCTCGATGGGAACCGAGCCGTCCGACAACGCCCACGTGCGATAGATGCCGATAATGCCGGACAGCAAAAACGCCAGGTAGTAATCGAACATCTCATCCTTTAGACCCTCGGGCAGCAGATCGCGCTCAGCGATCTCGTGCTCGAGCGGCACACGCAGACGAGCCATAAAGTCGTCGAGCGGAATGTTTTCGATCAACTGGCGATTAAGCACCAGGTTGTTGCACAGCGCCTCGTTAACGGTCTTGAAAAAGGACGCCGCAGCGCCAAGTGCGCGCTCGTTGGTGTCGCCACCCATGGAGGAAAGCGTCTTCTCGACCGAATCCACAATCATCTCTACCACATCGACGGCAATGGCATTGAGCAAGCCATCGACCGTGCCAAAGTGCACATAGAAGGTCTTGCGGTCCACATTTGCCTCGCGCGCGATGGCGCTCACCGTAATATCGGCCAGGGGCTTTTCCATGAGCAGTCGCTCAAACGCCGAAAGAATCGCATTGCGGCTTCGGACGATACGACGGTCAAGGCGCGGTTTGGTGGTAGCCATAGACGTGTCCCCTTCATGTCAACTGCCCACCTGTAAGTCCTCTACATGTGGGAGATAATCAACGTAAGAGGATTATCCTACATCTATCATCGCAATGACGAGCGTCATCAAGAACGCACGACTCGCCCACTGAGCCCTAGGACCTCTTCTTTTTATTGAGCGCCGACGGGGAAACGCGAATACCGTCGCCAGTCTGACGAACGTAGGTCTTGCGGGCTGGCTTAGAGGCCACAGCAGCCTTTTGAGCACGCTGATTGGGGTCCACGGTAACCTGGCACGCAGGATGCGCCTTAACGGGCGTAGAGGGCGTCTGAGGCGCACGCCCGAACTTTCGCATCACACGGTCCCAGCGTGCATGGATACTCTCGTTATGAGCGCTCTTAAGGCCCAGCAGCGGGGCGGCCAAAATGGTCGGCGCGATAAAGGTGATCAGACGCCACAGCAGATAGCCGGCAGTCGATGCCGTGCCAAAAAAGTGACCCAAAAACAGTGCGAAGCCACCCTCGGCGCCGCCGGTGCCGCCGGGCAGCGGAACGGCGGAGCTCAGCAGCTGGACAAAGGCGCTCGCGGCCATGACAGAGAAAAAGTCGACTTCGTGGTGGCCAAAGGAGAGCATCAAAAAGTACGGAACCAGGTAGAAAAACGCAAGCTGCAGCATGGTGATGACAACTGTGAGCAGCATGGAAGAAAAATGGCCGGCAGAGAGTTTGAATTTCTCGGAGAACGAGTAGATCTCGCCATCGACAAAGGTGCGCCAGCCCTCGATCTTCGTAGCAGAGACGCCCATTCGCTCGAGCCAATTGATGATGCAATGGGCGACGCGCGTGACGGTCTTGGGCATCAACGCCACGGCAAAGATGCCGAGCAGGATACAGCAATGGCCGCCAAAACTAAAGACGCACAGCAGTGTCATGTCGCCATACCGCTCGGCGAAAAACGGCATACAGGCGAGCAGTAGAATGGCGCCCCATGCCACCAGGCCAAACTGGTAAACGATAAAGCGCGTGAACTGCGTGGCACCTGCCTCGCCCACGTTTTGGCCGGCTTTGGTCAGGCGGTAAATCTGGGCAGGCGTAGAGCCCATCATCATGGGCGTCAGGTTGCCAAAGAAGATGCCGCTCGCCTCGACCGAAATGAGGTCGCGGATGCCGACGGGCGAATCGGGGTCGAGCCAAACGGCGATCGCGTACGCCACGATGCCAAAAACGAGATACAGAAACATGCAAAAGCATGCAGCAAAGAGCCAGGGCATCTGAACGCTGGACATAGCGGCCCAAAACTGTCCCATCTGCCCGGTCACGACCAGATAGACGATATAGCCGATCAGCACAATGCCGATGAAGATGGCGCCGCGACGCGCGCTCTTGTTGTCATCGCCGCCAGAAACCTCGACCTGGGGCTTTGGGCTATGCTGAGAGGACTCCGTCATGAGGCTCCTTTTGACCGTCAAAGTATCTGGCCTATTGTACCCGTATGGGAGATGAGCAAAACGTAAAGCTATGAGGCAAATGGGATTAACAGACCAGACCACTTGCAATAAAAAAACCCGGCCTTCTTACGAAAGACCGGGAATCTAAAACATGGTAGCCCGTACCAGATTCGAACTGGTGATCTCCGCCTTGAGAGGGCGGCGTCCTAAACCGCTAGACGAACGGGCCATAAGCCTCAGCAGAAAAGAAGTGGTAGCCCGTACCAGATTCGAACTGGTGATCTCCGCCTTGAGAGGGCGGCGTCCTAAACCGCTAGACGAACGGGCCACATGACATCTGCACTGCCGTACTGCGAAGAAATATATTACGGGACAAAAAACGCGAGCGCAAGAAGAAATTCCAAATTGCTCAAATTTTGTCGGGAGGTTATGGAACACGCAGGTCAAATAGGTAGCTCATTTGAGACGGAACCGAAGGATGATTATCCCAGATGCAGATGAGCCAGAAGGGCTTCGCGCTCGTTGGGGACGTTGCCCTCGATCACAGCGTCGAGGGCGGCGTTGAGAAGCTGCCCCAACTCCGGCCCCGGTTTAACGCCGGCGCGAATCAAGTCGCCACCGTTGATGGCAAGCATCTTGAGCGTATAGGGCTCCCCCGCCTCCAGAAGATCATGGGCGAGCGAGCGCATCTCCTCGATCGTCTCGACGTAATAGAAGCACGACGGCGCCTTACCCAGCGTATCGGCACGTTTAAGGTCCATAAGCTCGTCAATCAAACGCGGCGTGTCGATGCCCTCGCCCGAAAGCAAGCGCATCAAATTGAGCAAACAGGAGCGCTCGGGGCGCAGCGGCTTATCGTGATACTTGATCAGCAGGCAAACGTCGCGAACCAAATCGTGCGAAAGCGCCAGGCGGTCCATAATGGTGCGCGCCTTCTTGGCGCCAAGCTCGGGATGGCCGTAAAAGTGGCCGCTGCCCGCATGGTCGACCGTAAAACAATCGGGCTTGGAGACATCGTGCAAAAACGCCGCCCACATAAGGCTCGAAGAGGGCGCGACGCCATCGCACAGCGCCAGCTCCCCTGCCACCGTCAGCACGCGGGCGATATGCTCGTAGACGTTAAAGGCATGGTAGACACTGCACTGGTCAAAGCCCCTACCCGCAGCAAGCTCGGGCACGGCGGCACAAATGAGCTCGGGATAGCGCAGCATCGCGTCTCCCCCGTGACCGGACGAAAGAATGCCTTCGAGCTCAATACCCACGCGCTCGCGTGCCACGGCATCGAGCAGCGGCGAGCATTCGGCAAGCGCCTGTTTGGTCTTAGGCTCGATCATAAAATCCAAACGACAGGCAAAACGCACGGCGCGCAACATGCGAAGCGCGTCCTCGTTAAAGCGACGCTTGGGATCTCCGACGGCACGGATAAGCTTACGCTCCAGGTCGCCCTGGCCATCATAGCGGTCGACAAGACCGCGCTCGGGATGCCAAGCCATGGCATTAACGGTAAAGTCACGGCGCGCCAGATCGTCCTCAAGCGACGCCGCACGCTCCACACTCTGGGGATGGCGGCCATCGGTGTAAAAACCGTCCAGGCGGTACGTCGTGACCTCAATGCGCTCATCGTCACAAATGGCGGTAATGCCGCCAAATTTAATGCCCGACTCAACTACCGCAATGCCGGCGGCTTCGAGTGCCGCCTTGGACTCCTGCCACAGGCCGCTGCAGCACATATCAACATCGTGGCTGGGGCGTCCCATCAGGGCGTCACGTACCCAACCTCCCACGTACCAGGCCTCAAGACCGGCGGCCTCAAGCGCATATAGCACACGCAGGGAGGCGTCTGAGGGCTGCGTACCGTTGAGCGAAACATTGCACATGCCTATGGCCTCCTGCACTTGCGAGCATTAATCGATGGTTCTCAAGAAGTCTAACAAGAAACGGGAAAGCGCGCACACGCAATCGCGTTGTCGATTCGATAAAACGAGACGGCAGACGCCACATACGTTCAGCGCGCAAAAAAACACCCGCCTCGGAGATCCAAAGCGGGTGTTCGACAACGACATATCGATGCGGTTAGCAGACCTGGCGAACCTCGATGTGCTTCTTATATTCGTCCACCTTGGCAAAATCGCCCAGACCGGCGCACTCCACCACGTTGGCGCCGGTGGCCATCGAGAGGCGCAGGGCGTCCTCGACGCGCTCGGGGGCGTCGTGCCACACGGACAGGAAGGCGGCAAGCGAGGAGTCGCCAGCGCAGACCGTCGACAGCAGCTTGACCTCAAAGGTGCGGTTGGCAAACCAGATGTGCTCGCCGTTGGAGAAGTACGCGCCGTCGCCACCAAGGGTCAGCAGCACGTTCTTGGCGCCCTTGGCGTGCAGCTCGGCCATCGCGCCCTTGACGGACTCGTCGTCGCCACCGCTCACCTTAATCCCAAAGATGTCGAGCAGCTCGTCGTCGTTGGGCTTAATGAGCAGCGGCTCCATGGCAATGAGGTCGGCCAGCTGATGGCTCGAGATATCGAGCACGAACTCGGCACCCTTTGCCTTAACACGGCGAAGTACCTCGGCCAGGAAACCCTCGGAGGTGTTGGGGGGCAGCGAGCCGCTAATGACCAGGCAGGTCATGTCCTCGAGCGAATCAATGAGCTCAAACATCTCCTGCTCGTTGGCTGCATTGATGGCGGCACCCGCGTTGACCATGTTGTACTCGGTATCGGGACCGGCATTGAGGAAAACGTTGACGCGCGTGATGCCATCGGTCCATACGGGCTTGACGGGCACGCCCAGGGCCTCGGCGCCCTTGACGATAAACTCGCCCGAGAAGCCGGCAAAAAAGCCCAGAATCGTGGTGTCGACGCCATAGTGATCGAGGGTGAACGAGACGTTGAGACCCTTGCCGTTGGGCGTATAGACCGCGTTGCGCGTACGGGTGACGGTGTTGGCGGAAAGACCGTCGCAGGCAATGTTATAGTCGATGGCGGGATTTGCAGTGAGCGTGTAAATCATGAATGGTCCTTTCACAAGGCAACGTGTTGATGAAAGTATATTCCACGCCACGTGAAAAGGCTATAGCAACTCGGCGAACGGTGTAGAACGCGTGCAGGGCGGCAGAAAAGCGGCAAAGCGCGGCAAAAAATCAGGGGGCTTGCCCTGACGTTCTTTTGCAATTAACAAAAATGGCACCCCGACCAAAGCCGAGGCGCCATAGAACCACGAATATGTCGTGTTTCGCTTACTTGCGATCGAGCTTGCGGACAGCAACGCGCTTGCTGTACTCATCGACGTGACCGAAGTCGCCAATGCCCACGGACTCGGCAACGTTGGCGCCGGTGGCCATAGCGAGCTTCATGGCCTCCTCGACGTTGTCGCGATCCCTGTACCACTTGTGCAGGAACGCGGCGAGGGTGCAGTCGCCGGCGCAGACGGAAGAGACCAGCTTGATGTTGAACTCACGCTTGGCGTACCAGATGTCCTCGCCGTTGGAGAAGTAAGCGTCGCCGCGGCTACCACGGGTGAGCAGCACGTTCTGAACGCCGGCGTCGTGGGCGAGCTTCATGGCAACGCGGACCTCGTCGTCGGTGTCGACCGGCACGCCGAAGATGGCCTTCATCTCGTGATGATTCGGCTTAATAAGCAGCGGCTTCTTGTGAGCGAGCTCCTTGAGCTTGTCGGAGGACAGGTCCAGGACGACGTCGGCGCCACGAGCCTGAGCGTGCTCCATAACCTGGGCCAGGAAGTCGGGCGTAGCTTTGGGAGGCACGGAGCCGGAGACAATCAGGCACTCAAGATCGCCCGCGGTGTCCAGGATGTTGTAGAGCTCCTTCTGATGCTCCGGCGTAATCGGGGCGCCGGGGTTCAGGATGCCGTACTCGTGCTGGCCATCGTTGACGTAGGTGTTGATACGCGTGATGCCGTCGGTCCAGACCGGGCGGCACAGGCAACCCAGGTTCATGACCTCCTCGACGATAAACTTGCCCGTGAAGCCAGCGAAGAAGCCGAGCGCGACGGTGTCGACGCCCATCTTCTTAAAGGCGAAGGACACGTCGAGGCCCTTGCCGTTGGCCGTGTAGCTGGCCGAGCCGGTGCGGACGTTCTCGTCGGGCTCGAGCGGAGAGCTCGAAACCGTCATGTCGACAGCCGGGTTAGCGGTTAGCGTATAGAACATTTACAGTACCCCCTGTATATGTGAGGGCCGCGTGGCCGGCCCATTCCAACCACGCGGTTACCTCTGATACCAAATTAGCGAGCTGCGGACTCGAGCAGCGCCTTGACCTCGGCGGCAGTGTTGCAGGCGAGTGCCTTCTCGGCGAGCTCGTCGCACTCGGCCTTGGTCCACTGGCTGATGGTCTTGCGGGCGCGCAGGATCGACGGAGCGCTCATCGAGAACTCCTCCAGGCCCCAGCTGATCAGCAACGGCTCGAGCAGCGGATCGGCAGCGGCCTCGCCGCACATACCGACCATGATGCCGGCCTTCACGCCGCTCTCGATGATGTTCTTGAGCGAGCGGAGCACGGCGGGATAGTACACCTGGTACAGGTTGGAGATGGTGTCGTTGCCACGGTCGGCGCACATGGTGTAGCCGATCAGGTCGTTGGTGCCGATGGAGAAGAAGTCGGCGACCTCGGCAAGACGGTCAGCGAGCAGCGAAGCGGCGGGCGTCTCGACCATGATGCCGACCTCGATGTTCTCGTTGAACTTGCGACCCTCTTCGGTCAGCTCGGCCTTGCACTGCTCGACGAGCTCCTTGACAGCCATGACCTCCTCGACGCAGGTGACGAGCGGGATCATGATCTTGACGTCACCGAAGGCGCTGGCGCGCAGCAGGGCGCGGAGCTGGACCTTGTACTGATCGGGATTTGCCAGGCAGTAACGCACGGCGCGGAAGCCCATGAAGGGGTTGTCTTCCTTGACCATGTGCAGATACGGAATCTCCTTGTCGCCACCCACATCGAGCGTGCGGATGATGACGGGAGCGCCCTTGAGCGCACTGGCAACCTTGCGATAGGCGTTGAACTGCTCCTCCTCGGAAGGAAGCTCGGCGGAGTCCATGAATAGGAACTCGGAGCGGAACAGGCCAATGGCCTCGGCGTCGTGATCGAGTGCGTTAGGCACGTCATCGGGGTTACCGATGTTGCAGGCGATGATCTTCTTGATGCCATCGGCAGTCACGGACGGCTTGCCGCGGAAGGCCTCGAGGGCTGCCTTCTCGGCAGCGAAGGCCTCGGCCTTGGCGGTGTAGGCGGCGAGCGTCTCCTCGTCGGGATCGGCCTCGACGATGCCCTTGCCACCGTCGACGACAACGGTCATGCCGTTGCGCAGCGCGGTGCAGCTGTTGGAAACCGAAAGGACAGCCGGGATCTCGAGGGCACGCGCGATGATCGCGGAGTGCGACGTGCGGCCACCGGTCTCGGTGACGATACCGGCAACGTGGGCCTTATCGATCGTGGCGGTCATGGACGGCGTAAGGTCGTGCACGACAACGACGGTGTTCTCGGGCAGGACGGAGAGGTCGACGACCTCCTTGCCCAGCAGCTCGGCCAGAATACCGGTGCGGATGTCGGCGATGTCGGCCGCGCGCAGACGGAACATCTCGTCGTCCATGGACAGGAACATGTTCTCGAACATGGTCGAGGTGTCCATGAGCGCCTGCTCGGCGCAGGTGCCGCCGTCAATGGCGGCGTTGATGGCGTCCGTCATGCCCGGGTCCTGAGCCAGGACAATGTGTCCGCTCATGATCTCGGCCTCGGCCTCGCCCACCGTCTCCTTCATGTGATCGGCCTGAGCCTGGGTCTTCTCGCAGAAGACCGAAAGAGCGGACTGATAGCGCTCCTTCTCTGCTGCCGAATCAGCAACCTCGTGCGGCTCAAACGTCAAGTCGGGATCGACGGCGACCATGACGGTGCCGATACCGATGCCCTCGGAAGCGTTGACTCCCTGATACATTCCCATTCCTCTCTCCGTGTCATGTGATAAAGCGTTTTGCCATATCCATGACAAAAGAGCGCAGCTTCCTTAAAACAGGTCACTGCGCCCCCAAATATGAACTTAGTTGTTCAACATGCGACCCGTTTGAGTTCTACTCGCCAAGACCGCTCTTGATGAGCTCGATGGCAGCAGCCAGAGCCTCGGCCTCGTCAGCGCCGTCGCACTTGACCTCGACCTCGGTGCCGCAGGGGATACCAGCAGCCATGAGGGCCATCGGGGACTTGCCGTTGACCTCCTTCTCGGGGGTGACGACCGTCACGTCGCAGGCGTACTTGCCCATGGTGGAGGCGAAGAGGCCAGCCGGACGCATGTGAAGACCCTGAGGATTAACGAGGGTAGCCTTCTCAGAAACCATAATTGACTCCTTTTTGTGTTTAACCCCTGTCAGCCATGCGACAGGAGCCATATTCACGACGTTGTTTATATTAACTCACATCAAACTGTTTTTCATTGTGTTTCGCACGAATTATTGGACGGATGTCGTTGCAGCACGCTCGCCTGCCGGGCGGGGCGGTTAAGTTTGCTGCTCTACAGTCCTGCGCAAGACGGAATGCACATTAAGTGCTTTCCTTAGCGTGCGGAACTCGCGACAAACTTAACCGCCCCGCCCGGCAGGCGAGCTGCGGAAACTCGGTCGGTCCAGAGTAATATCGTGAGAACGGAATTCTGGCTGAATATTTATCCGCACGGACGATCCGATAGACAGGCCGCGCTATCCCCTTCTTCTAAGTTGCGGTGAAATAGGGACTGCATTTGGAGTTGAATCGTTTAAACAGTCCCTATTTCACCGCAACTTGTGGGAGGGGTAGAAAAAGGCGGGGACTCCTGGTGGAGTCTCCGCCTTATATACAAGGGGCGATGTTATTCGCGAGCTGGGGGATTAGACAAGGCGGGCGTTGATCGTCTTGGCGATCTCGGCGGCGTCGGTGGAACCCTTGACGGTGGCACGGAAGCCCTCGTCCATAAGCGCCTCGGCGACCTTGGACAGTATCTTGAGGTGCGTGGTGCCGGCCTGGGCACCGGGAATGAGCAGGGCGATAGCCACGTTGACGGGAGCGCCATCCATGGTGTCCCAACCGGTCACGCCAGAGTCGTCCTTGACGACGATGACGGCGGCATCGGTAATGGCATCGGACTTGGCATGCGGAATAGCGAAGCCCTCCATCATGCCCGTGGAGCCCTCGGCCTCGCGGGCCAGGAAGGCATTCATCACGGCATCGGCGTCGTCAGCGACACCGGCCTTGACGGCCTGGTTGGAGACAAAGCTCAGGGCCTCGTCACGAGAAGCGAAGTTCTCGGCGACAAAAACGTTCTCGACCTTCACGAAATCGGCAGCCTCGGCCTTGGGAGCCTCGACGGCAGCGGCCTTGGGGGCCTCGACCGGCTTAGCGGGAGCGGCAGGAGCGGCCTTCTGGCTCTTCTCGAAGTCATACTTCTTGAAAGCGACGAACAGGATGCCACCGACCACAGCGCCGATGAGGATCGCGAGGACCCACAGCGGACCGTTCTCGACAACGGGCAGGACCAGGAAGCCACCGTGGGGCGCCGGATCGTGAACGTTGAACATAATGGTCAGGATCGAGGCGATGGAGGAACCGAGCATCATGATGGGCATGACGGGCCAGATGTTCTTGGTCATGAACGGAATGGCACCCTCGGTGATGTGGGTGCAACCAAGGATGAGGTTGACGACACCGGCGTCATGATCCTCCTGGCTGAAGTACTTCTTGCCGACGATGACGGCAAAGGTGGTGATCAGCGGCGGAACGATGCAGGCGGCAGAGACGGCAGCCATGAAGTTGGTGCCGAAGTTGTAGGTGTCGGTGCCGACACCAGCAGCCAGGGCCTCGGTGAGCATAGCGGTACCGGTGACGTAAGCAGCCTTGTTGACCGGGCCGCCCATGTCAAAAGCGCACATGCAGCCGATAGCAAGACCCAGGACAACAGCACCGGAGGCAGACAGGCCCTTGAGGAAGTCCATCATGGCGGTGTTGATGGCAGCCATGGGGCCGGAGATGCCGAGCATGACCAGACCGACAATCAGCGTGGAGAACAGCGGGTACAGGAAGATAGCCTTGAGGCCGTCCAGGTTCTTGGGCAGACCGGCAAAGACCTTCTCGAGCAGCAAGATGACATAACCAGCGAGGAAGCCGCCGACGATGCCGCCCAGGAAGCCGAAGCCCACGCCGGTGCCGCCAGCATCGATCATGTGGGTATCGGCGTTAACGGGCAAACCCTGGATGGCGATCATACCGGCAACAAAGCCGGGAACGAGCGCCGGGCGCTTGCCGATGGACTCGGCGATGTAGGCGGAAAGCACGGGAACCATGAGGTTCATGGCAATGCCGCCGATGATCTTGAGCATAGCGGCGAAGCTGTTGTAGTCGGCAGCCGTCGAATCGAAGGACGTGATGCCCCACAGGAACGAAACGGCGGTCAGGACGCCACCGGCGACGACGAAGACCAGCATGTGGCTGACGCCGTTCATGAGGTGCTTATAGATGATGTGACCGATGGACTCCTTCTCCTCGACCTCATCCTCGACATCGGCAGCAGCAGCAACCGTGTCGTCACCCTTGGCGGCGAGTGCGCGGTCGATCAGCTTACCTGCAGCCTCGACGGACAGGGCCTTGGAAACACCAACGGAAACCATGGGCTTACCGGCGAAACGCTCCGCCTGGACATCCTTGTCGGCTGCGACGACGACGGCCTTGGCACCAGCGATCTCACTCTTAGTGAGCTCGTTCTCGACACCGACCTGGCCATGGGTCTCGACCTTAATGGTCAGACCGCGCTCGGCAGCTGCCTTCTCCAGCGCCTCCTTCGCCATGAAGGTGTGCGCGATGCCGGTCGGGCAACCGGTGGCTGCGATGATGTCAAACTTAGCCATGTGTCCCTCCTTCTTGAGTACAGCGCCCGCGGGCGCTCCCCTACACGCGCTTCCATGCGCGTTTTTCCACACCTGAAAGATACCAACCCACCGCTTATATGAGAAGCAATACAGCTCATTTCTCCGGTGAAAGGTTCTTTCATTACCGTAAACGGTCGATGAAAGTTTACCATCAACTATTGAAACGGCAAGGTGTATCTTGTAATTGAAAATGCCCGTATACTACGACATTACAAAACAAGTCCGATTTTCATGCCAGCCAGGAGCCATCCCATGTCCGATAGCAGCAAGAGCGCACTCTCCCTTATTAGTATGCACAGGGGGTACAGCGAGTCCGAGCAGCGCATTGTCGACTATATCCTAGAGCACCAGTCCGAGGCCCCGCGTCTGACAGCCGCTCAGCTTTCGCGCGCCGCTGCAACCTCCGAGGCAACCGTCTCGCGCTTCTGCCGCAAACTAGGTTTTGGCAGCTTTCGCAGTTTTCAGTTTTCGTTGGCTCGCGACTTAGAGAGTCAGCGCAACGAGGGCCTGACCGACGAGGTCTCGCTCGACAACATGGAGCAGAGCCTAAAAAATATCCTTGCCGCCAAGGTGAGTGAGCTTAATGCGACCATCGACGGCATAGATCACGACACGTTGGCCGCAGTTGTACACGCGCTTAAGAATGCCGGCGTTATTGAGTTCGCCGCCGTGGGCAATACGAACGCCGTCGCGCTCGACGCGACGTTTAAGTTTTCGCAGCTGGGCCTTCGCTGTATGGCAAGCACCATCAGCGAGACCTCGATTGGTTTTGCGCTTACGCTGCGCCCCGGAGATGTCATCGTGCTGATCTCGAACTCCGGCAAGTCGCGTCGACTGAATCGCATGGCAAAAGCGGCTCGCGGCTGTGGCGCCACCGTTGTCGTCATCAGCAGCGACAGCAAGTCCCCGCTTGCTCGCCTGGCCGACTACACCTTTAATACTGTGAACCACGAGGCACTGCTCACCACGGGCGACTTTGCGTTCTCCAAGATGAGTGCCACGATGATCATCGAGGTTATCTACAACTTCCTGCTGCCCGAGATTGAAGACGCCCGCGAGCATATCAGCTACTACGAGGAGCTCATCCAGCCGGATAAGGTCGTGGAGTAGGTTTTATCAGGGGACGTTATGTACCATTCCGATAAAACTATGCCGGTTTACTACGATGAAATCGGAATATGCGACCACATCGTGTTTTAAAAGAAAACCGCAGGGGTTCTACCTGCGGTTTTCTTTTTACAATTTTAGCTGTGCTCGAGCTACGCCGACTCATCGTAGTAAACCGACATAGTTTTTGACGGTCGGCCCAGACAAGCAAGTGGCGGTGCAACAATTGCTGATATTATGTCCCCGTCAACACTGTCGGCTCGTTCTAACCTCGAGCCTCTTCCAGCATCTGCTTGGCGTGTGCCAGGCTTGCCTCCGATTGATCGCCGCTCAGCATGCGGGCGATCTCTGCGATGCGGGCGTCCCCGGCCACCTCATCCAGATGCGTCTGGGGAACGTCGCCGGGCTCTTTACTTACCACGTAGTGTTTGTCGGCCATGACAGCGACCTGCGCCAGGTGGGTTACGACAATCACCTGATGCGTAGCGGCGAGATCTGCCAGCACGCTCGCGAGGGCACGTGCTGTAGAGCCGCCGACACCGGCATCGACCTCGTCGAACACCAGCGTATCCACGCCGTCCGCGTTACCGAGAACGACCTTGCTCGCCAGCATGACGCGGCTCAGCTCGCCGCCCGACGCAATGCGGCGCAGGGGGCGCGGCGTCAATCCGGCACCACTGCGATACAAAAGCTCATAGCTCGAAGGCCCCGCCAGCGTCCATTCGGCACGCGGAAGATCGCGCGACTCCCAAACGAGCTCGGCGTCGCCCATCTCCAGGCGCGCCATCTGACGGCCAACCTCGTGGCAAAAGCGAGGGGCTGCGGTATTCCGCACGCGTTTAAGCGCCTTGGCAGCAGCAAAAAGCTCGCGTTCGGCACACCCGAGCGCCTCGCGAGCCTTCTTGATCCGCTCATCACCATCATCGACCAGCGACAACAGCTCTTGTGAGCGGTCGCGCATGGCAAAGACATCGTCCATGGTGGGCCCCCACTGACGCAGTAGGGCCTTAAGATCGGAATAGCGCTCGCGCATACGAGCCAGCTCGCGCGGATCGAAGGCGACCCCATCGCGATAGGTGCGCAGCTCGTTGGCACAATCCTCAAGCGAGATACAGGCATCCGAAAGCGCATCGGCGATATCACCCAGCTTGCGATCGACGGCCGCCATGCGGGAAAGCTCCGCCACGGAACTGTTCACGGCATCGAGCGCTCCCCCTTCAGCCGCAAGCGATGCATAGGCATCGTTGGCCGTGGCCACCAACACCTCAGCATGCTCGGAGCGCGGCAGCAGCTCCTCGAGCTCCTCATACTCACCCGGCTTGGGGTCGACCTCGGCGATGCGTTCCAGGGCGAAGCGTGCCTCCTCAACGCGACTCCCCTGCGCACGCGAGGCCTCTTCGACGCGACGGACCTCCTTGGCAGCCGCACGCGATGCCTTAAAGCAAACACGATAGTGCTCGAGCGCCTCGAGTGCCGGGCGCCCTGCCCAGGCATCGACCATGGCAACATGATGCGCCGGGTCGAGCAGGCGCTGGTGCTCGTGCTGACCGCAAAGATCCATCATCACGCCGACGCGCTCCGAAAGTTCGCGCACGCTGGCGATGCGGCCGTCAATTTTTACGCGGCTGCGGCCCTCGGCAGAAAGGCTGCGCCGCACGGTGACGCCCTCCGTGTCATGCGGGCCATCAAACAGGCGCGCCTCGACGCTGGCAAGTGCCTCGCCCTCGCGCACCGTCGACGAATCCGCGCGCTCGCCCAAAATGAGCTTGAGTGCCGAGAGCAGCGCGGTCTTACCGGCGCCGGTTTCTCCAGTCAGAACCGTTAGACCCGTGCTCGGAACCAACGTCGCCTCGCGAATGAGCGCAATGTTGGAAACCTGCAGCTCATCGATCATGACGCACTCCGTAGAACACGCGGCTCACCGAGTTATAGAAACTCTCGGGACCATAATCCAGCAGCAGCACATCGCCGGGACCACGGCGCACAGCCACGCTCTCGACCGTGCCATCGCAGGTAATAAACTGTCCATCGATGGCGATCGCCGGAACGCTCGGGCGGTCATCGGACATAAAAATCTCCACGACATCGCTCGGCGAAGTCAAAAAGGCGCGAGCCTGAATGGTATGCGGAGCGATGGGCACACAGACCATGCCCGTGTAATCGGGGCTGACAATGGGGCCGCCGGCGGAAAGCGCGTAGCCGGTGGAGCCGGTCGCCGTCGAAACGACGACGCCGTCACCGCGCAGGCGGTCGATATGATGGCCGGACACCGTGATGTCAAATTCGACCATATCGGACAGGGGCCCGCGCGTAAGCGCCATATCGTTGAGAGCAAACGTGCGCACAACATCCTTCGTACCGTCTTCGCGAACCGAAACGATATCGGCGGCGATGGTGGCGCGGCGGCTCACATGGAGCTCGCCGGACAGGGCATCGCTCACGACCTGCAAAATGTCGCGCTCCTCGGGGCTCGCGGCCGTCAAAAAACCCAAATGACCATAGGAAAGGCCCAAAATGGGAATCTCACGGTAGTTGAGAATGCGGGCGGCACGCAGCAGCGTGCCGTCGCCGCCGAGCGTAATAACCAAGTCGGCATCGTCAACATCGGGCGCGCTCTGAATCTTAGAGCGCTGGTCGGCAGCCCATGCGACCTCGTAACCTTGGCGCGAAAGCCAAAGCTCGAGCATCAGGCCGCTCTCGACCGCCTCTTGCTTGTAGTAATTGGGAACCAGAAAGACCTTCATAGCGTTGCAGCTTTCTCGCTCAAAACCGATACCTGGGATTGAAGCTCATCGTCGGTGCGGTCGCCGGAGGCAAACCTCGTGCCGTACAGGAAAAACTCAACGTTGCCCTTGGCGCCATGGATGGGCGACACGCACACGTCGAGCGGGAGCAGGCCCTTGGCGGCAAAGAGTTCAATCGCCGCCACGAGCGTATCGCGGCGGACGGCGGGGTCGGTCACGATACCGCCCTCGCCCACCAGCGCAGCCGGCGCCTCAAACTGGGGCTTTACGAGCGTGCAAAACGAACCCGAGGGCTTGAGGCATACCATCACGGCGTCGATGATATTCGCGATACTCGTAAACGACACATCACACACAGCCAGGTCGATAGCGCCACGGTAGCCAAGCTCGGGCAGCTGAGTCACGTTGGTGCGCTCGTGGAGCGTCACGCGCTCGTCTTGGCGCAGTGACCAGTCAAACTGGGCGCGACCCACATCGACCGAAACGACTGTGGCGGCGCCGCGCTTGAGCAGGCAATCGGTAAAGCCGCCCGTGGAGCATCCCACATCGAGGCAGGCAAGGCCCGTGGGATCGATACAAAACGCATCGAGCGCGCCCTCGAGCTTGAGCCCGCCGCGCCCAACGTAGGGAATACGACCCTTCACGTGCAACGGCAGGCCCGGCGTCACCTTAAGGCCCGGTGAGGCCAAACGCTCGCCGCCACTCGAGACCAAGCCGGCCATAAGAGTGCGAAGGGCATCCGCGCGATCGGCGCAGATGCCCTGTGAAATCAGTTCGTCATCAAGACGCACACGTTTCATGAATGCCATCAACCATTCGTATCCGGAGACGCGGCCTGGCTATCCTTGGATTCGTTTGCCGCATCCTCATCGTATTCCTGCTCGAGCTTATCTGCCTCGCGAGGCGTCAGCTCAAACTTATCGACCATGTCGACCGCACGAGAGCCCAGCTCGATCGCCTCGTCAAACAAATCGAGCGAACGCTCCAGGGACGTATCCTTGGAGCGAACGGTCGCGATAATCTGGTCCAAGCGGTCCGAGATCTCGTCGAAGTTGCGGACGGAACCCTCTGGCATGGCTACTCCTCAACGGTACCGGTCTCGGCCTCGGCGACCTCGGCGCCCTCATCGAGAACGCCGGCCGCAGCCTGAGCAGCGGCAACCTTGGCGGCAGCCTCGGCAGCCTGGGCCTCCTCGCGGGCACGGTCCTCGGCCAGCAGCTCCTGATACAGGTCCTCGCCCGGCAGCTCCTCGCTACGAGCGATCTTGCCAAGCACGCCGTTGACAAACGACGCGGACTGGTCGGTGCCATAGGCCTTGGCAAGCTCGACGGCCTCGTTGATCACGATGGCATCCGAGACCTCCTCGTCGGTGAGGAAGCGCATCTCATAGACGGCGATGCGCAGCAGATTGCGGTCGGCACCGGGCATGCGCATAAGATCCCAGTTCTTGGCGACGGAGCGCAGGGCGCAGTCGATGCGGTCAATGTGCTCGTAGGCACCGCGGCACAGCTCCAGCGCATAGGGGTCGAGGGGACCCTTCGAGATCAGGAAATCGCCCTCGAGGACGCGCTCGAGCGGGCTGTCCGTGGCCTCGGCCTGAAACAGCAGCTGAAGCGCCTGACTGCGGGCAAGCGTACGCCCGCGATAAACCTTAAGGCTCAAAGGTTACTCCTTGGGGAAAACGAGGCCGTCGATGCAAACGTCAACGCGCTCGACCTCGACGCCCACCTGGGCGTCGATGGCGGCAACCACGGCGGCGCGAACGGCCTCGGCGAGTTTCTTGAACGGATAGCCAAAGAACACCACGACGCGCACGGTAAGCGCGAGCTTGTCGCCGATGACCTCGGCCTCGACCGCCGGCTCGGAAGCCGGGGCCTTGGACGAAAGCATCATGGAGACAAGGTTGGTGGCAAGGTCCTTGACGCCCACGGAGGCGATGCCCTCGACATCCGTGACGGCGCGCGAGACGATGGCGGTCAGAACATCGGGCGAAATGCCGATGCCGTCAATCTTGATTTCCTGGGGCATGAGTCCTCCTAGAAGAGTTGGTTGCTAGACGCGGGAGACGAACTTGCCGTCGCGGGTGTCAACCTTAATGACCTCGCCCTCGTTGAGGTACATGGGGACCTGGATGACAGCGCCGGTGTCGATGGTGGCCGGCTTGGTGGAACCCTGGACGGTATCGCCCTTGAAGCCCGGGTCGGTCTGGACGATGGTGGTCTCGATGAACATCGGCGGGGTCACGCCCATGAGCTCGTCGTCGGCGAAGAGCAGCTGGCAGGTGTCATTCTCGCGCAGCCACTTGGCGTTCTCGCCCACCATATCCTCGGGAACGGGAACCTGCTCGTAGGACTCGTTATCCATGAAGATGTAGTCGGCGCCGTCGTTGTAGAGGTACTGGAACTCACGGGTGGTGAGCATGACGCTCTCGAACTTGGTGCCGGCGTTGCAGGTGTTCTCGACGACGCGGCCGCTCTTGATGTCGCGGGTCTTGTAGCGCACGAAAGCGCCGCCCTTGCCCGGCTTGACGTGCTGGAACTCGACGATGGTGTAGACCTTGTCCTTAATGCGGAGACCGAGGCCGTTCTTGAAGTCGGCGGTAGAGATAGTAGGCATAGCGACCTTTCTTGTTATTGGCTAGACGCACAAACGTCCAAATTACATACGAGCGAAATTATACACTTGCAGACGGCGGCTGCGGCGAGCGCATAAAAAGAGAACGCGGGACGCCCGAATCGATCCGGACGCCCCGCCTCCAAAAACCCAAATGGATGGTTTAGCAATCGATAATATGCAGGTCGTGCGGGGTCTTGGTGAAGGGCTCGTAGCCGTTCTCGGTGACGACGCCGTAGTCCTCCAGGCGCACGCCGCCCACGCCGGGCAGGTACACGCCGGGCTCCATGGTGATAACCGAGCCGACTTCGATGATATTCTTGCTGCGGTTGAAGTTAGGCAGCTCGTGGATGTCGATGCCCACGCCGTGGCCCAGACCATGGTTGTAGTAATCGCCATAGCCGGCATCGCCAATAATCTTCTTGGAAAGTTTGAAAATGTCGTTGCCCTCGACGCCCGGATGGATAGCGGCGACGCACTCCTCATGGGTGCGGCGCACGAGCGCGTACAGGTCGAGCTGCTCCTGGGTGGGCTCGCCCATCACGACAGTGCGCGTCATGTCGGAGCGGTAGTCGCAGTAGCCCGCACCGTAATCCATGAGGACAAAGTCGCCCTTCTCGATCACGCGGTCGCTCGGGACGGCATGCGGGTTGGCGGTATTGGGGCCACTCGCCACGATGGAGCCGAAGGCCAGGCTGTCGGCGCCGTTGGCGAACATAAAGTTCTCGAGCTCGTTGCGGACCTGCTTCTCGGTCATGCCGGGCTTAATAAAGCCGAGCATGTGCTGGAAGGCGGCATCGGTAATCGACTGCGCGTGGCGCATGAGCTCGATCTCCTCTGCATCCTTGATGGCACGCATCTTGCGGATGTCGTCATGCATCAGCGGCAGCATGCAGGCAACGGAGCGGTCCTCCAGACCACGCTGAATACCCTGGTAGAAGTTAATCTGCATGTCATCCTCGACGGCGCAGACGCGGCATTTGTTGGCCGCAATCTTGCCGGCGACCCAGCCGGGGATGGTGCCCTCGTCCATGTCGTAGACCCAGGGGCTGCCGGCGGGCGTGTTCTCCTCAAAACTGTTGAGATAGCGCGAGTCAGTGTGGAACAGACACTGATCGGCCGTAATAAACGCGGCGTGAGGGAACTCGAAGGTGTAATCGAAGACGCCCTTCACGCCCGTGAGCCAACGGAGATTGGCCTCGTCGCGCACGACGATGGCGTCGTAGCCGCGCTCAGCCATCAGGGCACGGACGCGCTCGATACGACCGGCAGGACCGGCAGCAAACTCAGACATGCAGATTCCTTTCTTGTTGTCCTCATAAAAGCGGGACGGGTCCCGATCGAAAGACGGATTCGCACGCGATCCGCAACCGATTGAAAACCCGCACCTCAACATGATACGAAAGACGATGGATGTCAATAAAACTTAGAGAAGTTCTTTGCGAGAAGCCAAGTAGGCGTGAGCATGGCGCTCAAGAACCTCGTCCTCAACGCTCGTTAGACGAATGGCGCCAAGTGCCGCGGGCAGCGGCAACATGCTGCGGTTCGAGCGGGCGAACTGCTGCTTGCGGAACTCCTCGATATATGCGGCAGGCTCCAGATCGAAGGCAAGCTCCTCGATACCAAAGTCCTCCAGGCAGTCATCAACCTCAAACACGTAGTCGATATCGAAGTCGCAGGCATCATGTGCTAGGCGCGCCTCAAAGCGCATACCTTCGGACAACAGCTGGTAGGCAGGGACCTGCGAAGCGGCATCGCCCAAGCAGGCGCGCAGGGTACGCTCCCCCGTCTTGCCAAAATCGAGCGCATGGCGGGCGCTCGGGTTCGTGGCCATCAGTACGTCCTTGCGGGCAGTCTGAGACCACTGAACGGCATTGACGAGCGCGACTTCCTCGCCAGCGAGAATCTCGGGGATGGTCTCGGTAAACTGATTCCAACGGGACTTGCTGCTCGAAAGCATGGTGCCAACAAGTACCGCATAACCGAGCTTGAGGTCCTCGGGGTCCGCTTCGCGAACAAGTTCGAGGTCACACACGACCAAGCCCGGCTCGGGACGGAACGCGATAGCGGGAAGCGCATTCGCCGACGAGGCGACGAGTGGCTTCATAGTCGTCGCGACCGTGAGCATGGCGTCGAACGTCGTCGGCAGCAAGGCGCACTCGGTGCGACCGCACCACTGATTGGCACACCAGCAAACGACCGAGCAGGTCGCCGTGTCGCCGACAGCGACAACGAGATCGTCGCAGGTAATGCCGTTAGCCGACAGGGCGCCAAAAACGGTATCGGCATCGGCCAGCGTAGCACCGGCAGGCGAAACCTCGAGGACAAGCGGCGACACGGCAAAACCGGCGTCGACCAGCGCATGCTCGACAACCTCGCCAAAACGCTCGGATGTGGCGCTGTTCCAAACCACCATCGCCCGCTTGGGTTTGCCCACAGCCGAGGCAAACATGCGCGACAGCTCCTCGAACGCGCCCAATCCGACGCGGACATCGACACTGCGGTTTTGGAAATTGATAAGTTGACGGCGAATCATAGCAGTCCACGCTCCAAAAGCATCTCGGCACAAAGGTAGGAAACGTCCTCGAAGGACTTGTTGCGAATATCAAGGGTAAGATCGGCAGCTTGACGATACAACGGACGGCGATGCTCAAAAAGCAGCGCCGCGTGCTCGGGCGAGCGGAAATCGGGACGCGTGTCGGAGCGGCGGATCTGGCGCATCGAATCCTCAAAATCGCCCTCGAGGTACACGCAGGTACCCATCTGGTGCATAAGCTCGATATTGACCGGCGTCTCGACAATGCCACCACCGCACGAAACCAGCAGGCTGCGCTCGCTTTGGAGCGAACGGAGCGCCGAGGTTTCGAGCTCGCGAAAGCGCTCCTCGCCCTCGGTTTCAAAAATCTCGGTTACCGATTTGCCGCAACGGCGCACGACAAGGCGGTCGGTATCAATAAACCGACGCTTGAACATCGTGCCCACGTTGCGTGCGAGCGTCGATTTGCCCGCACCCAAAAACCCGATAAAGAAGATATGGTCGCAGCCGTGCTTGGTGTGCTGGGACATGACGAAACCTATTCCTCGCAGGGAAGGTCGCGCAGGGCCCGGCGCTCAAAGATACGGAAGATCTGCGTATACCACAGGTCCTGAGTTGCCTGTGGCTTTACCAAGATCGTGTCGACGCCGGCAAAGTTACCGCTCCACACGTCCGTGTACAGCTGGTCACCGATCAGCACAGCCTCATCGGCCGTGGCGCCCAAGCGCTTAAGACCGGCCTTGAGAGCAAACGGTGCAGGCTTCATGGCATGGCTGATGGCCTCGAGCCCCAGCTCGCGTGCTGAGCTCATGACCTGGTCGCGATGCCAGTTGTTCGACACCATGCACAGCTTAAAGCCCTTGGCACGAGCGGCGTCGAGCCAGGCCGAGACGGCAGCGGGAACCTGCTCGGTATCACGCGGCACCAGGGTGTTATCGCGGTCGAGCAAAATGGCGCGCTTGCCGTCGGCCCACAGGGTATCAAGGTCGATGCGGTCGACCGAGGCAACATATCGTTTGGGGCTGAAAATCCTCATGTTTAATTCCAAGACTGTTGGTGCTCTTCGTAGGTCTGAGAGAAATACTCCTCGTCCTGCGTAATGTAGAAATACAGGTCATCGGAGTCGGTGGGCTCAAGGGTTGCCTTGAGCGCCTCGAGTGACGGAGAGCAGATGGGCGTGGGCGGCAGGCCCTCGTGCTTATAGGTGTTATACGGGCTATCGCTCTGCAGGTCGTCGGCGGTAACCTCGCCGCCGGTGACATACATCATGGTCGCATCGCTATTGAGGTAGCGCAGACCGTCGAGCTTGCCGGCAAGACGGTTGTAGAACACCGAGGCGACATGCGCGCGCTGCTCGGCGTTGAGGCCTTCGCGCTCAACGATGGAAGCGAGATTGATGATGTCGTAATCAGACATCTCCACGCCGTAGCGCTCCTTGATTTTGGCCTCGCAACCGGCAAAATCGAGCGACTTGTACTCGGTGTTGAATTGATCGAGCATGGCGCGAATCACATCATCGGCAGACGGATCCTTACCCAACGAATAGGTCTTGGGGAATAGGAAGCCCTCGAGCGAATCGTTTGCAGCGCCCTCAAGGAAGCTATAGTCCTTCACATAGTTGGAGGCCTTTGCCTGATTGAGGAAGTCTTCCTTGGAGATACTGTCGTATGCCTTGGCCACGCGATCGGCGATCTGATCAACCGTCAGGCCCTCTGGAATAGTCAGTGCATCGGAGCCCGCATTGGGGCCCTCCATGAGCTGCTGAACGACCTCGGTCGCGTCCATGAGCGTGGTGAACGAGTAGGTGCCGGGCTTGAGCGACATGTCGGCGTTGAGCTTTTTGACCGCCGCGTAATAATCCTTGGGATTTTCGACGATATGGTTCTCGGAGAGAATCGAAGCGATGCTGTCGCCCGAGGCACCATCGGGAATAGTGATAGTAACCTGCTGGCCAGCAGTGACTTTCGCATCCTCACCAGCAAAAAAGCCCTTGACAGCTGGCACGACAAAGAAAACGATCGCGACAAGCGCAAGCACGGCGACGACGCCACCGATAATCATAGGCACCGGGGAGCTTTTCTTTTGGGCACCACGGCGAGCGCGCGTGTTATAGCTCGAGCGCGTGGCCGGAGCAACGCCGTGCGAGCCATGAGCATGATGTGCGTGGGAGCGTGATTGCGGTGCCTGTCCCTGCGTACGCTGGGCAGGAGCCTGCTGCTTAAAGCGGGAACCGCCCGCGGGCTGGGCTGTATGGGCAGCAGACTGCTGAGCAGGACGACGAACAGGCTGCTGGCCTGGACGCTGAGTGGGCTGAGTGGGGCAAGAAGAGGGCTGCGCCGAACGTGCGGCGGGTTGGGCCGCGCGCTGAGTCGGTTGCATCGGACGCTGACCGGACGATACAGGGCGTGGCGCAGGCTGTCGTGTACGATTCGGCTGGCGCGGATCGAAAGCGCTAGACATGCGAAACCTCCTCGTTTTTGCGATCGAGCCACGTCTGCAAGAACAGGCTGGCGGCGATCATGTCGATCTTGCCCCTCATCTGCTTTTCGTTGAGTCCCTGCTCGCGCAGGATACGCTTGGCCTCTTGCGAGGACAGGCGCTCGTCCTCAAACTCCAGCGGAAGATCGAGCTCGTCGGCGATCTTTTGCGCTATGGCGGCAACGCGCTCGGCCTGGGGGCCAGGCTCGCCGGCCATGGTCAGGGGACGCCCGCTTACCAAGATGTCGGGCTCATAGTCCTCGACCAGGTAACGGAACGTCTTGGCCATACCGGTAACCTCAGCGGCCGGAAGCACCTTGACGGGCATCGCCATCTTGCCATCACGGCTCGAGACGGCGATGCCGATCCTGGTCTCCCCTATGTCCAGCGCGAGCGCGACCACAGCGACTACTTAGGCGCCGAGCGCGGTCTTGGCGGCCGCGAGGGCATCGGCGATACCGGCAGCGTTCTTGCCACCGGCCTGGGCCATGTTGGGACGGCCGCCACCGCGACCATCGACCAGACCCGCGATCTGCTTGATCACGTTGCCGGCGTGGAAACCGGCCTTCACGGCGTCATCGGAGCCGGCGGCGAGCAGGGCCGGGGTGCCCTTCTCGGTCACGCTGGCAACAACACAGGCAACGGGGCCGGCGACCTTCTGGTGCACGGTATCCCAAACGTTGCGCAGGTCGGCGGCCTCAAGGCCCTGGAGCTCAGCGACGACGAGCTTATAGCCGTCGAGCTCGACGGCACCCTCGATGGCGCTGGAGATAGCGTCGGAGGAGCCACCGGTCAGCGCCTTCTTGAGCTTGTTAGACGTCTCGCGCAGCTCGGCCTGCAGGTTCTCCACACGAGCGGGAACCTCGTCAACGCGGCACTTGAGCGCAGCGGCAGCGGCGTCAACGAGTGCCAGGCGGTCGGCCATGTAGTCGAGGGCGCCCTTAGAGGTAACGGCCTCGATACGGCGGACGTTCGAGCCCGTGGAGGACTCGGAGATAATCTTGAATAGGCCGATCTCGGCAGTGTTGGCAGCATGCGTACCACCGCAGAGCTCGCGGGAGAACGGCTGGTCCTCGGCGCCCACGGAAACGACGCGGACGACGTCGCCATACTTCTCGCCAAACAGGGCGACGGCGCCGGCGGCCTTGGCCTCGTCGATGCCCATGACGCGGGTCACGACCGGCTTAGATGCAAAAATCTGCTGGTTGACCAGGTCCTCAACAGCCTTGAGCTGCTCGGAGGACAGGGCCTCAAAGTGCGTGAAGTCAAAGCGCAGGTGCTCGGGCGTCACCAGCGAGCCGGCCTGAGAGACATGCTCGCCCAGGACGTGCTTAAGCGCGGCGTCAAGCAGGTGGGTGGCGGTGTGGTTGCGGCGCAGGAAGCCACGGCGCTCGGCGTCGAGCGCGGCGGTCACGGTAGCACCGACGGTCAGCGTGCCCTCGGCGACGTGCGCAACGTGGGCATACAGGCCGTTGTGGTTCTTGGTATCGGAAACGGTCAGCGAAACGCCCTCGGCGGAAAGCTCGCCGGCATCGCCCTGCTGGCCGCCCATCTCGGCATAGAACGGGGTGCGGTCGAGCACAACCTCAACATCCTCGCCCGCCGCAGCGGACTCGACGGACTCGCCGTTGCGCACGATGGCCACAACCTTGGCGCCCTCAATGACGTCGTTGTCGTAGCCGTCGAACTCGGTCGCAGCGACCTTGTCCGAAAGCTCGACCCACACATCGTTGAAGCTGCCCCAGGCGTCGCCCTTAGCATTGGCGCGAGCACGGGCCTTCTGGTCCTCCATGCAAGCGGTAAAGCCGTCCATGTCGACGTCGTGGCCGGCGGTGCCGGCAATCTCGACGGTCAGGTCGATGGGGAAACCAAAGGTGTCGTGCAGCTTAAAGGCGACATCACCCGGGAGCACGGCGCCATCGGCAAGCGCTGCCAGGGCCTCGTCCAGGTAGACGCGGCCGTTGTCGAGCGTCGTGGAGAAGCGCTCCTCCTCAGAGGCGACGATACCCTTGACGAGTGCGACGTTCTTGAGCAGCTCGGGATAGGCCTCGCCCATCTGAGCGTTGACCTCGTCGATAAACTTGGTCAGGAAGGCGCCCTCGATGCCCAGCAGGCGACCGTGGAACACGGCGCGGCGGAGCAGGCGGCGAAGGACGTACTCGCGGCCCTCGTTACCGGGCAGGATGCCGTCCGAGATCATAAAGTCGACGGCACGGGAGTGATCGGCGATGATGCGCAGCGAGCGGCTGGCGCCGGAGTAATCGTCGGCGTCATAGGTCTTGCCGCTGATCTTCTCACCGAGCTTGATGAGGTGCTGCATCAGATCGCCGTCGTAGTTGGCGGTCTTGTGCTGCATGATGGCGGCCATGCGCTCCAGACCCATGCCCGTATCGAGGTTGCGGTGCGGCAGCTCCGGCATGGAGCCGTCCTCCTGGCGGTCGTACTGGGTAAACACGAGGTTCCAGAACTCAAGGAAGCGGTCACAGTCGCAGCCGGGCTTGCAGTCGGGGCTACCGCAGCCGACCTCCTCGCCCATGTCAAAGTAGATCTCGGAGCACGGACCGCAGGGACCGGTGGGGCCAGCGGCCCAGAAGTTGTCGTCCTCGCCAAGGCGCGAGATGTGATCCTCGGCAACGCCCAGGGAGCGCCACACGTCGTGGGTCTCGTCGTCCTCGGTAAAGACGGTGAAGTACAGGCGGTCGAGCGGCAGCTTGAACTCCTTGGTGATAAGCTCGAAGGCCCAAGCGCAAGCCTGCTGCTTGGAGACGCCGCCAAAGGAGAAGTCGCCGAGCATCTCAAAGAACGAGAGGTGACGGCCGTCCTCGCCGATGCAGTCGATGTCGTTGGTGCGGACACACTTCTGGCAGGAGATCGCGCCGATCTCCTTCATGGCCTTCTTGCCCTGGTAGTACTCCTTAAACTGGTTCATGCCGGCGTTGGCAAGCAGCAGCGAGGGGTCGTCGGGAACAAGGGACGAAGAAGGATAGAGCTTAAGACCGCGCTCCTCAAAGAAGTTGAGGAACTTGGAGCGGATCTCGGCCGTAGTCATTGACGGGTAGTCAGCACTCATAGAGGGAATCTCCTCGGTTTCACATCGAAACAGTTCAAACGTAACGATATTACCATCCCGCCGCGCAAGTGCAAAAAAGAGGGCCGACATAAAGCCGACCCTACAGCGAAAGTGCACGTTATTTAGGAGTATGCGATGCTTTGAAAAAGGCTACTGTATAATTACATATAAGATTCACCCGGAAGGAGCGATCGATGAAAAGCAAACGATTTGTCCTGAATGCACTTCTGGTTGTAGCACTTTTAGCGCTTTTGGCTTTCTCCTGCTGGTACGCAAACCAACCAGCATTTGGCTACGTATTGTATGCAGTAATGTCCGGCGATAAAGCCTATTACACTTTACGCGCAATTGACGTTCTCTTTTTCTATGTAGCCGGCCCCTTATCAATCGCTTTGCTCGCGTTTCTTGTCATTTACAACTTCAAGAAACGCTAGCGGTGCCTATTTGGAATCCGAATCGTCCATGGAGCCGTCGATGCCGGTTTTGGTATCGTCGTCCGAGTTGGAGTCATCGTCCTTGGCGAAGGGATTCTTGAAAAAGCTCGTCGCATCGGGCTGCAGGCCCGAGAGCTTGATCCAGGGATTCTCGAGCTCGGGCTTGGGCATCGCCTGGGCCTCGGGCGCGGTCTCGTTGCCGATGAGCTCGGACTCGTAAATGAACGTATCGTCTCCAAGCGCATCGTAGGCGGCGACCGGGTTGCCCTCGGCATCGCGATATGGCGTGCCCTTAAATACAGCGCCGTCGTATGCCACGAGCTGGCGACCGGTCTCGTTCTCAAAGTAGTAGACGAAAATGCCCTTGAGGGCCGCGCACAGCGGAATGGCGATGACCATGCCGATGGGACCCATAAATGCCGAACCAATAACGAGGGCCGTCAGGCTCATGATGGGATGCACCTGCACCGAACTCTGCATGACCTTGGGGGAAATGACGTTATCGGTGACGTTTTGAGCCACCATGGTCACAACGAGCGTCCACAACGCCAGCATGGGGCTGAACATAAAGCCGAGCACCGTGGCGATCGCCGCGCTTACCCAGGGACCGACAACCGGGACCAAGTGCATGATGCCGGTAAAGATGGCCATGAGTGCCGCGTAGGGATGGCCAATGAGCGTAAAGCCGATAAAGGCGAGGATGCCACCGCAGATGGACGTCACGACCATGCCGCGCATATAACCGCCGACCGAGCGCGAAAGAATCGCGACCATAAAGCGGTACGAGGTCTCTTTTTCCTGTCCGATGATGGTACAGACCTCGTGGTGCATACGGGGATAATCGCAGGCAAGCCAGTAGGCAAGCACCAAACCCAGGAAGATTACGAACAGCTGCGAGGCCGTGTTGGTGATCAGCGGGAACACGCCGCGACCGAGCTCAGCGGCGATTTGCGATACGTACTTGGACGCCACAGTAACCAGCGAGGACAGATTATCGTCCAAGTACTCCTTGAGCGGCGTGTTGTTGAGCGTCTTAGCGTGCGAAATCATCTCGTTGAGATCACCGCCCGCAACGCGAAGCTGCTCAGGCAGACGGCTCAGGACTTCCATAATCTGACCGAGCAAAATAGGGGACAGGATGCAGACGACGCCGACGAGCACTGCCACAACCACGATCAGCGCGATGAGCGAACCGATGCCACGACCGACGCCGTGATGCTCGAGCCAGTTAGTGATCGGCGACATCACAAAAGCGATGATGGAACCGACAGCGAGAAACTCGATAACCGGCGCCAAGATACCCATAAGGTTAAAGATGACGGCGGCGATGACAATGCAGCCGACGACAGCCCAAATGCGAAGCGTCAGAATACGAGTATCGCGCAGCGTGCGGTCGGTTTGTTGGGGGTGCTCAATCATGAACGAACCATCACTCCGTCGGGGTCGATCTTGTCCTGTATCTTCTTAAGGGTACGGCGCAGCAGGCGCGAAACCTGCACCTGCGAGATACCCAACTTCTTAGCGATCTCGATCTGGGTCATGCCCTTCACAAAGCGCAGCTCGATAACCTCACGCTCACGCGGCGAGAAATCGCGGATGGCTTCCTCGATCACCAGGCGGTCATCGGTAAAATCGAGCTCGTTGTCGTCATCGGCATAGCGGTCGAGAATCGAGGGGGCATCATCGGAATCGGACGCGCCAGGAGCCTCGATGGGCACCGAGGTATAGGCCGAAGACGATTCCATGGCCTCCAGCACCTCGTCGACGGTCACACCCAGGTACTCAGCGATTTCTTCAACCTTAGGCGAGCGCTGCAGCTCGTTAGTGAGCTTGTCGGTAGCTTGGTTAACCTTGGCAGAAAGCTCCTGCAGGCGACGCGGAACGCGCACGCTCCAACCCTTGTCGCGGAAGTGACGCTTGATCTCGCCCAGGATGGTGGGCGTGGCAAACGTGGTGAACTCGAGTCCGCGCTCGGGATCAAAGCGGTCGATTGCCTTGAGCAGGCCCAGGTACCCGACCTGCATCAGGTCATCGAGCGGCTCGCCGCGGTTCTTAAATTTGTTGGCAAGAAACCTTACCAGGTTCATATGGGACATGACGAGCTGCTCACGTGCGTCCGAATCACCGGTCTCTTTGTAGCGACGAAACAGCTCGCGGGTTTTCTCCTTGTCCCAAGCGGTCTTACCGCTCCGGGAACGTTCGGTCATATTAGATATCCGCCTTGAGGTCGAGGGAAAGCGTCAGGGGCGTCGCAGTCTTTTCGTAGGAATCGCACACGCTCGCCAAAATAAGCTCGGCATACACGGCGGCCTGGTCATCTTCATCGACAGTCGCCTGGTCGCCAAAGGTAAAGGTCATGCCCACGTGCGATTCGTCGACGTCGAATTTGATCGAAATGTCGTCGGAATCAACAGCCGTGCAGCCAAAGATAAAGGCTTCCTCGGCCGCCATACGAATGTCCTCAATGCGATCGACGGACATGGAACACAGCGCGCCGACATTAGCCGCCGTCATACGTACGAGGCGTGCCAGACGCGGATCCCCGGCAACAGTCAGCGTGATGGGGCAAGTTGCTTCGCTACTCATCGCAGGACTCCTCGGAGGTCTCGGCGGGCGTGTAGGTGTAATACTGGGCTGCTTTAGCAGCAGGCTTCTGTGCATCATCGTCACCAGCAGCGACATCGTCCCCGGCTTCGCCAATCAGGACGCGCTCGGTCGGCTGATCGGCTTCGGCGGCAGCGGAAAGCGTGCGCTCGGCGTCGGCCGCGGGAGCCTTCACCTTGTTAAAGAATTTCTGCACGGCACCGGCTGCAGAGTCGGTCACGCTCGACACAACAATGCTGGCATCGGCCATGCTGCCCGAAACCTCGGAAATATCACGAACCACAGCTTCAACCTCTACAAGGTTGGAGGTCAAGGCGTCGACGGCGGTCTTGCTCGACTTGAGGAGCGGCTCAACCTGCGCCAGCGCAGGGGTGAGCTCATCGACAGCGCCATCGAGCTTTGCTACCACGGGCTGAGCCTCGGCGATGGTGTTGTTAAGGTCGCTCACCGTCTTGTCGAGCGAATCAACGACGGTGCGGGTCTTTCGCAGTGTGAGCGCGAGCTCGATAACAGCCCACACACCGGCAACGGCGAGTAGCAGCAGGGCGATTTGAATGGGACTCATACAAGCCTCCCGAAGGAATCGAAATACAGACGCTTTTCATGGTACCCCAAAGAAGGGGAAAGATACCCAAAGGGAATGTGCGAGGTCCCAAGGACCTACTTGGGCGCATTGCCGCTACGGTCGCGCTCGCTTTGCTCTACACGCCACTCTTCCCAGCCGCGGCCCGCAGGCTGCCAGAACGCGCCGCGCTCCAGCCCTTCGGGCAAATATCGCTGATCGACCCAGCCTTCGGGATAATCATGCGGATACTTATACACACCGTATTCGTCGCTGCCCGGGCGATGACGATCGCGCAGATAACTCGGCACCTCGCGGAGCCCACTTGAATGAATATCGGCCAACGCCGCATCGATCGAAGCCTCGCACGCGTTGGATTTAGGCGCCAAACACACATAGAGAGCAGCCTGAGCCAGATTAATACGGCACTCGGGATAGCCAATGACCTCGGCAGACTTAAACGCGGCATGTGCCACCAAAAGCGCCTGTGGGTCGGCGTTGCCAACATCCTCAGAAGCCTGAATCATAATACGACGAGCGATAAACTTAGGATCCTCCCCCGCGTCAATCATGCGCGCGAGCCAATAAATCGTGGCATCGGGGTCGCTACCGCGCATAGACTTAATAAACGCACTGATGATGTCGTAGTGCATGTCACCGTTTTTGTCGTACGAAAAGCCACGGCGCGGATTGGCAATCTTCACGTCGTCAACAGTGATGGGATAGCGCTCCCCCGCCGCCGGCGCGGGCGTTCCCTCGGTATCGGGGCGCGTGACGGCAATCTCGCTCGCAAGCTCAAGCGTCGTGAGCGCCGATCGAGCGTCACCCGCTGCCAGTGTGCAAATGGTCTTAACCGTATCCTCATCGGCCGAGAACTTACCGTTCAAACCCTGCGGCGCCTCGAGCGCACGCTCAATAAGCGTGGCGATATCCTCGTCTTTAAGATGCTCAAGTTCCACCACGCGACCGCGCGAGAGCAATGCCGAGTTGACCTCGAAGTACGGATTCTCCGTCGTGGCGCCAATCATAATGACGGTACGGTTCTCAACTGCATGCAGCAGGGCATCCTGCTGCGACTTGGAAAAGCGATGAATCTCATCGATAAAAAGAATGGTGCGGCGGTCGTACGTATTCAGGCGCGTCTTAGCCTCGTCGATTACGCGACGCAGGTCCTTCACGGTACCCGTCACGGCGCTGACCTCGACAAACTCGCTCTTGGTATGGTTAGCGATAATGTGGGCCAGCGTCGTTTTGCCCGTACCGGCCGGCCCATACAGAATCACGCTCGATAGCACATCATGCTCGATCGCCGCACGCAGCCACGAACCCTTGCCCACGGCCTTTTGCTGACCCACGTACTCGTCGAGCGAATTGGGGCGCATGCGCACCGCGAGCGGCGCATTTTTAAAGGAACGCTCGCGCGTCGAGGCAGAAAACAGGTCGTCCATAGCCATCCCATGCATCAATCAAAAGCTTCGTTCATCAACAGTATACCGAAAAGATACGAACTACCGTTCGTTAATATAGGTACGATGCGGAAACTCTAGACCAGGGAATAGCTTGCTCGTCAGCTCGCAGAAATAGCCGTCAGTCATGCTCGCGATGTAATCCACCACCGCTTGATTCTTGTCGTCCTGCCAGGCATAGGTGCGATCGTAGTAGGAAAGCTGCTGCTCAATGCGAGAAATGTGGTGCTTAAAGATATACGAAGACTCATCGCCTTCGTTTATATCCTGCAGGCAACGGTCGTAAAGCTTTTCGAATGCCTCGCGCAGCTCCGCCTCAGAATCGCCCTCGATACCGCCCTTGCTGTAGATCTTCTCGTAGTTCTCGCGCTTGGCGCGGCGGATCTCCTCAAACAGGTCCTCACTCATCTCGATACGCGGATTGCCGTAGCTATGCTCAACGATATCGATGGAAGCATGCGTGAGAATCCAGCTGTTATAGGCGCCGCCCCGACCGTCGTCAAAAGCGTCGGGTGACAGCAGGCCCGCTGCAATGGCATCCTGACGATCGCGACCGACGTAGGCGAGGATATCCGAGATGCGAACCACGCAGCCCTCGAGCGTCATGGGGCGCAGGTGCTCAATCGCGCTATAGCCCGTGGCGATACAGTCCTCAACCGTCTGGTCGAACTGGTCAAAGGAGCCCATGTCCGAAAGCTCAAAAACACGCTGCTCGTACTCGCCGTTATGGCACAACACGCCATCGAGCGTCTGGAGCGACACGTTGCGGCCATACAGCGCATCGAGCACGCGGACCGACTGCACGTTATGGAAAAAGTAACGACCCGTGCGCTCGTGGTAAATATCATTGAGGAATCGCTCACCGGCGTGGCCAAAGGGTGTGTGTCCCAAGTCGTGGCCCAGGCCAATCGCCTCGATCAGATCGCAGTTGAGCCCCAGGGCGCGACCGATATCGCGCGCAATGCGCGAGACAAGCTGCACGTGCAAACCGCGGCGCGACAGATCATCATTGCTACGGAAGCTAAAGACCTGAGTTTTACCTGCATAACGCGTGTACGCCGGAAGATGAAGAATCTTTTCGGTATCGCGCAAAAATGCCGGACGCATAATCGTGCCTTTGTCGGCAGCGCGATCAATACGACGAATGACCTGGTCATCACCGCATCGATAAGGATTAACGACACCCGAGGCGCGGTCGGCGGCGATACGCTCGACCAGCTCGGGCGACAACGCCGCGGGAATGCGGTCCATGCGCACCTTAATGGCGGCCGTTTCTTGATTAGTTGCCATGGCATGCTCCTTAAAAAGGGCGCGCAAACGGTTACAGCGTACTACCCACAACCTCGATTATGGCAAATATCGGCACCAAAAACGGCAGCAATGGCAGGGAGCGCGATTTTGCGATGAGACAGGCGGCGGCAAGGGCCAGGAGCGCAGCCGCAAACGCGACGATACCACCCAAGGGATCGAAGGTACAAAGGGCAAAGAGCGCCTTGGCGTCCCCCATACCAATGCCGGGAGCGTGGCGAACACGACGCCAGAGCGACTCAGTAAGCATAAGGGCAAGGTAGGCGATGGCAGCAAGACCGGCATGGTCAAGCGCCGTGTTAACGCCCTTGTCGAGCCAAACGCCTGCAAACGCCGCCACCGCACACGCGCCGGCAAGCTGATTGGGAAACCGTCGCTCACGGGCATCAATCGCCGCGCCGGCAAAGATGCAAATCCAAAACGGAATATAGACCATCTAACACCTCCTTGGGCAGCAGCTCAAACGCAAAAACCACCACAAAGGTACTGTCCATTTGTGGTGGTTTTGATCGTAGTTATTTGGCGCCTTGCATGACCTCGTCGAGGGTAACGCTTACGGCGTGCTGCGTCGGCACCCAGTCGACCTTCAGGAACAGAGCAGCCACCGTGATGGGGATATAGCTGAACATAAAGATCGGGAAGGTAAACAGGTTGGTCACCAGACGCCACTTTTGCGCACAGTGAATGTGCTTGTACTCAAAGATGGTCGTAAGCAGCGCCAGGATAAAGAAGGTCTGATACATCATGGCGAAGGTCATAATGAGCGAAGCGGCGCACGCCTGCATCTCGACTTCGGTAGCCAGGAAGCCGTGCGAAAGACCGCCCACGACGAGAAACGTGGCATTGGCGAGCATCGAGATCAGCGATAGCAGCATACCCGGGGCGATCGTCATAAACATGTCGTAGGCGGCAAAGCGATGATAGCGGAAGGTCGATTTGACAAGATGCTTACCGTAGGTAAAGAACACCTGGTAGAAGCCCTTGGTCCAACGCATACGCTGTTTCCAGGACGCCTTAAACGTCACGGGCTGTTCGTCAAAGAACTCCGCCGGTGCATAGCCAATGCGAATGCCGTGAATGGCGCAGAACGTGGTGAACTGAATATCCTCGGTCAGAGTATGGAACTGCCAACCGTGCATGCCCTCGATCACGCTCGCCGAGATAAGGTAACCCGAACCCGAGACAGCGCAGGACGTCTTGCAGATATTACGCGCGTTGTTGAGAAAGCGCGCCTCTCGCAGATACCACGTAGCATTAGCCGCCGAGATCCACGAGCTGCCGAAGTTCTTGGAGTTGCGATAGCTCGTGACCACATGGAAGCCCTGATCAAAGGCATCGTTCATCTTGGAGACGTAATCGCGGGCGATGACGTTATCGGCATCGAAGATAAAGTAGCCTTCAAACGTATCGGGATACTCGTTAAGGATGCGGTCGAAGCCAAAGTCCATGACCCAGCTCTTGCCCTTGCGGGCAAGGTCATTGCGCTCATAAACGACAGCGCCCGCCTCGCGCGCGAGCTGCGCCGTGTTGTCGGTGCAGGCGTCGGCGACCACAAAGACCTCGATAAGCTCGGACGGATAATCCTGGTCCTTGATGGAGCGAACGAGGTTGGCGATCACAGCCTCCTCGTTATGCGCCGCGATAAAGAAGGCATAGCGGTGGAGTTTTTTGGCCTTGGGAGGCGCGACCTCGCCACGAAGAGCGCCGATGACAAAGAAGACCACCTGGTACAGAAAGCAGACCGTGAGCAGCGTGACGACAATCTGGTTGAAGATCACGATGGGTGTGTTGGTTTGTAAAAAGGCGAGCATGCAGGCTCCCAGCAACGCGTTACGTAAACAATCGTATATCTTACCGCAGGCTTACCGAGTTCAAGAAACCACCTAATACTGGCTAGGCTTCGAGCAGACCGAGCTGCGGGACAATTTCGTCACCGGCGGCAGTGCGGCCGAGCGAACGCGGGGCCAGGTCATCCAGAACCGCGGCAAGGTCCCACGGCAGCTCATCACGGCACTCAATGCGCTCTCCCGTCACGGGATGGTCGAACGCCACACGCCAGGAATGAAGGAACTGCCTGGTCAGACCCTGATCGGCGCGCGCGTCGCACTTGCCGTAGAGCGGATCGCCCACGCAGGCGTGGTTGATATGGCGCATGTGCACGCGAATCTGATGCGTGCGGCCCGTAAACAAGTGGCACTCGACGAGCGTATAGCCGTCGTCAAAACGCGTGGAATCAAAGCGCTCGAGCACCTTAAAAGTCGTGATGGCCTGGCGCGCAAAGGGGTCATCGGAAACCGCCATCTTCACGCGGTCGCGCGTCGATCGGGCAATACCAGTGTTGACAGTGCCCTCATCCATGGCGATGTGCCCGTGAACGAGCGTGATATAGCGACGGTCGAGCGTGCGCGTGCGGATGAGATTTTGAAGCGCGCGCTGGGTGTCATCGTCTTTTGCCGCGAGCATAAGGCCCGAGGTATCACGATCCAGGCGATGCACGATGCCGGGGCGGTCCTCACCCTGCACGGTACCCAGATGGTCGATACCGCAGTGGTAGACCAAGGCGTTCGCAAGCGTGCCGCTCTCGTGGCCGTGGGCGGGATGGCACACCAGGCCGCGCTGTTTGGAGAGCACAATGAGGTAGTCGTCCTCGTAGCGAATGTCGAGCGGGATGGCTTCGGGAATCACATCCGTGGGATCGTGCGGCTCGGGCAGGTCGACCGAGATGCGGTCACCGGAGCGCACAGCATATTTTTTTGACAGGCAGGTCTCGCCGTTGACGGCAACGGCACCACCCTCGATCAAGTGTGCGCAGGCAGAGCGCGTGGGACAGCCACCGTTGGCGCCCAGATAGGCGTCGAGACGCTGACCAGCGGAATCGTCGGCAACAAGAATATGGATGTCGGCCATTAGCGCTCATTCCTTTCGCGAATCTTGCGGGCACGCTCCCCACGCTGCTTGGCTTTGCGTTTGGCGCGAGCCTCATCACGGGCGTTGAGTTCGGCAGTCGCATCGACCTCACGAGCGGCGGGGCTCAAGAACATGTAACCGATGAGCGCCAGCACGACGCCGACCGTAATGCCGATATCGGCCACATTAAAAACGGGGAAGTCGATGAAGGTGGTGGCAATAAAATCGGTCACGAAGCCAAAGACAAGGCGATCGATAGCGTTGCCGACGGCGCCGCCCGCAACCATGGCCATGCCCACAACCTCAAGATGGGCGAGCTGGGGTGCACGAACGAGGTACACGGCAATAGCGATAATGACTGCCAACGCCAGCACGGCAAACGCGATGCCATGCCCCTCGCCCATGCTAAAGGCGGCTCCGATATTGCGGACAAACAGAAAATCGATCACGCCGGGGATAACGGTCACATGCAGAGCATCGCCCACGGCACGAACCGCAAGCTTGGTCAGCTGGTCAACAAGCAGCACAACGAGCGCTACCCCACCAGCAACACCTAACCGCCAAAGCAAAGACGGCGTCATATCCCCAGTACGACCCAAATCAATCCCCTACCCTCAGATAATCGAATTCCGTTTAACGCAGTAGATAATCATACATTGACGCAAGCAAGAAGCGACAAATCTCCCAAGAACGGAAACACCGCAGGTAGAGCATAAATGAGCGAGCGGGTCGCATTTGAGACAAGGTGACGTGAAATGAAAGGGCGCCGACCTTTCGGTCGCGCCCTTGAAATTGAACGTCAGATTGTCCAAATGCGGCCCGCGCAGCGTCGGTAGGTTACGGCGTTCTACGAACGCCGTAACCTACAAAGCGTCAGCGCAGCGCTTACAGATATGCGCGTGGCCGTTGTACTCGCCGACGGTGGTGCGATAGTTCCAGCAACGGTCGCAGCACTCGCCCTCGGCAGCCTCAATGGCAACGGAGAGCTCCTCGCCCTGGGTCAGCTCAACATCGGAGACGATGTAGAACTCGGCCAGGTCGACGGCCTTGTCGCCGGTCAGCAGCGCATACATCTCGGCGGGAACGACCGCCTTGACGCGGACCTGTTGGCTCTTGGTGAAGGTGCCGGCAGAGCGGGCATCCTCAAGGGCCTTGGTCACGGCGCTACGGAGCTCGAGCGAAGCCTCGAGCACGCCCTCGAACTCATTGGCCTCGTCGACCGTGATGGGCGACTTGTACCAATCGAGCAGCGCGGCGTACTTCTGATGATCGACGCAGCCGGCGGGCGCATAGGCCATGGCCTCGTCGACCGTGTAGGACAGGATCGGCTGCAGATCGCGCATGAGCATCGAGAAGAGCTCGGCCAGAACGGTTTGGGCGCTGCGGCGCTCGAGCGAGCCGGGCTTCTCGCAGTACAGACGATCCTTCAGGGCGTCGAGGTACACGTTGGAGAGCTCGGTAACCACAAAGTCGTAAAGCGCACGGTAGGCGCGCGGGAACTCGTAGCAGGAGTAAGCGTCGTCGACCTCGGCCTGGACCTGGGTCAGGCGGGCAACCATGAGCTTGTCGAGCGGCAGCAGGTCGGCAAAGGCGACACCGTCGGTCTCGGGCTCAAACTGACCCTCGAGCTCGGAGAGCAGGAAGCGCAGCGTGTTGCGGAAACGACGGTAGGCATCGGACGTACGAGCAAGGATCTCGTGGTCGATGGACACGTCGGAGCTGGTATCGACCGAGGCGACCCACAGACGGATGATGTCGGCGCCCATCTCGTCACAGACCTTGTTGGGGTCGATGACGTTGCCGAGCGACTTGGACATCTTGCGGCCCTGGCCGTCGAGCGTGAAGCCCTGCGAGACGACTGCCTTGTACGGAGCGTGACCGTTGGCACCCACCGAGGTCAGCAGCGAGCTCTGGAACCAACCGCGGTGCTGGTCGGAGCCCTCGAGATACACGTCAGCCGGGTACTCAAGCTCGGGGCGATACTCGCATACGGCCTTCCAAGACACGCCGGAGTCCCACCACACGTCGAGGATGTCCTTATCGGCCTTGAGGTGATGGCCGCCGCACTTGGGGCAGACGCAGGCCTCGCCCAGGTAGCTCTCGGGAGCGTCGGTGAACCAGGCGTCGGAGCCCTTCTCATGGAAGAGCTTGATGACGGCGTCGAGCGTGGCATCGTTCATGACCTTCTCGCCGCAGTCGGCGCAGGTGTAGCTGGGGATAGGCACGCCCCAGTTGCGCTGACGGCTGATGCACCAGTCGGGACGCTGCTCGACCATGGCACCGATGCGGTTGGCCGCGTGGGCCGGATACCACTTGACGTTCTCGCGGACCTCTTTGCCAGCCTGCTCGCGCAAACCGGTCTTGTCCATCGAGACAAACCACTGGTCAGTAGCACGGAAGAGCACCGGGTGCTTGCAGCGCCAGCAGTGCGGATAGCTGTGCGTGATCTTCTTCTCGAGGACCAGGGTGCCGCGCTCGCGCAGGAACTCGATGATATGCGGGTTGGCCTCATCGGTATCCATACCGCTGAAGGGACCACCGGTGCCAAACTCCTCGCCGGTGTAGAACTTGCCGTCGTCATCGACCGGCATGCAGATGTCGGTGATGCCTTCCTTGAGGCAGGCGAAGTAGTCGTCGACGCCGTGGCCGGGCGAGTTGTGGACGATACCGGTACCGTCATCGACACCGACGTAGTCGGCCAGGAGCGCCACGCCCTCAACACCGTCAAAGATCGGCTGCTTGTAGTGGATGTGGTGGAACGTCTCGGCGGGAACCACATAGGGCTCGCCGTCGACCATGACCGGGGTGTACTCCCAGCCAAACTCCTCGCAGCACTTGGGAGCCAGGTCCTCGAGCATGACCTCGGCACGGCCATCGTGCTCAACGGCGACATAGGCGGCGCCGGGCTTAAGGGAAACGGCCTGGTCAGAGGGGATGGTCCACGGCGTGGTCGTCCAGATGATAAAGTCGACCGGGCCGTCGAAGTTCTCGAGGCCGGCGGGCTTGGAGGTCATCTCAAAGCGCACGAAAATGGACGGGCTCGTCTCGTCAGAGTACTCGATCTCGGCCTCGGCCAGCGCGGTGTGGCAGTGCTTGCACCAGTGAACCGGCTTGTGACCGCGATAGATCATGCCCTTATCGAACATGGCCTTGAAGACCTCGATGTCGGCGGCATCGTGCTGGTGATAGAGCGTCAGATAGGGGTTATCCCAGTCGCCGAGCACGCCCAGACGACGGAAACCGGCCTTCTGCAGCTCGATGTTCTCGACAGCGAACTCGTTGCAGAGCTCACGAATCTTGGCCGTGGGGGTCTGGTTGAACTTCTCGGTGCCGAGCTTCTCCTCGACCTTGTGCTCGATCGGCTGACCATGGCAGTCCCAACCGGGGACATAGGGAACCTCATAGCCCTGCATCATCCAGTAGCGGTTGATCATGTCCTTGGAGATCTTGTTCATGGCGTGGCCGATGTGGATCGGGCCGTTGGCGTACGGAGGACCGTCGTGCAGCACGAACTTCTTGTGACCCTCGTTCTTCTTCAGAACCTGCTCGTAGACCTTGTTGTCCTGCCAGTCCTTGAGTCGCTTGGGCTCGGACTTGGAAAGACCGGCACGCATGGGAAAACCGGTCTTGGGCAGATTCATCGTCTGCTTGTACTCGTTTGCCACGGTACCCCTTTCATGTCGTGGGCGCGCACGCCCTCTGGGCACCAAAAAAAGCGCCCGTCCCTGCAAGCTGGGACGAAGCGCCACAAAACGGGCTGTGCGCCCGCAAAAGCTCTTCGCTTAACCACCCAGCTTAGATGCCCTCGCCCGCTTCTAGCGCGCTCGCATCCGTTACTCGGCTGGCCTGTATCGACGACCATCTCGGCGATATCTACTAAGACGTGCCTGTGCGGCACGTCCGTTGGGACCGCAGCTCCGGGGTGATTTTCATCGGTCGCATGCACGGGTTTTCAGCGCTCCCCGCTCTCTGTAGCATGCGGATGGCCGACTACTCGTCCCCATCAACGCTTATGCGGAGTATGCTAGCACGTTCCTCGCCGGCGAAAAACCCTCAACACTGGTTTTATACGTTCGAAATTTCTCGCTATTACAGCCCTGCTCTAGGAGCAAAATACCTGAAAGCACTCTATCGAACGAAAGAAGGTTGCTATGCGCACGATTGGAATGAGCGACTACACCGTTGGCGAGGATTGCTTTGACGAGCTGCCCGCCGCACTGGCGGAGTACGGCGCGACAAAGGTCGCGATCATCGGTGGCAAGCGGGCACTGGCCGCAGCACTTCCCGGTATCGAAGCTGCGCTGGCAGGTACCGACGTCGAGATTCTGGAGACGCGCGTCTACGGTACCAACAGTACGCGTGCCAATATCGCCAAGGTCGTGAACTCCCCTGCCTGTCAGGAAGCCGACGTGCTCATTGCCTGTGGCGGCGGCAAGGCGCTCGATACCGTGAAGACGGCGGCCATCGAGCTCAAGAAGATCGTCTTCACCGTCCCGACGATTTGTTCCAACTGCTCCGCCGCGACCGCCATTGCCGTTGTCTACAACGACGACGGCTCGCTCGAGGGCTATTCGTACCCCAACCGCCCCGCTCACATCTTCATCAACCCCAAGATCATCGCCGAGGCACCGGCAGAATACTTCTGGGCCGGCGTGGGCGATGCCCTGTCTAAGCAGCCCGAGGTCGAGTACGCCACGAGCGCCGGCAACCTGGAGCACACCGCCGGTCTTGGCCTGGCACTCGCCCACACCTGCTCCGAGCCGCTATTTACCTATGGCGTCCAGGGTCTTGAGGACGTGCGCCAGAACCTGTCGAGCGAGGCCGTCAAGCAGATCGCGCTCGATATCGTGGTCAACACGGGCTATGTCTCGAACCTGACCAACCAGAACGATTACTACTACAACTCAAGTGTGGCGCACGCGTTCTACAACGCCACCTGCAGCATTCCGCGTGAGGGCACCTACCTGCACGGCGAGGTCGTAAGCCTGGGCGTGCTCGCGCTGTTTGCCTATACGGGCGATACCGAAAACCTTGAGCGCTACGCCGCCTTTAACAAGCAGATGGGACTGCCCGTGACGCTTGAGCAGGTCGGGCTTTCCGAGGCCGACATCCCGGCGCTGTGTGATTATGCGCACGCCACCAACGAGTGGAAGCAGGGCAACCCGGAGCCCTTCACCGACGAGAAGTTCGCCGCCGCCATCAAGACCGCCAACGCCTACGGCCACACGCTCTAGGCCTAGCCCAAAACCACCACAAGGGAGCAGCAACCTTATGGTGGTTTTTTATTGCTCCAGCATGTTGGGGTCGAACTCGCTTGCCGGAATGACGCGGTAGCCGTGACGCAGCAACAGATCGGCAAAAACACCGTTGCCCGCGGTGAGCGTACCGCTAAAGGTGCCGTCGTAGATGCGACCCGCGCCGCACGAGGGACTGCGGTCCTGCAAGACACACGCGGCGATCTCTTCCGGCCCGCCCGCTTGCTCGCACATATCGAGCGCACGTTGGGCACCCAGGCGAAACTCTCGATCGACCGAGACGCCCTCGCAGGTACGGACCTCGCCGTTCACAATCTCGGACGGCTTGCGCGGCGTGGACAGCCCGCCAAAGACCTCGGGGCACACCAAGAGGACCTCGGTCCCCGTACGCTCGCAGGCCTCGACCAGGTCGCGACGGTAATTATCGAGTCCGTTGTACTTGCAGCTCTCTCCCAACAAGCAGGCGCTCACCACGATCTTCATACATATCCCTCCCATACAAAACGCCCCATTTGAGATAGAAACTCAAATGGGGCGTCGATATTTACTGTCCCGAACGCAACGCTACTGCTGCTTAGGCATCAGCGGATTCTCGCGCGTAAGGAGATTCATAAACTCCTCACCCGTGATCGTCTCCTTCTTGTACAGATAACGAGCCAGCTCGTGGAGCTTGAACTTGTTCTCCTTCAGGATCTGCAGGGCGCGGTCGTGCGCGTCCTCGATCAGCTTAGCGACAATCGCGTCCACGCGCTCGGCCGTACCGGGGGCGCAGGTGAGCGACGTGTCCTGGTTGAGGTACGCGTTCTGGACGGTACCGAGCGCCATCATGCCAAACTCATCGGACATACCAAAGCGCGTCACCATGTTACGGGCGAGTTTGGTGGCCTGCTCGATATCGTTGGCGGCGCCGGTCGTCATCTCGCCAAAGATGAGCTCCTCGGCCGCGCGGCCACCGCAGTAGACGGCGAGCTTGTCCAGGACCTCCTGGCGCGTGGTCAGGAAGCGCTCGTCCTCCTCGACCTGCATGGTGTAGCCCAGAGCGCCGCTCGTGCGCGGCACGATGGTGATCTTGGTAACCGGCGCGGAACCCTTTTGGCGGGCAGCGACGATGGCATGACCGATCTCGTGGTAGGAAACGACCTGCTTCTCGTGGTCAGAAAGCACCGTGGACTTACGCTGCTGGCCGGCAATGACGACCTCCACCGACTCCTCGAAGTCGTCCTGGGTCGCGCGCTTGCGGCCTTCGCGAACAGCGCGCAGGGCACCCTCGTTGATGATATTGGCAAGGTCGGCGCCCGAGGCACCGGGTGTGGCGCGGGCAATAGCGGTCAGGTCGATCGGCGGCTGCGTCTTCACGCTCTTGGCATGCAGCTCGAGGATGTTCTTGCGGCCAGTCAGGTCGGGCAGCTCAACGGGAATGCGGCGGTCAAAACGACCGGGGCGCAGCAGGGCGGGATCGAGACTGTCGGGGCGGTTGGTTGCGGCAAGGACAACGATACCCTTGTGGTTATCGAAGCCATCCATCTCGGTCAGCAACTGATTGAGCGTCTGCTCGCGCTCGTCGTTGCCGCTAAAGCCGCCGCCATCGCGCTTCTTACCGATGGTATCGATCTCATCGATAAAGACGATACACGGGGCCTTTTCCTTGGCCTGCTTAAACAGGTCACGAACCTTGGCGGCACCGCGGCCGACGAACATCTCAACGAACTCAGAGCCCGAAATGCTAAAGAACGGAACACCGGCCTCGCCGGCAACAGCCTTGGCAAGCAGGGTCTTACCGGTACCCGGAGGGCCAACAAGGAGAGCACCGCGCGGCAGCTTGGCGCCGATCTCCTCGTAGCGCTGCGGCTTCTCCAGAAAGTCGACGACCTCCTTGAGAGACTCCTTGGCCTCTTCCTGGCCGGCGACGTCCTTAAAGGTCACGCCCACGTCCTTGGAGGCGATCACGCGCGCGCCGGACTTACCCAGTCCGCCGCCGCCAAAACCGCCGCCGCCAAAGTTCATCGACGGGCCGTCATCGCCCATAGCCTTCTTCATGCGGCGGTTGAGCCACCAACCGATGAGGAAGAAAATCGCCATGGGAAGAATGAGTGTGAGCAGGTAGTAGGTCATCAGACCCGAGTTCTTATTGGGAACAACCGACTCAAGCGAGGCGCCAGATTCAAGCACGCGATCGGTAAAGCCCGCGTCATTCGGCACACCGGTCGTCTTATAGGCGATGTTCTCGTCCTCACCCTTCTTGGTGTAATAAATGGTGTAATCGTCGGTATTGTACTCGACCTTGTCGACACTCTTCTTATCGAGCGCTTTGACAAACGTCGAGTAATCGGTCTTCGTAATCTGCTGCGTGTGACCGATGTTGGGGAACAGAACGGTCGAGAGCACGAGGTAGACGACGAAGGCGATGAGCACGTAGAGGATCATATTCCGTCTACGTTTGTTGTCATCCATCTCCATCTGCTTGAACTCCATCTACTGGGGTTGATAATGCTATCTAGAATACCCAACCCGGACGGCGATAAACCGACGCCGGGCACGAAAGGACAGAGATGGCATCACTGGAAGTCGGCAAGGTTCAAATCTATACGGGCGACGGCAAGGGCAAGACGACGGCTGCGCTGGGATTGGCGATGCGCGCCAAAGGTTATGGGCTCGACGTACTCATGCTGCAGTTTGCCAAGAAGCTGCACTGCGCCGAACATGACGCAGCACCTCGATTGGGGCTACGCATCGTACAAGCAGACCGCGACACACCCGAAGCCTGTGCCGCACAGATCATGGAGCTGGCGCGCGAGCAGATTAGCCAGGTCGACGTGCTGATCTTGGATGAGCTTGGAGAAGCCATGCGACGAGGCTTTGTGACGCGCGAAGATGTCGAAGCGTTGATCGCGATAAAGCCTGCCACCACAGAGCTCGTGCTCACCGGCCGTGGACTGCTGCCGTTGGCTGACCTTGCGGACCTAGTCACCGAAATGCGCCCCGTCAAACACTACTTCGACGAAGGCCTCCTAGCCCGTCAAGGCATCGAATACTAATTGATCCAAAGGGGACGGAGGAAAACGGATCATCGACATCACGACGGAGAGAAATGATCCGTTTTCCTCCGTCCCCAAGGGATCATTTGGCGGTGGCGCGGCCGAGCCAGTTGCCGCTGTGGTGGTAGATGGTGAACATCGTGGCCGTGATGAGCCAGGTTACGGGGTAAACCAACAGCAGGTGCTCAAGCGACGGATCGAACGGCATAATCGCAAACACCCAGATCACCCTGAGCACGACAGTGCCAAAAATCGTGAGCAGCATGGGCTGCAAGCTCACACCGGCGCCGCGGATGGAACCCGACGCGTTTTCGATAATCGAGAAGATCGCGTAGAACGGCGCGATAAAATGAAGAATCGTCGTGGTGTACGCCGAAATCGAAGCATCGTCGACAAACAGGCGCGACAACGGACCCGAGAACACCAGCAGCACGGCAGACAGGCCACCAATGAGCATAAACGACAGCACAAGCGACGTATGGTAGCCCTTTCGCATGCGCTCGTAGTTGCGCGCGCCAAAGTTCTGTGCCGAGAACGTGGTGATCGACACGCCAAGCGCCTCGGTAACCATCCAGACAATGCCATCCAAACGGCCCGAAAGACCCCACGCCGTGGTGACATCGGCGCCAAACGAGTTGACCGACACCTGAATCAAAACGTTGGAAATCGAATACGCAGCAGACTGAAAGCCAAGCGGCAGACCACACGAGATCATGCTCTTACAAATGCCCGGATCAATGCCGAGCTTGGACAGCGAAAGCCGCCACGCACCCGGTGCGTGCATCATACGAATCACGATCATCGTGGCGTTGGAGCAAATGGTCAGCGCCACCGCGATGCCGCAGCCCAGAGCCTCCATATGAAGCACGGCAACGAAGATGACATCCAGCACCGCATTAACAAGGCAGCCGGAAGCGATGATCACAGCAGGCCCGCGCGTGTCACCCACGGCGCGCAGCAGTGCCGTTCCCATATTGAGCAGCAGCGCCGCAACCATGGCGGCAAAATAGCAACGAGCATAGGCCGCGCCCTCGGCCAATAGTTCATGCGGCGTGTTCATAAGCACCAGCATGGGCTCAACGAACACTATGCCAAGAATCGAGAAAACGATACCGCCCACCAGCGCGAGGGTCATGGCCGTATGGACCGAACGACTCAGCCGGTCATCATCGTGCTGGCCAAAATACTGACCAGTAATGACTGCGCAGCCGGCGCCGACGCCAACGCAAAAGCCAATGCAGAGCTCGGTGAGCACCATCGTGGCTTGAATGCCACCCAGTGCGAGCTTGCCGCCAAACTGGCCGACGATATAGGTACCGATAAGCGTGTAGGCCTGCTGAAAAAACGAACTAAAAAAGATGGGAACACATAGCGAAAGCAGCTGCTGCCAAATAACACCCTGCGTTACATCGATAGCCGTAGATTTCTTAGCCACACGCCCTCCCCAAAAGCGCACGTCAACCGACAAAACAGTAATTTAAGACCCAAGCCAATAGCAGCTTAGCACCGACCGGCGTCGACCGAAACACCCCGAGTCAGAGCCCGGTGCGAACCATCTGCCTAGTGATACAAACCCGGCTGATAGTGGTACTCATTGCTCACGTGCGGGCACAACTGCCAAAAGGCGACGGCACTCGCCGCGGCCACGTTGAGCGAATCGACCCCATGCGCCATCGGAATGCGCACGGCCCGGTCACAGCCCGCGATGGTCTTGGCTCCCAGGCCGGCACCCTCGGTGCCCATAAAGATCGCCAGTCGATCGATCTCCTGCAGCGCAGGATCGTCCAGCGAAACGGAATCATCCGTCAACGCCATGGCGGCACAGGAAAACCCGGCATTGTGCAGCGCAGCCAGGCCATCGTGCGGCCATACGCGCGCCTCGCTGCCAATACGCGTCCACGGCACCTGAAACACCGTGCCCATGCTCACACGGGCCGAACGACGATATAGCGGATCACAACACGTAGGGCTCACCAGAATACCGTCAACATTCAACGCCGCCGCCGAGCGGAAAATCGCGCCCACATTGGTATGGTCGACAATGCCCTCGAGCACGCACACGCGCACCGGACGCTCCCCCGCCGCCTCGACGACGCCACCCAAGAACTCATCAACCGGAATCTGTCGCGGGCGACGAAACGCCGCGAGCGCACCGCGCGTCACGTTAAAGCCCGTCAACTGCTCCATGAGCTCCATGGAGGCCACAAACACAGGAACCGGATCCGCGCCCTCGCGCACAACCAGGCGCTCAAACAGCGGCATCATCTGATCGAGCCAGCGTTCGCCCAAAAGAAAGCTCACCGGCTGGTATCCGGCACGCACCGCGCGCTCGATAACCTTGGCACTCTCGGCGATAAAGATGCCCTTTTGCGGCTCCAGCACGCAGCGCAGCTCGCGCTCGGTCAGTCGCACGTAGGCGTCGAGCCGCTCATCCTCGAGCGAATCAATTCGCAGAACCTCAACGGCATCAGTCATAGCAGCCAACCCGCACCCTTCTTTACAGCACATCTATACTAAACGAGGCGACGCTAAGCGCCGCCCCATGCATTCAATCAACCCGATGATACCGTTCACGCCAGGCAATTTACGCCTCAACGCGACGATACGTCACGAACTCATAATCGAGGCCTTCGTCGCACTCGCCCGCGGCAATCGTGGCAACCCCGCCAGCCTGCGAAACTTCCCATGCAGGATCGGCGTCCAAATTGGGAAAATACGTGTCCACAGGATGGACGCAGTGGTTATGCGTGACCTCGGCCTCCACGCAGTACGGCAAAAACTGCCGATAGACATCGCCGCCGCCGATCACCCACGCAACGGGTTCATCGGCTACCGTGGCGAGCGCCTCGTCGATACTATGCACCACGTCGACGCCCTCGGGAGCAAAGCTCTCGTCGCGGGTAAGCACGATATTGCGGCGGTTCTTGAGCGGACGCCCACCGGGAAAACTCAGCAGCGTCTTGCGCCCCATAATGACCGGGCAACCTTTGGTGCACGCCACAAAATGGCGCATGTCGGCGCGATTGGACACCACCATATCGCCCTCGCACCCAATGCCCCAGTCGTCACACACGGCGACGATGGCAGATAGCTTACACGTCATGAGCGCCACCTACACCGCAATGGGAATGTTCTTGACCTGCGGGCCGTGCTCGTAGCCCTCCACAATCAGGTCGTCGGTCGTAAACGCATAGAAATCGTGCACGTCGGGGTTAAGCGTTACCTTAGGCGCCGCAAACTGCGGACGCTCGATAAGCTCGCGGACGATATCGACATGACGGTCGTAGATATGGGCGTCGGCGATCACATGCAGCAGCTCGCCGGGAATCATATCGACCGACTGCGCGACCATCATCAGCAAAATGGCGTACTGGCACACGTTCCAGTTGTTCGCGGCCAAAATGTCCTGGCTGCGCTGGTTGAGAATCATGTTGAGTGTAGGCTTATCGTCCTGCGGGCGCTGCGTGACGTTATAGGTCACGCTGTACGCGCACGGGTACAGGTGCATCTCGGACAGGTCGCTAAACACATAGGTGTTCGTCATAATGCGGCGGCTGTACGGCGTGTGCTTAAGGTCGTACAGCACACGGTCCATCTGGTCGAAATCGCCCTCGGGATAATGGCTCTTCTGGCCAATCTGGTACCCGTAGGCCTTGCCGATGGAACCAGTCTCGTCGGCCCACTCATCCCAAATATGGCTGTTGAGGTCGTGGACGTTATTTGACTTCTTTTGATAGATCCACAGAATCTCGTCCATGGCAGACTTAAGCGCCGTGCGACGCAGTGTGAGCGCGGGAAACTCCTCACGCAGGTCGTAGCGAGCCGTAACGCCAAAGTTTTTAATGGTATAGGCAGGGGTGCCGTCCTCCCACACCGGTCGGACCTTTTGGCCCTCGGTGGTGGTGCCATGGTCCAAGATATCGCGGCACATGGTTACAAACTGTTGATCAGCCTTGCTCATTGACCCTCCTGTCAGTCGCCTATAAGCGAAATTCATTGTAGCCCAGGCGCACGCGACCCCACAGCCCAAACATAAGCCCTCATTTTCGGACATATGCCAAAAATGCCTTGCACGGTTCCGCTCGCGCGCTATCTTATTGTTGACATATGTCAGATTTGGAGGGTGTATGGCAGGAAGACGCGAGAAACTACGCCGCGTAGGGATCATCCCCGAATATCGCGGTTTTACCCCCGACGGCCTTGCCAGCGGAGATGCCATCGACATGACGGTCGACGAGCTCGAGGTCCTGCGCCTATGCGACCTGGAAGGCCTCAATCAGGAGGAAGTCGCCCAGTGCATGGGCATTGCCCGCGCCACGGTGGCGGCAATCTGCAGCCGCGCACATCGCAAGGTGGCAAACGCGCTGGTCAATGGACGGTCGATCGTCATCGAAGGCGGCAATATCGCATACTCCCCCATCACCACGACGACGGCCGCATGGCCAGCAAAGGAGGTCGGCACCATGAGGGTGGCAACGACGTACGACAACGGCAACATCTTTATGCACTTTGGCCGCAGCGAGCAGTTCAAGATCTATGACATCCAGGACGGCAAGGTGCTCAACGAGCAGGTCGTAGGCACCGGCGGCACCGGTCACGGTGCATTGGCAGGTCTGCTTGCCAACGGTGGCGTCGACACGCTCATCTGCGGCGGTATCGGCGGCGGGGCCATCAACGCGCTCGCCCAGGCCGGCATCACGGTCTATGCGGGCGCCCAGGGCAGCTGCGACGCCTGCGTCGAGGCCCTCATTGCAGGCACGCTCGCTCAGACCGGCGAGGCCACCTGCGACTGCCATGGCCACGACCACGAGCACGCCCATGAGCACGGCGAGTCCTGCGGCTGCCACGGCCATCACGACCACGACGGACATGAGGGCTGCAGCTGCCACTAGTGGCAAGCACCGCGGCGTCAACACGCTTCCGCGCGTGCGACAACCTGCGAACGAACGGCGAAGGCCGCCTGGAATACCATCCAGGCGGCCTTCGCCGTTGTCGACTCAATCAAGCCGTTACTTCTTATTGCGCATCTGCGCTTCCATCTGGCGCAGCAGGTCCATATCGGACTTAGGACCGCCCGTTCCCAGGCCGCCCATGCCGCCCAGACCCATGGCATCCAGACCGGGAATATTGGGCATGCGCATCTTTTTGCCCTTCTTACCCTTTTTGCCCTTCTTGCCGCCGGCTTGCGCCTGATTGGCCATCGTGCGCATGCGGCCCATCATCTTGTTCATCTCACCCCACTGCTTCATAAGGCTATTGACCTCAGTGGGAGTCACGCCAGCGCCCTTGGCGATACGCGCGCGACGCTGGCCGTTGATGATAGAGGGACGCAGGCGCTCCTCCTTGGTCATCGACATGATGATGGCCTCGTTCTTGTCGAAGATGCCCTCGTCCAAGTTGCCGCCCATCTGGTTGAGCGCACGCTGACCACCGGGGAGCATGCCCAGAATGCCCTTCATGCCGCCCATCTTCTTGACGGCCTTCATCTGGTCGAGCATGTCGTTCATGGTAAAGCCCTCGCGCAGCATGCGCTCGGCAGCCTCGAGCTGTTCGGCGTCGGCCGCCTCCTGGGCCTTCTCGATGATGCCGACGACGTCGCCCATGCCCAAGATGCGCTTGGCCATGCGGTCGGGGTAGAACGGCTCCAGCGAATCGGGCTTCTCGCCCATGCTCACGAACTTGATGGGCTTGCCGGTCACCTGGCGCACGGAAAGCGCGCCGCCGCCACGGGCGTCGCCGTCGAGCTTGGAGATGATCACGCCATCAAAGTCGGTGCGCTCGGCAAAGGTCGAGACGACGTTGACGATATCCTGGCCGGTCATGGCATCGACGACCATCAGCACCTGATCGGGCTTGACGGCCTTCTTGATGTTCACGGCCTCCTGCATCATCTGCTCGTCGATCTGCAGACGACCGGCGGTATCGACGATGACCACGTCGCGCAGGTGGTCGACGGCCTCCTGGATGGCGCCCTTGGCGATATCAACCGGGCGCTCGCCGTCACCACGGAAGACCGGTACGCCGATCTCTCCACCGAGCGTGGCCAGCTGGTCGGCGGCGGCGGGACGGTAGACGTCGCACGCGGCGAGCAGCGGCGAGCGGCCCTGCTTCTTGAGCAGGTAGGCCAGCTTTACAGCTGCCGTGGTTTTACCGGAGCCCTGAAGGCCCACGAGCATGATGACATTGGGAATGCGGTTGCTAAAGACGAGCTTGCTCTCGGTGGAGCCGAGCATCTCGGTGAGCTGGTCGAGCACGATCTTGACGACGTTTTGCGCCGGCGACAGCGACTCCATGACCTCGGCGGTCATGCAGCGCTCCTTGGTCTTGGCGACGAACTCCTTGACGACCTTGAAGTTGACGTCGGCCTCGAGCAGCGCCATGCGAATGTCGCGCATGGCAGAAGTAATATCGGCCTCGGTCAGCTTGCCCTTGCCACGCAGGCGGTCAAATGTGTCGTTGAGGCGATCGCTCAGAGAATCAAACACTAGTCACTCCTTAGTTGGACTCGCCCACCAGGGCGCGGCAGAAATCTTTGGCATTGAACTCCTGCAGGTCATCAACCTGCTCGCCCACGCCCACGCGCAGGATCGGGAGCTTGAGCTTCTCGGCCACAGCCATGGCGATGCCGCCCTTAGCCGTGCCGTCGAGCTTAGTCATGATAATACCGTCCAGGCCCAGCGCCTCGTTAAACTCGAGCGCCTGGTTCAGACCGTTTTGGCCTGTTGCGGCATCGATTACGAGGACGACCGAGACGGGCATGGGGCCGGCGGCCATATTGGCGGCGCGCTTACGCGTCACGTTGACCACCTTGGCAAGCTCGCGCATGAGCTCGGGGCTCGTGTGCAGACGACCGGCGGTGTCGATAAGTACCAGGTCGCTGCCGCGCTTGTCGGCCTCGTCGAGCACGTCGTAGCAAACGCTCGCCGGATCGGAGCCGCGGTCGCGCTTGATGACGGGGACACCGGCGCGCTGGCCCCACACATCGAGCTGCTCGATGGCGGCGGCGCGGAAGGTGTCGGCTGAGCCGATCACGACGTTCTTGCCGCGGGCAGACATGGCGCTCGCGATCTTGCCGACCGTCGTGGTCTTGCCGGCACCGTTAATGCCCACAAACAGCACGCAACTCGGCGTGTCGGCGAACGGATCGCGCTCGACGGGCACAAAATGCTGCTCGAGCTGCTCGGCCAGGGCGCGACGGAGCTGCGGGGCGGTCTTAAGGTTCTTCTTGGCCGCGGCATCGCGCAGGTCATCGGACACCTGGATCGCGACCTCGGCACCCATGTCACCCATGACGAGGGTGTCCTCTAGGTCCTCCCAAAAATCCTCGTCGACCTCGCCGCCAAAGTAAAAGACCTCGTTGAGGGCCTCGCGGCTGCGCTCAAGTCCGCGCGAGAGAGCATCGAAGAATCCCATTATGCATTCACGACCTTTCCGGTTTCGCGATCGAGTTTTTGCGAGACGACGCGACTGACGCCGTCGGCTTGCATCGAGACGCCGTAGAGGACGTCAGCGTCCTCCATAGTACGGCGCTGATGCGAGATAACCAAGAGCTGCGTATCGGAACGCAACACGTCGAGTGCGCCGATGAGCTTGGACAGGTTGGCGTCATCGAGCGCCGCCTCGACCTCGTCCAGCACATAGAACGGCACCGTACGCGTGCGATAGACAGCAAAGAGCAAGGCGAGCGCCGTCAGGCTCTTCTCGCCGCCCGACATGAGCATCATCTTGGTGATGCGCTTGCCACGCGGCTGCGCCACGACCTCGATGCCCGTCTCGGCCGGATGCTCAGGGTCGGTCATCTCCAGATGCGCCTGACCGCCCGGGAACAGCATGGCGAAGATCTCGCGGAAGTTCGCATCGACCTTCTCGAAGGTCACCAGGAAGGCCTTGCGCATCTTACGGTCGATGGCCACGGTGATCTTGGTGAGCGCCTTGCGCGCGCTCTCCAGATCGGCCAGCTGCTCCTCGATGTAATCGGCGCGGCGCTTGAGCTGCTCGTACTCCTCCATGGCAACCTGGTTCACAGGGCCCAGGTTGTTGATCTGGCGCACGAGCTGGTTGAGCTCACGCTCGGCAGCGTCACGGTCGGTGGGCGCAGGAAGCATGAGCGCCTCCTCGAGCACCGTGGTGCCATCGGCGGTAATGGCCTTGATGGCCGCCTCTACCTGCACCTCGAGCTTGCCGCGAGAGACCTTGAACTCATTTTGCGTCGCCGTGGCGGCATCGACCCGCTCCTTGGCACGAGCAACCTCGGCCTTGGCGTCTTCGATGGTCTTCTTAAGCGAGGCCGAGTCCGCCTCCTCGAGCGAAGCCTGGTCACGCAGACGCGCGGCCCAATCCGACGCGCGCTCCAGAAGGGCCGAATAGCGCTCGTGCATAGGGTCGACGCGCAGACGCAGCAACTCGAGCGAGCGCGAAGCCTGGCGTGTTCCGCGGATACGGCGGTCGATGCCCTCCAGGCGATGCTCCAGGTCGGGCACGCGGCCCTTCAGCGAACGCAGACGCTCGCTCGTCTGAGCCAGGCGGACCTTGGCATCGGCGAGCTTGCCGGCTGCCTCGGAATCGTCACGACGCACGCGATCGAGCTCGTCGTTGGCTTCGGCAATCTGGAGACCCAGGTCGCTTGCCTGCGCGCGGGCCTCGTCACGCGAACGGGTGAGCTCGTCCACGCGCGGGCGCGCAGCGCGAACGGCCTCGGCGGCCTGCTCGCGGCGCTTGGAGATGCGCACGCGCTCGACCTCGGCGTTGTTGGCGCTTTGCTCCAGGCGGCCGATCTCGGAGAGCAGCGAGCGGCGCTCGCCCTCAAGACGGGCGATCTCGCCGGCGGCATCGCCCTCGGCGGCACGCGCCTCCTCGACGGCCGCATTAGCCTCGACGACCTGATCCGACACATGCTCAAACACGGCAGCCAAATCGGGCTCAAGGCCCTCCAGCTCGCGAATGCGACGCTTGCGCTCCAGGGCACCCGAAGCCTCGCCGGCATCGAGTCCCACGCGCACCAGGCCGCCACAGCTCACGCGGGCGCCATCGGGCGTCACATAGGTCACACCGCCAACGACTGGTGCCGCCAGCGCGGCAGCCAAGTCATCGACCACGTAATAGCCGCCGAGCAGGGCCTCGACAACCGGGCCATACCCGGAACGCACGGACAGACGGTCGACCAAACGAGAACCGGCAGCGCCCTTGGCAGCAGCAGAGCCGCTCACGCCGCGACCCACCAGCAGCGCCTCGCCCGAGGCCTTCTTTTGGTCCAGAGCCGCACGACCGGCGCGCTCAAGCGTAGCGGCGTCATCAAACAGCAAGGCATCGATATCGCCAGCAAGCAGCTGCTCGACCAGGCCCTCGAGCTCACGAGGAGCCTCGAGCACGTCGCCCAGACGACCCGAGACATCATCGCCCATCGCACCCATCAGACGGCTCACCAGCGGCGAGCTGTCGGCCATGCGGGCATCGAGCTTCTTTTGGCTGGCAAGCTCCGAGCGAACCTCGGACAGCTTGTTGCGCGCCTCACTCTCACGATTACGCAAGTCCTTCAACGCCGCACGGGCGACCTCGGTGGCCTCGCGAGCATCAATCTGGGCCTGGCGGGCCTGATCGAGCGCACCGTCAAGTTCCTCAGCGCGGTCGCGACGGCTCTCGAGCGAGGCCGTAACCTCCTCGAGCTGCTCGTCGATCTGCTCCAGGCGCGAGGCGTACATGTTGTCCTCGACCTCGGCGTTGCTCAGCGAGTCCTTCACCTTGGCGAGCTCGAGCGCGGCGTTATCGGCCACACGCTGCACATCGCGCTGCTCGCGAGTGAGCTGCGAAATCTGATTGTCGAGCGCAACGCGACGCTCGTGGAGCTCGGCGGCGGCAGGTCCGGCGGCGTCAACGTCGTCCTGGGCCTGCATATGCGCACCGGTCACTTCCTCAAGCTGGGCACGCGCATCCTCGAGCTCCTCAACCACGCGACGCCGCTGATGCTCGGAGCTCGAGATCTGGCCGCGCATGTCGGACAGGCGCGACACCATGTTGTGGCCTTTTTCCTCGAGCAGGCGCATATCGGAGTTAATGCGGCCGACCACGTCTTGCATATGGCGGCGCTGCTCGCCCAGATCGCCCACAAACAGGCCCTTTTCCTCGAGCATGACCTGGAGCTTCTCGAGCTCGCGCTCCTTTTCGCCCAAGCGGTACTGCGCAAGCTCAAGCTCGGCAGCGCCCTCCTTGGAGCGACTCTCCAGGTCGTTCCACTGCGACTGCAGCGAACGAAGCTCGTCGACGGCCAGCATCTGCGTAAGCTCGTTCGCACGCGAGGACAGCTCTTTGTACTTGCGCGCGCGATCGACCTGACGCTCCAGCGGCCGCAGCTGGCGGGCGATCTCCTTATTGATGTCGCGGGCACGGGTCAGGTGCTCGTCCATCGATTTAATCTTTTTGAGCGCACGCTCCTTGCGGCGCTTGTGCTTGGAGATGCCGGCAGCCTCCTCGATCAGGGCGCGGCGCTCCTCGGGGCGGCTCTGCAAAATGGCGTCGAGCTTGCCCTGGCTGATGATGGAATGCGTATCCTTGCCCAGGCCCGAATCGTGCAGGATGTCCTGAATGTCCATCAGGCGGCACGGGCTCGAGTTGATGAGGTACTCGCTTTCGCCCGAGCGGTACATGCGACGGGTGATGGCGACCTCGTCAAAGTCGACGGGCAGCATATGGTCCGAGTTATCGAGCACCAGCGTGACCTCGGCGACACCCACCGGCTTGCGCGCCGACGAGCCCGAGAAGATGACGTCCTCCATGGCCTGGCCGCGCAGCTGCTTGGCACTCTGCTCGCCCAGGACCCACAGAATCGAGTCGGAGATGTTCGATTTTCCCGAGCCGTTGGGACCGACGATGACGGTCAGGCCCGGCTCAAATGACATATGGGCGCGGTCGGCAAACGACTTGAACCCTTTGAGCGTGAGGGACTTGAGATACACGGTTCCTCGCTTAAACAGGCTTCTTGTTAAGAATCACGCCGTTGGTGGTGTAGCCCATGCGGTCGAGCGCCTCGAGTGCAGCGGCCCCCTCGGCCTCCTTCTTGGAGGAACCGGTGCCGCGGCCCTGGCGAATACCGTCGATGAGCACCACAGCGGTAAAGGTGGGCGCATGTGCGGGGCCCTCGGAGCCGACCAGCTTATACGCGGGAGGCTCGTGGCCGTCTGCCTGCACGCACTCCTGCAAGAACGACTTGGGGTTCGCGGGGTGCTCGGCACGCTCGGTGGCCAGGTGCGGCTTAAGCGTACGGTGGATGAACTCCGCCGCCGCATCCCAACCGGCATCCAGATACAACGCGCCCACGAGCGACTCGTAAACGTTCTCAAGCGCCGAGTGCAGGCCGCGCGCGCCGGTACCGGTCTCGGAGGCGCCAAAGATGATGATGTCGTCGATACCCAGCTCGTGCGACACCTCGGACAGCGTGGCACCCGAGACAAGGGACACCTTCAGGCGTGTGAGCTTGCCCTCGTCAAACTCGGGATAGGACTCGAAGAGCGAACGGGCCACCACGGCGCCTAAAATGGAATCGCCCAAAAATTCAAGGCGCTCATAGCTGGCAGAGACCGGCAGGCCCTCGACGGCCGAGGGATGCGTGAGCGCCGCGCGCAGCAGCACCTTGTTATTGAACTCATGGCCCAGAATCTCCTGGGCGCGCGTGAGTCGTTCAGACAAAGCCAAGACTTAGGCCTCCTTGGCGTTTTCGATCGCGTCGACGGCGTCGGCGACAGAGTTGAGCGACAGCAGGGTCTCGTCATCGATTTCGAGGTCGAACTCGTCCTCGATGGCCGTCACCAGCTGCAGACGCTCGAGCGAATCGGCATCGAGATCGTCAAAAGTGGTCTCGTCGCTAATGTCGGCGACATCGACGCCCAGCACGTCAGCGGCGACTTCGGCGATCTTATCGAAGATTTCGGAGCGGTCCATAGCGCTTCCTCTCGTATGTCATGGAACACAACACAACACGGCAATCGAAGCCGCGTTGCAATACGGCTCCGATTCTACCCCACACGGTACAGGTTGAGCCACGTAACGGGGCTCTTACAAAACGATACCGTCCATGGAATTGGCAACGTCCTGGACAAGCCCGACGCGCACGGCCTGAGCCGCGGCAAGCGTACCGTTCTTGACGGCCTCGACTGACGTAGCACCGTGGCCGATCAACACGACGCCGCGCAGGCCCAGCAGGATCGCACCGCCCTTGGCATCGCCCGAAAGCTTAGCCTTAATCTGGCGCATCTGCTTTTTAATGAGCAGCGCGGCGATCTTGGTGCCGAGCGAGGACATAAAGGCACCCTTGAGCTCCTGAAGCAAAAACTTGGCAGCGCCCTCGGTGGCCTTGAGCGCGATGTTGCCCGACATGCCATCGGCGACCACGACGTCAAAATTACCCGACGTAAGATCGGTGCCCTCGCAGTTGCCCACAAAGCCGGGAACAGCGGCCTTCATGGCCGGGAAGCACGACTTGGTGAAGTTGGAGCCCTTCTCGTCCTCGGTGCCGTTGGCAAGCAGGCCCACGCGAGGATGCTCGATGCCCAAAACCACGCGGGCATAGGCAGCACCCATCTGGGCGAAGCGCACCATATCGTCCACCGTGACATCGGGATTGGCGCCCATATCGCACAGCACCGTCAGGCCACCGGCACGATTGGGCAGTGCGTTGGTCAAGCACGGACGGACCGGCTGCTTCTTGCCCTCTGCCAAATACCTAAACGGCGTGACGTAGGCCGTGGCGGCAGCGGTCATGGCGCCGGTGGAGCCGGCCGAGAAAAACGCGTCCGCATTGCCTTTCTTAATGGCACGGCACGCAAGCACGATCGAGGACTTGCGCTTAGTCATCACGGCGCGGATGGGATCGTCCTCCATGCTGATGACATCGGGGGCCTCCAGAGCCTCCACGCGGGCATGCGCTGCGGCAAAGGGGTTGACGATTTCGGCGGGACCGACGGCCAAAATCTCGATCTCGGAATCTGCCTCGAGCGCAGCCTCGATACCGTCGAGGACAACCTGGGGCCTCTCGTCTCCGCCCACAACGTCTACACAAACGCGAACGTTACTCATTTCATATGCTCCTTATACAAAAATGGCCGACTCATTGAGCCGGCCATTGTGGTTCCAGTTGGAACGGCATCGTATCCAGAGTATACAGTTACTCGGTAACGATAACCTCGCGGTCCTTGTAGAAACCGCAGCTGGGGCACACGTGGTGCGGGAGCTTAACAGCGCCGCAACGGGGGCACGTGGACTGAGCCGCAGCCGAGATCTTCATGTTGGCGGAACGACGGGTATGGGTGCGGATACGACCCTGCTTTTGTTTAGGTACGGGCATAGTGACCTTCCTTATGAACTATCCAGTGTGGCGATTACGCGCAAGTAGCGATACTACCACAGTTTTACTCGTCAAGCTTGAGATTCTTTAATGCTGCAAATGGATTTTCCGTGGCAGCGGCCCATTCGGCCTCCGCCTTGGCGGCGCAATCGCATTGCTCGACGTTGAGATTGATGCCACAGGTGGGGCAAAGGCCGCGGCAATCGGGCTTGCACAGGACAACGAACGGCGTGTCCATGACGACCGCGTCGTTGATGGGCTCACCCAGATCGACGATGCGATCCTCGCCCAGCAACTCGTAGCCGTCTTCGTAGGCCTCGGGGTCCTCGGGCTCCTCAAAGAGGTAGAACTCCTCGATCTCACCTGCGATATCAAACGAGGCAGGCTCTAGGCAGCGATCGCACTCGCCGGTGGCGTGGGCGCGGACCATGCCCGAGAGCAGAACACCGGTGCCGGCGTTGGTAAAGACCACGTCGTAGGCAATGCCGTCCTGCAGCTGGTACTCCTTCTCGCCCACCGTGTAGGTGGCGACATCGACCTTGCCGGTCAGCGGATAAGAGTCTCCGGGAAACTCGAGCTGCTCGGAAAGATCGACGGTTACGCTCGGGAACTCAGCCATTACCACTGACCGTTCTGCTGAGCGGCACCCTCGTTGAGCTGCTGACGGCAACGGGTGACGGTGCCGGTCAAGCTCTTAAGGTTCTCCTCGAGGTGCGTAAAGACCTGCTCGGCGTAGTCCTCGGCGGCATAGCGCGTCTCGCGCTCGTACTGCTGGGCACGGTCGCGGATGTCGTCGGCCTGCTGCTGTGCTAGGCGGACGATCTCCTGCTCACCGGCAATGGTGAGCGCCTGCTGTTGAGCATCGGCAATGATGGAATCGGCCTGAGCGGCGGCGGAAGCCATAAGCTCCTCGCGCTCTTTGAGGATACGGCGGGACTTCTGCCACTCCTCGGGATAGCTCATGCGGATCTCATCGAGGATGTTAAAGAAGACGTCGGCGTCGATAACCTTCATCTGGGCGTTCTTGCCGAACGGCGTCTTAGCCTCTTCGATGAGCCCCTCGAGCTCGTCGACAAGACTCACGATCCTGTCGCCAGGAAAATTCTCGCCCGGCATCCGGTCTCCTTTCATAGGTAACATATCATCGTGTTAGTTTACCACATGCCACCAGGCAATAAAAAACGTCACGAAAAGCGATGTTTGAGCGCTGCGACCACGTTGGGCGGCACAAACGTCGATACGTCGCTGCCAAGCGAAGCGATCTGGCGTACCACCGAGCTCGAGATGTACCCGTACTGCGGAGCACTCATGACAAAGATAGACTCCAGCTCGCAATCCAGACGATAGTTGAGGTCGGCCTGCTGCAGCTCGTATTCAAAGTCGGTCATGGCGCGCAGACCCTTAACGACGGCACCTGCCCCCTGCTCACGTGCAAAGTCGACCAGCAGGCCGGTGAAGGGCAGCACCTCGACGCCGTCCAAATCACCGAGGGCCTCGCGGGCCAGCGCCACGCGCTCGTCGAGCATAAAGGTGGTACCAACGCCGTTTTTACCCTGCGATTCGGCCACGGCGACAATCACGCTGGGAAAGATGCGGCGGGCACGGCGAATCACGTCTATGTGACCAAAGGTGATGGGATCGAAGGTGCCCGGGACGATCACGCGGTTGATGGTGTCATTCATGGGTGTCCTCCGATGGCACGTCCTCGTCGTTGTCGCTGTCGTCAGCATGGCCGCTCTCGTCCCCGGTCACCCAGCGAAGCAAGTCAACCGAGGTAATACCGTAGCGCTTCTCTCGCACGGTCTCAAAAGCAGCTGGATGACCGCCTGCATCGGATGCGGCGTGCTCAAACAGGGCAAAGGCCCCGGGTGCCAGCAATCCCTGCTGGGAAAGATTCTGCAGCAGCTCCTCGACCGGCTCGGCGCCAAAGGCATACGGCGGATCGAGCAGGACCAGATCAAAGGGACCGCCCGGCACGCGACCGCGCGAAGCGCTCGCCAGCACATCGCCGGTAACGACGCGCCAGCGCGAGCGGTCGCGGCACAGCAACTCGATATTCTTGGTGATCAGACGGGCGGCATTGCGATCGATCTCGAACGTGGTAAGCGAGCGCGCGCCACGCGAGAGCATCTCGATTCCCAGGGCACCGGAGCCGCCAAAGGCATCCAGCACGCGGACCTCGTCCAAATCGAAATCGAACGCCGACATGACCATGGATGCACATGCCTCGCGCACGCGATCAGTCGTGGGACGGGTGACATCGCGCCCGCGCGGCTCTTCGATCTTGCGGCCGCGCCATTCACCGCCGATGATTCTCATCCTCCGCTGACCTCCTTAAAGATATGTCGATAGCGCGTGGCAACCGCGTCACGCAAAGGGCGCGTCGCCACGGAGTCAAGGTTGCAAGCATACCGCAAGAGCTCGACCGCGTCCAAATGAGCCCATTCGATAAGATCCTCGTCGGCGTCCAGGTCCACAAAGCGCAGGGTCACGCCGCCATGCTGACGGTAGCCCAGGATTTCACCCTCATGGCGCAGACGCAGGTCCATCTGGGCGAGCGCAAAGCCGTCAGAGGTCTTTTCGAGCGACTGGAGACGGTCTTGTGCCGCCGACGCGCCACCGTTGCCCTTGGAGTGCGTCATGACCAGGCAAGTGCCCGACACGCTGCCGCGGCCCACGCGGCCGCGCAGCTGGTGCAGGGCCGCCAAGCCAAAGCGCTCACCGTTCTCGATGACCATGACGGTGGCGTTGGGCACGTCGACGCCCACCTCGACCACCGTGGTCGATACGAGCACGTCGATCTCTCCGCGCTTGAAGGCGTCGATCACGCGGTCCTTCTCCCCCGCCGGCATGCGGCCGTGAAGGCGCTCGATGGTAAGTCCCGGCAGCGCCAGGCGCAGTCGGTCGAGCTCGGTTGCCGTATCGTGCAGCGGTACAGGCACGGTCACGCGGCCCTCGTCGTCGCGGGCGATACCGGGTACGTCTTCCAGCTCATCGGCCGAGTCACTCGGCTCCACAAGCGGGCAGATCACGTAAGCCTGCTGGCCCTTTTCATACGCCTCGCGGATGGCACCGTAGGCCAAATCCCGGCTCGACTCGGTGAGCACGCGCGTCGTAACGCCCGCCCCCGGAACAGGTCGATGGCGGATGATGCTCGTGTCCAGGTCGCCGTAGACCGAGAGCGCCAACGTGCGCGGGATCGGCGTGGCCGTCATAACGAGAAGGTCGGCACCCGGGCCCTTGGCACGCAGAGCATTGCGCTGGCCCACACCAAAGCGGTGCTGCTCGTCGATGACGACAAGCGACAGATGCTTAAACGCCACGTTGTCCGAAAGGACCGCGTGGGTTCCAAAGAGGACGTCGAGCTCGCCCGATTCCAGCTGCGCATGGATCTGCTCGCGCTCGGCCGCCGGCGTGGCACCCGTCAGGAGCGCCCAAGACATGCCAGCCTGGGAGAGCAAGGGGCCGGTCTTATCGGCATATTGGCGCGCCAGCACGCCCGTAGGCGCCATAACGCAGGACTGAGTGCCCGAATCGGCCGCGACAGCCAGCGCGCAGGCGGCGACGGCCGTCTTGCCGGTACCGACGTCGCCCAGTAGCAGGCGGTTCATCACGCGCCCGCCATCGCACATGTCGCGCAGGATGTCTTGGAACGCGGCCTCCTGCTCGTCGCTCAGCGAAAACGGCAGGGCTTCCTTGAGCGCCGCCAGGTGCTCACCAGCGACGTGGGCGTAGGGAGCAACTTCGACCAAGCCGCCGTCGTTGCGCAATCGCAGCGCCAGCTGCAGGTAGAGGCACTCCTCATAGGCAAGCCGTGCACGCGCAATATCGCGCTCGGCCATGCTCGATGGAAAGTGAATTGAGCGCAGCGCGCGGGCATTGCTCATCAGGCGGCGCTTGGCGCGCACGCGTGCGGGAATCGGGTCGAAGGGATTGCCGACGACCTCGAGCGCGCCGCTAACGATGCGGCGCATCCACGCCTGGCTCACGCCATCGCTCACGTAATGGACCGGCAGGATGGTGCCCGCGGCACGCCCGTCCTCGAGCTTTTCGAAATGCGGCGAGGCCATCTGCTTAAAGCCGTAGGCAAACTCGACCTTACCCATCACGGCCAGGCGGTCTCCCTGCTTAAACTGCTGGGCAATCCATGGCTGACGGAAAAAGGCGACTTGCAGCACGCCCGTCTCGTCCACCAGCGAGACCTCGGTCACCTGCATACGCGGGCGAGGCTGCTTTTGAACAATGCGATCGACCGTGGCGACAATCGTGCACACGGTCCCGATGGGAGCCATCTCGATGGACCAGGAGCGCGTAAAGTCGAGATAGCGGTGAGGGATATGGAGAAGGAGGTCCCCCACCGTCCGAATTCCCAGACGGCGAAGGGCCTCCTCACGTTTACCCGAAACATATTTGAGTCGCGCAATATCCTCGTCGAGCGCATTGCTCTGGGCAAAGCGCTCCGAGACGCGCGGCACGGAGCACAGCTCGGACATGGGCAGATGCCTACTCGATCGAGAAAATCACGGGATAGAGCGGCTGCTCGCCACGATGGGCATCGATCTCCAGGTCGGGCTGAGCCTCCTCGATGGCGTCGACGATCTCCTGAAAGGCCTCATCGGACAGCTCCTCGCCGGCCAGAATCGTCAGCGCGTCGCCCTCCTCTTCCTCCTGCATACGGTTGATGCAGTCGAGCGTGACCTGCTTCACATCGGAGCCGACCACGTCGATGGAGCCGGCAATGATACCCATGACGTCACCGGAGTGAATCGGAGAACCGTCAGAGGCGCTGGAATCGCGCACGGCACGGGTGACCTCGCCATCGCGAACCTCGCTGATGGCGTCGACCATGGCGGCAACGGCGTCCTCGAGCTCGGAATCGGGCAGGACGGCGAACAGCGCGGAGAACGCCTGCGGGACGGTCTTGGTGGGAACGACGGCGACCTTCTTGTCGGTGCAGGCAGAGGCTGCGGCCTCGGCAGCCATGCGGATGTTGCCGTTATTGGGCAGGATAATGACCGAGGTCGCGTTGACCTGGTCCACCGCGCCCAGCAGGTCGGCGGTCGAGGGGTTCATGGTCTGGCCACCCGAGACGATCACGTCAACGCCGAGGGACTTGAGGATGTCGGCCTCGCCCGAACCGGCGGCAACGGCGACAAAGCCCAACGCCTTGGCGGGCTCGGCGGCCTTTTCCTGGTCCTCATGAATCTTGGCGGTACGGTCGTGGGCCTCCATCTCCATGTTGTGGATAAAGACCTCGTAGATCTGACCAAGCTGCAGCATGTGCTCGAGCACCAGGTTAGGCGTGTTGGAGTGCACATGGATCTTGTAATCGGGGTAGGCACCCACGAGCAGCTCGCAGTCGCCCATGGAGCCCAGGAACTTAAGGCACTCGTCCTCGTCAAACGGGGCGTCGGCCTTAAAGAGGAACTCGTTGCAGTAGCGGAACTCCGAGCCCTCCCAATCGTCGTTGGCCTCGATCTCAACGCGACCGAGGGCCGCGTCGCGGGCAGAGCCAGCGGAATCAAACGTGGCGGAGAAATCCTCGACAACGGTGCTGCGGCCAAGCGCAGCGGCGACAAAGTTCTCCAGGAAGATGGCAAAGCCAAAGGCGCCGGAGTCGACCACGCCGTTCTCCTTCAGAACGGGCAGCAGGTCGGGCGTGCGGGCGACGGACTGGTAGGCCTCGACGACGATGGCGTCGAGCGCGTCCTCGGCCGAGAACTTCTTCTTTTCGCACTCATCGGCCTTGGTCGAGACATCGCGAAGCACCGTGAGGATCGTGCCCTCGATGGGCTTGCGAACGGCCTGGAAGGCGACCTTGACGGCGCGACGGAAAGCGAAGGCGATGTTGGCGGACGTAATGGGCTCGTCGACAGAGACGAGACCCTCGGCCACGCCACGCAGGATCTGCGAGGTGATGACGCCGGAGTTGCCGCGGGCACCCATCAGGGAGCCGTGGGTAATGGCGCCGGCAATGGCCTCCATATCGGCATCGGCGGGAAGGGCGGAAAGCTCCTTGGTCACCGAGGCGAGCGTGAGCGACATGTTGGTGCCGGTGTCGCCGTCGGGTACGGGGAAGACGTTGAGCTTGTTGATCTCCTCGGCCTTGTCGGAAACGGCAGCCGCAGCGATCGGAAAACAGGTGCGAATGGTCTTTGCAATCATGGGTATTTGAATCTCCGTTTTCGGATGCTAGTTCAGACGGCTCTTGAGCGCGTCGATGTGGATGCCGATCTTAAGGCTGGCGGGATCGATCTGGGCGATTTCCTGCAGGGTGAAGGCAACGGAGCTCGAAAGATTGTGGCAGACGGACTTCATGTTGACGCCGTTCTCGAGCACGACGTGAAGATCGACCGTAAGGCCGTTCTCGTCGGCGGAGACAAGCACGCCCTTGCGGAGGCGCTGACCGGCAAGCAGGCGCACGCTCTCGGCGCCCTGGAGCTGTTCGGCCATACCGACGACGCCATAGCACGTCATCGCGGCATAACCGGCAATATCGGCAATAACGTCGTTCGAGACGCTCAGGCTGCCGTTAATGGTCTCAGACACAAGAATCTCCTTATCTGGTGCTCACGGCACCATCTCGTGGGAGCAATCATTGCATTATTCTACAACGAGCGCGCCATGTTGAGGTGGTGGGTCGCGGGATTACATCCTCGACACGAAATGTTGATATGGCAACGTTCGCGCCAGGCGATCGCGGCATGAAAAAACCCGCCACATAAGCGACGGGTTTTACAACCTGGCTCCCCGGGTAGGACTCGAACCTACAACAGCGCGGTTAACAGCCGCGTGCTCTACCATTGAGCTACCGAGGAATTTAAAAGCCCAGCAGAATGGGCTGAGAAATTCTGGCTCCCCGGGTAGGACTCGAACCTACAACAGCGCGGTTAACAGCCGCGTGCTCTACCATTGAGCTACCGAGGAATAGGTGCGTGCTCTCAAGCAACGAAGTTTATTATACGGACGAATCAGCTTAGGGCAAGAACTTTTTTGAGAATTTTTCCGACCTAGTCATTGGGGACGTCCCCAATGACTACATGAAAGCGCCCCCAAGCGGATGTGCTTGAGGGCGCTTCTTGCTTGCGAGGTTAAGACTCAATATAGTCCTTCAGCTTGCTACTGCGGCTGGGGTGGCGGAGCTTGGCCAGGGTCTTGGACTCGATCTGGCGGATACGCTCGCGCGTGACGCCAAACTCGCGGCCGACTTCCTCGAGCGTACGGGGATGTCCGTCGACAAGGCCAAAGCGCAGCTCGATAACCTTGCGCTCACGATCGGCAAGCGAGTCGAGCACCTGGGTGAGCTGCTCCTGCAGCATGGAGAAGCTGGCGGCATCGGGCGGAACGATAGCCTGGGAGTCCTCGATGAAGTCGCCCAGCTGGGAATCCTCTTCCTCGCCGATGGGGGTCTCGAGCGACACGGGCTCCTGCGAAATCTTCTGAATCTCGCGGACGCGGTCGGCGCTCATGTCCATCTCGGCACCGATCTCCTCGGGGGTCGGGTCGCGACCCAGGTCCTGGAGAAGCTGGCGCTGCACGCGGACGAGCTTGTTGATGGTCTCGACCATGTGCACGGGAATACGGATGGTACGGGCCTGGTCGGCGATAGCACGCGTGATGGCCTGACGGATCCACCATGTGGCGTACGTGGAGAACTTAAAGCCCTTCTGGTAGTCGAACTTCTCGACGGCGCGAATCAGACCGAGGTTGCCCTCCTGGATCAGGTCCAGGAACAGCATGCCGCGACCGACATAGCGCTTGGCGATGGAGACGACCAGGCGCAGGTTGGCGCTGATGAGCGCCTGCTTGGCCTCGAGACCGACGTTCTCGATACGGGTCAGGCGACGCATCTCGGCGCGGGTGAGCTCGATCTCGCCCGCATCGGCGGCCTCGAGCTTCTCGGTGGCATCGAGACCGGCCTCGATCTTCATAGCCAGATCGACCTCTTCGGAGGCGGTCAGCAGGTCGACTTTACCGATCTCCTTAAGGTACATACGAACCGGGTCGCCGGTCAGCATCACCGTGGAGGCATCGATGCCACGCACGCGCGAACGCGAACGGGACGTGCGCACGGTGCGCTTCTTCTTGCTCTTGGAAGAACCCATCTCAGCGTCGGCCTGACGGGCCATCTTAAGCTCGTGATCGTCGAGCGAGCCGGAATCGTGCTCGTCGTCATCGAAATCGTCGGTATCGCTATCGTTATCGTCATCGTCGACGTCTATGGGGGCGTCGTCGTTTCCGCTCGCGGAGATAATCTGGATGCCGCTGTTGCGCAGCGCGGAATACACCGCGTTGAGCTGCTCGTCAGACACATCGATATCCTTCAGGGCGACCTGAATCTCGTCCTCGGTTACCGAAGTCCTGTTTGAGCCGTTGCCCATGAGCTTTGCAACGTAGGATTCCAGCCCAGTACCCGTGCTCTCACTCTTTTTTGGCACAGATTCTCCCTTCATAGTCCACAGGACTCATTACTTTAGCACACACATTGACGTCTATACCCAAAATTCAGACTGGATATAGGCGCGAATACGCTGGTTGACCACAACATCTAGGCTTGGCCTGCGCCCGCTGTCTCCAAACCGATCAAACGGAACGGGTCTGCCACGCCGCCGATCGACTTTTGTAGCTCGCGCTGGCGCTGAGAATCTTGCATCGCTTGCATCGTCAGCACACGGCGCGCCTCGTCGTCGAGAGACCGGTCCTGACGTAGCTTGGCCTGTGCGGCGCGCATGCGGCGCTTGATGGTGTAGAGCTCAAGGGTATCAAGCATAAACACGATGTTCGTCTCGGTGGGGTGCTTGCTCGTCGACGAAATGCACCCGGCGCTGACAAGCGACGCTGCCTCGGGACACACCGCGCGCGCCGCATCCATGCACGCCGTGGGATCGGTGCCCGGCGGCGTCGCGAGCACGGCCCACGCGATGGACTCGTGGCGCGGATCCACCCACTCGATCGAGCAGATGCGGTCGGCATACGTGCGGAAGAGGTCGGGGTAGCTCGTGAGCATCGTCAGCAGCTCGCGCTCCCCCGCCAAAGACTTTCGCTCCAGGTCGGTCAGCACGATCGGCATCGTCGATGCCGCAGACACGTCCGTTGCATCGGCAACCGGCGCCGCGCCATCCACACCAACCGGCACATCGATCGGCGGCATATCGTCGACGACCTCGACCGGCGCGGCCCCGTAGGCCTCGAGCGGAACATAGTCGTACGGTTCTTCCTCGACCGGCGTGGACACCGCCGGTGTCGCCCCCGACGCCCAGGCACCGCGAGAAGTCCCTTGTGAACCGAACGCCCGACCGCCCGTGCTGCCTGCACGCTCGGCCTGCGCCCGCTGGCGCTCGTAGTTCTGCTCGCGACGACGCTCGGCATCCTCGCGCTTGGCAACATCGCGAAACACGCGGCCCGAGCTCGAACGCACCGTGTCCAAGTCCAACCCCAGCAGGTCGGCAATCTGGATAAAGTACGTATCGATCATGTAGCTATCGCGCAGCGGATAGATGAGCGTCAGCGCGTCCTCAAGCGCTTTGGCACGACCGCCCGGCGTGGTAATGTCGCTCGACTCCTGCAGTGAGCGGTACACAAAGTCCATGAGGGGTTCGGCGGCGTCGATACGTACCTGCAGTGCCTCGCCGCCATGCGCCGTGATGAACTCCATGGGGTCGTTGCCGTCGGGAAGCACCACGCAGCGCAGGTCCATCGAATCCTGCTCGATAAACTGAATCGCGCGGCGCGCGGCCTTTTGACCGGCCGCGTCGCCATCGAACATATATACAATGCGCTTGGCAAAGCGGGTGAGCGTCTTAACATGATGTTCCGTCAGCGCCGTGCCCAGCGTGGCGACGACGTTTTTAATCCCCGCCTCCCAGCAGGCGATGCAGTCGGTATATCCCTCCACCACAATGGCGGTATCCTGCGCGACGATAAACTCCTTGGCCCAGTTAAAGCCGTAGAGGTTTCGCTTTTTATGGAACACGCTCGTCTCGGCGGTGTTGAGGTACTTAGGCTGTCCGTCGCCCATAATGCGCCCGCCAAAGGCGATGTTATGACCCTGCTCGTCAAAGATGGGAAACATCACGCGGTCGTAAAAACGGTCGGCAAGCTGCCCGCGCCCACGGCTCACGGCCACGTTGGCGTCGATCATCTCCTGCGGGGTAAAGCCCGCCTGCGACAGATGCGACACCAGCGCGTTGCGACCCGGAGCAAAGCCCAGGCAGTAGCGGCGGCAGACGTCGCCGCCCATACCGCGGCTTGCGAAATACTCGCGCGGACGGCTGTCCTTACCGCGCATGAGCATGGTGTGGTAGAACTGGGCGGTTTCGGCACACAGGTCATAGATGCGGGCGCGCTTGGTGCCGCGCTCGCGATAAGCGCCGGTATCGTGCAGCTCAATGCCGGCACGGTCGGCCAAGTAGCGAATCGACTCGGGAAAGCTCAGGTTCTCGCGCTTCATAATGTAGGTGAAGACGTCGCCGCCCTCGCCACAGCCAAAGCAGTGCCACACCTGCGTAGCAGGGATAATGTGAAACGACGGGGTCTTTTCGCCATGGAAGGGACAGCAGCCCCAAAACTCATGGCCGCGGGGCTTAAGCTCAACCGTTTCCTGCACGATGGCAACCAGGTCGGACGCAGCGCGCACCTGGTCTTTTTCCTCATCGCTAATCACGGATGCTCACCCCCTGCTCACCCAAATGATGACGGATATCGTCAATATTACCCTCGACGGTCGCGATAAGCTCGTCCAGCGAATCGAACACGCGCGACGGGCGCAGCCAGCGCGTAAACGCCAGCGACACCGAGGCGCCGTACAGGTCGCCCGCATACCCGATCAAGTTGGCCTCGAGATGCGCCGAGGAGGCATCGTCGGCATACGTCGGCGGCAGGCCCACGTTGACGGCGGCAGGCCATACGGTATCGTCGACCAGAACAAGACCCTCGTAGACACCATCGGCAGGCACCTGAATACCCTCAGGCACCTGAATATTTGCCGTAGGAAAACCCATGTCGGAGCCCTGGTGACGACCGCCGGCAACAATACCTCGCAGCATATACGGGCGGCCGAGCAGCTCAGCGGCAAGCTCAACATGACCCTGGCGGAGCTCCTGGCGAATACGGGTGGCGCAGATCGTCTTCCCGTCGACGCACAGCAGCTCGTGACCAAAGACGTCTACACCGCGCGTGGCTCCCCACGCCTGCATCTCGCCAACGCCCGAGGCGCCGCCGCGACCCAACCTAAAGTCGCTACCCACGCGAATCGAGCGGATATCGACGACGCGCGACAGCAGCTTAAGAAAGCCCGCATGGTCGAGAGCCGCCACCGCAGGCGTAAAGGGAACGGCCACGACCGCATCGACCCCGGTGAGAGCCAGGGCATGAAGACGGTCGGCCGTCGTCATCAGTTTTTGAGCGGGCGAGGGGCTCACCACCACATCCGGGTCGGGATCGAAAGTAACCACGACCGCCTTGCAGCCGTGGTCACGCGCATCGCGAACGACCGCGTCGATCAGTTCGTGATGCCCCCGATGTACGCCATCAAACACACCGATGGCGATCGACGCGGCGCCCAGGCACGCGCAATCATCAAATGCATCGGCGGCGACGATGCGAGCCTCATCCGACTCGCCCGCGAAAAAAATACGCGCGAGCTCGTGGGGGGTCAGCATCATCGAACACCGCCGATCGCCTGCGGAAAGACGTGCTCCATTACAAAGCGACCGCCCTCGATACGGGCGAGCGCCTTGAGCCCGCCATCGAGCACCAGCGCAAACGGCGCCTTCGACGCATCGAAGCCCGCAAGCGCGCGCTCAATAGGAATACGACGTCCGCACAGCAGATCGTCGGCAAGATCACCTGGCAAGTCGACGCGCGTGGCGCCCAGTGCCGCAATGGGATCCAGGGCAAAGCCGGCAGCGGACTCGGCAGAAAGCTCCTTGACCGTATGACAGGCACCAATGGAAACAACGCCGGAGGCTGTACGGCGCAGTGCGGAAATATGTGCCGCGTTGTCGCAGGCACGGCCCAAGTCGCGAGCGAGCGCACGGATATAGGTGCCCTTGCTCACCGAAAACGCTACGGTCCAAACGCAAGCGTCGCCATCGCCACTCACGGCAATCAGGTCGGCGGAGAACACCTCGACCGGACGCGGGGGCAGTGACACGGCATTGCCCTCGCGCGCAGCCTTATAGGCGCGCACGCCGTTGACCGAAATGGCCGAAAACGCCGGCGGTACCTGCATCTGCGGGCCCAACATGGCGGACAGGCGCTCGCGGGCATAGGCCGGATCGCGCAGGTCGGCGGCAACGGGCACCGTGCAGACGGCCTCGCCCTCCGCATCATCGGTATTGGTCTCGACGCCAAACGAGATGTCGGCGACGTAGCTTTTGGTATCAAGCGTGAGCATGCCCAGCAGACGCGTAGCCTGGCCCACGCCCACCACCATGACACCCGATGCCATGGGGTCGAGCGTTCCGGCATGACCGACGCGCCGCTCATGGAGGGCGCGTCGGCATTGCGAAACAACGTCATGAGACGTGCAGCCCACCGGCTTATCGACGGCGAGCAGCATATTAAGTTGAGAAGGTGTACGACGAGCCATGTACCATCCAAAAAGTTAGAGCTCGACGGTCACCGAAGCGGGATCCTCCCCTACCAGCTCGGCCAGCATGGGAAGTGCCGTGGTGAGCGTCTCGGAAATCGTTCCGGCGTTGGTAAAGCCGGCGGCAGCGTGGTGCCCACCTCCGCCAAAGTTGGCCGCAATCTCGGAAACATCAAGATCGCCCTTGGAGCGCAGGTTGCCGCGCACCTTAGTATCGCCCTCGATGCCCTTAAGGAACAGGCAGACCTCGACGCCCATCACCGAGCGCACCACATCGACCAGGCCGTCGCACTCATCCGAGGTGACGCCGCATTCCTTGAGGTCACTCTCGTACGCGTAGCTATATGCCACGCGCCCGCGCGCGACCGTCTTGATGCGACCCATGACGATGGACTTGAGGTGCAAGAACTCGACACGCATGCTCTGGTAGACCTCGAGCGCGACGCGCGCCGGATCGGCACCGTGCGCCACCAGACGCGAGGCGGCATGAAACGCTGCAGCATCGGCGTTCTGATACTGAAAACGACCGGTGTCGGTGACCAGACCGCACAGCAGGCAGGTGGCGATGCTGTCGCTTGCGGTAATACCGCAATCGGCCAAAAAGCGGTCGATGATCATGGCGCAAGCAGCGGCATTGACACACCTAAGGCTGACCTCGGCAAACTCCTCGCGTGCCGGGTGATGGTCAAAGCACGCCACGTGAGCCGAACGACGCAACACCTCGGCGGAATTATTGAGGCGCTCGACGACCGGCACGTCTACCGAAATGAACAGGTCCGGGTTGCCGGTGTAGGCAGATGCCGGCACCAGCAGATCGGCGCCCTCCATAAAACGGTAGATGCGCGGAACGGGATCGTCGTCTGCCAGCAGCAGGGCGATGTCCTTGTCGGGGAACACCTTCATAAGCGAAAGGCCCAGGCCCAACACGGAGCCCAGGGCATCGCCGTCGGGAGAGGTGTGACCCGAGATCGCAATGGAGGACGCACCCTCGATGAGCTCGAGGATGCGTCGTTTAATATCTGCAGACTCGCACGAGGCGAGATCGGCGGAATTAGTCATCTAAAGCTGCCTCCTGGGCGGCATCCGCTATGGGGTAGCCGTCCTCGTCCTTTTCGATCGCAAGCGTGGCCGGAACGTTTTCCAGCGCACGCGTGATGCGCTCGGCCTCATCGGTCGAGCGATCGATGCGAAAATCGAGCTCGGGCGTGACGCGCCAATCGAGCGAGCGAGCCAACAGGCTGCGAATACGGCCCTTGGCGCTGGCAAGCGCCTCCATGACCTCATCGTAGCGGCTCGCATCGCACGACACGTACACGCGTGCGAACGAACGGTCCACCGCGACCTCGACCGCAGTCAGGGTGACCAGGTCGAGACGCGGATCGGAAACCTCAAAGAGCAGGATATAACCAAGCTTCTCGCGAAGCTGCTCGCCCAAACGGCGGGTTGCCTGCGTTTGCTTCATAGCGCTACCCCCTACTCGGTACGGGCAACCTGGTCGATGCGGTAACCCTCGATCTGATCGCCGGGCTTGATGTCCTGGAAGTTCTCCAGGCCAATGCCGCCCTCGGAACCGCTCTTGAGGCTCTTGGCCTCGTCCTTGTAGTGGCGCATCGAGGCAATCTTGCCGTTGAAGACCACAATGCCGTCACGCACCAGGCGCACGGAATCGGTCGCGGCGATCTCGCCCTCCTCGACGCGGACACCGGCGGCGATGCCGACTTTGGGCACCTTGAAGGTGTCCAGGACGGTCGCGGTACCCGTGGAGACCTCGACCTCGGTGGGCTTGAGCATGCCGATGCGGGCAGCGTCGAGCTCCTCGAGGCACTTATAGATAACGTCGTAGCAACGAATCTCGACGCCCTCGCGCTCGGCTGCGGAGCGGGCCTTGCCGTCGGGACGCACGCCAAAGCCGATGATGATGGCGTTGGAGGCGTCGGCCAGGACGACGTCGGTCTCGTTGATGGCACCGACGGCGGAGTGGATCGTGTTGATGCGGACCTCGGACTGATCCATCTTGTCGAGCGAGTCCTGAAGGGCCTCGATGGAACCCTGGACGTCGGCCTTGATGATCAGGTTGAGCTCCTTGACCTCGGCATCGGCGATGGTCTCGAAGAGGTTCTCGAGCGTGACGTGCTTCACGCGGCTCTGCTCCTCGATACGGGCCTTGAGCGAACGCTCATCCGCCAGGGCGCGAGCCTCGCGCTCATCCTCGAACACGCGGAACTCGTCACCGGCGTTGGGCACGGACTGCAGGCCCAGGATCTCGACGGCGTCGGAGGGGCCGGCCTCGGTGACGGCATTGCCCTTGGGGTCGAGCATGGCGCGGACGCGGCCGTAGGTAAGGCCGGCGACCAGCGTATCGCCCACGTGCAGGGTACCGCGTGTCACGAGAACCGTGGCAACCGAACCGCGGCCCTTGTCGAGCTTAGCCTCGAGGACGTTACCGGAGGCAAAGGTGTCGGGGTTGGCCTTGAGCTCGAGCACGTCGGCCTGGAGCAGCACGGTCTCGAGCAGGTCGTCGATACCGATCTTCTGCTTGGCCGAGATGTTGACGAACATGTTCTGTCCGCCCCACTCCTCGGGGATGATGCCGTACTCGGTGAGCTCCTGGCGCACGCGGTCGGGGTTGGCGCCCGGCTTATCAATCTTGTTGACGGCGACGACGATGGGTACGCCGGCGGCCTTGGCGTGGTTGATCGACTCGATGGTCTGAGGCATGACGCCGTCGTCGGCAGCCACGATCAGAATGACGATGTCGGTCACCTTGGCGCCGCGGGCACGCATAGCCGTAAAGGTGGCGTGGCCCGGGGTATCGATGAAGGTGATCTTGCGGTCGTTGATCATGACCTGCGAAGCGCCGATGGCCTGAGTGATGCCGCCCGCCTCGCCGGCAGCGACACCGGTGTGGCGGATGGCGTCGAGCAGGCTCGTCTTGCCGTGGTCGACGTGACCCATGACGGTGACGACCGGGGCGCGGGGCTTAAGGTCGGCGGGATCGTCGTAGAACGAGAAGGTGTTCTCCTCCTCGGGGGTGATGATCTTGATCTGACGGCCCAGGTCGTCGGCAACGAGCTCGACGAGGTCGTCGGACATGGACTGCGTCATCGTAAGCGGCGTGCCCAGCAGGAACAGGCGCTTGATGATGTCGTTGGCCGGAACGTCGAGCGCCTCGGCGAGCTCCTGGACGGTAACGCCCTGGGAGACCTTGATGGCGTCGAGCTCCTCGGGGTTCACGCCCTGGGCCAGCGCCTCCTCAATCTTGCGCTCCTCCTGAGCCTTAGCAGCCTCGCGCTCGCGCTTCTCCTTGCGCTTCTTGCGGCGACCGGTGGACTCGCGAGAGGCCTCCTCGACGGCGGCGCGGGCCTCCTCGAGCACCTTCTCGCGGCTGTACTCTTCGGCCTCGCGAGCCATGCGGCTGTAATGGTCCTCATCGTTGCCGTGACCGCCCTTGCGCTTCTTGCCCTTGCCCTGCTTATCGGGGTTGGGGAAGTCCATGCCGGCAGCGACGTTGTTGCTAGCGTTGGTGCGATGGCTGTGCGGACGGCTCTCGGAGGCGTTGCGCTCGGAGTTGCTGTCGGAGGCGTTGCGATCGTTACGACGACCACCGCGACGGTCGTTGTTGCCGCCACGACGGTTGCCGCGCTCGGAGGCGCGCTCGGCCTTGGCCTTCGCCTCGGCGTCCTTCTTCTCCTTGAGCACGGTCTCCTGTGCGGCAATCTGGTCGAGCAGCGAACGGAAGCGCGAACCGGAGTCGGAAGCGGGGACGGCGCGGCGCTGGGCCTCGCGGGCAGCCTCCTCCTTCTCGCGGGCAAGGCGCTCCTGCTCGGCCTTCTTCTTGGCCTCGGCCTCGGCGCGGGCGGCCTCCTCGGCAGCCTGGGCGGCTGCGAACTGGCGGCGCTCCTCCTCGCGTGCCTTCTCGGCGGCGATGCGCTCGCGCTCGGCCTCGGCAGCGCGCGCTGCCTCCTCGGCGGCGGCTGCCTCCTCCTCGGCCTGCTTGGCGGCCTCGACTTCCTTGGCGCGGGCCTCGATCACCGAGGCGAGCTGCTTGCGGACCATGGCGACGTAGGCGTCCTCCAGCGCGGAGGAAGCGGACTTAGCGGGAATCTTCATTTCGGCGAGATGACCCATCAGTTCCTTGGAGGTCATGCCGAACTCTTTGGCCAGGGTGGACACACGGACTTTTGCCATATGACTTCACCTACCCTTTCTGGCACCTTGGGTGCCTAGAGACTGAACGAGCGTGGGAGATGCGCCGGGACCTGCCCGGCGCGACCGCGCGCTAGATCAGGTCCTCCGCATCATCGAAGGCGTCGGTGTCGTGGACACCGCAGAAACGGGAGCCGGGGCGGGCCTGGTTGCGGCACTGAATGCCGTCCTCGGACACGTACTCGCAGCGACGGACGTCGTCGTCCTCGTCACCGATCAGGTCGGCGGCGGGCTCCTCGTGAACGGGGACGTTCTTGAGGATGTCGGCGGCAAGGGTCTCGGACTTGATGTCGATGTGCCAGCCGGTCAGGCGAGCGGCGAGGCGGGCGTTCTGGCCCTCCTTGCCAATGGCGAGCGAAAGCTGGTCGTCGGGCACGATGACGCCGGCGTAGGCCTTCTCCTCGTCGATGAGGACGCGGGTGACCTTGGCGGGCGACAGGGCGTTGGCGACGTAGACGGCCGGATCGGCATCCCACAGGATGACGTCGACGCGCTCGCCGCGGAGCTCGCCCACGACGGCGCGAACGCGGCTGCCCTTGGGGCCGACGCAGGCGCCCACGGGATCCAGGCGGTCGTCGAGCGAGTGGACGGCGACCTTGGAGCGCTGGCCGGGCTCGCGGGCAATCGACTTAATCTGGACGGTGCCCTCATAGATCTCGGGCACCTCCTGCTCAAACAGACGACGCATGAGCTCGGGGTGGGTGCGGGAGATGACGATCGGCGGACGGCTGTGCTCGCCGCGAACCGGCTGCAGGTTGGAGTTGGGGTCGCGGACGTCGATGATCACGGCCTTGATGTGCTGGTTGTGCAGATAGCGCTCGCCCATCGGACGCTCGTTGCGCTCGTTCTCGTAACGACGCTGGTCAAAATGGGGCAGCTCGGCCTCGACGCCATCGCGGATCTTGACGATCGTGAAGTCGGGCGTGGACTGCAGCACGGTACCGCTGATGAGGTCACCGATACGGCCGGAGAACTCCTCGTAGATCTGCTCGCGGGCGGAGTTGCGCACGATGGCGTTGATCTCGGCCTTGGCGTGCTGAGCGGCAATGCGGCTCGTGTTCTTGGGGGTGACGTCGATCTCCTCGAACTCGGTGAAGTTGCCCTCCTCGTCCATGGAATCGTCGATCGGCTCCAGACGGTAGACGTAGATCTTGCCGGTGGTGCGGTCGATGGTCACCTTGGCGCCCCACTCAAGATGCAGGATCTCGGCATAGCTCTTGGCGAGCGACTGCTCTAGGCGGTCGATCAGGTAGAGCTGGTCGATGTGCCTCTCCTGGCAAAGCTCCATCAGGGCGGACATCATGTCGGATGCTGCCATGTTAGTTTCCTTCCTTCGCGGGCTTGAAGTCGTAGGTGGGCTTCAACTTACACTTTTTAACATCAGAGAAATCGAGGGTGACGGACTCGCCGTCCTCGAGCTCGAGGGTCACGTTCGTCTCGGTCGCGGCGGCAATCTTGCCGGAGTACTTGCGACGGCCCTCGGTGGCGGTGGAGGTGAGCTCGCAGTCCTCACCCACAAAGCGGGCAAAGTCGCGCGGGCGGCGCAGCGGGCGCGCCATACCCGGGCTCGACACCTCGAGCGTGTAGCTCGAAGAAATAGGGTCGAGCTCCTCGATCACGTCGCCGACCCACTTGGTATTGGCCGTGACGTCGTTGAGCGACAGGCTCTGACCCTCGGCACCCTCGATACGCACACGCACGCAGGGGGCCTTGGTGGCGCCCACGAGCTCAACGTCGACAATATCGACATCGTGCTGGGGAGCGACGGCCTCGAGCGCGTCGATGATCGCCTGCTCGGTCTTGGTCTTGACCATTGCGGCACCTCCATCCATACAAAAAAGAAGCGGGGCCGAAACCCCACTTCTTTCAATTACTACTTCATTTGCAAGCAAACTATACCAATACCTGCGAAAACGTGCAAGCGTCAAAGAAATTCGCAGGTCAGCGCGCCCACAGCTTCTCCACAAGAATAGGACAATTAGGCAAGGACTCCTGTGCGGTGCTCCCAAAAGCCCCAAAACGGGCCATGCGTCCCAGCGCGCCGACCGAATCGAGCCCTATGGGCATTCCATCCCTGGTCGCACATCGGCCAGACTGGAGCTGAAAGGCATTCCGTAGCAAAAAAGCCCACCGCACGCATTGACCGCACGACCTTCCAGTATCTCTACGGCAAGGAGGCACCATGAAACGCCTAGGCACCCTCTGCGCGACCGCGCTCGTCGTCGCTGCCTGCTCGTTCGCTCTGGCGGGCTGCAACAACATCGATGGTAAAACCGGACAATGCGAGCCGGACCTCGGCAGCACCAAAGCCATCGAGAAAACGACGCCTTCGGAGCGTTTCGACAAAATAGACGAAGATATAGTCGATCCCCAGGGTTTAGGTCCCGACCCTCAAGAACAGTTCCCCATCGACCTTGAGGCAGACGAGAACGTCCATGTTGCCTGCGTGGGCAAGGACACGGATGGCTACGGTGACGCCGTGTTGGTCTTTGCGGTGACAAACAACACCGATGTCGACATGATGTTTGGCGATGTCGATGCTTATGCCTACGTCAACGGTGTCGTCCGCGACGTGCGCATGCGCCAACCCGTCGCCGCAGGCGAAGAAACGACCGCGATGCTCACCTTTGTAGGCACCTTCGACGATCCGGACTTTGACGTGAACAACGACCTCAACGACATCTACCTCAACATTTGGATGTTTGAGGAGCAAAGCGGCAACGTCTACTTTAGGGACCTGGTGCACATTCCGTAGAGGGTGACGCTCGGCACAAGCCAAGCAGGGCATATAACGCGAAACGAGGGACGACCCAACCGGATCGCCCCTCGTCTTTAGCACGTCAACTATACGCGCGGCATTTACTTAACCACCAGGTTGACCAGCTTGCCGGGCACGCAGATAGCCTTGACGACCGTCTTGCCCTCGGTCCACTTGGCGACAGCAGCCTCGGCGGCAGCCTGCATTTCCTCGTTGGAGGCATCGCGGGCCACGTCGATGCGGCCACGGACCTTGCCGAGCACCTGGACGACGATCTGCACCGTGTCCTCGATGGACTCGGCCAGGTCGAACTCGGGCCAGGCGGCGGTGTAGGCGTTGCCCTCGCAGCCGAGTGCCTCGTGCCACAGCTCGTCGGCCCAGAACGGGCAGATGGGCGCCAGAACGCTCACGATGTCCTTAGCCACGCCGTAGCACAGGGCCTTGTCGCGGTCAGCACCCTCGGTGGCGTTGAGGTAGGCGCTCGCCGCGTTGACGAGCTCCATGACGGCCGAGATCGCGGTGTTGAACTGGCCGCGATCGAAGTCCTCGGTGCACTTGGCGATGGTGCGGTGACGCTCGCGGTAGAGCTTCATCGCGATCTCGTCGAGCACGGACTTGTCGAAGGCCACGCTGGCATCACCCGACTGGACGAGCTGCCACACGATACGCCAGGCGCGCTTGATAAAGCGGTTGGCACCCTCGACGGCCTTGGGATCCCAGTCGAAGTCCTTCTCGGGCGGGGCGATAAACAGGATCGCCAGACGCATGGTGTCGGCGCCGTAGGGCTCGATAACCGAGCTCGGAGGCACCACATTGCCCTTGGACTTGGACATGGTGTCGCCGTTCTCGTCCTTGACCATGCCCTGGCACAGCAGGTTGGTGAAGGGCTCGTCAACGCCCAGCAGACCCAGGTCGCGCAGCGCCTTGGTAAAGAAGCGGCTGTAGAGCAGGTGCAGAATGGCGTGCTCGATGCCACCGATGTAGTTATCGACGGGCATCCAACGGTCTGCCGCCTCGCGGGAGAAGGGCAGCTCGGTGTTGTGCGGGTCGGTATAGCGCAGGTAATACCAGCTGGAGCAGGTGAAAGTGTCCATGGTATCGGTCTCGCGCTTGGCCGGGCGACCGCAGACCGGGCAAGTGGTCTCGTAGAAGTCCTTGCACTCGGCGAGGGTCTCGCCAGCGCCCAGGTCCAGGTTCTCCGGCAGCGTCACCGGCAGCTGATCCTCGGGCACGGGAACGATGCCGCAGTGCTCACAGTGGATGGCCGGAATGGGGTTGCCCCAATAGCGCTGACGGCTGATGAGCCAGTCGCGCAGGCGGAACTCGACCTTGCGACGGCCGCAGCCCATGGCCTCGAGGTCGGCCACGATGGCAGCCTCGCCCTCGGAGTGCTTACCGCCGCGCATGCCGGTGTACTTGCCGGACTGGACCAGCGTACCCTCGGCAGCGTGGGCGCAATCCCAGTCGACGGTCTCGGCATGGAAGGTATCGATGGTCTCGCCGCTGGCCTCGACGGCAGCGCGATCGTCATCGTCCAGGATAATCGGCACGATCGGCAGGTCGTACTTGCGGGCAAACTCAAAGTCGCGCTGGTCTCCACAGGGAACGGCCATGACGGCGCCGGTGCCGTAGTCGGCCACGACATAATCGGCAACCCACACGGGGACCTTCTCGCCGTTGACGGGGTTCACCACGTAGCGGCCGGTAAAGGCGCCGTGCTTCTCGAGGGTGCCCTGGGCACGCTCGACGGCAGAGATATGCTTAGAGTCCTCGACGATCTTGGTGACGGCCTCCTCGTACTCCGTGCCCTCGACGAGCTCGTGCAGACGAGCGTACTCGGGAGCCAGGACAAAGAAGGAGACGCCAAAGAGGGTGTCGGCACGCGTGGTGAAGACGGTAATCTTGCCCTCGTCGCCCTCGATGGGCTCGCCATCCTGGTCGCACAGGGTAAAGTCGACCTCGGCGCCCTCGGAGCGGCCGATCCAGTTGGCCTGCATCTGCTTGACACGCTCGGGCCAGCCGGGGAGCTTCTCCAGGTCGTCGAGCAGCTCCTGGGAGTACTCGGTGATCTTGAAGTACCACTGCTCCAGGTCGCGCTTCTCGGGATCGGTGCCGCAGCGCCAGCACTTGCCCTCGGTGACCTGCTCGTTGGCCAGAACGGTCTTGCAGTTAGGGCACCAGTTGACCGGGTTCTTCTTGCGGTAGACCAGGCCCTTTTCCCACAGCTTCTCAAAGATCCACTGACCCCAGCGGTAGTAGTCGGGGCTGCAGGTCTTGACCATGCGATCCAGATCGTAGGAGAAGCCCATGCGCTTCATCGTGGCGAGCGCCTGGTCCATGTTCTTATACGTCCAGGCGGCAGCCTGCGTATTGTGCTTGATGGCGGCGTTCTCGGCAGGCAGGCCAAAGGCGTCAAAGCCGATGGGGTGCAGCACGTCAAAGCCGCGCATGCGGGCCTGACGGGCCATGGCATCGCCGATGGTATAGTTGCGCGCGTGGCCCATGTGCAGGTCGCCCGACGGATACGGGAACATCTCGAGCACATACTTTTTGGGCTTGCTGTCGTCGGTGTCGACGGCAAAGAGGTTGGAGTCCTCCCAGGCCTTCATCCACTTGGACTCAATGGCCTGCGCGTCGTAGGCAGGGATCTCGTCCTTATGATCTGTGCAATCGCACATATCAGCTCCTTTAATCTTAGCTGGGGTCGGGCGGCTTGGCTTTATTCGCTACTGCGGACAGTCCTGCTCGCACGAAGGCCACATTAAGTGGCCTTCGGCTCGTGCGGAACTTGCAGCGAGCAAAGCCTAGCCGCCCGACCCTAGGGTTAACTTGACTGATTCTAGCAAATACAACAAGCGAGATGCCTGCGACTTGCAGGCACCTCGCTTTATCTAAATAACGTGGTTGTGAATCAACCGCTATCTGTTATCCGCCCAAGCATGGTCGGGTTTTCCAAGTGCCGCAGATTGCCGTGAAAGAGGAGCGACGCGTACTTTGGTACGCGAGCGACGGTTTGAACGGCAAGGTGCGGTGCTTGGGAAAGCCGCTTATCGATAGGAAACGCTCTGCTGAGAGTCCTTGACGACTACGTCGTGGGCGCCGCCTTCGACGATGGAGGTGGAGCTGACCAGCGTTAGGCGTGCCTTTTCCTGGAGCTCGGGGATCGAGAGGGCGCCGCAGTTGCACATCGTGGACTTGACCTTGTAGAGCGTGCCGCCCACGCCGTCCTTGAGGGAACCGGCGTAGGGAACGTAGGAATCGACGCCCTCGACGAAGCTGAGCTTCGCGGCGCCGCCCAGGTCGTAGCGCTGCCAGTTGCGGGCACGCGCAGAACCCTCGCCCCAGTACTCCTTCATGTACTGGCCGTTGACGTTGACGCGCTCAGTCGGGCTCTCGTCAAAGCGGGCGAAGTAGCGGCCCAGCATCATAAAGTCGGCACCCATGGCAAGGGCGAGCGTCATGTGGTAGTCGTAGACGATGCCGCCGTCGGAGCACACGGGCACGTAGACGCCGGTCTCCTCGTAGTACTCGTCACGGGCGCGGCAGACGTCGATCAGCGCGGTAGCCTGGCCACGGCCGATGCCCTTGGTCTCGCGGGTAATGCAGATGGAGCCACCGCCGATACCGACCTTGATGAAGTCGGCACCGCAGTCCGCCAAAAAGCGGAAGCCCTCGGCGTCGACGACGTTACCGGCACCGACCTTGACGTCCTCGCCGTAGTTGGCGCGGATCCACTCGATGGTGCGCTTCTGCCACTCGCTGAAGCCCTCGGAAGAGTCGATGCACAGGACATCGGCGCCGGCCTCGATGAGCAGCGGCACGCGCTCGGCATAGTCGCGGGTGTTGATACCGGCACCGACCATGTAGCGCTTGTCGTTATCGAGCAACTCGTTGGGATTGGTCTTGTGGCTGTCGTAGTCCTTACGGAAGACGATGCCCATGAGGTGATCGTTGTCGTCGACGATGGGCAGGGCGTTGAGTTTGTTGTCCCAGATGACGTCGTTGGCAACCTTGAGGCTGATGTTCTTGTCGCCCACGATGAGCTGCTCACGCGGGGTCATGAACTCGGAGACCTTCGTCTGGTGGTCATCGCGGCTGGGACGATAGTCACGGCTGGTGACGATGCCCAGGAGCTTACCCTTGGGAGTGCCGTCGTCGGTAACCGGCATGGTGGAATGACCGGTCTTCTCCTTGAGCTCGATGACCTGCTCCATGGTCATGTCGGGGGTCAGCGTGGAATCGGACTGAACGAAGCCAGCCTTGTGATCCTTGACGGCCTTGACCATAGCGGCCTCGGACTCGGCGCTCTGGGAACCGTAAATGAAGGACAGGCCACCCTCGGTAGCGAGCGCGACACCCATGTCGACGCCCGAGACGGACTGCATGATAGCGGAAACCATGGGGATGTTCAGGGTGATTGCCGGCTTCTCACCGCGCTTAAAGCGGGTTAGCGGCGTCTTAAGAGAGACGTTGTTGGGGATGCACTGCGAGGACGAGTAACCAGGGACCAGCAGATACTCCGAAAACGTGTGGGACTCACCGGGAAAGAACGTAGCCATGTTTCTCCTTTTTCCATGCGACCGGTCGGCTGCAGGCCTCGTAGGACCCAGCCCAACCTTGGGCGCCCAATACTGGGGAAGTATCTTAACGCACTTTGACTGCTACAATGCATGATTTAAGAAGAGCACACGAGGGTTTGACGCTGGCATTGCGTTTGCCCAGCAAACACTTTAGCGGGGAGACGTGGAGCGTATGAAGTACAAGACGACAGCAAAGCTGGTCATTCAAGCGTGCGACAAGGATTTGCCGGGCGTCTTCGGCCACGGCTGTGTCTTGCTGCTGCAAGGTATCGCCCGCGAACACTCGCTCAACCGTGCCGCCAAGAGCATGGGCATGGCGTATTCCAAGGCCTGGCGCATTGTGAACGAGGCAGAAGGCCAGCTGGGATGCAAGCTCATCGAGCGAGACGGAGCCCGCGGATCCACGCTCACCCCCGCCGGCGAGCGAGCCATCGAAGTCTACGAGACGTTGCAGGGCGAGATCAACAACGTCATCGCCACCAAAGCCAACGACCTCATCGCCAGCATCAAAGAGTAGCTAATTTGGGACGGGGCTTTTTTAGCTGCACAACCCCTTCTCATAAGTTGCGGTGAAATAGGGACTGTTTATGCCGATAAAGCCGGAAATCAATCCCTATTTCACCGCAACTTATGGAGTTGAGGATGATTTAGCTAGTTGCGAAGAGCGTTGTCTAGGGTGGCCGCAACTATCAAGGGATTGTCGGTGCCGGCGAAGAGGCGGATGGTGCTCCCCTGCTTGCCGCGTGGAGCCGAAAGGCGCGTCGTTGCGCCGCCGGCGGGCGATGTGCGAAACTCCCCCGGCAAAGCGTCGAACAGCTCGCCCGCACTACGCTCGATAAGGTCAAACTCAACTGCCGGGCCAAAACCATGCTCGAGGATTCCCGTTGCAACAGCATGGTCAGGATGCGAGCTCAGCCCGGGATAGCGCACGTTGCGCACCATCTCGTTGGCGGCCAGATACTCGGCCAGCGCACGGGCGCGATCGAAATGCGCCTGCATGCGGGCGTTAAGCGAGGAAAGCCCACGCTCCAGCACGTCGGTCTCCTCGGTAGAAAGGTCGAGTGCCAAAGCACCGCAGCCTGCAAACAATACGTGCGCGCACTCGGCAGCAGCATCCACACGATGGCGCTTGAGCTGAGAGCGCGCCACCGAAGCGGCAACGAGCTTGCGCGGAGCCCTACCTGCACACACGCGATCGAGCGCTTCGAGGGACAGCACAGCACCCAGCCGCAGCGGATCGCAGCCAAAAGCCGACGCCACGGTGTTGTCCACAACCAGCAGCGCATGGGCCTCACGCGCTGCGCGGCCCAGAGCGCGAAGGTCGGGAACGCGCAGACCAAACCCGCCGATAGAGTTCACAAACCACCACAGGTGCGGCCCCTCGGCATCAAACGAAGCATCAAAATCCTCGGACGCGGCAGTAAACGCCGCAACCGACGGCGGGTCCACAAGCACAACATCACAGCCTTCAAAGCCGTGCGCAAACGCATCGGCAAAGTCATACGCAAAGGCCACCAGACGGTCACCGGGACGCACAATACCCAACAGCGACAGAGCCGCCGGCACATGCGGGGCCGCAACAAGACGCGCCTCGCGCGCACTGGACCTCAAAGCCCAGGCCTCTTCTAGCTGCTGTACATCCACGCGGCACCGTCCCTTCATAAGCAAAAACCCACGATGCGGGTGTTCCCCGCATCGTGGGCAACGGCTGCAGTATAGCGCCGATATGCGACGACTCGCCTAAATGCTGAGCGTATGGTAGTTTACGTTCGCACCCGGGGCGTCAACGGACACGCCATAGGCCTCGGGATAGATGCGTGTCGAAAACACGAGCGCGCCATCGTTCACAAACACCTCGACCGACGAGACATCGCCGACAATGCGCACGTTACGAACCTCGTCGACGGGCTCCCAGCGCACGGTACGACCACAACCGGCAGAAGTGCGACTCTCATCGGTAAATTGCATCTCAAAGCGCGAGGGCAATTCGCCCTCAGTGGGCACAAACGCCAGCTTCAGCTCGCCATCAACGGTCGCGGTGAACGCACCGTCAACACCGTCGACAACAACGTCAAAGCAGGTATCGCCGGCAACCTCCAACGAGCCCTCCCCTACACGCACCGAGGCATAATGGTGCTCAATCTCGCGCGCCGGCTGCTGCAGTACCACGCCGCCGCCACCGGCCGTAAGCTCGCGCGGCACCGTCATGCAGTGCTGCCAGCCGCACACCACGGTCGGTGCGTTGCCATAGGTCGGCTCATCGGGCATGCCCATCCAGCCAATCAGAATATGGCGACCGTCCTCGGCCGTGAACTCCTGCGGCGCATAGAAGTCAAAACCGGCGTCCCACAGGCGGAACTCGCCCAGCTCATAAGCGTCCTTGCCACCCGTAATGTCGCCCGATACAGGCATGTAGCCAGCGGCATACACATTGCCGCGATCCCAACGACCGCCCTCAAGGCCCTGGGGCGAGAACGACAAAAATGCAGCGGTATCGCCATTCGCATCGAGCTCAATATAGCCAGGGCATTCCCACATAAAGCCAAAACGCTCGGGCGTAGACACACGGCTCTCGAGCTCCCAGCTCAGCATATCGGCCGAGCCAAACACCAGGATCTCGCCCACATCGCGACCGGCGCCCTCGCCGTGCATGGCGCAAAATCGACTATCGACATGCGGACCATCCACGCGACGACGGGCGCCCAGCACCATGTGATAACGCCCGTCCGAGTCACGCCACACCTTGGGGTCGCGCACGTGACAGGTCAAATCCTCGGGATAATCCTCGGAAGCCAGCACCACACGCTTTTGGCTGAACTCCCGACCGGCAAGGCCATCGACGCTCTCGACATAAACAGTATCGGCGCGGCGGCCGGTATTGACGTAGTCGTACGTCCCGTCCGCATCGGAAAGCTTAACGTTGCCCGTATAGAGCACGCGAATGCGACCGTCCTCGGCAAGCGCGGAGCCCGAATACACACCGTGGCAATCAAACGGCTCGTCGGGCAGCAGTGGGGCGCCAACGTAGTCCCACGTCATAAGGTCGCGGCTCGTCGCATGGCCCCAGACCTTAACGCCGCCCTCGACATCAAACGGCGCATACTGAAAATAGGCATGGAACACGCCGCCCGCCTGGCAAAGACCGTTGGGGTCGTTGAGCCAGCCCGCCGGCGGCATAATATGGAAGCGCTGGCCATACGCGCCATGACCGCACTCAGAGGCGGCAGCGTCAACAGCGGCAACCAGCTTTGCAAGGTCGCGGCCAAGTGCATTAGACATATCAAAGTCCTAACGGATCGAAAGTAACAAGGCGCCAGAGATCGGCACCAGATACGGGAAACGCCCGCGAGCATACAACCCGCGGGCAACCCTCAATCAAAAGCTCTTAGGCCTGCTCGGAAGCCTTGGGCTCGTCCTTGTACAGGACAAACGAGACGCCAAAGGAAACCAGCGCGGCGACCGCAAACATGATCGCGTACTGCACGGGCTGGGCCAGGCACAGCAGGATACCGAAGATACCGGTAACGCCGGTGCCGGAAGCAGCAAGCGAGGTGAGCGCGCAGACCAGGGCACCGCAACCGCCGCCGATGCAGCCGGCGATGAAGGGCTTAAAGAATCGCAGGTTCACGCCGAAGATGGCCGGCTCGGTAATGCCCATGAAGGCGGACAGAGCCGAAGGAAGCGCCAAGCCCTTGATCTTGGCATCGCGGGTCTTAAAGGCAACGGCGAGCGCGGCGCCACCCTGAGCGATGTTGGCAGCGCTGGCGATGGGCAGCCAGTAGGTCACACCGTACTGGGCGAGCTGGCCCAGGTCGATGGCGGTGTACATCTGGTGGATACCGGTAACGACCGTGGGGGCATAGAACAGGCCGACGATAAAGGAACCGATGCCGAAGGGCAGGGTCAGCAAGGTCTGGATCAGACCGAGGATGGCGTTCTCGGCCCAAACAAAGATGGGGCCGACGGCAACGAGCGTCACGAGCACGGTCACGAACACCGAGACGAGCGGAGTCACAAAGAGGTCGAACATCTCGGGAACGATCTTGTGCAGGCGCTTCTCGAGGAAGGCCAGAATGGCGCAGGCGATAACGATGGGGATCACATGGCCCTGATAGCCGACCCACTCAAAGCTGTACACGCCGGGAATGACGGTGACCATGGCCTGCACGCCCTCGGAGGCAACCGTGTAGGCGCTCTGCAGCGAGGAGTTGATGAACGCACCGCCGACGACGGCACCCAGGTACGGGTTGGCGCCAAAGGCCTTAGCCGCGGAGTAGCCGATCAGGATCTGCAGAATGCCAAAGGACGTACCCGAGACCAGGTCGGCAATCTTATAAATAAAGTTATTGGTGTCGAGCGCGATAAAGCCGTTGGAGGCCATAAAGTTGAGGGCGCTCATAATGCCAAGCAGCAGGCCCGAAGCCACGATGGCGGGGATGATGGGGACAAAGACGTCGCCGAGCACCTTAATAGCACGCATAAAGATGTTCTGCTGCTGCGCCGCGGCCTCCTTGACCTCGGCCTTGGTGGCAGCCTCGACGCCGCTAAGCGCGATGAACTCCTCGTAGACCTTGTTAACGGTGCCGGTGCCAAAAATAATCTGGAGCTGGCCCTGGGCCTCAAAGACGCCCTTGGCGCTGTCGACGTTCTCGATGGCCTCCTTGTTAACCTTGGAATTATCGGCAATCACCAGGCGCAGACGCGTGGCGCAGTGAGCGGCCGAAACAACGTTGTCGGCGCCACCGATGTTGTCGAGCACCTCTTGGGCTGATTTGCGGTAGTCCATGACTTCCCTTTCCTCCAACGGGCGCATGTGCACCCGGCCATCTTTGACACTTACACTGTAATCGTTTTCAGTTTCATATGTCTGTAATCGTTTTCATAGCAGGGTGAACGGTAGGAAAAAGCCGGCGAAAGGTAGTTTTGGGACAAAAACGGGGGGACTCAAAGGTAGACAGGCACGATCAAGGACTAGACATTCATAAGCTGATGGCCGAGCTTAAGCGTCTTGAGACCGCTCTCCCCCTCCACGCCATCGAGCGTGTTGAGCAACATGTTGGTCGCCTCGACGCCACTGGTCAGGTAGCCATAGTGCACGGTGGGAATGCCGCCCGTCAGCGCGCGCAAAAACGCGTTGTCGCCAAAACCGCTTACGCGGTGTATGCCCTCGCCCATGCCTCGAACCTCGTCGATGGCGCGCAGCGCGCCCGCCGCCATGGTGTCGGTCGCGCAGGCGATAAACGAAACATCGGGAGCGACGGAAAGCAGCTCACTCGCCGCACCATAGCCCGAGTCGAGCGTAAACGAGCCCAGGCGAATCAGGCTCGGATCAAGCGCCACGCCCGCGGCGCGCAAGCCGGCCTCAAAACCGCGACGGCGGTCATAGCCGGCCGCGCGGTCCTCCTCGGTAACTCCAATGTAGGCAATCTTGCCGTCCACACGGCCCGCAAGCGCATGGCCCAGCTCAAAGGCGGCCTCGTAATCGTCGTGATAGACGCACGCCGCGCCCTCGACATTCTGGCCGATCAGAACGATGGGCACGCGGCACGACTCAATCGCCCGATGGTGCTCGTCGGTGATCATGGTTGCAACCAACACAATGCCATCAACTGGGTGGTTTTGGAACAAATCGAGGTATTCGAGCTCGCGATCGGCCGCGTTGTCGGTGTTTGCAAGCAGCATCTGGTAGCCACGGTGACCGAGCACCTGGCCAATGCCGGCGGTAATGCGGCTCACGGATTCCGAGTTGATCTTGGGCACGATGACGCCGATGAGCTTGGTAGAGCCGGTGCGCAGCGCGCGAGCCTGGCTGGACCGCACGTATCCGGTCAGTTCAATAGCTTGCCTAATGCGCTCGGCCTTGTCCGTCGAGATATACCCACCGTTGAGGTAGCGCGAGACGGCGGCGCTCGAAACGCCGGCCAGCTCGGCCACATCTTTCATCTTTACCACGAGTGCCCCTGTCATTGAAATCGCTTTCACCATGATACCCGTGAAGACGGCATGCGAACCAAATCGGCCCACTCAGGTCGAGCAAACGCCGTCGAGCGCGCGGATGGCGTCGGCATAGGGCATATCCACACCGTCCGAGAACACCTCGACGGCCATTTCGACCTTGTCACCGCGCATGGTCTTGGACTTGGCGGTGAACTTGGTGCGGCCAAAGGCGCGCACAATGTCGTCGCCGGTGGTCTGGCCCGTGTAGTGAATGACCATCATGTACACGCGCGCCTTGTCCTGGTGGCTCGCAAAACCGGCGATCATCACCACGATCACCACTGCCGTGAGCCCCACGAGCGCATACATGCCGGCGCCTGCCGTAATGCCCGTGGTAATGGCCCAAAACAAATACAGCGGGTCGAGCGGGTCCTTGACCGCCGTACGGTAACGAACGATGGACAGAGCACCGACCATACCGAGCGAGATGACCACGTTCGTCAAGATCGCAAGAGTCACCATGCACGTGAGCACGCACATGTCCACGAGCGTCACGGCAAAGCTGCGCGAATACACCACGCCGGTAAAAAAGCGCTTGTACACGTAATAGATCAGGATGCCCATGGCGAGTGCCACGAGCAGCGACAGGCCGATCTTGGCAGGGTCGACCTGACCAAACCCACACTCGGCGGCACCATATCACGCACTGGCTGCGGGCAAAACTCGGTAAACTTGACCTCCATCACCAGCTTGCCGGGCTCCAGGACCGGCAGCGCGGGCAGCGTCGCGTCAAAGATATCGAAGCTTCCCACCGCGGCACGAACGTTCATGTCAAACGTGATGCGCACGGTGCCCTCATCCATCACCCACGGCTCGCGCTCGTAATCCACGATGACCCACAGGCGCATCATGTTACAGATACACTCGATGTAGAACTCGCGGCGGAATACTTCAGGGGATCAAAATCACGATATGCTTCAACCGATGGATAGCTTAGATATAATTGACCCATATCAGTACTATCGCAGTAATAGTCTTGCATTAGCTCAAGCCGCTTAAAATCGTGCCGATTGTCCTGAGGATCTAAGTCAAATATGAGCAAGGTGTCAGTAAAACTGGATTCGAGAAGCTCTGTCGCATCATCTTTATCCGGAAGAAGCTCGGCAACAAAGGACCTAAGATCAACGGCCTCAAAATCGCAACCGTATTCTTGAAAGAGCTTGTCTAGAAAGTCATGAACATTAATCTCGACATGAATAATTTGATGATCATCTGCGAGGCTAAAAGAATCAAACATGCGCTCCATCAGCTGAGGCTCGCGTTTAGCACCTTCGACAATGAGCAGGACGTTCTTTACGGACGCATTGTTCATGACTAGTCAAACTCTCCAGCACGGAGGAGCTTCTCAATGTTGTTGCCAAGCCTCAACTCGCGATCGGTGGAATCGGCCAAAGTTCGAATGCCCCCTTTTGCAGAGATTTGATAAACGCAGTCAGGCCTCATTACGCCATTCTTAACAAGCGAGGTATTGTGGGTCGAGCACAGTATCTGACACGATGCCTTTGAAGCAAAGAACTTCAAAAGGCTCTCTGCCATCTCAAAGTGACAAAAAGCGTCAAACTCATCTATGAACAAAAAACTGGCCGACTCGTTAAGCTCAAGCTCAGAGAACAACTTAACCAGGGTTCTTGTACCGCTAGAACATGCCTCGACAAACGGGATGCATCGCATAGGGTGATTGAAATACAGAACAGGCGAGCCGTCGGACTCTTTAATAACGATCAGAGACTCATCGACTCCAAAATTGCGAATAAATGACTCAAATTCCGCAACTTTGTTCTCGCGTATGATCTTGTCGATTACCCTTCTTGTTTCAAACCCTTTTAATCGAAAAAAGTCCATGCGAATCAGCCTCATGCGCGAGACAAATCGTCGCAACTCCGCCAAGACGCCTAAAACATTAGTTGGAAGACTGCTCGTTATATATGAAAGAAGGCTCAACGAAGTATCGGAGAATTCAAAATTGATCCCAGCAGCACCGATTCGTTCAAGATGGTTCTCTTCGAAAACGCCGCGTGCATTATTAAAATCGAAAATTCGTTTCTTATCAATCGATAGGGTCTCGTGAAGCCAAGTAGTCGGAGAAGACTTCTCATAGCTGTAATTGATTTCGCGACCGTCAAATTCAAAGACATAGGTGAACTGTGCCGTACCTCGCCCGCAGTCAGCATTCAAAAACAGACGATCATCCTGGTCAGAATAATCGAATGCCTTTGGAAAGCCGAGCGTAATGTCGAATAAAGCTGAACCGAAATTCGATTTACCAGACGCATTTCTGCCGATCAAAAGTGCAGTTTTCACGGTTCCGTTTTTAACGTTATTTTCTGCAAACTGGTAATCACGAGAAGCTGCAAAATTAAACGAAACCGGAGTCGAAAAATTCCTATAGCCATCAACAGTAAAACGCTTAAGCATGAGAGTCTCCTATCTCTTGCCGTAATTATATTACGGCAAGAGATAGGAGACCTGCATCAATTATTTCACTACGGGAAACGTCATGTAACCAGAGCCCATCCGAACCGTGAAAACCTACTGCGAGAGCCGCTCAAATCTGAAGCATGCGGCAAAATCTAGACATGCAGACCACACTGGACAGCGACAACGCTTCTACCAGCGGTTTTGTTGGGAAAAATCTGGTTGTGTTCGGCGATTTCCACGGACCAAGCCGGACATACCGTCGCAAGGCCTCATCACAATTGGATCTGTAAGGAAAAGCCCAATTCCGGTCAATCCCTTACCGGCAACCACAGCGAATGGAGACTGAGCAACAACACGTCAGCAAAGTTACATACGAGCAGAAAATCGCACGCAATTTCGCCTTTTCTTTATTGAGATGTAAATTTTGACAGGCCGAATCTTACATCCATACAAATGATGAAAAGGGGCGGTAATTCAAAAGAAAAGCCGCCCCCGCAGGACGCAAGCCCGTAGGTTGGCTGCGTCAATACCGCTAATTCACGCTAGTATCCTATTCGTGCCCCAAAAGGCCAATCCAATCCAAGGCAGAAAGCAACCCTGCATGCAGCCTCTTTCGTGGACCCATGCTCTAGCAAGCCTGATCGAACTCGACTATCCAACCAGATACGGCCCTATTACATCGAATATCTCGCCTACCCTGGTTGCAGGATTTTGTGCAGACGGTTTGACGTTGCATAGCCCCCTATGGTGCACGATGAGGCGTCCGGCACGCTGCAATGCTTCGCCTCGCCTACCGTCAACCGCTCCGTACACCCCGTCCAAGTTCTTTCGGTACTCGATGCCCAAGTCCTTAGACATCGCCTGAGCGAGGGCACGCTGACACTCCGCGGCCGACATGGGGGCGGTCGTATAACGAAAGTGCAGAAGCGGCCACAGTTCGAAGCAAGGGTTCGACCACAACGCGTGGAAGGTCCTCGAACCATCGGAGAGCTCGGTGCACTTACGCTCCATCGCGTCGAAGTCGGACGCTGGGAAGTCATCCTTGTCATACACGAGCCACACGTGGTCGAACGTCTCGGGCGCATAGCGGCAGTGTTCGACAGCGAAGTCAAGCAGGTCGAGCGTGTGTTTGCCCGTTCCCTTAACGATAACGGCAACCTTGCGTTCGTTTGCCGCGCACAAAGCAGCACGCACGCCCTCGAAGTAGCGAGGCTCAGTCTCCTTGCCCTCGGTCACCACGAGGTGGCGCGTCATCTGCACCATGCGCGGGCGAACCTCGCGTTTGCCACTACGCCAGCCCTTCGACTTCTTCGCTGCCATGTTAATCCCACTCCTCGATGCGGGTGAGATACGGGTCGGCACCGTAACGACCAGACAGGTACTGCTTATCGAAAGCAGCATTCTTGCTAACCAAGTTGCCATTAGCCTCGTGGATGTCGGCGAGCGACCACAGTTGGCTCGCCTCCCCCTTGCCGCGCGCGGCGAACCATATCTCGTCGCGGCGGAACACGTCGTTTCGCATTGTGGACACGTCCTGGGACGAGAAGATGAGCTGCGCGCCGCTCTTGTTGACCTCGGGATCCTTGAACAACAGAATCACGTAGCGCAGGAGCTTCGGGTGAAGCTTGGCGTCAAGTTCGTCGACCACAACGGTAGCGCCGCGCTCGAGCGCAGTCATCAGATATGCAGCTAGCCCCATGAGCTTCTGTGTGCCGGCTGACTCCTCAGAAAGGCGCAGCTCATAGCCCTTGCCGTCCACCTCGTGCCTCACAAAGACGCGCTGGCCGCGCCATTCCGGGGCCTTCTCCAGCCTAAAGCCATCGATGCGTACGTCGACGGCGCGCAGAAAACGCGTGACCTCGGGCGACTCCGCCTCGTCTAGCAATTGCTCGAGCATCCGCTCAAGGTAAGAGCTGTTGTAGTTCAGGAACACGCCATCAAGAAACCAGCTGGCAGCCTCCTTGATCACCGGCGCGTCAAAGTTGATACAGAGGAACGACAGGTACGGCAGACTCGGGTTGAATCTCGCAGCCGTAACAAGTTTGCGCAGCGTGGGACCGAGCTCGACCTCAGCACCCTCGCGCTCGAACAACATTGCCGTACGCGAAGCTCCCAATTTGCGCCGCCACAGTCCCTCGGACACGATCTCGTCGGCATGCACGGACAGGGCATAACGGTACTCATGCTCGCCCGCGCGGTAGTAGAGCTCGAACTCGGTAGGCTCAAGAGCAGACACATCATCGAACTCGAACGCCGAACAACGGGGTATCGAAGGACGATTGCCCTCTGGCGCATCAGAGCTAGCTGACAGCAATCTGATCGGTCTGGCCACAGCCGAACGAACGTAGTCAAGAGCTTCGAGTAGGTTGGACTTGCCGCCAGCGTTGGGTCCGTACACCGCAGCCACCGGCAGAAAGCTCTGCCCATCGGGACACTCGATAAGGGAGCGCTCAAACTCCCTCATCGGCGTCGCTTGCATGGAAAGCTCCGCCTCGTCGCGATAGGACCTATAGTTCCTGAAGGAAAACTGACAAAGCATCGTCCTCAACTTTCCTTTCATTGTTTTGAAAAGGTATTTCAGAGTTTTTCTTTGATTATAGACTTTAAGTAGACTAAATCAAGTGCTTAAGGCAGCTGAAGGCCTAAGGTGCAAAGAACAGACTGAACCACATAACACGGTAAAACATAGAGAAAGTGCAGATAGCGTAGGACAGATTACTCAAGCTAGTTTGGCCCAGGTGCCCAGGCGCAATATCAACGATGCCGTTCCGCGATATTCAGTAGTGCTCATGCGAGCAAATAATCACTCGGTCTAAACCCCGTCTCGATATTCCTCAACAAGACGCTCCAATTTAGACTGATCTCTTGCGATCAGAAACTCCCACAAACCGTCACCGTTCATGAGCATGCGGTTAAATGAATCGACTGCAAAATCAGCCAGGTGAGAGATGGAAACACAGCGATCCTCTTCCAATCTTTGTCCAAATACGACGGCATAACGAGGACTCAATGGGAAGTAGAAGCCGCAAGGATCTTTGTCGCATTCCTCCTTCCACTCTGCATGTACTGGAAGTGACGAGGTTATAAACTCAAAACCTTCAGGCGCTCTATAAAACAGGCAATCCATGTCAAGCAATAAGACAAGTAGATCGTACAGAGGCGCGCCCTTATCGAGCCTGAACAGCGCCGTATCCAGATAAGCCAGCTCGACAATGGCTTCAAATTCGTCCCCGCACCCCGCCAAATCCATTTGCAAAATGTCTTCGTCCGAGAAAAAGCCACTCGACAACAATTCGACGGAGCGTGCGGCAGAGTTACCCCTCACCTCGTTCAACCATTTAGGATTCCTCACAATGAAAAAGGCAAGCAAAAATGCCAGCTGAGTAATCAACTCGACGCACTCTTCACCTTTTGGTAGTTTTCCAGAATCAAGATAGCTGAGCAACAATCGGTAGGTAGGTGCAAGATTGTTCTCGATTTTCCCAAGAGCATCTTCAATGACGCCCTTCTCGATGAATCCGTCATCGCCCTGGGATTCACGTCGCCTGACCTCATAGAGGTAGTTTTCCGCACAAACGTTTTCGGGCTTCGCTCGAAAGACGGGCCTCAATCCACCAGCATCGCGTCTTACAACGCTGAGATAACCCGAGTCATCGGTAAACGATCTAAGATAAAAACGCGGCACATAGTGCTGATTCTTAACCCCAGGCATGAGTACGCCCCTCTCCAATTAACAAATCAATCAAGAGCAAGGGTTCCCGGCCGGCGACCGAACTAGCAGCAATGAATCAACCGCAATCGGCTCGAACCTCCTTGATTCTCGCCAATGCGACTTCAATGTCCATCGCGGCCAGCTGAGAGCACACGGCATCTAGTGCCACTTTGCTAAAGAATGGAATCTCAGGCCTTACCGCATCATATTTAGAGATAATCGCAAAAACGACCTGTTTGACCGAATCCCTTTCCAATTTAAAACAATTAGGCTCAATCTTGTCTAGAACAACCTGTGCGCACTTCCTAAAACTAGGGTCTGCCTTTACCAAGCGAGCCGAGACCAAGCCTTGATTGAACAGATGGCTTAAAGTCGAAGAACCTTGATAATGCTTAACGTGAATGAACGTACCGTCTTTACACAAGATGTCACAAAGCTCGACCTGGCTGCCTCGACCGCCGTAGTAAATTGTCTTCTTGTCTAGCAACAATTCGGTCGAGGAATTCATCTCCACGACACGTTGGTTATACGGGCCCTCATATTCGCCCTTAAAATATTCCGGGAATTTCGTTGGGTAAAGCGGAATCTTAGCGAAGCGAGATTCAATCGATGATTTGTAGCCACCATCAATTCGATACCATTTTCCATTATTTGCACAGTAACTGGCCCCTTGATATTCGACTTCGCCATATAGACACTCAGATGCGCGCCATTTATTTATCACCGAGCCCTCTGCCTGTCCAATAACAGAAATACGGGTTTTGCAAAGGTCTTCGTAGCTCTGAGGCAACTTTTCCGGTTCCGGATAGACCATGTCGAGACAAACATCGTCAAGCAAAGGACCCTTTGATCCAACACGAAAGCCGGCGACTGCCTCCCATTCAAGGATTTCCGGCACCGCAAGCCATATATTTTGATCGTGAGCATTAATGAGACTGATGGCTTTAGAATTCAACGCGTCTTCGAGTGACCGTTTGCGCACCGGAACGATTCTGTCGACCCAACCGTATTTAGCCTTATAGGAATCAAGCACATAAACGGCATAGACAGACTTAAGATAGTCTCGAATCGATTCTACCGACTCACCAACACTCAATGCGAGAGAATCCGACCCAGTAATAGATCCAGTTGCAAGCAGTCCATCGCCGCCGCTTACCGTCACTCCTTCCAGCAAATCGCGCTCGACATCAATTTCAAAAGCATCAACTGAAGACGGAAGGGGCATTTGCTCGTCGGTCTTTCGAGCATTACCTGAGACTGCAGTTCGTTTTAGCTTGCGAAGTCCACCATCTATTGCCTGATTGAGTGCCACTTTAAGCCCAAAGCGCTCCTCGACTGTCTCTTTATCCAGCAAAGTAAAACCATAGCCAAAAGAAATGGCAAATAGACGCTCATCGTCCTCCGTCACGGCAACTTGAACCAGATGGAGAGCGCTTGCAGAAGAAGACAGCAAAGTATCGGACTCCAGTTGGCCGTCAAAATAATCAATCCATTTTGGCGGATGAGGGTCTGATGGCTTTGTGTAAACCACTGAACCATCTTCTAGAAGGTGCCTATGGATATAGGGGTCATTGGAGTCAACGACGTCACCAATATTAAAACCCTCTTTAATAAGGTAAACCGACATCTTTTGCTTAGCCATAAACATCACCCGTCACAATCGAACAAGACAGCAACCTTATACCCGTGAATAGGTCGACCAAATGCAATGTCTCCACTGAATGTAGAAGGGAGAATCCCTGATTAAACGCTTCGCCACGTTCAATAAAGACTGAACAAAAGTTGGCCTCACGGCACAAAAGCGCCCCAGACAGCGCGAGCGTGCCCTTCATCCGATCGCTTTACTGGCTGATGGAGGAAGCCGACACTCACAGTCCAGCAATGCCCATCCAAACTCTTCGCGAGCGAGGGCTCCCATACCCTAAGGCACCGCTACTCTGAGCCGTGCCAGGCGCACGTCAACTTGGCACGATGGTTTAAGAAATCTCTCTTATTTTGGAACAAAGCACCTTGGCCCGTGCGGCGGCTCAGGACACGCCAACTAAACGAGAGGATAGCACCATGCCGAACGACGACATCGTCTACCTACTGAAGTTCGCGTCCAAAGAGGCATACATCAACGACCTGATGGACGCGCGCCTCTATATGAACGCAGCCGGGTACTACCACGGTCTGCCCGGAGAGCAGGGCGATCCACTAGAAGCGTCTCTGGCGTACGGCATGGGCATCTACGACCATTGGCTCTTGCCGATCTACTGCATGTTCACGGTGCGGGAGAGCGAGATTATTGACAACACTGCTGTGATTACCAGGCGAATGATCGATGAGTTCAGATGCGCCGAGGGCTGGATCGGCATCGTGCGGTACGGCTGGTTTGAGCGACTTCTAAAACAAAAGATTGATTCCGAAAATGGCATCTCCCTGCACAGCCCGGTCTTTTACGGTGCCCCTGTTCCAAGCGTGATTGACAAGGCATTCCAAGGCACTCCATACAACCTCATCATCAAAACGCCCAAATATGCGTACCAACGCGAGTATCGAATCATCGGACGGTGAACGCGAGTAAATGACAGGTTCATTTAACGCCATAAATATCGGTAAGCCGTGAGGAAAGAAAAGGCGCCGGGATCCAAGCCAGCCCCGGCGCCAATACAATTATCTGAAACGAAGATGAGCAAATTATCTACCAATGAAGTCTGACATGGGACAGCATTTAAGGCAAATGCCACATTCGCGACATTTATCACCGTCAACAATAGGAACAACGTACCCATATTTGTCACATGTAGGTTCAATGGCGTTGAACGGGCACGCCGCTCTACAACATAAACAACCGCAGCAAAGAGAGCTTTCTAATACTACTTCCACAGTCTGCCTATATTCCATTATCCCTTCCTCACGATTCTCTTAATTGAACCATAAAGACCAGAAGGTAGTATCTGCTTTGCAAGACGTTTAACAGTCAACCTTGGCTTAAGGATAGTATCAAACAACGCCTCGAGATCTCCAGAAGACCTATAGTCGGCAATCGCGCAAAGCAGATCGTCCCTTGTTGCGGGCCTAACTGTCGGGCTATTCAAATTATGGTTTTCTCTAGCGGCAAGCTGCATATTGGAAACGACACAATCGCATTCCCTAGAAGAATACTGCTTGAAAAACCGCTCCCCCTTCGAGCTATTAATCAAAAGCAGAGATACGCCATTCGGATCGTAAAAACCAGGATGGGCAGACTCGATGCCCCAGTAATCTCCTATCGTAAAGTCCGTTAGACGCTCGCGTTTGGAAAACGGACATTTATAACACGATTCTCTATACGTCTCTCCCCTGAGAAAGGCTGCATAATATGGATCGTTATCGCCCGGCTCACATACCTCTATTTTTTTACCGTTCCGATAGTAGTAGTAGTAGTAGTAGAGACCCCAACCTTTTTTCTTCGTACGAAAACGAAATGAATGGATTCCATCATCCGCCTTTCGCTTGCGCGCCAACCAGAGTTGATGAGCTCGAAATAGTTCATTATTCGGAGCACCATGACAGATAAGGTCACAAAGTAGCAATTGGTTAAGCCGAGAATCTGAACGCAACTTCATCTGGACGTATGCCTGCACAGCTGCACACTGGCATGGAAGCCCGACAAACATTACAAGCCGGTCTGATTTTAAGCATTCAACCACGGAATCAAATATCCCAGAGATATCACTTTGAACATAGGCACTGCCCTGCAGGCTTGCTAGCTCCTGAGAAGTTTCTGCCTTTTCATGAGCAACAAAACCCCCATCATGCATTTTTGCCCCAAAGACAATACCGCCCAGCGCAATAACCGGTCGAGCCAGGACAGAGAACGCACCACCAGAAGCAGCACGCTGGAGCGACACTTCATCTCGATCTTTAATGGCATAAACAGCAAGAGGTTCATGAAATTCCATTAACTACCTCCTAGAAACTTTTGAAGAGATTGCCGATAAGAGCGTGGAAATTCTAGATCTGTAGAGCATAAAAACACCGAAGATAGAAAATATGAGGGTCAGAGCATTTAAACCAAATGACTCAGAGAAATAAGCTGCAGAACAAATACTCAAAAGCACTGCCGGAAGAAGTAACGAACGCAGCTTAACAGAAATCCCCATTTTCTTATCAAGAATTGCGCACCGAATGACAATGTTCAATATGAAAGAAATTAAGACCGATAAATTTGCGCCAAAGCAGCCAAAATACTCAGTTAAGGGATATACGAGAATGCCATTCACGATACAAGAAATGACCATCGATACGCCAATAGTCTTTGTATCCTTGATGACATAAAAAATGTTTCCAATGAAAGTAGAGACCGCACTCGCAACTGCTACCCAAAGAAACGAAGGCACAACAGAATAAGCAGTTGAATATGACGAACCCACGAGAATAGGAAATACGAGGGAGATCATCGGAAGAAGAACAGCTGTACTCGACAAGAGAAACCCAGTGTATTGTGAAATCGCACGAGAATAAAATGAAGCGGGCTTAATTTCACTCGTAAAGGCAACATCCTGCCAAGCGAGTGTAAAACAAGTCGTTGCCAATGCAACCGTCGATCCAAATTTTGAACCAATCGCAAAGATACCATTTGCAGAAAGCGAGAGCACCGCCGATACTGCAACGCGACTCAAACTTGTAAGAAACCAGTAAGCAACAGAGTTAATGCCCAACGGAGCAGAATAAATGAATAATTCACGTACCTGGTTCACATCCGGCTTATGAATGTGCTTCCACATTTGCAGACGCCAAAAAAGATACACGCATTGAATCGTAAAGCCTGCCGCGTACGAAATATATAAAGATTCATAACCCCAATGAAGGAGCAAAATCAAAAACAGGTTCAGGCACACATTGAGTAAAGTGCAAAGAACACCCGAAACGGCAAAATCGACATTATTCCCCTTGCCTCTGGCGATACCGGAAAACATTGACTGACAGTTAGTTGTCACTCCGTAAACTAAAATCCAACCGAGAGACGGTATATCAATGAAAAGAGAAAGACCGAGGGCAATGAGTATGTACAGGATAGTCGAAGCGCTAAATATTACCCAACCGGATGCGATTACTTTCCAGGGTGACTCTCCCTTTAGATCGTCACGCATCATACGCATGACACTTGACCAGATATCACAATATAAAAACGAGGTCAGAAGAGTGGCATAGGTAATCGACAAGTCATAGTAGCCATAGTCCTGAGTGGGAAGCACATTTGTGTAAAGAGGAATTAGCAGTAGAGTAATAATCTTACTCATCGAGCTACCCACGAAAAAGATACCAGTCGATTTCGCAAACGAAAGAAATCCAGAACTCTTGCTGTTAAATGAGACTTCTCCCAAATCTACAACGCCTCCTCAAGGAATGCGACGCTCTTTTTTCTCATCTCATCCAATTTCTCAGCAGCATATTCAAAGTCAATCTGGCGTTCATACATAGCAATGTCCTGTTGGGACTTCAGCATTCGATCCTCCGTGCCGGTCAGTGCAAGAACACTTGCAATGCGAGTGCTGAAACGTTCGGGAGCAATGGCAGTAAATGGAATTCCAAAATTCAGCGAATACGCAGTTGCATGAAAAGAGTCGGTAATCACATACGACGCATTGAGGAATAGACCGACAAACTCTTCAACAGACGGGGCAATAAGCGTCTTGGCAGATTTCATAACATCATAGATACCGTATGAGATTTTAACCACATTCAAGCCATATTGCTTCGCAACCGCCTCAACGTAGTCAACGAAGGACTTGCTCTTATTAAGTTGGTATACAAGCAAATAAGGTCCGTCGATTCCCTCAGGCATTCTGCCAATTTTCTCCCACTCATGCCTATTAAGCATGAGTGTAGGGTCCAAGACCAATTGCGCATCGTTAAAACCTAGATCATTTAAAATCTCAATGCCTGATGATTCACGCATGGAAATCGCTTTATACTGCGATAAAGCCTCTTTCATCAAAGGCTTCTCCCAATCATCAACTTCATTCCTGCCGATGCTTGCTGCAAACGCAATGCGCGGCTTACCTTCCGGAGCGAAAGTAAGGTAGAAAGGCTTTTCAAAGCCATTATTCCAGACACTATTCCAAACCTGGTCTGAGCCAGTGCAATACACATCCGCTACAGGCGGATCAAGTTCAAGTTCATCAGCGGAACGATACATGCGCTTAGAAAGATTAAGGTACTTACCCCTAAAATTATCAAAAGGCTTTCTTTGACGCTTAACAATTGCCCCCATAGGGATGGAAAGTAAACGCTTCAACCAAGGAGCTCTATCCCAAATGCCCTGGAATTTCTGCATTCTTCTACCCATAAATGCTTTCTCAACTGCATACTCAGGCAGATTATCTGCTCGATAGTAATCAATAACCTCAACATCCCATCCGAGCGATTCAAATAGTTTTTGAGTCGCAAAGGTTTGCAAGCAAGACCCGTAATTTGAAACGGTGTGCAGGGTAATCAAAGCAACTTTTGACATAAATTATCCTTTCTTAGCAAGATAAACAGCTTTGTAAACAGGCCTCGCAAAACAATATGTAATAGCCTGTATTTTTTTGAAGCCAGGAATATCCTCATTCCGGATAACGCTTCCGAGAAAACGTTTTGGCTCCTTTAGAACAACATTTGCGATTTCATTCGGCATTTCGAGGTCTCTTACGGCAAACGCATTGTAAACAGCGACCTGAGAAAAAAAGCATGAGGTCTCAGCGACATTAATCAAAGCAGGCACATGCCTGCGGATATAGTCGAGCTGTTCATGGGATGCCTCAATTGGAAACACGTTAACACGAGAACTTCTCGATATACTTCCTTCTCTATGCCGATAGTAATATAACGGCCTATCCTCATAATAAGAGCAATTTGATCTTAAAATTAAGCGATAGCACATGAATTGATCTTCGGAGTTCTTGCCTTCCGGAAACGCCAGGCCTTTAAATAAGCTGGCAAGAAATAACTTTCCGTTCATTGACATATCAAAGGAACGGTACGAGTTTAGAGCTCGAGCAGCCTCAATCGGCCCAAGGCGTTTACTTGTAAAAGCCGGACGAATTTCATGGCTAGTCTGTCCCCCGCAATCGATATATCGCCCAGAAATGGAAATATCGGCATTAAACTCATTGACATTTGAATACATAACAGATAAATAGTCAGAATCAATGTAGTCATCTGAATCAACAAAAGCGATATACATACCATTCGCCGCAGCAACTCCAGTATTGCGCGCGCCAGCAAGACCCCTATTCGCTTGGTCAATAATCCGAATGCGCGAATCCTTTTTCGCATAATCAGCAAGAATCTCTCGCGATCCGTCCGTAGAACCATCGTTCACCGCTATTACTTCAAAATCGGCATAGCTTTGCGCAAGAACACTATCTAAACAATCAGGCAAATAATCCTCAACGTTATAGACAGGGATTATCAAACTTATATTAGGAGATCTCATAAGGAGCCTTTCATTAATATAGAGTGATATGGGACGACGTTATTGCCATTCCACATCCCGATTGTGATAGCGATATACACGATATATAGAACAACAATCACCAACTGAATCAGGAACTTCAATTTGATATTCGATATCGAATCGATTGCCAGAGGCAGAAGAATTACAGAAGGCAGAGAAAAAACCCAGCGCAAACGCTGAGAAAGCGGAATCAGACCGGATAAGATCGCAATCGATGTCGCAACAAGCTGGCACCAGAGAAGAATACGATAGCGTTCGGAATAAGCACCGCCATACAGCTTAGGCACAATCGCGGAAAATAATAGGACCACGACATTCAACGCGATAACGACATTCCCACTTTCGCCCGTATCAAAGATGGATCCGATATAGCCAGCGTATTGAGTTTTGGCAATGATGGAATTAACGAAAGATGCAATGGGGACCTTAAGAAGCAAAAATCCCGACACCAAAACCAAACAAATGCATGGAGTAATTTTAAGACGCGGAAAATAGTATGCAGCGATAAATACAAGCGAACTTGAGTGAAACGTGCTCGCTATCGCAACGCAGACCGCAAATTTAACCGGATCCCTCTCCTCTATATAACGAAGCGAAAACAACAAAATGGAAACCGCAAGCATCTGCCTCATGGCGTTCATGTAGATAAACAAATAAGACATCCCAAATAGGAGGAAGACGGAGAATACGGGATGAGAAGATTCACGCATAATGGCAGCATATGTCAACGCGAAAAATGCTACAGAACACACCAGGAATACGGGCAGAGGGTTATCTGAAAAACGAGCGACAAGGTAATTGAGGGCGTAATACCCGAATTCCATTTCCTGGAACCCCAAACCCGAACGCACACGATAGAAGTAAGGCACGTAAGTATAAAAATAATCTTGCCCAACACCATAACGAAAGCCAGTAAGAATAATGAAAACAAGTGCGGAGGCGACAACGCCCCAGCGCGAATAATCTCGTCCGTCGCGGGCAGAGATTGCAGACCGGGATGTTGCCGCCGCTGAGTTCAAAGGCCTCTGAGCTAGTAGCATAAAACCAACCGCAAGCAGAAGGCTAATCCAGTATGGAGCCAATAGACTCAAACCTCCCTGTAGCAGCAGCCAAATAAAAATCCGTCATCTTTTTCGTGTTATCCCTAAAATCAAAACCGTGAATAGCGGCGCAATCTGCATAGGCTCTACGATTGATGCACGATGATGCGCCAACGATTTGTTGTGCCCAGGCAACGGGACCAGCATTCAAATCTAAAAACTCTGCAATATCAGAAATGACAACTTCTTTCGTAATCTCAGAGGAAAAATAGCTCGGTAAACCGCTGCACTGCGCCTCAATTCCCACCAAGGGAAGGCCCTCGAACAGGGAGGGCAAAACAAATGCATCCATAGCTGAATAGTAGGCCTGGGGCTCATCAGTAACAGATTGAAAGATAACCTTGCCATTCAGCCCTTTACTAGAAACGAGATTTCGTATCGAGCTCTCACGTTCGCCGGTACCCACCAGCAATAGACAGCTATCTGGTTTCATCCGAACAATCTCTTCAAAAATCTCAATCAAAAACTGATGATTTTTCTGCAAATTAAAGCGACCCATATGACCAACCAACAATTGTCCCGGAACAATCCCCAAGCTGCGCCTAATACGATCGCGATCATCTTGATTAAATGAAAACCGCTCAGAATCAATTGCATTCTTAGCTAAATAGAATTGTCTATCGCCAAAAAGATATTTGCCCGCTTCTGTAGAGCACGCAAGGCGAATATTCGCGTGAATTCCAGCAGTCTTAAAGAGCAGTTTTTTTGTATACCCCTTTGGTGTTCGAAGATAGGATGCTCCGTGGCTATGTGCTATGCGGGCACGTACGCCAGCTTTCTCGGCAGCAAACAGATAAAGACCCGCAAGACTCGCGGCATGGCCATGAACCACATCCCAATTGTTTTCAGAGTACAGCCTCTTTAGCTCGCGCCAATAAGAGATAACATTCTTATTATCCAAAACAGGCAAACGATAAATACGGCCTCCAAGCTCCTCTATCTCATCATCGAAGAACCCTCGTGAATTGTGATGGACTAGAAAGTCAAAATGCACCGTATCGCGATCAATAATCCGATACATATTCATGATGTAGTTTTCAATACCGCCAGAATTCATATCTGGAACAGCATGAAGGACTTTAATCATCGCTCCTCCTGAGCATATTCGTATATACAAACCCACGTAGGCAATTGGGCATCAAGCAAACAATCAGTTGGGGCAAAAAGGAAATCAGGAAATCTGCTACCGTAAAATAGCCAATACGCAACTGAGCAGATTTGAACTTCCAAACATGAGCCAAATAACCCAGGCCTCCGCGCCTCTCATAAAAATCAGGACTAACTCTCATGGCCACAAGCGTTTCGTGAAGATTCTCAGCTCTGCAACCAGCTGCAAGCATTCGGTTAAATAAATCCCAATCTTCGAAATACAGATACTCGGAACTGTAATTGCCCGCTTTCAACACCTTGGATCGTTTGAATGTCATTGACGGATGACGAAATGGATTTCTACGCTTTGAACAAGCAATAATATTGTTGAGACCTTCGGGGAGATCCGTTCGTGCAATCGGCTTGTCAGGAGACTCGACGAATTCAATTACTTGGCTCCCAACCATATCAAGACCATCTTGAATCGCCTTTAGTTGTTTCTCCATACGATCAGAACGTGCAATATCGTCTGTATCCATACGTGCAACAATATCGTTAGCACAAGCAAGCATTCCCCTGTGTAACGCATAGCCAAGACCGTGGTTTTCCTCGTAGGCAATAAAACTAAAGATGCCTGGATAACGGCGGTCATACTCAGCCAGAACTGAATCGAGTTCTTTTGTTAACGGTCCATCCTTAACCATAACGATTTCCGCTGGTGGAATCGTCTGGTTAATAATGCTGTCCAAAGAAGCACGAAGATACGCAGGGTTCTCCTTTAGATAAATGCTCATGAGAACGCTATAAGCCTGAGAAGCCATTTATCGCCCCGTCCTCTTCTTACCGAACATGGCGCCAAAAGTGCCAGTAAAGCACTTCCAATCCATGCGAAAGCAGCGGTTACGCACGTAATGAAGTTCAATTTTTTGACGCAGCCCACTCTCAAACGTCGCAGCATTACGGTCGGTCGCCTGCCACAGCCCCGTGATACCAGGCTGGACAGAAAGCAGCTCAGCCTTTTGTTCATCGGAAAAGTGCTGCTCAAGTTCGTCTCTTGTAATGGGGCGCGGTCCGATGACGGAAAGATCGCCGTTCAGCACGTTCAGGAACTGCGGCATCTCGTCAATCGAGCACTTACGGATAAACTGGCCGACTTTAGTAATGCGAGGATCGTCATCGACCTTGCGCTCGACTTCCCACTGATGTAGCTGCTCAGAGCTCAGATACTTCTGCACATCGCCAGCGTCGGCGACCATGCTGCGAAGCTTGAGGATCTTGATAGTCTTGCCGCCCTTGCCGACGCGTTCCTGTGCGTACAGCGGATTTCCGGGAGATTCAAGTGAAATTAACGCGCAAACAATGGCCACTGGAATTACCAGCACCACGCTCACGCAAAGGCTGAAAACAAAATCAAACAGCCTCTTCAAAAAACGGTAAGACAGCGTACCGCTCGGTTGTATCTTCTGAACGGCTAGCGACTCCCCCACGGAAGTACTGCATTCAGCCATCTCTTTACTAGTCAAGTTCAAATCCACGTCCCTGTCCCCAGGGATCCCCCAATCGATGAATTCAAATTACGAATGAATTGCCAGTGCGACGTCCCCTTACGTCTTACTGGGCACGTCCAACGGAAGCAGCTCCCTAAAAGCGGAGTCGCCTTCGCCCACGTCTACCAGGCACCAGCGCTTATGACGGTCGATCTTCTTTACACGGGCCTCTTGCCCCACCAAGGGCCCCTGCTCTATGTGCAGCACGCCGTCTTCTATGCGGGCTACGCTGTTACGCACCACGCCATCGTCATCGAGTACGCTGCGGTACCAGTCCTGCGCATCGTCCGGCATGGGCGCATAGGCCCGCTCCTTGCTGCCGGCAATGCGGCAGCCAAAACTCAACTGGGCCAAAGCCCTATCGAGCAGGGCGGCATCGCGCGTGGCGACGAAGAAGTATTCCTTGTACATGGGTTTGGTTTGGAGCGACCAGGCGCCGTCCCGCTTAAACCAGAACTCCTTTTGCATCACAAAAGCGTCCTGCATCAGCTCGTGCGGGATAATGCGGCGGACCTTTTCGCAGGTCTCGCGCTCTTTTCCATTGGGGGTGTGGACCAAATACCAGTGAACGCGGCCGTGCTGACAGTTGATAGTGGAGCCGCTAAAGGCACCGGGCAGCTGCTCTTGGCGCCGCATTGTCTGTTCCATCTCTCGCCCCCTTAACTTGAATCCGCGACGCACGCGGATGCAGGGGCGTTAAGAACAGGCTTCTCGCTCGCAGCTAGGCGCACTCGCAAAAGTACAGGTTTTTGTATCTTTCGAAGAAGCTCATTATACGCGTAATTTCAAGCCGTTTTCCCTGATTGCACAAATTGCGGCGCGAGCGGATACATCTCCATACCCCTCTACAAAAACCTGTACATTTTTGCACAACAAAAAAAGCCGCTCTAGCAGCGGCTTTTTCTCGTTTGGGCATGAAAAAAGGCGACTGTCCTTTGTGGACGGTCGCCTTTGTTAATTGTTGTGAAGTTTGCCTTAGGCGCGAGTCTTGATCTCCTCGGTCACCTTGGCAACAAACTCGTCAACGCTCATCTGAACGGTCTCGTTGGAGCGATCGCGGACGGAGATATTGCCGGCCTCGACCTCCTTCTCGCCCAGGATGAGCATGTAGGGTACGCGGTCGATGCTGCGGGCCTCGCGAATCTTGTAGCCGATCTTCTCGTCGCGGTCGTCGCAGACCACGCGAATGCCGGCCTCCTCCAGCTTGGCGCACACCTCGTGGGCGTAGTCGCGGCTCTTCTCAGAGACGGGAAGCGCCTTGACCTGCACGGGAGCCAGCCAGGTGGGGAACTTGCCCGCAAAGTGCTCAATCAGAATACCGATGAAGCGCTCGATGGAACCAAAGCACACGCGATGCAGCATGATGGGACGCTTCTTGGTGCCGTCGGCGTCCACGTACTCCAGGTCAAAGTTGAGCGGCATCTGGAAGTCGAGCTGCACGGTGCCGCACTGCCAGGTACGGCCGAGCGAGTCCTCCAAATGGAAGTCGATCTTGGGGCCGTAGAAGGCGCCGTCGCCCTCGTTGACCTCGTAGTCCATGCCCAGCTTCTCCAGAGCGGTGCGCAGGCCCTCCTCGGCGCGAGCCCAGTCCTCGTCCGAACCCATGGAGTCCTCGGGGCGGGTGGAAAGCTCAACGTGGTACTTAAAGCCAAACTTCTGGTACACGGAGTCGATGAGGTTGACCACACCCACGATCTCGTCGGTCAGCTGGTCGGGGCGCACAAACAGGTGGGCGTCGTCCTGGTTAAAGCAGCGCACGCGGAACAGGCCGTGCAGGGCGCCGCGCAGCTCGTGGCGGTGGACCAGGCCAATCTCGCCGGCGCGAATGGGCAGCTCACGATAGGAGTGCGGCTTGGAGGCGTACACCAGCACGCCGCCCGGGCAGTTCATGGGCTTAATGCAGTACTCTTCGTCGTCGATGACGGTGGAGTACATGTTGTCCTTGTAGTGGTCCCAGTGGCCCGAGGTCTTCCACAGCTGCTTGTTCATGATGAGCGGCGTGGAGATCTCCACATAGCCGGCCTTGTGGTGGATCTCGCGCCAGTAGTCCAGCAGCGTGTTCTTAAGGATCATGCCGTTGGGCAGGAAGAACGGGAAGCCGGGGGCCTCGTCGCGCATCATAAAGAGGTCCATCTCGCGGCCGATCTTGCGGTGGTCGCGCTTCTTGGCCTCCTCCAGCATGTGCATGTGCTCGTCGAGCTCTTCCTTGGTGGCAAAGGCGACGCCGTTGATGCGGGTAAGCATCTTGTTGTCCTTGTCACCCTTCCAGTAGGCGCCCGAGACGCCGGTGAGTTTAAAGGCCTTCAGCGCCTTGGTGTAGCAGATGTGGGGGCCGACGCACATATCGATGTAGTCGCCCTGCTGGTAGAAGGTGATGCGGGCGTCGTCGTCCAGGTCGCCGATGTGTTCGACCTTGTACTTCTCGCCGCGCTCCTCCATAAGGGCGATGGCCTCGGCGCGGGGCTTCTCAAAGACGGTGAACTTGAGGTTCTCCTTGACGATCTTCTTCATCTCGGCCTCGATCGCGGGGAAGTCGTCCTCGCTGATCTTGACGCCCTCGGGCAGGTCGACATCGTAGTAAAAGCCGTTGTCGGTCGCGGGACCGTAGGCAAAGTCGGCCTCGGGATAGAGGCGCTTGATGGCCTGCGCCATGATGTGCGCGGCAGAGTGGCGGATGACGTGCGTGACCTCGTCCTGCGGGAGCTCGGCCACCGAACCGTCATTGTAGAGTGCCTTCATGGGTATGTTTTCTCCTCTCGGATGCCTGATGCAAGTGCGTGCGATGCGCTCGGTGTTTTTGACTTGCATCATTATAGGCAGGTTGCCTTGGTATACAAGCGCCCGCCGCACCTTAATGGCACGGCGGGCGATTTTCTACGCATGCTTCATCGTGTGGGGGTCGGGGCTGTGGGGCGCGCGTGCGGCTTGCGCGTGACACGCGGGCCCGTGGCTTACGGCCGGCCCGGCGATGGATGCGTTACTGGATGCGAGTTCGGCAGTAGGGGCAGACCTTCCAGTGCGCGTCGAGCGGGCGATGGCAGCTGGGGCACACGTTGCGAACCTGGGTGTCGCACACGGGGCAGACGACAAAGTCCTTCTCGATGGGGGCGCCGCACTGCGGGCAGGTGCCGTACTGGGCAAGCTGGCGCTCGCGCAGGGCCATGTCCAGCTCCTGCTCCTCGCGGTCGGCCGCGTAGGAGTGCGGGCGCAGGACCAGGTAGGCGATGAGGCCCACAAACGGAATGAGGGCGATGATGCCCCATGCCACGTAGGCGCTGGCGCCGCGGCGGCGAGCGTCGATGAACACATAGACGACCGACAGCACGTACAGGGCGATGATAAAGCCAACAAAGGCATAGATGACGCCCATAAGCTGCGGCGACATGAGCTCAGAGATGTACTTGGACATTGAGGTGTACCTTTCGGAATATTTACAGTCCGGTCAAGTTTACCACGGGGTTTGTTTATATGGGACCACGGCTGGGTACGGGGTTAGCGCGGACACAAACATCTCAATCTGTAACAGGTGGAGGCGGAATTCGAGTCTAGATGTTACAGATCGAGACACAAGGGTCCCTCCCCGTCTTCAATCTCGATCTGTAACATCTTGGGCCCCAAACCCCTCTTACTGTTACAGATCGAGACATTCAAAATCCGCTGGAAGGTTTGTCTTGATCTGTAACGTCTAGAAACCAAATCATCAGCTAACTGTTACAAATCGAGACAAAGGAAATTGTCCAGGCCGAATGTCTCAATCTGTAACAGTTACTCGGCAAAAACAATCCCAGATGTTACAGATTTAGACAAACTATTCTTTCCCCGACTTAAATCTCAATCTGTAACAACAACTCGGTAAATACAGGTCTTACCGTTACAGATTTAGACATTCGAAACCGACTGATAGGTTCATCTAAATCTGTAACATCTAGACCCCAAAACGGTCCCTAGATGTTACAGATCGAGACAGAAGAATCTCTCCCCGGCTTCAATCTCGATCTGTAACATCTTGGGCTCCAAAACCCCTCTTACTGTTACAGATCGAGACAAACCTCCGGCACCGGGATCAGCAGACAAAGACGTCGACGTTGCCGAGTCTCCCCTTGCCTGCCGTTGGCGGGTGTTGCAGGGCTGTTCGCCGCATTGCCGCTGCGCTGGGGGTGTGCAGACCGTAGGATAGTCTTATTGACAGCCTGTCAACTTGTCTTGGAGGCACCGTGGCAGAAACGTTTGATATCGCAATTGTGGGCGCGGGCATTATCGGGTGCGCCATCGCGCGGCAGCTCGCGCGGTTTGACCTGTCCATTTGCGTGGTCGAGGCAGCAAACGATATCGCGCTGGGAGCTTCGAAGGCCAACGGCGGTCTGGTGCACGCCGGCTACGATCCGGCGCCGGGCACCGTAAAGGCGCAGGTCAACGCCCGCGGCTGCGAGCTGTATGGCACGTGGTCCCAGGAGCTGGGCTTTTTATTCCGCCGCACCGGATCGATGGTGCTGGGGTTTAACGACGATGACCGCGGACACCTGGAGAAGCTGCGCCAGAATGGCCTTGCCAACGGCGTGCCCGAGCTGTCGATTATCGGCCCCGAGCGCATCCACGAGCTGGAACCGCGCGCAAGCGCCCAGGCCACATGCGCGCTGTGGTGCCCTTCGACTGGTTACGTTGACCCGTTTGAAGTGGCCATTGCCGCGCTGGAAAACGCGGTTGCCAACGGCGTGACATTTATGCGATCTGCGCCAGTGGAGGCAATTGAGGTTGCCGGCTCAGATGACGAAACCGCGCGCTTTACGCTGGCAACGCCCGCCGGCGACGTGCGCTGTCGCTATCTGATCAACGCCGCGGGCAACGGAGCCGCGAACATCTCGCATATGGCCGGCGCCGAGGAGTTCCAGATGGTCTGGCGCCAGGGAAACATTGCGGTTCTGGACAAGGAACCGCGCGCGCTGATGCCACTCTACCCGGTGCCGACGCCGATATCGAAGGGCGTCATCGTCACGGGTACCGTGCATGGCAACACCGTGATTACCGCGACCGCCGCCGTGCGCGAGCCGGGCGACACGCAGACCTATGCGGGCGATGTCAACGCGCTCCTGACCGGCGCGCGCAAGCTGGTGCCCGATCTGGACACGCGTCGCGTGGTTCGCGCATTTGCCGGCGGGCGCCCGGTCATTCAGGGTACGAACGACTTCTTTATTGGGCAGTCAGCCGTGGTACCGGGGCTGTTCCAAGCAGCGGGTATTCAGTCGCCGGGCGTGGCGAGTGCGCCGGCCATTGCCGAGCGCGTGGAGCAGATACTGCGCGACGCCGGCGTGGCCCTGCGCGAACGGGACGATTGGGACCCAATTCGCCGTGCGCCGGACGACTTTGACCGCACACCGCTTGCGCGCAAGGAAGAGCTCATTGAGTCCAATCCCGCGTGGGGGCAGATCATCTGCCGCTGCGAGACGGTGCCCGAGGCCGAGATTGTGGCCGCGATTCGGCGCCGTCCGGGCGCGGTTCCGGTCGAGGGTGTCAAGCGCCGCTGCCGTGCCGGCATGGGTCGGTGCCAGAGCGGTTTTTGCCAGAGCCGCGTGGTGGCAATCCTGGCGCGCGAGTTGGGCTGCGACCCCAGCGAGGTGCTGCTAGAGGATGCCGGATCATGGCTGGTCGAGGGACCGCTGAAGGGGGTGCGCTAGGATGGCGACGTTTGATATGCGCGACGAACGCACGGAAGCCGGAGCCGTAGCGTCGGTGTCGACGCAGGCCTTCGACGTGGTCGTCATCGGTGGCGGCCCCGCCGGTATGGCGGCCGCACTTGCCGCGCAAAAGGCCGGCGCGCACGTGGCCATCGTGGAGCGCGAGCAGCATCTGGGCGGCATCCTCCGCCAGTGCATTCACCCGGGTTTTGGCCTGTCGCACTTTAAGCAGGAACTCACCGGTCCCGAGTACGCGCAGCGCTTTATCGACCAGGTGCGCGCGACCGACATCGTGCTGTTCTTGGACAGCATGGTACTTGGAATCGATTCGGGCGAGGGCGCGGGCGCGTCGAGCGTGAACGAGGGTGCGGGAGATGCCGCAGTCCATACCGTCACGCTCATGAGCCGTGCCGGTATGCTGCAGCTCACCGGGCGTGCGGTCGTCCTTGCCATGGGATGCCGCGAGCGCACCCGCAGCGAGATCAAGATTCCCGGTAGCCGTCCCGCCGGCGTGTTTACGGCCGGCTTGGCGCAGCGATACATCAATATCGAAAACCTCAAGCCCGGCTCGCGTGCCGTCATCTTGGGCTCGGGTGACATCGGGCTGATCATGGCGCGCCGCTGCACGCTCGAGGGGATTTCCGTCGAGGGCGTGTACGAGCTCATGCCGTACGTCAACGGCCTGCGCCGCAATGTTAAGAACTGCCTGGACGACTTTGGCATTCCGCTGCACCTGTCCACCACCGTCACACGGGTGATCGGCCACGACCGCGTGGAGGCCGTCGAGGTAAGCCAGGTCGACGAGCACCTGGAGCCCATTGCCGGGACGGAGCGCTTTGTTCCGTGCGACACGCTGCTGCTTTCGGTGGGATTGATTCCCGAGAACGAGCTTTCGGTTGCCGCAGGCGTGGAGCTTGACCCGCGCACACGCGGCGCCGTAGTGGACCAGAGTCTGCAGACGGGCGTGCCGGGTATCTTTGCCTGTGGCAACGTGCTGCACGTGCACGACCTGGCCGACAACGTGACGACCGAGTCCGAGCGCGCCGGTGCGGCAGCGGCGGCGCGGGCGCTGGGCGGCGACGCTGGGTCGAGCGCTGCGAGCACGGGCTGCGAGCTCACGGTCTCCCCTGCCGGCATCGCGGGCTACGCGCTGCCGGGACGCATTACGGCGGCGGCACTCACGAAGCTCAACTTCCGCGTGCGCCGGCCGGTCGACGCCGCCCGCGTGCGTATTCTGTCAGGCGACGAGGAACTGTTCGCCGGCAAGGTTCGTGCATTTAAGCCAAGCATCATGGAAAGCTTCCCGCTGCCGGCAAAGGTAATTCAGCGCGCACTCGACCTGGGTGTTAGCGAGATTGTCCTTTCCGTCGATCCCGTTGAGGAGGCGTAAGGCCATGAGCACGAATGTGACCAATACATTGCAGTTCAACTGCACCACCTGCCCATCCGAATGCCTCCTGACCGTTGAGGTGGAACGCGATGTCAACGGTTCCGTGACAGCGGCTCGCTCCGTGACTGGCAACCGCTGCCCGCGTGGCGACAAGTTCGCACACCAGGAACTCACCTGCCCCATGCGCGTGCTCACCACAACTGTGGCCGTATTCGGCGGCGACGAGGCGCTGCTGCCCGTGCGCACGGCCGAAGCCATCCCGCTGGCACTCCACGCCCAAGCCATGGACCTCATCCGCGGCCTGGTCGTCGAGGCCCCCATCCGCATGGGTGACGTCGTGCAGGAAGACCTCCTCAACACGGGCATTAACCTCATTGCCAGCATGGACATCGACCCAACCTAAGCAGCTAATTTAGGACGGGGCTCTTTTAGCTACCCCGACATCCACCCAGTCCCACCTCAATTGCGGTGAAATAGTTCCTGATTTCCGCCAAAACCCCGGCATCCAGGAACTATTCCACCGCAACTATCCTTGGAATTGGTATTTAGCTTGTGCCTACTTTAGTGCCATTTCAAAACTATGCCGGATTACGGGGCTGATTCGGAGACCCCCATCCATACCGGCATTTTTCGATTTTTGATAAGCCATCTACCTGCGGTTTTAATTTCGCGATTTTTCCCATGGTCAAGTAATGCAGGTCCAGCCCCGTAATCCGCCATACTTTTGAAACCAGCCCATTTGGGACGGGCCTCTTTTAGCTACTTTTACTGCTTGCCAGGTTAGCCATGCCAAGGAGTGTCCCGAAGTGCCGGCATAAAAGGAACGTCCCTAACTGCCGGGCTTGGGATACCATGGTGGCACCCTAGCGAAAGGATGTTTCATGGCACATGTCGATGACCAGCGTGTGGCGCGCGTGCTCGATGCGCTCGAGGCTCAGCACCCCGGCGCGCAGCTACTTGTAAACGACCCGTGGTCGATTTATTACCTGACCGGCTTTTATGCCGATATGTTCGAGCGTTTTTGCGGTGTGCTGCTCGCGCGCGGCAGCGAGCCCGTGATCTTGGTCAACGCCCTGCATCAGCTACCCAAGTATGACAATGCCCGCGTCGCCTATCACACCGATACCGACATCGTGGCCGACGCCATCGCGCGCGAGATCGATCCGACCAAACCGCTCGGCATCGACACCGTTATGCGCTCCGGCTTTTTGATGCCTCTTATGGATCGTCACGCCGCGAGCGAGTTCTTCCTGGGCGACTTTGCCGTCACCGCCGCACGCACCCACAAGGATGAGGCCGAGCAGGAGCTCATGCGCGTGTCCTCGGCCGCCAACGATGCCGTAATGGCCGACGCCATCAAGCTCGTTCACGAGGGCGTGACGGAGCGCGAAATTGCCGACCAGATGCTCGGTCTGTACCGCAAGCACGACTGCGAGGGCTTTAGCTTTCCGCCCATCGTGAGCTTTGGCGCCAACGCCGGAGACCCGCATCACGAGCCCGACGACACCGTACTCAAGTGCGGCGACGTGGTGTTGTTCGACATAGGCGGACGTCGCCGCAACTACTGCTCGGACATGACGCGCACGTTCTTTTGGGGCGAGCCGGACGAGGAGACAGCGCGCATCTACGACATCGTGCGCCGCGCCAACGAGGCCGCCGAGGCGCTCATCGCCCCGGGCGTGCGCATGTGCGACCTGGACCGCGCCGCGCGCGACGTGATTGAGAACGCTGGCTACGGCAAGTACTTCACGCATCGCCTGGGCCACTCGATCGGCCTGCAGGACCACGAGCCTGGTGACGTTTCCCTTGTCAACGAGCAGGTCGTAGAACCGGGCATGACGTTCTCTATCGAGCCGGGCATCTACCTCCCCGGCCGCACCGGCGTCCGCATCGAAGACCTTGCCCTGGTTACCGAGTCCGGCGTCGAGATCCTCAACGCCTACCCCCACGACCCAGTCCGCCTAGACTAGCCCCTTCCTAATAGCCCCTCAATAAGTTGCGGTGGAATAGTTCCCAGATTGGCCCACGGGGGCATAATCCAGGAACTATTTCACCGCAATTGCCAAGGAGCCAAGTCGACCAATTTGAAAGTCTAGAGATGCGCCACGAAAACGGGGTATCTACTACGTTTAACCCGCATGGGTCGACCATGCGGGTCTTTTTTGAAAATTGGCAAGCCCTCTACCTGCGGTTTTAATTTTGCGATTCTCGGTGTGGTCAGTGGTATTCGCTAAAACGTAGTAGATAGGCCCATTTCGTGGCGAGCAGGTCAACTAGCTACCCTGCGGAAGGGCTCTAGCGCAGCAGCCCCGCTACTTCGCCGGCTAGGGTGATGGTGCCGGCTGCTACGAAGGGCTCGCCCGCGGCTTCGAAAGCTTCGAGGGCCTCGGACACGCTGGAGTACACGCCCGCAAGCTTGTCTGCATCCACCAGGGCAGCGAGTTCCTCTGCCGGCAGGGCGCGGTCGGAATCGGTCTGGGTCACGACCACGCGCGGGAAGGCCGGAATCAACACGTCGACGATGCCCGCCACGTCCTTATCGGCCAGCGCGGCGCACAGCAGTGTGGGGCGATTCTCCACGCACGGATCGATCTCATCCAGTGCACTCACAAAGTTCTCGCAGCTCTGAGGGTTATGGCAGGCATCGATCAGCTTGAGCGGATCAGTCCCCAGCACGTCAAAACGACCCGGTGTGGGGCAGCCCATAAGCGATGCATCGAGCGCATCGTGATCGAGCTCACGACCCAGATACCCCTCGCAAAGCATAATCGCGCACGCGGCATTCTGCGGCTGATAGGCCGGCTTGACCATGCTCGACGTATAGATCGCACGCGGCGTGGTGCAGCTAAACTCAACCGTGTCGCCCACATGCGCCGGCACCTTAGTCGTGGCGTGGCTCACCACGAGCGGCACGATGCCGCACTCGCGGCAACGGGCATCCATCACGCGCTGAACGCTCGCCTCGTGCGTGCCCTCACCCAAAACAACCAAGCGCCCGGGTTTGATAACCGCAGCCTTCTCCCCCGCAATAGCCTCGAGCGTGTCGCCCAAAATGCGCGTGTGATCGAGCCCAATGCCCGTAATGGCAACGGCAACGGGATCGGTCGCACTCGTGGCGTCCCAACGCCCGCCCATGCCAACCTCGAGCACGGCAACATCCACGCGAGCCTCGGCAAACACCACAAGCGCAGCGGCCGTCAGCAGGTCAAACGGCGTGATGGTATAGGCGCGCTCCCCCGCCGCCACACGACGGGCATTCACACGATGTCCTGCCTCAACAGCAGCGGAAACGCCACGAGCAAACGCCTCATCGCTCACGACGCGTCCATCGACCTCCATGCGTTCGGGATAGCGAACAAGCTGCGGCGACGTATACAGCGCGGTCTTGAGCCCCTCGCCGCGAAGAATGGCAGCCGAAAAACGCGTAGTCGAAGTCTTGCCATTGGTACCGGCAACCTGAATGCAATCAAAATACTCATCCGGACGCCCCAGCTCATCGAGCATATCGACAACCGTCTCGAGCAGAGGACCAGCATCCCCAGAAATCCGCCCCGTATCGGCAGCCAACCCAACAGCCTCATCAAACGAAAGCAACTCAAACGAGAACGGCACAGAATACGACCCAGAACGCTTAGCCATAACCCAAAGTCCCCTCAACATAAAAAGAGGCCCGCACTAAACAACGAGCCCCTCCCATTCAAAAAAATCAGCTAAACACCGCTTTGCAGCGAGAACAAGGCCACAACCAAGTGGCCCTACCAGGCAGCGGACGTCCCCGTAACCGCTATGGGAGCGGTTTGGGGCTTTGCTCGATACAAGTTCCGCACGAGCCGAAGGCCACTTAATGTGGCCTTCGTGCGAGCAGGACTGTCCGCAGTAGCGAGCAATGCCCCAAACCGCGTCCCCCAGTACCGCCTACGAGAAGTCAGCAACCTGAGCAGTCAGCGCCGCCAGGATCTCCTTGAGCTCAGCTGCACGGTCCCTCTTCTTCTGGACCACCGCGGGCGCGGCCTTGGCCACAAAGCCCTCGTTGGCGAGCGTCTTCTCGCAGCCGGCGAGCTCCTTCTGGGCCGCGGCGATCTCCTTCTCCAGGCGTGCCTTCTCGGCCGAAAGGTCGACCTTGCCCTCGAGCACCACAAAGACCTCAACGCCGCTGTCGACCACGGCGATGCTCGCGGCCGGCTTCTCAACATCGGTACCCATGACCAGAGAAGCGGTGTTGGCCAGCGGCTCGATGGTCGAACGCAGGCTCTCGAGCTTCTCGATATCCTCGGCACCGGCGCGCACGACCACGTCGAGCTCGGCCTTGGGGCTCAAGCGATAACGCGAGCGCGTGGCGCGGGCGGCAGACACGACGGCGCGGCACAGCTCAAACGCGCGCTCGGCGTCCTCGTCAACATACTTAGCGTAGTCGGCGGGCTCGGGCCACTTGGCAATCATGAGCGCCTCGGCGCGGTCCACGTTGCCCTCGGCGTCCAGATCGAGCACGCTCGCCGGCATGTTGTCCCAGATCTCCTCGGTAACAAACGGCATGAGCGGGTGCATCAGGCGAATGGAGGTGTCGAGCACAAAGATCAGGTTGCGCTGGGCCTGCAGACGGCCCTCGCCCTTCAGGCGGGCCTTAGTGACCTCGACGTACCAGTCGCAGACCTCGTTCCAGAAGAACTGCTGCACGCCGCGGGCCATATCGCCAAAGGTGTAGTTCTCAATACCCTCGGTGACCATCTTCACGGCCTTGGCCAGGCGGCTGAACATCCAGGCGTCGGCCGGCGTCTCCACGACGGGCTCGCCGGGCGTGTAGCCCTCCATGTTCATGAGCAGGAAGCGGCTGGCGTTCCAAATCTTGGTCACAAACGACTTGGCCTGCTCGGTGCGCGGGCTGTCGATGAGCTTCTTGGTCTTCTTGTCGATGTTCGCGTCGAACTTGACGTCCTGATTGTTGGTGCACAGCGTGAGCAAGTTGAAGCGCATGGCGTCGGCGCCGTACATGCCAATGAGGTCCATGGGGTCAACGCCGTTGCCCTTGGACTTGGACATGCGGCTGCCGTCCTTGGCCAGAATCGTCGGGTAGATGACGACGTCCTTAAACGGCACCTCGTCCAGGAAGTACAGCGAGCTCATGACCATGCGGGCGACCCACAGCGCGATGATGTCGCGCGCGGTGACCAGCGCCGTCGTGGGGTGATGGCCCTCGAGCAGCTCCGGCTTTTGCGGCCAGCCCTGCGTGGCGAAGGTCCACAGCTGCGAGCTGAACCAGGTGTCCAGCACGTTCTCATCCTGATGCACGTGATGGCCGCCGCACTTGGGGCACACATCGGTGTCCTCGGTCAGGGCGTCCTCCCAGCCGCAGTCCTCGCAGTAGAACACGGGAATGCGGTGGCCCCACCACAGCTGGCGGCTGATGCACCAGTCCTTAAGATTCTCCATCCAGGTGGTGTAGGTCTGCGTCCAGCGCGCGGGGTGGAAGGTGACCTTGCCGGAGTTGACGGCGTCGAGCGCCGGCCCTTTGAGCTTGTCGACGGCGACGAACCACTGCTCGGACAGCCACGGCTCCAGAGCGGCATCGCAACGGTAGCAGTGCATGACGGAGTGATCGAGGTCCTCGACGTGATCGAGCAGGTCGTGCTCCTCGAACCACTTGATGACGGCCTCGCGACACTCGTCGCGGTTCATGCCGGTGAACTCGCCATAGCCCTCGACGACCACCGCATGCTCATCGAAGATATTGATCTGCGGCAGGTCGTGGGCCTGACCCATGGCGTAGTCGTTGGGGTCGTGGGCCGGGGTAACCTTGACGAAGCCGGAGCCAAAGTTGGCGTCGACATGCCAATCCTCAAAGATAGGAATCTCGCGGTCGACGATCGGCAGCATGACGGTCTTACCCACAAAGGCAGCCTTCTCGGGATCCTTCGGGGAGACGGCGACGCCCGTGTCTCCGAGCATGGTCTCGGGGCGCGTGGTGGCGACGACGATGTAGTCCTGGCCGTTAACCGGCTCGGTCAGCGGGTAACGCAGGTGCCACAGGTGGCCCTTCTCGTCCTTGTACTCGGCCTCGTCGTCCGAGATGGCGGTGGTGCAGTTGGGGCACCAGTTGACGATGCGCTTGCCGCGGTAGATCAGACCGTCGTGGTACCAGTCGCAGAAGACCTTGCGCACGGCCTGCGCGTAGTCCTCGTCCATGGTAAAGCGCTCGTTATCGAAGTCGACGGAGCAGCCCATGCGCTTGATCTGCTCGACGATGATGCCGCCGTACTCGTGGGTCCAATCCCAGCAAGCGTCGACAAACTTGTCGCGACCGATCTCCAGGCGGCTGATGCCCTCGCTCTTGAGCTTCTTGTCGACCTTGGTCTGCGTGGCGATACCGGCGTGATCGGTGCCGAGCACCCAACGCGTGGACTTGCCGCGCATGCGGGCCATACGGACGATGGCGTCCTGGATGGAGTCGTCGGTAGCGTGACCCATGTGGAGCTTACCGGTCACGTTGGGAGGCGGAATGGTGACGGTGCAGTCGCCCACGCCCTCGCGGCGCTTATAGTAGCCGCCGTCGAGCCACTTCTGCAGGATCGCCGGCTCGTTGGTCGACGGATCGTAATTCTTGGGCATCTCTTCCATATATCTCTCCCTGTCCCGCCGGCGTGTCCGCCTGCTTGGTTTTCGCTCGGTCAGGTCCTGGCTCGCACGAAGAGCACATTTAGTGCTCTTCGGCTCGTGCGGAATCTACGAAAACCAAGCAGGCGGACACGCCTTAGGTATCGATTACTTCAGTCTGAAGGTACTAACTTGACAATCTCACAGAATAGCACAGGCATACCTGCCGAAAAGGGACAGGTTTATTTTGGTAGGTTTTATCAGGGGAAACGACAGTTGCCCATATAAAACCGACCAAAATAAACCTGTCCCTAAATGGCAGGCCCCGCGGTGGTTGCCGCGGGGCCTGAATTAAAGCTATTTAGCCGTAGATGCGTTGGGGCTGCTCTTCGCCCTTTACGGAGGCTTCGGTCACGATGACCTTGGCGACGCCCTCCTCGCTGGGGAGGTCGAACATCGTTTGCTGCAGCACATCCTCGCAGATGGCGCGCAAGCCGCGGGCACCGGTCTTGCGGGCAAGCGCCATGCGGGCGATCTCATGCAGGGCGGCGTCCTCAAACTCCAGGTCCACGTCCTCCAGCTGGAACATCTTGCGGTACTGACGCACCACGGCGTTCTTGGGCTCGGTCAGGATCGACACCAGGTCGTCCTCGTCGAGCGCCTGCGTCTGGGTGACGACGGGCGTACGGCCCACAAACTCGGGAATCATGCCAAAGGCGTTGAGGTCCTGCGGGAGTACCTGGCGCAGCAGGTCGTTCTCGTCGACCGAGGTGGGACCGGCGATCTCGGAGTTAAAGCCCACGCCCTTGTTGCCCACGCGGTCGGCGATAATCTTGTCCAGACCCACAAAGGCACCACCGCAGATAAACAGGATGTTGGTCGTGTCGATCTGCAGCAGCTCCTGCTGGGGATGCTTGCGGCCGCCGGTGGGCGGAACGCTGGCCACCGTGCCCTCAAGAATCTTAAGCAGCGCCTGCTGAACGCCCTCGCCCGAGACATCGCGGGTGATGGAGAGGTTCTCGGCCTTGCGGGCGATCTTGTCGATCTCATCGACATAGATGATGCCCACCTGAGCGCGCCCGATGTCGCCATCGGCGGCGTTGATGAGCTTGAGCAGGATGTTCTCCACATCCTCGCCCACGTAACCGGCCTCGGTAAGCGCGGTGGCGTCGGCGATGGCAAACGGTACCTCGAGGATGCGCGCGAGCGTCTGGGCGAGCAGGGTCTTACCGGTACCGGTGGGACCGAGCAGCAAAATGTTGGACTTGGCGAGCTCCACCTCGTCCATGTCATCACCGAGCTGCGAGTCCAAGCCATCGTCAAAAGCCGAAAGCGCAGCGCCGCCCTCGATCACGCGGCGATAGTGGTTGTACACGGCAACCGACATGGCGCGCTTGGCGTCCTCCTGGCCCATGACATAAGCCGAAAGCTCGTCATAAATCTCGTGCGGCGTCGGCACGTGCGTAATGACCTGGCGAGCGTCGTCCTCCAGCTCAAAACCCTCGGCCTCGGGATCTACAGCAGGCTGGCCGGCAGCCTGACCGTGGTCGTTGAGAAAGCCCGGCAGCTTGCCGTTGCGGGCGGCGTCCATAAAGTCCGAAGCCAGCGACTCCTCGAGAATCTCGGAGCAGGCGGCAACGCACTCGTCGCAGATAAAGATGTTGGTCGGGCCCTTCACCAGGCGGCGAACCTGACCCTGCTCTTTTCCGCAGAAGGAGCAGCGGATGGGGTTGCCGTTCTCGTCGAAGCCGTCCTGCATGTTACCGGCCATCCTAGGCGTCCTTCGCGGCGAGGTCGCGCGAGGTGACGATGCGGTCAATCAGACCGTAGTCGAGGGCCTCGGCAGCCGTGAGGTAGTTGTCGCGCTCGGTGTCGGCCTGGACCTTCTCGATGGGCTGGCCCGAGGCGTCGGACAGGATCTGGTTGAGCTCGCGACGGGTCTTCTTGATCTCCTCTGCCACGATCTCAATCTCGGTCTGCTGACCCTGAGCACCGCCGCTGGGCTGGTGAATCATAACCTTGGAGTGCGGCAGACAGAAGCGCTTGCCCTTGGCGCCGGCCGAAAGCAGCACGGCGGCCATGGACGCGGCCATACCGACGCAGATGGTGGAGACCTGCGGCTTAATGAAGTTCATGGTGTCCAGAATCGCCAGGCCGGAGTAGACCTCGCCGCCGGGCGAATTGATGTAGAGCGAGATATCCTTCTCGGCATCCTGGCTCTCAAGATGCAGCAGCTGGGCAACGACCAGGTTGGCGCTGACGGAGTTGATCTCCTCGCCCAAGAAGATGATGCGGTCGTTGAGCAGGCGCGAATAGATATCGTAGCTGCGCTCGCCGCGCGGCGTCTGCTCGATAACGTATGGCACGAGGGCGGAATCGAACTTAGCGATCATACGCATCTCCATTTCTCTTACGGACCAATAGTGGTTCTAGATAAACGTACGGTGCCCGCATGCTATGCATTGGCTGGCACCGTACGAAGCAACCGGATAACCGGTGTATAACTTTACCCCATCACGGGCACATGCATGCGCTCGCGGGCAAGGTGGCGAGAATTACTCGGCGTCCTTGGCGGTCTCGTCGACCTCGGTCACCTTGGCGTTCTCGACCAGGTGGTCGACAGCCTTGGAGCGACGGATGGACTCGCGGACGGCAGGCATACGGCCATCGGCGATAAACTCGGCCTTGGAAGCCTCGACGTCCTTGACGCCAGCCTTCTCGAACTCGGCGTTGACGTCGTCCTCGGTGACCTCGATCTTGAGCTCACGGGCGAGGGCGTCGAGCGCCAGGGACTCGCGGGCAACGTCGTTGGCCTGCTTGTGCAGGTCGCCGACGAACTGCTCCATGGTCAGACCGGAAGCCGGCAGCCAGGTGTCGAGGGTCATGCCGCGGGCAGCGAGGTTGGACAGGAAGTTCTGGCCAAGCTCCTCAAAGACGGACTGCTCGTAGTCAGCGTCCATCTCGTCGAGCTGCAGACGCTCGGCGAGAGCGGCGACGCAACGGTTCTCCTTCTCGGCCGGGAGGCGGGAAGCCTTGTCCTGCTCAATCTCGAGCTTGATGGCGTCGCGCATAGCGTCGATGCTGTCAAAGCCAAAGTCGGACTTGACGAGCTCGTCGGTGAGCTCGGGGGTGTTGCGGACCTTGATGCCCTTGACGGTGACCTCGACGGTGTGGGTCTCGGCCTCCTCGCCCTCCTCGACCTCGTCGGTCCAGGTGACGGTCTTGACGTCGTCAACGTTAGCGCCGATCAGGGCCTCGTTGAACTCAGCGGGGTTGCTGTCGCTACCGGCGATGAGCATGCGGCCCTCGGCGGCGAAGTTGTCGGCGTTCTCGACGGCCTTGAGGTCGACGGTCACATAGTCGTCAGCCTCGACGGCGCGACCCTCGACGTCCTCGAAGGTGGCACGGTAGTTGAGGAGCATCTCGACCTGGTTGTTAATCTCGGACTCGGTGACCTCCGCAGGGGGCATCTCGATCTCGACGGCGTCGAAGGAGGAGAGCTCAGCGGCGGGACGCAGGGAGAACTCGACGGTGTAGGTGTAGTCCTCGTGATCCTTGGCGAGGTCGAGCTCCTTGTAGTCACCGTTCTTGGTGGGGACGATGTCCAGCTCGTTGAGGACGGCGGGCTCGTTGGCGGCGATCAGGTCGTTGGTGGCCTGAGCGAGGGTAGCCTCGGCGCCAAGAGCGGAGTCGATGACCGGACGGGGAGCCTTGCCGGCGCGGAAGCCCGGGAAGCGGTACTTCTTGGCGGTGTCCTTGTAGGCCTTCTTGATCGCGGCGTCGACGTCGGCGGCCGGGATGGTGACCGTAGCGGTGAGCTTGGCGTCCTTGACGTCAGAAGCGGTGATGTTCAACACGTTCCTCCTCATACTGCCCAGCTTATCTGAGGTGCTGGTACCTTTATGCAACAAAGTGTCGCGACGGCCAGGGCCGACGCAGGTGCGATGGTGCGGGCGAAAGGACTCGAACCTTCACGGGAATCCCACCAGAACCTAAATCTGGCGCGTCTACCAATTCCGCCACGCCCGCATGAGCGCACAGACTAGGAATGATAGCAGATACGAACGGCAAGCGCACGCACACCTTTTACAAGCTCACGACCTCACCACGAGTGCAAAAGGCGGGACGAGTTGCCCCGCCCCGCCCATTACGACTTGTTCGCTGACCCGCTACTCCCCCAGCAGGGCCTTCTCGGGCGTAATCGGCAGCGAGCGCACCTGGTGGCCGGTGGCGTGCGCCACGGCCGAGGCAACGGCGGCGAGCGGCGTGTTGATGACGACTTCGCCGATCGACTTGGCGCCAAACGGGCCCGTCGGCTCGTAGCTCGGCTCAAAGGCCACGCGAATGCTGCCGATATCCAGGCGCGTGGGCAGCTTGTAGCTCATAAAGTTGCCGGTGCGCAGGCGGCCGCGGTCGTCGTGCTCCACGATCTCGTAGAGCGCGTGGCCGATGCCCTGGGCAATGCCGCCCTCGGCCTGGACGCGCGCGAGCGCCTCGTTGATCACGGTGCCGCAGTCCACAGCCGCCGCGTAGTCCACCACGGTCACCTTGCCGGTGGCCTTGTCGACCTCGACCTCGGCAATGCCGGCCATGAACGGCGGAGGCGATACGGGCAGGCAGGCAGAGGCATGCGAGGTGAGCGCGTCGCCGCCCGCGATGTTCTTGACGCACAGGTTGGCAAAGTCGCGCAGCGTGAGATAGCGGTTCTGCTCGCGAGCGGCACGCTCGTCGGACAGGCGCACGTACTGGCCGTCGAAGACCACGTCGGCGGCGTCCACGTCCCACATCTGGGCGGCCTTGGCACAGATCTTCTCGCGCAGCTCGGTCGCGGCGTTCTTGGCTGCCAGACCCGTCACGTACGTGCCCGAGCTCGCGTACGAGCCGGCGTCGAACGGCGACACGTCGGTGTCCACGCCGCGCACCACGATCAGCGAGCTCTCAACGCCCAGCTCCTCGGCGGCAATCTGCGCCAGGATCGTGTCGACGCCCATGCCGTTATCGGTGGCGCCGGTGCCGATGGTAATGAAGCCGTCCTCTTCCAGGCGCATGTCGATGCCGGCGATATCCACGTTGGAAATGCCCGAGCCCTGCATGGTGAGCGCACAGCCCAGGGCACGCACGCGGTCGCCCAGGTCGACGGCCAGCGGCTTGTCGCGCCAGCCGATCATGTCCATCGCGCGCAGCAGGCAGCGGTCGAGCGCGCAGGCGTTGAGCTTCTCGTTGTAGTACTGCGGCATGATCTCGCCCTCGCGCACGATGTTCTTAAGGCGCAGGTCGGCGGGGTCCATGTGCAGCATGTCGGCGAGCTCGTTGACGGCGCTCTCCACGGCAAACTGGCCCTGGGTGGCACCGTAGCCGCGATACGCGCCGCCGCGGTTGGTATTGGTGTAGACGGCGTCCCAGCTAAAGCGGCTCGCCTTCACATGGTTGTAGATGGGCAGGCTCTTGTGGCCCGAAAGGCCGATCGTCGTGGTAGCGTGCTCGCCGTACGCGCCGGCGTTGGACAGCGTGTGCAGATCGATGGCCGTGATGGTGCCGTCGTTCATGGCGCCCAGCTTGACGGTCATCTGCATCTGGTGGCGCGAGTTGCCCGCGGTGATGGTCTCCTCACGGGTGTAGCAGCAGTAGCTCGGACGGCCGGTCTGCTGCGTCACAAACGCCACGAAGATCTCGCAGCAGCCCGTCTGCTTGGAGCCAAAGCCGCCGCCGATGCGCGGCTTAATGACCTGTACCTGCGACTGCGGGATATCGAGCGACTGTGCGACCATGCGGCGCACGTGGAAGGGCACCTGCGTGGAGGTGGTCACCGAGATTCGCCCGAACGCGTCGGTCGTCGCGAAGGCGCGGAAGGTCTCCATGGGTGCGGTCTGCGTGGCCTGGCTGGTGTAGGTGCGGGTGAAGACGATGTCGCTCTGGGCGAAGGCCTCGTCCAAGTCGCCAAAGTCGCTGGTACCGCTGCATACCAAGTTGCGCGGGACGTCGCCGCCCTGCGGGAACATAAAGGTCACGTCGCCCTCGGGGTGGACCACGATGTCATTATCGAGCGCCTGGGTAAAGTCGAGCAGGGGCTCGAGTACCTCGTAGTCGACCTTGATGAGCTTGAGCGCCTTGTCGGCAGCCTCCTCGGTCTCGGCGGCGACGATCGCCACCTCCTCGTTTTGGTAACGGACGAGGTTCTCGAGAATCAGGCGGTCGTAGGGACTCGGCTGCGGATAGCTCTGGCCGGCGATGGTAAAGCGGCGCTGGGGCACGTCCTCGTAGGTGTAGACGTCCACCACGCCGGGCACCTTCAGAGCGCGCGACGTATCGATGGAGCGGATCTTGGCGCGGGCATAGGGGCTGCGCTTGAGTTTGACGATGAGCGCGCCGGCGGGCACCATGTCGCCCGTGTAGACGGGACGACCCTCGAGCAGAGCCTTCGAATCCTTCTTGGGCTGCTTGTGAGTGATCTGCTTGTACGCGACACCATCGGAGCTGGTGTTATTGACCGGCAGCTCGGGCATCTCGAAACCCACCTGCACGCCGGACTCGTTGAGAAAACGGACGATGGCGCGCAGCTGGCTCTCGTAGCCGCTGCAACGGCAGAGGTTGCCGGCAAGCTGGCGCGAGAGTTCCTCGCGCGTGGCGACGAGGCTTGGGTCCTCCTTGGCGGCGCGGGCAAGCGCCAGCACGTTCATGATGAGGCCGGGGGCGCAAAAACCGCACTGCTCGGCGCCTTCGGCAGCCATCGCGCGGGCCAGTGCCTCGGATTCGGCCTTAAGGCCCTCGAGCGTGGTGATGGTATGGCCCTCAACACGGGCGGCGGGAACCGAGCAGCTCAGCACCGGGTCGCCGTCAAGCCACACCGTACACAGGCCGCAGTTGGTGGTTTCACAGGCACAGCGCACCGACGCGCAACCCTGCTCGCGCAGCAGCGCAAAGAGCATGGTGTCGGGGGCAATCTGAACCTTGACCTTGCGGCCGTTGAGCGTAAAGGAGAGATCGATGAGTTTGGCAGCCATTAGCGCACCTCGCTAGAATCGACGCCGGGCACGCGGCGGCAGGAATACTTGTCCGTGGCAAACTTAGGAATCTGCACGCCCTCGAGCTCGCGGGCAAGCGTGGCCGAAAGCTCGATGCCGGCGGCGCGACGCACGGCCTGAATCGCCAGCGGGGCCGAGATGCGGCGGCGGTAGTCGGCCGAGCCCCACAGATTGGTGCCGTAGCTCAACGCGCGCACGGATGCGGCCAGGGCGCGAAGCTCGTCCTCGGAAGGATGCTCGTTGGTAAGGCCGCACGCCTCGCCCTGCAGCAGGGTCGCACGCAGCGGGCGGGCGCCCACGGTGACATGCCAGCTGTTGTCCCACCAGGCAGCGGTGACGTTCAGCGAGGGGAAATCGGTCGCGGCCTTGCGCACGGCCTCGTAGCTCGCGCGGTAATCGTGCTTAACGACCACGACGTGTTCGATCACGTCGCGCACGTAACCCATGTCCACGAACTCGGCGAGCGGCACGCGACCGGCTCCCGTCAGCTCAACATAGGAATCGAGCGCGAGGAAGGCGGAGAGAACGTCCGAGAAGCCAAAGCGGCCGTAGATGCTGCCGCCCACCGTGGCGGTATTGCGCAGCTGCACGCCCACGATGTCGTGGACGGCGAACTCAAAGACATTATTGACAAGCGCGTTGAGCTCGGCATGACGCTCGAGCTGGCGCAGGGTGCACATGGCACCGATGCGAAACTCGGTCTCGGTCTCCTCGATCTGATCGAGTCCGCAGGCCGAAAGGTCAATCGCCGTCGCCACACGACGCGAACCCAGGCGCATCCAGATGCCGCCGCCCACAATCTTGTTGTTGCGGTTCTTCTGCAAGAGCTCATAGGCTTCGGCCGCGTTTCCAACACGGACGTAGGTACCGAACTTGAGCACGTTCTCCCCCATCTCTCCACTTGTCCAGTACCTTTAAGTGTACCAAACGAGGGGGCACAGCTCGTGTCGGGACAAAATGAACCGTTTTCCTCCGTCGCATGCGAATCAAAAAAGGCTCCCAGCCAAGATGACTGGGAGCCTTCTGCGATGCTATATCGAGCGAAGATTTAGCAGACGCCCTGGGCGAGCATGGCATCGGCGACCTTCAGGAAGCCGGCGATGTTGGCGCCCATGACGAAGTTGCCCTCCTCGCCGTACTCCTTGGCGGTGTCGTCCACGTTGTGGAACATGCCGCGCATGAGCTGCTCGAGCTTGCCGTCGACCTCCTCGAAGGTCCAGGACAGGTGCTCGGCGTTCTGGCTCATCTCCAGGCCGGACACGAGCACGCCGCCGGCGTTGGCAGCCTTACCGGGCATAAAGGCGACGCCGTTCTCCTGGAAGTAGGTCGTGGCCTCGATGGTCGTGGGCATGTTCGCGCCCTCGCCGACCACCTTGCAGCCGTTGGCGACGAGCGCCTGGGCGTCCTCGAGCAGCAGCGTGTTCTCGCGAGCGCAGGGCAGCGCGATGTCGCAGGGCAGCTGCCACACGCCGCGGCCGTCGCCCTCGTGCCACGTGGCATTGGGCTTCTCGTCGACGTACATAGCGAGCGTAACGCCCTTGTCGTGGCCGGAGCGCTTCTTGTTGTAGACGTGCTCGAGCACGGTGTAGTCGATGCCGTCGGGATCCTCGACCCAGCCATGGGTGTCGGAGCAGGCCAGCACCTTGCCGCCGAGCTGGGAGACCTTCTGGACCGCATAGATGGCGACGTTACCGGAGCCGTGAACAACGACGTTCTTGCCCTCGAAGGAGTCGCCGCGGCTCTTGAGGTACTCGTCCACAAAGTAGGCCAGGCCGTAGCCGGTGGCCTCGGTACGGGCGAGCGAGCCGCCAAAGGAGAGGCCCTTGCCGGTGAGGACGCCGGTCCACTCGTTGGTCAGACGCTTGTACTGACCGAACAGGTAGGCAACCTCGCGGCCGCCAACGCCCAGGTCGCCGGCGGGAACGTCGGTGTTGGGGCCAATGTGGCGATAGAGCTCGGTCATGAAGGACTGGCAGAAGTGCATGATCTCGTTGTTGGACTTGCCCTTGGGGTCAAAGTCGGAGCCGCCCTTGCCGCCGCCCATGGGAAGGGTGGTCAGGCTGTTCTTGAGGATCTGCTCCAGGCCCAGGAACTTGAGCATGCCCAGGGTGACCGTCGGGTTAAAGCGCAGGCCGCCCTTGTAGGGTCCAATGGCAGAGTTGAACTCGACGCGGTAGCCGCGGTTGACCTGGACCTTGCCCTGATCGTCGACCCAGGGGACACGGAACATAACGATGCGCTCGGGCTCGACAAGGCGCTCAAGCAGGGCGGCCTCCTCGTACTCGGGATGGGCGTCGAGCGCCGGCTGGATGGTGCCGAGGATCTCGGTAGCGGCCTGGATGAACTCAGGCTGCTCGGGATAGCGGGCCTTGAGCTCGTCGAGAACTTTCTGCGTGTAGCTCATGCTTCCTCCAATGATGGGAAACGAAAAATGTTGATCGCGGCACCCCATGCGCCGCGAACTTTATCGTTTATGGATAATATCGCACTGTTGCAACAAAGTTTCGCATAAGCCGACGAGCAGATGTTTCGTTTTGATTACGATGCAGGTAGAAGCGTTTTTGAGCGCCCGACGCACAAATCGCGTGTTTCAAACCTGTTTCGTCCATATGGTCCATACCACCACATTGGGGACAGGCACCTTTGTGGTGGTTTGACTCGTAATGCCACAAGAAGGCCATTCAAGCAGCGAAACCACCACAAAGGTGCCTGTCCCCAATGTGGTGGTGTTGGTGGTTAGAGGACGAGCTGATGGTAGTCGGCGGGGGTTATGCGGCCTTCGGTGGCAGCGCGGAAGGCGGCTAGCGCATCGCCCGAGAACGGCATGGCCCAGCACAGGCCGCAGCCTGCGGTAATGGAGCCGGGCAAAGGCATAATGCGCCCGGGCACGCCGGCATCCAGGCAAAGCTGCTCGCATTCCATCACATCGAAGGTGCTGTCAAACGACACGATAATCTTGCGCTCGTGGTCGAGGGCATCACCGGACGGGCCTTCGCGATGTGCCTCACGATACGCCGCAGCGGCCGCCTCCTCTTCCGCAGTATGTCCACAGCCACCGCAGCCGCAGGTACAGGGCTCGGAACCATCGCAAGTGCAAGGCTCTCCCGTGTCGGGACAAATATCGTGAGACATGGCAACTCCAATCGTCTAGGCGAGTAACTCGGCCGCCGCAAACTCCTCGGGCGTATTGACGTTCTCGAAGCAGAGCGTCGAACCCGCGGACTTAACGATCTGCGGCTCATCCATATAACCAGCCTGAACGCGATTGATCAGGCAGCGAATGCGCTGGCGGTCGCAGGCGAGCAGCTCTTGAGCAACCGGCGCACACGCGTCACGGCGCCAGACGGCGCAAAGCGGCTCAATCCCCCGCTCCTCGCGCGGCACGCACACGTCGAGCGCCTCGGCCTCAACACGATCGGTAAGCGCGCCGATGAGTTCCGGCGAGACAAACGGCATATCGCAGGCGACGATCGCCACGAGCGGCAATCGGGCCGCAGCCAGCGAGCTCGCGATGCCGCGCATGGCACCGGCGGGACCGTCGACGTCCATCACCACGCGGGGTCGCAGGCCATCAAACATAAGCTCCTCAAGGTAGGCAAGCTCGCAAGGGCGCGAAGTCGTCACGACCAACTCGCCGGCAACTGGCGCCAGCCGACCCAGCACGCGCTCGATGAGCGGCTCGCCGCAAAACGACATCCGCGCCTTATCGCAGCCCATGCGCGACGACAACCCGCCCGCCTGGACGACACAAGAAAGATCGGCCCGTCTTACGGTAGTCATACGGCAAACCACCCCCATCGGCATGCTCAAAACCCAGCACACGAAGCCAAATGCCGTCGCCGATAAAGCCGGCGGCACGGCAAACCCATGCAAAAACAAAACAGCGCCTTTGCGGCACGCAGCAAGACCGCGAGCACAAAAGCGCTGGTAGCGTATGGCGGGAACGTATGTGAATCGAACACATCCAAGACGTTTTGCACGCCTCGCAACGGTTTTGAGGACCGCGGAGCCCACCGGAGCCCATCCGTTCCCAAGTGCGGAGGTATTTTACCAAACCGAGCAGTCAATCTAGCGCAGGGACCTCAGGCCGCCGGCCTCCTTGTCGAGCACCGTAAAGCGCACGGCATCCAGGTGCTCCAAAATGCTGATGGCACGTTTGCGCGACACGCCCAGGGCCTCGCGCAGCACGCTCGTGGTGGCAGCGCCGCCGGCTGCCTCAATGGCGGCGGCAACAAGCTCGCGCGCATGGGCCTCGGCAGCAGCGGACAGGGCAACGTCGCGCTCGACCTTAACGATCGAGCGGTTGAGCGAAAGCTCGCGCAGGGCACGCGTCATGGTGTCGCGATCGAGCTGCAACCGCTCGCCCACCTCGGGCAACGTCGGTGCATCGAGGCCGGCTTCGTCCAGCAAGGAAACGATCCGCTCGCAAGCCTCTCGCACCACGCGTGCCGCCGCGGCGGCCGAATGCGGATCGAATACCTCGGCGCCCTCGGCGGCGCACACGCCGCGCGAACAGCCCTCGGAAATCAGAGCCGCGGCAACGCCTTCATCAGCGGCAGGCCACGCAGCATGGGCAACGGCGCCGGGCGTAAAGCCCGTCTCCTTGGGAGCCGCCGCGTGCATGGCTGACAGGGTCGCCGCCAGTGCATCCATCGCGGCGTCGAACACCGCAGCGTCCGCCAAGAGGTCCGCGTCACCCGCGGCAAGCTTGCGAACGGAGCCCTGCGCCACCAACCCACGCAGTGCGGCATCGACCTCATCGACACCAAGGTCCAAAGCCTCGGCAGCATCAACCGCCGTAACCGGCAGCGTCTGCAGCGCCAGCCAAGCGCCCACACCGCCCGCGATATCGCCGGACTCGAGCGCCGCATACAGCGAACGCTCCCCTTCGGAAAGCTCGCGCGAGCGACGGCAGCGCGAAAGCAGCACACGCCCGCCGCCAATAAGCATCACGGGTGAATAGGACAGCACCACGACATGGTCCCCGGCACGTAGCGGCAGCGAGTTTTCTAAGCGCACCTGAACAATACGGGTTTCGCCCACCGCCATGGGGGCCTCGCCCTCCATGAACATGATGCGACCGACGACCTCGGCCGTACCCGCCATCACGTGCACGCGCGCACCCGACTCGAGCACGCGCGGTTTGACGCCCTCGCGACCCAAATACGTAAACGTCATCATAAAGCGCATCGTCTGGCCAAAGCGGCCCGCCACGCCGAGCATCTCACCGCGATCGAGCGCGGCGACAGCATCGCCCACCAAGTTGAGCGCCACACGCTGACCGGGCAACGCCCGCGGCGTATCGCCATGCACCTGAATCCCGCGCACGCGACAGACCGTACGCGACGGCAAAGCCATCAGCTCGTCGCCCACCGCAACCGGCGCACCGTGCAACGTTCCCGTCACCACGGTACCGGCGCCCTTGATCGTAAAGCAGCGGTCGATGGGCAGACGCGGTGCGGCATCGGTGAGCTCGCCACGGGCACGGCAGGCATCCCAGCAAGCGGCAACCTGCTCGTCGAGCGCAGCCAGCAGGTCATCGATTCCCGCGCCGGTCTTGGACGACACGGGCACGATCGGCGCGTCCGCAAACACGGTGTCCGAAAGAAAATCGTCCACGTCGAGCTCGGCCAGCTCAATCATTTCGCTATCGGCCAGGTCGCACATCGTCAGCGCGACCACCATATGCGTAACGCCCAGCAGCTCCAGCACATGCACGTGCTCGCGGGTCTGCGGCATCACGCCCTCGACGGCCGAAACCACCAGCACGGCCACGTCGATACCCGTGGCACCCTGCACCATGGCGCGCAAGTAATGCGCGTGGCCCGGCACGTCGACCAGGCCGACGATCTTGCCACTCGGCAGCGCCAGCTCGCCAAAGCCCAGCTCCACGGTCATACCGCGACGGCGCTCAACCTCCAGACGATCGGGATTCTTGCCGGTCAGCGCCTCGATCAGCGCCGACTTACCGTGGTCGACGTGGCCCGCCGTGCCAACGATAACGGGACACTCCACCAGCGCTTGAACCTCACTCATCGCGCAACCGCCTTCTTAACGCACGCGACGAGCGTCGATGCCGCCGTCTCGATATCGCGGTCGCCCACGAGCGTGCGTACATCAAACAGAATGCGGTCGTGCGAGGCACGCGTGACGACCGGCGTATCGAAGTCTTGGACGAGCGAGCGCTTGAGCGCGTCGAGGGACAGGCGCCCGTCAACCGGGCAGACGGCCACACACATCGTGGGCAGCTCGACGGTAGGCAGCGAGCCGCCCCCGGGAGTCGACGAATCCTCGGCGATCTCCACCTGCACGGCGCACGGGCAACCCGCCTTATCGAGGCCTGCCGTCATCAGCTCGCGCAGCTTGCGTGCGCGACGCTCCAGATGAGCCTGCGGAAGCGTGAGCATGTTGAGCACCGGCACCTCGCGATGGGCCACATCCGCCCCATCCATGTAAATGCGCAGTGTAGCCTCGAGCGCCGCCAGTGCGAGCTTTCCCGGACGCAGGGCACGCATAAGCGGATGCGACCCGCAGGCCTGGACCAGATCGCGACGACCCATGATAATGCCCGCCTGTGCGGCACCGAGCAGCTTATCGCCCGAGCACGACACGATATCGAGCCCCGCCGAAACTGAAGCCGGCGTGGTTTCTTCGCCGCCGCGCACCAAGATGTCGTCGGGCAACAACGCGCCCGACCCCTGGTCCTCGTAGAACAGCAGGCCATGCTTGTGGGCAAGCGCCGCAAGCTCCCGAGAACCCACCTCCTCGTGGAAACCCTCGATGCGATAGTTGGAAGGATGGACCTTGAGGATCATCGCCGTATCGGGCGTGATGGCGCGCTCGTAGTCGCTCAAATGCGTGCGGTTGGTGGCCCCGACCTCAACGAGCTTGGCACCCGAGGCCTCCACAACATCGGGGATACGGAAGCTGCCGCCGATCTCGACAAGCTCGCCGCGGCTGACGATGACTTCCTTGCCCGCGGCGTGAGTCGCCAGCACCAACAGCACGGCGGCCGCGTTATTGTTAACGACCAGCGCGTCCTCGGCACCGGTAAGCGAGCGGATGAGCTGAGCGGCGTGCTCCTTGCGCGACCCGCGCGAGCAGGTATCCACGCTGTACTCGAGCGTGCTGTAGCCGCGCGCGACCTCGGCCACGGCCTTGGCGGCCGACTCCGCGAGCGGGGCGCGGCCCAGGTTGGTATGGATGACCACACCCGTGGCGTTAACGGCGGGACGCAGGCTCGGCAGCGCAGAGCGATGCGCACGCCGCTCGATGGCCGAGGCCAGCTCGCGCTTGGAACGCGGAGCGGCACCGGCACGAATCGCGGCGCGCTCTTCGTCAAGCTCAGCCGTCACGGCAGCATGGACCACCGCGTCGCAGGTCTCCCCCGCCGCCTTCACCACCGGCCACTCGGCTAGCAGCTCGTTGACGGAAGGAATGGCGCGCAGGCGGGCGCGCACCTCATCGGACATGTTCTGGCTATCGCTCATGTGCAGCCTTTCAAAAGAAACGTGGGTCAGTCAAATGCATCAGCTGAGTCAATTACTCGTCATTATCCCCGCGCGCGACAATCTTTTCCACGCGAACGGCGTTTTCCTGAGTAAGCGCGGCACCCGTCAACGGGTCCCAGCGCAGCGGTGTGTGGTCGAGCGGCCCGACGCCCAGGGCCTGAGCGCCACCGGCATCGGCGTCAAACGAACGCCCACCGGGGGCGGCCGAGGTGAAGATGCACGCCGGATGCAGATACGGCGTCGTCTCCACGCGCACGCGATCGCGGCCCATGTCGCTCACAAGCTCGACGACCTCGCCGTCGGCGATGCCCATATGCGCAGCAGCATCGGCATTCATCTGCACGGCATCCAGGTCCGACCCAGCCTCGGCGGCACCTTGGGCTGCAAGCCTTCGCGAGGTGTGCGACTCAAAGGGACGGTTGCCGCTAATGAGGCGAAACATCCCCGGGTTGGGCTCCACCATGGGAGCGATCCAGTTGGGTATTCGACCCAGGCCGGCTCGTTCCCACACGTCGCTTGCCAGCGCAATTTTACCGCCATCCAAGGGAATCGCCGGCTCGCCCGTACGCGACGGCAACGCTACACCCGTGTCGGCCCAGCCGCGCTCCTTGAGCTCGTCCAGATTGATCCCAAAAGGCGCCACCTGGGCAGCCGCCAGATCGTCAGACGTAAAGTCGAAGTACTCGCCCACACCACACGCCTGCGCCAGACCGGTAAAAATCTCCCGACCGGGACGCGTGTCGTCATGCTGCACAGGCAGCACGGCGTTGCGGTAGAACACGCGCGCATCGTTAGCGCCCACGACCGTGCCTACACCGCGGTCGGCCTCCAGATACGTCACGTCGGGCAGCACAAAGTCAGAAGCACGCGCCGTCTCGGACCAGCGAATGTCAATCGTCACGAGCAAGTCGAGCTGCTGCAAAATACCCAACCAAGCCTGTGCATTGCCATAGCCCGCACCGGGGTTACTGGCATAGACGATGAGCCCACGCAAATCGCCGGCAAGAATCGACTGACCGATGGTCGTGCACAGGCCGCGCATCGGATCGACCAGTGGATAGCGTTCGGACCCCAACTTGGGCTCACGCGGCATCGACGGCGTCACGAAACGCGTAGGGTCCAAATCGCCCAACACAAGCGGCGTGGGCGGGTTGAGGGCACCGCCCTCATGCCCGATGCAGCCCAGCAGCACATCGACCAAGCAGATAGCGCGCGCGGTCTGGGTGCTATTGGCATACGCGATGCCGATGCCACCATGAAAGCCTGCATCCACCACAGCGGCAGGCGCGGCGGCAGCTAGCTCGCGCGCCGTGGCGACAATCTCTGCGGCCGGCACGTCGCACATCGACTCGGCCCACTCGGGCGTCCAAGCACTGGCCGCCTGCGCCAGCTCGTCAAAGCCTGTGGCGTAGCGGTCCACGAACTCGTGATCGTACAGGTCCTCGGATACCAGCACATGTGCGATACCCAGCAGCAACGCCAGATCGCATCCAGGACGTACGCGCAGCCAGCGGTCGGCAAGCGCGGCCGAGCCGCTGCGCCGGGGGTCAACCACGATGATCTTCGCCCCGCGCCGGCGCGCATCGTTGAGCGCGTCAACGGCCCCCATTGTCGACGAATCGACAATGGAACGCCCCAGGTACATGATGCAGTCGGTATGCGCAAGGTCGGAAGCGGGGCTATAGCCCAGGCTGTGCTCCCAACCGGTAAGTCTGCTTACCTCGCAGGCGCCATCGGCACCGTACACGTTGGGCGAGCCCAGCGCATGCATAAAGCGATAGGCCCAGTAGCGGTCGAACGAGGGCACACCAAGTGTCATGCCCAGCGCACGGGGCCCGCGCTCGTCAACAATTCCCAAAAGACGCTCGGCAATCTGAGCAAACGCCTCGTCCCAGGTAATCGCATCAAACCCCGAGCCATCCCGGCGGCGTCGCATGGGGTGCAAAATCCGGTCGCGCTCGTCAAACGGCATTGCCAGGCGATGGCGCCCGCGGGCGCACAGGGCACGCGCCGCGCACGGATGTCCCGGCACCGGCAACTCGGCCACCACGCGACCGTCCTCAACGCGTGCCGCAAAGGCGCAATCGGCATAGCATCCCCCGCATGTCGTCACCACGGAGCGACCGTCATGCATAGCTCTCGATGCCATCTCGATTATTCCTTCCAGCTCAGGGGTTCATGCCCCGCCGCACCACAGCCCTGCCACCAGCTGCCGCGACGCAAAGCCCGCTGCATCTACCGCAGCAAGACACGAAGAGCCTCCCAAAAGGCAAACGCCCCTCGGGAGGCCCGTACGTCATTCCAGCTTATTACGCCTCGGACTTCTTGGCGTAGACAAACCAGTAGCCGAGCGCGATCAGAACCGCGCCGCCCACGATGTTGCCCAGCGTGGCGGCGGACAAGTTAAACGCAATGCCCGCAGCGTTGAGCGCATCGGCGCCGGCGACGTCGGCACCATAGCCGCACGCGTGCATCACGGCACCCATAGGCAAAAAGTACATGTTGGCGACGCAGTGCTCAAAACCGCAGGCCACAAAGGCGGCGATGGGCAGCAGAATGCCCACAACCTTATCGACCACGGTCTTGCCGGCGGTACCGATCCACACGGCCAGGCACACAAAGATGTTGCACAGGATGCCGCGGAAGAAGATCGTCACCCAGTCGATCGTCACCTTGCCGGCGGCGACGCTCACCATGGAGTTGGCGACCGCCTCGCCGTTGAGCTTGTAAATGCCGGCCATGTACACCAAAAAGACGATGAACAGGGCACCGACAAAATTGCCGACCCACACGACGACCCAGGCCTTGAGCATCTGGACCAGGGTGATCTTATTACTCTTGAGCGCGCAGACCATAAGCGAGTTGCCGGTAAACAGCTCGGCGCCGCACACCAGCACCAGCACCAGGCCCAGGCAAAAGCACAGGCCGCCCACGACGCGCTGGGCACCCCAGCCCAGCGTGCTGTCGCTCAAGAACACCGTAAAGAACAGACCGCCGAAGGCAATGAACGCGCCGGCGAACATTGCCAACAGAAAGGCCTTTGCGACCGGCAGGTTGGCCTTGGTCACGCCGGCGGCCTCGGTCTTGGCCTCGATCGCGGCGGGCGCCAGGCAATCGGGAGCGGGGTACTCCACCTTGGAATCTGCCATGTCAATCACTTCTTTCCTATTCAGCAGAGGCAAGCGCCGCTATAGCTCCTGCCCCAAGCGGACAAAGTGGGAAAAGTCGTTGGCGGCCACGGCGTCGTACACGGCGTCGACGGCCTCAAAGACCTCCGGGGACATGGGGTTGTAGAACTCCGTATCGCCCGGCTGAATCCCTATGAAGACGATATCTTCACACGATTGCTCAATCTCTTCGATCAGAATCGACAAAGGAAGCGAATGCGTGGTGAACATCGACTTACGGGCCACATCGCGCTTGTCGAGCAAGCGGATGGACCCGACGGGCAGCGCCATGTCGGCGGCATCGACCAAGACCAGACGCGGCGGACGCTCGCGCTTGACCTCGATGATGTCGTCCTCGGGCGTCTGACCACCGTCGATGGTGTACCAACCGGCGATGGGCGTGTCCTCCATCTTTTTGGAGAGCACGGGCCGGCGGCATCGTCGGCACGCAGCACGCTTCCCGCCGTGAGCACGATACCCGCAAACGGGGCGCCGTTCACACGACCATCCACAACGCGACCCATTACTGCAACCTTCCCGTCAGATACACGCCCGACACATCGCGCACGCGCTCAACCAGATCGCGGAACTTCATTAAGAACGCGACCTGCTGGGCATGCAGGCCAAAGTCGTCATCGAACACCGAGATGCCGGCCTTGGCAGAACCGCGAAAACCACGCTCGTCGAGCAGCGCATCGCAGGCCTCGAGCAGCGACGGCACCGCCGCCTTGTCGAGCTGGCACTCACCAAAGGAACGGATGGCCTCAAACTTGGTTTTGGCCTCCCCCTCCGGCAGCGCGTCGACGAGCGAATAGAACACGTTCACCGGCACCGACAGGCGCGGCTCAAAGCAATCGAGCACGCCGGTGTGGTGGCCCACGGCGAGCGTGTAGTACAGCACGTCGCAGGCCTCCTGGGGAACGTCTTCCTCGGTCTCCACAAACTTACGCGTGAGCTCATAGAAGACCACCTGGTCGGGCGCATGGCCCAGGCAGGGGTCGGCGACGCCCTCGGCGGCCTCGTCGCTTGCGCGCGAGGCATCGCCAAAGGAGCCGCCGAGCATGCCGGGGCCCGCAAAGTAACCAGAGCGGTCCGTGAGCTCCATCTAGCGACCTCCGGCCAGCACCAGATCCTGCAGCGCCGAGTAGACCTCAACGCGGCGAGGATCGTCCTGCTTGTCGATGAGCAGCGCCATGGCACCGCGGATATCGCCCTTGGGTGCGCCCTCGAGCGTATCCAAAAACTCGTTGGCCAGGTCGCGGCCGTAACGGTAGCCGCTCATGGCACGAGCCTCGCGCTCGATGGCAACGCGCAGCTTGTACGGCACGCCGGGGTGCAGGATATCGGCCTGCTCGCCGGCGGCCTCCACCGTAGTCTCGGCATGGAGCTTTTGGTCCAGCAGGCCAAGTGCCATGGCAAAGCCGTAGATGGTCTGCGCGGGGCTGGGCGGGCAGCCGGGGATGTAGACATCGACCGGCAGAATCTTATCCGTGCCGCCCCAGACGCAGTAGTTGTCGTAGAAGATGCCGCCGGTGCAGCCGCACGCGCCATAGGACACCACGATCTTGGGATCGGGTGCGGCCTCAAAGGCGCGCAGGGCCGGCATGCGCATGGCGCGCGTCACGGCACCGGTGTACAGCAGCACATCGGCGTGACGGGGCGAGGGCACGACCTTGATGCCAAAGCGCTCGACGTCGAAGACGGGCGTGATGGAACCGAAAATCTCGATCTCGCAGCCGTTGCAGCCGCCGCAGTCAACACGGTAGACGTACACCGAGCGCTTGATCTTCTTAAGAAGGGTCGCCTTGGCCTTCTCGATGCTCTCGTCGAGCTCGATCTTGGTCGGGCGGTACTGAAGCCGCTCGGGCAAAAGCGTGGGTTCGGCCATGGTTACTCCTCCTTCGTATCAAAATCCATAATGATGCCCTCGACCGGCGCAGGACCGGCGGGAATCTCGGGCGCATCGGGGTTGAGCTCGCGGTCGATATACTCCGGGTTCACGCCGTGGCCGCCCAGATACTCCATGCCGGGGCCCTGGGGCTCACCGGACGCAAGCGTCTCGTTGGCAGTCATGCCGTGCGCGTTGCCGGTCTTTACGGCGGAGGCGGCGCGCAGGGCGTCAAGCTCGCGCTTGCACTCCTGGCACATACCGACGGTACGGGCAGCCTGCTCGGCCTCCATGCCGCCGGCCTTTTGCAGCAGGCGCTTGGCGTAGTCGATCTCCTTGTGCGGGGCAAACGGCTTGCCACAACGCGAGCAGTGCTCGAGCGTGTAGACGCTCTTGCTGGTGAGGTCGTCCTTGCTCATGACGGCCAGCTCAAACTCCTCGGTGAGCTTGATGGCCTCCATGGGGCAGGCTTCCTCGCAGCGGCCGCAGAAGATGCAGCGACCGTAGTCGATCGACCAGGTGATGGTATCGGCCGCAAGGTCGGTGTCCATGCGAATGGCATCGGCCGGGCACGCCACGCCGCAGGCACCACAGGCGATGCAGAGCTCGGCATTGTGCTCGGGCTTGCCGCGCATGTCCTTGTTAGTGGGGAACGGCGCAAACGGGTACTTGACCGTCGCGTCGCCGGCCTTGGCGTTAACCTTCCAAAGCTTCAGCATATTAGAGCGCCTCCTCATCGAGCGGAGCGGCTATGGTGCCCTCGCCCGCAAGCGGCGACTTGTCGCGCCAGACGTTCTCGAACTGCTCCTTGTCGAGCACGTGGTCGCGCTTGGCGGCGACATCGGTCACCGTCACGCGATCGGTGCAGGAGTAGCACGGGTCGAGCGAACCGACGATCAGCGCCGCGTCGCCCACGGTGTTGCCGCGGAACATGTAGCGCAGGACCGGCCAGTTGCTGTACGTGGCGGCCTTGGCGCGCCAGCGGTAGCACTTCTGGTTATTGCCGAGCATGGCCCAGTGCACGTCCTCGCCGCGCGGCGCCTCGGTGGCGCCAATGGCGTACTTGTGCGGGGTGTACTCCCAATCCGTGGTGAGGATGGGGCCCGACGGGCAGTTCTCGAGCATGGTCTCGATCATGTCGATCGAATCGTAGACCTCCTGGATGCGAACGGCGGTACGGCCGAAGGCATCGCAGGTGTCGGCCGTGGCGGCGTGCATCTTTTGGACGTCCGGATCGGCGTAGCCGTCGAAGGGATGGTCAAAGCGCACGTCGCGGGCATAGCCCGAGCCACGCATGAGCGGGCCGACCGGCGAGAAGTCGCGAGCGATCTTGCGGTCCAGAATGCCGATGCCACTCGTACGCTCGATAAAGTTGGGCGTGGAGAGCAGCATGTCGACGAGTTCCTGAACCTCGGAGCGCAGCTGGTGGATGGTCGTGAGCGTGGAGAGCTTCTGCTCGGCCAAAATGTCGCGACGCACGCCGCCGATCACGTTGAGGCCGTAGGTCTTGCGGTGACCGGAGAGCTTCTCGGCCAGGTCCATGGACTTCTCGCGGACGCGGAAGAACTGCTGGAAGCCGGAGTCGAAGCCGGTGTAGTGCGATGCGAGGCCAATATTGAGCAGGTGTGAGTGCAGACGCTCGACCTCGAGCATGATGGCGCGGACGTACTGGGCGCGCGGCGGGACATGAATGCCCTGGGCGCGCTCGACGGCCTCGGCATAGGCCACCGAGTGGGCGCAGCCGCAGATGCCGCAGATGCGGTCGGCGAGGAACGTCACGGCGTCATAGTTCAGGCGCGTCTCGGCGACCTTCTCCATGCCGCGGTGCACGTAGAACAGACGGTAGTCGGCATCGACGATTGTCTCGCCCTCAACGAACAGGCGGAAGTGGCCGGGCTCGTCGGAGGTGATGTGCAACGGTCCCATGGGGACGAGCGTGGTCTCCTTGCCCTTGGTGTCGGCCAAGAATTCGTAGTTTTCCATGTCGCTCGCGGGGGCGGGGCGGAAACGGTAATCCATCGAATCCTTGCGCAACGGGTACAGCCCGCTGGGCCAATCGTCGGGAAGCACCAGGCGACGGCGGTCGGGCAGACCCTCGGGAATCAGGCCGAACATATCGCGCAGCTCGCGCTCGCCCCACACGCAGGCGGGGACGAACGGCGTCACGGACGGGAACGTCATCTTGGCGGGGTCGACCTCGGCACGCACGGTAACCCAGCCGGGGTCCTCCCCCTCCATGGAGATGACGTAGTACACGGCGTAACGGCCGCACAGGGAGCGCTCGTCGTTGCCGACAATCACGGGAATCCAGCCGTAGCGCTCGTAGTACAGGTAGTGGACGGCCTCGGGCAGACGGTCCAGCTTGACGGTGATCGTCAGCTGGTCCTCGCACTGCCACTCAACCTTCTCGATAGCGCCCGGCACTGCGGCGCGCAGGGCCTCGACGTGGCTTTCGCAACGACGAGCGTAGTCCTTCTTTTCAGGTTCTGCCATGGTGCTAATTCACCTCGCTTGTCTTGGTCTGGGAACTGAACACCATGCGGTAGAGAGGAGCCTCGTGGAGCTCTTCGACGCTCTGGTTCAAAACGACGGACGTTGCATCCTCGACGCCGCTCGTGATGGCGACCGGGGTGGCGATACCGAACCACATGACCACGATCGCGAGGGCGATCTCGGGGATGATCATGAGGGCGGGCACCTCGTGGCGCTTCATGCCCTCGGGCGCCTTGCCGAAGATGGACTTGAGCGCGATGCCGGTAAGGGCAAAGTACACGCCGGTGAGGCCAATGGCCACGAGCACGACCACCCAGATGGGACCGGACTGGACGCCGGCCACGAAGGTGAGGAACTCGGAGATGAACAGGGCGAACGGCGGGAAGGCGGCGAGCGCGAGCAGGGCGATGATGGTGAGCGCTGCCGTGACGGGAGCGATCTCGACGACGCCCTTGATCTTGTTCAGGTCGCGGGTGTGGTAGATGTGCTGGATGTTACCGGCCATGCAGAAGGCGAGCGCCTTCGTGAAACCGTGGAAGATGCAGTGCAGCAGGCAGGCGGCGATACCGAGCGGACCACCGATACCCAGGCACAGCGCGACCACGCCGACGTTGTCGACGGAGGAGTACGCGAAGCGGCGCTTGATATCGTCCTGCTTAAAGATGCACAGGGCGGCCACCAGGATGGACAGCGTGCCCAGGATGAGCAGGAGCGTACGCGGATAGGTGTCGCCCACCGTGATGATGGACAGGGAGTAGAAGCGGATGATCACCAGCATGGCGCACTTGAGCAGCACGCCCGAGAGCAGCGCGGAGACCGGGCTCGGAGCCTGGGAGTGCGCGTCGGGCAGCCAAGTGTGCATGGGGAACAGGCCCGCCTTGGTGCCGAAGCCGATGACGATGAACGCGAACGCGAGGCGCACGAGCATCGGGTCGAACTGGTCGGCGTAGGGCATGATGGAGGTGAGGAAGGCTGCCTCATGCGCGTTGGGCATGATATCGGCGGCGTTCGCGTAGATGAGCAGCGTGCCGAACAGGCCGAAGGCCACGCCGGCGGTGCAGACCATCGCGTACTTCCAAGACGCCTCGAGCGCCTGCTTGTTCTTGTAGATGCCCACGAGGAACACGGTCGACAACGTGGTGGCCTCGACCGCCGCCCAGGTGAGGATGATGTTGTTGGACAGGCAGGCGAGCAGCATCGTGAAAACGAACAGGCTAAACAGCGCGTAGTACTGCTTGGTGCGCTCGGCCGGCATGGTCTTCTCCTCGATATCGATCTTGATATAGGAGATGGAGTACACGCCGGTGATGAACCCGATGATGCCTACCAGAAGGACGAAGATCGACGAGAGCGAATCGAGATGGAGCCACAGGCCCAAAGCGTCGATATTCTGCCCGCTCGAGAGCATGGTTCCCGCGGTGACGACCGAAAGGACGAGGGTCGCCGCGACGGAGATGGTGTTGAGCCCCGCAAAGACGCTGTAGGACGTCGTCTTGGGGAGCGCAGCCATAATCAGGGAGAACACGAGGGGACAAGCGAGCAGGGCGACCGTCAGCATTGAAACATCCATGGCCTACCCCTTCAATTCGGTCAGGTCGTGGGAGTCGAGCGACTTGGTGTCGTTCCAGATCCTCACGACGACGGCGGACATGATGATGACGGCGAAAATGGCGTCGGTGGCGATGCCGATCTCGATGATCTCGGGGGCCGTGGGCGCGAGCAGGGCGAGCGTCACGTGGCTACCGTTCTCCATAAGGCAGTACCCGAAGATTTGCTTGAGGATGTTGCGCTGGGAGATGATGCACGTGAGGCCGACGAAGAAGTGCGCGAAGCTGATGGCGAGGGCCGGAGTAGCCACCTCAGCGGTGGGCAGGCTCAGGCGCGTGACCACCGCGAAGCAGATGGCCACCTCCAGACCGGTGAGGATGATGGTCCAGGCCGGCTTGATGGAGGAGGTCAGCGTGCTATCGGCAGGCGAACCCATCTTTTTGTAGGCACGGTTGAGAATGAACGGAACGAGGATCACCTTGGTGACGAAGGCCGACGCGGCCCACATGAGAAGCTCGGTGGCACCGGTGGTGAGGCCCAGGGTGAGCAGCACGCCCACCAGGACAACCGACTGGATCGCGTACCACTTAATGGCGGACGGGATGGTCTTCGAGACGACCACCATGGTGGAGGTCACGATCAGAAGACCGCCCAGGATATTGACTAACGAATAACCCATGTCCTACCTCCTAACCCATCCAACTAGAGGACAGAGGACCGGCGACGACGACCATGATCATGAGGACGACGAACACGAACGCCATGGCGCGCGGAAGGGGCTGGCCGGCGGCCACGGTCTCGCTCGGCTCACCGGGCAGGACCTTACCCATCCAACGCAGGAACCATGCGAAGGTGGCGACGGTCTCGACGACCATGACGCACACGAGGACGAAGATGGCCGTGTTGGAAGCACCAACCGCGAAGCCACCGGAAATAATCTGGAACTTGGAGAAGAACGTGCTCATGGGGGCCACGCCGGCGATAGCGGTCGCGGCGACCGCGAAGCCCACGCCCGTGACCGGGTACTTCTTCATGAGGCCCTGGATCTTGGGCAACATACGGGTTCCCAGCGTGAAGCTGAGGGAGCCGGCGATGAGGAAGAACAGGGTCTTGGTGAACGCGTGGTTGAAGATGTGCTCGACGGCGCCGTTGAACGCCATCTGGCTTCCGAACACGGAGAGGCCCAGGCCGAAGAACACGTAGGCGAGCTGCGCGATCGTCGAGAAGGCGAGCAGGCGCTTCATATCCTTCTGGGGCAGGTACATGAGGAAGCCGAAGAGCATGGTCACGACGGCGTCGATGATGGCGACCCAACCGACGATCTCGGGGATATCGCCGGCACTCGCAAGAGCGCGGGCGAACACGCACACGCCGACCTTCACCATGGACGCGCCATGGAGGTAGGCGGAAACGGGCGTGGGGGCCTCCATTGCGGAGGGCAGCCACATGTAGAGCGGGAACTGGGCGGACTTGGCCCAAGCGGCGAACAGGATGAGCAGCAGCACGACGGTCTTCATACCGGAATCGAGCTGGGAGATCGCGCTCAGCGCGAACGTGCCGGTTCCGGCGAACAGGAAGGCCGCGCCGATGTAGAGTCCCAGAGCGCCGATATGGGTGATGATGAGCGCCTTCATACCGGCCTTCTTGGCCGTGGGCGTCATGTAGTAGCTGATGAGGCCCCAGGAGCACACGCCGGTGATCTCGAAGAAAACGAGCTGGCCGACGATGGTGGAGCTGTAGGCGAGACCGGCCATGGCGCCGATGAACGTGGAGAAGTACACGTAGAAGCGGCGACGGGGCGCGTCGGGATGCTCCTTGTTCTTATCGCTCATGTACGGGAACGAATAGATGACGACGAGCAGGCCGATAGCGACGAACGCGGGTGCGAGCAGCGTGCTCATCCGGTCGAATATGAAGCCCATGACCAAGGTCTGGCCCATACTCGCCCAGGTTACATCGACCGCGTTCATGCCGTTTCCGGCAAACGTCGCGGCCAAGCCAACGGAAGCGACCGTGGCGATGCCGCCGGCAAAGGCGCAGATCCATTTAGCGTAGGGACGCGGCAGCATGACGATGAGCAGGGAGCCCAGCATGGGGACGGCGATCGCCACCATGGCAAAGAGGGACAAGCTCGATTCGATTGACATAGTTTCTCCCTTCTCCCTACACGCCTACGACGACGAAGACGAACGCGAGGACCGCGATGCCGACGACGGCCCAGGTCTGGTTACCGAGCACCTTGAAGCGCGAACGGGAAACGGAGTTCTCGAGCACGCCGCAGACAACGAAATCGACCAGGCACTTGACAAGGAAGACGACGGCGCCCACGAGAGCGGTGACGCCGATGGTCGCGGGCTCTCCCCAGGGGATGAAGATGGAGGTGAACCAAGCGACGACCACGACCTGCTTCATGCCCATGGCGAGCTTCATCATGGCCAGGGACGGGCCGGAGAGCTCGGCGAGCGGGCCCTCCTGGAGCTCCTGCTCGGCTTCGGCCTGATCGAACGGAAGCTTGCCGAGCTCCATATAGCAGGCGGCCGCGAAGGCGACGCCGGCGAGGATGACGGCGACGACGCTCGAGACGTTGCCCGTAACGATGTGCTGACCCATGGTCGCAATGTCCGTGGAGCCGCACACGATGGCGACGGTAAACAGCGCGATGAGCATGGACGGCTCGATGAGCACGCTCATGAGGAGCTCGCGGATACCGCCGAAGCCCGCGTAGGCGTTGGAGGAATCCACGCCGGACAGCGCGAAGAAGAAGCGGGACAGCGCGAGCGCGTACATGATGGTGATGGCGTCACCAAAGACGGGCATGGGGCTCTCGAGCGTGAACATGGGCAGGCCCATGGCGAGCATGAACGACACCGCGAGGAACAGCGGCGGCATGATGCGCAGCACGAAGCTCGAGTCGGAACTCACGGACTCGGGACGCGCCATGAGCTTCGCGAGGTCCCGGTAATCCTGAAGGATGGACGGACCGCGGCGATTGTGCATCTTCGCGCGAATCACACGGGCGAGGCCGGAGAAGAAGGGCGCGACCAGCATGACCACGAGGCCCTGCGCTATCGCAAGAACGATGTTCATAATATCCTCTCCACTCTCTAGACCATGACCACGGCGAGCACGAGGAAGACCACGAGCGCCGCGACGATGTAGCAGATGTATACGGAGTAGTTGCCGCCCTCGATCTTGGAGGCGAGGCCGGCCAGCTTATCGGCACCCTCGCTCGGTGCATCGACCAGGAAGCGGTCGGGCAGGGGCTCAACGCCCTGGGCGACACCGGTGAGCTTCTGGAACACGTGCGCGATGGACCAGCAGATCTTGGTGCATACCTCGCGCAGGGTGTAGAGCGGGCCCATGAAGAGCTCTACGTCTGACGCGAAGCTCGTGGCGACGACGGGCATGTGCTCGTTGGGCTCGTAGCCGCACGCCCAAGGGTCGGTCTTCTTAGCGGGGGCCTTGGTGCCGAGGCAGGACCTCAACACGAGCGCGAGGCCGGTGAGGACCACGAGCGCGATGGCGATCGCGGGGGTGGAGGTGGCGGCACCGGAAATCTCGTTCACCAGAGACACGCCCGAGGTGGCTGTGATGGCAGAGCCGGCAAGCACGCTCTGGGCGACGTCGCCCAGAACCGGGGCGATGACGGGAGAGCCGATTCCCAGCACCACGCAGATGGCCGCGAGGAGCATCTGCGAGAACAACATCGGAGCCGGGGACTCCTTGGCGTTCGCGGCCTCCTGGGAACGAGGGCTGCTCGCGAACGAGACGCCGTAGGCCTTCACGAAGCACGTGACGGCCAGGGCACCGGTGATGGCGAGGGCGGCCGCAGAGGCGACGGCGAACACCATGACGACCGGGTCGGAGAGCGTCGAGATGTTGAACAGGGACTGGTAGGTGAACCACTCGGAAACGAAGCCGTTGAGCGGCGGGATAGCCGAGATGGCAAGGGCACCGATGAGGAAGCAGACGGCCGTGACCGGCATACGGCGGAACAGGCCGCCCATCTTCTCCATGTTGCGCGTACCCGTGGCATAGAGCAGGGAGCCCGCGCCGAGGAACAGCTCGCCCTTGAACATGGCGTGGTTGAGCGTGTGGTAGAGGGCGGCCATGAGCGCGATCGTCGCGATGACGTCGTTGCCCAGGGCGTGCGCCGTCATGGACGCGCCGACACCGAGCAAGATGATGCCGATGTTCTCGACGGAGTGGTAGGCCAGCAGGCGCTTAATGTCATGCTCGTGGAGGGCGTAGACGACGCCCAGGACCGACGAGATGGATCCGAAGACCAGGACCATGAGGCCCCACCAGAGCTGGACGCCCGAACCCGCGAGCAGGTCGAGACCGACCTTGAGGATTCCCAGGATGCCGATCTTGATCATGCCGCCGGACATGAGGGCGGACACGTTGGACGGCGCCTCGGGGTGCGCCTGGGGCAGCCAGGAGTGCAGCGGGATGATACCGGCCTTTGCGCCGAATCCGAAGAACGCGAGGACGAAGCACGCGGAGGAGACGGCGGGTCCAAAGTCATGCGTACGGAAATCACTGAAGCTGAAGGAACCGCCCACGCCGTTGGTCATGAGCAGGAAGCTCGCCATGATAAGGACAAAGCCCACGTGCGCGATGACGAAGTAGAGCCAACCGCCCCTAATGGAGTTCTTGTTCTCCTCGATAACGACAAGGAAGTAGCTCGTAAGGGACATGAGCTCAAAGGCGACCAGGAACCAGAACACGTTGTCGGCGGTGATGACGAGCATCATCGAGGCGACGAAGGTGTTCATGAAGAAACCGGCGCGCCCGACCTTGCCCGGGTACTCATCGAAGTAGGACAGACCGTAGATGAAGCCCGCAAAGGCGAGGATTGAGATGAGGACCACGATCAGGCCCGCAAGGCCGTTGAGCAAGAGCTCGAGACGGGCGAACGGGAAAAAGAAGACCGTGTTGAGGGACGAAACGTCGCCAAGCACGGCCTCGAGGCCCGCGATGAACGACAGCACCGCGGCGACGGCACCGATAAGGCAGCCGGCGGTCTTGGCGGCGTTGTCGGCCTTGATCAGCAGAACCGAGGCGAGCGCACCGATGCACGAGACGGCAAGCGATGCGATAAACAGCGTCATGCTATCCATTGTTTACGCTCCCTTCTGCTTTCTCGGACAGGCCCTGGGCCACAGCGGTAACGTCGACGGACGGACCGTTTTCGATCGAGCGCAGGCGCTTGGCCTCGTCGAGCTCGCGATCGGCCGCGCCGCCCATGACGGTCAGCGCCTTGGTGGGGCACGCCGCCACACAATGCGGGCCGTCCGGATCGAAGGCGCACAGGTCGCACTTGACTGCGCAGGTGTACTGGCCGGGAGCCCACGTAAGCAGGCTGCTCAGGGACTTAGGATACGAAGGCGTCGGGTCGCACATGCCTGCGACACCGGCGATAGACGTGCCATCGGGATGGATGGCTCCGAAGGGGCACGCGATGGCGCACAGCCTGCACCCGATGCAGTCCTGCTCCTTGACGTGGATGCGATCGCCATCGTGCTCGATGGCATTCACCGGGCAAACCTCGGCGCAGGGGGCACCCTCGCAATGGTGGCAGGCAAGGGCGGCCGAAATACCGCCGGTCTTCACGAGCGCCAGGCGCGGCGTATCCTGAAGACCCTGCATCCGGTGGGCGTCGGCACAGGCGGACTGGCATGTTCCGCAGCCGATGCACCTATCCGGGTTGATGTCGATGAAGCGGTTCATCCCCACTTCCTTTCAAAATAACGGGCCGGGCTCCCGAACGTACGGGACGCCCGGCCCAAAAAGCCAACGAGAACGGGACTACACGATTTGGTTCACGTGCGTCTCGTCGTCGAACTTGGCGGCGCCAGGCTCAACGTCCTGGGGAGCGGCGGCGTCCACCAGAGCCTGCTTGAGCTCGGTGTATTGACGCTCCACCTCACCCTCAGCCCAGACCTGGTCGGCGATAGCGTCGACCTGGCAGGCGGAGAACTTGTCCTCGGGCGTGTGCGAGACCGGGTCGACCTTGTGCATGGTCAGCTCGTTGCACTTGCCGATCCACCACTGGTAGGTCATGTAGACCGTGCCCTTATTGATGCGATCGCTCACGTCGGCGCGGCTGTATACCTGGCCGCGGCGGCTGTGGATCGAGACGATGTCGCCATTCTTGATGCCGCGTGCCTCGGCGTCCGCGGGATTCATGCGGACAAAGCCGGGTTCGTCGGCAAGCAGCGCCAGCGTCTTGCAGTTGCCGGTCATCGAGCGGCAGCTGTAGTGGCCGACCTCGCGGACGGTGCACAGGATGAGCGGGTACTCATCGTCGGGAAGCTCGGAGGGCGCCTCCCAGTCGTGCGCCATCAGGTTGGCGCGGCCGTCCTTGGTGGTGAACTTGCCACCAGCGAACATGTCGGGCGTACCGTGGTCATTCACATCGGTGCTCTTGACGGGCCACTGGGCGTAACCGCCCTCGGGAGCCATCTTCTCGTAGGTCGCGCCCACAAAGTTGGGGCACAGGCTAATGCACTCGTTCCAGATCTGCTCGGTGTTGTCGTAGTGCATGGGGTAACCCATACGCGTAGACAGGTCCGCGAAGATCTCCCAGTCGTGACGGCACTCGCCCTTGGGCGGAACGGCCGCGTCAAAGTGCTGGAAGCTACGGTCGGATGCGGTAAAGACACCCTCGTGCTCGCCCCAAGAGGTAGCGGGCAGGATGACGTCGGCGAGCATGGTCGTCTGCGTCATAAAGATGTCCTGGCAAATGAACAGATCCAGCTCGGAGAGCGTCTTGCGCATACCGGCCGAATCGGGCTCGGTCTGCACCGGGTCCTCGCCGTAGTTGTAGAAGCAGTGCACCTTGCCCTCGTCGACCAGGTGGCCCAGATCGGTGAGCTTGTAGCCCTCCTCGAGCGGGAGCTTTTCCTCGGGCACGCCCCAAGCTTTGGCAAACTTGGCACGCACTGCGGGGTCGGTGACTTTCTGGTAGCCAGGGTACAGGTTGGGCAGCATGCCCATATCGCAGGAGCCCTGGACGTTATTCTGACCGCGCACGGGCGCGAGGCCGGAATTGGGTTTGCCGATCTGGCCGGCAACGCAGGCGATGGAGGCGATGGTGTGCACCGTCTTCAGGTTCTGCTTCTGCTGGCATACGCCCATGCCCCAGCCAATGATGGCAGAGGGCTTCGCCGTGGCGTACATCTCGGCAGCTTGGTGGATCAACGCGGGCTCGACACCCGTGATGTCCTGTACAGATTCGGGAGTGTAGTTCTTGATGGTCTCCCACCACTCGTCAAAGCCGTTCGTGTGCTCGGCGACGAATTCCTTGTCGTAGAGGCCATCGTTGACCAGACAGTTGGCAAAGGCGTTGAGGAACGCAACGTTGCAACCGTTCTTGATCGGAAGGTAGAGATCGGCGATACGCGCGGTTTCGATATGGCGCGGATCGGCGACGATGATCTTGCAACCCTTTTCTTTGGCTCGCACGATACGCCTTGCGACGATGGGGTGCGAATCGGCAGGGTTATAGCCGAAGAGGAAAATGCAGCCCGCATCCTCCATACCGGGGATGGAGCATGACATGCAACCTGAACCAACCGTGTCCATCAGACCGAGGACAGTAGGGCCGTGTCAAGTACGGGCGCAGTTGTCCACGCTGTGGGTGCCGATGCACGCACGCGTAAACTTCTGCATGACGTAGTTCGCCTCATTGCCGCCGCCTCGCGAAGAGCCGGTGGTCATGACAGCGTTAGGACCATATTCGTCAATTATGGCCTGCATCTTAGATGCGGTGAAATCCAGTGCCTCGTCCCAGCTTACGCGCTCAAGATCCGCGCCCTTAGTGCGGCGGATCATCGGGTGCAGTACGCGAGGAGTCAAGATCTTGGTGTCGTTGATGAAGTCGTAGCCGCTCATGCCCTTAAGGCACAGCTCGCTCTGGTTGGTGATGCCGTTGAGCGGTTCGGTGCCCACGACCTGGCCGTTTTGGACCAGGAGGTTAAACTGGCAACCGGCGCCGCAGTACGGGCAGATCACTTTATGCTTCTCCATGACACCCTCCTTCCTTTTTCTGCTACCGATTACTCGGTACTAATTTGACAATCATTGGGCCTGTCGCCCCAACGCTTACGCCTCGTTTTCGATGGTGGCGCGGGCACGCTCGGCAGTCAGTTCTGCCAGGCGCTCCTCGTCTACCAGGGTGAGGCCCTTAGTCGGGCACGCCTCGGCACACGCCGGACCGCCGGGACGGTCCACGCACAGGTCGCACTTGAGCACGAAGCTCTTGGTCTGCGAACCCACGCGAACGTCGCCCATCAAGACCGGAACCTGCGTGGTCGCCACGCTCACGGCGCCAAAGGGGCATGCCATGACGCAGCTCTTGCAGCCGATGCAGTTGTCCTCGTTGACGCCGATACGATGGTTCTTTGGATCAAAGAACAAGGCGCCCGTAGGACAGGCCTTCGCGCACGGGGCATCCTCGCAGTGATGGCAAGCCACCGGTGCGGAGATCTCGTACGTACGCGTCACGCGCAGGCGCGGCGCGGCGATGTTGCCGGGGATGTCGTGCGCCTCGATGCACGCCGCCATACAGGTTTGGCACCCAATGCAGCGTGAGGAATCGGCTACGACTCGTTTATTGCCCATGTTGTTCACTCCCTCCTGAATCCCATGCCGGAGAGACCCTGTCGACGTTGCCCCGGACCGCCCGTGGTCCGGCATCGGCGTATCGAGTGCATGCGGCGAAACAGGCACTTCGATAGAATTCCTCCAACGATATACAGGTTAAATATACGCAGTTGCAGGTGGCAAACTTGAGCATAGGCCCTGCAATACGGGTGTATTGCAGGGGTTTTGGCAGGTTGGAATTATTCTCTAGAAGCTATAAAGGTGAGTGTATTACATGCGTACATCCAAGGGAGATTTCACGCTCGTTTCTGAAAGATGTAGTACGTTTGTAATATCGTTTACACTCAATTACTCTAGTGCAATAAAGTAGTGGTTGTAAGATTGGCTATTTTTAGCCGATGTTGTATTTGACTATTCAAATTGCACGCTCATTAAGGGAGGCCAGTGATGTCATCGACTCAAAAACGAGCCATCCTGCAGGTGCGCATTCGCGAGGAAGACAAGCAGCATGCCGAACGTCTCTACGACGCCATGGGCACATCGCTCGCCGAGGCTGTCCGTCTATTTGTCGCGCAGAGTATTTTGATGCGCAAGCTCCCATTTCAACCGGTCGCCGTGCGCTCCAAGGACGGCACGGCCGCCTATGGACTGCTCAAAGCATACGGGGACCCCAATCGCCGCTCCGAGGAGCGCAATGCCTGGATTGAATACCTAGCCACAGAAAGCGACGAGTCGGTTTTGGGTCCCGAGGAAGTAGATATCCATAAGTAGCACCATCATCGACGAGACCGTCATCCTTCGCTACCTGCTTGACGACGACGAGGTCCTGTCACCGCGCGCCGCCAAGGTCATCGCCACGCGCACCGCACGTGTCTACCCCGAAATCATCACGCGCGTCGTGGTCACGCTGCGCGACGTCTATAAGGTTCCCCGCGTTGAAATTGCTGCGGCCATGAAAAGGCTGCTCGATGACGTCATGGTCGACGAGCCCACCGTTGTCGCCCTTGCCGTCAAACTCTTCGGCAAGACCCATATGGACTTTACCGACTGCCTCCTCGCAGCCCGAACCGCCATCTACAACGATGATGTCGTGAGCTTTGGCAAGCCCATCATCCAAGGCATGATCGATTACCGCCGTAAACGCCAAACCGCCGCCGACGCCCGCAGCCGAAGCACCGACTCCACCATCGACAAGCTCCGCCACCACCCCCGCAGCTAAACCTATCCCCACCTAAGGTACGGTGAAATAGTTCCTGGATTTAGGCTTATTAGACTTATTCGGACTTTTCAGAAACTATTTAACCGTACCTTAGCTAGGGCGCGGGGCGGCATCGATTCCCGTTGCCCCGTGCACTTACGAAAATGGCTCTGGCCCCAAAAGGGATCAGAGCCATTCATCTATCTTGTGGAGCGGGCGACGGGAAGTCCAAGGGTTTGCTTCGCAAACCCTTGTTTCGCTGCGGGCCATTGGCCCTTGCGTGCTGCGCTGGAAAATGCTCACGCATTTTCTCAGCTTCGCACCCTGCCGGGTTCGATTCCCATCGTCCGGCACGCTTATGAAAACGGCTCTGATCCCAAAGGGAATCGGAGCCGTTAAGCTATCTTGTGGAGCGGGCGACGGGAATCGAACCCGCGTCATCAGCTTGGAAGGCTGGGGTTCTACCATTGAACTACGCCCGCAAGATATGGTCGGGACGACAGGATTTGAACCTGCGACATCCTGCTCCCAAAGCAGGCGCGCTACCAAACTGCGCCACGTCCCGAAGGTGTTGAGCAGCTAAGGTCTAAACCTTGCGTGTCCCAAAGCGAAGGAAATTATAGGGGAGACTCCCCGCCTGTGCAAGCATTGATGCCTTAGCTCCTCGAATGTGCAACAAAACGACTATGGAGCAGGCCAATCACAAACGCCACCACGGCAACCGGCGCCCAAGCGGCACCGATATCCGCCAGCGGCAGCACATCAAACGGCAGCCACGCGCCCGCAAAGAACGCATCGCGGACCAAGGTGATCACGCTCTGCACGGCAACCACGCCGCCGACCCAGACCCACACCTGCGGATGGGCGTCGCAAAAGCCGTGCACCAGGCCCATCAGCACCAGCACGATGGCAACGGGATACAAGGCGTTGAGCATAGGCACCGAGAACATAAGAATCACGTCGAGGCCCACGTTGGAGAGCACGCACGAAAACGCCGCGAACACAAAGGCGAGAACCGCAAAGGGGCGGCGCATGGCCTCCTCGGAGGCCTCCGCTCCCCCTTTGACCACATACGTCTCGCAGAAGTAACGCGAGCAGCAGCTGATAAGGCCAATGCACACGTTCATGCAGGCTAGGAAGAAAATCGCAAAGACGACAACCGTGCCAGCAAGACCAAAGTGCATGGAGGCCGAACGCGCAAGGATGGCGGCGCCGTTGGTAGCGTCGGGCATCACGGTGCCGAGCTGCATACCGGCAAGGCCCAAGCCGCAGTAGATGATGGCCATGAGCACGCCGGCGATCACACCGGAACGCGAAATCTCGAAGGCCACGCGCTTGTCATCGGTAACACCCAACTCGTGGATGGTTTCGGCGATGATGATGCCGAAGGCGAGCGACGCGAGCAGGTCCATGGTCTGATAGCCGGTCAAGAAGCCCTGCACGGCAGCACCGGCATCGTAGGGAGCCTGAGGCGCGGCAGCCGGTCCCAGCGGCGAGATCACGGCAGCACCCACGACCAGCACGATGAGAGCAATGAGCGCAGGGCCCGTAATGCGGCCGAGTACGCGTGTGATGACACCCGGGCGCAGCGTGAGCGCAAACGCGACGACGAAGAACCCGATGGCAAACACCAGACGCGCCGTGCCGAGCGAAACGCCCTCGGGTAGCAGCGGCACCAGCATTTCGAACGCCGTAGAGCTTGTGCGCGGAATGGCCAGGCACGGACCGATGGCCAGGTAGACCGCCGCAACAAAGAATTCGCCAAACTTGGGGCGCACGCGGCCGGCAAGCTCGCGCGCCGTTCCGGCAAGCGCCACGGCGATAAAGCCCATGACGGGCAGACCGATAGCGGCAATCAAAAAGCCAATCATGGCAAGCGGCGTGGCCGTGCCGGCCTGAAGTGCCAACAACGGCGGAATGATGAGATTACCGGCGCCAAAGAGCATCGAGAACAGCGCAATGCCGACGGTAACGACATGGTCGGAGCGCAAACCGCGCGGAGCGGATGAGGCCATAGGCACACCTTTCGGGTCGAAACAAAAACGGGACGGGCAAAAGGCCCGTCCCGCAAGTATATACGCTCTAGCAGGCTAAATCGCGCAAAGCGTCAATCGCGGTGTCGACTTCCTCGTCCGTGTTGAAATACCCAAACGAGAAGCGGACGATACCCTGGCGCTCGGTCCCGAGCGCGCGGTGCATGAGCGGAGCGCAATGGGCGCCGGGGCGCGTCGCAATCCCCCACCCTTGCATGAGCGCATCCGAAATCTCAGCAGAGTCGATATCACCCACGTTGAGTGAGACAATCGCCGAGCGCACGGGCTGGTCAAACGCACCGTAGAGCGCAATGCCGGGGATTTCGCGAACACCGGCGAGGAAGCGCTCTGCAAGCGAGCGCTCGTGGGCAGCAATCGCCTCGACCCCACCTTGGGCCTCGATAAAGTCGAGACCTGCAGAAAGTCCCGCGATGCCGTGACCGTTGAGCGTGCCCGCCTCGAGGCGCGTGGGCCACTCAAGTGGCTGCAGTGGGTCAAAGCTGTGCACGCCCGTGCCACCCATGGCCCACGGAGCCACGTCAATGCCCTCCGCCACGGCCAGGCCGCCGGTGCCTTGGGGTCCCATGAGCCCCTTGTGGCCGGTAAAGCACACAACATCGAGCCCCATGGCATCCATGTCAATCTTCGCCGTACCGGCAGACTGCGAGGCGTCGACGATCACCAGCGCACCTGCCGCATGGGCCATGGCGGCCACGCGCGCGATGTCGACCGCGTTGCCGGTCACATTGGAGGCGTGCGTCACCACCACGGCACGCGTGCCCGGCGTGACCAACCGCTCGAGCTCGTCGTAGTCGAGCACGCCGTTCGCGTCGCAGCCCGCATGCTCAACGGTCACGCCCTGTTCTGCCGCCAAGCGGTTGAGCGGACGTAGCACCGAATTGTGCTCGAGCACCGTTGTGACCACGCGGTCGCCGGGGCGCACCACCCCGTTGATGGCGGTGTTGAGCGCCGCCGTAGAGTTGGGCGTAAAGCACACATGGTCCGCCCTCGGGCAACCCAAAAGGCGCGCGAGCTTGGCACGGCAAGCGTGAATCGTACGAGCGGCATCGAGGGCACCAGACGTGGCACCGCGCCCGGCATTGCCGAGCGAACACATCGCCTGCGTCACGGCATCGATGACCGTCTGCGGCTTGTGCATGGTCGTCGCCGCGTTATCCAGGTAGATCATCGCACGACCTCCCACATTTCGATCACGGTAAAGCCCTCGGTAGGAACGCCCGCCGCGGCAAGCTCGCCGCGCAGCAGCTCCTCATCGGCAGGCAACGCCTTCCACGCCAGACCGCAGCCGGCAGCGACCTCCCCGGGCACGGGAATCGTTCGCCCGGGAAGGCCGCGCTCGATGCACAGGGACTCGCAGCCCATGGCGGCCGCCGTGGTGGGAAACGTGATGACAAGCGCCGGGCGCTTCTCCCTCATGGCAACTCCAACCAATACGCTACGGGCGCACGACGCGCACGGCCTGCTCCATCTTCTCCACGATCACGTACATGTTGGTGACCTCGCCCACCGCAAGCTGGTCTTTAATGCCATAGTGGTCGAGGCAGGTACCGCAGGTGAGAATCTCGACACCCTGCTCCGCCAGGCCCTTCAGATCATCGAGCACCGGCGAGCCCTCGACGGTGAGCTTGGCGCCGCCGTTGTAGAACAGCATGGTCGCGGGCAGCTCTTCCTGCTGCGTCACGGCAAAGATGAACGCCTTCATGAGCTTGTGGCCCAGCTCGTTGTCGCCGCGGCCCATGCAGTCGGTGTAGACGGAAATGACGAGCTTGCCCTTGCCGGCGCTGGCGTCGCAGAAAGCGGCACCGTCCTGCTCGGGATCGGCCACAGCAACGGCGCCAGAGGTCGCCACGGTCACGTGCCACTCGGCGTCCGAGATCTTCTCGACCGAGGCCGTGCAGCCCTTCCCCTGCGCCATCTTGGAGATGTTCTTGACGGCGGTCTCGTTGTCGACCGAGGTCACCACGGCACCCTCGCCATCGAGCTGCTTCAGGGCTTTGAGCGTCTTGACGACGGGCAGCGGGCAGGCATCGCCCATGGCATTGACTTCAATCTTAGTAGGCATAGTTTTTCCTTTCGAAAGAACCGTTCTAGAAAACGGTAAACAGTTACATAAACGTGCGGGCTAGCGGACAACGTGGACGGCAGGACCGCCTGGCACCGGCTCGCACACGCGACCGACGACGGCGGCGATACGTCCTTCGGCATGCAGACGGCGCGCAAGCTCATCCACATCGGCAGCAGGTGCCGCGATAAGCAGGCCACCAGACGTCTGTGGATCGTACAGCGCGTCGAGCATACCCGGCTCCAGGTTCTCGTCGGCAGCCACGCGCGGGCCAAAGAAGTCCTGGTTGCGATAGGAGCCCGCGGGGATAATGCCCAGACGTGCCATGTCGAGCATCTGATCAAAGAGCGGCACCGCCCCCGACGCAAGTTCAATCTGCACGCCCGAGCCTTCGGCCATCTCGCACGCGTGCCCGATCAGACCAAAGCCCGTAATGTCGGTGCAGCCGTGAAGCTCAAGTCCCTCGGCCAGACGAATCGGCGCCTCGTTGAGGGTGCGCATCGAGTCAAACATGGCTGCGGCCTCGTCATGCTCGATGAGCTCGCTCTTAATAGCCGTGGTGATGATGCCCGAGCCGATCGCCTTGGTCAGCAGCAGAACATCGCCCACGCGTGCGCCGCTGTTGGCGAGCATGCGGTCGAGCGCGACAAAACCGCTCACGGACAGACCGTACTTGGGCTCGTCGTCGTTGATGGTGTGACCGCCCGCGATGGAGCAACCCGCCTCGACGCACTTGTCGGCGCCGCCCGCCAGAATCTGACCGGCAACCTCAACGCCCAGACAGCTCGGAATGCACAGCAAGTTCATAGCATGGCTCGGCCGCCCGCCCATGGCGTAGATGTCCGACAACGAGTTGGCTGCGGCGATCTGGCCGAACAGATAGGGATCGTCGACCATCGGCGGGAAGAAGTCGACGGACTGCACGAGGCCCAGGTTTTCGCCAAGACGAAAGACACTCGCATCGTCGGAGGTATCGAACCCCACGAGCAGGTTGTCGTTATGCACATTGGGTAAGTCGCCCAGGACCTGGGCGAGGGCTCCAGGAGCCAACTTAGCGGCTCAACCACTCGCAGCCGTCATAGACGTAAGCCTCATCTGATCGCCTGTCATCGATACCTCCCCTCAAACACAAACAATGCTTCCCAGTATACGCATGAACGCGCTTCCACGGCCGATACATCACCCTAGTGCCTGTGCGCGAATCGCTGCGCCGATCGCTCCGGCAAAGCGGGCCTGGGGCGAGGTGGTCACCGGCGACCCCAGTAGCTCGCCCAACCGCTCCACCACGAAGGCGTTCTCGCACAGGCCACCGGTCAGGTAGTACGGGGCGCCCGCGGCCTGCCCGGCCATGGTCGCCACGCGCGAGACCACGCTGTCGATCACGCCACGCGCAATGTTCTCGCGCGGCTCGCCACGACCGATCAGGCTGATGACCTCGCTCTCGGCAAACACCGTGCACATGCTACTGATCTTTGTGGGCTCGCCGGAACGCGCCAGGTCGGCCATCTGCTGCTGGGAAATGCCCAGGCGGTCGGCCATGATCTCCAAAAAGCGCCCCGTGCCGGCAGCGCACTTGTCGTTCATGGCAAACTTGGCCACGCGGCCACTTTTAAGCTGAATGACCTTGGTGTCCTGACCACCAACATCGATTACGGTGCCGTGGTCGCCAAACAGGCGCACGGCACCGGTGCCGTGGCAGGTGATCTCAGTCACGACCTTGTGCGCATAGGGCACGGCGACACGGCCGTAGCCAGTCGCGATCACGCGCACGTCGTCGGCTGTCACGTCATAGCCGGCCGCTGCCAGCGCCTCGCGCAGCCGCTCGGAAGCATCGACCGAGGAGAACCCGGTTGGCTGGACGCACGTCCACGCCACCGAACCCTCCTCGTCGACCACAGCAGCCTTAGCCGCCGTAGACCCGATATCGATCCCGATCCCTATCATGGCTCTCTTCCAATCTAAACATCAAAGGTAGCGGCGCGTTCAGGCGCCTTAGCTCTAGGTTTCTCAGGTGCCGGAGATTGCCCCGAAAGAGGAGCGCAGCGTACTTTGGGTACGCAAGCGACGGTTTGAGGAGCAAGATCCGGCGCCTGAGGAAGCTAGAGGGTTTCGATGAAGGCGGCGATGCGGGTCTCGATCTGGCCCATGTCGCCATTGCTGTAGTCGGTCTCGATCTTCATGTACGAAATACCCGCACCCTCGACGGCCTCCTGCATGCGCGCACTCTCAACGTTGAAGGTGTGGCAGGCCTGTAGCACGCTCTCTACCACGCCATCGACATGATACTTCTCGCACATAGCCAGCGTGTTTTCCATACGACCGTCGTTGGGCGTCATGACCGAGCAGTTGATGTCCAGGTAGCGGTCAGCGATGGCGCGCAGGATGTCGGGAGCCTCCGGGTCGATCATCATGGCCGCCGTGCGCTCGCCCGAGCAGTCGTCCATGCACACGACCACGCCGCCGTTGGACTCGACGGTGCGACCGATCTTGTTGATCACGCCGCCCACCGGGCAGCCGGTGATCAGGATGCGCTTGGCATCTGCCGCGACCGGGCGCTCGCCCGCGTCGTAGGCCTCGCGCAGCTTGGCAACCTTTTGCTCCAGCTGCTGCGTATAGGCCTCGATATCAAAACTGAACGTACCGGCAAACATGGTGCTCATCAGGTCGACGCCGCTCATGGCCGCCGGCTGGTTGGCCTGCAGCGCAAACATCTCGAGCTGGGCAGCACGCAGGCGATTGCGACGACGGACGGCGGCGCGCAGGTCGTCATCGGTAATCGTGATGCCGTAGAAGCCCTCGAGCTCCTCCTTGAGCAGACGGCACTCCTCGTACCAGCCCTCGCGCTCGTAGGCGCGATCGCGACCCTGCGGAAGATGCAGAATATACGTGCGCTTGAGCTCGTTGAGCAGTTCGTACATCTTCTTCTTGCCGTCGCAGGTGGTCTCACCGATGATCATGTCGCTAAAGTACGTAAACGGGCACTTTTGCGAGTAGGCAAAACCGTAGGTCGACTTGATGAGCGGGCAGAGGTTTGCCGGCAGCACCTTCTCGGCCTCGGGAATCACCTCGTCGGATGTGCCGCACAAGGCCACACTTGCAGCGCCCGCGGCATCGATAATCTCGAGCGGCGTATAGCTGCACAAAAAGCCGACCAGGCGATTACCCGCCTGCTTGTAATCCTTGACGCGAATAAACGCCGCCTTGCGTTGCTCGTTGAACTCCTCAAACGTGGACGGCAACGGCTGCTCAATATTTTCCGACATATAACTCCTAAACCTTTTAACCAACCAAGGAAACGGCTTTCCCAGGTGCCCGAGGTTGCCGTGAAAGAGACGCGCCGCGTACTTTGGCACGCAAGCGACGGTTTGAACGGCAAGATCGGGTGCCTGGAGAAGCCGCCGGGACGGATAGTCCTAAATGGTTTCCAAGAAAGCCTCAATCCTGGTTTGCAGTTGACCGGCGTCCTCGCCGGCGTAGTCGGTCGTGATGTGCATAAACGGAATGCCTGCCTCCTCGGCGGCCTTCTCCACGGCAAACGACTCCATCTCGTAGAGCGTGCAGAACTGCAGAGCCACGTCGACGATGCCGTCGGCATGAAGGTCCTTGGCCATCTGGACAATGTCCTTCATACGCTGATCGTTGGGCGTAAAGACGGCGCAGTTGATCTTGAAGTAGCGCTCGGCGATGGCGTCGAGCATCTCGTCGACCGTCTCGCCGGACTCGTCGACCAGGTCCTTGTAGTAGCGCGAGCCCGTGCAGGACTCCTCGCCGACCACAACGCCGCCGGCCTTCTCGATGAGGTTGAACAGCTTCCAGTTGGGCACGGCCATGGGCGTGCCGGTGTACAGGATGCGCTTGGTCCCCTTGGGCGCCACGCCCTCGCCGGCCTCGACACGCTGCTCGCACTCAGCCGCCATATCGTTGATGGCGCCGGTCAGACGCGGCGTGTCGTCCATAAAGGCGGCCTGAACGGTCAGCAGGCTGTCGAGACCGCTGATGGGTGCCGGGTCGGCAGCGCGCGTGGCAGCGAGGCGCTGCAGGGCGCGACGCTTCTCATTGACGGCGTGGATGGCGGCCTTCAGACGCTCGGGCGTAATCTTGACGCCACACTCTTCCTCGATCTTGGCGGCGAGCTTCTTGACCTCGGCCTTCCAGGTCACGAGCGTCGACTCGTCGTGTACGTTGGGAATATCCATGACGTACATGTTCTTTTGCGTGGCAAAGAACTCGTAGGCCTTCTTCTTGCCATCGCAGGTGTTCTCGCCCACCACCAGGTCGCTCGACTCAATGTAGGGGCAGACCTCGCCCAGCTTAAAGCCGGCAAAGCTCTTGATAAGCAGACAGGTGTTGCGCGGCAGGTGCTCCTCGACCTTATCGGTTGCCCAATCGGCACCCGAGCACAGGCCCACGGGAATGCCGTCACAGGCAAGCACGATCTCCTCGGGCACGTACACGCAGAATGAGCCGACGATCTTGGTGGCCTCGCCGGCCTCCTTCTTGTCGAGCATCTCCTTAATACGGCCGCTGTGGATGTTGGTGGCCACAAAGTCCAGGTAGGACGTGGACTTGGGGCGATTGTTCTGCGTCAGGAACATGTCGCCGTACATCTGGCCCACGGCGCCCAGCAGCATGTCGTGATCGGCAAGATTCATGCCGAGGCTCTCCCACATCGGATGGAAATCAAATTCTTCAGCCATAACGGTTCCCCTCTCGAACCAAAAATGAATAGCTACGGTATTGCTGCACGGTGGGTGGCGAAAACCCAGCCGCGCCTAAACCCGGAATTTTGGGGAACCTGCTTTGCGGTCGATTATTTAGTTGTGCGTCGTCTCTCCCGGAGCCGTGAACATACCTGCTCATATGCGGCTCCGAGCCATATACAGGGCGCGCGCGGCAACGCGGCGAATGTATGTCGTCTGCGGCATGTGCGCACCCTCCTTAACCAGTCAAGATCGACTATATCAGCGGTCATCGTCCAGACGAACACCGTTGACATTCGTACGACAGCGTCGTGTGCCGTCGTTTAATAAATAATTATCTTGATTGATAAAGGTTTGTCATCCCTCATTCGGCGAGCGGCATGACAAAGCCGCCGAGGCTTATATCCCCGACGGCATTACCCGGCGCTATCGGCAAACGAGATGGATCCTGCTCGCGTCGAAATGCATACGCAGGGTCTCCCCCGCTTGCGGCAACTCATCGGCAGGCACACTCACCTTGTTGACCTTCCATTGCAGCCGCGTGGGCGCATCAATACGCGGCACGTTCAACAGCACCAGCCGCTCAAAACGCGAATCGCTCACACGGGCCACATGCAAGTCGTAACTGTTGCGGCCCCGCTCGGCACGGTTATCAACATGGAAGTAACTCGCGCGAATGCCCAGGTACGCCACATTATCGGGAACCTCGCGACCCACGTTAAAGGTCATGCCCCAGTCGAGGGCCTCAACTTCTTCATCGCCGATCTTGCGCGCCCGGCTTGTGTTCTTGCAGCCCGTCAGGCGCAGTGCCGCCAGCGTCTGCGGACGGCGGACCACGTCCTCGACGGAGCCGAACTCCTCAACATGCCCGTCGTGCATCACACAGATGCGCTGGCACAGGCGGCATGCCTCGTCGATGTCGTGGCTCACGTAGAGCACGGTGCGGTTGCAGACATCGAACAGGTCGAGCATATTCTGCTCGAGGGCGCTCTTGAGGTACGCATCGAGCGCACTCATGGGCTCGTCGAACATAAAAATGCCCGGATGCGCCGCCACCATGCGGGCAAGCGCCACGCGTTGTTGCTGGCCGCCCGAGAGCCGCGCGGGATAACGGTCGGCGAAATCGGCCAGGCCAAAGATGCCCAGATAGCGCTCGGCCAGCCTTTTGCGCGCCGCGGCGTCGCCCGCGTCCTTTACGCCGGCACACACGTTATCGGCCACCGTCATGTTGGGAAACAGCTGATAGTTTTGGAACAACAGGGCGCATTTTCGCTCCTGGGGCGACAAGTTGATGCCCGCCGCCGAGTCAAAAAAGGTCACGCCGTTGACGACGATCTTGCCCTCGTCGGGCGTCTCCACGCCGGCAATGCAGCGCAGTGTGCAGCTCTTGCCGCAACCCGAGGCGCCCAGCAGCGCCACGCGCTCCTCGCCGGCCTCAAGCTGCATGTCGAGCATAAACCCGGGATAACGTTTCTTAATATCCAAAACGAGCGACATAGCTTATCGACCTCCCTGCGGGGCCGCACCATCGCGCATGAGCTCGGCCAGCGCCTCGCGATCGATACGCAAGGCATCGCCGCCCGCCGGGTCGAGCGAATCGCCCTGTCCGTTGAGATCTTTGGTCTGCTTGCGCTCCGCACGGGAAAGGCCCCGCTCGCGATACTTTTGCGAATGAGCGGTGTACATGTTGATGAACAGAATGACTAGGAAACTAAACACGATCACGACGACGACCCAAAAGAGGGCTACCGACGTGTTGCCGCCCATCCATTCAAAGTAAATCGCAATGGGAATGGTCTGCGTAATACCGGCGTAGTTGCCCGCAAAGAACAGCGTGCAGCCAAACTCTCCCATCGCGCGGGCAAAGGCGAGCACCGTGCCGGCGGCGATGGAGGGCCAGCCAAGCGGCATCATAAGCTTGGTAAAGATGCGACGTTCGGACCATCCCAAGGTTCGCGCGGCGTCGAGCATCTGCGTATCGAGGCTCTCGAAGGCACCGAGCGCCGTACGGTAGACCAGGGGGAACGACACTACCACGGCAGAGACCACCGCCGCCGGCCACGTAAAGACGATCGAGACGCCGTGCGCGATAAGCCACTGCCCAACACTGGTCGAGCGGCCAAACAGCATGAGGAGCAGAAAGCCACAGACCGTGGGCGGCAGCACCATAGGAATCGTAAAAACCGAATCGAGCAGGCCCTTGATGCGACTCGAGGTACCCATAGTCTTCCACGCGGCGAACAGGCCCAGTGCAAAGGCAATCACCAGGGCAAGGCCGCTCGTTTTGATAGACACCCAAAACGGACGGTAGTCGATACCACCAAAGAAGACTGCGGCGCGCTCCGCCAGCGACGGCGGCATCGTCGTCGACACGTCCGCATACCGCACGAGGGCGGCATTATCACTCCACAGGACGCCGTCACCCAAGTCAAGCTCGACATTCGCGGCGTCGGCGGCATTCACCACCGTGTAGTAATCGCCGTTGCCGCCCTTCACCTTAAACTGATAGCGGTAATCGTCCTGCACCAGCGCATTATCCGAGGTAAAGACCCATTCGAGCTTAGAGTCCCCCAGCAACGCCCCACCCATGGAGTGCGACTTGTCGAGCCCTACGAGCATCTTCTTGAGCGCCTTTTGGTCATCTGCCTTTGAGATGTCGAACCCCGCGTCTTTGGCGGCATGGGCATCGACCCAGACCACGATGTTCTCGGGCGTCGTCACCGTCACGAGGGTCGTCTTCTTGTAAATGGGAAATCGATAGCCCTCGGGCTGACCCGCAAACGAACGGGACGTGCCCTTGGCATTGCGCTCAAACGCGTTGAGGCCAAACCCGACACCATCGATAAGTGCGGAATCTTCGGTCGCCTGGCACCCATCGGCGATGGTGAAGAGCGCCTCGGCCCGGGCAACTCCGGGCCGCGCGATCAGCGCGCACAGGACCGCAGCCAGCACAGCCAGCAGGCGAATCGTTTTTCTTGACACGGGCGACTCCTCAAACACACGGTAACGGCGCTGTGGGTACGCCGCTTCTATCTAAAAAGGGCGGGCGATCGCAAGAACGCCCGCCCTCAAGGATATCGTTATCCAGAGCTCTACCGCACTACTCGGAAAGCTCAAAGCCGTATTTGGCCCAAATCTTCTGGGCTTTCTTGTTGGTCAGACAGAAGTCGATAAACGCCTTGGCCTCGTCGGCATGTTCGGAGCCATCGGCGACGGCGCCCGGATACACAATGGGCTTATGCGAATCCTCGGGACACACGAAGACCTCCTCGATGCCGTCGTAGCGGAAGATGTCGGAGCTGTAGACAAAACCTGCCACGCAGTCGCCCGTGGACACATAGGCGGCGGCGGTACCAACTTTGTCAGCCAGGGCCACCTTGTCGGCGATCTCAGGCGCGTACTCGCCGTCGTCGCCCTCGGTGCCGGTATAAAGGCCCACAGAAGCCAGCGCCTGGTTGGCGTACTTGCCGGCGGGAACGGTCTTGGCGTCGCCAATGGCGATCTTGCCGTCCAGATTCGCGACGTCGGCGATGGCCTCAACCTTGGTGTCGGAGCCCTCGGCACGAACGATCACAAGGTCGTTGACAAACATGTCCTCACGCGTATCGGTGTCGATGAGCTCGGCGGTCTCGGCGTCATCCATGGTGCTCTTGGAGGCCGTGATGAGCACGTCGACGGCGGCACCAGCGCGCATCTGCTCGACAAGGTCGCCAGACGCCTTAAACTGCGTGTCGGCAAACGTGGTGCCGGTCTGCTCGGTGTAAAGCTCCTGAACCTCGGGCAGGGCCTTCTCGAGCGAGTTGGCGGCAAAAACCTGCAGCTCGACAGCTTTCTTCTTAGAGGAAGACTTGGCGGAGCCGGCATCGGAACCAGCGGGCTCGGACGTCTTGTTGCCCGAGCAGCCGGCAAGGCCAAGGCCGGCGGCAGCGGCAGCAGAAAGCGAGACAAAACCGCGGCGTGAAACCATATCGAACATATTCAACCCTTTCGAACGCTATGCCCGGGCACCCCGCCGCAGGCTTTATTCTGTTACTAGATTATACTTCCGCGCGAATAATGATAGTGAGAAATTATTCTCGCCAGAGAATATAGTTTCGAGTTGCCGTGCACCTCGCCGTCGCTTCGGCGGAAAACAAAGGCGGAGCAGCCGTTCAGGTCGCCCCGCCGCAGGTAAAACGCTTAGTTGGTATGTCCGCCGCCCGCTGTCATCTGAGCCGCATGCTCCAGCTGGTCTGCTATGGCCTCCCAGCTTTCGCGGGCGGCCTTCGTAGAACCAGGAAAGTTTACGACAAGCGTATGACCTCGTTGCATGCAAATAGCGCGCGAGAGCATAGCGCGGCGCGTCTTGGTCATGGAGTATGCACGGATCGCCTCGGCAATACCCGGAACATCGCGGTCGCAGACGGCACGCGTCGCCTCGGGCGTCACGTCGCGCATCGAAAGCCCCGTGCCGCCGCAGGTGAGGACGACGTTGGCGTGGCACTCATCGGCGGCTTCCACAATGGCATCACCGATCTCGCTGGCGTCGTCGCGCACGACCACATGCGAGGCGACCGTCCAGCCCTGCGCCTCGATAAGTTCCTCGAGTGCGGCTCCAGCCTCGTCCTGAGCAAGATCGCGTGTGTCCGAACACGTCACAATCGAAATTTTCAACTCCATAGTCTTCCTCCTACAACACCGTTCCCTCGGGCAGGTCGACGCGCACGACATCCACGACGTCGCCCGCCTTGAGCTCGCACGGTCCTTCGTCAATACGCAACAGGCAGTTCGCGCGCTGCATAGTTCCGAGCAGCGCCGAATTCTGCGTCTTGGCCTCGGTCACCAACAGCTCACCGGTCTCGGGGTCGCGCAAAACCGTGGCGCGATCGAAGAAGCGTCGGTCCTGGCGCTTTTTCACGCCGTGCGTGAGCGTCGCCTGCTGCACGGGACGCGAACCCTCGGCAAAGCCGCGCATCTTGCGAATCGCGGGGCGGGCAAGCATCTCAAAGCCCACATACGCCGCCGCGGGATTGCCCGAAAGCCCTAGGTAGGGCTTGCCCCCGAGCAAGCCAAACGTGATGGCCTTGCCCGGACGCATCGAGATGCGATCGAACAGCACCTCGCCCTCGCGCCGGACGAGCGCCGTCACGTAGTCGTAATCGCCCGCCGAGGCGCCACCACTTGTAATGACAAAATCGCACTCTCGCGTGGCGCGATGCACCAGCTCGGCAATCGCCTGCTCATCGTCGGGCGCAATACCGTAGAACACCGGATCTGCCCCGGCATCGAGCGCCTCGGCCATCAGCGCCGAGGAGTTGGAATCGCGAATCTGACCGCGCGCCGGCACCTTACTCGGTGCGACCAGTTCCGTGCCCAGCGAGATAATGCCCACGCGCGGGGCGGCATGTACCTTCACGCTCGCGTATCCGGCGCTTGCCAGCAAGCCGGCGCCCGCCGGAGCCACGACCTCGCCGGCATGCATCACAACATCGCCGGCATGGGCCTCCTCGGCGGCAGAGCGAACGTTCTCCCCTACCTTGGCAGGCGCCGAGAAGCGAACGTGCGAGCCCTCGTTGCCATCGCCATCGAGCACGTCGACGATCTCGTACTTCACCACGGCATCGGCACCTTCGGGCACCGGCGCGCCCGTCATGATGCGGACCGTCTCGCCCGCGCCGATTGCGCCCTCAAACACATGGCCCGCGGCCTCGTGTCCGATAACGTCGAGCGTCACCGGCGCCTCGCCAGACGCCTGCGCCAAGTCCGCCGAGCGCACGGCATACCCGTCCATGGCGCTGTTGGCAAACGGCGAGATGTCGATATCGGCCACCGCGTCCTCTGCCAAGGGAAGACCGGCGGCCTGCCACACGGGAATCTCGATGAGATCCGTCGGAGCAACGTGCGACAAAACAATCGACTGCGCATCCTCCAGCGGAATGAGTTTCTCTGCCATATGCACCTCTTAATGCCACGGCGCAAATCACGGGCGCCGATTCTTTATGTTTATCTCAGTATAATCCCCCGCCGCACGACGGCGGCACGGCCCATGCCCACGAATACACCTGTCGGTAACGGACGGCGAAACAGAACCGAAACCAACCTGCCGGTTTGTCTCGTTTGCCACGTTCTATAATGCTCGTGTTGCAACCCAAAAGAGGAACGTATGGCTTTTACCGACAAACCCGAAAGCGCAAACGAGGCGCAGGATCATTCCCAGCCGCTCGACGACGGCGGCCTTTTCTCCCTGAACGACGTCATCATGGCAGGCAGGCAACAGCTCACCCGCTCCGAGCATCTCTTGGCTGCCGACACGCGCCGCAACGCCCGCAACCTACTCGCGAGCTCCAAGTTGCTCGTGCTCGTCGTCATCGTCTCGCTCGCCATGGGCGTTGCCGCTTGGGCGTTTTTGGCCTCGCTGAATATCGCGACCGACTATCGCGAGCACCATGCGTGGATTTACGCGCTGCTTCCCGTTGTGGGCATGGCCACCGCATGGGTCTACAAGAACCACGGTCTCGCCGCAAAGCGTGGCAACAACCTGGTCATCGACTCCGCTCTGGGCACACGCCTCATCCATATGCGCATGGCCGTCCTCACGTTTGTGTGCTCCACGCTCACGCACCTAACGGGCGGATCGGCCGGTCGCGAGGGGGCCGCGGTGCAGATCGGCGGCACCATCGCCAGCAACATCTCGAGCCTCGCCCACCTCAAAAAGCATGACCACCACGACCTCATGCTCGCCGGCATCTCGTCGGCCTTTGGTGCCGTATTCGGTTCGCCCCTTGCCGGAGCTTTCTTTGGCATGGAGATGTGCTTTATCGGCAAGATTGACTACACCGCGGGCATTTACTGCCTGGTCGCCTCGTTTACCGGCTACTTTACGTCGCTTGCCTTGGGAACCGAGTACGAGGCGAATGTCATCGCCAGCGTTCCCAACATGACACCACGGACGGTTGTCATCGTTGTTATCAGCGCCATTATCTTCGGTCTGACGGCACGCCTCTTTGCCTGGTCGGTTCGAACCGTCAAGAGCCTGTACGGTCGCTTTATCACCAATTACCTCGTTCGCGCACTCATAGGTGCACTCGTGGTTTTGGCCGCCTATGCCCTCCTCGACGCCTGGGACTACGCCGGCCTTTCCACGTGGCTTTCCGGCGCCGGATTTGCCGGCAACACCACCCTGGCGGACGCAGCCATCAAGTTGGTCGTCACAGCGCTTACCCTGGGCGCGGGCTTCCAAGGCGGCGAGGTCACGCCCCTGTTTGGCATCGGCGCGGCACTCGGTGGCTGGATCGGTTGCCTTACCGGGCTCGACCCCAGTTTTCTGGCGGCTCTCGGCATGCTCGGCGTGTTCTGCGCCGGCCTCAACGTGCCCATCACCACCTGCATGATGGCCATCGACCTGTTCCACGGCACGGCCGCCGGGTTCTTTGTCATCGTGGCCTTTATCAGCTACCTAACCGGCGGACACCGCGGCGTGTACCCCGCCCAGCGCATCATCTCGCCCAAGCGCCGTTCGCTTATTGTGGATGAGGGCGGTACGGTAGCGGATGCTATCGAGCACCACAACGACCTGATAGAGTAGATGTAATAATCGCCGTGCAGCCACAATCGGGGTCAATTCGACCTGAGCGCGACCGCACTGTCATGTCACACGCCGGGAGTCGCCCCATGCACGCAACTGATTTTGGCCGCACGCTCATTATCGCCAACCCAGCCGCCCAGTCGGGTGCGGCGCGCGAAGTTGCCGAGCGCCTGCAACGCTTTTTGGACATGACCGCACGCGCATCCCAGTTTGACCTGGTGCTGACCGAGCGCATGGGACACGCCAAGGAGCTGGCCGCACAGGCTCAGGGCTATCGCACCGTTATCGCCCTTGGCGGCGACGGCGTGATTCACGAGGTCGTCAACGGACTTATGACGCAAGAGCAGGACGCCCGCCCCGCTCTTGCCATCCTACCTGTGGGCTCCGGCAACGATTTTGCCCAGACGCTCGGTATCGACGATTTCTCCGGCAAGGATTTTGGCGCGCTGCTCACCTGCGAGCTGCAGCGTCAGGACATCGGGCGCATTCGCTCTTGGAGTCCTGCGAGCGGCAGCGGCGAGGCTACCGTTGAGTACTACGACCAGACGCTTTCGATCGGCATCGATGCCGCCATCGGCCTTGGCACCGCCGAGCTGCGCAAAAAGACGGGTCTCACCGGCGCGCCGCTCTACACCCTCTCGGGACTTGAGCAGTTTGGCCTACGCTATCGCAACTACCCCATGACAGCCAGCTTTGACGGCGCGCCCGCCGAGCGCGTGAGGGCGATCATCATGGCGATTCAGCTGGGCCCCACGTATGGCTCGGGCTATCGCATCTGCCCCGATGCCGACCCCTGCGACGGCATGCTCGACGTCTGCTACGCATGCGGCCCCGTCCCTCGCGCGATTGCCCTGCCTATGTTCCTCTCGGCCAAAGACGGCCACCACACCAAGCTGCCACCGGTTCGCATACGACGTTGTCGCCATGCCGAGCTGACCTTTGAGGAGCCCGACTACCCCATCCAGGCCGACGGCGAGCCCGTTGTCGCCTCGCGCATCGAGGTCGACATCCTCGCCGGCGCCCTCCATGTCTGGCGTCCCACCCGCTAGCCACCCCTATTTCACCGCAACTTATGAGGAGGCTATTCATCGCTGCCCGGCTTGCGACGGTTGGCCTTTTTCATGGCGTTGAAGTGCTTGTCATTGAGCCTGCGCTGGCGAGAGCACTGAGGCACCTTGGTCTTTACGCGTCGGCGCGGTGGACGCCCGCGCCGCTCAAGCTCAGCGCGCAGCTTACGCAGGCAGCTACTACGGTTTTGGAACTGACTGCGGCTCTCGCGCGCCGTCACGACAATCCCCGTGGGCCCATGTTTCATACGCACCGCCGAGTCCGTCGTGTTGACGCCTTGTCCGCCCGGACCCGTCGCGCGAAACACCTGCACCTCGCAATCGCGCGCCAACTCCTCGGCCGACATCTCGGCATAGCGCGCATACTCGCGCCATCCCATCTTGTTCTCATCCATATCAACACCTCCCCTCATACAAAAAAATGTGACAAAGGGACGATCCCTTTGTCACATCGCATACCAATCGCTTGTGTTGCGCGCTTAGGCGAAGGTAATCTCGCCGGTCTCGCAGTCCATATCGGCGATACGGGCCAGGCTCTCAACGCGAAAGCCGCGCTCGCGGAGCTTATCGCCGCCGCCCTGGAAACCCTTCTCCACGGCAATGCCAATCCCGGACACCTCGGCACCCGCAGCCTCGCAAATCTTGATAAGACCCTCGAGCGCGCAGCCGTTGGCCAAGAAGTCATCGATAATCAGTACCTTGTCGCCCTCGGACAGGAAACGCTTACCAACGATGACCGGGTACTCCTTCTGCTTGGTAAAGGAGTAGATGGTCGTGGCGTACTGCTCCCCGTCGAGGTTGATGGACTGCGCCTTCTTGGCAAAGACCACCGGCACGCCGCCAAAATGTTGGGCCGCGATGCAAGCCATGCCAATGCCCGAAGCCTCGATCGTCAGGATCTTGTTGATCTCGACACCCTCGAACAGACGGGCCCACTCGGCGCCCATGTGGTCGAACAGCTCAACGTCGCATTGGTGGTTGAGGAAGGCATCAACCTTAAGGACGTTACCGGCCTTTACGATGCCGTCATGGCGAATACGATCCTCAAGCTCCTGCATGGCGCAACCCCTTCTCGCGGCAAGATACCGCGCGATTAATAAACGTTGTTCGATAGTCTACCACGGACCGACCCCCGCCCACCCCACAAGCCGCATCGCACCATAAAGCCGCAAGACCAGATAGGCCCGATTCGTGGCAGACAGCCTCCCAACGCATTAATGGCGGGCGCGAATCCTCACCAAACGCACCATGGCAAGCGCAAAGCCCACAGCGGCCACAGCCATCAACACATAGAACACCGAACGGAAACCAAACAGGAACACATCCGGACGGCCTGCAACGAAACTGGTCACGGCCTCGCCCATCGCCACGCTCATCTGCCCATACAGGATATGCGACGCCGCCGTAATGCCCACTGCCATGCCGGCATAGCGCGCCAAACTGCCCAAGCTGCCCGCAAAACCGAGTGCCTCGCGCGGAGCCGAGCCCATGTACAGCGAGTTATTGGGGCTTTGGAAAATCGACGTTCCGCACGACATAAACGCGGCACAGCACACGATCACAGGGATGGAAGAGTGCTCGTCGAGCGTACTTACCGCAAAGAGACCGCACACGTACACACCCAGGCCGACCGCCGTGGGACCCTCGCAGCCAACACGGTCCGAAACCGTACCCGAAAGCGGGCCGATAAAGGCATTCACCATCGGCAGCGCCAAAAAGAGTAGTCCAGAGAGGTCGGAACCAAAGCCGTGGGCGTCCTGAAAATAGAACGGCAGGATAAACTCGGATGCGCCAATGCCAACGAACACGATGAGCATGCAGACAAGGTTGATGGTGAAGGCCGAATTTGCAAAGCAGCGACGAGCAGCCTCGGCAAGGGACATGGGGCGCTCGCAGGCCTCCGGCTTAACATGCGGTAGCGTGTAGAGCCCCACGATAAACGAGATGACGCCAATGGGCAGGTTGATGAGGAAGATGCTCTCCCAGGGAAAACTTGCCACCAGCATGCCGCCCAGCACGGGGCCACACATCATGCCGAGGGCCACGAAGGTCGCGAGAATACCCATGGCACGACCGCGTTCGCACGCCGGAAACGACTCGGTGATGATACCCATGTTGTTAGCCATGGCCGCCGCGCAACCGACGCCCTGAACAATGCGTGCCAGGATAAGAACTTCGAGCGAGGCCGAAAGGCCGCAAAGCAGCGAACCGACCGAAAAGACGATGACGCCCAGCTGGAACACATTCACCTTGCCGCGCACGTCGCCCAGACGGCCAAACGGCAACATAGCCACGCAAGTTGCAAGCAGATACACCGAGCTTACCAGCTGAATGCGATCGAGGCCCACACCCAGCTCCTTTTGCATCACGGGCAGCGCCACGGTCACGACGGTCGAATCCAGACACACCATAAACGTCATGATGAGCACGGTAAACAGAATCGCCCATTTGTTCTTGCCATGGGTGTCGCCCTCTAGGGCAATATGCTCGCGGCGCAGCTGCTCTGCAGTTTTCTCCATATCCATCCTTTCGAGTGGCCCAACGCAAAAAACGGGGCCCAATCGCCAGCAAACAACCGCGATTGGGGTCCCGCCTACGGAATCGGAACTATATGTCACCGGAACCCCAAGGGGCACCGTCGCTTCATACGGGAAGCTAGCCTAGCACTGCTCAAGCGCCTGCTCAAGGTCGGCAATCAGATCGGCCGTGTCCTCGAGGCCGCACGACAGACGCACCATATCGGCGGAGATGCCACAGGCGATGAGCTCCTCATCGTTCATCTGGCGATGCGTGGCGTTAGCAGGATGCAGGCAGCAAGTGCGGGCGTCGGCCACGTGCGTGGCGATCTGGGCGAGCTTGAGGCTCTTCATAAAGGTCTCGGCCGCTGCGCGACCACCGTTAAAGCCAAAGCTCACAACGCCGCACGTACCGTTGGGCATGTACTTCTGAGCCATGTCATAGTACTTATCGCCCTCCAGGCCCGGATAGCTCACGAAACGCACCTTGGGATGGCTCTGCAGGAACTTGGCAACGGCCAGGCCGTTCTCGCAATGACGCGGCATGCGCACGTGCAGGCTCTCGAGCGAGCTGTTCAGGAAAAATGCCGCCTGCGGGTTCTGCATGGGGCCGAGGTCGCGCATAAGCTGCGCGGTAGCCTTGGTAATAAAGGCGCCCTCGCGACCGAACTTCTCGGCATAGGTCACGCCGTGGTAGCTCTCGTCGGGCGTGGTGAGACCCGGGAACTTGTCCGCATGGGCCATCCAGTCAAACTGGCCGTGGTCGACGATCACGCCGCCCAGGTAGGCAGCATGTCCATCCATGTACTTGGTGGTGGAGTGTGTAACGATGTCGGCGCCCCACTCAAAGGGACGGCACATCACGGGCGTCGGGAAGGTGTTGTCGACCATCAGCGGCACGCCGTGCTCATGCGCGGCCTTGGCAAAGCGCTCAATATCGAGCACGGCAAGGGCGGGGTTGGCGATCGTCTCGCCAAAGACGAGCTTGGTATTGGGCTCAAAGGCTGCCTCGAGCTCCTCATCGGTGCAGTCGGGGGCAACGAACGTGCAGGTCAAGCCCATGCGACCCATGGTGTGAGCCAGCAGGTTGTAGGTACCGCCGTAGATGGCAGAGCTTGCGACCACATGATCGCCGGCACCGGCCACGTTAAAGATCGCGAGGAAGTTCGCAGCCATGCCCGAGCTCGTGAGCATCGCGGCAGTGCCGCCCTCCATCTCGCAGATCTTGGCGGCAACCAGATCGCACGTGGGGTTCTGCAGACGGCTGTAGAAGTAGCCCGACTCCTCCAGGTCAAACAGCTTGCCCATGTGCTCCGACGTGTCGTACTTCCACGTGGTGGACTGGTAGATGGGCACCTGGCGCGGCTCTGCATCACCCGGGCGATAACCGCCCTGAACACACGTCGTACCGATGGTCTGCTCGCTCATATCCAACTCCCTTACTTGGGTTTTGTTTTTATTTGGTTCACGATACCGCTACCCCGCACCCCTCTCAACCCATCCCGCCGATAGGTTATTGGACAAATGAACCAGGGGCATTCGTCTCGGCCTTAGGCATTTATTCGATAGATAAAAATGAGGCATACATGAAGCTCTCGATGATTACATGCACCGTCACGGGTACCATAGGCGAGTACACCGTAACCAAGGAGACAACTATGAAGCAAATCGATATCGCCCAGCTCGACACCGCAGCCTGCCAGGCTCAGGCCGCCGAATACCACGCCCGTGGCTTCAACTGCGCACAGGCCGTCGCCTGTACGCTTGCACCCGCCGTCGGGCTCGACCCCCAGACCGCCTTTACCCTCACCGAGGGCTTTGGTGCCGGCATGGGCGGCATGACCGAAACCTGCGGCGCCATCTCGGGCGCCGTGGCCATCATGGGCTTTGTAATGAGCGACGGCATGGATAACCCCAAGACCAAGGGCCAGACCTACAAGCTGTCGCGCGAAATCGCAAAGCGTTTTGGCGAGAAGAACACGACGACCGTCTGCGGCACGCTCAAGGGCATCGGATCGGATAAGGGTCCGCTCCGCAGCTGCCCCGGCTGCATCGACGATGCCGTCGAGATTGCCTGCGATGTGCTAAAGCAGCTCGCCGAGTAAACGGCAGCAACATAAATCGACGGCCGGCGCGCTTGGGATTCATCCAAAAGCATGCCGGCCGTCGTCGTTAGAACTCCGCAAACTCGGGAGCGCCGACCTCGATCTCCTCGCGCCCTGCCATAAGCTCGCGCATCTTAGCGCAAAACGGTTCCTGCTCCCCCGCCTTAAACACCAAATGAAGTGTCACGGCATCCGCGTAAACGGTATCCGAAACCTTGGCACCCGAATCCTGCGCCAAACGAAGCGCCTGCTCATACTGCGGATAGGCCACATGCACGTCAACAGGCACGACACTCGTCATCTCGACAATCTGCCCAGCCTCCTGAGCCGCGGCCACCGCCGCCTGCGTCGCCGCGGTATAGGCGCGCACCAAGCCACCGGGCCCTAACAGCGTGCCACCAAAATAGCGCGTCACTACGCAGCAAACATTTTTGAGCTCCGCGCCGCGCAACACCTCGAGCGTCGGCATACCGCTCGTGCGGCTCGGCTCACCGTCATCGCTTTGACGCTCGCGTCCATCGACCAAAATCCACGCGGGAACATTGTGACGAGCGTCGTAATGACGTTTGCGAACGGTCTCGATAAAGGCATTCGCCTCATCCTCGGACTCAATATGGACCAGCTGGGCAATAAACCGGCTCTTGCGGTCCAAAAACTCGCCCGAAACCTCAATATTCGATTGCAGAGTAAAATAGCTGTCCAACAAAGCCCCTCAACAAAACTAAGCGCGGCAACAAACAACCTCAATAATACGGCAAACACCATATCGATTGTCAGGGTAACAAAAATGCCAAGTGGGCCTATAAGCCGGGTTCTGTCGTGAACGGTCATTTATCTTGTCTGCACGTTACCGTGCAGCTCCACGCACGCTACCCGAACGCGGACCGGGCCGGCCCATAGCGTTCCTATTCGCGCTTGCTCCGGATGGGGCTTGCCAAGCCGCCGTGTTACCACGACGCTGGTGGTCTCTTACACCACCGTTTCAGCTTTTCCCTTTACGCCTTGCGGCGCAGGTGGGAGTCTTCTTTTCTGCGGCGCTTTCCGTCGGATCACTCCGCCCGGCCGTTAGCCGGCATCCCGCCCTCTGGAGCCCGGACTTTCCTCACGCGTACTGCAAGCAGCACATCGCGCAACCGTCTGACCCACTCAGCAGTGCAAGAGTGTAACACACCGTTGCCACAGGCAATGGCACAACGCAAACGCTCGACACGATAAACCAAGAACCGCCATGCGCTACAATGGTCCTGTCGATGGGCAACGTCGTCAGTCGAGACGCGACCGCGCTCCACACCCCTCCGTCTACTCGGTGTGTTCCCGCCTCCTCCCCGAGGCGGGATGTCGGCATTTTTCATGCACCGACAACCCAATAGCCTGTGGACAGCCCGGACAGCATTAAGCGCGGGTAGCATCGTGCGCCTCAGCGCCAAATGCAAAAAGGGACCCGTCCATTGCGGACGGATCCCTTCAAACAAGTGATCGTCAAACCGATTTACTCGGCGTCGGTCTCCTCGTCCTTCTTCTCGGAAGGCAGCGGGGTAACCTCGATCTCGACGCCCAGAGTCTCAGCAGCGGACTTCATGGACAGGGAGATACGACGACGGTCGAGGTCGATCTCCATGACCTTGACCTGAACCTTGTCGCCCACGTGGGTGACCTGAGAAGGCTGATCGACGTGCTTGTTGGCCATCTCGGAGATGTGCACCAGGCCCTCGATGCCCTCGCCCAGGTCGACGAAAGCGCCGAACGGGACAAGCTTGGTCACAGTGCCCTCGACGATAGCGCCGACGGGGTACTTCTTGACCAGTGCGCGCCACGGATCCTCGGTGGTCTGCTTGAGACCCAGGGAGATGCGCTCGCGGTTGAGATCGACGTCGAGAACCTCGACCTCGACCTCCTGGCCGACCTTGACAACCTCGGAAGGATGGTTGACGTGGTTCCAGGAGAGCTCGGAGATGTGGATGAGGCCGTCGATACCGCCGAGGTCGACGAAGGCGCCGAAGTCGACGATGGAGGAAACGGTGCCCTGGAGACGCATGCCAGACTTGAGCTTGGACAGGATCTCGGAGCGCTCGGCCTTACGGGACTCCTCGAGCACGACGCGACGGGAGAGGACGACGTTGTTGCGGTTGCGGTCCATCTCGATGACGCGAGCCTCGATGCGGGTGCCCATGTAGGAGGTGAGGTCCTTGACGCGACGGAGGTCGACGAGGGAAGCGGGCAGGAAGCCACGCAGGCCGATGTCGAGGATCAGGCCGCCCTTGACAACCTCGATAACCTCGCCCTCGACGTTCTCGCCGGAGTTGAACTTCTCCTCGATGCGGTTCCAAGCACGCTCGTACTCGGCACGCTTCTTGGACAGGACCAGACGACCGTCCTTGTCCTCCTTCTGGAGAACCAGAGCCTCGATGGGATCACCGAGTGCAACGATGTCTGCAGGGTTAGCGTCCTTGCGGATGGACAGCTCGCGGACCGGGATAACGCCCTCGGACTTGAATCCGATGTCAACGAGCACCTCGTCATGCTCGATCTTAACGACAGTGCCGTTAACGAGATCGCCCTCATCAAAGTCGGTAATCGTACCGTCGATGAGGTTGTTCATCTCCTCCTCATTGACATCGTCAAGAGAGAAAATGGACGAGTTCTGAATCTCACTCAAAGGTGGACCCCTTTCGAACTACGGGGCCCCGATTGCTAGGACCTACAGAAGGGTGCGACAAGCACACAACGTTTAGGAACACTCGGGAGCCGACAGATACTAATGTGACGCTTATGCAATCACGTTCGTATAGGTTACGGGGAAATGAGTTCGATTTCAAGCGTGAACTGCGATTTTTTACTCGTGTGGAGACTTTTTCGTAATCTTATGAACACACGTCTCCACAACTTGACGATAACCAGCCAGGCATTCGGCTTTGGGGTAAAGTATCCGGAGCCAACGACTCTAGATTAAATTAACGAGAAAGGTGCCCGCGTGCTCAAAGCAGTCGTTTTCGATATGGACGAGACGCTTCTTAGCATCAACCTCAACGCGTTCATCCTTCGCTATTTTAAGGATGTCTCTTCGATGCTCGCGGATATCGGGCGCCGCAGCCGCGGTGGCACGATGGCGCGCCTCGGCACCATCTTGGTCGACCTCAACGCCAATCGCCGCAGAGGCACGGACAATCGTACCAATCTTGAGTTTTACCAAGAAGAGGTTGAGCGCCGGTGCGGCATTTGCCTTTCGGACCCACTCATCTACGAGGCGTTTACCTACTACGACCGCGAAGTCCTGCCGTACAAGAACGACGATGTCATTAACGCCCACGCCATGCCGGGCGCACACGCCGCGCTTCAGGCCGTACAGGACGCAGGACTGCGCTGCGCGCTCTTTACCAACCCCAGCTTTACGCAGGGAGCCATCGAGTGCCGCATGGGTTGGGGCGACCTGGCCGACGCCCCCTTTGAGCTCGTGACGCACATGGGAAACACCACCCGCTGCAAGCCCGATGCCACCTACTATCTAGAGCAGCTTCAGGTGATGGGGCTCGAGCCGCACGAGGTCCTTATGGTGGGCAACGATCCGAAGCGCGACTTCCCGTCCCCCGATTGCGGCATCCAAACCGCCTTTGTGGGCCAGGGCAAGCCCAGCCGAGCCACCTGGCGCGGAACCATGGAAGACTTCGCCCGCGACTTTAACGCCGTAGTAGAAGCCTTCTACGAACACCAAGTAGCCGACGAACTGTCATAGGACCCCTCGCTCCAAAAAAAATAACGCCGCAGGTTGAGAACAAATGTGACAAAGGGGCTGTTCCTTTGTCACCTTACAAAGACAACGCCGATGTTATGGCAACGACAGACACTATGACCCAATCCGAGGGCACTAAAAAGACAGGAGCCCCCGCTCGTGACCGCGGGTCGGGGCTGCGACAATGATGTTGAAGTGCCATAGGCGCAGCCGCGCCGCAACGAGGTTGGGAGGCTCCCATGCCAAAGTATTCTACCGCGTTCGGGATGGACGTCCACCTGAGGTCGACCACCGCCTGCGCCCTCGACGCGGACACCGGCGAGGCCGTGACGAGGAGGTTCCCCGGCAACCCCTGGGGCGAGATCGCCGGGTGGATGGACGGGTTCCCCGGGCCGTCGCTCGCGGCCTACGAGAGCGGCTACCTCGGCTTCGCCCCGCAAAGGGAGCTCGCCGGGCTCGGCGTCGAGTGCGTCGTCGCCGCGGTCTCGAAGATCCCCAGGCCGGCCGCCGACTCGGCCTCCAAGAACGACAGGAACGACGCCGCCAGGATGGCCAAGGCGATACTCGCCCACGACATCTCCCCCGTATGGGTCCCCTCCCCCGAGGTCGAAGGCATCAGGGACCTCGCCGGCGCCTACGACGGGGCGACCGCGCGCCTGGCGACCGCCAGGCAGCGGCTGCTCGCCTTCCTCGCAAAGCGGGGGTTCGTCTACGGCGGCACCACGCCCGCCGGCAACCCGAGGAAGTACTGGACCTACGACTTCCTGAGGTGGCTCGACAAGGTCAGGCCTGAGGACGATGGCGGGGTTCGGACGCTCGCCGCCCTGAGGAACGAGGTCGAGGCCGCGGCGGGGGCCCGGGCGGACCTGCTCTCCGAGTACAGGGCCGCCGTGGATGCCAGCCCGATCGCCGCGGAGGTGGCCGCCCTCCAGTCGATCAAGGGCTGCGCCTTCGCGCTGGCCGCAGCCTTCTCGGCCGAGGTCGGCGACTTCACGAGGTTCCGCTCCGGAAGGCAGGTCACGGCCTATTTCGGCCTCGCGCCGAGTCAGAGGTCGAGTGGCGACTCCGTGCGGCTCGGAGGCGTCAGCGGTGCGGGCAACGCGCTCGTGAGGAAGCTGGCCGTTGAGGGTTCATGGTGCTACGCCGCGGCACGGCACCAGCCGAAGCTCATGCCAAGGGACACGGGCGTGCCCCTCGAGATAAGGATGCACGGGAGGAAGGGGTCCGAGCGGCTCCTGCGGCGGCGCGAGGAGATGCTCGCCCGCGGCATGCCCGCGGCGAAGGCCAACGCGGCCACCGCGGCCGAGCTCGTGAGGTGGCTCTGGGCCCTCGGCATGATGTGCCGGGAGGGCGCGGAATAGACATAGCCCCCGTCCCGGCGAGCCGGGCGGCCTTCGGGGATACCCCCTATTTCGCTGTGCGCGCGGAGCCCTCCGCATGCGCCTCGACAGACTTGGGGAACCCCGCCGAAGGAATGGAGTGCGGGCCGACAGAACGGTATCCGCGGATATGAGACTGAGCCGAAGGCGTCGATGACATGCCGGGGGCGGACCGGGACGGGTTAACGGCAGGCCCCGCCGACCGATTGCAAGCGGTCGGCGGGGCCATTGTGGCTCTTGACAGCGGATTGGGTCATATGAGCGAAAGCCCGCCAGAGCGAGCAAGGTGCCTTGAAACAAGGCGGCATTGACCTTCTGGTCATGCCGCCGAAGTTGAAAGGCAGATTGCCGCTCTGGCGGGCTTGCAGCGTCGGCCGGTCCGCCGTTCGGCAGAACGGCGGAACCAATGAACTAGCACACTTGAGTCTTGCCGATCATGATGTTGAGGATCTCGACGTCGGTGTCTTTCATGCCCACGCGGCCTACGTAGCCCATGCTGGCAATCGTCTGCTCGACGGTATCCTGGATCAGGCCCTCGCCGGCACGGAAGCCGCGGCCCTGCATGGCCATATCGTGGCCCAGAATCGCCGCATCAACGGCAGCCGAGATCTTGGCGGCACAGCTCGCCTTGGCGCCGTCGCACACGATGCCGCCCACGTTGCCAAGCGTATTCGAGACCGTCGCGCCAATCTGCTCGCGCGTGCCACCGCACAGCCAGGTAATCGCAGCGCCGGCACCGCACGCGGCGCAAATGGCACCGCAAAACGCCGAGAGCGCACCAATATAGCTCTTGATATGCACGGCGATAAGATCGGACAGCATCACGGCGCGCACCAGGCGCTCGTGGTCGCAGCGCAGGTACTCGGCATACTCCATGACGGGCAATGCGCAGGTAATGCCTTGATTGCCCGAGCCGCACACAATGGCGACTGGCAGCGCGCAGCCGTTCATGCGGGCGTCGGACCCGGCGGCCGCACGGGCACGGGCACGGCAGGCGACGTCATCGGCACGAGCACCCAGCAGCGTACGACCCACCTCGGCGCCCCAAGCGTGCGCAAGGCCCTCGGCACTGATCGCGCCATTCAGCTCAATCTGACGCTCAACGGCAGCGCGGGCGTCCTCAATGTCGCCGTCCTCAATAAAGTCGATGATGGACTCAATCGACATGGGCGTGTCGGCCTTATCCGCCGCCCGCTCGGCCACCACACGCTCGGCGCAGGCGGCACACTCCCCCGCCGACTTGCCGCATACCGGAATACCGTCGAGCGTATGGCACGTGACATTGGTGTGATGATCGGTAATCTCGACGACCGCGGTATGGCCCCCGGCCGTGGCAGTCACCTTGATGTAGAGGTTGGGCACACCCTCGACAAGCGACACATCGCAGTAGCCGGCGTCGGCGAGGAGCTCGGCCACGCGTGCACGGTCTTCATCGTTAACGCTCTCGAGTACCTCGAGAGCGCTCTTAGCGTCGCCACCCACGGCACCCAGCACGGCTGCCGCCTCAATACCGTGCATACCACCCGAGTTGGGCACGGTCACGCTCTTAACGTTTTTGATGATGTTGCCCGAGCAGGCAACGTCCATATGATCGGGCTCGCAACCGAGCGTCTGGCTCGCCAGTGCCGCTGCATAGGCAACGGCAATGGGCTCGGTGCAGCCGAGCGCACAGACAAGCTCGCGGTTCAAAACATCGCAAAACGCGGCATCGCGAAGGGAATCGGTAGGCATAGGTATCTCCTACTTGTATAACGGACTGGGCCCTCGAAAATAATTAGCTCTTTTATTTGATAACAATGCATCAAAAACCGCAACCATGGTTCCGGCGGACGGCACCCAAGCACAAACTGACAGCATTCATTCATGAGAAGCCGGTCTTGTTGCCCGCTAAAGCGTTTGACCAAAAAACGCCCGAGCGTTTACGCAAAAGTCGCGCTATCATGCAGTCGAACGCGGTAAACACCTTTAGCATTTGCGCCGCACAGACCAGAGAGGAACCATCCATGAAGATCGGTATCGGTAATGACCACGCCGCCGTCGAGCTCAAGAACATCATCTCCGAGCACCTGAAGGAGCGCGGCTGCGAGGTCGTGAACTTTGGCACCGACACCTCCGAGAGCTTTGACTACCCCATCGCCGGCTACAAGGTGGGTAAGGCCGTTGCCAACGGCGAAGTCGACCTGGGCATCCTCATCTGTGGCACCGGCGTCGGGATTAGCCTGGCTGCCAACAAGGTCGAGGGCGTACGCGCCGTCGTGTGCTCCGAGCCCTTCAGCGCCAAGCTCTCCCGCATGCACAACAACACCAACGTGCTCGCCTTTGGCGCCCGCGTCGTGGGCTCCGAGCTCGCCAAGATGATTGTCGACGAGTGGCTCGACGCCGAGTTTGAGGGCGGCCGCCATGAGCGTCGCGTCAATCTCCTCAACGAGATCGACCAGACGCGCGGCCTTAAGATCGTCGACGAAGCCTAAACCACTCAGCGCCACAAGCTAACAGCAGGGGCCCGCTCGGAACTCATGTCCGAGCGGGCCCCTTCATAGATTTTGGAATAAAAGGGCGCCGCGGATGGAGTTCCGCGGCGCCCAAGCCACACGCTAACAGCTTTAAGGAGTCAAAGCTGGTTTAGCCAAAGAAGCGCTTAATCTCGATCTCGGCGTTCTCCAGGCAGTCGGAGCCGTGAATCACGTTAGCGTTTACATCGACAGCGAAGTCGCCGCGAATGGTGCCGGGGGCAGCATCAAGCGGGTTGGTAGCGCCCATAAGGGTGCGCATCTTGGAGACAGCGGAGAGACCGGAAACGACCATCTTGACGACCGGACCGCTCGTCATAAAGTCACAGAGATCGCCAAAGAAGGGCTTGTCGGCCAGATGGGCGTAGTGCTCCTCGACGGTAGCGCGCTCGAGCGTGGTCATCTCCATGCGCTCGATGACAAGGCCGCTGCGCTCAATGCGGGCAACAATCTCGCCGATCTTGCGGTCGCGCACGGCGTCGGGCTTAATCATGATGAAGGTCTTCTCGATAGCCATAAGGTAGCCTTTCAAGTAGGTTCGCGCGTGCCCAAGTCCCATTCCGGCACCCGCCTGGACTGCATCGTAACAGAGTTTTAGCTGCAGTTAAACAAAAAGCCGTTTATTGAATCGCTACAATTTATTAAAGCGCTCCATATGTGTCACTTCTGTTTCGAAGCCCGATTAGAGTACCATCCGACTGCCCATCAACCGCATCGAACAGAGCAGACGGTCGGTTGCCACCCGCGAACGTACCCCCTTCACAACCTGCCCAAAGGTCCTACAGAAGTTCTCGACAAGCCCCTCCCCCATAGCAACAAAATACGGACGCCCACAACAGCAGGCGCCCGTAAAGCAAAAACGATTTGCCAATACATGGCCAAAACGGCTTCAGCCAAAGCCCTACTTTACCCCGTGGCCCATCTCGACGACCTTAGACAGTGACCCAAACACGCCCTCGTCGGCCACGAGCTGTGCCTCGGCACGCTGCAGCTGCACGGCAACGGCGACAGGAGCGGTGCCGCCCTCGGTCGTACGCGCGGCGACAATCGACGGGATGTGGAGTGCCTCGGTAATATCGCGCTCAAAGAGCGGGCTTGCCTCCTGGAACACCTCAAACGGCAAATCCTCAAGATTGCAGCCGCGCTTCTCACACATCAGAACCAGATGGCCCACCACGGCATGCGCCTCGCGGAACGGCAGGCCGCGCTTAGCCAGGTAATCGGCAACATCGGTGGCGGCAAGGTGCCCCACGCCGCACTCGCGCGCCATGGCATCCTCGTTGACGGTCCAAGTCGAAATCATACCGGCCATAACCGACAGGCACTGCATGAGCGTATGGGCGGTATCGAGCGCGCCCTCCTTGTCCTCCTGCAAGTCCTTGTTATAAGCAAGCGGCAGGCCCTTCATGGTCACGAGCAGCTGCACCAGGTTGCCATACACACGGCCGCTCTTGCCGCGGATAAGCTCGGCAAAGTCGGGATTCTTTTTCTGCGGCATGATGGACGAGCCGGTGGAGTACGAGTCAGAAAGCGTGATAAAGCCAAATTCGGAGCTCGACCACAGCACGATCTCCTCGGAAAGACGCGACAGGTGCATGGCCATGACGGAGCCGGCGTAATGCAGATCGAGCAGGAAATCACGGTCGGAAACTGCATCGAGCGAGTTGGGAATCACACCCGCAAAGCCAAGCTCGGCAGCCGTCATCTGGCGATCGAGCGGATAGCTCGTACCGGCAAGCGCGGCAGCACCCAGCGGGCAGTTGTCGGCGGCATCAAAGGCGGCCTTCAGGCGTGTAAAGTCGCGCGCGAACATCCAGGAATACGCCAGCAGGTGATGCGACAGCAGCACAGGCTGAGCATGCTGCATGTGCGTGTAGCCCGGCAGAATCACCTTGTCGTACTTCTTGGCCGCATCCACCAGCACATGGCGCAGCTCAAGATTGGCCTCCATGAGCTCCTTGGCCAGCGCCTTGACGCCCAGGCGCGTATCGGTCGCCACCTGGTCGTTGCGCGAACGCCCGGTATGTAAGCGCTTACCGGCCTCGCCGATGCGGCGCGTCAGCTCGCTCTCGATGGACATATGAATGTCCTCGTCGTTGATATCGAAGGTGAAGTTGCCGGCATCGATATCCTGCTCGATTCCGGTCAGGCCCTTGGCAATCGCCTGCTCATCCTCGGCACTGATGATGCCCTGGGCCGTCAGCATCTTGGCATGTGCCTTAGAGCCGGCGATATCCTGCTTATAGAGATGCTTGTCGACCGGCAGCGACGCGCCAAACTCCTGCGTGACCTCGGCCACGCCCGCCTCAAAACGACCGCCCCAAAGAGCCATGGAACCGTCCCCTTTCTCCAAATACCAAAACAAGCGCCCAAAGCAATGCGCCATATCGCTAAAGCGATTTTTCAACCGCTAGTTTTGCACATTCCCCACCGTGCGCGGGGCCATGTAGCTAATTTGCAAAGAAGTGACGCACCAGGCACTTAGCGCCCAACGTCTCCCTCCGGATGTTGCCCTGCGAACCATCGATCCAGACCTTCAGGCTCATGGGAACGTCCTCGACCTTTGCAGCATCGAACTCGGGCGCAAGGGCAAGCAAGGCATGCGCGATAGCATTGAACATAATGGATACTCCTCATATATATAGGCGCAGAGCCGCCAAATTGATAGAAGGAGCCCCGCCGGACAACCCCGGCGGGGCTCGGACTCAGCCGCAGACGCGGCATCATATATGCGGGCGGAACGTAGGGGCCACCGATGTTAAGAAGTGTCAGCAAGCATAACGAAAGGTAGGGACCCCGTGCGCCCGTTATGTATCACGCGGATGGGCCGCGCGGATACCAAGGGAAGGAGGCGCTAGGCCTGAGCGGCGGCGGAGCTGGGACCCTGGACCTTAGCCCACGTCTTGAGCGACAGCGTATCGATCTCGATAAAGCCGGCGCTGGCCTTCTCGTCAAACGTGGTGTCGCGGTCGTAGGTGGCCAGACCGTAGTCATACAGGCTAAACGGGCTCTTGCGGCCGACGACATGGCAGTTGCCCTTAAAGAACTTCAGGCGGACGGTACCGGTCACGAACTTCTGGGTATCGGCCATAAAGGCATCGAGCGCGTTCTTGAGCGGGCTGTACCACTGGCCGTTGTACACGGCGGTGGCCCAATCCTGCTCGAGCTTAATCTTGGTCTTGAGCAGGTCGCCTTCGACGCAGATGTCCTCGAGCGCCTTGTGGGCGGTGATGAGCGTCAGGGCGCCGGGAACCTCGTAGCACTCGCGGCTCTTGAGGCCCACCAGACGATCCTCGACCAGATCGAGACGGCCAAAGCCGTTGTCGCCGGAGATCTTGTTGAGGGCGATGACGATCTCGGAGAGCTTCATCTTCTTACCGTCGACGGCGACGGGCTTGCCAGCCTCAAACTCAATCTCAGTGTAGGTCGGGGTATCCGGCGTGTCCTCGGGGTTCTTGGTCATAACCCAAGCGTCACCGAGCGGCTCGTTCCAGGGATCCTCCAGGTGACCGCACTCGATGGCGCGACCCCACAGGTTGTCGTCGATGGAGTAGGGGTTGTCGTTGGCACCCTCGGGAACCGGCACGTTGTGAGCGTGGGCATAGGCGACCTCGTCGGGACGGCACTTCAGGTCCCACTCGCGAACCGGGGCGATAACCTTGAGCTCGGGGTCGAGGGCCTTGACGGCAGCCTCGAAGCGGACCTGGTCGTTACCCTTGCCGGTGCAGCCGTGGGCGACGTAGGTCGCGTCAAACTCGTGGGCGACCTCAACAAGCTTCTTGGCAAGCAGCGGACGGGAAAGAGCGGAGAGCAGCGGATACTTGTTCTCGTACATGGAGTTTGCGGCGATGGCCTTGGTCAGGAACTCATCGGAGAACTCGTCGCGCAGGTCGAGCACCTGGCAATCGAGAACGCCCAGGTCGAGCGCCTTCTGCTTCTTGGCATCCAGGCCGGTCTCCTCCTGGCCCACGTTGCCGCAGACACAAACAACATCGAGATTCTTCTCGTCCTGGAGCCACTTGACACATACGGATGTATCAAGACCACCGGAATATGCGAGAACGACTTTTTCCTTGCTCATGGCTGTTTCCTTTCGCCCTTGGTAGCTAGTTAGAACATCGGTCAGTTGCAAGTCATTTCAAGGTCATATACCGTGCAATATCAGGTTAAATAGCAAAAATCAGCACATACATGCCCTAGAAACATGCAGCAATGTCGTGCTAAAACCCAACGACCTCAAAATGACTCTGTTGAGGCAATTCGCCCCATGCGAACAGAGACGATTGTTATCGTCGTCGGGAAATTGCGCGCTGGCGTCGGAGGGCATTGTCTGCAGTGGTGATGATCTGTACGAACTGCATCTGCCTCTCCTTTCACGTATCGCCGGGCGCAATTCAAATATCGCAAACGGTACCTTTTCCTCGGTAAGCGGCTCTTTTGCCGTCTCCGTTTTCGATGTTCGCTATATTACGATAAAGTGCTCGCTGCGCAAGCGACAACTTCAAATTTCTGAAAAGTTTTTTCATTAGTTTGTGAATGGTGATGCAAAAACGCGCCAATCCTGCGAAAATACGCTCAATTACATAGCAGAGGGTCATTACGCCCGAAACAATCTGGAAACGGAAAGGCGCATTTTATGCAGACTTACGAATCAGACGCTAACATCGGCAACATTAAACTCATCGCCGTCGACATGGACAAGACGCTGCTTACCGACGAGCGCGTGTTGCCGCAGGGCCTTGATGAGCGCCTGGACAAGCTCGCCGACGCCGGCATCGTATTCTGCCCCGCCAGCGGACGTCCCGCCCCCAAGCTCGAGGAGATGTTCGAGGGCATCAAGAACCGCCTCGCCTTTTGTCCCGACAACGGAGCGTGCGTGATCTATCGCGGCAGCTATATCTATAAGAGCAATATCGACGTGGAGCTGTACCAGCAGGTCTTGAGCCGCGCCTCGGAGGACCCGCGCGCTGTCCCCGTCCTGTGCTGCTTCGACGAGTTCTACGTGCTCGCCCGCGACCATCAATACCACGACGAGATCAGCGTCTACTACAACACGATCAACTACGTCGACAGCTTTGAGGGCATTGATTTCGAGTCCAACAAGATCTCGGTCTTCTTCCCCGGCTACGACGCCGAGCCCGCGTTTCGCGAGACCTATAGCCCCGAGTTCTCGGACAAGCTCTACGTCACCAACGCCGGGCGCGAGTGGATTGACTTTATGAACCTGGGCGTCGACAAGGGCGCCGGCGTCGCGCACCTGTGCGAACACCTGGGCATTGATATCGCCGATGCCGCCGCCGTGGGCGATACCTACAACGACATCCCCATGCTCGAGCGCGTCGGTCACAGCTTTATCGTGGACAATGCCGAGGAGCATATGAACGCGCACGCCAAATGGCGCATTCCGAGCAACAACGACGGGGGCGTACTGACGCTCATCGACGCCATCTTGGCGGCTCGTTAACGCGCCCGTCGGACCTGGCCGGGCGAGGCGGGTTAGTTTTTCGTTCGGTCAGGTCCTGGGCTCGCTCGGAAAGCACATTAAGTGCTTTCCGGCTCGTGCGGAATCTACAAAAATCAAACGGCCGGCGCCGGGCATGGCTACATATTCGTTCATGTCGCCTAGATGGCGTCTTGAGTGTCTAGATACTTAGCTGAATATATTTGGATGAAGGGGGGCTCCTTGTTGGTAAGGAGCCCCCCTTCTGGTTTTGGTTACTTTGGAGTTGTCGATACGTCTTTATTTGGCGTCAGCCCAGGTTATGCCGGTGCTGGCTTCGGCGATCAACGGTACGCGGAGGTCTACTACGTGCTCCATGACGTCGCGGACCATGGCGGTGAGGCGCTCGACTTCGTCGATGGGGCATTCAAAGTCCAATTCGTCGTGCACCTGTAAGATCATGTGGGCGGCAAAGCCCTCTTCTTCCAGGCGACGGCTAACGCGGGCCATCGCGATCTTGATGATGTCTGCTGCGGTTCCCTGCATGGGGTGGTTCATGGCCGTGCGCTCGCCAAAACCGCGGAGTTGCGGATTTTTAGCCTTGAGCTCCGGAATATGGCGACGGCGGCCGTACATGGTCTCGGCGTAGCCCGTCTGCTTGGCACGCGCCACCACGTTGTCGAGGAACGTACGCACGCCCGGATAGGCCTCGTAGTAGCGGTCGATCATGCCACGCGCCTCGGCCATCGAGATGTGCAGCGACTGCGAGAGACCGTAGGCCTGCTGACCGTACACGATGCCAAAGTTCACGGCCTTGGCGCGGCTGCGCAGGTCGGGCGTTACCTCGGACACGGGAACGCCAAACACGCGCGCGGCCGTCTCGGCGTGGAAGTCCTCGCCCTCGTTAAAGGCGCGCACCAGGTGCTCGTCGCCCGAAAGATGCGCGAGCAGGCGCAGCTCGATCTGCGAGTAGTCCACCGCCAAAAAGACGCTGCCCTCGCCCGCCGAGAACGCCGTCTTGACGGTACGCCCCAGCTCAGAGCGCGTCGGGATGTTCTGCAGGTTCGGGTCGCTCGAGGACAGACGCCCCGTTGCGGTAATGGTTTGGTTGTACGTGGTGTGCACGCGGCCGTCACCGCGGCGTAGCGGGCCCAACGTGTCCAGATAGGTTGACTTGATCTTGGACTTCTCGCGCCAGTCCAAGATCAAACGAACAATCTCGTGGTCGCGGGCAAGATCACTCAGTACCTTGGCGTTGGTCGAATAGTAGCCGCGCTTGGTCTTTTTGAGACCCTTGGTCGGAAGGCCCATCACATCAAAGAGCACATGCGAGAGCTGCATGGGGCTGCCGATGTTAAAGGTCTCGTCACCCGCCAGGTCGCGAATACTGCGCTCGACCTCGGTGATCTGGGTCGCCAGACCCTCGGACAGGCTGCGAAGCCGATCGGGATCCACGAGCATACCCGCGCGCTCCATCTTGGCAAGCACCGGCACGAGCGGCATCTCAATGCCGTCGAACACGTTGGCGGCGTTCTCACGGGCCATGCGATCGCGCAGCGGCGCCACGAGCGCCAGCGTCAGGGCCGCAGTACGGGCGGCAGGCGCGGGGGCGTCCTCGCCGGCACCCTCTGCACCGCGCGCCGCAGGCAGCGCCATCTGCAGGTAGGTATCGGCCAGATACGCCTCATCGAACTCGGAGCGGTCGGAATCCAACAGGTAGGCGGCAACCACGGTATCGAAGATGCGCATGGAATCGACTGCCAGCGGATCCATGAGCTCGGGCTCAGAGGAATCGATAGGCGAAAGCTCGTGCAGCAACGCCTTCATATCCGGGCTCGCCACGCGGCCCTCCATAAACAGGCGCGCGAGCACGCCGGCAATCACGCCGTGGACGAAGTTGAAGCCCTCGACCTCAGCCGCCGCACAGCTGTCGCCCTCCTCGAGCGCGAACAGGCCCTTGGACGTCGCCAACCACAGCGTGCGCGTCAGGCCAAAAAGCGCGCCCTCCTCCTTGTCATCGTCCACCACGGCGGCAATCCACTCGCCCGCATCAATCGCGCGGGAGATCTCAGCGGCAGCGGCAGCGAGCGCCTCGGCATCGCCGGCGGCGGCACGCAAAACAGGGGGAATCTCAAACGCGCTGGCAGCGGGCACGACCCCGCCCTCGCCGCCAATCAGCGCCAGGAAACGATTCTGCATGGCCGTAATGCCGAGCGTGCCCAGCGCCGCGGAGACCTCGTCGGCAGAAAACGCCGGGAAGGACGTCGCCTCAAAATCGAGCTCAACGGGTGCATCGGTGCGAATGGTTGCGACCTTGCGGCTCAGCAGCGCGTCGTCGATGTGTGCACGCAAATTCTCGCCCATCTTGCCCTTGACCTCGTCGGCATGTGCGATGACTTCCTCCAAGCTGCCGTACTGCGCGATGAGCGCGCTCGCCTTTTTGGGGCCGATGCCCGGTACGCCGGGAATGTTGTCCGACGTATCGCCCTTCAGACCGTAGAAATCGGGCACGAGCGCCGGCGTAATGCCGTGATACAGGTCATCCACGCTCTCGGGCGTCATAATCGCCACGTCGGACAGGCCCTTGCGGGTCGAGACCACGTTGACGTGCTCGGTCACGAGCTGATACATGTCGCGGTCGCCGGTCACCAGCAGCATGTCGCAGCCGGCCTCCTCACCCAGGCGCGCCATGGTACCCAGGATATCGTCGCCTTCCCAGCCCTCGGACTGCAGAATCGGCACGTTGAGCGCGGTAAGCAGCTCCTTGATCATCGGAAACTGCGCGTGCAGATCGGGGTCCATGGGCGGGCGCTGCGCCTTATACTGCGGCAGCATCTCCATGCGCACGCGTGGCTTGCCCTTATCAAACGCCACGACCACGCCGTCGGGGTTAAAGGCATCGATCATCTTGAGAAACATGTTCAGGAAGCCGAAGATCGCGTTGGTGGGGCGACCGTCCGGCGCGTTCATGGTCGGCGGCACGGCGTGGAAGGCGCGGTGCATGAGCGAGTTGCCGTCGATAACGGCAAAAGTGCGGCGCTTGTCAGACATATTGAATACCTCGCTTTGGGCTGGGCACGGTTTGCTCACTCCAGTTTACACGCTCCCCGCCCCGCGGCCACCGCACATCAGGCTTCCCTGCCGCCGCAGGCCCGCGCGTGATACGATGGCTCACGGTACATCAACCAGCACGATCGATCCGAAAGGAGCCTGCGTCATGGAGCGTCCCTGCGCATGGAAAAAGTACACGCCACAGCAGATCGAGGAGCTCGAGGAGCTTTGCCGCGGCTATAAACAGTTTTTGAGCGAGAACAAGACCGAGCGCCTGTGCGTCAAGTCCGGTATCAAGATGGCCGAGGAGGCGGGCTACGTCGACCTGGAGACCGTGATTGCCGAAGGCCGCGAACTCAAGGCAGGCGACAAGGTGTACGCCGCCAACCACGGCAAGGACCTTATGCTCGTCAACCTGGGCACCGCCCCGCTCGAGCAGGGCTTTAACATCCTGGGCGCCCACGTGGACTCGCCGCGCCTGGACCTCAAGCAGAACCCCGCCTTCGAGGCCGGCGACATGGCCTACCTCGATACGCACTACTACGGCGGCGTCAAGAGCTACCACTGGGTGGCCTCCCCACTTGCACTCGTGGGCGTCATCTGCAAAAAGGACGGCACCACCGTCGACATCAACATCGGCGACAAGGCAGACGATCCGGTCTTTACCATCTCCGACCTGCTGATCCACCTCTCGAGCGAGCAGATGGCCAAGCCCGCCAAGGACGCCGTCGACGCCGAGATCCTCGACGTGATCGTGGGCGGCCGTCCCGTCAAGTTCGATGAGGACGACAAGGACGCCCCCAAGGAGCCCGTCAAGCAGATGTTCCTGGACATCCTCAAGGAGCAGTATGACGTCGAGGAGGAGGACTTCCTCTCCGCCGAGATCGAGGTCGTGCCCGCCGGCCCCGCCCGCGACATGGGCCTCGACCGCTCCATGATTTTGGGCTATGGCCACGACGACCGCGTCTGCGCCTACCCCTCCATGCTCGCCCAGATCGACATCGCCAACGTGGAGCGCACGAGCATCACGCTCATCGTCGACAAGGAGGAGATCGGTTCCGTGGGTGCCACCGGCATGACGAGCCGCTTCTTCGAGAACACCGTCGCCGAGATCATGACGCTCGCCGGCGAGGATAGCCCGCTGGCCCTGCGCCGTGCACTCGCCCACAGCCGCATGCTCTCCTCTGACGTGTCCGCCGGCTTCGACCCGGGCTACGCCGGCAAGTTCGAGACCAAGAACGCAGCCTTTATGGGTCGTGGCCTGTGCTTTAACAAGTACACGGGCAGCCGCGGCAAGGGCGGTTCAAACGACGCCGACGCCGAGTACGTGGCCCTCGTCCGCGACATCATGGACGAGGCCGGCGTGGACTTCCAGACCTGCGAGCTCGGCCGTGTCAACGCGGGCGGCGGCGGCACCATCGCCTACATCATGGCCAAGTACGGCATGAACGTCATCGACTCCGGTGTTGCCGTCCTGTCCATGCACGCCCTGTGGGAAGTCGCCAACAAGGCCGACATCTACGAGGCCTACCGCGGCTACAAAGCTTTCCTCGAGCGCGCCTAACCAGTCCCTCATCAGTTGCGGTGAAATAGTTCCTAAATAGCCCTTTAGACAGGTCGAACAAGAACTATTCCACCGCAACTTCTTTTTTGGCAGAGGAGAATCCGTGTTGCAGGTCATCATTTCGCCCGCCAAGCAAATGCGCGCGGCCCAAGATGCTTTTGAAGTCCTGGGCATTCCACCCTTTGTGCGCGAGACGGCTCGCCTCCACCGCGCACTGCTAGATATCGAGCGGAATGAAGGCAGCGCCGGCCTGCAGGCGCTGTGGAACGTGAGCGACAGGCTGCTCACAACGTGTCTGGATACGCTTCACGAATTTATGCCCGTCCTGAGCGATACCGACCTCGCAGATCCCGATATCGCGCGTCGAATCTCCCCCGCCGTCATGTCCTATCACGGCATTCAATACCAGAGCATGGCACCCGAGGTGATGGATGCCGCGCAGCTCGACTGGCTGCAAAGCCATCTCTGGATCCTCTCGGGACTCTATGGATGCGTGCGCCCCTTCCACGGCGTGTCGCCCTATCGGCTCGAAATGGGAGCGAAGCTCTCCGTCGACGATGCCCGAGACCTCTATGCGTTTTGGGGCGACAAACTTGCATGCGCCATTGCGCCGACCGGCTCCAACACCACGGTCGTCAACCTTGCCAGCGTGGAGTACGCCAAGGCCGTTCTACCCCATCTCGCAGGCGACGCCACAACCGTCACTTGTCTCTTTGGCGAAGGTGTCCGCAACGGCAAGCCCATCCAGCGATCGACCGCCAGCAAAAAGGCACGCGGCTCCATGGTGCGCTGGATGGCAGAAAACAAGCTCGAGGATGTAAGCGGGCTCACCGCGTTCGACGTTGGCTATCGTCACCTTCCCGAGCTTTCAAATAAAACCACTTTGGTCTTCCTGAACGAACAGACCTTGTAGAACCACCGCTACTTTTGAATGTGCTGCCTAGGCACGGCGTCTATTCCGCCAAGCCGTCGGCTTTGGCAATTTCATTTGTCGAACCGTCCTGATAGGCAATCTTGACGTGCTCGACCTCGGACACCGCAACACCCGTCGGAGGCTCCAGACGCCATTCCGTCAAGGCGATATCCATGGTCGTGGGCACATCCCCTTGATCTTTGAGCTTCACCGTCAGCGTTTTGAGCGTCGCGTCAAACGTCACGCGTTCGATTTCTTCACCTGGAATGGACCCACCACTCAGCTGCAACTGCACAAACTCATCGCGCGGGTACCAATAATCGCCCGGCGCGGCAACGGTATTGCCGCCCGTGACCTTCACTGTCATGATCGGCAGGCTATCGTCCGCCTCAAACGCCCAGGCAGCTCCCCCACGCCCGCCAAACGTCCAGATACAACAGGCGATCGCCATCACGACAAGGATCGCAAAACCAATTGCGACCAGCCCATGATGGGCACGGCCCTCCTCGGCCGACACATCCCACTGCGTCTCCCGATATAGATGCTTGTCTTCCATGTTCGCCTCCCCACGGGCATGCTCATCGCGTCAATCGTACCCATTCAGGCTATACTTGAGCCCACCACATAAACGGGGAGCTTGCAGGACAAGACGGTAGGCTGAGACTGGGCGCGCCCGCCCTGACCCGCAAACCTGATATGGGTAATGCCAACGAAGGGAGCCGTGCCAATGAGCACACAGACCGAGCCCAAGCTCGTCACGCAAATCGACTTCGCCCGCGCCGGGCAGATCACGCCGCAGATGAAGGAGGTTGCCGAGCGCGAGCATCGCGACCCCGAGTACATCCGCGAGCGCGTGGCAGACGGCCGCATCGCCATTCCCGCCAACATCGTGCATATCAAAAAGGGCATGCGCGCCTTTGGTGTCGGCGAGGGCCTGTCCACCAAGGTCAACGTCAACCTGGGCATCTCGGGCGACAAGGCCGATGCCGCCGAGGAGTGGAAGAAGGTCAAGATCGCCGAGGACTTTGGCGCCGACGCCATCATGGACCTCTCCAACTCGGGCAAGACGCGCCAGTTCCGCCAGCAGCTCATCGACGAGACGCCGCTTATGGTGGGCACCGTCCCCATGTATGACGCCATCGGCTACATGGAAAAGCCGCTGGTCAAGCTCACCAAGGACGATCTGCTCGAGGTCGTGCGCGCTCATGCCGAGGACGGCGTGGACTTTATGACCATCCACTGCGGCATCAACAAGTCGGTCATCAAAACCTTTAAGGAGACCGGCCGCCTCATGAACATCGTCAGTCGCGGCGGCTCGCTGCTGTTTGGCTGGATGGAAGTCACCGGTAACGAGAACCCCTTCTACGAGTTCTACGACGAGGTGCTCGAGATCTGTCACGAATACGACGTGACGATCTCGCTCGGCGACTCCTGCCGCCCGGGCTGCCTCTACGACTCCAACGACGCAACCGAGACCGCCGAGATGATCGAGCTGGGCAAGCTGTGCAAGCGCGCTTGGGCCGCCGGCGTCCAGGTTATGGTCGAAGGCCCGGGTCACATGGCGCTCGACGAGATCGCCGCCAACATGAAACTGCAGAAGCGCCTGTGCCACAACGCCCCGTTCTATGTGCTCGGGCCGCTGGTGACCGATATCGGCGTGGGCTACGACCACATCACCGCTGCCATCGGCGGCGCCATCTCCGCCAGCTCCGGTGCCGACTTCCTGTGCTACGTGACGCCGGCCGAGCACCTGTGCCTGCCCAACGCCCAGGACGTGCTCGATGGCCTCATGGCCACCAAGATCGCCGCGCACGCCGCCGACATCGCCAAGAAGGTGCCGCACGCCCGCGACATGGATGACAAGATGGGCCAGGCACGCCGTAAGCTCGACTGGGACGCCATGTGGAAGTGCGCGCTCGACCCGGTCACCGGCAAGAAGCGCTACGAGGAATCCCCCGCCGCCACCGAGGGCACTTGCACCATGTGTGGCAAGATGTGCGCCGTCCGCACCGTCAACAAGGTGTTCGAAGGCACGACGATCGACCTCGGTATTGAGGACTAACGCGTCACCGAAGCCACAATCGGTAACAAGGTGTTCGACAATTGTTGACGCGTGAACATTTGCTTACATTTGCGTAAAGATTGCATCGCCCGCCCGGGTTCGGAATACAGCCGGCCCGGGCAACTTTATAATGCAGACTTAAAGACCCATTTGAATCCGACCGAACAAGGGAGCGAACATGGATCGCAGTAAGGTACCCGCCGTTCTATCCATCGCAGGATCCGATTCCAGCGGTGGCGCCGGCATTCAGGCCGACATCAAGACCATCACGGCGCACCGCCTGTATGCCGAGACGGCCATCACAGCCATCACCGCACAGAACACCCTGGGCGTCACCGCTGTGCAGAACATCTCTCCGGATATTGTCGCGGCGCAGATCGATGCCGTTTTTGACGATATTCGACCCAGCGCCGTCAAGATCGGCATGGTTTCCTCTGCCGAGATTATCGAGGTTATCGCCGACCGCTTGAGCGCCTGGGACGCACAAAATATCGTCGTCGACCCCGTCATGGTCGCCACCTCGGGTGCTCGCCTCATTGCCGAGGATGCCGCTGAGGCACTCACCCGCCGCCTGTTCCCGCTGGCGACCGTTATCACGCCCAACATTCCCGAGGCCATGGCGCTGCTCGATTATGAGGTCGATTCCGAGCGCACGCAGCAAAATGCCGCCATGCTTCTCACCCGTCGCTTTGGCTGCGCGTCTCTCGTTAAGGGCGGGCATTTTGTCAACGAGGCCAACGATGTGCTAGCAGAGCCCGCGCCGCTCGATGACGAGGGCAACCATCTGGGCGATCCGCTCACCACGTGGTTCCGCCACAAGCGCATCGAGACCGGCAACACGCACGGTACTGGCTGTACGCTTTCGTCCGCCATCGCCTGCGCGCTGGCCCAGGGCATGGATCTTGCCGATGCCGTCAACGCCGGCAAGGCCTACCTAACGGGCGCTCTCGCCGCTGGCTTTGACATGGGCAAAGGCTCCGGCCCCGTCAACCACATGTGGCAATACTAAGCCCCATCCCAAACCACCACAAAGGGGACAGGCACCTTTGTGGCGGTTCCCACAAACATCTCGATCTGTAACAGTTAGAGTCCATTTTTCGGCCCACCTGTTACAGATTGAGACATTCAAATTCCGCTGAGAAGAAAATCTCGATCCGTAACAGTAACTCGGCGAAATCGACCCTAGATGTTACAGATCGAGACAAACGACCGATATCGACCTAAATAATCTCAATCTGTAACATCTAGCCCGTTTTCGGCCTTACAACTGTTACAGATCAAGACAAACCAACGAAACAAGCCGCCGCAAGGGGAACTTTTGTAGCGCTTTGGGCCGCGCTACTCTCCGAGCATCTCTTTGAGCTTGGCTGCCACGGCGTGGCCCAGGCTCTCGTGGCTTTCGGGCATCATGTGCAGATAATCGATATCGCCCGGCTCGGCAAAATCGGCGGCATTCAAAAAGTCGCAGCCAAACTGTTCGGCAACATACTTATAGTATTCGGCAAAATGCTCCGAGGCCTCGACGGAGTGCTCGTCAAAGTCGGTCATATACACATCGGCGATCTGCGGTTTAATCTTGATAGGCGCCATCAGCAGAATACGCGGGCAGGGCGCGGCTTCGGTCCAGGGAAACGCGCGGACGGTGCGAATCAGCGCCATGGCACCGTCAGCGATATCGGCAGCCCCCACGCTAAAGACCGTCTTGCAGTCGTTGGTGCCCAGCATAATCACGATCGCGTCCAGCGGCTTATGGGACTCGAGCAGCATCGGCAACGCGCGGATGCCGTTGAGATTGGTGTCCAGATGGCACATGTCGTCGCGCACCGTCGTGCGGCCATTTAGGCCTTCCTCAATCACGTGCCAGCCCTCGCCCAGGTCGCGCTGGGCCACGCCGCACCAGCGCACATCGTGCGCATAGCGCACCGCGGTGCCGTCGCGCATGCCCGCCGGATCATAGCCATAGGTATTGCTGTCGCCAAAGCACAGAACGTTTTTCATCGTAAGCCCTTCCTCTAGTAAAAAGCCGGCGGGAGCAGTCTCTCCTGCCGGATCGACCTATCTGTCAGCACATACCGATTACAGGTATTTGCGCCAGTCGTCGTCATCCTCATCGTCCTCAGCAGCGGCCTGAGCCTGCTCGGCGGCACGGGCGGCCGCGGCGCGGGCGGCCACCTGAGCATAGGACTCCTCGTTACACTCGGGGAAGCTTGCCAACACGTGCTCAAACTTGGCGAAGTCCTCATCCCAGCGCGTAGAGGGCACGGCAAAAAACACCTGCTTGACCTTAAAGTCGCCCGACGCGAGCTCCTTACGGAAGAGCTCGGCCACGGCCTCGGCATCAAAGCCGTTGTTGTCGCAGCCCCAAGCACCCAGCACGAGCTTCTCGCGACCCAGCTCATCGCAGATGGCAAGCACGAAGCGGATGCGATCGCGCAGGGCGTCCAGCAGGGCATCGTCACCCACGCGATACTCCTGGCGAGCGCGCTTGGCGTTGGGCGCGGCGGCAACGATCACGTCGGCGTATGCGTGCACGCGGTTGCGGTCGAAGCGCACCGCAGGCACCACCAGCGCACGGTTGCGGTAAAGCTCGCAGTTGATGTTGCGGCGACGGTTCTCGCCGTACCACTTGCGCTGCTTGTCGAGCACGTTGTATAGGTACGAATCGGCGCAGAGCGTCGCCTCCTGGCCCATGTAGCCCTGGATATAGCCGCCACCCGGATTGGTGAACGAGGCAAAGGCGAGCACGGCCATGTCGCAGAACTGCGCATAGCCGCGGCCGTTATCGAGGATTGCCTGCGTGACGGAGGCATCAAGCACAGTGACCTCGGGCAGGACCGGAGCAGCCTCCTCCGCGGGCGCGGACTCGGCTTCGTCAGCCGACTCGGTGGACTCGGGTGCCGCCTCGGGCTCGACCGCGGTCTCCACCTCGGCAGCCTCAACCTCGGCAGCGTCGGCCTCCACAACCTCGGCAACCGGCTCCTCGGCAGCCGCAGCTGCCTGGGCCTTGGCCTTCATCGCCGCGACAAAGCCGGCAGGCATACCGTCGAACTCGCGCACGCCGGCAAGCGAGCGCTCGATATCCTTGGCGCACGCTTCGGACACAGTCGCCACGTGACGCTCGGCGGCCTTGGCACGGGCCTCGCGCTTGGGATTGGGCCTGCGGTTACGGTTCCTGTTGTCGACGTCTGCCATAAGTGGTCACCTTTCTCGGTCTCTGCCGCTATCGGCTTTTCCCATCCATGATACCCCGCCGTGCACAAAAAAGACGGCCCCGAAGGACCGCCTTTCACATCGTTTTACCGCGTCCGACAAGAAACGCTGCAATGCCCCGCGCTAGTCGCGACGACCAAGGATGTTCAGGATGCGCAGGAACACGTTGATGATGTCCACGAACAGGTTGGATGCCATGAGCACGGCGTTGGGCAGCGTGGGCGGCACCGTCGTGGCCACATAGGTGTCGTAGCCAATAAAGCCGGCGAACACCACGATCACGATCAGGTCGGTGATGGACTGCGAGACGCCCATAAACATCAGCACGATCTCGACCAGAATCGTGGCAAGCAGGATGCCAAAACCAATGCCGTACACACGCTGGAAGAACTTGGGGAAGGTCACGCCCAGCGCACCAAAGACAAAGGTGATGGCGGCCGTGGCGATAAAGGCAGTGTTGATGGTGGGCAGGTCGTAATTGGCAAGGCCAAACGACGCGGTCAGGCCAAAGGTACTCGCAAAGATTACGTAGCCCACAAGGGACAGACCCACAGACTGCTTGCCCGCGGCGGCCGACATCATGACCATGCCGACGATGGTCAAAATAAACGAGCCAAAGACCAGCGGCAAGGCGGCGCCGCTCATCATCATGCGCGCAAACGACATGGTGCTCGTAAAGTAGGCACCGGCGCCCATGGCGCAAAAGCCCAAAAAGATCAGGGCAGACATGACAAGGTTGTACGCGCGCGGCGACATCTCCTTGGCACGGCTTGCGCCGGTTTCGATGGGGCCGTTCTGATAGCCCTGGATATCGTTCATACTTCGTCCTTTCAAAAAGCGCCGCGACGGCGCCGTAGCTGACAAGTTTCCTGCCATTGTACCCGAACGCCACGCGTTCTTACCTGCGACGCTCGCTCTTGAGCGTCCGGTCGAACGCCCACACCCACCAACGCATCAGATGAGTCTGCGAGCCATCCGGTCGCTCGCGTGCCTGTTCTTCCAGATACAGTTCGGTCGCATGTCCGCCAAAACGAACCTTATAAGTCGCCGTACGAATGCCGTGGACCGTCAGGCCAAAACCGGTGGACGAGACAATCTCGTCAATCGTAAAGCAACGACCATCGACCCAGCAGACGGTAACCGGCACGACCTGTCCGCCCGCGAGGATGCGAGCCACGACGTCCACATACTGCTTGTGCACGCGTCGAGTTTTACCATCTGTCTGTCGATATTCCATGCCTCCTATTATCGAACGCATGTTTGCACATTGTAAAGCGAACAGGCTGTGGTTTTGGGATGTTGGGGCGCGCACGTGTCCTCATGGCGTGCTAGCAAAAAGAACACCCGCGGTCAACAGGGCAAATATTCAATGTTAGTGCCAAAAAATTCACTTCTCCCATCAGAACTCGGTAAAGAAACCCGCAGGAGGTGATACGATTTATCATGTTTTTGTAACGTGCCTGCAAACTTCGAGAAAGCTCATATATGGACGTAACGTTCTCAGCCTTCCTCGGCCAAATTGTGTCGAACCCAGTCCTTGCCGTCACCGTGATCCTCGCACTCGGCGCTATCTTCGTCAACGGATGGACCGACGCGCCCAACGCCATCGCGACCTGTGTCACCACGCGCTGCATGCCCGCCCGCGCCGCCATTCTCATGAGCGCCGCATTCAACTTCCTCGGCGTGCTCATCATGACGCACTTTAACGCGAGCGTCGCCAACACCATCTCACATATCGTCGACTTTGGCGGAAACAGCACCATGGCGCTCGCATGCCTCTGCGCGGCGCTGTTCTCCATCGTCGTCTACGGCGCCACGGCATCGCGTTTTGGCATCCCTACCTCGCAAAGCCACAGCCTTATCGCCGGCCTGACCGGTGCCGCAATCGCCCTCGGCGGCGCGAGCAGCGTCAACGTCCACGAGTGGATGAAGGTCATCTACGGCTTGGCGCTCTCCATCGGCCTGGGCTTTGTCATGGGCTGGTTCCTGTGCAAGCTCGTCTCGATTCTTTTCGCCGCCGCCAACAGGCGACGTGCCAACGTCTTCTTTAAATACGCTCAGATCGCGAGCGCTGCGGCCATGAGCTTCATGCACGGCGCGCAGGATGGACAGAAGTTCATCGGCGTGCTCTTTTTAGGAGTGGCCTTCGCCAGCGGCCAGACGAGCGTCGGCGATGCCGGCATCCCCATCTGGATTATGCTGCTGTGCTCGGCCACTATGGGTATCGGCACCAGCGTGGGCGGTGAGCGCATCATCAAGTCTGTCGGTCAGAGCATGGTCAAGCTCGAAAAGTACCAGGGCTTCTCCGCCGACCTGGCGGGCGCCGCGAACCTGCTACTTGCCACCCTTACCGGCATCCCCGTATCCTCCACCCACATCAAAACCTGCGCCATTATGGGTGTCGGCGCCGTCAAGCGCCTCTCGGCCATCAACTTCGGCGTGGTCAAGGACATGATGTTCACGTGGTTCTTCACCTTCCCCGCTTGTGGACTCATCAGCTTTGTCATGGCCAAGCTGTTCATGATGTTCATCTAGTCAAACCGAACGGCCATCCGGACCGCAATACCTCGCCCACCCGTCTTCGCCTCGAAAGGACCCACTCATGGCAAAGAAACCCGATTCGTTCTACTTTGACAACTACGTCGCCTGCGCCGACCTTGCTGTCCAGGCCGCAGAGTTGCTCATCAAGATTTTTGAGAACTTTGATCCCGCGCAGATCCACGGCATGCTCGAAGAGATGCATGCGATTGAGCATGCGGCCGACAAGAAGCACCATGAGCTCGAGGATGCCCTGCTCACTGCCTTTATCACCCCGCTTGAGCGCGAGGATCTGGACCTGATGAGCTGCTCGCTCGACACCGTGCTTGACCGTATCGAGGGCGTCGTGCAGCGCGTCTACTTCACCAACATCCAGAGCATCCACCCCGATGCCATTGTCATCGCCCACAAGGTGACCGACGCCTGCCGCGCCATGAAGGACCTTATGGTCGAGCTGCCTAATTACCGCAAGTCCAAGACCCTGCGCGAGCTGGTCATCCAGATCAACACCATTGAGTCCGAGGCCGATGAGCTCTACATCAACGCCATGCGCAACCTGCACGTCAATGGCAAGGACCCGCTCGAGGTCATCGCCTGGCGTGACGTCTACGCTTTCCTGGAGTACTGCGCCGACTGCTGCGAGAATGTGGCTGATGTCGTGGATTCGATTGTCATGAAGAACAGTTAATTGGGGGTACGTGTCCCACCGGTCGCGGGCCCGACCACTAATACCTTTTTCACTCCAGCTGCAAGCAGAGTCGTTCAAAAGGTATTAGTGGTCGGGCCCGCTCCCTTACGTACCACCATTGGGAACTTTGGCTGAGAGGTTGGGCATGGTGGGGCCTTTGCTGTGATGGCCCTTGATTGCCCAGGGTATTACTTTGGCATTTGGCGGGCGTTTGGGTGGATGGGGCTTTGGGTACCCTTTGGTTTACTTTGGATTGATTTGCTGACTTTGGAGGGTTTGGTTATGGGGTATTTGGATCTGGCTCGGGGTCGCTATTCTTGTCGCGAGTTTGAGGATCGTTCTGTTGAGCAAGCTGTGGTGGATGCCATTGTTGATGCGGGGCGTATTGCTCCTTCTGCTTGTAATAATCATCCAGCCCGTGTAATGGTGTTGGATACGCCTGAGCTTCTGGAGAAGGCTGCTGCTTGTCAGCCTCGGTTTGCTCGTGATGGGTCCATCTTTGGTGCTCCGCTCATCTTCCTCATTTGCAGCGTTACCGACGACGCTTGGGTTCGCCCCTATGACCAGATGAACTCCAGCGCTATCGACACCTCGATTGTTTGCGATCAAATGATGATGGAGGCCGAGGAGCAAGGCCTGGGAACGTGTTGGGTATGCCATTTTAAGCCCGAGCTAGCCCGAGAGCGGTTCAACCTGCCCGAGGGCGTCTATCCCTATCACATGCTCGTCTGCGGCTATCCTGCCGACCACATCGCCGATCCCGAGCATCGCGATGCCCGCACCATTCCCCTCTCCGACTTCCTCCTCAAGTAGTTTTTGGCACATGCCCTAAAATCTACTTTTTACCACGCGCCCTTTGCCGAGTTCTGCCCTATCACACGCAGAGCTCGGCGTTTTGTTTCCCAACCCGTATGCAGCCACAAAAAAGGAGCCCGCAGGTGCGAGCTCCTCTTAAGGACACGAGATTGTAGCTCTGGCGCTAGTCCAGGTCGTCGGCGGCAAAGTTGTCGATCGGGGCGAAGGGGTCAGCCACGGGGACAACCGGATCAGCGACAGGCAGCGGCTCGGCGGCGGGAACGGTCACTGCAGGAGAAGCCGCAGAACCGACCGGCGTGGAGGCCATAAGGTCGGACGGGAAGGAATTCTGGGCATCGTCCATGAAATGCTGGATGAGCTTGAGGTACTCGGCCTTGAACTCCTCACGGGAAGCCTTCAGACGGTCAATCTCCTCGAGCTCGGCCTGCTTCTCGGTCAGAGCCTGGCGGATAACCTCGCGGGCCTTGGCGTCAGCCTCGTTGCGGATACGCTCAGCGTTCTCGTTGGCATCGTTGACGATGCCCTCGGCGGTCTGCTGGGCAGCAATCAGCGCAGCGGAGATCTGGCGCTCCTGAGCGGAGAAGTCGGGTGCGGGAGCGGCCACAGGAGCGGCGGGAACGGCCTGAGCGGCAGCGTCCTGAGCCTGGGCAAGCTGGGCCTGCGTGTCGGCAAGCTGCTGCTCGGTGGCAGTCAGACGACCCTTAAGATCGACAATCTTGGCAAGCATAGCGTCAACCTCGGAGGACAGCGTCTCCAAAAAGACGTCGACCTCGGCGGGATCATAGCCGCGCTTGGCCTCAGAGAAAGTCTGAGCCTGGATGTCAGCAGGGGTAATAGCCATAACAAGTTCTCCTTTATCATCGCCTTGGCGCCGGGCGCCCGACGTAAGTTACTGAGCCAGTACTATACGAGTATACCTATAAGAAGCTGCAGAATCAGCCTCTGCACCAACTGCAACGCAATAATCGCAACGACCGGCGAAAAATCAACGCCGCCCATCGGCGGAATAAACCGACGAAACAGGTTGAGCCACGGACCGCAGACGCTATCGAGCACCGCGGCGATATCCTGCAGCAGGCCGCCCTGCTTCATGGGAATCCACGTCATAAAGCAATAGACCACAATAAGTGTGGAGTAGAAGTTGAACAGCGTGTTGACCAGCTGGACAATGGTGTAGATGTTGATGAGAATCTCCTCGTCTTGGGTTTACTTAAGGTAGCCGTCGGCGCGCAGCTTCTTGAGGTCCGAATCCTTGACCTCGCAGCCGGCGGGCAGCACCATAAACACGCGATCGCCCACCTCTTTGACCGTAGCGCCCAGGCCGCAGGCAAAGCCATAGCTAAAGTCCAGGACACGCTTGGCGACCTCGGTGCGAACGCCAACAAAAATCAGCGCAACGGGCTGCTTGGTGCGCACGCGGCGGACAACGGTCTCGACATCGTCATAGCTCTCAGGGCGCAGGACATAGGCAGGCAGCTGCGGCGTGGCGTTAATGATGTTGTTTGCATAGGCCGAGGCGTCGCTCGGCGCAGAAGCGGGCGCAGGTGCCGCGGCACGAGCGCGGGCGCTCTCGGCATAACTCGACGGCGTGTCGTAAGCGCCGGGGCGATAGCCGCCTGCGGCACTATCCTGAGAACGCGACGGCGGATTGTACGTCGTTGCATGACGCGAGTCATCGCCGACCAGCTGGCCGGAGCGCGTATACACGGCGACCGACTCGGCCTCACCGCGGCGCGTTTGGCCCAGCAGGCCGTTACTCGGCTCGTCCTGGGTATAGAAGCCCTCGCCCGAGGTACCGCTGTAGCCGTTGTTCTGATAGCCATCATCGTAGCCGTCATCGTAGCCGTAGTCGTCATCCTGGTCATAGCTCTGGTCGTAACCCTGCTGGCCGCCCAGGTGCATCTTATTTTTAATCTCGTCAAGGAAGCCCATGGTTGTGTCCTCTCACGGTTTAGTGCAGGCGCTCTGTAAACCAGTGCGCACTTCAGAACCCTATTTTACTGCAAACTCCGGGCTAAATACTACCCTGCCCAGGCGAACGAGCGTAGAGCCCTCCTCAAGGGCAGGCTCAAAGTCCTCGCTCATGCCGCAAGAAAGCTCGGGCAGCCTCAGATCGGGATGCGCCGCCTCCAACTCATCCCTCAGCTCTCGCAGCCCGGCAAAGGTGCGACGCGCCACATCCTTGTTCCCCCGAGGGGCCATAGTCATAAGGCCCTGCACACAAATTCCCTCAAGTTCCGCAAGCTCGCCGGCAGCGCCACGAACCTCATCGGGCGAAAAACCGCCCTTGGACTCCTCGCCGCTTACGTTAACCTCGATCAGCACCTGCTGGGGGGCGGCGAGCTCGCCAGCTTCGATCTTGCGAATGGCACGGCTCGAGATCGCCTGCGCCAAATGAAGCGACCCCACCGAATGAATCAGCTCGGCCGAGCCCAACACCGCGTTAATCTTGTTGGTCTGAAGGTTGCCGATCATATCAAAGCGTACCTCGGGCAGCTCCGGATGCTCCGCCAGACCTGCGAGTTTGCGGACGAGCTCTTGCGGGCGGTTCTCGGCAAAATGGCGATATCCAACCTGGATGGCCGTGATAGTCTCAACGACGCCAACGGTCTTGGACACGGCAATCAGACGCGCGGCATCGTGGGGCCTCCCGGCACGATCGAGCGCGGCATAGAAACGCTCAAGTATCTGCTCGCGGCGAGCGCGCATCACGTCCAAATAGTTATCCATTGCCAATCGCCTCCGCTAACAGCACAACAAGTAGTCCCATGCTAACGCAAGAGCGCAGCCCCGCATCCGCAAGGCCGCGCTCCCTTAGGTATTTACAATCTCTCAACGAACGGGGTACCCTACTCCTCGTCGTCCTCGGCATCATCCTCGTCCTCAAGATGATCCAACAGGTAGCGAAGACCCTCGCTCACCTCGTTAGCGGGCACCTTGGCAACAAAGCGTGCATCCACGGCGGGCCTCATAATGACGCCCTCGCCCGAAGGCACGCGCATGCTCTCGAGCTCGTCCTCATCCGTACAGGCGATATCGCCGGCAGTCATACGCTGTCCGGTCAAAAGGAAGGTCAGACGGCAGGCGGCATCGATGGAAATCGAGGCAATGCGATCGAGGTAGCGCGAAACCATGATGGCACGGCGCAGGTCGTCATAGTTGCTGTCGTCGTCCATAAAATCGCCGGTGTCCATGCGGTTAAAGGTACGGAAGAACTTCTCGTACGCCGCATGTACCGGCTCATCCTCAACGGCCAGGTTGCAGATGATGGACATGTCGTTGGTGACGAGCGCGGACAGCGACGAGCCCAGCACCTGGTACACGGCCTCGGCCTCGGCCTCAACCGTGCCGACGAGCTCCTGAGGCAGCGAGATGTCGGCCTTGACCATGTGACGCGTGGCGCGGCAGATCTGGCGAACCTTATCGGTCATGCGCTGCAGGTTAAAGTCGACGTAGATAATCGTCTGCAGCAGGCGGAAGTCGGAGGCGACCGGCGACTGCGTAGCGATCAGGTTGTAGCACACGGCCTCCAAGTTGGCGCAGCGAGCATCAATCGAAAGCGTGCGCTTCTTGGTCTTAGTGGCGAGCTTGCGGTCATCGGTCACATAGGCCTTCACGGCGTCGTGAAGGGCAAGATCGACGGCCTCGTAGATGCTCAACATCTCGTGACGGGCCTCGATGAGCTGACGGGAAAACAGTTTGCGCATGGTTCACTCCAATCAGTTGGGTGCGGTCATGCCGCCCGCACAGTGAATACGCACCGGACCAGGTCCGATCGGCTTGGGACTAGTCGCACCGATCAGCCAAAGCGGCCGGTGATATAGTCTTCCGTCCGCGAATCCACCGGGCTGGTGAAGATCGCGTCGGTTTGACCATACTCGATGAGCGTGGCGGGCTCACCGGCAACTTCCTGCAAGAAAAATGCGGTGTAGTCGCTAATGCGAGCGGCCTGCTGCATAGAATGCGTGACGATGATGATCGTCATCTCGGGCGCCAGCTCGGCCATCAGATCCTCGACCTTAGATACGGACGTGGGGTCGATGGCGGAGCAGGGCTCGTCCATCAGAAGGACATCGGGCTGCACCGCAAGCACACGCGCGATGCACAGACGCTGCTGTTGACCGCCCGAGAGCGCCAAACCATCCTTGTTGAGCTGATTGGATACCTCTTTCCAGAGGTTGGCGCGCTTGAGCGATTCTTCCACGATGTCGTCGAGGTCGCTTTTGCTAGTCACGCCCTGCAGACGAGGGCCAAAAGCGACATTCTCGTAGATGGATTTGGGAAACGGGTTGGGCTGCTGAAAAATCATGCCCACGCGGCGACGAAGGTCGACCGGGTCGACGCCCTCGGCATAGATATCGTTGCCGTCGAGTGTCATGGTGCCCTCGACGCGAGTACCCTCGATAAGGTCGTTCATACGGTTGATGCAGCGCAAAAACGTCGATTTACCACAGCCCGAAGGACCGATAAACGAGGTGATGGCGTTTTTGGCGATGTTGAGGTCGAGCCCCGTCAGCGCATGAAAGTCACCGTACCAAAAGTTGAAATCCTTGGCCGTGATGGCCGCTTGCTCCGGCGTGGGAGCGGACTGATAGACGGACATGGGACTCCTTAACTAGCGGCGCTTGCGCGACAGATAACGCGCAAACAGGTTGAAGGCCAGAATAATCGCCATCAGCAAAAGCGCGGTGCCGTAGGCTGCGTTCATGTTGATGCCGTCGTTGGCAAGCAAATAGAGGTGAACGGTCATGGGGCGACCGGAATCGAACGGCGATATGGGCAGGTTGATGGCCTGACCCATGGTGTAGAGCACCACCGCGGTCTCGCCGATGGCGCGGCCGATGGCAAGGACGATGCCGGTGGCAATGCGGCCAAAAGCAGAAGGAAGCACGATCTTGGAGACGACCTGCCACTTGGTGGCGCCCAGGCCATATGCGCCCCAACGGATATAGCGCGGAACGGCGCGGATTGCCTCCTCGGTGGTGCGCATGACGATGGGCAGCATCAGAAGCGCCAGCGCCAGGGCGGCCGAAACCATCGAAAGACCCAGGCCCATGGCCTCAACAAACAAGGCGTAACCAAAGAGGCCCATAACGATGGAAGGCACCGAGGCCAGGGCATCGGCAGCATAGCGGATGATGTCGACAATCTTGCCCTGCTTGGCGTATTCAGCCAGATAGACCGCAGCCAAGACGGCAACCGGCGTGCAGATGAGCATGGCGAGTGCCGTCACGTAGATAGTCGAGACGATCGTGGGCCAAATGCCGCCCTCGGCGTTTACGCCCTGCGGCCAGCCGAAGATAAAGTCGAGCGAGATATGCGGAAGACCGTTGATGACCACGTAGGCGATGATGGCAAGCAACACCAGGGTGGTGATATAGGCCGCGGCGCGAAACACGCCGAGCATAATCTTGTTGGACAGGTCCTTGTTGATGCGGCCCTTCTTGCCATGGGAAAGGGCACGCTTGATGAGCTCGCGCGACGATGTCGTATCGACCGTCGTGTCAACGGAATCGGACATAGCCTACCCCCTCTTCTTTGAAATCAGGCGAACGATACCCACCAGTGCAGCTGAGATGATAAACAGGACCACGCCCATGCCAAACAGAGCCGAGCGATGCAGGCCCGAGGAATAGCTCATGTCGAGTGCGATCTGGCTCGTGAGCGTCGAGATGGGGCTCGAGATGCTATCTGGAATGACCGGGGCGTTGCCCACGACCATCAGCACGGCCATGGTCTCACCGATGGCACGCCCCATACCCAAGACAATTGCATCGACAATGCCCAGCTTGGCTGCAGGCAGCACGACCTTGTAGATGGTCTGCCACTTGGTGGCACCCATGGCATAGGACGCCTCGCGAATGCCCATGGGGATGGAATTGAGGGCATCGATCGTGAGCGTGGTAATGGTGGGAACGATCATGATGGCAAGCACAAACCACGCCGTCAGCGCGCCAAAGCCAAGACCGCCGGTCAGCTGCGCGATAAACGGGCGGATGATGACCATGCCAAAGAAGCCGTAGATGATGGAGGGGATGCCCGCCAGCAGGTCGACGGCGGGGCTGATGAGCCTGCGCACGCGCTTGCTGGCGATCTCGACCAGATATACAGCCGTGCCCACACCCAGGGGCACGCCCATGGCGAGCGCACCGACGGTCACCAGACCCGAGCCGGCAAGCAGCGACAAGATGCCGTAGTGGCCCTCGGAAGGCGCCCACGTAAAGCTAAAGAAGTCCGCCAGACCGATGTCAGTAAAGACGGGCAGCGCCGAGTACGTGGTAAAGACAAAGATCAGGATAACGGTGACGACCGCCAAGAACGCGCAGGCAAAGAAGATCCACTGCAGCGCCTTCTCCTTGAGATAGGTGCTACGCGACACCAACGCCAACTCACGCTTTTTGGGCGTCTGAGCCTCCTGCTCAATCTGGGGGGTTTCCTGTGCTTCCACGCTACTCACTCCCCTTTCCGTCGTTGGTGACGGGAATAAAGCCCGCCTCGCGAATCTGCTTGTCCATCTTCTCGGACGTCACATAGTCAATGTAGTCCTGCGCCTGATGCGAAGGCGTACCCTTCACAAAGAAGTAAAGGTCGCGCGAGATGGGATAGCCGCCACTTGCGACCGTCTTCTCGGATGCCTCGACATGGTTGACCGAAACGGCCTTAACCGAGGTCGTGGCGTTGAGGCTCTCGACAAAACCCAGCGAGATGTAGCCAATGGCGCCATGCGAGCGGGACACGACGTCGCGCACTTGGCCCGTACCCGAAAGAACGGCCGAGCGGCGATCGAACGGCGTGCCGTCCATCACGATGGTACGGAAGGCCTCGCGCGTACCGGACGCCTCGTCGCGGTTGATAACCTGAATCTTCAGGTCCTCTCCGCCGACTTCCTTCCAGTTGGTGATCTTGCCGGCGTAAATATCGCGGAGCTGCTCGGTCGAGAGATTGTCGACCGGGTTGTCGTCGTTCACGATGACTGCGATGCCGTCGTGCGCGATTACGATCGGGGTCAGGCCAAGGTCTTGTTCGTCGGCATTGAGGCCACGAGACGAGCTGGCGATGTCGGCCGTGCCGTTGCTGACGGCCTCGATACCCGCAGAGGAGCCAAGGCCGGAGACGAGCACATCGGTGCCGGCCTCTTCCTTAAAGCCCTCGGCTGCGATCTCGGCAATGGGAAGGCACGTGGTCGAGCCGGCCACGGTAATAGAAGATGTGGAAGATCCCGAGGAGCAAGCACACAGCGTGAGCGTAAGCACTGCAGCACTCAGGACCGATGCGATCTTTCTCATAGCATCACGCCGATCGCAGCATGGCGCCCACAGGTGCCGCCCTCGTTGCGGTAGGAATAAAAGCGGTCGTTCTGACGAACGGTGGAAAGCTTGGTGTCCACAATGCTGCTCGCCTCGACGCCGGCGTCCATCAGCGCCTCGCGAATGGCGGCGGAAAGATCGAGCACACGAGAAGCAGAGGCATCGATGCACGCGAACTCGGCGGCAAAGCGATCCATAAGTTCTTGGGACACCTCGTACTCGTCGCCCAGGATATGGGGCCCAATGTAGGCAGAGATGTCGTCCGGTTTGCAGCCAGCCGCCTCGCAGAGCGCTTGGCACGCCTTGGCGGAAATGCGCGCAATCGTGCCCTTCCAGCCAGAGTGCACCACGGCAAAGCCGCCGGGAGCCACCAGCACCACGGGAACGCAATCGGCAAAGCAGAGCATCACGGGTACCTCACGGGCCATGCAGACGATGGCATCGCAGCCCTCGGCAATCTGCTCGCGAATGTTCTCGAGATCATCAGCACCGTTCGAGGTCACCGTCACGACATGGTCACCGTGTACTTGATTGGGAACAAGCAGGTTGTGCTCGCACTCGGCGGCACCCAAGGCCTCGAGTGCGCGGCGACGATTTTCTTGAACGGCAAAGGGGTCATCGCCAACATGCGAGCCCAGATTGAGTGAGGAGTACGCATCTTCGGAAACACCGCCGGCGCGTTCGGTAAAAGCAAAGCGAACATCGTGCGTCGCGCCCTCTACCAACGTAACTCCATCATGGTCGACACGCGAAACGCTGTCCGCACGTGCTGCCATACTAAAGCCTCCTAATAACACAAGTATCGCGGCGACGCCGCAGCAGTCCGTGCCACACGGCTGCCATACTTCATCAAAAGGATACCCGCAGCGGTAGGGGCTAAACGTAAGGGGAACGTAAGGAGATTGGAGGCTTTCGTTTACAAAGGCAAAACACAACAAAAAGGGTGCGCCTAATCGGACGCACCCCATACAGGTCGCTGAGAAAAACGAACTAGAAGCTGCCGCGCTTGAGGAAGTCAGGAAGCTCGAACTGGTCGTTACCAAAGTTGGGGAGCTCGGTACCGCCGACGTTGCGAGTCGGGGCAGCCTGAGCGGGGCTGGCAGCCGGAGCGGTGCGCTGCGGCTCGGCAGAAGCAGCAGCCTTGCTCTGGGACTGCTGAGCAGCGAAGAGCTCGTCCTGACGGTTGACGTTAGAGTCGGAGAAGCCCGTGGCGATAACGGTGATGCGCACCTGGTCGCCCAGGGACTCGTCGACAACGGTACCAAAGATGATGTTGGCCTCGGGATCGACGGCGTTGGCGACAACGTCGGCAGCGTCGCTGATTTCTTGGATGCCCAGATCCTTGGAGCCGGCGATGGAGAGCAGGACGCGCGTAGCTCCATCGATAGAACTCTCGAGCAGCGGGCTGGAAATAGCCTGCTGGGCGGCGTCGACGGCACGAGTGTCCCCAGAAGCCGTACCGATACCCATCATGGCGGTGCCGGCCTGCTTCATGATGGTCTTAACATCGGCGAAGTCCAGGTTGATGATGCCCGGGACGGTGATGAGGTCGGTGATGCCCTGGGTACCCTGGGAAAGGACGCCATCGGCAATAGCGAAGGCCTCGAGCATGGTGGTCTTCTTCTCGGCGATGTCGAGCAGCTTATCGTTAGGGATAACGATCATGGTGTCGACGCAATCGGAAAGGGTCTTGATGCCCTCTTCGGCACTCTTCTTACGCTTGCGGCCCTCGAAGGTGAAGGGCTTGGTCACGACGGCGACGGTCAGCGCACCGACCTCGTTCATCGCGATATCGGCAACGATGGGAGCAGCGCCGGTGCCGGTGCCACCGCCCTCACCGCAGGTGATGAACACCATGTCGGCGCCAGCGAGCGCCTCGGCGATGTCATCGCGGGACTCATCGGCAGCCTTGCGACCAACCTCGGGGTTGGCGCCAGCGCCCAGGCCGCGGGTAAGGTCGGTACCGATGTGGACCTTGATATCGGCATCAGAGATCGCGAGCGCCTGAGCATCGGTGTTGATGGCAACAAACTCGACGCCACGAATGCCCTCTTCGATCATTCGATTGACCGCGTTGGTACCGCCGCCGCCGACGCCGACCACCTTAATGACGGCAAGGTAGTTGTTGATCTCTGTCTCGTGCATGTCGGTCCTCCGAACAAAGGTTATAGCCATAGCATGGGTTGACCCCTGCGCACATTAACCTTCAGGTTGAAAGTAAATGCAAAGGTAAACCGTATTATGTTTGCACATTATGAACGTATCAGTCAAATAATTGACCGTGAAAACCAAACAAACCAGATAAACGGCGTGGTATGGCCCCTCAACAAAGCCACGAACGACGCTAAGCAGTCGGTGCGTTTCTAAACGTATAGTTGCCGGGAGACCGAACGTTAATGTAGGTTACGCCCTCTACCTGCGACAGAAGCTTGGTCACGACGCGTTCCTTCTTGGCGATATCATCAGAATCGCCCAGCGAGACCTCAACGCCATTATCAAGATTCGCAGAGATAGCCTCGACCGAAGGTATGGAAATATCCTTGATCTGCGCCAAGAATTCGTCGGAAAAACCACGCACGTAATCCAGGCCCGCTTTAACGGCCTTGGAAGAAACAGCCTGCCCCGAGACCGGCTCGACATCAGCCGAGACATCGGTGAGCAGCACGGCTCCGTAATGCTTGGCCAGCGCCAACGCAGCATCGATACCGCTCAATGTGTTGGCGTCCTCCCCCGAAGTGACGACATTTCCCTGGTCGTCCACCTCCACAGAGGTCGAAAGCGGTGCGATCCAGGTGTCATCGTCACCGATGGCCCAGGCAAGATCGTCGGAACTTATATAAGCGATCGCGGTAACCTTGCGCTCCGTCGGCGTAATGACGAGCGTGTGGGGAAACTGCCGTTGAACGTCCACGCCCGAGACCCACGGGTTCTGCTTGAGGTCTTCGGTGATCTGGTCGGGATTTACGTTAAAGAGCGATGTGTTCTCGGGCAGGTTGATCAGCTGTATGGCATCGTGCTTGGTCACGTGTTCGCTGCCCTCGATCTGAATATCGGTAGCGGCAAACAGGCCGGAATTGATAACGACGATGGCAACGACGGCAAGTACGGCCACAGCCGCCAAGATACCGCCCACGATTTTGCCCTTGCCCTTAACGGCAGAGGCGGCATCGGACGTCTTACTCGCCATGGCGCCAAGCGACGACAGCGGATTGATACCTTTTTTGGTCGCAGACGCCTTAGCGGCGGGCACCGACGTCAACGAGCGCGGCTTGGCAGCGCCCAACGTGCGACCGGAATGCGTCACTTTAGCCCCCAGCGAGGGCTTGGGCGTCACCATGGGGCGAGAGGGCTTGGCACCCATCGCCGGCTTGGACGTCACCGAGGGGCGCGGAGCCGGGTGAACCGTCTTTTTTGCGACAGGGCGCCCACCAAGTTGCGAGCCGACGACCGGACGCTTGGCGGACCGTACGGATCCAGCAGGCTTGGGGGACACAGAGGGTTTACGTTGAGACTGGACGGGTGCGCCGGAACGCCCTCCGGCGCGGCGGAAGGTAGGTTTCGATGCTCTAGAAGCCGAGGAATTTAACTTCCGGTCTGAGCTCGATGCCATACGCCTCCCTCACCTTTCCGTGCACATGCCTGATAACCGCGGCCACGTCATCGGCCGAGGCGGTACCGTTATTAACGATAAAATTAGCGTGTACGGGCGAAACTTCCGCACCGCCAATCGAAAAACCCTTTAATCCACAATCCTCAATCAGCTTGCCAACACTCGCGTCGGGCGGATTGCGAAAGACCGACCCGCAAGAAGCGCGACCCATGGGCTGCGTGCGCTTGCGCCGCGTCAGGTACCGCTCCATACGCTCGCGAATGTCGGCCTTGGGCGCAGGCTTGAGCTTAAGCACGCACTCGAGAATAATCTCGTTACGCGGCAGGCTGCACTCACGGTAGCCCCAAGCAATCTCAGACCCCGCATAATGTTTAATGCCGGATGCCGGGTCAAACGTGACCACATCCTCGACAAGCGAACCTATCCACTCGGTCCGCGTACCGGCGTTCATGGATACGGCGCCGCCGACCGAGCCGGGGATGCCAACCGCAAACTCAAGGCCCGAAAGCCCGCGCGACAGGGCATCGTTGACCAAACGTGCGAACATAACGCCCGCGCCAACGGTCAGCGTGCAACCGTCCTCGGCAACAACCGTGCGCTGAAACTCACGCCCCAGCGAAATGACGGCACCGCGATAGCCCGCATCGGCAACAAGCAGATTAGATCCCTTGCCGATAATGACCCACGGCACCTGCTCGCGGTCGAGCACTGCCACGGCACGACGAAGGGCATGATAGCTATGGCACGTAACGAAGAGGTCGGCCTTGCCGCCGATACGATAACTCGTATGACGCGCAAGGCGTTCATCCTCGACTACATCCGTGTCAATCATGCCCGAAAGCGCCATGACGGCGTTAAACAGACCCATAGGGGCTAAGCGTCTTTCTTAGCAGTCAGATACTCGATGAACTCAGGGCCAACGGTCGTAACGTCGCCGGCGCCCATAGTAAGCAGCAGATCGCCCTCACCTACCATCTTCTCGAGCTCACGATTGAGCTCGAGACGGCTGAAGCAGTACACGACCTCCTTGCCGGGGTGCTTGGCGCGCACAGTGTCGGCGAGCATCTTGGAGGTAACGCCCGGAATCGGCATCTCGCCGGCAGAGAACACATCGATGAGCAGCAGCTTATCAGCATTAGCGAAGGCATCGGCAAAGTCATCGCACAGCGCCTGCAAACGCGAATAGCGGTGCGGCTGGAACACGACGTCGACATGCTTATAACCCAGCGACGAGGCGGCAGCAAGCGTCGCCTTGATCTCGGTGGGGTGATGGCCGTAGTCATCGACCACGGTGATGCCGTCAATATCGCCCACATGGGTAAAGCGGCGACGGACGCCCTCAAAGCTTGAAAGCGCCTCGGCTGCGGCGTCGACGTCGAGGCCCAGGACATGGGCAACGGTTAGCACTGCCGTGGCGTTGAGCATGTTGTGGCGACCGGGGTTGCTCTTGATCTCGACAGCATGCTCGGTCCCATCCTCAAAGCGAACGATAAAGTCGCTCTGAATGCCCTTGACATCCGGATGCACGCAGACGACGTCGTTGGTTTCGGCAAAGCCATAGGAAAGCACGTGGCGACCCGTCGACTTGGCGAGTTCGACCAGATGCGGGTCCTCACCGCAAACGATGACGGTACCGCTCTCTCCAACCAGGCCCATAAACTTGGCAAAGGTGGCCTCGATCTCCTCGATACCCGAGTAGTGGTCGAGATGGTCGGCCTCGACGTTGGTCACGATGACCACGTTGGGATTCAGGAACAGGAAGGAGCTGTCGGACTCATCGGCTTCCGCGACAAAATAGTCGCCCGAACCGTTCTTGCCGTTGGTATCGTAGCCCTCGACTATGCCACCGATCAGGAAGCTGGGATCCAAGCCCATGCGGTCGAGCATGGTGGCACACATCGAAGACGTCGTGGTCTTGCCGTGCGTACCGGCAACAGCGATGGTGGTGTAGCCGTGACCCAGAGCCGAGAGCATCTTGGCGCGGGGCCACACAGGAATACCGAGCTCGCGAGCACGCACAAGCTCGGGGTTGGACTCGGGAATAGCGGTAGAGACCACGACCACGTCGGGCTTAACATCATCAATCGTAGCGGCCTCGTGGCCCACATGAACCTTCACGCCAGCGCGGGTAAGCTGACGAATGTAGCGCGAGGTCTTGAGGTCGGAGCCAGTAACGGCATAGCCGCGCTCGTGCAAAACGAGGGCGATGCCGCTCATGCCGGCGCCACCGATACCGATAAAGTGGGCGCTCTTGAACTCGGGCGCGGAGGTTGCAGTCTGGGAATCAGCCATGTGCTCGTGTACTCCTTGCGTAAACACTGCCTGTAACCCGTTAACTGTACCGCACCTACCGCATCCACGCGAGCGCAAGCTCGATATCCCGTCTAACTAACGCAAACCCTCTACCGCGTCGGCCAAAAGTGCGGCGGCGCGGTCCTGAGCCAACCCGCGCGCCGCCTGACGCATGGCATCGCGCGCTGCGGCGTCATCGACCAGATGCAGCAACTCCTCGGCAAACGCCGGAGCATCGATATCGGCATCGGCACAAAGCACGCCGGCACCGGTATCGACCAGATAGCGCGCATTGGTCGTCTGGTGGTCGGCCGTGGCATGCGGATACGGCACGAGCACCGAAGGCACGGCGAGGGCGGCAATCTCGGCCACGCTCGAGGCGCCGGAACGCGAGAGCACCAGGTCAGCGGCAGCTAGCATGTCGCCCATGTTGTCAATGTAGGGCTGGACGCGATAGCGCTTCGTCTCATCGGACGTCAGCGCCAAAGCACGCTCGGTGTCCTCAAAGCCATCGGCTCCCGTCGAATGCAAAATGTAGAGATTCTCACGCGAAAGCAGCTCGCCCTTGAGCGAGGCTACGCGCTCGTTAAGATGCTGGGCACCGAGCGAACCGCCAAAGACAAGCAGCAGCACAGCGTCCTCGGGCACGCCAAGTGCCTCGCGGCCGCGGGTGCGATCGCCCTCAATGACCGAGCGGCGCACCGGATTACCGGTCATGAGCACATGCTCAGGGTCGCCCTCGTGCTCAAAGACAGAGCGCGCAGCCGGCACCGAGATGCACACGCGGGCGGCATGGGAACTCATCATCTTATTGGCCAGACCCGGAACAGAGTTCTGCTCGTGCAGCAGATACGGAACGCCCGCATCCTTGCACCAGCCCAGCAGCGGAACCTCGACGTAGGCACCAAAACCGATGGCAGCATCGGGCTTGCCAACCTTTGAGAAATGACTGGCAAGCGAGCGCTTGGCCTTATTGACGCGCCACAGCGAAGTCAGCGCGGTCCAAGGACGGGAGCGGTCGAAGCCCGTGACCGTGATAGGTACAAAATCAAATCCGGCCTCGGGAACCAAACGACCCTCGAGCTTGTGTGACTGACCCACGAACACAACATGATGTCCGCGGTCGCGCAACTCCTCAGCCAAAGCGAGCGCAGGGTTGATATGTCCCGCCGTGCCGCCAGCTGCGATAGCAACGGTCATCTTATCGGTCATGGTAATCCCTTCGTACGCGCGGTCCCTGATCGTCGGTGCGCAGACGCGCCGACGGGTCCGAATTCAAATCGATTCGATTATATCCGCCGCCCGAGCTTCGGGGGTTCGGGCGTTGGGAACGCCCCTGCGGCGCCGTTCGCGGGCGCGGACGAGCCGCCGGCTCGGACGCAGAGCCATCCAAGACGGTAAAACCGTTGCGCGAAGGGCGATCGCCGCGCACATGGGGCACGCCGGCGGTGCTCTCGTCCATAACGGCAAAGCTCTCGCGGCGACGGTCGTACTCATCACGACGGGCGCTCTCGTGCGAGACGCGCAAGATCAGCCCGGCAAGCATAAGCGATACGATAATCGACGAGCCGCCGTAGCTAATAAACGGCAGTGGTTTGCCCGTCATGGGAAACACATTGAGGATGCCCAGCGCATTGATCAAAAACTGCACCGCGAGAATGACTGCGGAACCCGATGCCATGAGTGCTCCGCGACGGTCCGTAGCCTGCTCGGCAATGCGAAACGCCGAGTAAATCAGCATCGCAAACACCAAGAAGAACAGCACGGTTCCGATAAAGCCAACTTCCTCGCCGATAATAGCCAAGATGTAGTCGTTATGCGCCTCAGGCAAATACGAGTACTTCATGGTGGAGTTGCCGATGCCACGGCCGAACAAGCCGCCCGAGGCAAACGCCATGATGGCAAGCGTGGCCTGATAGCCATCGCCATACTCGTCGGCCCAAGGGTTCAAAGCGACCTCGAAGCGCACCCTGCGGTACGGCTCCGCAATAAGGGCGATAACCAAGATGAGGGCGAGGGCAACGACAGGCACGATTATCAATCGGGCATCCATGCCGGCAAATAACGCCATACAGGCAATGGTCAGCAAGATGATCAAGACGGTGCCAAGGTCGGGCTGGATAAAAATCAAGAGGAGCGAAGGACCCAGACACCCCAGCATCTTGACGGCAAACTCGTTGATATTGCCCCCGGGCGAATAAAAGCGGTCGAGCATAATGGCGGAATACGAGATGGCAAACGGCTTTAAGAATTCCGACGGCTGAAATTGAACACCGGCGATATTCAACCAACGCGTCGCGCCACGGCTACCGCTGCCGACAAAGAACACGAGCAGCAGCAGACCGATCATAACGAAAAGGGCAACTTTGAGTGCACTCTCCTTAAAGCAGCTATCGGGCGCCAGGCGCGCAATAAATTCTAGAGCAGCCATGCCCACGATCGTAAACCCAAGCTGTCGAAACAGAAAATAGGTCGCCGAGCCATTCTCGTGCAATGCCTCGACCGATGACGCCGAGTACACCATCAGCAGACCAAAGCAAACCAAGCTAAACAGGCAGGCCATAAATATCAAACGGGGACGCATGATGCGGGCGGGGACGCCGGCAATATAGCGCTCACTGAACGTCTGCCCGCCGCGTCCGGAACGCGGCGTGCTGCGCTGCGAGGAAGCACGGTCCGAGTCGGGCCTCCTCATATCACTTCGGGGGCTCTCCTCTCTCACCGGCAACCCCTATTCCGTTTGCGATTTCGCTGCGGCGGCAAGCTGGGCCACGTAGTCTTTAAACACGCGGCCGCGCTCCTCGTAGCCCGAGAACTCATCGAACGAAGAACAGGCAGGAGAAAGCAGGATCACGTCGCCTCGGCTCGACAGCGAACGGGCAACGTCGACGGCGTCGCGCAGGTCGTCAGCCTGAGCAATATCAACGTCACCATCGACATCGGCCTCGTCCATAGCGGCGGTAAAGCGCTCGCGCGCATCGCCAAAGCAGACGACCGATCGCACGTTGTCCATGACAACGCGGGCAAAGGACTCGAGCGGCGTGCCCTTATCGTGGCCGCCGAGCAGCAAGATCACGTCGTCGTCGGGAAACGCCGTCAGGGCCTTCTCGACCGCATCGGTGTTCGTCGCCTTGGAATCGTTGACGTAGCGAACGCCGTCGATCTCGCCGCAGGGCTCCACACGGTGCTCGAGCGGCTGGAACGAGGTCAGGCCGCGGCAGACGCCGTCGACATCAGCACCGACGGCCAGGGCAGCCGTGGCAGCGCACAGGGCATTGATGACATTGTGATGTCCGGAGATTTTGAGCTCGGACGTGGCGATGAGCGGGGTCTCGACGCCCTTCAGACGCACGACCATCTTGCCATCGCGTACAAATGCGGCGTCCTCCCCATCAGGCTCGTCAAAAGCGACCTTGCAGATGCGACGGCCCGGAACATAGATATACTCATCGAACTCATGGATACCGGCGTCCTCGACGTCGATAACCACAAGGTCATCGTCAACCATGTTCTCGAACAGCTTGATCTTGGCGAGCGCATAGTTCTTATGGCTCTTGTGCCAGCCCAGATGGTCGGGGGTAATGTTGAGCAGCACCGCCGCGCGGGGGTGAAGCTCGGTCGTCGTTGCAATCTGATAACTCGAAAGCTCCGCTACAAACCACTCGTTATGCGCGCGGCCATCGATCTCGTTCACCGGAGGCTCACCGATGTTGCCGACAGCAACGCTCGCCTCGCCCGCTGCCTTAAGCAGGTAGTCGGTCAGCGACGTGGTGGTCGTCTTGCCGTTGGTGCCCGTAATGGCGATCCAGTTTTGAGGAGACAGGCGGTAGGCAAACTCGGGCTCACCCATGATCTGGGCAGCGTGATCGCGACCAGCCTTAAAGAATGCCGAGAACTCCGAGATGCCCGGGCATGTCACGCATACGTCGTAGGCTCCCTCTACCTGCTCGGTGCCATAGACAAACGACGCGCCCATAGCCTCGAGCGCACGCGTGGCGTCATTGGGCTCTGAGGTACCGCCGCCATAGACGGTAACGGCACTCACGCGCTCGGGGTGTGCAAGCGCCCAGCGAGCAACATCAAGACCGGACTTACCCTGGCCCAAAACGAGCAGGCTAAAGGAATCTGCAAGAGGCATGAAAAACCACTATCCCAACTGGAAGAACAAAGCGAGGCCCAGGGCACCAAATGCCGCGGCGACAATCCAAAAGCGAATGACAACCTTGGTCTCGGCCCAGCCCTTCTTTTCGAAATGATGATGAATGGGCGCCATGAGGAAGACGCGCTTATGCGTAAAGTGGAAGTAGACGACCTGAATCATGACCGACAAGGTCTCGACGATAAACAGGCCACCGATGATGAGCGAGACGACCTCCGTGTTGGTCATGATGGACGTGCAGGCAAAGGCTGCACCCAAGGCAAGAGAGCCGGTATCACCCATAAAGATGCTTGCGGGATAGCAGTTGAACCACAAAAAGCCCAGGCAAGCGCCAGCGCATGCGGTGCAGAAGATAGACAGGTTCACGTCGCCATGCAAAAACGCCATTGCGGCCATCGCGAGCATGGCGATCATGGAGGTACCGCCAGCAAGGCCGTCCAGGCCATCGGTCAGGTTCACGGCGTTAGAAAGACCGGCGATCATGAGCCAGCAAAAAACAATGTAGAGCCACGGGAACGAGAAGCCACAGATGGTGGTTGAAAGCACACCCAGGTCAATAGTCAGGCCGCCAGGGAAGCGAATCTCGGGGGCAACGCCGCACCAGTTGACGGCAAGCACGGTAAAGGTAACACAGATGATAGTTAGGCCGATCATCTTGGCGTGAGGCGTCAGGCCGAGCGAGCGGCCGTGCGTGACAGAAGTCAGGTCATCGATGAGACCAAGAACGCCGGTCGCCAGCGTGGCGAGCAGCACGAGCACGAGCTCGGTGGTGAGCTTGCCCATCAACAGGCACGTCAGCGAAACGGCGACCAGGATGACAACGCCGCCCATGGTGGGCGTGCCCTGCTTAATCAGGTGACGCTTGGGGCCGTCGGCACGGACTTGCTGTCCGATGCCTTCGACTTTGAGCAGCTTGATCCACCACGGCATAAGAAGCATCGCGATGGCAGCGGCGATACCGAGACCCAAAAAAGCCTGATACGTAGGATACGAGGGATTGCCGAACATGGGCTAGCACACACCTTCCACAAAGCGGTCGAGCTCAACAAAACGGGAACCCTTAACCAGTACGACGTCGTCCTTTTCGAGCGCGGCGCCCATACGGTCGAGCACCTGCTGATAATCGGCGAATACCTGGATACGGTCCTCGTCCATACCCATCATGCGAGCGGACTCGGCCATGAGGGCAGCGAGCTCACCGCCCACGCACGCCAGCATATCGAGCTTCTTAGCCGCGGCATAGGCGCCCACAAGCTCGTGCATGCGCGCGGCTTCATCGCCCATCTCGCCCATCTCGCCCAAGATTGCCATGCGCGAGCCGGAGCAAGACAGCGAGCACAGCAGATCGAGACCGGCAGCCATAGACTCGGCACTGGCGTTATAGGAGTCGTCGATGATGCGCGCACCGCTGGCGGCGCGCTTGATCTCCTGGCGATGACCGGTGATCGTCAGCCCCCTAAAGGCGGCATCGATCTGTTCCGGCGTCACGCCCAGGCGAATGCCGACTGCCGCTGCCTTTACGGCATTGGGGACAGACTGTGCGCCGGGAATGGCAAGCATGGTCTCGATGCGCTCGCCCGCGCCAAAATCGAGCGTAAAGACCGGACGGCCCTCGTCGTCGACGCGAATGTCGCGCGCGCAGACCTCATCATCATCCGAAACGCCGGCGAGCATCACATCAACGCCCGCGGGCGCGGCAAACGTATCGCGAATGAACGGGGTAAAGTCGTCCTCGCCGCCAAGCACAAGCAGCGGAGAGAAGTCATCGGCGGCACGCATACCCTGGACGATCTCGGACTTGGCACGCGCGATATTCTCACGGCTGCCCAAAATGCCGATATGCGAGGTGCCGATCTTGGTCACGATGGCGAGATTTGGATTGGCGGAACAGGACAGGCGCTCGATCTCGTGGAAATGGTTCATGCCCATCTCGAGCACCAGGACTTCAGTATCAGCTGGAGCAGAGAGCACCGTGAGTGGCATGCCGATCAAATTGTTGAAATTGCCCTTGGTAGCCCAGACGCGATAGCGCTTGGAAAGCACCGCGGCGAGCACATCCTTGGTCGTGGTCTTGCCGATCGAGCCGGTAATACCAATGACCAGACAGCCAAGCTGCGTGCGATAGGCATGTGCCAGGCGCAGCAAAAACTCCTCGGAATCATCCGTCAGTAGGACGGCGCAGTCCTTGTCCTGGGCAAGTGAAAGCAAGTCATCATCGGGCTCGCGGGTAAGCACGACCGCGCCGGCACCCGACTCGATAGCCCGAGGAGCAAAATCGTTTCCGTCGACCTTTTCGCCCGGGAAGGCGACAAAAATCGTCCCTTCCTCAACCTGGCGCGAGTCGATAACGCACCCGCGACAAACTCGATCGGTCTGCTCCGTCACGGTTCGGGCCCCTGTTGCGGCCGCGAGGTTGTTGACGGCGATCTCTATCATTGCAGCTCCCCTATAAACCTAATAATGCTACCGGCGTATTGTATCCCAGCGCCACTCATGCGTGGTGCAGGGCATGTGAACACCCTCTAGTTTAAACAATGAACGTACCAAATAGGACAACCCCCTACTTGGTGCGCGGGATACCCAAAACATCGAGCGCGTTGGCCATAATGCTCTGAAACGGAACAGCGGCGGCATCCGAGCCACTCGGCGTGCCGTCGAGCGTGATGTAGCACAGCACCTTGGGCGACTGAGCCGGGGCAAAGCCCATGAAGGAAGACATATAGTTCTCCTTGAGGTAGCCGCCGTTTTCGTCCGCTCGCTCCGCCGTACCGGTCTTGCCCGCCACGTCATAACCGTCCACGGCACCGCCCACGCCCATACCCTCGGACACAACCGTCTGCATGCACGATGTCACCTGAGAGGCGGCATCCTCAGAAATCGCACGCTCGCCATCGCCCCAGTCCTTCTCGTCGCCCTTGCTCGACTTATAGAAGTGCGGGGTCATCATCACGCCGCCGTTGGCGATACCGCCCACGGCACGTGCGATCTCAATCGGTGAGACAGACAGCGCCTGGCCAAAGCTCATCGAGCCCAGTGTGGCGCCATCGTACTGGTCGCGTTCCTTGACGATGCCCAGGCTTTCACCCGGAAAGTCGACGCCCGAACTATGACCGATGCCCCACTTATCCACATACGCGGCAAAGTCATCTGCACCGATTTTGCGCCCCACCAGGACAAAGCCCACATTGGACGAGCGGCGCATCATCTCGCGCACGTCCATGGTCATGGCGTAGTCGCGTTTGTCGGCGTCGGTTACGGTATCGTCGCCCACCTTGATGCTCGCCGGCACCTCAAACGACGTGCTCGAGCGCACGGCACCCACATCGAAGCCGGTGCCGGCAACGAGCGTTTTGAAAACCGAGCCGGGCTCGTAGGCATCGGTGACCAGGCGCAGGTTCATGTCCTCGGTCTTGGCGTTCTCCAAGTTGGTCTGATCGTACGTGGGATACGAGCACGCCGCCAGAATCTCACCGGTCGTGGGGTCCGTCACCAGGGCCGAGCCGTTCTTTGCCTTGGTCTTCTCGACCGCCTCGGCAAGGGCGTCCTCGGCCGCGCGCTGGATATTGACGTCGAGCGTCGTCACGATGTCCACGCCGTCAATCGCCGCCACCTTTTTATAGGCGCCGCCCGCGATATAGCTATCGTCTCTCGCTCGCTCGCGAACCAGCGAACCGTTCGTTCCGGTCAAAAGCTTGTTGTACTGTTTCTCGAGGCCCGTCAGGCCATCGTTATCCACATTCACCACGCCTAGCACCTGCGACGCCAGGTTGCCATAAGGGTATACGCGCTTCATGGCCTGCTCAAAGAGCACGCCGGGCAGATTCTTCTTCTCCAGCGCCGCGGCATCGTCCTCGTCCACCTGACGTTTGATATACACCCAGGAGCCATCCGACTCAACGAGCTCGCGGCAGGTCTTTTTATCGATTCCCGTGGCTTTGACCAGCGCCGATACCGTCTTGTCCACGTCCTCGACCAGCTGCGGGTTTACGGCGATATTGCGGCACTCGACCGACGACGTCAGTACGTTGCCGTTGCGGTCGTAGATCGTACCGCGTTTGGCATAGAGTGTCTGTGCGAGCAGGCGACGCGCGTCGGCGCGATCGCGCAGCTTATCGGCTTCCACGATTTGATAGTCGGCAAGGCGAAGAACACCCAGGCCCATACCAAACCCGATTATGCCCAAGACGGCATTGCGACGAGGCAGCGGCGTGCCCGTAAGCCATTCGGTCGACAAGCCCTTACGCGGCCTAGTGCTATGCATTTGAGGACCATTCGAGCCGCGGAGGCGCGACGCGGGGTCATTGCCACGGGACGGCCCGGCGTTGTAAGATGGCCGACCTGCTCCTTGATAACCAGAGCGTCCCCGCGAAGAGGGACGCCCAGAACCGCGATTCCCATCAGGACCGCGGTGATAGTCATTTGTCATACTCAGCTACCGTCTTGTTACTGAGCGGTCGCGGTCGCGCTGGCGCCCGCGGCTGCATCCTGCGAAAAATCAAGTGTAACGCTCTCGCTGGGCTCCACCATGCCATAAGCACCCGCAAGATCGCGAATGCGCGTATCGGCACCATAAACAGAGTGCATGACCTCAAGGTCAGAGCTCTCATCGGTCGCCTTCTCGAGCGTATTGGTAAGCTCGGCGTTGCTGTTGAGCACCTGGGCTGTAACGCCGGCAAGCGCCACGCGGGCGATGCCGATCGTCATGAAGATAGCCGCAATGATGCAAAACGTTTTAAGAACGCTCATGAAAACCGGACTTACCGCCTGGTTTGCCTGACGGCCCGCGCCCGTGTAGACATCAAAGCGCGGCGTGCGCTGCTCGCGGGGAGCAACGGGGGCCTGCGGTGCCTCACGGTAGGCGGGCATGGCGTTCATATCATAGGCGAGTGCTGCGTTTGAGGTGTTGTAGCCCATGATATGCCGCCTCCCATCCCGAGTACGTTAGTAGTGTGTTTAAGCTTCGTTTATGGTGCGAGCGGGAGGTCCAATATCGCGCGCGAAACGCTACAAGCGCTCCGCCACGCGGATTTTGGCTGATCTCGCCCGAGGGTTGCGCGCAACCTCATCGGGTTGGGCAACCAAGGGTTTGCGGGTGATGACCTTGAGTATCGGCACGTTGCCGCACACGCACACCGGAATCTCCGGCGGACACGTGCACCCCTGGCTCATCTCCTTAAAGTGGTTCTTTACGATACGGTCCTCGAGCGAGTGATACGAGATGACGCAGATGCGTCCGCCCGGGTTGAGCCACCTGGTGGCGGCGTCAAGCCCTCGCTCGAGCACATCGAGCTCGTGATTGACCTCGATGCGAATGGCCTGGAAGCTCTTCTTGGCCGGGTGTCCACCATGCCGACGAGCGGCAGCCGGAATGCCAGCCTTGATGATCTCGACAAATTGGCCTGTGGTTTCGATCGGTTCTTGCTCGCGACGGCGCACGATCTCGCGCGCGATCTGCGAGGCGAACTTCTCTTCGCCGTAGACGCGTAGAATCCGGGCGAGGTCGTGTTCGTTATAGGTGTTGATGACCTCAGCTGCGTTTAAGGTGTTATTACCCGGATCCATCCGCATGTCCAATGGGGCATCCTCGTTATACGAAAAGCCCCTGCCAGGGATATCGAGTTGCGGTGACGAAACGCCCAAGTCAAACAGGAAGCCATCGACCCCGGGCACCTCGGCCGAGCAAAGCAGCTCGTCCAAGTCGCCGAAGTTGCCCTTCAGCAGCCGGTGCGGGACGCCGGGAACCTCGCGGTCCAGACGGGCGCCAGCGGCCTCGAGGGCCATGTCGTCCTGATCGACGCCGAGCAAAAGACCCGTCTCCCCCACCTGCGCGGCCATCTTTACCGAATGACCGGCACCGCCAAGGGTGCAATCGCAGACCACGGAGCCGCTCTTGAGCTGCAGCGACTCAAGCACTTCGCCGAGCATGACAGGTTCATGCCGATATTCTTGTGTCAAGATCCCACGCTCCATCCGTTACTCGTGCCTTGCCCTTACGAGAAGAAGAGGTCCAGCAGGGCCTCGTCGTCATCGTCCTCATCGGCCGTAGCGCGGTCCCAAACCTCAAGGTGGTCGTAGTTACCCACAACCGTGACCTCGCGGTCGAGGTTCGCCTGCTTGCGGAGAGACTCAGAAAGACCGATACGACCGGCGCTGTCCACATCCATCGACGTAGTGCGCTTGTTGATCGCCCTCATGAGCTTCTGGTCGTTGATGTCACGCGGGTTAAAACCCTCGTGGCCCTCACGACCCGCGAAGAGTCCTTCGACCCACTTATCGAAGGCCTCGGCAGAGAACACGTACAGAGCATCGACATCCAGGGCTTTGAACACGCGAACGTGCTCTCCAAGCTCATCGCGAAGGGGTGCAGGCAGGGACAGACGACCTTTTGCATCGAGATTGCGCTCGTATGCACCCGTCATTCCCATGTGCGCCCTCCCCTCGGTTACTCAGATGGCACGTACGCGGGGAACCACCCCGCCTGTCGACGTCATTAATAATATGGGGAACTACCCCATTTTTCAACACCTTTCCCCACCTCTTCCCCCACTCCACCCCACCACTCCACCCCCTATATGTTGCAAAACACCCCCGAGCATATGTTCGAAAACACAATATGTTGTGTTTACAGCAAAGGAAGGATGCCACCTGTAGCACCCCTCCTTTCAACCTCAACCTTCAAGTTGACCTTGAGGCGATTTTTACGTCCCTTTACATGCCGTTCATATCGCCCCCAAACTCCCCCACCCACGGAACACACGACCCGCCCCCGGGACCCACCGGTGCGAAAAAGATGGGCCCCGGCCTGCACGAACGCGTACATCGCGCGTTCGTGCAGGCCGGGGCCGTCCCTCCATCTTCTATGGTGTTGTAACTAAAAGCGCAGGCCAGCGATGCGCTAACGATGTGCCAACGGGTGAGCCGCCAGGTAAACCTCGGTCAGTTGCGTGCGATCGACATGTGTGTAGACCTGCGTGGTCGATATATCGGCATGCCCCAAGATTTCCTGCAGCACGCGCAGGTCGGCACCCCCCGCGAGCATGTGGGTGGCAAAGGAGTGGCGCAACGTATGGGGATGGAGGCCCACCAGTCCCACCTGACGACCATAGCGCTCGCATATAACGTGAACGCCTTGGCGCGACAGACGACGTCCGTTTTTATTTAAAAAAACCGCCGAGGTCTCGGTTCCGCGAGCATGGGCCGCCAAGAGAGAACGTCCATCACATATATAGTGCGTCAGGGCACGTGCCGCGCTTCCCACCAACGGGGTCAGACGCTCCTTGGAGCCCTTACCGCGAACCAGCACAAAGCCGTCATCGACATGGATATCGCTCACATCGAGCCCCACCAGCTCGCTCACGCGCAAGCCGCACCCATAGAGCACTTCCAAAATGGCGTGGTCGCGCAGCCCCATCTCGCCCTCGGGAAAGTCTTGATCGAGCAGCGCCGAGACATCATCCACAGATAGGTACTCCGGTAAGCGCTCGGCCTTTTTGGGCAGCCGCAACGCTGCCGTCGGATTTTGGGCAACGGCCCCATCTCGCACCAAAAAGGCATGCAGGCCCTTCACGGCCGCAAGTGCACGCTCCACCGAGGCATCAGAATAGCCCCCGTCACGGCGCTCGGCGACAAAGGCTTCCACGACCTGGCGGGTAACCTCTTCAAAAGACGCAATGCCTGCCCGTTCTAAATAAGCACAGTACGTCGTCAAGTCGCGACGATAGGCCGTAATCGTGTTGCGTGCCAAGCCCCGCTCGACCGCGAGATAATCGAGATACTCCCCCGCCGCCACTGCGAGCGACGAGGGAGTAGCTTCGACATATTCCTTATTCGCCGGCACCTTTAGTCCGTAGCCATGTTCATGGGCGTCACCAGCAGGCGGTCAACACCCTCGTGCTGGCCAATCGAGGCGCGCACAAATTCACGGAACAGCGGCTGCGGGTTGGTCGGACGGCTCTTGAACTCGGGGTGAGCCTGGGTGGCCACATACCACGGATGCACGTCACGCGGCAGCTCGACCATCTCGACCAGACGCTCGTCGGGCGAAAGACCCGAGATAACCAAACCGGCGTCCTCGAGCTGGTCGCGGAAGGCGTTGTTGAACTCAAAGCGATGACGATGACGCTCGTAGACGAGCTCCTCACCATACGCCTCGCGAGCGAGGGTATCGGCGGCGAGCTTGCACGGATAGGCGCCCAGGCGCATGGTGCCGCCCTTCTCGGTCACGTCCTCCTGCGAGCTCATCAGGTCGATGACACTATACGGACCGTCCGGATCGAACTCGGAGGAGCTGGCGCCGGCAAGGCCAACGACATTGCGGGCGAACTCGCACACGGCGACCTGCATACCCAGGCAAATGCCCAGATACGGAATCTTATGCTCGCGGGCGAACTCGGCTGCGAGGATCTTGCCCTCCAGGGCGCGCTTACCAAAGCCTCCGGGAACCAAGATGCCCGAGGCATCGCCCAGTACCTCGGACACGTTCTGCTCGTCGAGGCTCTCGCCATCGACCAGCTGTACGTCCACGTGACGATCGTAGAACACGCCCGCATGGTGCAGGGCCTCGATAACCGATAGGTAGGCATCGGGCAGCTGCGTATACTTGCCCACGACGGCGATCTTGACCTTGTCGGCGTGATGGTTGGCATGGTTCTGCTTACGCAGGAACTCATTCCACTCGCTCATGTCGCGCTCGCGCGGGTCCAGACCCAAACGCTCGCAAATGCGCAGGTCAAAATCTTGCTCGGCAAGCAGCTGCGGCACGTCGTAGATGCTCGCGCAGTCCTCGTTGGTAAAGACACAGTCGGTGTCGACGTCGCAGAAGCTTGCAATCTTGCCGCGAATGGCGTCGTCAATATGGTGGTCGGAGCGCAGCACGATGATATCGGGCTGGATGCCAAAGCTGCGGAGCTCCTTAACGGAGTGCTGCGTCGGCTTGGTCTTGACCTCGTGAGCGGCGGCGATATAGGGGACGAGTGATACGTGGATGTAGCAGACGTTCTCGGGACCGGCCTCCTTGCGGTACTGGCGGATAGCCTCCACAAACGGCTGCGACTCGATGTCGCCGATCGTGCCGCCCAGCTCGGTGATGACCACGTCGGATCCAGTCTGCTCCTCGATGCGGCGGAACTTGTCCTTAATGGCGTTGGTGACGTGCGGGATCACCTGCACGGTGCCACCCAAAAAGTCGCCGCGGCGTTCGCGGGCGATAAGGCTCTTATAGATAGCGCCGGTCGTAAAGTTGGAATCGCGGGTCAGGTTCTCGTCAATAAAGCGCTCGTAGTGGCCCAGGTCCAGGTCGGACTCGTAGCCGTCCTCGGTCACGAAGACCTCACCATGCTGGAACGGGCTCATGGTGCCGGGGTCGACGTTCAGATACGGGTCGGCCTTTTGCATCGTTACCTTGTAGCCGCGTGACTTGAGCAGACGGCCCAGCGAGGCCGCGGTAATACCCTTGCCCAGGGACGAAACCACGCCACCGGTTACGAACACATGCTTGGTCATATTGAGTTACCTGCGCTTCCCGTAGAAGTTGTCCATACACATCTTACGGGTCTTCATTGTAATACTCGAACCGCAAACCGTTCGCATCTTTTCTCGCGCGCGCTCGCATTTCTCAATCTCGAAACAAAACGCCGCCCGTGTGGCCGGACGGCGTCGATTTGACTGAGACTGCACACTGCTATCGATCGGCATCAACGTCCTGCAGCATGTCCTGGACGAGCATACCGTCGCGGACGCCCTTGAGGTACCACTCGCCGTGCGCCGTGAGGCAAATGCCATTTGCAAGCTGGCCACCGTCATCGTTGTAGCGCGAAACGACCTCGATGATATCCTCGGATTCCAGGCGCTCGATTGCCGCGCGGGCGCGATACGGCGACACCCCCACGCGCTCGGCAAGCGTTTTGCGCGAGAAGCCATAGAATCCGCCGGCGTCTTTGGACTGCTGCGCGATCTCCATCAGCACCAGTACCTCGACACGCTTCATATCGTTGACACTCGCACGACCCTTGCCCGCCATGGCAGCCTCCTCAAACCGAGCACGGGCATCGCCTGCACCGTGCGCGACCGGCACACCCCACGATGGCCGGCGACATCCATCATGCGGCATCCCCCGCAAAGGATGAAACAGTTAGCGTTATTGGTTATTGTATACCGCACAAATCGCTTATAGGCAGGTAAACGGGCTGTTTTTAGATTTAACGAAGGCCTCGTTGATAAAAGGAGCACAGCGGATGTATACCCGCTGCGCTCCGTTCAGACCAATTATCTCGATTAGCGGTGGAAGAACCCACGGCGTTCGAACTTGGGCTCGCAGCACACATTGATACCCAGCTTGCGCAGCACCGTCTCGTCCGTCGGAGAGATGATCACGCTAAAGAAAGCATCGCAGCCGCGCAGCTGCTCCAGGCCCGAAAGGACGCGGGCGGCCGTCTCACTCGTAGCCGAGGTGATCGAGAGCGCCATAAGCGTCTCGTCGGTATGCAGGCGCGGGTTTTTGCTGCCCAGGAAATGCGTCTTGAGCTTGCTGATGGGCTCAATCGCCTCATCGCTGATGACCTCGAGCTCAAGATCGACGCCCGAAACATGCTTAAGCGCATTCATGATGAGCGAACTTGCGGCGCCCAGGCGCGTGGAGGTCTTGCCGGTCACCACGGAGCCATCGGGCATAACCATGGCGCCCACGGGACCACCCGTCAGCTGCTCCCTGGTAAGGGCGGCCGAGCGCGCCGGCGAGTAGTTCTTATCGATGCCGGCTTTCTTCATAATGAGCTTGAGGCGGTCGACTTGCTCGTCACCCACGCCGGTGCGGCGCACGTTTTCGACCGCGGCAAAGTAGCGGCGGACAATCTCCATCTTGGAGGCATCGCGGCATGCATCATCATCGGTAATGGCAAAGCCGACCATGTTGACGCCCATGTCCGTGGGGCTCTGGTAGGGACTCTCGCCCAGGATTTTCTCCATCAAGGCATGGACCACCGGGAAGGCCTCGACATCACGGTTGTAGTTGACCGTAGTCTTGTTGTAGGCCTCCAAGTGGAAGGAGTCGATGATATTGGCATCGTCGAGGTCCGCCGTGGCCGCCTCGTAGGCGATGTTGACCGGATGCGTGAGGGGAAGGTTCCAGACCGGGAAGGTCTCGAACTTGGCATAGCCGGCAGCGGTGCCGTGTTTGTGCTCGTGATAGAGCTGCGACAGGCAGGTTGCGAGCTTACCCGAGCCAGGACCCGGCGCGGTGACCACAACGAGCGGACGGGTGGTCTCGACAAACTCGTTCTTGCCGTAGCCGTCATCGGACACGATCAGATCGACGTCGTGGGGATAGCCCTCGATGGGATAGTGCAGCTTGGCGGGAATGCCGAGCGCGTTTAGGCGATTACGGAAGACGTCAGCGGCGGGCTGGCCAGCGTACTGGGTGATGACCACGGCCGCGACAGCAAAACCATTGCCGCGGAACAGGTCGACCAGGCGCAAGACGTCCTCGTCATAGGTAATGCCCAGGTCGCCACGGGCTTTATTCTTCTCGATGTGGTTCGCGTTGATCGCGATGATGACCTCAACGTCATCGGCAATGCTCTTGAGCATGCGGAACTTGCTGTCCGGTTCAAAACCCGGCAGCACGCGACTCGCGTGATAGTCGTCAAACAGCTTGCCGCCAAACTCCAAATAGAGCTTGCCGCCAAACTGCGAGATGCGCTCCTTAATATGAGCGGCCTGCAGCTCGATATACTTCGCGTTGTCGAAACCTTGGCGCATGTATGGCTCCCGTCCCGTTTCCATTTAATGTCCTAGGCGATTATAACGGAGCAGACCCTCCCCCACGCACTTCCCCTGCACCAACAAAGGGAATGTCGCAGGTTGAGCATAAGTCAGCGAGAGTCCACCAAAGCGAGCAAGGTGACGTGAAAGAGGATGGCATGGTGCAAAGTAACCTGACACCTTTGCACCAACAAGAGAAAAGTCCCAGGTTGAGCATAAGTCAGCGAGCGACGTCCAGGACGTACAATTTGTCATTCTGGGCGGCGCGCAGCGTCGACTGGTTGCGCGGTTCGTAGAACCGCGCAACACAAGAGCGCCCCCTCCCGCGCACGGAACGGGAGGGGGCTAAAGGTAGGAGTCTACCGGTGGGTTGATCCCACCGGACAGACGATGACCAGGTGATCCTTTACAGGATCGTCAAGGTTTCCGTGGGGTACCCGTTGGGTACTTAGAGCATCACGCAGGCGACGGTCAGGATGATGGCGCAGACGACGGAGAGCGCGACGATGAGCTTAAGGGCAAACTTGAGCCAGGTCGTCCACTCGATCTTGGCCAGGGCGAGACCGCCCATGATGGCACCGGAGGTCGGGGTGAACAGGTTCACGACACCGATGGCAGAGGAGAAGATCATGACCATGACCTCAGGCGAGAAGCCGAGCTTAACAGCCAGCGGTCCCATGATGGGCATGGAAACGGTGGCCATACCGGAGGTCGAGGGGATCAGGAAGGACAGGCCGAAGTAGACGAGGAAGCTCATGGGAGCGAAGATCACGCCGGACAGGCCAGCCAGGGCCTTGGCGGCAGCGTCAAGGACGTAGACGTCGAGGCCGGTGTTAGCCATGAGGACGGAGATACCACGGGCGAGAGCGATGACGAGGACAACGGACATCATGTCGGCAGCGCCGGTGATGAAGGTGTTAACGATCTGCTTCTCGGACAGGCCACCGATGATACCGATCAGGACGGCCATGAGGAAGAACCAGGTGGAAGCCTCGTCGAAGTACCACTGGCCAATGGGCAGGCCGGTGATCAGGGCAGACCAGCCCTGAACGACGGCGTTACCGTCGGCATCGTAGACAGCGCCAGCGTCAAAGAAGTTGGCGACGCCCTCGTTGAGGTCGGCCAGCGGGATGAAGCCGACGATCATGACGACGAAGGTGAAGGCAAAGGCGATCAGAACACCCTTCTGACGACCGGTGAGCTTGACCTCCTTGTGGACCTCGGAAGCAGCCTTGCCGTGAGCCTCTTCGGCGTCCTTGAGCTCCTGCATCGAGAGGATGGTGGAGCCCTTGTCGGCCTTGACCTTCTTGGCATAGTTCATCACGAAGACGATGGACATGGCGGTGGTAACAATCCACAGGACGGCACCGAGGCCGATGATGATGGACTGATTCACGGCAATGTCAACGCCAGTCAGAGCGTCGACGGCAGCGCCGACGGCGAACGGGTTAACCGTGGAACCGAGGCAGCCGCAGCCAGCGCCGAGCAGGACGGTAGCGGCGCCGACCATCGGGTCGAAGCCAGCAGCCATCATGGTAGCGGCGAGCAGGGCGTAGAAGGGAACGGTCTCCTCGCACATACCATAGGTGGTACCACCGAGGGAGAAGATGAGCATCAGCACGGGAATGAGCATGATCTCGTTGCCCTTAAGCTTCTGCACCAGAACAGCAATGCCGTTGTCCAGGGCGCCGGTCTCGGTCATCATGCCGAGGAAGCCGCCGAGGATCATAACGAAGAGACAGACGGGCAGAGCGTCAGCGAAGCCCAGAATCGGGGCGGTGCAGAAATCGCTCAGACGGGCGGCAGTAACCTCGCCGCCGGACGTGCCGGAGACGATAACAGTAATCACTGCAACAATTGCCAGCAGAGCAAGAAGAATGGTGAACGATGAAGGCATACCGCGCTTTTTCTTAGCGGTCTCAGTCATAGTTCTCATCCCCCCTTCATAAATCATTTACTGATCTCGCCCGAAGCGGCTCTTCCGTGCCGTGCCTGCCGCTTGATGCGAGATTATTACCAGATAAAACCGCTCGGGGTGTGCAGCAATACACCCCGAGCGAGATGCTAGATGCTCTTACTTGAGCGTGGCGTACATGACAGCCTTGATGGTGTGCATGCGGTTCTCGGCCTCGTCGAAGACCTTGGAAGCGGGGCTCTCGAAGACCTCGTCGGTGACCTCCTGCTCGGTGATGCCGAACTGCTCGCACTTCTCGGCGCCAATGGTGGTGTTGGTGTCGTGGAAGCTGGGCAGGCAGTGCAGGAAGATAGCGCCCGGGTTGGCCATAGCCATGACCTCGGAGGTGACACGATACGGGGTGAGCTGAGCGATGCGCTCGGCCCAGACCTCGTCGGGCTCGCCCATGGAGACCCACACGTCGGTGTAGATAACGTCGGCACCGGTGACGCCGTCCTTGACGTCGGTGGTCAGCTTGATGGTGCAGCCGTTGGCCTCGGCGATGGGCTTGCAGGCCTCGATGACGTCGTCAGCGGGCATGCACTCCTCGGGGCCGCAGGCCACGAAGTTCATGCCGAGCTTGGAGCATACAACCATGAGGGAGCGAGCGACGTTGTTCTTGCAGTCGCCCATGAAGACGAGGGTCTTGCCCTTGATGTCGTAGTTGAAGTTCTCCTGAACGGTCAGGATATCGGCGAGCATCTGGGTGGGATGCCACTCGGTGGTCAGGCCGTTCCACACGGGCACGCCGGACTTAGCGGCGAGCTCCTCGACGTCGTCCTGGGCAAAGCCACGGAACTCGATGCCGTCATACATGCGGCCGAGAACGCGGGCGGTGTCCTCGATGGACTCCTTCTTGCCCATCTGGGACGAACCGGGATCGAGGTAGGTGACGCCCATGCCCAGATCCATGCCGCCGACCTCGAAGGCGCAGCGGGTACGAGTGGAGGTCTTCTGGAAGAGCAGAACGATGTTCTTGCCCTCGAGATAGCGGTGAGGAACGCCAGCGCGCTTCATATCCTTGAAGTTCTTGGAGAGCTTGAGCAGGTACTCGATCTCCTCGGTGGTGAGGTCGAGAAGCTTGAGGAAGCTACGGCCGGAGAGGTTAACACCCATGGTTCGAATCCTTTCGAAGAAATGAATTACGTAAGTATTAGTGTTGCCCGTTTGACGGGCGAAACCGGTGCGGTTGTAGGGGGACCGCACCGGAAACGGAAAGACTTAGAGGTCCTCGCGCCAGAAGGGCATGCTCATGCAGCGCGGGCCGCCGCGGCCGCGGGAGAGCTCGGCGGAGGGCACGACGAGAAGGTCCAGGCCCTCCTTGTACAGCACGTCGTTGGTGACGGTGTTGCGGGCGTAGACGCAGATCTTGCCGGGCTCGACGCACAGGGTGTTGGAGCCGTCGTTCCACTGCTCGCGGGAGGCCGCGATCGGGTCGCCGCCGCCGCAGGGGATCAGCTTGACCTGGTCGACGCCGGTGGCGTCCTCCAGGACGTGCTCGAGGGTGTCCTCGATCAGGCGGATGTTCACGTCGCCCGGGTTCTTGCCGGCGGTCAGCTCGTAGACGCGCAGGGTGCCCATGATGGCGGGGTGGATCGTGAACTTATCGACGTCGATCTGGGTGAAGACCGTGTCGAGGTGCATGAAGGCGCGCGAGACCGGGATGTCGAAGGCCAGGATGCGCTCGACCTTGGAGTCGGAGTTCCAGAAGATGTTCTGGGCCATGATGTCGATCGCGGCGGCCTGGGTGCGCTGGGAGATGCCGACGGCGAGGGTCTTCTCGTTGATGTTCAGCACGTCGCCGCCCTCGGTGTGGAACTGGCAGTCGCGGCGGAAGTACAGCGAGACGTCCTTGTAGTCGGGGTGGTACTTGAAGATGTACTTGCCGTACAGGGTCTCGCGGTTGCGGGTGACCGAGTACATGCGGTTGAGGTTGACGCCCTCGCCGACGACCGCGAACGGGTCGCGGGTGAAGTAGAGGTTGGGCATCGGGTCGATGATCAGGTCGGACTCGGACTCGGAGTTGACCAGGGAGTCGAGGGTCGTGGACGCCGTGAGGGGCATGTCGATCTCGGCCTTGGTCATGCCGGCCATGGTCTTCTTGACGAACTCGAGGTTGTCCTCGATGGAGTCCAGCTTCTCGCGGACGATCTGCGGCATGTGCTGGCCGCGGATGCCGGCCTCGGCGATGTACTGGTCGGTGAACTCGGCGCGGGCGCCGGGGACCTGGTCGAACACCTCAGCGACGAGGTTCTCCAGATAGAGGACCTCGACGCCCTGGTCCCTCAGGATCTGGGCGAAGGTGTCGTGCTCCTGCTGTGCGACCTCCAGGAACGGGACGTCGTCGAACAGGAGTCGCTCGAGCTCGTCGGGCGGCAGGTTGAGGAGCTCGTCGCCGGGACGGTGCAGGCAGACCTTCCTGAGCTTGCCGATCTCGGAAGGCACGTGCAGACCTTTCGTCATGGCCTCCTACCTTTCTTTCGGGCCCCTGTCAGGGCCGATTCGTTAGCGCCCCTCCGTGTGAGGCGTTATTGCTGACGACATATTTATATCCAAAATCAGCCCATACTTCCACCTTGCCCCCGAACGGTTTTTTATAGGGGGTGAACGGCATACACATATACTTCACGCATGGCACACTTTGATTTAATAAAGTTTATTTACGTGCTTAAACGCGTTTTCAATCCAAATACCAAATGGAACTTAACTTTATTAAACCACCCTCAAATTGCATATTTCTAATAAAGCTATGAATAGAATTAGCGATTCATACCGCGTCTCAACCATTTTCATTTTTATTCAGAAAAAAGTTTGTCCTATTCATTTTCTGATTACAAGTTACCGTTTACCAGATGCTTGGTACCGTTCACCGGAAGCTCAGTATAAGGCCCAGCGAATATCGGCTCGCCCTACTGTCTCATTTGTAACAACTTGACTTCTCGGTATAGAAAAACGGACCCGATCCCCTAGGGAAACAGGTCCGTTTTCGATTATCGTCGGCCAATTTGAATACGGCCTTCGAAAGGAGCCGGGATCCTAGCAATCGAACTCCGCCAGGGCCTCTCCCAAAAGCCTTAAGCCCTCGCGAAGAACGTCCTCGCTCGCGCAGTAACCCAGGCGTGCACCGCAAGGAAGCTCAAAGCGGCCACCGGGAACCAACAGCACTCCCCTCTCGGCCAGCAGGCGCTTGCAGAACTCCTCGTCATCCTCGGGAATGTCCAGCTGGATAAACGAGGTGGACACGCCCTGCGGGGCCGTCCAGGAGACACGGTGCTGCGTGTCGATCCAAGCCTGCGCGACATCGCGGTTGCCAAACACGATCTTGCGGTTGCGCTCGAGGATCTTGTCCTTGTGCTCGAGCACATAAGTCGCCAGGGCGTCGTTGAACACGCCGCCGCAAATCATGGTGTAGTCGCGGTAGGTGCGAATGCGGTTAGATACCTCTTCGTCTGCCACAACCCAGCCCACGCGGGCCGCAGGCGTCGAATAGGTCTTGGACACCGAGTTGGTGACGATGGCTTTCTCGTACACATCGGCCATCGACATAAAGTCCTCGGTGTTCTCAAGCGGCAGGTACACCTCGTCGCACAGCACATAGGCGCCAACCGAGCGGGCAATCTCGGCAATCTGGCCGAGCGTGTCGGCATCGAGCACCGTTCCGATGGGGTTCGATGCGTTGTTGATGCAGATGAGCTTGGTATTGGGACGCACCAGGCACTTGAGCTCCTCGATATCGGGCCTCCAGCCAAGCTCCTCGCGAAGCTCCCAGTACTCGACCTCGGCACCCAGCGTACGCGGAATCTCGTAGAGCGGCGCGTAGGTGGGCCACTCGGCGATGACATGGTCGCCAGGCTCGACCACGGCCATAATGGCGTTAAGGTTGGCGCCCGTGCAGCCGTTGGTCTGCAGAATGTGGTCGGGATTGACCTCGCGACGATACAGCTTGGCGACCTCCACCTTAAAGTCGGGCGAGCCCTCGATCCAGCCGTAGTTCATCTTCTCGCGGTCCAGGCGCTCGTAGAACGTGGCACCATCTTGATCGTCGAGCGCGCGCAGCTCGCCCATGGTAAGCGAGGAGATCGTCGACTGGGCGATATCCCACGTAGCGCTCTTCTCCCAAACGTTAAGCCATTCCTCAACGCCGATTGTCTTGATATCCATGACTTAGCTCCGATCGTTAGAACACGGGGATGATGCCGGCAAAGGTCATGGGAATCGAGATGATGCCCAGAATGGCGATAACGACCGCGCAGACAACCTGGCCCTTGCCCATAGTCTGTCCGGACTCGGAGAGCGCCTTGCGATAGAACAGGAAGCCGGGGATATAACCCAGGCAGGCCAGCAGCAAGAAGCCCCAGCCGGTAAAGAGCACGCCCACGACCTGGAACACCAGGGCAAGGACGCCGATGAGGACTTGCCCCATCTCGCCGCGCTCGCGGGAGAACTTGACCTGGTACGCCGCAGCGTAGGCCCAGGTAACGACGATGGTCACGGTGCACATGGAGATGGCGAAGGTGTAGGCATCGGCGGCAAACGTAGCGATGATGATGAACGCCTCGGTCAGGGCACCGACGATGATCAGCGCCATCTGCGGGGCGCCCTTGGTGTTAACCTCGCCCCACGACTTGGGCAGCAGGCCGTGATCGGCCATCATCGAGGAAACCTCGGCGGGAAGCATGGTAAAGGAGAGCCAGGAGCCGCACACCGAAATGATGATGGCCCAAGAGATGAAGGCGCCGCCCCAGCCGGGAGCAAGCTGCTCAAATACGGTGATGGTAGCGGGCTTGGGAGCCGCAACCAGGTCGGCGTAGTCCACAACGCCATACGGGATAACGGAAGCGCCGATATAGAGGGCGAGCAGCACGACAAGGCCGATGATGGTGGCGGAGCCGACCTCGCTCTTGCGCTTAGCGCGACCGGACATGACCGAAGCGCCCTCGACGCCGATGAAGACCCACATCATGATGAGGATGCACTGCGTGACCTGATTGGCTACGCTTCCGAGCTCAACATCGTTCGCGGCGATGATCGTGGCATTGCGAGCGGCGGTGCCCCAGAAGTCAGCAGTAAAGACGCCGGCGTTAAAGGCAAAGCAGGAGAACGCAATGAACAGCAGGATGGAGGCAATCTTGATGACCATGACGATCGCGTTGAAGACCGCAGCGCTCTCGACGCCGCGGATGACCAGGAAGGTGATGCCCCACAGGACAAGCGACACAACAACGACGCCGACGACGGCGGGGTTACCGGTCGCAGGGTCCGAGAACACGCCCGGCAGAATCGTGCCCAGGCAGTAATCGGAACCCAGAACCTGGGCAATCATGGTGCCAAAGCCGACATTGCCGAGCCAGGCCGAAAGCCAATAGCCCCAACCGGAAATAAATCCGTGGAAGGGGCCAAAGCCCTCCTCCGCATAGGCGCAGGCGCCGTCGAGATCGGGGCGCTTGGAGCCGATGTTGGCAAGCGAGAGCGCCAGCATCAAAAAGCCCAGGCCGCAAACGACCCACGCGACGAGCGCGGCGCCAGGGGAAGCGACATTAGCGAGCTGACCGGTAAGGGCAAACACGCCCGTGCCAATGCAGGAAGAAACGACCATGCCGACAAGGCCAAAGAAGCCGACACCGTTGGGGTTGTCGACGTGACTATCTTTAGACATAACGGTCACCTTATCTGTTGTTAAATTGGCGTCATTAAACAAATTTGGGGCGGTGCGAAAGATCCGCACCGCCCCAATGGGAGACATCTAATGGCAGTTAGACGTTTGTTTTAAGACCTGTACGGGTCTTTGAAAACCTTAGAGGTCCTCGCGCCAGAAGGGCATGCTCATGCAGCGCGGGCCGCCGCGGCCGCGGGAGAGCTCGGCGGAGGGCACGACGAGAAGGTCCAGGCCCTCCTTGTACAGCACGTCGTTGGTGACGGTGTTGCGGGCGTAGACGCAGATCTTGCCGGGCTCGACGCACAGGGTGTTGGAGCCGTCGTTCCACTGCTCGCGGGAGGCCGCGATCGGGTCGCCGCCGCCGCAGGGGATCAGCTTGACCTGGTCGACGCCGGTGGCGTCCTCCAGGACGTGCTCGAGGGTGTCCTCGATCAGGCGGATGTTCACGTCGCCCGGGTTCTTGCCGGCGGTCAGCTCGTAGACGCGCAGGGTGCCCATGATGGCGGGGTGGATCGTGAACTTATCGACGTCGATCTGGGTGAAGACCGTGTCGAGGTGCATGAAGGCGCGCGAGACCGGGATGTCGAAGGCCAGGATGCGCTCGACCTTGGAGTCGGAGTTCCAGAAGATGTTCTGGGCCATGATGTCGATCGCGGCGGCCTGGGTGCGCTGGGAGATGCCGACGGCGAGGGTCTTCTCGTTGATGTTCAGCACGTCGCCGCCCTCGGTGTGGAACTGGCAGTCGCGGCGGAAGTACAGCGAGACGTCCTTGTAGTCGGGGTGGTACTTGAAGATGTACTTGCCGTACAGGGTCTCGCGGTTGCGGGTGACCGAGTACATGCGGTTGAGGTTGACGCCCTCGCCGACGACCGCGAACGGGTCGCGGGTGAAGTAGAGGTTGGGCATCGGGTCGATGATCAGGTCGGACTCGGACTCGGAGTTGACCAGGGAGTCGAGGGTCGTGGACGCCGTGAGGGGCATGTCGATCTCGGCCTTGGTCATGCCGGCCATGGTCTTCTTGACGAACTCGAGGTTGTCCTCGATGGAGTCCAGCTTCTCGCGGACGATCTGCGGCATGTGCTGGCCGCGGATGCCGGCCTCGGCGATGTACTGGTCGGTGAACTCGGCGCGGGCGCCGGGGACCTGGTCGAACACCTCAGCGACGAGGTTCTCCAGATAGAGGACCTCGACGCCCTGGTCCCTCAGGATCTGGGCGAAGGTGTCGTGCTCCTGCTGTGCGACCTCCAGGAACGGGACGTCGTCGAACAGGAGTCGCTCGAGCTCGTCGGGCGGCAGGTTGAGGAGCTCGTCGCCGGGACGGTGCAGGCAGACCTTCCTGAGCTTGCCGATCTCGGAAGGCACGTGCAGACCTTTCGTCATGGCCTCCTACCTTTCTTTCGGGCCTTACTGGCCGAATGTATCAGTGCCCCTCCATATGGGACGCTGCTTGCTGACAGCTCTAGTTATATCCAATTTCCATCCGCAATGCCACCTCGCCCCCGAACGGTCAGCAAAGTACGATGAACGGTATATCGCATATGATTTCCCATGATGCACTTCAGTTTCGTAAAGCAGATTTTCCTAGGTAAACGTTATTTTTCTAGGAAATCAAGATTGAACACTCAAAGTTATCCATGATTCAAAATTGCATAGCGAAAACGGTTTTCTGCATATAAATGCCGCTTGCTCTCGATTCAACCTACATTCGATTATATTCAGCTTGTTATCATTCTTATTCATATATTCTCACCAGTTGAGTGAGGATATAGATCGCTTGCTCAATGCAACGGACGTTAGCTCTTCGGTTCGTTAGCGTTAGAAGTAGGTAAAGATACCGTTCGCGCGATACGCCCGTGCCATAGGTCGACTAAATTGAGACAATAGAGAACAGTGTTAGGCTACCGTCCCCTGTAGGGACTGAACGGACAGATGCATATGCCGAGCAAAATCGAAAAGAAGCAAAAGGCCGCTAAGCTGCGCAAGCCGCCGCGCGACTTCTCGTACACGCAAAATCGAGAGCTCAGCTGGCTGCGCTTTGACAACCGCGTGCTCGATGAGGCCTTCGATGAGTCCGTGCCGCTGTTCGAGCGCCTTAAGTTCGTCTCGATCTTCGAGTCCAACCTCGACGAATTCCTTATGGTACGCGTGGGCGGCCTGTCCGACCTGGCAGAACTCAAAAAACAGCCTGTCGAAAACAAGAGCAATATGACCGCCTCCGAGCAGGTCGATGCCGTCATGGCAGAGCTGCCCGGGCTCCTTACCCGCTGGGAGTCGATCTTTAAGAGCATCGAGGGCAATCTCGACACTCTGGGCGTTCACCGCGCCCGCATCGATTCACTTACGCCCGAGGAACATACCTTTGTAACCCGTTACTTCCAGGCCTACGTATCGCCGGTCATCTCGCCGTTGGTCATCGACCCGCGCCACCCCTTCCCCAACCTGCGCAACGGCGCGCTCTATCTGGCTTGTGGCCTGGACGGCGTCACCGACGAGGAGAGCCTGCTGGGCCTGATCGAGATTCCCGCCTCGATGAACCGCGTGGTCGAGATCCCCTCGCCCACCGGCACCTACTCCTACATCTTGCTCGAGGACGTCATTCTCGCCTGTCTGGATAGCTGCTTTGGCTCGTATAAGCCGCTGGACCGCGCGCTGATCCGCGTCACTCGCAATGCCGATATCGACCCGGACGGCGAGGGCGTCGAGGAGGAAGAGGATTATCGCCAGCACATGAAGCGTATCCTCAAGAAGCGCCTGCGTCTGCAGCCGGTGGTACTCGCCGTCTCGGGCTCACTCGAAAAAGCAACGCTCAAGACTATCCGCAAGGCGCTCGAGCTCTCGCGTCGCTCGGTTTTTACCTGCGATATCCCGCTCAACCTGGGCTATGTCTTTGGCATTGAGGGCAAGATTCCCGAGCACCTCCGCAACGAGCTGCTCTTTACGCCGTTTAAGCCGCAGCCCAACCCCACCATCGATATGACCCGCTCCATCCGCGAGCAGGTGCTGCAGCACGACAAGCTGCTCTTTTACCCTTACGAGGCCATGAACCCGTTCTTGGACCTGGTGCACGAGGCCGCCTACGACCCCGAGTGCATCTCGCTGCGCATCACGCTCTACCGCGTGGCCAAACAAAGCCGCCTGTGCGAGTCGCTCATCGATGCGGCCGAGAACGGCAAAGAAGTCACGGTACTCATGGAGCTCCGCGCCCGCTTTGACGAGCAAAACAACATCGAATGGGCCGAACGTCTGGAAGAGGCGGGCTGCACCGTCATCTACGGCTCCGAGGGCTTTAAATGCCACTCAAAGATCTGCCAGCTCACCTATCGCGAGGGCATGGCGCTTACCCGTCTGACGCTTTTGGGCACCGGCAACTTTAACGAGAAGACGGCCAAGCTCTACAGCGACTGTATGCTCATGACTGCGCATCCCGGCATCGGTGAGGACGCCAACCTGTTCTTCCGCAACCTGTCGTTGGGCAACCTGCGCGGCGACTACCGCTTTCTGGGCGTGGCGCCCGTGGGCCTCAAGCCGCTCATCATGCGCGGCCTGGACCGCGAGATCCAGCGCGCCCTCGTTGGCGAGCCCGCCCGCGTGTTCTTTAAGCTCAACTCGCTCACCGACCGCGAGGTCATCGATAAGATCGCCGAGGCATCGTGTGCAGGAGTCCGCGTGGACATGATCATCCGCGGTATCTCGTGCCTCAAGCCCGGTGTTCCGGGCAAGACCGAGAACGTGCACGTGCGCTCCATCGTCGGACGTTTTTTGGAGCATGCGCGCGTTTACGCTTTTGGCGTGGACTCGGACATGATCTATCTAAGCTCGGCCGACATGATGACGCGCAACACCGAGCACCGCGTGGAGATCGCCTTCCCCGTGCTCGACCCCACCTGCCGCGCCCTGGTGCACGAGTACATGGGCATGCAGCTGCGCGACAACGTGAAGGCACGCAGCCTGACGAGTGACGGCACCTGGGTTCCCGTGGAGCGCAGAGAGGGCGAGAAGCCCTTCAACTCGCAGGAAGCTCTGCTGGAGCGTGCCTATCGCAACGCCGAGGCCGCCGCGCAGCAGCGCGCACAGGAAAAGGAGCACGCGGCCGAGGAAGCTATTCGAGCCGAGGTTGAACGCGAGGCAGTTGTCGAGCCCATTGCCGAGCCGGAAGCTGTTGCCAAGGCAGAACCCGCGCCCGCATCCCAGCCCGAGCCCGAACCGCAGCCGGCCGCACCCGAGGTCCAGAAGGTCCAGGCAACCGTCATAGAGCCTGAGTCCGAGCCTGCCCCTCGGCCCCAACCGCAGGCGACCAAGCCCGCGTCCGAGAAGAACGCCCGCCGCGAGAAGCCCACTGGCAAGACCAAGGCCATCGAGCGCCATCGCCCCGGTCGCGTGCGCATGGGACTGGGTCTGATCGGCCTAGGTCTTAAGACGCTCATTACCGGCAAGACGAAATAGACGTTTGTAGAAGCGCCCCGTATTTGAGGAATGCCCCAGATACGGGGCGCTTTTCCCTGCTACCATGGTTGCGGACAAAACCGCGAATGACAGGCAGGAATATGAAGCTCACCATAGAATCGATGACCTACGGCGCCGACGGACTGGCGCACGCCGACAACGGCAAGGCCGTCTTTGTGCAGGGCGCCGTGGCAGGCGACACCGTCGAGGCCGAGGTCGTGCAGGACGGCAAGTCGTTTATGCGCGCCCGCACGACCGAGATTCTGGAGCCGAGCTCCGATCGTATTCAGCCCCCCTGCCCCTTCGTTGGCATCTGTGGCGGTTGTTCGTGGGGCAATCTCTCGCGCACCGCTCAGCTTGCCGCCAAGGAGCAAAACCTGCGCTCCACGCTCGAGCGCATCGGCAAGTTCGCTCCTGAGCAGGTCAACGATCTTGTCCAACCTATCCGCCATACCAAGGACGACTGGGGCTACCGCAACAAAATCGAACTCGAGCCGACCGTCGTTAACGGCCGCGTTCGCCTTGGCATGCACGGCGTCGACCCCAGCAAGATCGTAACCGTCGATTCATGCCCGCTGTTCGATAAGCGTTTTCCCAAAGCACTCAAGTCGGTCGTCGGCGCACTCAACTATCTAAGCGGCAGCCATGATTTGGGGCTCGAACGCGTGGGCATTCGCGCATCGCGCCGCACCAAGGCACTCGAGGTCGCACTCTGGACGCCCACGGGCTCTTTTCCGCGCTCGCAGGTCTCCCGCGTGCTGACGGACGCCGCTCATCCCACGAGCATCGTGCGTGTGATGAGCAAGGGCGAGAAGAAGGCCCGCCGCGTCTCTAAGGTGGAGATGCTCGCCGGTGAGGGCTCCTGGACCGAGAATATCGCCGAGGGCCAGATGCGCTTGTCTGCTCCGTCGTTTTTCCAAGTCAACACCAAGGGTGCCGAGATTTTGATCGAGCTTGTCATGGAAGCGCTCGACCCGCAGGAAGACGAGCTTGCCGTGGACCTGTACTGCGGTGCCGGCACCTTTACCCTGCCGCTCGCCCGCCGCTGCGACTTTGTCGCCGCCGTCGAGGCCTACGGCCCCGCCGTGCGCGACCTGCGCCGTAACCTGGAGATCAACAAGCTCGATAACGTCGACGTCATCGGCGGCGATGCGGTGCGCGAGTTCCCCGATCAGGACGCCGACGTCCTGGTAGTCGATCCGCCGCGCGCAGGCTTGGCGCCCGAGGCCATCGACCTCATCGCGAGCACGAGTGCCCGCGATGTCGCCTACGTGAGCTGCGACCCGGCAACTCTGGCACGCGACCTTAAGCGCTTTGTCGAGGAAGGCACCTTCTCCCCCGTCAAGATCACGCCGGTCGACCTATTTCCGCAAACCTTCCACTGCGAAACCGTCGTCCACCTCAAGCGCAACTAACCGTATGAATTAAACAGGGCCGCGTGCACGTTACGCATGCGGCCCTGTTTTATTCGGTTGATGTAACGCTGGCAAAAGCCATCACCGTGCTTACCGGAAGCCAGAACAGCAACGGCAGCAGGTAGCGCATCGACTCGGTCGTGTACGACGTCGGCGAGATCCAAAGAACGATATTTGCCGCGACGAGCGGTGCCATCAGATAGAGTTTCTGGGGTACACGACGTTTTATCTCCAGCAGCAGAAACGCCATACCCCAGGTCGACCAAAGCGCCTTGGCGCCGACAAACATGCCGACCGGCGTCGACTGAAACCATGCAACGAGCGACTCGACACTGCGGCCCAAGGTCGCATCGGACCAGCTCAATCCCAAATCCCGCGAGCGGGGAAACACATGGCTCACGTTGTGTCCGTCGACAGGAGTCACATAGGGCGACAAGGCCTCGCTTCCCGCCGCCGGCATGGCATACCAGCCAATCTGAACTCCCAGATACGCCTCGAGATAACAAAGTGGATGCTGCAGGAGCCCCGCCACCCACGCGCCAAAATAGGCTGCAAAATCGAGCTCGTCGGCCTTACCAAACGTGGGGTCTTTAACGGAGTCGGTTAAAAACCACGTGTAGTTGTTCTTACCATCCTCCCCGATGGCGCGCTCGATCTCTTGACGCTGCCATTCCGGAAGCTCGTCCCCGTGGTCACGCATCAACAACGCGGACTGTTGAAACATGAGACCGTAGACCTCCTGCTTGCCACCAGGCTCGCACCCCAAAGCGGGAAGCACGGCCCTGGGCATAAGGACCGTCATAAACAGAGAAGCGCCGACCGCCATTGCCGCAACGATAACTCGCCCACTCCGACTCGTAGCCCTCAAGAACACGGCAATCAAGACGACCAGCGTGAGAATTAAACCAGTCTTGCGCGTCAGCGCCACAAGCAACACAAGGGCAACATATGCAGCAAGGAAACCGGGTGCCCTCAGGAGTCGCCCCCTTGAGCGCATAACCTCAATGGAAGCAACCGAGAATAGCAGGAAAAACGGCAGGAAGGTGGCGTCCTTCGCCATGGCCGAAGCATAAATGGGAAGGTGCCAATACAGGCACAGAAGCGTCAGCAGTGTCAGGCAAACGCCACGTCCACCGCCCATGCGGCGTACCAAAACAAGGCAGCACGCCAGGGCACACGCCGCCAGAAACGCCTGCACCAGGCAGAAGGCGTACACCCCGGCGTCGACACTCCCCAGCGCACGACCCAGATCGGTAAACCATCCGTACAGATAGGTATCGAGCACTGGATGGTGATCGGTGATGACGCCGTCCGACAAGGCATTGGGTAAGCCGTTGTACTGCAAAAGCTGCTGGCGGGTATCCCACCAGATCACGCCCGGAAACAGCAGGACCAGCAACGGAGACCAGCAGGCGTAGATGATTGCGCCCAGTTTTATGATGCCGCCGAATGCGTACCTCTGTGGGATGCCAGAGAACGCCATGTCGCACAAGTTGTCAAACCATCCAGCATGGTCTTGCCGAGGGACGTCAACAGTGCCTTTGCGTCCCGCCAGAAACCGCCCGACCAGACAGTCGCCGAGTATAAACGCTGCACAGAAAAAGGCCATGTGCCCCAAGACATGGACCAAGTAGATAGGGTTGCAAGAGAATCCCACGGTATCGCGAAACATATCCGTGATGGTCGCGAGCACCGCAAAGATGCCCGCGACCATCAGCATGTCGCGATTTTGTTTTAATCGCTCCACTGGCATGCGTTTAGTGCTTTACCGGTGCGCCGCAATGCGGGCAGAATTGAGAATCGGGCGTAAGCGGGCTTCCGCACGAGCTACAGAATCGCGGCGCATCCGAGGACGCAGGAGCCTGCTGCGGCTGGGCCTGAGCCTGCTGTCCGACGAAATTCTGCGGCATCATCTGTTGAGGCGCAGCGGGGATAGTGCCATTCGCGGTTGCCGCATACCCCTTAGAGTGCTTGCGCATGCGAATGACAACGAAGCCGCCAACGCCCGCAGCAAGAAGAATCGCAACTACAACGACAATGATAATTGGGTTGAACGAGGGTGAGTCGCCATCGTGCTGGGCCGCAGAAGACAGCAGGCCTCCCGAGGCACCGATCTCGTAAACATCAATTGAGGCGCTATCGTCATCAAGATCTCGCGCAACGTAAACCTTTGAATTATCTTGCGAAAAATACGCGGGGCCGACCCCAGATTCGTCATAACCGCTTTTTAAGGATATTTGAGAGGACGATCCAGTCTTGGTATCAACCAGATAGAGCAAACCGGATCCATTGATGTCATCGGTATATGCTAAAGCAAATGCTCCATCACTTGACAAAGACGAAATGTCCGGCTCGTAATTCTTCGTGCTAAATGAGGATTTCCATTTTGTCTTACCTGTAACGGAATCGACAACCGAAAGAGAACACTCGTCGATGCGCTCCGAGCTCGAAGAACCTCCCCCGTTAGGCCGGCTGGACAGCATGCCCATCAATGATCCATTTGCGTTGTATGCGCGGCCCGAAATATCTTTTCGCTCATTGGTGGCTGCAATTTCGCCTTTATTCGAAACAAATACACCGCTTGAAAACAAGGTTCCATCCGCCATCACACGCACCGGAGAACCGAAGAATGAAGAAAATTCGAGGACCCGTGTGCTTATCTCATTAACAATAGTTTCGGAATCCAAGTTAATTGTTGTCAGCTTATCGCCAGCTGGATAATTCACATAACCATATTTGCCGTCTAAAGACGTCCATGCCGAAGAGCCCGCGCAACTATTGTCCTCGAAAAACGGAGCCGAATAGACTGAGAGAACCTTTCCCGTCTTGCGATCAATCTTACTGAATCTAACAGACAGGGTATCAGAAGAGGTCAAGAAAAAAGTGTCGCCGTCATCAGACAAGCCAAGCTGCCAAAGATTTCTTTCAACAGCGGAAGGATCTACGGGAGTAGACTCCGATTCGCCTTTATCCCCTAACGGATAGCCAATGATTTCTGACTGCTCTGGATCATATGAATAAAAGAAGTCCTCTTTATTGGAGAAACAATAAGCTCCTCGGTAGTCACCGCCTCGGCAATTATAGTCATCAATAAAGGTTGAGGCTTGTATTTGCAATCCATCATCCGCATTCACCACTAGCAGCTGGGTACCATCCCCAGAGTAGCCCCGCTTTAGAATCAGGTATTTTCCCGACAAAGACCTGTCAAACAATTCGCCCGACACCACGAAACTGTCCTTGAGCTCGGGCGTGGGGACGTCGTCAGCATAGGCGCCCAGCGGCGCGACAATAAGGCTAGCGGCCAGCGCCAGGCCGGCTATTAGAAGCCCCCCCATTTCATTTTTCTTGTTCTTGGCATGGTTGCCCCTTTCAGTCGAGAGGTGAATATGACCTGAGACTACGCTAAGCCCGAAAAATCAAAATGTGTTGCGCAACAATTCCCAGCGCGCAAAAAGTCGGTAACGCCTGATGAAAAAGGGACGGGGATTAAACATCATCGAGTACCGAATGATTGTTTAATCCCCGTCCCAGAAAAATCACTGGTGGTTGACGGGAGCTCCGCAGTTTTGGCAGAAGGAGGCATTTGCTTCCAACATTGAGCCGCACTGAGCGCAAAAATAAGTAGGCTCAACTGGCTGAGCATCATCGACCATGGTTGACACCTGCTGCGCCGGCGGGACCTGCTGCGCCGGAGGCATTTGCTGGTATGGATTGGACTGCGGAGGCTGAGGCTTGTTCGACGATTCCTTGTTCAAGATAACAGCAAAGGCGACAGCCGCGACACCACCAAACACAACGAGCAAAACGAGAAGATCGAATACCCTAAGGCCCATCGCACATCAGCTCCTCATGTAGCGAAAGATGACGGATGCCGAAATTTTATAGCCGCACCGCAAGCCCCTCCTAGTGCGCAACACCCATCCACCCTGCATGATTTTCTGGGGCGGGGATCAAAATCATTGGGGAATGGTGGGTGGCAAGCGGGGGTCTTCGGGGTATAAGACGGCTAATTGTATGCCGCCTATGAAAGGAACCCTCATGCCCAGCGTTGCCGTTCTTGCCGCCGATGGCTTTGAAACGATTGAATGTCTGACCATGGTCGATGTCATGCGTCGCGGCGGCGTGCGCGCCACGCTCGTCTCGATCATGCCCACGCGCGAGGTCGTAAGCTCGCTGCAGATTCCCGTAACTTGCGACGCACTCTTTGGCGAGATTAACTTTGACGAGTATGACTGCGTCGTGCTGCCCGGCGGTCTGCCCGGCGCCACTAACCTGCGCGCCGACCAGCGCGTCTGCGACGTAGTCTGCGAGTTCGCCGCGACCAAGCATGTTGCCGCCATCTGCGCCGCCCCGTTTATCCTGGGCGAGCTTGACCTGCTCGAGGGACGCCACGCCACGTGCTTCCCCGGCTTTGAGAAGAGCTTCCCCGAGGGCGCCTATACCGGCGACAAGGTCACGCACGACGGCAACATCATCACCGCCAGTGGCATGGCCCAGTCGCTCCCCTTTGCGCTTGAGCTGCTGCGTACGCTCGCCGGCGACAAGGCTGTCGAGAAGGTTGCCGAGGGCATTCAGCTATGATTTTGGCTTCGCAATCACCACGCCGCATCGAGTTGATGCGCGAAGCGGGCTATGACGTTCGCGTGATTCCCGCCGACATCGACGAGACCCCTTTTGATGACGAGGCCCCGCTTACACTTGTCGAGCGCTTGGCGCGCGCCAAAGCCTCTGCCGTTGCCGCCGAACACGCCGAGCCCAACGAGCTGACCGTCGCGGCCGACACCATCGTCACCTTCGATGGCAAGATTTTGGGTAAGCCGGCAAACGAGGACGAAGCCCGCACCATGCTCCACGAGCTCTCGGGGCGCACGCACCAGGTCGCAACCGGCGTCTGCATCGTTAGAGCCGGAGACGCCACAACCCCGCACGCCGCCGAGAGCCTGTCGTTTGTCGATGTGACCGACGTGACGTTCTATGAGCTCACCGACGAGCAGATTGAGCGCTACGTCGCCTCAGGCGAGCCCATGGACAAAGCCGGCGCCTACGGTATCCAGGGCGTCGGCGGGCGCATGCTCGTGCATGATATTTCGGGCGACTTCTACAACGTGGTGGGCCTGCCCATCGCTCGTGTCGCGCGTGCGATTCAAAAACTATCGTAATTGCATCTGGCGCTGGGTATCCCCCGGCGCCTACAATTTTGGCGTACCGTACGGATCCCGACCGGGCATAAGGCCCGGCGGAAAACCGATAGGAGTAAAACATGGACACACTGCTTGAGGCCATTGACGTTTGCGATGTCGATGGCTTTTGCTTTGGCAACTATACGGACGAGGAGGCCGGCACCGGCTGCACCGTAATCGTGGCACCCGAGGGCGCCACCGGCGGTGTTGACGTTCGCGGCGGTGCCCCGGCATCGCGCGAGACCGACCTGTTGCGTCCCGAGAACACCGTCGATAAGGTCCATGCCGTCTGCCTTTCGGGCGGATCGGCCTTTGGCCTGGAGGCCGCAAGCGGCGTGGCCCGCGAGCTCGAGAGCCGCGGCATCGGCTTGCCCGTCGGCCCCACGCAGGTGCCCATCGTGTGCTCTAGCTGTATCTTCGACCTCGCCTTTGGCGACCCCACCGTACGCCCCGACATTGAGGCTGGCATCTCCGCCGTGCGTGAGGCGCTCGACAACACCCCTACCACGCTCGAGCAGGGCAATGTAGGTGCCGGCACCGGTGCCACCGTGGGCAAGCTCATGGGGCCTGCCACTTGCATGAAGGCCGGCCTTGGAGCCGCCGCCGTGGCACTCGGCCCCGTCAAGGTGGGCGCCGTGGTCTCGGTCAACGCCTGCGGCAACGTGGTCGACCCCTTCACCGGCGAGTGGGTCGCCGGCATGCGCGCCGCAGCCGATAGCGACCAGATTGTCGACATGGAGCTCGCCGCCTTTGCCGCCGCCGGATCTATGCAGATGCCGCTCGACCGCACCAACACCACCATCAGCTGCATTGTCACCAATGTGGAGCTCACCAAGGCCCAGGCCACCAAGGTGTCCCAAATGGCCGCAGACGCCTATGCGCACGCCATTCGCCCCACGCACACCACCAACGACGGTGACACCATCTACACCCTCGCCAGCGGCAAGCTGGGCGCCCAGGCAAGCGCCGCCGTACCCCTAGACCTGCTGGGCATGCTCGCCGTAAGGGCCCTACAGACCGCCATCGTAAACGGAGCCAAAACCGCCAAAACCTCCCACGGCATCCCCGGTGCCGCCAAGTAAACCAGCTCGTCCGGTTGCCCGGTGGGTCTTGGTTATGTTTGCTGCTCTACAGTCCCATGCAAAGAAGGCCACATTAAGTGGCCTTCTTTGCATGCGGAACTCGCGACAAGCGTAATGTCCGCCCGCCTCCGACCGACTACCAACCCAATTATTTACTGCCTAGGCACCTTTGTACCGCGCGTCGAAGATCTTCAAATTCAGGCAGTCTGACAATCGATTCTTATAGCAGAGGCCCCTTGGCCTTTAGTTTGATACAAGTTCCGCACGAGCCGGAAAGCACTTAATGTGCTTTCCGTGCGAGCAGGACTGTTCGCAGTAGCAAACTAAAGGCCAAGGGGCCCAGTCAACCTATCAGCAGCGATTACTCAGCAGCTAGTTGAATTTGAAGATCTTTGAGGCAAGACGGTATAGGCCGAGTGTGGTTTTGTCTCCGGCCCGACCACGCAGGTTGGTGAAGAAGCCGACCACACCGTAGCGTGCACGACGATACATACGCTCGTCATAGGCTTTCAGATCACTCCACAACGTCTTCAGGCGCTCATCGGCACAATCCTCGTCGGAAAGCTTAGTAAGCACCGAGCAGATTGCCATCATCATGGTGAAATAGCCCATCATGTACGAGCGCAGACGCGATGACTCGACATCGCCGTACAGATGGAACGACTCCATCATGATGCGCGTCACGCGGAACTGCTGGTCCAGACGCTTGACCATCGTGGCCTCGTTGACGCTTTGGCCCTCACGGCCGATAAAGTAGCGATAGAGGTCAATGTCGGCGTAGTACATGGTCTTACAACGCGGCAGCGGCACGTAGGCGTAGATGTTGTCTACATAGAACGTGTGCGGCGGCATAGGCAGATTGGACGCGCGCAGCACATCCGTGCGATAGCACAGGCTGTGCATGAGCAGATTCTGGTCCAGACGGAAATGACCAATCTGGTCCCAGGTAAAGATCTTTTTTCGCGGCAGGGCAAACTTGTAGCCAATAGCGGTGTGCGTACCCTCGTAAACCTTCTCGTACACATAGTTCGAGATAAAGAGGTCGACGCGCTGGTCGCGCTCCTCAAAACCGCGAAGGATCGAAAGCATGGTCGACAGGGCTGCGCCATCGAGCCAGTCGTCCGAGTCGACAACTTTGTAGTAGGTGCCCTGTGCCTCGCGCAAGCCCGAAAGGACGGCAATGCCGTGGCCGCCGTTCTCCTGATGCACCGCGCGGATGATGCCGGGATAACGTGTCTCCCACTCGTCGGCCTTAGCTGCCGTCTCGTCCTTGGAACCGTCATCAACGATGATGATCTCGATATCGGTGGCGTAATTGCTCCCCTCCAGAATGGAGGTGATGCAATGGTCCATGTCCTTGGCGGCGTTATACGAGGGAATACCGAATGATATGACTTTATGCATGGCAGGCGATAATCTCATCCGAAAGATCGAGGGCGGAGTTGGTAACGGCATCCATATCGTAGTAACGATACTCGGCCAGGCGACCCACCGGGTGGAAGTTCGTCAGGTTCTGAACGCGCTCAAGATAGCGCTCATAGAGCTCACGGTTCTCGGGCTCAAGAATGGCGTAGTACGGCGTCTCGCCCGAGCCGGGCGTATAGGCCTTGGAGTACTCCTTCATGATGGTGGTCTTGCCGGGCAGGACCTGACCGGTCATGTTCTTGAACTCGGTGATACGCGTGTAATCCTCGCTCGTGGTGTAGTTGACAGTGCCCACGGGCTGGAACTGGTCCATATCGAGCGTCTCGAACTTCATGTCGAGCGTACGGTACGGCAGAGCGCCCAAGTCGAGGTTGAACAGCTCGTCAAGCGGACCGGTGTAGACGATCTCGCCGCCATAGACCTTGCCGTCGATCTTGACGGTGGTCTCGTCGATCTCGAAGAGGTCGCGGGCGTCAACGTCGCAGAACACATCAATCAGATCGTGGTCGAGCATATGCTCGAACAGCGCGGTATAGCCGTCCTGCGGCATGCCCTGGAAGGGAGCCTGCGGGAAGTAGCGGTCATCGTCGCCCACAAAGACGGGAACGCGACCGGTGATCGAGGGATCGATCTGGTCGGGCGTCTGGCCCCACTGCTTCATGGTGTAATGCAAAAAGACGTTCTCGTAGACGTAATCGGCGACCTCGGCAAGATCCGGGTCGTTCTTCTTGCGCAGCTCCATGATGGGCACCTTGACGTCCTTGCCAAAGGTCTCCACGAGCTTCTGATACAGCTCCTCGCCGCGCTCGTCGCCAAAGGCGAGCTTGAGGCTCGCGTGGTTAAAAGGCACGGGCATGAGGGTGCCGTTGATGTTGGCAAGCACCTTGTGCTGGTAGTCCGTCCACTTGGTAAAGCGCGACAGGAAATTGTGGACGCGCTCATTAAAGGTATGGTAGATGTGCGGACCATACTCGTGGACCAGGATTCCGGCCTCATCAGCGCAGTCGTAGGCGTTACCCGCAATGTGGCTACGGCGCTCCAGAACGGCAACACGATAGCCGATGGTCTCGGCGAGACGGCGGGCACAAACGGCACCGGCATAACCGGCACCGACGACAATCATGTCGTATGCGCCGGCGTTAAAGCCTTCAGGCAGGCCTGAGGTAATCTGCATCGATACTCCTTGTCAAAAGCCACGGGCTCGTTAGCTGGGCTTTTCTCGAACATTCTTCGAGACATATTTATCAGAGCGATTATAGCGCTAATGCGTCCTATAATGAGCTTGCCACACAAGGAAAGCTCAAGCACCGCGGCGTACATAATTGAAAGGTAAACCCGCTAGCAGCGGGTTTATTCGTGAACAGCCGGGCGCCTGGAGCTTAGCGAAACGCTTGTAAGGAGTAACATGAGCGATTTCCTAAACCGTATGAAGTCTGCCGCCAAGGCCGACCTTAAGACGATCGTCCTGCCCGAGGGCGAGGATCCGCGCACCATCGTCGCAGCCACCAAGATCATCGAGGAGGGCCTGGCAAAGATCGTCATCCTGGGTAACCCCGACGAGATCGACGTTCCCGGCGCTACCGTCATCGATCCGCGCAATGCCGAGAAGCACGAGGAGTACGCGCAGAAGTTTGCCGAGCTCCGCGCCAAGAAGGGCGTCACCATCGAGCAGGCTCGCGCCCAGGTGATGGACGCTACCTACTTTGGCACCATGATGGTCAAGATGGGCGACGCCGACGGCCTGGTCTCCGGCGCCTGCCACTCCACCGCCGACACGCTGCGCCCCGCGCTGCAGATCCTCAAGACCGCCCCGGGCACCAAGCTGGTCTCGGCCTTCTTCGTGATGTGCACCGACACCCCGCAGTTCGGCACCGACGGCACGCTGATCTTCGCCGACTGCGGCCTCAACATCAACCCGTCCTCCGACGAGCTCTCCGAGATCGCCATCGCCTCCGCTCACTCCTGGTCCACCTTCATGGGCAACGTTGAGCCGCACGTGGCCATGCTCTCCTACTCCACCATGGGCTCCGCCGGCGGCGAGGTCGCCAAGAAGGTCCAGGAGGCTGTGAAGTTCTGCAAGGAGAAGGCTCCCGAGCTCGCCATCGATGGCGACCTGCAGCTCGACGCTGCCATCGTCCCCACCGTCGCCCAGCTCAAGGCTCCCGGCTCCTCCGTTGCTGGCAAGGCCAACGTGCTCGTGTTCCCCGACCTCGAGGCCGGCAACATCGGCTACAAGCTGGTCCAGCGCTTCGCCGGCGCCGACGCCTACGGCCCCATCCTGCAGGGCATCGCCAAGCCGGTCAACGACCTTTCGCGCGGCTGCTCTGCCGACGACATCGTGGGTGTCGTGGCCATCACCGCCGTCCAGGCTCAGATGGCTGAGTAGCGGACGTATCCCCTCGGGACCCTACAGGGTAAAGCTCTGAAAACGTCCTCGGACATGCATGAAACCCCCGCTGCGCACTTCGTGCGGCGGGGGTTTCATGCGTCCTGCGGATTGTTTTCAGAGCTTTACCCTGTAGGGTCCCTGCCGCAACGTGGCAGTCAGGGCATCTGGAGTGGACGGCGGCTTGGCTACGAGCTGGGGCTGAAAATCTGAATGATCGGGTACCACTGCTGGGAGCGTAGGCGTTGCTGGCAATGGTCACTTTGGGACTGGAATTTTCGCCTGCCAGCAAAAAGACCTCCCGAGCTGCTGTTCAGGAGGCCTTTCGTTTACTTGCAAATGCGCGCGTTAGTTGTTCTTGGTCAGACGCTCGACGTCGTGGGCGATCATGTATTCCTCGTCGGTGGGGATGACCATGACCGTGACGGAAGAGCCGGCGGCACTGATGACCTGCGGGCCGTTGCCCACGGCCTCGCGGTTCTTGTTGTTGTCGATGCGCACGCCCAGCCACTCGAAGCAGTCGCAGAAGGCCTTGCGGATCGACCAGTCGTTCTCGCCGATGCCGGCGGTAAAGGTGATGGTATCCACGCCCGCCATGGAGGCGATCATGGAGCCGGCCTGCTGCATAGCCTTGTAGGCAAACATATCGAAGGCGAGCAGGCAGCGCTCGTCGCCCTCGGAGGCGCGTGTACGGATGTCGCGGGCGTCGTTGGAGATGCCCGAGATGGCAAGCAGACCGGACTGCTTGTTCATCATGTCGTCGACTTCCTGGTAGCTGTAGCCGCCCTCGCGCTGGAGATAGCACACGGTAGCCGGGTCGATGGAGCCGCAGCGGGTGCCCATCATCAGGCCGTCAAGCGGTGTAAGGCCCATCGTGGTATCGCGGCACACACCATCCTCGATGGCGGCGAGCGAAGCGCCGTTGCCCAGATGGCACGAGAGCAGACGGTGGCAGCGCGAGCCCAGAATCTCCTTGGCCATCATCCACTCGTAACGGTGGCTCGTTCCGTGGGCGCCGTATTTGCGCACGTGATATTTGTCGCATACGTCCTTGGGCAGGGCGTAGGTGTAGGCAACCTCGGGCATGGTCATGTGGAATGAGGTGTCGAAGACGGCCACATTGGGCAGCTCCGGATACTTCTCGCGACAATACTCAATCGCCGCGGCCTCGCCGTAGTTGTGCAGCGGGGCAAGCGGTGCCACCTCGAGAATCTTGGCCATGACCTCGTCGTCGACGACCGCGGAATCATCGAAGTGCCAGCCGCCCTGAACGATGCGATGCCCAATGCCATCAATCGTAAAGTCGGTCTTCTCGAGCTCCTCGAGCACGCGAGCGATAGCAGAGCGATGATCGGGGAAGGGGACCTCCTCGGTCTGCTTGGCGCCACCGTTCTCGGAGTGGCCGAAGATGCCCATGTCCGATCCGATACGCTCGCAGTTGCCCTTGGCGAAAACCTCGCGGGTATCGGTATCCAAAAGCTGATATTTAAGGCTTGAACTGCCGGCGTTGACAACAAGTACGTTCATGAGACTCCTTTGCAGTGCAATACGGCCGGCGCAGACCCCTTAAGGCGGCCGCATTTTAATAAGAAGTTATCATATCTTGATAAATAGCTATCAGAATGTCGCCCGACGAGCGCAAAAGAGGGGCTGAACGGCACTTGTTCGTCCAGCCCCTCCCCTCTTGCAATTACTTGCCGCTGACGATGCGCTCGACGTCGGAGGCGATCATGAACTCCTCATCCGTGGGGATGACGAAGATCTTGACCTTGGAATCCTTGGCGGACAGGCACCAAGCGCCGTCGCCGCGCAGGGCGTTGCGGGCATGGTCCATCTTGACGCCCATAAAGGCCAGACGGTCGGCCACGCCAGCGCGGACAGCCGGAGCGTGCTCGCCGATGCCGGCGGTAAAGACCAGGGTGTCCATGCCGCACATGGAAGTGGCCATCTCGGCGGCCTTGGCGGCAATCTTGTAGACGAACATATCGAAGGCGAGCTGAGCCTCGGGGTCACCGGCAGCGGCGAGCTCCTCGACGTTGCGGCAGTCGTTGGTCTTGCCACCGGTCACAGCCAAAAGGCCGGACTTCTTGTTCATCATCTCGTCGACCTTGTCGAAGGTGTAGCCGCCCTCGCGCTGCAGGTAACACACGGTAGCCGGGTCGATGGAGCCGCAGCGGGTGCCCATCATGACGCCGTCGAGCGGGGTGAGGCCCATGGTGGTGTCCATGCACTTGCCGTCCTCGATAGCGCACAGGGAAGCGCCGGAGCCGATGTGGCACACGACGACCTTGCGGGCCTCGCCGTTGGTCATCTCGGCGACCTTCTTGGAAATGTAACGGTAGCTGGTGCCGTGGGCGCCGTACTTACGGATGTGCAGCTTGTCGCAGACGTCCTTGGGCAGGGCGTAAGTCTTGGCGACCTCGGGCATGTTGAAGTGGAAAGCGGTGTCGTAGACCGTGACGTTGGGCAGGTCGGGATACTGCTCCAGGCAGTACTCGATAACGTTGGCCTCGGGGTTATTGTGCAGCGGGGCGAGCGGAGCGACCTCGCGGATCTTGGCGAGGACGTCCTCGTCGACGAGGGAGGAGTCGCCAAAGTACCAACCACCCTGAACGATACGGTGGCCGATGCCCTCGATCTTGACGCCGTTGGCCTCGAGGTCCTTCAGGACGACCTCGATGGCGACCTTGTGGTCGGGGAACTCGATGTTCTCGGTCACCTTCTTGGAACCGTTGGCAGCATGGGTGAAGGTACCGCCGGTAAAGCAGACGCGCTCGCAGGAGCCCTTTGCGGACACCTTGTGGGACTTGGTATCGATGACCTGATACTTAAGGGTCGAAGATCCTGCGTTGACGACCAGAACGTTCATGTGTCTCCCTACTAACAGGCGGTGTGGCGCCGCCAGGTTACATACGCTTCAATAATAAACCCAAACGCCCTCGCGCTCGGGTTTATTGCGTTGATATATAAGTTATCGGTGCCAGAGCTTCCGTTTCATTGCACGGAAGAAGCGTCCTCAGATGAGGTTCTCGCCCAGGTTTTTGCCGCCGAGGACGTGCATGTGGAAGTGCATGACGGTCTGGCCGGCGTTGACGCCCTTGTTGGAGATGACGCGGAAACCGTCCTCCAAGCCCTTGGCCTTGGCAACCTCGTGGATGGCGTGGGCCATGGCGCCCATGGTCTCGGCCGGCACGTTGTCGGCGATGTCGCTGTAGTGCTTCTTGGGGATCACGAGCGTGTGGACCGGCGCCTGGGGGTTGAGGTCGTCGAAGGCGATGACCTGGTCGTCCTCATAGACAACGGTTGAGGGAATCTCGTGGTTGGCGATTTTGCAGAAGATGCAATCACACATGGCTGGTTCCTTTCTCACAGGCCAAGGTAATTATATTTGGTCGGGATGGTTAGAACGAAAGCTTGTCGTCGGTGTTGGCGGCCTCGCCGTCGGCGAGCACGTCGTTGCCGTCGACGTCCTTAAGGAGCACCGAGACCTTCTGCTCGGCATCGGACAGGCGGGTGCGCAGGCTCTTGAGGAGCTCGACGCCGCGGGTATAGCTCTCGAGTGACTCCTCGAGCTCCATATCGCCCGACTCCAAGCTGCGGATGATGAGTTCCAACTCCTGCGAGGCCTGCTTGTACGTAAGCTGCTCGACCGGGGTCTTCTCTGCCATATCTGTTTCCTTTCCTAAAGGTTTATCGCTGTGAAACGCGGTCTACTCGACCGTATCGACCGTTGCCGCCACGTTGCCGTCTGCCATGCGCACGCGTATGGCGTCGCCGGGCTTAAAGGTCTTGGCGCTCGTAGCCACCCCATCATCGCTGTACGCGATGGAATAGCCACGGGCAAGCACCTTGAGCGGCGACAGGGCATCGAGTGAGGCTGCCGCACGGCCCAGGTCGGACGCGGGTTTGCTGAGCATCGTGCGCCCCTGATGCTCCAGACGGGAACTCGCAAGCGTGAGCGCATGGCGCTTGCCATCGAGCCCCGAGGTGCTTGCAACCAGACGCTCGGGCAGGCGCTCAAAGTTGGAGCGGAATGTCCCGACCGAGCGTACTATGGCGCCCGACAGGCGATCGGCAGTCAGCGCAAGCTCCGATTCGCGACGCTCGACCATAAATGTGGGGTCGTTGAGGCACGGGCGGCAGGCGGCGGCATCGAGTGCATCGCCCAGACGGGCCGTATAGGTATTCCAAGCGCGGCGACCACGCTGATCGAGCATCTCCAGGTCGACCTGATTCGACCCAATCATCGATGCCATCGCGGCGCCAAGACGCTGATGGCGTGCCTCGAGCACATCGGCCAACTCCGTCATAGCCGGCGCCACCGATTCGGCCGCCGCCGTGGGCGTGGAGGCGCGGCGGTCGCTCACCATGTCGCAAATCGAGGTATCGGGCTCATGGCCAATACCGGTCACCACGGGCACAGGACAAGCCGCCACCGCGCGGGCAAGCTCCTCGTCATTAAAGGTCATGAGGTCCTCAAAGGAGCCGCCGCCGCGCACCAGCAAAATACAGTCGGGCGCCGGCGTAATGGAAGCGGCGCGGCGCAAGCCCTCGATGAGCTCGGCCGGCGCACCCTCGCCTTGAACCTTGGCGCCTACGCAGACGACCTCGACGAGCGGGTTGCGACGACGCAACGTGCGCTTAACGTCGTCGATTACGGCACCCGAAAGCGAGGTGACGACCGCCACGCGGGAGCAGAACACCGGGATGCGGCGCTTGCGCGCTTCGTCCATCAGGCCCTCGCGGCGTAGCTTTTCGGCCAGTTGCGCCACTTGTTGACGCAGCAGACCCTCCCCCGCCAACGAAAATGAGCGGGCAACAAAGCTCATGCGACCCGTGGGCTTATAGAGATTGAAGCTGCCCTTAAAGCTCACCTGCATGCCATCGCGCAGATCGAAGGTGCGCTTGAGATAGGCGCCCTTCCAGATAATGCAGTCGACGGCGGCCGAGTCGTCCTTGATCTGGAAGTAGCAGTGACCGCTTCGGGCGTTAGGACCACGAAAACCTGTGACCTCGCCCAGAACGCTCAGCTGCGGAATGGCATCGAGCGCACCGGCGGCGATCTCCACTGCCTGGCTCACGCTGAGCTCCTTGCGCTCCTGATCGTCCGAACCGTCGAACTCGGCGGAAACGGCATTGCCGGTTAGATTCCAGCCTGCCACGCAGCCTCCTTTCGTTATCGAGCACAAGAGCTTCGACCCTGCGCAGATTCAAGTCCAACACATAGTACAGCGCCGCGGGGACAAGAATCTCCGCGGCGCCTGTCAAGCCAATTTGTTATCGGTTGGAGTTTCTGTTGTAGCGGGCCATCAGGTAGAGCAGCTGAATAATCGAGGTGAGCGCCGCCGCCACGTAGGTGAGCGCGGCTGCCGTCAGCACCTTCTTGGCACCGTTGACCTGCTTGGAACTCATGCCCGACTGCTCGATATACGCCACGGCGCGGCGACTGGCATCGATCTCGACAGGCAACGTAACGAGTTGGAACAGCACACTAAACGAGAAGAAGATCAATGCGAGGGTCGTGAGCCCGGCGATGTTCATAAACAGGCCCAAGAGCAACACGATGGTCCAGGTGTTCTGGGTAAAGTTGACGACCGGGACCAGGGCGGTGCGAACCTTCATCATGGCGTAACCGCTCTGACGCTGGGCGGCATGACCCGCCTCGTGGCAGGCCACGGCAACGCTTGCGACCGATCCGCCCGAACGGTTAGCGTCCGAGAGATACAGGTTGTTATCCTGCGGGTTGTAGTGGTCGGTGAGCTCACCGGCAACGCCCTTGATACCCACGGCGTTGCAACCGTTGGCGTCGAGCATGCGACGAGCGACCGTGGCACCCGTGTCGCCGTCCGAGCGAACCTTGGACCAGGTCTTGTACGTCGAGTTGATATAGCTCTGCGCCGCAAGACCAAGCACCGTACAAACAAGGACAACCAGCAGGTACAGCGGGTCGATGCCAAAGCCGTAACCATAGTAATAGGGCATGCGAATTCCTCCGAATCGAATTACACGTTGGAGGCATTCTACCCAATCAAGCGGCTAGGCTTCCTTACAGCAATTCAATTTTGCCATCTTTGACCGTCAACCCCATGTTGCCGGAAAGCAGATCGTCCAGGCGCGAGCCCACAAGCTCAAAACGCCAACCTTCGCGCAAACGGCTTTGCTCAGGATGCTCAATGTAGTCGGCCAGGTCATCGCGCGAGGCAATGACCGAGGTCGCCACGCCCGAGCGCTCGGCAACCAGGCGGATGAGCGCGTACATGAGATCCGTCACGCTCTCAAGCTCCGGCGAAATCTGGCGATGCCCGCGCACCATGAGCGGCAGGCGATCGTGCGGACAGCTTGCGCCGCGCTTGATGGCCATCAACGCGCCATCCACGTCGCGCTCCCCCAGCTGGTCGGTACCGCGGATGCTACGGAACTCCTCGACACGCACGGGATTGCGCTTAACCAGGGCCAGCAGCGTATCGTCGGACATGACCCACTTGCGCGGGATGTTGCGACGCTCGGCGCGGTCCTCGCGCCAAGCGGCAAGCTCGCGCGCAATGCCCAGCTGATGGCGGCTACACGAGTTGATGCGTTTGACCTTGCGGAATGCCTCATGGCGGTCGGCGCGGTAGTGCGACTCGTCGGCCAAAGGACGCAACTCGTCGAGCACCCAGTCCACGCGGCCCAGCTCACGCAGGCGGCTCATCATCTCGGTATAGGCGACGATTAAGTACTTGACGTCATCGATCGCGTACTCGATCTGCTTATCGCTCAGCGGGCGGCGCGACCAATCGGTCAGCGACTCGGTCTTGGGCAGTGATACGCCGCAGAACGTCTGAACGAGCGCACCATACGAAATCTGCTGGCGCTCGCCCAAAAAGGCGGCGGCAACCTGCGTGTCAAAAATCGGTCGCGGCAGTGCGCCCACGGTATGGAGCATAACTTCCATGTCCTGTGAGCAAGCATGGAATACCTTGACCACGCCCTCGTCGGCCATAAGCTCGGCAAGCGGCGACAGGTCGTCGATCACCAGCGGATCGACAGCGACACTCTCGGCGGGGGTGGCAATCTGGACCAGGCACAGGCGCGGATGAAACGTGCGCTCGCGCAAAAACTCGGTATCGACGGCGATCGCGTCGAACTCGCGGGCGCGCTGGCAAAAGTCGACCAGAGCCTGATGTGTGGAAATGTACATATCAACCCATCGAATAAGGTTAGGCCCGAAAAACACGGGTAGGATATCGGCATTGCTCTACAACTATACTCGGTTAGTCACAGAACGGGAACGTAAGTATGCGCTGCCTTATCATCCACAACCCGGCATCGGGCCCCAGCTCAGATGAAATCTACGCGTTCACGCACGCCCTCGCGCAGGGCGGCGACGAGGTCGTGATGCGTTTTATCGGCGATGGCATGGAGCCCGAGGACGCGGTAGCGGACGTTCGCGAGTTCGATCGCGTGGTCGTTTCGGGCGGCGACGGCACCGTCTCCAACGTGCTCGACCAGATGCGCGGGTGCGGTGTCCCCACGCTTGTCTTCCCCTCCGGCACGGCCTGCCTGTTCTTTAACAACATCGGCAATGCCCCCGAGGCGGCGGCACTCGCCAAGGCTTGCCGCGACGGCCGCACGGTCAAAGTGGACATGGGTGAGCTCTTTTGGCTCGACGAGAACGGCAACGAGAAGCGCCACGGCTTTATCATCATCGCCGGCTCGGGCTTCGACGCCGAGATCATGATGAAGGCCGCTCCCACCAAAAACGACATTGGCGAGATCGCCTACTTCCTCTCCGCGCTCGCCACGCCCAACCCCACGGTGGCGCACTTTACCATTGAGCACGACGGCATTGTCGAGGAGCTCGACGGCATCTGCTGCATGGCAGGCAATACCTCGGTCATCCAAAACGACATCAACCTGTTCCCCAACTGCCGCATGGACGACGGCATGGTCGACATCGTCGTTATTGAGCCCGTGCGCACGATGCAGCTGCTCCCCACGGTAATTACCGCCGCGCTCGACCCCGCTGGCAAAGTGCTCGGCCGTCCGCAGTTTAAGATCATCCAGACCAAGGAAGCCAAGATCACCTGCACGCCATCGCTGGGTATGCAGTTCGATGGAGAGATCATCTCCAGCAACTCCGGCGTCTTTGGCGCTCGCGCGCTGCCGCAATGTCTCGACCTCATCGTCGACGATTTTTCACCGCTCGGAAAATAGGAGGACCCCATGAACGACAATCCCCTGATTGGCTTTATCGTCATCGTCTTGGCCATGCTCGTTGGTTACGCCATCAATGTGATCCACCGCCGAAAGAAGTAAATCCACATTGGTATGATATTCATCCAGTTATCGACTCTCCCGTTGTTTATGCAAATCCTAAACAGCGGGAGAGTTTTCTTTTTGAGCATTGTCTGGCGCTTTATTCAGCTACAGTAAATGCAGGGTGCCTTTATTTAACTAAAGCAATAAAATGAGTATTATTATCCGCTCATCGTATATTTCTTCACGCTCATCGAGTAAAAGCTGTTGTCGAATGAATACTCTTTACACTTCCTTTAGGCTAGTAGATGTATTTATTAGCTGAAACTCCGTACGGTTTCGCGGGGTTTCAACAGTTGGGAGGGATCATGAGGTTTACTCATCCTGTCAACACGCTCAAGAAGCTCGGCTGCGGCCTTGCATTTGGAGCAGCGGCCATTATGGCCATGCCGACTTCGGCGCTCGCTTGCACCCAGATCTACATGGGCAGCCAGCTCACGGCAGACGGCAACACGTACTACGGACGCTCCGAGGACTTCGGCCCGCGCTACATCAAGCACTTTGGCATCGAGCCCGCACACAAGGACGGCAGCAAGTACACCTCGGTCGAGTCCGGCTTTGAGTACAAGTCCAAGGGCGCAACCTACCGCTACACCTTCGTTCGCGACAACCCCTCTCAGTGGGAAGATCGTTACGACGCATATTCCGAGGCTGGCATCAACGAAAAGGGCGTTTCCTGCTCTGCCACGCTGAGCACCTCCTATAACGAGAAGGCAGAGGAAGCCGACCCCGTCACCGAGGAGACCGGCATCGGCGAGTACAACTACGCCAGCGTCATTCTGGGCGAGAGCGCCACGGCCCGTGAGGGTGTCGAGCTCCTCGGCAGCCTGATTGACGAGCAGGGCGTCTGCTCCAACGACCAGATCATCATTGCCGACAACAACGAGACCTGGTTGTTTGCAGCGCTTTCCGGCCACCAGTGGATCGCTATGAGGCTCACCGACGATATTGCCTCACTCAACCCCAACATCGGCAACCTCACCTATGACGTCGACCTCGACGACACCGAGAACTGCCTCCACTCCGAGGGCATCGAGTCCATGCCTAAGGAGAAGGGCTTTGCCGAGTACACCGACGGCAAGTTCGACGTCGCCAAGACCTACGGCGAGGAGATTAGCGAGGCCGGTATGCACCAGTGGTCGCGCTATGTCCAGGGCCGCGATTACTTCATGGCTCCGCTTGCTGAGGGCACCGACTATGAGATCGTCAAGGACGAGCGCGAAGACGCTCGTGCGACGACCGGCGCCCTGGTCCACGAGATGCAGCCGCTGTTCTTCCAGCCCGGCAAGTCCGACTGGAACACCTTTGAGATGATTCGTTCCTTCGCCGCTCGCGGCGAGAATGTCGCCGGCCTCAACGCCAACACCGACGGCGCCTATGCCATCGGCTCCAACCGCAACACCGAGATCCACACCTTCCAGATCCGTCACGGCATGGACCCCGAAATCGCGACCATCCAGTGGGAGATGCTCTCCAACGCCGAGTTCTCCGTCGCTATCCCCCTCTATTCCGCACTGCTCACCGAGGTCAGCCCCTACTTCAGCGATCAGGATGTCTCCTTCGATCACTGTGAAGAGGAAGACGTCGTGAACAACGAGGAGCCCAAGAACTCCATCAACTACGTCCTCATGGACATCAACACGCTCGCCTATGAGAACCGCGACAGCTGCGCCACCGGCGTCCGCGCCTATCTCGACGCCCTGCAGAAGGAGCTCATTGAACAGAACCTGACCGTCGACGAGGCCATGCAGGCCGCCGAGGACACCGAGGCCCGCACCGCCCTGGCCAACAAGGCCGGCAAGGCAGCGACCAAGAACACCTACGTCAAGTGCAAGGCCATGCTCGAGGAGATGCGCGACTACCTCAAGGAGGGCGACTTCTCCGAGGAGTTCGTCCCGAGTGACTACGATGCCGACAACGACTGCCTGGTCGAGTCCATCACCTACGCCGACGAGGCTCTCTCCGATAAGGACGTTGCCGAGCCCGAGGCTGAGGAAGAGGCGACCGAGGAGAAGTCCGAGGGCAACAACATGGCCGCCATGGCCGTTGGCGCCGTCGTCATCATCGGTGTCTGCGGCTTCGTGCTTTATCGTCGCAAGAAGGCCTAAGGCCCTTGCGTTCCAAGAGACGGGCGGGGTCGCATGAGTCATCCCGCCCGCTCAGCCTGCCCTTTTGACCGGCAGGAAACGCCGCCGAAATCTTTTCAAAAAAGATTTCCCCGCACACACTTCGCTGTGCTATAGTGCAGCGCAACAGCAACGAGGTGCGACCGCGCCAAGGCATCACGAAAGGAGCCACCAAGATGATGAACACGATGAAGTCCCTCAACAACTGGTGGTGGCGTGATGCGAATACGATCGGTCGACAGTGAGTCCCTCACGCCTGTTTTTGCGCTCTAGGTGATTGGAAGGCCTCCGGTTTCGACCGGGGGCCTTTTTCTATCTCGAGCCCGATCGCGTTCGCATCACGCGCCTCCGCTTTCTTCTCTTGTACTTCCCTTCCGAAAGGATTTTCACCATGTCTCAGAACACAACCACCGCACAGCCCCGCACCGTCCAGACCGCCGACCGCGGCAAACTCGACGTCCTCGCCCTCGTCTTGCTCGCCATCCTGCTTGCCGCCGGCTTCATCCTCAACTTCACCGTCGGCAAGGCAATCTCGGGCATCTCGGGCGGTATGATCAGCCCCGAGTTCATCATCTCGGCATTCTGCCTCACCATCCTGGTCGTTCGTCCCAACATTGGCCAGGCGCTCGTCATTGGTCTCATCTCGGCGGCCGTGATCCAGATCACTACCACCTCGCCGTTTGTCGATTTTGCCGCCGAGGGCATCGCCGCTATGCTCATGGCCGTCATTGTCAACGCTGCCGCCAAGGACGGCCAGGTTAAGCCCGTCGTCGCCATCGCCGCAACATTCGTGACCACCTTTGTCTCGGGCGTCATCTTCATGGTCATCAAGATGGCCATGCTCGGCGTTGTGGGCGAGCTCGCCGCAGCCATGCTGCCCGTCGTCGCCATGACCGCCGTATTTAACGCCATTCTGGTCGGCGCCCTCTACCTGCCCATCCAGAAGGCCCTTAAGCTCAACTAACCTGCTCGGCTTTACGAGCCACCCCATCTTGGCGTTCATTCGTCGCTCGCGTACCCAAGTACGCTTCGCTCCTCTTTCGCGCCAACCTGGGGCACCTCGTAAAGCCGTTTCCGTGCTTCACCACCAAAGACTGTCCCAAACAACGAGCTTTTGGGGACGTTCCTAAACGACTTGTCATGTAAGAACGTCCCCAATGACTATGAAAGGTATCCATGGAAACGATCATCAACGTCGACGATGTCTCGTTCTCCTATGGCACGCAAACCGAGCAGGCGCTCAGCCACGTTTCGCTCAGCGTGAACAAGGGAGATTTCATCGGCATCATCGGGCCCTCGGGCGCCGGTAAGTCCACACTTGCCGCCTGTCTGTCGGGCGCCGTGCCTCACCACTACACCGGCGCCTTTTATGGCTCCGTGTTAGTTGACGGCCACGACACCTGCGAGGTCTCGCTCACCGACATATCGCAGATCGTCGGTAGCGTGCTGCAAGACATTGACACGCAGATGGTCGCTTCGGTCGTTGAGGATGAGATGCTCTTTGGTCTCGAGAACTTTGGCGTTCCGCACGACCAGATCGAGCAGCACGTGAGCGAGACGCTTAAGACCGTCGGCATTAGCGACCTGCGCGACCGCGAGATCGCCACCCTCTCGGGCGGTCAAAAGCAAAAGGTAGCTATCGCCGCCATCCTCGCCATGCGTCCGCGCGTCTTAGTGCTCGATGAGCCAACCGCAGCACTCGACCCCGCCAGTTCCACCTTGGTCTTCGAGACGCTGCGCGAGGCAAACCGCGCGCTCGGCATCACCATCGTCGTCGTTGAGCAAAAGGTCGCTCTGCTTTCGGAGTACTGCAACCGTGTGTTGGTGCTCGATCACGGCCAGATCGCGCTGCAAGGTGAGCCGCACGAGGTCTTCGCACGCACCGACGAGCTTCGCACCATCGGCGTCGATTGTCCGCGCGTCACGCGCATCTTCAACAGTCTCGAGGCCGATGGCTTGGTAAGCGGCACGCCCTGTCTGGATGTCGACGAGGCAGAACGCCTGATCACGGAAATCGTCGACCCCGACCGTGCGACAAGCGATACCCAGGCGCCCGCAGGCTCCCCGCACGCGCCGTCGCTGCGCCCGCATGCGAAAGACGCCGAGCCGGTGCTCACCTTTGACCATGTCGAGTTTTCTTACCCCCATGGAGGCGCCGCCGTCCACGACCTCAACTTGACGCTCTACCCCGGCGAGCTCGTGGGCATTGTCGGCCAAAACGGAGCCGGCAAAACCACGCTCACCAAACTGCTCACGGGTTTGCTCAAGCCCGCATCGGGCAGCGTACGCGTTACGGGCTTGGACACGGCATCGGTTCCCACGAGCCGCATCGCACACGAAGTGGCAACGCTTTTCCAGAACCCCGACCGCCAAATCTGCAAAGACACCGTGCTCGACGAGGTCGCCTTTGGTCTAGAACTTGCCGGCATCGACCGCGCCGAAGCCCTGCGTCGCGCCCAGCTGGTCATCGACCGCTTTGGTCTGCCCGCCGACGAGGCACCGTTCTCACTGTCGCGCGGCCAACGCCAGATGGTGGCGCTGGCCTCCGTTGTGGTGATCGAGCCCAAGATCGTGGTGCTCGACGAACCCACGAGCGGCCTGGACTACCGCGAGTGCATGACCGTGATGGAAACGGTGCGCACCATGGCAGAGCGCGGTTGCGCCGTCATCATGGTCTGTCACGACATGGAAGTCGTTTCCGACTTTGCCGAGCGCATCGTGGTGATGGCCAACGGTCGCATCCTCGACCGCGGCCGCACGCACGAGCTGTTCTCGAACATCGAACTCATGCAGCGTGCCTACGTTGAGCCGCCCCAGGTCATCGAACTCTCGCGCCGTCTGGCATCCACCGTCTCGCCCGCCTTTACGCAGGTGAGTGAGGTCACTGATATCGTTCGCATCACCGAGGAGATGGTCCGCCGTGGTTAACGTCATCGACTACATGCCGGGCGACACGCTGCTACACCGCCTGAACCCCGTCATCAAACTGGGCCTCGCCGCCGCCATCATCATCGGCATTTTCTTGTCCGACACCTATGTGGCACTGCTGGGCTTTCTGGCACTCACGCTCGCGCTGGGAGCCTACGCCGGCGTCGTCGACCGCCTGCTCGCGCTGCTCAAGCTACTGATTCCACTCGCGCTCATCATGCTGGTGCTGCAGCTGGCTTTTATGCGCGATGGCAACGTGGTGTGGGGCTTCGTTACCGACACGGGTCTCATCACCGGCTCCAAGGCTTGCCTGCGCCTGCTGGGCGTGGCGCTTCCGCTCATCCTGATGCTCATGGTGACCAAGCTCAACGACCTTGCCAACGCCTGCGTCGAGGTGCTGCACGTTCCGTATCGTTACGCCTTCACCTTTACCACGGCGCTGCGCTTTGTGCCAGTGTTTGGCCAGGAGATGAACGCCATCATGGAGGCGCAGACCGCACGCGGCATCGAGTATGACACCAAGAACCCCATCAAGAAGCTCAAGCTCATGCTGCCGCTGTGCGTGCCGCTACTGATCTCGAGCGTGGGTAAAACCGATGCCACGGCCCTGGCAGCCGAGCAGCGCGGCTTCTACCTGCGCACGCGCGCGAGCTCGTACAAGCGCTACCCCATCAAGGGCCTGGACATTGCCATACTTATTGTCAGCATTGCCCTCATCGTCCTCGGCTTCCTGTTTTAACCCATCGCCCCCGGCAACCGACAAATGCAAAAGGCCCCGGCTCGCATCAAACGAGCCGAGGCCTTACTGTTTTCCCAGATAAAACCTACCAAAATAAACCTGTCCCTTTTTGGCAGGTCGAGGGCTACAGGCGGTAGGGGGCTCCGCTGCGGATAATAGACTCGCGTACCAGGACGTCCATAGCGTCGAGAGTGATCTCGGGCATCTCTCGATACTTTTGCAGCACTGAGAGCTCTGTACAGGCCAGGATGACGCGATCGCAGCCGCTGCGGGCGAACTCCCACATCACTCGGTCAAACTTGTCCATATCGGGCTCGCGTCCGGCCTTCACGTCATCATAAATCAGCGACATTACATCGGCCTGGCGCTTCTCGCTGGGATAGACGACCTCGACGCCCGCGGCCTCGCACTCGCACCCATAGACGCCTGCACCCACGGTGCCGTCTGTGCCCATGACGCCGATCTTGCGCACCGGCTCGGACGGCATGCTCAGGTTGGGATCGAACTCGCACTCCCCCATCACCGCGCCCGCCAGGGCATAGCGCACCGACTCACGCGGCATGTGGATAATCGGCACCTTGGTAAACGACTGAATCTGATCGTAGAAGTAGTGCGACGTGTTGCAGGGAATGGCAATGTGCGCGCAGCCCAGCGTCTCGAGCGCCTGAGCGCACTCCTTCATGGTCGCCAGCAGCTCGGCATGCTCGCCGGTCTTGATGGCCAGCGTACGGTCGGGCATGGTCGACTTGGAGAGCACCACCATGTCGATATGCTCCTGATCGCAGGCAGCGGCCGTATGACGCACGACCTGGTCGTAGTAATACGACGTGGCCTCGGCGCCCATGCCGCCGATAACTCCCAGCTTTTCCATCGCCGCCTCCTTGGTGACGCCCATGCAATTGCTCGTATCATGCCCGCGCCCGCCCGATGCAAACCGGGCGGGCGCCGCGCTCATCTACTTGTAATACGTCTTGAACAGCTTAAAGTGACGCAGCTTGGTGTGCCACATGCGCAACCAGCGGTTAAAGACAAAATCACCCTTCATAAACGAAGGATCGGCAGCCTTGCCCTCCTTGGCCAGACGATGCGCCTTCGCACGCAGCTCGGGGTCCTTGACATACTTGTCAACGACGCCCATGGGAACGACCATCCACAGCGCCTCGTCCTGCGCCGTCACAAATTCAGGCTCAAACGGGCGGTTGTACACGTACTCATCCACCACGTACTTGGCAACGTTAAAGCCGCTGTTGGTGACGTAGTAGTTACTGCGGCCCTGACGCGTGTTGAAGTCGAAGAACTTAAACGAACCATCGCGCTGGTCGTACTTGACGTCGAAGTTGGAGAAGCCCGTAAACTTAAGGTCCTCAAGCAACTTGCGCACGCCACCCATGAGCTCGTCGTTGGGCTCGGTGATGATGCAGGCATGGTTGCCGACACCATGGGGCTGATGCTCCTCGAGCAGCACGTGACCCAGGCACATCATGCGAACCTTGCCGTTGCGGTCGGAATAACTGGTAAGCACGCGCATGTACTCGTCGTTGCCGGGCACGCGATCCTGCAAGATGAGGTCATCGGTGTAGCCACTGGCGTACACATCGCGAATGACCTGCTCCAGCTCGGCGCGATCGGCAATCTCGTAGGCCTTCTTCTGGCCCTCGAACTCGTGCTCCCACCACATGATGCCGTCAGAGGGCTTCAGAATCATCGGGAAAGGGAAGTCGATCTGGTCGAGCACCTCTGCGGAAGCCTCGCCCTGGGCGTTGAGCATCGCCATGGTAAAGGTAAACGTGTGCGGATAGGGCACACCGTGCTTCTCGCACAGCTCGTAGAAGATCTCCTTCTTCTGGCACTGCTCGAGCATGCTGTAGGGCGCATAGGGCGCGATGACGTTGGAGGCAAGCTGGCCGGCATCCTGAGCCTGTGCGGCAAGCGCGACGTAGTTATCACCGCAGCCCATGAGGATAATCTTCTTATCGGGATTGGCCTGTGCAATGCCGTTGACGGTCTCGATCATGACCGGCATAGTGTCGATATCCACATTGGGCGTATAGTCGATAATCTGGCTGCGGTATGCAGGACCCGTCTGATACTTGCCAAAGACCAGGCTCTTGACCTGATACTCCTCGTAGAAGGCGCGCGCCACCGAATAGGCGTTGATATCGCCGCCGAGCAGCACGGGTATAAACTCGCGCTCTGTAAACTGCAATGCCATGGAAACTTCCTATCATCAACTGCCCGTACGATGGGCGGTCTTTATGCAACTGGTTTATTCTAGCGTGCCAAACCGCCGCTTCCCAAAGTTCCACCATATCTATGGCAAGCAGGCGCTTATGATCGAGCCCGCCGGGTTCCGTAACGTTAAAGTTGAACTCTATGGTTTCTTAACAATTCACTATAACTGCAGGTCAAGGCCAAAACCTCAAGTTCAACTTGACCCTTTAGAACCTTTAAGGTTCAAGTTGAGGTCGAAAGCAGTAGTAGAATACCTTTCGAACTATAACCTACGATTGATTGCAGAGGGACTGGATGCAGCATTCGAACCATCGCACCGCAGCGCTCATCGCGTCGAAGCCGGCTCGTATCATCACGAGCGCCGCGCTTGCCGTTACACTGACGGCCGCGCCGATGCTCTCCCCCGTCGCAGCCTATGCCGCCTCGCAGGCAACGCAGGATCAGCTTTCCGCTGCCCAGCAGAAAATCGAAACCGCCACGAGTGCCTACAACGAAGCCCGCACCAAGCTCGAGGATCTGCAGAAGCAAATCGACACTAACGAGGCAAGCATCGAGAAGATCGAAGCCGAACTTCCCGATCAACAGGCCAAGGCGAGCTCCGCCATGCGCGATCTGTATAAGTACCAGAAGGGCACCAACCCCATCGTGAGCTTCCTGGTCAACGCGCAGAGCCTGGGCGAGTTCATCACCACCTGCAAGTACACCAACCAGATCACGAACTCGAGCGTCGACGAGATCGAAGAGCTCAACAAGATGCAGACCGAGCTCGAGCAGAACAAGACCGAGCTCGAGCAGGCGAAGTCCCAACTCGAGACCGAGCAGAAAACCGCCGAGGACGCACTGGCACAGGCCCAGCAGCTTCGCAGCGAAGCCCAGGCAAAGGCCGAGCAGGAGAATGCCGCCGAGCTGGCCAAGCTCGAGGCCGACAAGGCCGCTGCCGCCGAGAAGCTCTCGGGCGAGGGCGTGAGCGGCAACAACTCCAACAGCCAGGCCAATAACGCCAACACCACTATCGACACCACGGTGAACAACTCCAATACCGGCAACTCCGATTACGACTCGTTTATCAACGAGTGGACGAGTCGCATCGACAACTACCTCGCCGGCTCCCCCATGGCAGGCCAGGGTTACAACTTTGCCGTGGCAGCCTGGAACACCGGTGTTGACCCTCGCTGGTCTCCCGCCATCGCCTGCATCGAGAGCAGCAAGGGCCTCTATTGTGCCGGCTCCTATAACGCCTGGGGCTGGAGCGCCCGCGGCGGCGGCTGGCGGAGCTTTGGTAGCTGGAGCGAGGGCGTCTCTGCCCATGTTGCCTACCTGGGCGCCAACTATGGCTCCACGCTTACCCCGGCAGCCGCCAAAAAGTACTGCCCGCCCACGTGGCAGGACTGGTACAACAAGGTTGCAACCCAGATGAACCGCATCTAAGATCAACGTCAAAGGGCCCCAATTGGGGCCCTTTTTCTTTTACGCGACGGAGGTATCGACGACGCCAGTCGCGTTTGCAATGGCAACAATGATAATCATTGCCAACAAGAGCACACCCATAGCCTTGAGCCAGAGCTTTGCAAGCTTTTTACCGCGGTATCTATCGAGTAGCTCAAACCGCCGGCGAAGGCGGCGTTTGTCGAGCATCACAAAATGGATGAGCACTACGAGACCGTCGACGAAGATAAAATACTCAATCGCGAGAAACCACATCGGGTAGTTTTGGTTGGCGCCCGTAGGATGAAAAACGGCAAAATGGCTTCCGGCAAAGAAAACAAGTAGCGAAAGATAGACGAATGCGTTCCAAATGCGCCCAACGGTGTCGGGAATGCGGGAGAGTAAATTCGGGCGCTCAGGCACCAACGGCAATCCACCCTGAGACTGATCCGTGGGGAGCACGGGCGCAGGGCACACGGCTCGCCGCTCCGAAGGCTCTTGGAAGGAAGCAGCATTCGGCGCAGACGACGGCGTCGGTGCGGACAACGCATAGGATGCGCGCGCAGCGTGCCCTAGCGCCTTCGCGTTTGCAAAGCGCTTGTCCGGATCGAGCGCCATCGCCATGCAAATAACATCGGCAAGCGAGGCGGGGATATCATATGCCTCGCATTGCTCGCGCATGTTCCGACCCGGCTTGGGGTCGGCCCCCGTCAGACAAAAGAACAGCAGGGCACCGAGCGCATAGACATCGCTGCGCACGCTCGTCTGGCCAAAACCATACTGTTCGGGCGGCGCATAGGGACGCGTGCCAAACTTAACGGTATCGGCATCGGCTCCCTCGCGCCACACGCGAGCGATTCCCAAGTCGATAATCACCAGCGATGAAAACGTCATGCCTGTATCGGGCGTATAGCTCGCGCCCGACACGATGATATTCGAGGGCTTTAGGTCGCGATGGATCACCGGAGCGGCCATCTCCCCCGCCGACGCAAAGCCGGCATGGAGCTCCGCAACTGCATCACAAAGGGCGCCAAACAGCTCACAAGCATAATCGGGCGTCGCACCCAAACGCCCCACCAGGGCCCCGAGCGTTTCGCCTTCGATGTATTCCATGACCACGCAAAGCTCGTCGCCCACGCGGCGGCAATCGACAATCCGAGGCAAGTGCTCGTAACGTCGCCCAGCATGCTGGGCCGCAAACAGGCGTTCATACGCCCCGCCAATCTGGGCCGACGCGTCGATGCGCTTGCGAACAAAGGGGCCAAGAGATCCTCCGCCGGAGCCCTCAAAGTACACGAGCTCGGTCGTCTCGACGTCGGAGTGCTTGAGCACACGGTCTACGCGATAACTGTCATCACGCTCAAGTGACGCCAGGTGTCCGGCGAGCGCAGCAGTCAGCTCATCATCGGAATATGTTGGGCTCTGAGTATCCATAGCGTCCATAATAACGCAGGGCACGGACGCCCCATGACGCCCGTGCCCTGCACGTTCTAAATATCGTGAACACCGCTTCCGCCGGCAGCTAGCTGTTAGCTCACCGTCTCTTCACCAAAGCGATACAGCTCCTCGTTCACCTTTTGCAGGCTGCAGCCACGATCGATACAGAAAATGATGATGGCGTCACGGCGGTCCTTGCAGTTGAGGACATTGACGCCCGCCGCCGTCAAGGCGCGGTTGGTCTCCTTGAGCGTCAGCGCCATGGCAAAGGCAATCTGCAGCACCTTATTGCGGCTCGGATGCCGCGCACCGGTAAAGATCTGATAGCCAAACGTCTCGTTGAGGTCGGCCATACGCACCACGCGCGAACGCTCCAGCCCCTTTTCTTCCAAAAGCTGTTTCAGATACCCCGAAAGCGACGGGGCGGTAAAGTCGTGCTCTTTGATATAGCCCTCGATACTCGGAGCATCGAGCAGCTCGTTGAGCAACTCTTCGGTTAGCTTCTTATCGGGCATATGGCCTCACCCCCCAGCTCGCATAGTAACCATGTTTTTAATTCTAGTTAAAAACCGCTCACGTCAGAACGTTCCCAGCTGGCAACCTGGTCGGGAGATACCGTGCTCATCGCTTCGAACTTCCAGGTGCCGCCCGCTTTGAGATGGTTGGTGTTCGCAAGAGCCGTTCCCACCTGATTGCCGTCTACGTCATACAGAACATACTCAATCTGAATGTAGCTTTGCTCTTTATCCGTATTATTGGTCAACGTGCCCGTGATCTTATACGCGAACTGATTAGACGTATCCCCGGCCTCATCCGAAACCGTATAGGGTTCTTGTGCCTCTTTTTTCTCCTCGACTTGCTGGGTCTGTTCGGCAGGCTTTGCTGCATCACCCGTAGACGAATCAGACGAGTTACCGCCCATAGAACCCACGACGCCGGCAACAACGAGCACCACGATGACGCCCAAAACGATCTTGCCGATCGGCTTCTTTCCCTCTTTTGCCATTATGCATCCTTCCTACGATCCGGCTACCGTGCCGGCACACAGCACATCGTAGGAGGCAGCGAGCTCAAATTCATTAGCTGGGAGCTAATGTCGCAGCACAGCTTGCCACCTGGCACTCATTGAGTCTTTTTTCCTTCACCGAACTCATGCCTTTGTTGTTGACTATTAAACATTTAGACGTAAACTGCTTTGTTACCTTGTCAACATCTGAAAGGAACCTCATTGGGAAAAGACGTACTGGTGCAGCAACTCGTCGACTCATTCGACAGCTGGCCCGCCAAAAATTCCGGTTGCGGATCGTCCCGCATGACACAAGAGCTCTATCCTTTTGACAAGCTCTTCTCTCCCATCAAAATTAACAAGCTCACCGTCAAAAACCGCATTGTCATGGCGCCGATGGGCAATATCGACATGTGCGAGGAAACTGGTCGTCCCAGCGACATGATGCTGCAGTACTTTTTCGCCCGCGCCAAAGGCGGCTGCGGCCTCATCACAACAGGACTCGTACCGGTAAGCCACGGCATCGATACCACGGTCACCGAGCTGGACAAGCTCACCTATTTCCCGCGCATCGATCGAAGCCGAACCGTTATGGCAGGCTGGCGCGACCTTGCCCAAGGTGTCCATGCCTTCGGATCGCGCATTTTTGTCCAGCTTACGGCCGGACTCGGCCGCGTGGGCAACCCGCAATGCCTCATCACGCAAAAAAAGTTTCCGGTCTCGGCGAGTTTCTTGCCTAACTACTACATCCCCGCCATTCCATGCATGCGCCTCTCGGATCAAAAGCTGCGCCGTATCGTAAACAATATCGGCCAAGCGGCGGCCGATGCTCATGCCATGGGCATCGATGGCGTCTATTTGCACGGGCACGAGGGTTATCTTATCGAGCAGCTCGGAAACCCCGCCTTTAACCATCGCAAGCTCGGACGTTATGCCGATTGGCGTCAGTTTGGCCTCGATATGATCAAAGAAATCCGTCGCCGCGTTGGGCCCGACTACCTCATCATGTACCGCATCGACCTTTCGCTTGCACTCGAGGAAACCTATGACGAGCAGGTCATGAATTCGACCTATCTGGGACGCATGCGCGGCGGCCGCACAGTCGAACAGACCCTGGGTTATATGGAAGAGCTCGTGGCGGCGGGAGTAGACATCTTTGACGTCGACCTTGGTTGCTATGACAACTGGTGGATGCCCCACCCGCCTGCGAGCATGCCCGCAGGCTGCTTCGTTCCCGTGGCGCGCGCCGTTCGAGAGCGCTTTGCCGCCGACAATATCCGCTCCAATGCCGGCCTTCCCGTACCCGTTGTCGCGGTGGGTAAGTTGGGCTACCCCGACATTGCCGAACGTGCCCTTCGCAATGGCGACGCCGATATGATCATGCTCGGACGCCCGCTGCTTGCGGATCCCGAGTGGCCCAACAAGGCGTACGCCGGTCGCGTGGCAGATATTCGCCCCTGCATCGGATGCCAGGAAGGATGCCTCAACGAGTTTGTCGAAGGGGGCCATCCGCAGTGTGCCGTCAATCCACGCTGCAGCTTTGAATACCTCATGCCCCAGACACCCGCTCCCGCCAAAGAACCCAAACGCATAGCGGTGATAGGAGCCGGACCCGCCGGGATGGTCTGTGCGCTAATCGCCGCGCGTCGTGGCCACGACGTAAAGCTCATCGATGCCGAAGATGAACTTGGAGGAAAACTCCTCTCCGCCAGCGCCGCCCGGATCAAGTTCGACCTCGATAACTACCGATCATATCTTGTTCGACAGGTGCGCGAGCAGGCAGAAAAACCCAACGGGAACCTGACACTCGAACTTGGACGGGCAGCACGCGCCGAAGATCTTGCAAAAGCAGGCTTCGACGCAATCGTGTGCGCGACAGGCACTTCCAATGCAATACCGCCCATCCCCGGTCTTACGGAGCTTGCAGCATCGGGCCATGCCGTGCTGGCAACGCAGCTACTGCGCCAACCCGCGCTGCTTGGCAACGCCAAAACCGTCACCATCATTGGCGGAGGGGCCGTGGGCTGCGAGGTTGCCCAATGGCTCACCGTCGAACACGGCATACCACAGGTCAGCGTAATTGAAATGCTGCCTCACATGATGCAGGGCGCCTGCACGGCAAATCGCGGCCACCTACTCCATACGCTCAGGGGACGCAATGTGCGGCTCCTCAATATGACACGCGTCGAGCGCGCGGAAGTCAGCGGCAAACGCGAGTCTGGAGCCCCATCGAGGTGTGCGCGTCTCCACTTGAGTCGCAACTGCCACAAAAACGTTCCCGACCCCTACGTCTCGTGGTCACCGGTCTTGCCCGAGAACGTCGAAAACCCGCTTGCACCCAAAATCGGCAACGACTGGAAGTCACTCGAGCTAACCTGCGACTTGGTAATCATTGCCTGCGGCGGACACCCCGACGACGCGCTGTTCTACAAACTGCAGCAGACGCACGCCGCTGACGAGCTGCATAACATCGGCGATGGGTTTGCGCCCGGCCGTGTGCTCGAAGCGGTCCGTGCGGCATACCGACTCGGCACCAATATCTAACACGAAAGGATGGGCTCACAGATGAACCTGACCTCCCAACAACAAGCCCTGCTCGACGGCGCCAAGGGCCCCGCCATGGCCAAAGTGGTCAAGACCCTCGTTATGTACGGCGAATGCTTTGGCGCCGAGCGTATGGTTCCCGTGACCGGCGCAAACGGTCATCTTGTCACAAGTTTTGGCCTCTCCATGCTCGGTCCAGTCTATGACCTTATGGATGAGCTGCTGAAAGACGGCGCCCTGTCCGGTCAGTCATTCTCGGTCGACCCGAGGCCCCTTGACCCCGCCGTCCCGGCCAACCCGCTGCAAAAGCTGCTGTTCAAGATTATGTATTCCAAACAAGACGATTATGAGGCACAGCTGCGCAGCATGGGTCTATTGGACAACGATGCTTTCACCTGCACCTGCTACCAGCCCGAGGTTGGCAATCGACCTCGGCGTGGCGACATCCTAAGCTGGGCAGAAAGCAGCGCCGTGGTCTTTGCCAACTCCGTGCTGGGCGCTCGCTGCAATCGCAACTCCGGCATCATCGAGATGTTCGGCTCAATTGCCGGCTTTGTCCCGGAATTCGGTCTGCTCACCGATGAGGGCCGCAAGGCGACCTGGATCATCGAAGTCGACTGTAAGCGCAAGCCCGAAGCGCAAGTGCTTGGCAGCGCCATTGGCATGAAGGTGATGGAAGACGTCCCTTACATTAAAGGCCTCGACCGCTGGCTTGGCCGCGAACTCACACCCGGCACGCAGGACTACCTTAAGGACATGGGCGCCGCCAGCGCATCGAACGGCGCTGTCGGGCTCTACCACGTGGACGGCATCACGCCCGAGGCCGTCGAACAAGGCGAACACCTCATAGCACTAGACGCCCAAATCTATCGCATTGACGACGCCGAGCTGGAACGCATCCGCTCGAGCTACCCCGTTATGTGGAAGAACCCGGGCGCACGCCCCAAGCTTGCCTTCATCGGCTGCCCCCACCTCTCGTCTGCACAACTCGCCCATTGGGCAGACGCCATCTGCGATGGGCTGAGCGCCTCCGGCAAGTGCCGCGTGCAAGTACCCACCGTACTGACCGCCGCCCCATCCGTGGCAGACGCCTTCCGCAAGACTGCGGCATACAGACGCCTCTCGACTACCGGTGCCGTCGTCTCGAGCATCTGCCCGCTTATGTACACCAACAACCCGCTGTGCGGCAGCATGCCCATCATCACCAACTCCAACAAGTTGCGTACGTACTCGGCATCGCGCTACTACACCGACGACGAAGTGCTCGCCTACGTCACCACCGGAAAACCAATCAAATAGGAAGGCGACTCCTCATGGAAAAAATCTTTCACGGCCGCGTCGTTGTCCCCGGAACTGCCCACGCCAAGGCACTTGTCTCTCACGGAGGGCTCAACACGCTCGCATCGTTTCAGAAGGCACTGATGTTTGGCGACAAAAAGGCCACGTGTTCCGACCAAAACAATCCCGACTTGTACGGCAAACCTTTGGCGGGATGTGCCTTGTGTCTTCCGCAGACTATCGGCTCCACCACAGGCGGCATGGTGCTCTTCTGCGCCACCAAAATGGGGCGCCAACCCGCATGCCTGCTGTTTTCCAAACCCATTGACAGCCTTGCCGCCGCTGGCGCGATCCTCTCGGGTGTATGGACCGACACCCCCATGCCCACCATTGACAACCTGGGCGATGAGTTTCTCGATGCTGTGTCGACGGGAGACGCCATCACCGTGACCGAAGACGGCACGGTCATCGTCGGCTAAGGCTATCCGACCCGCCGCCCGCAGATGAACAACGTGTTTCGCCATTTCCCACGCGCGGTGCGGGCGATAATCTTGACGTATTCGATATACAACACGAAAGGAGTCCCACCATGGGAGCATCGGTATCGGTCGCACAGGGCGCGCCTCTTGATGCAGGCACCTACAAGGCAGACGAGGTAGCCGTCGAGCGCTTTTGCGAATTGCTGCGCATCCCCACCGTTTCGCGTGAGAACATCGCCGAGCGCGACGATGAGCCCTTCAGCCAGTGGATTCCCACGCTTCAGCGACTTTATCCGCATTTCTTTAAAGTCGCCGAGCTCACACGCGTCGACGACTTTGGCATGCTCCTGCGTTGGCCTGGCGCCGATTCCGCCTTGGACCCCATCGTCATGATGGCGCATCAGGACGTCGTGCCCGTCGAGGGCCAAGACTGGAAGCACGATCCCTTTGGAGCCGAGATCTTCGACGGCGAGATCTGGGCCCGCGGATCACTCGACACCAAGTGCATCGTCTCGGCTTTCTTCGAGGCCGCCGAGCATTTGATTGCCCAGGGCTTCGTTCCCCCGCGCGATGTCTGGTTCTTCTCGAGCGATGGCGAGGAAATCGCCGCACCTACTGCAACCCATGCAGTGCAGTGGCTTCGCGAGCATAACATCCATCCCTACATGGTGCTCGATGAGGGTGGCGCCGTGGCAACCGACGCCCCGCTCGGCGTCACCGAACCCGTTGCCATGGTAGGCGTGTCCGAGAAGGGCCACGTCGACCTTGCCGTCACGGCGCGCGCCGACGGCGGCCATGCCTCTACGCCTGCGGCAAACGATGCCTGCCGTCTTCTCTGCCGTGTATGCGAGACTATCTCGGCCAACCCCGGCAAGCCGCAGCTCACGCCCGCCGTCGAGGCCACACTGACCGAGCTGGGTGCCCGCAGCAGCGCGACGTTTCAGGCAATCTTTGGCAACCTCTGGCTCACACGCCCCGCGGTTACCAAGATTATGGCCGCCAGCCCCGAGACCTCGGCCATGCTGCGCACAACCTATGCGCTCACGCAGCTCGAAGGCTCCAACGCGCATAACGTGCTGCCACCGATCGCTCGCGCCAATTTCAACGTTCGCATCGCTCCGTTCGAGACCATCGCCGATGCCGTTGAGCGCGCTCGCAGGCTCGCCGCTCAGCAGTGCCGCGCCTCGGGCGTAAGCCCCGACCATGTCACCGTCGAAATCAACGAGGCGATTCCCTACACCGAGCCCGCGCCCATCTCGCCTTACGAAAACGATGCCGCCTTCAACTACATCCATCGCTGCGTGTCTGGTGTCTATCCCGAGGCCGGCTTTGCCCCCTACGTGCAGAACTCCTGCACCGACTCGCGCGAGTTCAACGAGATCTGCGATCGCGTCTACCGCTTCTGCGGCTTTATCTACTCGGGCGAGGCACGCAAGCTCATCCATGCCGCCAACGAACGCATCGGCGTCGACGTCTACAAGCGCGGCATCGAATTCTATGTGGCGTTTCTTGCCAACCTTGAACAACTGTAGAACGGGGGCCGATAGCGCCCCTCCCCGTTTTTACCGACCAGGAGAACCAGCATGACCCAACCAAATCTTAAGCGGGCGGCCCGGCTCGACACCAAGGCCGTCGCCCTCGCCTCCCTACCCTTTATGGGCATGATCAGTTTTTGGCAGGTCTACGACGGCATCGTTCCCAAGATGCTCACAGGGACCTTTGGCCTATCCAACTCGCTCACCGGCGCGATCATGGCCATCGATAATGTCTTTGGCCTGTTCCTGCTTCCGCTCTTTGGCATCCTCTCGGACCGTTGCACAAGCAAACTCGGGCGCCGAACGCCCTTTATCTTGGGCGGCTCCGCGGTAGCAATGCTCTCCGTCCCGCTCATCGCGATCGCCAACAACATGGGCAGCCTACCTCTGCTCATTGGCGCGATTATCCTCACGCTTTTGGCAATATGCGCCTACCGCACCATGACGGTTGCCATCGTGGCCGATATTACGCCTCGCCCACTGCGAACCAAGGCGGACTCGATCGAAAAGATCGTCGGCTATGCGGGAACGGGCCTTATGCTCGTCGCTATCTCGGTCATGGTTCCCAAGGCCGACAAACCCGATTATCTCCCGCTCTTTATCTTGCAGACCGCCTTTATCCTCGTGTCGGCCGTTGTCTACGGCGTCTTTGTCCGTGAGCCCGCCCTCGTCGAAAAGATGCGCGAGAAATCGCTGTCCATGGGCATCGACGAGGATCAGATTGACAAAGATGACTCCCCCGAGGCCGGCGGTAAAAATCGCATTGCAGACGCCGGCGTACGCCGCTCCATCATCATGCTGCTCGCCGCAACGTTTTTCTATTACATGAGCTATAACGCCATGACCACCAATATCAGCCGCTATGCCGATATGTTCTACGGCATGGAGGGCGGTTCCTATGCCATCATCAATATCGTGATGATTGCAGGCGCGCTGCTAAGCTACGTACCCTTGGCAAATCTTTCGCTCAAAATCGGCCGTAAAAAGGTCGCCCTGGGCACCGCCGTCATCATGGTTTTATGCCCCGCGCTTCTTTGGCTGGCACCCGGTTTCTCGCCCGTGCTGTACGGCGTCTTTTTGTTGATGGGCGTTGCGCTGGGCGGCGTGGACCTGTGCGTGTACACGATGATTCTGGAGTGCTGCAGCTCCCAAAGCGTGGGCCGCTACTCCGGTTACTACTACACCGTGAGCATGGCGGCTCAGGTGGCGACACCGATTCTCTCCGGCATCGTTATGGACGTGGCGCCGTCGATGCTCTTCGCCTACATCACGGCAATGGGCATGTTTATGGCCGCGAGCATTGCCGCCGCCAAGCACGGCGATGCCATCTTGATCGACGAGGTCGCTCGCCGCGAGGCAGCAAAGTAGGAGACCGAATTAACTACCGTGCGAAAGGGGTCGGATGGGCAAAACGCCCATCCGACCCCTTTTTCGTTTCATCCTCAAGAAGCTTGTCGAAGCCTACCCCACCGTGACGGATTCCCCAGTAAAGGTGCTGATGAGCAGCAGGATAAAGAACGCCAAGTAACTGATGCTCAGCGGGTACGCAATAATCAGGAAGACGACCCAGCCGACATTGGTGTTACCGTCGGCACGGCGTTGCTCGCGATTGCGGCAGAGCCAAATCGTCACGCCAATGGCCACAATCAACAGCACAAGTGCCGCTGCCGCCAGTCCAGCAAGCGCAAACATCACGCCAATGCTCACAGCAATAACCGGGAGCAGCAGCAAGCCGCACCCGCACCCACCCGGACTATACGCGGCAGACTGTCGACGTCGTTCCATCGTCACTCCAAGTCAAGCAATCGTTTGTAGACATCGAGGCCCTTGAGTAGGGTTTCCTCGTCAAAGAGCATGGTATCAGTGTGAAGGGCGCTCGTCGCATAAGCTGGGCAGCTGTCTGCGTCGATCGGGTTTTCTTGCGCCTCCGGCACGCCCGTGCCCAGCAAGAAGAACACGCCCGGCAGATGGCGCTGATAGAAGGCGAAGTCCTCGGCAATCAGCAAAGGCTCATCTACGAGCTGTAGTTCGGGCAAAGCCGGTGCAATGCGAGTGAACAACTCGGGGTCGTTGTCGACCGGCGGATAGCCCTCGGCAAAGTCGAGATCGTACGTGCAGCCCGTTGCAGCGCATGCCTCATCAAGCACGCGGCGCACGCCCTCACGCGCACGGTCGAACATGTCGTCCGTAAACACACGCAGACTGCCGGCAACATGGGCCTCCCCCGCCACCGCGTTGCAGACGGTACCGGCCTGCAGCAGACCAAACTTACCGATACAGGACTCGTCGGTGCCCAGCTCGTCCATCAGTTCGCGCTCGGCAACCAAGAACTTGGCAGCAGCCAGCGCCGCATCGTGCGACTCCTCGACCGGAACGCCATAGGTCTTAGCGATATGGATGCTCGTCCCGTGAATATGAATGTGTGTCTCACTCGAACGCGCCAGCAGCGGACCGGAACAACTCGCCAACGTGCCGGCAGGCAGATCGGGCCACACATGGAAGCCAAAAATGCGGTCAGCCCCATAGCGCTCGAACACACCGCTCTCGCATACCGTCTTGGCACCACCGGTCGTTTCCTCGGCCGGCTGGAACACAAAGAGAACGTTGCGCCTCATGGCGCCCGGCTGCTCGCGAATCGTACGGTCGACATACGTCGCGGCGGCAAGTGCCATAGCCATGTGTCCGTCATGTCCGCAAGCGTGCATCTTGCCGGGATGGATCGAGGCAAAGGCCGCTCCCGTCGCCTCCGCGATGGGCAGCGCATCCATATCGGCGCGAATCGCCGTGGCACGCGCGGCACCAACGCCAGCGTCGAAGAAAGCGCAGACGCAGCTGGGACACGGATGGGTCACCTCGCAAGCGAGCGGCGCCAACACGCCCTCGATATAGGCGATAGTCTGCGGAAGATCGAAATCGAGCTCCGGAATGCGATGGAGATCGCGGCGATAGCGACGGAGTTCTTGGAGCTCGGTCATAGAGAATCCCTTCGTGAGGCACATCTGTTGCAACTTATTGTGATACAGGATTGTGGCACACATGTTTCCAGCATATTGCTGCATTTTTTAAACGTTATATACGAATACTCTTGTTTGGTAAAGTGCAACGTGATAGGGTCGTTACCACTTGATAGAGGCGCGGGCACGAAGAGCCGCGGGCGAGCCGGCAGGCTTTGACCCCGTGGGGAGGCGAAACCCGCCGAACTGGGTTTTTCGGGCACGAACAACCTGGTGGGCCTGTGGGAAACACCCACAGGACTGTCTGCAGCAATGCGGGAGCGCTATCCGGACATTGGGTCCACGCTATGCGGATTCGATGCGCAGATGGCGCCGTCTGGATAGCGAGGTTTACGGGACATGGCATTGACCCCCAACGAGGCATATGCGGCCAAGCAGCCGTTTGTGGACAAGGAGACACTCGAGCATATCGTCGAGCAGTTCCCCACGCCGTTTCATCTATACGACGAGGCGGGCATCCGCCGCAACATGCAAGAAGTGCGCGACGCCTTTGCATGGAACCCGGGCTTTAAGGAATACTTTGCCGTCAAGGCCAACCCCAACCCGGCGCTCATCTCCATTCTCAACGAATACGGCTGCGGCTGCGATTGCTCGAGCTATACCGAGCTCATGATCGCCCGCTCGCTGGGCATCACGGGACACGACATCATGTTCTCTTCCAACGACACGCCGGCTGCCGACTTTGAGCTCGCCAACAAGCTGGGTGCCATCGTCAACTTTGACGACATCAGCCACATCGAGTTCTTTGAGCGTGTTGCGGGGCCCATCCCCAAAACGGTCAGCTGCCGCTTTAATCCAGGCGGCCTGTTCCAGCTCTCCAACGGCATCATGGATAACCCCGGCGACTCCAAATACGGCATGACCACCGAGCAGCTCTTTGAGGCTTTCCGCATGCTCAAGGCCAAGGGCGCCGAGAATTTTGGCATCCATGCCTTCCTTGCCAGCAACACCGTCACCAACGACTACTACCCCAAGCTCGCGCGCATCCTCTTTGAGCTTGCCGTGCGCCTGGAGCGCGAGACCGGTGCACATGTCGCCTTCATCAATCTGTCCGGCGGCGTCGGCATCCCCTATCTGCCCGAGCAGCAGGCCAACGACATTCACGCCATCGGCGAGGGGGTGCACGCGGCCTACGACGAAATCCTGGTTCCCGCCGGCATGGGCGATGTGGCCATCTGCACCGAGATGGGCCGCTTTATGATGGGACCCTACGGCTGCCTGGTCACCAAGGCTATCCACGAAAAGCAGATCTACAAGGACTATATCGGTGTCGACGCAAGCGCCGTCGATCTGATCCGTCCTGCCATGTACGGCGCCTACCACCACATTACGGTAATGGGTCAGCCGGGTGGCGACGACAAGACCACAGCGCCCGTCACGGACACCTACGACATCACGGGCAACCTATGCGAGAACAACGACAAGTTCGCCATCGATCGCGAGCTACCGCAGATCGATATGGGCGATGTGCTCGTGATCCACGATACCGGCGCGCATGGCTACTCCATGGGCTACAACTACAACGGACGGCTGCGCTCCGCCGAGGTCCTGCTGCGTCCCGATGGCTCAGCCGACCTCATCCGCCGCGCCGAGCGCCCGGGCGATTATTTTGCCACGCTCGACGTGCTGCCGAGCGGCCGAGAGCTGCTGGCCAAGTCGCGCGCCGAAAGTGCCCGCCGTCGCGCCCAAGACGAGCGCCTGATAGTCGCCGCTCAATGGAACAAACGCATCCAGATCGCGGACGCGAAGGAGAAGAACATGGACATCCGCAATCTCGAGGGCTCAATCGTCGCCCTTGTTACGCCGTTTAAAAAGGACGGCAGCGTCGACTTTGACGCGCTCGAGCGCCTTATCGATTTCCACTTGCAAAATGGCACCGACGCCATCCTCACCCTGGGCACCACCGGTGAGAGTGCCACGATGACCGACGACGAGGACAACTCCGTCGTCGCCGCCGTGGTCAAGCATGTTGCAGGACGCGTCCCCGTCATCGCCGGCTCGGGCTCCAACTCCACGCAGACCATGCTCACCAAGTCGCTTACTTACCAGGGCTTGGGAGCCGACGGCCTGCTGCTCATTACCCCCTACTACAACAAGTCCAACGAAGAGGGTATCTATCAGCACTTTAAGACCGTCGCCGATGCCGTTGACATCCCCTGCATCCTGTACAACATCCCCGGCCGCTGCGGCTGCGGTATCAGCGAGCGCAACGTAGAGCGCCTGGCCGCGCACCCCAACATCATGGGCATCAAGGAGGCCTCGGGCAACGTCGCCTACGCGGCCAAGATCGCCCACCTGCTGTCCGATGACTTCCGCATGTACTCGGGCGAGGATGCACTCACAGTGCCGCTCATGAGCCTGGGCGCTTCGGGCACCATCAGCGTGTGGGCCGACGTGCAGCCGCAGCTCGTACATGACATGTGCCGCGCCTATTTGGACGGTGACGTGGCACGTGCCCGCGATATCCAGATTGCCGGCCAGCCGCTCATCAATGCCCTCTTTAGCGAGGTCAACCCCATCCCCGTCAAAGAGGCGCTCGCTCAGATGGGTATGATCGAGGCAAACTACCGCATGCCGCTGTGCCCCATGGCAGACGACACGCGCTCTGCACTTACCGATGCCCTGAAGGGAGCTGGTCTGCTTGATTAAGACCGTCATTATGGGAACGGGCCGCATGGGCTCGCTCATCCGCACCACCGCCGAGGGCGTTGTCGACGCCGCCGGTCAACCCGTTTTTGATATCGTAGCCCAGATTGGCTTCGATTTGAGCGAGCTCGAGAACGCACCGGCCGCCGATGTGATTATCGACTTCTCGAACGTCGTGACCTTCGATGCCGTCGTCGCCTATGTCGAGCGCACGGGCGCCGCGTTGGTCTCGGGCACCACGGGCTATACGCCCGAGCAGATGGACCGCCTGCGCGAGCTGGGTCAGAACGCCCGCGTCATGCACTCGGGCAACTACTCCATCGGCATCGCCGCCCTGCGTCATCTGGTGGCCCAGGCCACACGCGAGCTGCCCGGCTTTGACTGCGAGATCGTCGAGACGCACCACAACCAAAAGGTCGACGCCCCCAGCGGCACTGCCAAGTTGCTGCTCGACGCCGTCGTCGAGGCCGAGCCCGAGGCAGGCTACCACCCCGTCTACGGACGCGAGGGCATGTGCGGAGCGCGCGACCCCAAGGAGATCGGCATGCACTCGCTGCGCGGCGGCAACGTCGCCGGCGTGCACGAGGTGAGTTTCTTTGGCCAGGACGAGGAGGTCACGCTCACCCACCGCGCCACGAGCCGTCAGATCTTTGTCAACGGCGCCTTGGCAGCCGCGCAGAAGCTCGTCACCCGCGAACCCGGCTTCTATACGTTCGACAAGGTCATGTTTGCCTAACCGGGTATCAACCGAATCCACCCAAAGGAGAGATAGCAAATGAGCAACGCAGCCGAGATGGATGCACAAGAGATTATCAACTACATCGCCACTGCGCCCAAAAAGACGCCCGTCAAGCTGTACGTGCGCGAGAAGCCGGGCATGAAGGTTGCCTGGGGCGACGCACATGTCTACGGCGGTCGTCGTGGCAAGACCGTCTTTGGCGACTGGGATGAGCTCAAGGCCATCCTCGATGCCAATGCCGACTCCATCGACTACTACGATGTCGAGAATGACTGCCGCAACTCTGCCGTGCCCATGCTCGACCTTAAGGGCATCAACGCCCGCATCGAGCCGGGCGCGATCATCCGTGACCGCGTCGAGATCGGCGATCACGCCGTCATCATGATGGGCGCCATCATCAACATCGGCTCCGTCATTGGCGAAGGCTCCATGATTGATATGGGCGCCGTGCTGGGCGGCCGCGCCACCGTGGGCAAGAACTGCCACATCGGCGCCGGCACCGTGCTGGCAGGCGTTGTGGAGCCCGCCAGCGCCACGCCCGTCATCATCGAGGACGATGTCATGATCGGCGCCAACGCCGTGGTCCTGGAGGGCGTGCACGTAGGCAAGGGCGCTGTCGTTGCCGCCGGCGCCGTGTGCGTCGAGGATGTCCCCGCCGGCGCCGTCGTGGCCGGTGTCCCCGCCCGCGTCATCAAGATGCGCGACGAGAAGACCAACAGCAAGACCGGACTGGAAGAGGGCTTACGTCAACTTTAATAGTTACGCGGTTTTGACAAACCGCGTTTTCGCTGACGTATGCCCAACCTGCGGGATAATTCATCCCTAAACAAAATGGCCGAAGTCCCGAAGGGCTTCGGCCTTTGCTTTCTCGCTGTAGGCGCAACGCAACTTATCGATTCTCGATGCTACCGATATTTTTGAGCTCGATGGAAATGAGGCCGTTGGGCTCATTGACGAACTCAATGTACTCGGAATTCGAACCCATCTCTGCCGGGAAGCTGATCTCGATGCCCGTATCGGTACGAATCTTGTGATTGCGCACCGCCGCGCGTTCGACCTGCTTGCGCTCCACGGGCACACGCTCAGGCACCTTCTCCTCGGTCAGTGCCGCGCGCACGCTCTCCTTGATGACCGGCTCGTCCTCAAAGACCTCGTCGACGATATCCCAAGGCGGCAGCTCCTCGTCATCCTCGACCTTCTCGACAACAGCAGCCTTAACCTTGGCGAGCGCTACGGCCGTATTGGCACCGTGCTCTTCAGCGACCTCCTCGACCACGCGCGTCACGGTGTCGATGACCTCCTTACCCGATACGCCCGTGTCGCACTGCAGCAGGCCATCGGGGATAAGCATACGGTCCTCGCCGGCAATCTTGCGTTTCTTGTCCACATAGCCGATCTCCATGGTGCTCGCGCGCACGATGGCATAGCTCGGCACCTTTTGCGAGGGGTTCGGCAGAATGGCGTAGTGGCGCGCGATGTCGTTGCGCACCTCCCCCTCCTCGCGGCCCACTTCGTGCATAAAAGCCTGCTTGGAGCCCAGCAGCATCACGGCAAACCAGCGGGCATCCTCATCGTCGTCAAAATCGGCAACCAGCACGTCGGTGGACTCGGCTTTCTCAGCCTTGGTGAGTTCGGAAGAGATAAACTCCGCAATCTGCTGCGACAGGTCCACGAACTCGCGCTCGCCAAAGAAATAGCCCTTGAGCTCGCCGCCGAATGCGGAGTTCTCGGCAAACGTGGCGCGCTTGTTATCGGCCGAAGTGCGCGCGCGACGCAGATGTGTGGTCACGAAGTTGCGGACGGTACGACTCTCGATATCGAGCTCGCGCTGGCTCATGACGTTGACGGCAGAGTCAAAGTCCAGGATATGCAGAATCGCGTGATTGATTTTCATATACGGCATTCCGTTCTAGATTGATTTCGGCACGAATCAGTATAGCGGTCGAGCCCGCCCCAGGCGCTTCGAAGATTGGTGCATCGGGGACAGGTTGCTTGCACCAATGGTTAGCGCAGGAGCTCGGACTGCCAAGCCTCGAGCTGTTCTGCCAAACTCTTGCCGGCAGCGGGCACGTCGATCTGGGGTCGTTTGGGCAACAGTGCGCATTTAAGGATCGCCACGATGGTCTGCGAGATAAAGCGTCGCGTATCTTTGTCAAAGCCTTGCGCAGCCTGGAGCATCACGGGCAGACTCTCACGCAGATTTCCTGCGATATCCGCAAACCGTTCGGCGTCCGTAGCCTCAAACACGGAGAACAACGCATCTACAAAACGCTCGCGCTCGCTAGGTGACACTGCAAGCAGCATCTCGCGAATGGAGCCATCAACGTATCGAGCACCGGCGGACAGGCGCTCACAGTATACGAAGTCGCAACCATCAACCACCCAGCTAAAGGGATTGTGCTGCAGCAGGCTGAACTCGGTGCTCTCAACGATGGCATAGTCCTCTTGTGTCTCGAACATCATGCCGAAGATCGACGACCGAGGTAGCGTCTTGTCGATTCGACCGGAAAGATCGGCAAAGGCGTTGCCGTTCAGAAACTCCTCGACGAAGCCCGGACCATCATGGGAATACGCCCGTTCGATTCGCTCACGGGCGACATCGGAGCACATCGCCGCACCGTACACCGCAAGGTTTCCGCCCTTGGAATGACCTCCGCACAAAAGCGGCCCGTCGATCGCATCCGCCGCCTCGTCCACATAACGCGCCGCGGATTCCTGGGCCGGCACAGGACACCGGAACGCCATGTTAAAGTCCTCTTTCCAGCCCACAATCGTGCTGTCGGTCCCCCGGAAGGAAAGATAGCTAAACCCCGCCGGAAACCGGAACGCCATGGCTGCAAACTGCTCCGTCGCCACCACATCGCTCACGGCACGATAGCCGCAAACGTGCACGCCGCGGTATCTGGGATTTGCTGCCACGGCCTCCAACAAGGCCCTGCTTCCCTCTGGGTCCCACAAGTCGTCAATCATGTCCCGGTAGCACTCGGCACGCAGCAGTTCGCGTACGTCTAGGCCCTGCCAGTTCGTCAGCCCCGCCATATCACCCGGCAAGCGCAAATAGGACAACCACGCAAAGACCAGGCTATCCACCGCGCAGAACGGCCGCTCCTCAAAGGGATCAAACGCCGTCTGGACATAGGTCAAAAAATTAGGCGAATCCGACATGGCCCTCCCATCAACTATGGTGCATTGGAGTCAGGTTACTTTGCACCAAAAAGGCGCCCGGGCCGTGTGGACCCGGACGCCTTCATTGTAGCTTTTCGCTCTAGCGAGCTTGATTTAGCAGGAGAAGTCGACGCTGTCGATGATGTCCTTGAGGGCCTTGGCGGAGACGATGAGCTCATGCTGCTCGTCGTCGTTCAGCGGCACGGGGACGCGGCAGACAACGCCGTCGCGGCCAACGACGGTCGGCATGGAGATGGCAAGATCGGACAGGCCATACTCGCCCACCATGAGCGAGGAGACAGGCAGAACGGTCTGCTCATCGCGCATAACGGCGGTGCAGATGCGCTTGACGGCCATGGCGACGCCATAGTAGGTGGCGTGCTTCTTCTCGATGATGGTGTAGGCGGAGTTCTTGACGTCCTCGGCGATGCGCTTCTCGGCAGCCTCATGCTCCAAGTGGCCGTGAAGCTCACAGAAGGTGTTCAGCGGAACGCCGGCAACCTGAGCGCTGGACCAAGCGACAAACTCGGAGTCGCCGTGCTCGCCCATGACATAGGCCTGGACATCGCGCGGGTCAACCTCGACGTGGGCACCAAGCATCTGCTGCAGGCGGCCGGTGTCGAGCACGGTGCCGGAGCCGATGACATGGCCCTCGGGCAGGCCAGACATCTTGATGGCAGCATAGGTCAGAACATCAACCGGGTTGGAGACGATTAGCAGAATGCCGTCGAAGCCGGACTTCTTAATCTCGGGAATAATGGACTTGAAGATGCTGACGTTCTTGTTGACCAGGTCCAGGCGGGTCTCACCGGGCTTCTGGGCAGCGCCAGCAGTGACGACGATCATGGCGGCGTCGGCGACATCGGAATAATCGCCGGCGTAGATCTTCATCGGCTCGGCAAACGTCATGCCGTGCGCGATATCCAGGGCCTCACCCTCGGCACGGTTCTTGTCCACGTCGATGAGGACCATCTCGGAGAACAGACCACTCTGCATCAGTGCGAACGCCGAAGACGAACCGACGAAACCGCAGCCGACAATAGCGACCTTCTTCTCGTTAACCATTAGAAACTCCCATCTCTCTCCACAAACAAGCCGCCCGGGAATGACCCGAGCGGCTTGTCGTAATCCCAATACATCCAATCGGGACTTTGATTATGCCCCTATTCGCAGCCAAAAATCGACCGTTTACCGAAATTGTTTGCAGTATTCGTAAAATAACTGCGCGAAATCGGTTTCGAGCTATTGACGAGTCGAAATAGGTTTCTAATACAGGCCCGCCTCGCGAATGGCCTCGACAGCCAAAGCGATCTGATCGGGCGGTAGGACCAGCGCCATGCGCACGTGTCCCTCGCCCGAAGGACCAAAACTCGCGCCCGGCGTCACCACAACGCCGGCCTTCTCCATAAGCTCCTCGCAAAACGCCATAGAATCGGTGCGACCACCGGGAAGCTTGGCCCACACAAACATAGAGCCATGCGCATTGGGACGTTCCCAGCCCAGGCCCTCAAGACCGTCGCACAGGGCATCGCGGCGCTCCTGGTACTTCAGACGCTGCGCCTCGACCTCATCGCGCGGACCGTTCAGGCAGGCGATGGCAGCCTTCTGGATCGGGAAGAACATACCGAAGTCGATCTGGCCGCGCAGCTTGGCAAAGGCAGAGACCACGTCCTCGCGGCCGACCAAAAAGCCGATGCGGGCACCGGTGACGTTAAACGACTTGGAAAGCGAGAAGAACTCCACGCCCACCTCAAGCGCACCGGGATACTGCAAGAAGCTGCCGCCGGGCTCGCCGTCGAACACGATGTCGGAGTACGCGTTGTCATGAACGATGAGCAGGTCGTGCTCGCGGGCGAAAGTGATGATCTCCTCGTAGACCTCGGGCGTGCCCACCGAGCCGACCGGGTTGGCGGGCAGCGACACGATCATATACTTGGCACGATCGGCCACCTCGGGATCGATACCCGCCACATAGGGCAGGTAATTATGCTCGGCAACCAACGGATAGTATTCGAGCTTGGCATCGGCGATCTTGGCACCCGCCTCGAAGACCGGGTAGCACGGATCGGGAACCAAAATAGTATCGCCCGGATCGAGCAGGGCCAGGCCCAAATGGCCCACACCCTCCTGCGTGCCGTTGCACGACTGCACCATGGACGGCGTAATGCCGGAGACACCAAAGCGACGCTCGTAGTAATCGCACACGGACTGCTTGAGTTCGGGCAGGTCGCGCAGGGCATACTTCCACATCTCGGGATCTTGGGCTGCCTGCGTGAGCGCCTCGACCACGTGGTCGTACGGCTTAAAGTCGGGCGTGCCCACGCTCATGTTGTAAATGGTCTTGCCCTGAGCCTTCAGCGCGAGAAGCTTGTTGTTGAGCGAGGCGAAGACCTCCGCGCCAAAGCGGTCGAGACGCTGCGATGCCTGCATGGTGCCACCTTTCGATATAAAAAAGCGGCGCTCCGACAAGAGCGCCGCGCGATACGGGCCATCAGATTGTAAAAGTGTAACGCTTGCAACCCCCGTATTGGTTCAATTTAGCCAACCTTAGTCAACTGGATTGAGCGCGTCGATCTGCGCAAGCCACAGACGCGAGCTGGCGTCACTCGGCATGCGCCAATCGCCGCGCGGGCTGAGCGTCACCGAGCCCACCTTGGGACCATCGGGCAGGCAGCTGCGCTTAAACTGCTGGGCAAAGAAGCGACGGTAGAACGTACGTAGCCACGTGTGGACGGTCTTGGCGTCGTAGACGCCCTCGAAGCTCTTGAGCGCCATGCGGTAGATCTTGCCCGGCTCAAAGCCAAAACGCAGCAGGTAGTAGAGGAAGTAGTCGTGCAGCTCGTACGGGCCCACCAAATCCTCGGTCTTCTGCGCAATCTCGCCGTCGCCCGTGGGCGGCAGAAGCTCGGGGGACACCGGCGTATCGAGGATATCGAGCAAGACCTCGGCAATGCGCCCGCCAAAGACATCGGCGGCATAGCGTACCAGATGGCGCACAAGCGTCTTGGGCACGCTCGCGTTGACGGCGTACATGCTCATGTGGTCGCCGTTATAGGTAGCCCAGCCGAGCGCCAGCTCACTGAGGTCGCCCGTGCCAATGACAAAACCGCCAGCCTGGTTGGCCAGATCCATCAGAATCTGCGTACGCTCGCGCGCCTGGCTGTTCTCGTAGGTCACGTCCTGCACGGCCGGATCATGCTCAATGTCCTTGAAGTGCTGCTCCACAGCCGCGTGGATCGAAACCTCGCGGAAGCTCACACCCAGGTCGCGAGCGAGCGACTCGGCATTCGACTTGGTGCGATGCGTCGTGCCGAAGCCGGGCATGGACACGGCTGTGATACCAGTGCGCGGCAGCCCCAGCGCATCGAAGGCACGCACGGTCACAAGCAGCGCCAGCGTGGAATCGAGACCGCCCGAAAGGCCGATAACGGCCGCCTTGGTGCCCGTATGGGCAAGGCGGGTCTTGAGGCCCGCGGTCTGCAGGTCGAGGATGGTCTCGCAGCGCTCAGCCAGGTCACCATGGTCGGCAGGCACGAAGGGCGCGCGGGGGAAGACACGGTCTATGCCGAGCGCATCGCGCAGGACAGGCTCTTCGGCGAGCGAGCCCTCAAACGAGAACTCGACGGTCACGGCCTCCGGCACATCGTCCGCGCGCGTCCATGTCGTCGAGCGACGGCGCTCAGCAACCAGACGGTCAAGGTCAACGTCGGCGATGACCATATCGCAGGTAAGCAGTTTGGTCGCGGCGAGCTTGGAGCCGTTTTCGTAGACGAGGTTCTCGCCCGCAAAGACCATGTCGGTCGTGGACTCGCCCTCGCTCGCGTCCGCGTAGGCATAGGCGCAATACAGGCGCGCGCTCTGGTTGGAAATGAGGCTGCGGCGGTAATCCGCCTTACCGATAATCTCGTCCGAAGCCGACGGATTGAGGATCACCGTCGCACCGGCAAGCGCCATCTCGGTCGAAGGCGGCGCCGGCACCCACAGGTCCTCGCAAACCTCAACGCCCAGCACCATATCCTCGGCACCCTCATCACAGCAGCGGTAGACAAGCCCCGAACCCAGCGGAACCGGACCCTGACCGGCAAATTCAACCCACACGGGATCCGCAGGCGACGGAGCAAACCAGCGACGCTCATAGAACTCGCCATAGTTGGGCAGATACTTCTTAGCCGTAAGACCCAAAAGCTCACCCGCACAGCACACGGCGGCGCAGTTGTAGATGTTTTCAGCCACCGCAACGGGCAAGCCAACGGTAAAGACGATCGGCAGCTCACGGGTTTCATCGAGGATGTGCACCAGCGCTGCTTCGCAGGCATGCAGCAGCGTGCGGTTATGGAACAGATCGGCCGCGGTATAGCCGGTCAGGTTAAGCTCGGGCAACACCAGCGCGCGAACGCCACGCTCGGTAGCCTCGCGAACAGCCGCCAGCGCCACCTCGGCATTGCCCTCGACATCGGCCACACGCATCTTGGGCGAGGCCGCCGCCACACGCAAAAAGCCATCAGACTGAGAAAGGTGAAGATTCATAAGAATGCTCCCGTGCGTAAACGCCATTCACAACAATTAGCAAGCCCTATTGTAGTTCAACCGCCGGGTGTAACTGCATCCCACCAACTTGGTGAGCTATTGATGAGTTGATGGTATCTGTTAAATGTCACGTACGATTCACATCTGGTGGGTACCCTGATGGCTACACGAAACGAAGCAGATTTACACCGGGAGGACCCCGTATGACAACCAAGTACACCGACGCGCCACGCACGCGCGTCATGACGCCGGCATCGCTCAACAACGGCGTGCACGAGAACCATTCCATCGGACAGACCATGGCCATCGCGCCCAAAAAGGGCCTGTTTGACGACATTTCCATTCCCCAGATCATCGCCGGCGCCGCAGCTGCCGCCACGAGCGTGGCGCTTGCTTCAAAGATCGGCATTGCCGGCTCGGTGATTGGTGCCGCTGTGAGCTCAGTCATCACTGTTGTGTCCTCGCAGGTCTATCGCCACTTTATCTCCGCCAGCGCCGAAGCAATCAAGGGCACGCATGCCGCTGTCGACTACCCTGCCGGCGCCTACGAGCCCGTTGAGCCCGATGTCGAGGAGCACCTAGGTGGCGCCGCGACCACGCAGGAGATGCGCCAGGTTGCGGGACGCGCGACCACGGCGCGCGTCGCCCCCAACAGCCTGCGCGCCAAGGCGGCGGCAGAGCGCAGCCAGACGCAAAAGAAGGTCATCGTCTTCTCGATCGCTATCGCCATCGTCGCGGTCATCGCCTGCGCCGGCGCCATCCTTATCACCACTGCCGGTGAGGGTCTGGGCGAGCGTCCCGAGCCAATCCTGTCGTCGCGCACGACCGAGAGCGATGCAAATGGCAACACCCAGTCGCAGGATCAGCAGGCACAGACGGACGATACGCAAGACAGTTCTACCTCTGCCAATTCGTCCTCGAACGCCCAAAACCAATCGCAGGGCACCGATTCCTCTACGGCCAACAGCAGCACGCCGTCCGGCACGACCGACTCAAGCCAAACGACTGACGGTTCGCAGCCGAGCACGGGCGGCCAGACGAGCGACACCACGTCGGGAACGGGCACAACAGACAGCAGCAACACCAACAGCTCGAACAGCTCGAGCGGAACCGCGTCCGGCACGGCATCTGACAACTCGAGCCAAGGCACGGCATCGGGCAACTAAGCACATTTGCCTCTCATAGATAACCGACCTGTACAACGGGCGCGAATCGAAAGCGGTTCGCGCCCGTTTGCCTTGGGCGCCGAGGTGGCACGCCCCGTGCGATGGTAAGATGCTTTGGTGTGTAAAGAGGAGATTTGCCATGAGCAAGACAATAGTTAGGCCCACGCTTTCGCTGGGCAACCACATCTATCTGTATCGCCTGCTGCGCGATGCAATCGGATGCGGCAAGCAAACGTTTATGACGCAGGTCGAGGAGGCACTCGCCGCTGGTGACATGGCCGCTTATGACCTCGGCTTTGAGTCCACGCGCGAGCTGCTCGAGGAGCTCGACGACTGCATTAAGCTGACCGTCTTTAAGGGCGGTCGCCTGTATGCCACCGTCATCGCCAACGATGCCTGGGATGCCGCCCTTGCCAAGGGCGAGGACAAGCCCAAGGCAGCCAAGGGCGCTAAACAGTCCTACAAAAAGAAAAAACGCGGTGAGAAGGACCTCAAGGCCGTGCGTCCCAAGCACGTTAAGCGTCCCGAGCCCGAAGCCATGGTTGAAGCCGCGCCGGAACCCGAGCCCGAGACAGAGGTCGAAGTCGCTATTGAGGTAACGGCAGAAGCCGAAACCGAAATCGCCACCACGACCGATTCCGAAGTCATATCCGAGCAGGAAGCCACTGTGGAGCTCAACGAGACTCCCAAGTCGACAACCGAAGAAGCCGCTAACCAACCCGAGACGCCTGCGTTCCAAAACAGCGATGTCTTTGACAACGAGGCCGAGGACGATCAGTCCGACGAGCCCGCCGATCAAGGCGTTACCGAGTCGGCGCCGGAGCCCGAGACGCCGCAGCCCGCCATCTCGCTCACGGTCGTCTATGACCCCGAGAACGCAAACGCCGGCATCACCACCATGGCATCCACGCCGGTCGAGACAAAGCCATCTGTCGAGGCAAAGGATGCCCCTCAAGCCAAGACCAAAACCGAGACCGAAGACACGTCCGTCCCCGTGGAGCCGACAGATTCCGCAGCTAAGCCGGAAGCGGCGCCTGAGCCTGAGCCTGTCATCGAGCCCGCATCCACACCTGTCTATGACCAGATTCCCGCACCTGTACCGGCTCCGGTCCCCGCACCCGCAGCACCTGCCATCCCCGAGGACTTCCCCATCGATTTCGCAACCGAGGTCTTCTGCCCCGGCCCGCTTCTGCACCAGCTGTCGACCTATCTCCCCTACGGCGCCGACACCCTCGGCATTGTCGGCGAGTACTACTGGATCGCCCGCGAGCGCGGTACCATCGAGGCCGCGCGAAACCGCGCAAGCTTCCCCCTGCGCTACACGCAGGCCGGCGAGCGCCACGAAGTTACCGTGCGCGTCCGCCGCAACACCACCGGTGGCCTCGGATCCACCTGGGCCATCGATAAAGTCGAAGAACCCGAGCAGTAACGACAAACGGCTCAAATCCAAATCAGGATTTGAGCCGTTTATATTTGTTGATGTTACGTAACCAAACCAGCAATAAACCTAGTCACGCGTCAGCTTGCGGTGGATACGATGCGGCTGGGCTGCGTCCTCGCCTAGGCGCTCGATGCGGTTGGCCTGATAGGCCTCGAAGTTGCCCTCGAACCAATACCAGTTGCCCGGGTTCTCGTCGGTGCCTTCCCACGCCAGAATGTGCGTGGCGACGCGGTCCAGGAACATACGGTCATGGCTAATGACCACCGAGCAGCCCGGGAACTCGAGCAGCGCCGCTTCGAGCGAGGACAGCGTCTCGACGTCGAGGTCGTTCGTAGGCTCGTCGAGGAGCAGCAGGTTGCCGCCCTGCTTGAGCGTGAGCGCCAGGTTCAGACGGTTGCGCTCGCCACCGGAAAGTACGCCAGCGCGCTTCTGCTGGTCCTGGCCCTTAAAGCCAAAGCTCGCCACATAAGCGCGGCTCGGAACCTCGGTCTCGCCGACCATCATGTGGTCCAGGCCGTCCGAGACGACCTCCCATAGGTTCTTATCGGGGTCGATGCCGGAACGGTTCTGGTCGACATAGGAGATCTTGACGGTCTCGCCCACCTCAAGCTCGCCCGAAGTCAGCGGCTCCAGACCCACAATCGTCTTGAACAGCGTGGTCTTACCGACACCGTTGGGGCCGATGACGCCCACGATGCCGTTGCGCGGCAGGGTGAACGAAAGGTCATCGATGAGCACGCGGCCATCGAACTCCTTGTGCAGATGATGGGCCTCGAGCACCTTGTTGCCCAAACGCGGGCCCACAGGGATGCGGATGTCGGTCCAGTCGAGCTTCTGGCTTGCGCGGGCCTCGGCCTCCATCTCCTCGTAGCGAGCCAGACGGGCCTTGTTCTTTGCCTGGCGAGCCTTGGGCGAGCTGCGCACCCACTCGAGCTCGGCCTCCATGCGCTTGGCGAGCTTGGCGTCACGATTACCCTGTGCCTCGATACGCGCGGCCTTGGTCTCCAGATACGTGGAGTAGTTGCCCTTGTAGGGATAAAGGTGACCGCGGTCGACCTCGCAGATCCACTCGGCAACGTTATCCAGGAAGTAGCGATCGTGCGTGACGGCAAGCACCGCGCCCTGGTAGTTGTGCAGGAAGTGCTCGAGCCACAGGATCGACTCGGCGTCCAGGTGGTTCGTGGGCTCGTCGAGCAGCAGCAGGTCGGGAGCCTCGAGCAGCAGCTTGCACAGGGCCACGCGACGGCGCTCGCCGCCGGAAAGCACGTTGACCGGCATGTCGAAATCGGGCAGCTGCAGGGCGTCCATGGCCTGGCCGAGCTTGGAATCGATATCCCAGCCATCGGCGGCATCGATCTCGTCCTGGAGCTTTCCCATCTCGGCCATGAGGGCGTCCATGTCGCAATCCGGGTCGCACATCTCCTCGCCGATCTTGTTGAAGCGATCGACCTTGGCGATCATGTCGCCAAATGCCATGCGCACGTTCTCGATGACGGTCTTGTCGTCGTCGAGCGGCGGCTCCTGCTGCAGGATGCCCACGGTGTAGCCGGGGGTGAGCTTGGCATCGCCGTTGGAGACCTCCTCGATGCCGGCCATGATCTTGAGCAGGGTCGACTTGCCCATACCGTTGGGGCCCACGACGCCGATCTTGGCACCGGGGTAGAAGCTCAGGGTCACGTCGTCAAGGATCACCTTGTCGCCATGGGCCTTGCGAGCCTGATACATCTGGTAGATAAACTCTGCCATTTGCCTGTTCTATCCTTTCTACCTGCTGTTTCCCTATTCTTGATTCGCCTTAGTGGAAACGAAATGAGGGAACCAGCTCTGAAACGTAACGAAAAAGGGGCATGGTTGCCCACACCCCCTAATACTACCTGGGAAAAGTCCCTCGGAACATACTATGAACTGCGTACGCTAGTTTTCCGCAACCTTAACGAGCGGCTCGCTGCGATTTGCGCCACAACAGATACGAGTAGACGTAGACGGCTCCAACCGAACCAAACGCCAGAGCCGCAATCACCGCGGCGACGACTTCACTCGAAAGCACGCTGCCTGCCACGCCCATCACAATCAGGCCAATACCCAGCACCATAAAGCAGGCGCCGCCAAAACGCTGCGTACGGCGCCAGTTCTCGGGATCGGCAAGCGCCCAGGGTGTCTTGATACCGAGCGTATAGTTCTGCTTCACACGCGGCAAGTAGTTGCCTACGCCGATGAACAGCAAACCGACAACACCGGAAATCAGCACGTTAACCGAACCGACCGCCGGCACCACGCCCCAGACCGTAAGCTCTCCCAGCCAGCTTATGGCGCACATGAACAAGGTGAAGGCGATTACGAAGCCCTGGTAGAACTTGCCCGAGGTTCGATATGCCTCACCTTTGGGGTCGATGCGCGGCACCACGCAGAACATTGCGAGAAGCGCCAGAGGCAGCACGCCGAGCGCGGAGGCCATCCAGCTGGGACCCCAACCGTCGACGGCGCCGTTCGCGCCCCAGTGCGTGGGAATCTGCGCAGGCAAGCTCGGCATCACCATGAGGTGCGCTACGACATTGGCGACGCACAGAGCGACCAGCGCAATCCACACGCGCGACGATACCCCCGTGGGGTGAATGCCCTTGTTTTCGTTATTCATCCTTATCACCTTCAGTGTTTGTAAAACCCATAAACCAGCCAATCAAATCCTGCATGACGGTGGTGTTTAAGCTGTATACGATGTTTTGGCCATGGCGCTCGTCGGTCACCAACCCGGCGTTTTTGAGCGTCGCCAAGTGATGGCTCAGCGACGGCTTACTGATATCGAAATGCTCGGCAAGCTCCCCCGCCGTGCAATTGCCCTCGCGCAGCAACTCCAAAATGCGCCGTCGCGTTGGATCGGCAAGCGCCTTAAAACCCTCTCCCGGCATAAGACCTCCTCTCATCATCTCTCATGACGCGCACACTATACTCGATATTTAGATGTTTGTCTAACTATCTAATCTTGTACTCAAAAAAATAGCCGCCTCCGCGTAATGCGAAGACGGCCACTTCTCACGCTACAAACGTGTTTTGGAGTTGGCCAACCCGCTGCAACGGGTGCCATCTGCTTCAATCTTATGCGAACCCCGATCCCATTTCAACAAGCCCAAGGGCTCAAATGGAATCGCGATAACACCTATAATGGCGATAGCTAAAACACGATTCGCTTCCCCATCGGAGGATGTCTATGACCGAAACCGCTGCCGCTCTCGTCGAGACACGCGACACCAAGCTCGAGATCATCATGGGCCGCGAGGCACTCGATAAGCTCGCCGATGCTACGGTGTTGGTGCTCGGCTGCGGAGGCGTGGGCTCCAACTGCTGCGAGGCACTCGCCCGCGGCGGCATTGGTCATTTCGTCATTCTGGACACGGACATCGTCGCGCCCAGCAATATCAATCGCCAGGCTATCGCCTTTCACAGCACCATCGGCAAGCGCAAGGTCGATGTTATGGAAGCCATGATCCACGACATCAATCCCACCGCCACCGTTATCAAACGCACCGAATACCTGCTGAGCGACAACATCGACGAGTTCTTCGCGAGCGTTTTGGAGCAGACGGACGGCAAGCTCGACTACGTCGTCGACGCCATCGACACCATCTCGGCCAAGCTCACCATTGCCAAATATGCTCAGGACCACGACATTCGTTTGGTTAGCTCCATGGGCGGGGCCAACAAGCTCCATCCCGAGTGCCTCCGCTTTGCCGACATTTTCGATACGGTACGTGACCCCATGAGCCGCATCATGCGCAAAGAATGTAAGAAGCGCGGCATCAAGAGCCTACATGTACTGTTTAGCTGCGAGGAATCGGTTAAGACACAGCCCCGCGACCCTTCCAATATCCACGAGCGCACCGAGTTGGGCACCGCCAGTTTTATGCCGCCCATCATGGGCCAGATGATTGCCGGCGAGGTTATCCGCCGGATCAGCGGCCGCGGCACCGAGCGCGTGCGCGCCGATGGCCAGCGCCTGGACTAGCAGGATGCTCTGCGATGGAACCGCGATTCTTTGACACGCATTGTCACCTTGATTTGATGCTCGGCCCCGATGCTGCAGCCAGTGAGTCGGCGGCGTCGGGTCTGGGGCTCTTTGACTGCGGGGTCGACCCACGCGACTTTTCGGCCGCAAACGAGCGCGCCCGTCGCCTACCAGGCATCATCGCTGGCGTTGGGCTCCACCCCTGGTGGCTTGCCGACGGCCGCTGCGGTCCTGCCGAAGTCGATCTGCTTTGCGAAGTTGCTGCCCAAGAGCGCTACATCGGCGAGGTGGGACTCGACTTTTCCGCACGCTTTGCCGAAAGTGAGCCGCTACAAATACAGGCATTTGACCGGCTCTGCGATACACTCGTGCAGCATCCTCTTACCGGGCGCGTGATATCAATTCACGCCGTTCGTTCGGCAGGAGCCGTACTGGACGTCCTCGAATCGCATGGACTACTCATCCCAAACCCCGACTCCCCCGTTATCATCTTCCACTGGTTTAGCGGCACTTCGGACGAACTCGTCCGCGCGCGTGATGCGGACTGTTATTTTTCCGTGAACGAACGCATGCTCGCGTCTAAACGAGGACGCGAATACGCACGACAGATTCCACTCGATCGTTTACTGCTCGAGACCGATGCACCAGCGGAGGCAAACACAGAAACAAGCGCGCAGTCGCTCATCAAATCGCTCACAAGGACCTCAGAACGCATCGCCTCGCTCAAAAATTGTGACGCAAAGCGCATCGAGTCGGCAGTTTTAACAAATGCGCACTCTGTTTTTGACCTTCGCTACCCCCCGGTGGACAAAAAATGCCAAATATGAGTACTGTTGCAAATCCAGTCACATTATTTTACGGCAAAATAGTGCCTTGATAATGTACAGCTAGGTCGCGCGCGCAGACGTGGTGTAAGAGTGTCCTGAGGTCCGTCGCTGCAAGTC